>Ga0114908_1000001_pt1 | contig 556742 bp, 503 predicted proteins | sample MalvireepMed_s17_FD_87292 | JGI IMG/M metagenome (GOLD analysis project Ga0114908, IMG submission 87292) | Marine viral communities from the Global Malaspina Expedition - Malaspina viral metaG DeepMed_s17 | ecosystem: Environmental > Aquatic > Marine > Oceanic | place: Mediterranean Sea... | reverse complement strand
GTAAGCTCACTTTCTTTTGTCGTACAAATCCACTATTCAATACATTTGCAAAAAAAAATGTCATGCTAAAATCATTGGAACCCAAAGTGCTCGAAATCGTAAAGGATGGGAACAAATCCGTGGATGACCGTTTGGGCGAAATCTGTGAACTTTTGCGCAGCAATGTAGCTCATTATGATTGGGTGGGGTTCTATTTTAAAAATGGTGACAAAGAAGAATTGAAGCTGGGCCCCTACGCAGGTGCTCCCACCGATCACACCATCATTCCTTTTGGCAAGGGCATTTGTGGGCAGGTAGCCGTGAGCAATCAGAACTTTGTGGTACCCGATGTTGCCGCTCAGGACAACTACATCGCCTGTAGCATTACCGTTAAAGCTGAAATTGTTGTCCCTCTATTTGTGAACGGGGAAAATGTGGGCCAAATCGATATCGATTCCAACACTCCCGACCCATTTACCGAGGAAGACGAGCGCTTTTTGGAATTCATCAATGCCGAAGTCGCCAAAATTCTGTAAAACTTCTGATATTTTGTTGATAAACCGTTCTGATTTTTAGATTCAAAAAAAGTACTTTTGTGCGCTTAATAAATTGATTCTAAGACAGAGAAGATGACTGCTAAAAAAGCCTCCGCTGCATTAATTTCCGTATTTCATAAAGATGGCCTGGAACCCATCGTTAAAAAATTGGATGAACTTGGGGTAACTCTTTATTCTACAGGAGGAACCGAAAAATTTATCCGCGATTTGGGTATCGATGTCGTACCCGTTGAGGACGTGACCAGCTACCCATCCATATTGGGCGGTCGTGTAAAAACATTGCACCCGAAGGTCTTTGGAGGAATTTTGAACAGACAGGACAACGAAAGTGATGTGTCCCAAATGAAGGAGTTCGATATTCCGCAATTGGACATTGTGATCGTGGATCTCTATCCCTTTGAAAAAACCGTTGCCAGTGGCGCTTCGGAACAAGATATAATCGAGAAAATCGATATTGGTGGCATTTCCCTGATCAGGGCGGCCGCCAAAAACTTCAAGGATGTACTTTGCGTATCGTCCATGGAGGATTACGAAGACTTTTTGAACGTAATTACCGAAGGAAACGGCACCACGACCTTGGAAGACCGCAAGCGTTTTGCTACCAAGGCCTTCAATATTTCATCCCATTACGATACGGCCATTTTCAACTATTTCAACCAGGAGAAAGAAGAAACCGTATTGAAAATCAGCGAAACCAAAGGTCAGGTGTTGCGTTATGGGGAAAACCCCCACCAAAAAGGATTCTTCTTTGGTGATTTTGATGCCATGTTCACCAAGTTGCACGGAAAAGAGCTATCTTACAACAACCTTTTGGATGTGGATGCCGCAGTAAACTTGATGGGCGAATTCAAAAATGATGACCCAACCTTTGCCATCTTAAAACATAACAATGCCTGTGGATTGGCCACGCGAAGCACTATCAAACAAGCCTACGTGGATGCCCTGGCGGGAGATCCAGTTTCTGCTTTTGGTGGGATTTTGATTTCCAATGTTGAAATTGACAAACCAACGGCCGAAGAAATTCATAACCTGTTCTGCGAAGTAGTAATCGCTCCCAGTTATTCCGATGAAGCTTTGGAAATTTTGAAGGGCAAGAAAAACAGAATCATTTTGATTCAAAACGAAATTGAATTGCCAGAAACTTTGGTCAGGACTTGCTTGAACGGCGTTCTGGTTCAGGATAAGGATTCCAAAACCGATTCCAAAGAGGACCTCAACCCAGTAACGGACAAAAAACCGACCCCACAAGAAATCGAGGATTTGATTTTTGCCTCCAAATTGTGCAAGCATACCAAAAGTAACACCATTGTTTTGGCCAAGAACAAACAATTGTGCGCCAGTGGAACGGGACAGACCTCACGTGTTGATGCACTGAACCAAGCCATACACAAAGCCCAATCTTTCAATTTTGTTTTGGAAGGTGCCGTGATGGCGAGTGATGCTTTCTTCCCATTCCCTGATTGTGTGGAGATTGCGGACAAAGCGGGCATTAAAAGTGTGATACAACCAGGAGGCTCCATCAAGGATCAATTGAGCATAGATTATTGCAACGAAAATGGATTGGCGATGGTGATGACAGGTACTCGACATTTTAAACATTAATTTTAGTACTTTAGCCGATAATTTTTACCGTTAATCCGAAAAACAGACGATTTTTATGGGATTTTTTGATTTCATGACCGAGGAAATTGCGATTGACCTTGGTACTGCAAATACCCTGATCATCCACTTGGACAAAGTGGTTGTAGACAGTCCTTCCATTGTGGCAAGGGACCGTGTATCGGGTAAAATAATCGCGGTAGGCCGCGAAGCCAATATGATGCAGGGGAAAACCCATGAAAACATCAAAACCATACGACCGTTGAAGGACGGGGTTATCGCCGATTTTGATGCATCGGAAAAGATGATCAGCATGTTCATCAAAAACATTCCTGCTCTCAAGAAAAAATGGTTTCCGCCCGCGCTTCGAATGGTCATCTGTATTCCTTCGGGCATTACCGAAGTGGAAATGCGTGCGGTCCGTGAATCTGCGGAACGCGTAAACGGTAAAGAAGTTTATTTGATCCATGAGCCTATGGCTGCCGCTATCGGTATCGGTCTGGACATTATGCAACCGAAAGGGAACATGATCGTGGACATAGGTGGTGGTACCACGGAAATTGCGGTGATTGCACTTGGCGGTATCGTTTGTGACAAGTCCGTGAAAATTGCGGGCGATGTATTCACGAACGACATTATCTACTATATGCGCACCCAGCACAACTTGTATGTGGGTGAAAGTACGGCCGAGGCCATCAAAATCGAGATCGGTTCAGCTACGGAAGACTTAAAATCCCCACCAGAGGATAAATCCATTCAAGGACGCGATCTTTTGACCGGGAAACCAAAACAAGTGCAGGTTTCTTACCGGGAAATCGCAAAGGCTTTGGACAAAAGTATTTTAAGGGTCGAGGATGCGGTAATGGAAACCTTATCCCAAACACCACCGGAACTTGCCGCCGATATCTACAACACAGGTATTTATTTGGCAGGTGGTGGATCCATGCTCCGAGGATTGGACAGAAGGCTTTCCCAAAAAACCGATCTGCCCGTTTACATTGCCGAAGATCCTTTGAGAGCGGTTGTTCGAGGTACTGGAATTGCACTTAAAAACTTGGAACGCTATAAAAGTATTTTAATAAAATAGCACTGTAATCTTTATAGTTCTATTACCTTCAAGGAGTTGAAAAAACCTTCTTAACGATACGATTGCATGCAACGCATCATCAATTTTGTTTTACGCTATCGAAATGCATTTTTGTATGTGTTTTTTGCGTTTATTTCTTTGGTGATGACGATTCGGTCCCATTCGTACCATCAATCCAAATTCTTTAATTCATCCCGTTGGGTCTCCGGTAGTATTTATGGTGCCGGTTCCGATGTTTCCTCTTATTTTGACTTGCAAGAGGAGAACAAAAGATTGGTCGAGGAGAATCAGCGATTGCGCAGAATTCTTTTCAATACAGAATATGATAGCATTGAACCTTTGGATTCCACTTTGGCCGTTTATCAGGTATTGAATGCCCGTCTTATAAAAAATAGTTTTACCTCGCCTCGAAATTATGTTTTAATTGACAAGGGAGAGAAAGACGGGGTGCATCAAGATATGGGGGTAATCACTACCGACGGTATTTTGGGAATTGTGGAAAACGTGTCGAATAATTTTGCGACGGTGCAAAGCGTGCTCAACACCAAATCCAACATCAACGCAAAAATAAAGGGCACCGAATATTTTGGTTCGTTGGTATGGGATACAAAAGATTATTCCGTGGTGCAACTGATAGATATTCCCAGACTGGTCCCTTTGGTTGTTGGAGATACCATTGTTACCGGGGGAATGTCCAGCATTTTTCCGGAAAACGTTCCCATAGGTGTTATCAAGAAATATGATCTTAACGATTCCAAAAGTTTCTACAATATTGACGTGGAGCTATTCTCCGACATGGCCAACATTAAAAATGTGTACCTGATCGAGAACATTGACAGAGAGGAAATACAGGAACTTGAAGCCAGAACCATAGAATGAGCAATACCGTTTTCATAAATGTTCTCAGGTTTGTGTTGTTGGTCATCACACAGGTGCTCATATTCAATAATCTCAATTTTCTGGGTTTCATCAACCCTATGGTTTATGTAATCTTCTTTTACTGGTATCCCATTAAAAGGAATCGTGCCATTTTTATGCTTACGGCTTTTCTATTGGGATTGGTCATCGATGTTTTCTCGGACAGCCTTGCATTGAACGCCTTGGCATCGGTCACCATTGCTTATGCAAGACCTGCCATCATGCGATTTTGCTTTGGCGTGAACTATGATTTTCAAAATTTCAGTTTCAAGAACACGACCAAGTTGCAGCGAATTACCTTTATGGCGCTTCTTATTTTTATTCATCATCTCATATTCTTTTCGTTTGAAATTTTAAGTATCGCCCATATCCTGTTAATTTTGAAAAAAGTTTTTGCCACAGGAACGGTAACTTTAATACTTTGTGTATTATTCAGTTCACTTTTTAGTCCAAAGAGCGAATAAAAACGTAGCTTTTATCGTTGGGTTATATGTGCAACTCAAGAATTTAGGTCTATCATGAAAAAATTATTGCTTTCATCCGTCATTGTACTTATAGGCTTCACCTTTATAGGAAGGCTTTCCTATTTGCAATTGTTCCGGTTTTCGCCAGATCAAATATTGGATGATCCTGCAATAAAAAAAGTGTACGATTACCCAGAAAGAGGCTATATCTATGATCGCGATGGAAAACTTTTGGTCGGAAACCAACCTGCATACGATGTCATGGTAATCCCCCGGGAAGTAAAGCCATTGGACACTTTGGAATTTTGTGGTCTTTTGGGCATTAAGAAGGAGGAGTTCCTTTCCAAAATGGAAAAAGCAAGAGTATATTCCCCAAGGTTACCCTCTGTTTTGGTGCCCCAGCTTTCCAAGGAAGATTATGCCAAACTTCAAGAAAAAATGCGCCACTACAATGGCTTTTATATTCAAAAACGTTCCCTGCGTTACTACAACACCAAAAGTGCCGCAAATGTGCTTGGATACATCAGCGAAGTGAACGAGTGGGACCTTAAGAACAACCCCTACTATGTTGCAGGCGAACTAAAAGGCAGAACGGGTATTGAGCAACAGTATGAGGAAATTTTAAGGGGTCAAAAAGGGGTAAAACATATTCAAAAAGATCGTTTCAACAGAGATATAGGCCCTTATAAGGATGGAAAACTGGACACCTTGCCACAACAAGGCAAAGAAATCCATATTACACTGGATAAAACCCTGCAAGAGTATGGCGAAAAGTTGATGCACGGTAAACGTGGCGGCATCGTCGCCATTGAACCAAAGTCGGGAGAAATTTTGGCAATGATATCCGGTCCAACTTATGACCCTGCACTATTGGTTGGCAGGGAGCGTTCCAAGAATTATAGCAAACTGCATTACGATACCATATCCAAACCCACATGGGATCGTTCTATTTTAGCTCAACCCTCTCCTGGATCACCTTTTAAAACCCTAAACGCACTAGTAGCCCTTCAAGAAGGAGTAATAAATGAGGACACCAATTTCAGGTGTTACCATGGTTTTTATGTAGGCAATACACTTAGGGGTTGCCACTGTGGAGGCGGTATTAGGGATTTAAACTCTGGGATATATCAATCCTGTAACGCCTATTTTGCAGGTGTTTTCCGTAAAATCTTTGACAAGTACAACACTACTGACCAAGGCATGAATGTTTGGGAAAAGCACATGAAGAGTTTTGGCTTGGGCGGTTATTTGGGTACAGACCTTCCAACGGGAGCTCCAGGAAGAATTCCAGATGTCGCTTATTACGACAAATGGTACGGGGATGGCAGATGGGCTGCCTCCACCATCATATCCAACTCTATCGGTCAAGGTGAAATCGCAGCTACCCCATTGCAGTTGGCCAATATGACCGCGGCGATTGCCAATAGAGGTTATTTTTATACGCCCCATATCATAAAGAGCATCGGTAACAAAGGAAAAATAGACCCTAAGTACACTGAACCTAATTACACCACCATAGACAGAAAACACTTTGACCCTGTAATCGAGGGAATGGCCAACGTCTATGAATATGGAACTGCTCGATGGGTAAAAATTCCAGGTATCGATATTGCCGGGAAAACCGGAACTGTTGAAAATTATATCCGAATTGATGGTGAACGGATGCAATTGACGGACCACTCCGTTTTTATAGCCTTTGCTCCTGTTGAAAACCCTCAGATAGCCTTGGCAGTTTATATTGAAAATGGGTATTTCGGTTCGCGCTACGCTGGACATATCGCATCACTATTGATCGAAAAATACATAAAAGGGGAAATTACAAGGACGGACCTGGAAAAACGCATGTTGGAAAAAACTTTGGAACACGAGTATGCCAAACCCTACAGCGGCGAACCTTTCAAGATAAACGAGTATGTCTGGTAGAGGCCCGTTTGGCAGGTTGGACTGGATCAGTGTAATCCTCTATGCGCTTTTGGTTTTTATAGGATGGCTCAACATTTACTCAACTTCGGTAGGAGATGCGGACACATCAATTTTTGATTTCTCAACCCTTTATGGAAAGCAACTCTTTTTTATGGGTGTGGCTTTTTTGGGAATCATATTCGTGCTTTTTGTTGAATCGACCTTTTTTGAACGATTTTCTTCAATTTTCTATGTGGTCTCCATAATTCTCTTGTTAGGATTATTTGTTTTCGGAAAAACAATAGCTGGAGCCACATCATGGTACGATCTTGGTTTTTTTAACCTGCAGCCTTCGGAACTGGCCAAGGTTACCACTTCGTTGGCATTAGCTAAGTTTTTAAGCGATATACAAACGGATATACGAACAGGAAAGCATCAAATTTATGCCTTGATAATTATTCTGTTGCCCGCTATTTTGATTTTACCACAGCCCGACCCTGGGAGTTCGTTGATATATTTTTCGTTGTTCTTTGTACTTTTTAGAGAAGGTTTTCCTATTTATTATTTGGGAATTTTGATCTTCGCCGTCGTCTTGTTCGCCACTACCTTGATGTTCGGAACTGTCTGGGTCTCCATTGGATTGATTATTCTCACCCTATTGGTCTATACCTTCAAAAAGGCTTCGGTTAAGATTCCTTTACTTCCCGTACTGGGTGTAATTGTGGTTTCCATTCTGTTTTCCCTGTCCGTAAATTTTGTTTTCGAGAACGTTTTTGAACAGCGTCACCGAGACCGATTTGCACTGTGGTTGAGCTTGGAAAAGGATGAGGATAAATTGGACGAAATACGCAAGACCATTGGTTACAACACCTATCAATCTGAAAAAGCAATTGAATCCGGTGGATTTACAGGTAAAGGATTCCTTGAAGGCACCCGGACCAAGGGTGATTTTGTACCTGAACAGCATACCGATTACATATTTAGTTCCGTTGGCGAAGAGTGGGGCTTTTTGGGCACTGCCACTGTAATTTTATTGTTCTCCCTGTTCTTTTTACGGTTGATATATATAGCAGAGCGCCAGAAGAGCGATTTTAGCCGAATGTACGGCTATGGAGTAATTTCGATTTTGGTATTCCACTACTTTATCAATATAGGAATGGTGATCGGACTGTTGCCTACTATTGGAGTGCCCCTGCCGTTTTTTAGTTATGGTGGTTCCGGTTTGATTTTCTTCACGATGCTATTATTTATTTTCCTGAAACTGGACTCCAATCGCTTGAAGGACGGTATCTAGAATTTCCAGCCTTCGGCATCCACTTTTGACTCGATTCGCGACTGCCACGCATCAGGCTGTTTTTCAAAAAAATCGATTCCGGTCCTTTTCTCGACCTCATCCACGGAAACCAAAAAACCCTGTAATGGCTTTTGACTTTCTTCCGCTGGAATCAAAAAAGCAAGAACCTTTGTATTGTCCCCGGAACCTTTCATCACAATTTTATAATATGCTCGGGGCACATCCACATCTTCATCCCCTATTTGTGGCAAGCCTTCTTCCAAAACACCTCCGGTGACCACAAAGAGTTCTCCTTCCTTTTTGCACCAATAACGCACTTGCTGTTCCAAACGGTTCCAGATTCCGGCATTGAAATCTTTGTTCTGGGGGCTAATATTACTGGTATAAAAGGTTTCGTTATAGGCTTGTTCCGAGAACCGGCGGTCGCCTGCCGGGAGCAAATGTCCCCTATCATACCCCGAACCTCTGTAATTTCGCCAATCGGCCGACTTAGTGGATACCTTTGGGTCCTCGATAAAATATGGTCGCTCCCTATCATCATACGTTAGGTGCTCTTGCTTGAGCGTATATGCCACCCACTCCGCTTGCTCATGTGGTTCGCTATAGGATAAAGTATAGAAACTATGTTCCACAATTTCACCTGTGGTAGACCTTGGCAACAAATTGGCTTCGACAGCATTGGTTTCCGGCCCATTGGGTTTGGAATAGGTTGCTGGCGTATAAAAGTTTTCGAACAGCCAAAAGCCTACAATGCAAACAAACATCAACACCGCGTAAAGGGTTCTATTCTTCATCAAATAAATTTGATTGGGTTTAAGGGCCAAATTTTGCAAATAAATACATCCTAAAAAAATAAAACTTCTTTGATCATATTCTTCTATTTATGTCAACTGGCCACAACAAAAAAAGCCAACTCCTCGGAGTTGGCTTTTTATATTTCATTGGACAATCTTAGCCTTTGTTAACGCTGGCCAATTCGCCGTCTTTTTTCTTGATATTGTTCTTATGAAGATCCTTGAGCACGTTTACGGCCTCTTCCACGTAAATATCACGGGCTAGATCCTTGTGCCATCTATCTCTTTTTTCCCTTAATACAGAATCTTGGGTGAACAATTCTTTCTCATAGTTTAGTGAACTAAAGGACAATTTCGAATCGTAATCCCTTAAGCTTTTGAATTTTTCCGAACGTTTCTTTGCTTCTTCTTCTTTGCTCACGTATTTATCATAGTTCAGGGAAATAACATTTTCATCCTGTTGCTCCTTGAGCCATTTGGCATTTTCCTCGATAAGCTTGATCTGCTCATTCTTGGCCATACGTTCCTTGCTCTTTTTAACGGCATCTTCAAAATCGATATAGCCATCCCATACTTTGTAGTCGGCAGCGGTAATTTTATCCCAACCTAATGGGTTCTGTTGATCTCGCTCGCCCAAATCGATATAACTATATCTGTCTGGAACTACAATATCGCTTTTTACACCTTCCAATTGGGTAGAGCCTCCATTGATACGGTAAAATTTTTGGGTAGTCAACTTTATCGCTCCTAAATCTCCATGTTCGTTCCCTCGCACTATATCATCCAAAGGAAATATATTTTGGACGGTTCCCTTTCCGAAAGTTTGTTTGCTTCCGATAATAACGGCCCTTTTGTAGTCCTGCATTGCAGCCGCCAATATCTCGGAGGCCGATGCGGATAATTCGTTCACCAAAATCACCAATGGACCATCCCACTGGATTCTTTCGTCTTTATCCTCATGGACTTCCTTGCGCTGACCGGAGGAACGCACCTGTACTATAGGTCCGTCCTTGATGAAGAGTCCTGCCATATCGACTACTGTTTTCAAGGATCCTCCGCCGTTGTCCCTCAAATCCAAGATAATTCCTTCCGCACCTGCCTCTTTGAGTCGCTCCAATTCCTTGGCAACATCGGTCGCGGCATTCCTTTCGGCATAATCTTCAAAATCAATATAAAACTTGGGAAGGTTGATCAATCCATATTTATTCTCCCCGGCATCGATTGTCGCGGATTTTGCATAGGATTCTTCAAGCTCAACTACATCCCTTGTGATGGATACTGTTTCAATAGTTCCATCTACTTTTCTTACGGTAAGGTCCACTACGGTACCTTCTGGGCCTTTAATCAATTTAATGGCGTCTTCCAATCGCATTCCCACAATATTGATGGGCTCTTCTCCTTCTTGGCCAACTTTAAGGATTTGATCGCCAACTTCAAGACTTTGGTCCCTCCAAACGGGTCCCCCGGAAATGATTTCCACAATCTTTGCTCCTTCTGGTTTCTTCTGCAATCTGGCACCGATTCCTTCAAACTTACCGGACATGCCAATATCGAACTTCTCTTTTTCTTCTGGGGCAAAATAGAAAGTATGAGGGTCGAATTCTTCTACAATGGTATTCAAGTACTGAACAAACCAATCCTTACGTTCCAAATCGTCCACGAAATCGAAAAATTCATCCAAGGTGTTTTTTGTAACCTCCCTGGCTTCTTCTTCTGTTGTGACCTTATCTATGGAACCTGGGATTTCGTTGAAGGCATAGGCCGCATCGACGTCCAAATCTGCTTCCGAATCAGCTATCTGATTTTCAATCTTATTGTCAAAAACGTTAAGGGTGTTGTATTTTAATTGCTTTCTCCAACGCTCCTTAAGCTCTTTTTTACTGGTAGCGAACTCTTGTTTGTCGTAATCTATCTCGATGGTTTCATCTATAGTATAATCAAAAGGCTCGGCAAGGACATCTCCGTAAATTTCCTTTGCCTCTTGCATACGAACCATCAAGCGTTGGTACACAACATTGAAGAAGGTAATATCGGTGTTCCTGATCTCATCATCGATCATGAACCTATATTTTTCAAATTCGTCGATATCACTTTGCAAAAAATATCTTTTGGTAGGGTCGATAACCTCTATAAAGTCATCAAAAACATTGGAACTGAAGCTATCGTTTACTTCCTTGGGCTCATAGTGCCCTTTTTCAAGTACATAGGAAATCAATTCCAACAAAAATTTATCCTTGTCGTCGTTATCAAAAGACTTATTGGTAAAACTGCAGGAAGCTACTGCAACAAGAATAACCAATAGTGCCAAAATAAAGTTCTTTTTCATAATCTCATTTTTCTGGAGCGAAACTATCTGACCTCAAACCGTCAAATCTTCATTGCGCCATCCATCTTTTCTAATTGTATGAATTCTCTAAGATACAGAAAAAACCGTGCCAGTCCCGATGGCTGGATTTAATTTTTTGTTAAACGGACAAAGCTCCATATCCTTATGAAAAACGTATTTTTATGCTTTAAATTATCCGACATGGAAAAACCCTTGATTCTTGTCACCAACGACGATGGCATTACGGCACCTGGCCTAAGGGCATTGATACGCACCATGAAAGAACTGGGCGATGTTGTTGTCGTGGCTCCAGACAGTCCGCAAAGTGGTATGGGGCATGCCATTACCGTAGATAGTACGTTGTTTTCCAAGCAGGTAATAGTGGACCATAAAGAAGGGGCACCAAGCGAGTATAGCTGCAGCGGCACACCTGCCGATTGTGTAAAGTTGGCACTTCGTGTAATTCTGGATAGAACCCCGGACATCTGCGTCAGCGGAATCAATCATGGATCCAACTCTTCCATCAACGTAATTTATTCCGGCACCATGAGTGCGGCCATAGAAGCGGGCATTGAAGGAATACCGGCCATCGGCTTTTCGTTATGCGACTATTCTTGGAACGCAAACTTTGAGCCAGCCCTGGATTCGGTCAAAAAAATAGTTAAGGAGGCACTGGACAACGGAATCCCGAAAGGAACGGTCCTAAATGTAAATATTCCCAAGACAGAGAAGGGCCCCAAGGGCATTAAAATCTGTAGGCAGGCTCGTGGCAATTGGAAAGAGAAATTTGATAAACGTACAAGTCCATCGGGTAAAGATTATTATTGGCTTACGGGAGAATTTGAGCTCTTGGACAAAGGAGAGGATACAGACGAATGGGCATTGGCCCAAGGCTATGTTTCAGTAGTTCCAACGCAGTTCGACCTTACCGCACACCACGCCATACAACAAATAAACAACTGGAACTTAAATGAAAAGTAGCAAAGAGATCATCATAGGATTTATAGTCGGAATAATTGCGAATACTTTTGGAACACTGCTCTACATTCTACTTTTTTCTGATTTGGGCATAGTGGAAACATTCAATGCAGCCATAGAACAAGGACATATTGGCAGTTTATTGGCACTTGGGGCCATATTGAACTTAGTGGCCTTTTTCGGTTTTTTGCGAATAAAGAGAGACCAAAGGGCCAAAGGCGTCATGCTGGCAACATTGGTCACGGCACTTGTTATTATGATATATAAAGTGATGTCCTAAAACTTAAAACACAAGAACATATTTAAACTGGAATGTTTTTCTTGAAATTAAATTGAACCTGTTGTTTGAACTTGACACTTTAGAATGAAATACTATATAATTGCTGGTGAAGCATCGGGAGACCTGCACGGGTCCAACTTGATCAAGGCCCTTAAAAAAGAGGATACCTCGGCAGAAATTCGTTGCTGGGGCGGTGATTTGATGCAGCAGGCTGGCGGTGAGCTCGCAAAACATTACAAGGATATGGCCTTTATGGGCTTTTTGGAGGTTTTGATGAACATTCCCTCCATATTCAAGAACATTTCCTATTGCAAAAAGGACATTCAAGATTTTAATCCTGATGTGGTAATTTTTATTGATTTCTCTGGCTTTAATCTAAGAATCGCCAAGTGGGCCAAACAAAATGGGTTCAAAACCAATTATTACATTTCTCCCCAAATTTGGGCCTCAAGGGAAGGGCGTATATCAAAAATCAAAAGAGATATTGATAACATGTACGTTATACTCCCTTTTGAAAAAGAGTTTTACGAAAAAAAGCATGGCTATCCGGTCCAATTTGTGGGCCACCCTCTTATTGATGCCATTGAAAATACACCACTTCAAGATAACGAAACCTTCAGGAAGGAGAACGACCTTGATCCCGTAAAACCTATAATTGCCCTGTTACCGGGAAGTCGAAAGCAGGAAGTACAAAAAATGTTGGAGGTCATGCTTTCGGTAAAAAAGGATTTTCCCGATTACCAATTCGTAATTGCCGGGGCCCCCAGTCTTCCTGATGAATTTTATGCACCATTTCTAAAAGGTGATAAAGTGGAATATGTCTCCAACAAAACCTATACACTTTTAAAACATTCCCATGCCGCATTGGTAACCAGTGGAACGGCCACACTGGAAACAGCGCTGTTTGAGGTGCCCCAAGTAGTTTGCTATAAGGGCAATTGGATTTCCTACCAGATAGCAAAGCGAATCATCACTTTGGATTATATCTCCTTGGTCAATCTTATCATGAAAAGGGAAGTTGTAAAAGAGTTGATACAGAACGACTTGACCACTTCCAACCTGAAGAACGAGCTTTCCAAAATTGCAGAAGGGACCGAACGGGAACGTATTTTGTCGGATTATGCATTGCTCAAAGAAAAATTGGGTGGAAAAGGAGCCAGTGAAATGGCAGCCCGATTAATTGTGAAAAATGTGTAGTTTTATCTTCCAAGAATGTAAATCTATTCTTGGATGTTACGAAAAACCATAATCTTACTGTTGTTTTTGGCCATTACCGCTTGCGGCCCCGGCAAAAAACGACGCACCTACAGCAAGACCCGAACCGTTTCGGTAGAGGGGTCCACCGAAGACACTTCCCCTAAAATTGAACCTAAAAAGGAAAACAAGAAAGAGGGGCGTAAAAATGTTAAGGCAAACGAAATCATCTCCACTGCATTAAGCTATTCCGGAACCCGGTACAAGTATGGGGGCACCACAAAAAAGGGAATGGACTGCTCTGGCCTGGTCTATGTTTCCTTAAAAGAGAACGACATTATGTTTCCCAGATCATCCTACCAAATGGCCTTGGAAGGCAACAAAATCAGGGTAAACGATGTAGAAAAGGGGGATTTGCTCTTCTTTCAGACCAGTAAAACGGGACGACGCATTAATCATGTTGGGTTAGTGGTAGACGTCGACGGTGACGATATTAAATTTATTCACGCCACAACCTCACGAGGCGTATTGGTATCCTCATTACGGGAAGGATACTGGAACAGCGCTTTTGTAAAGGCTATGCGCATCCTGTAACGTGCGCCAACTTAATTTTGTGTCCATAAAACTCACATTGTGGGTGATAGTGGGCATCGTTATTGGTTTTAATTTTGAGATAGCTCCACTTCTCCCCCTCACAATTATGCTGGTTTTTTTACCAGTAGCCTATTTGCTTGGCAAAAGGCAACAGCGTGAAGGGTTCCCGTTTTTTGAAGTGTTGATTGTCCTCATGACTACTTCTCTTGGCAGTTTTGTTATCGGAATTTCAGTGGGCCGTGGCATACCTACCCATTATTCTAACTCCAATGATGATTTGGAAAAAGTTTGGAATTTAAAGGTGACGGAAGTACTTAAGTCAAATGACTACTCCCACAGATACATCACCAAAATTATGGCTGCCGATTCGGAAATATTATCTGCAAAGTTGCTTGTAAGTGTCTCTACCGATTCCAACTCAACACCATTGCAGGTTGATGATGAATTTATCACTTACTCCAAACCTGAAAATATACGGCCACCATTAAATCTTCACCAATTCGACTACAAAAGCTATCTTGAAAAGCAAGGGATTCAACATCAAATTAGAACCAATTACGCCTCCATTGCCAAGAAGGAAAATAGTTGCACAACCTTATTTGGAGCGGCATCCAATTTTAGGGAACACATTATTTCAAAATTGTAAAGTAGAAACTTTGGGCATCAAGAACTCGGGGTAATCCAAACCCTCATTTTAGGAAAGCGCGACGATATTTCCGAAATCACTTATAACAACTATAAGAATGCTGGGGCAGTTCATATTTTAGCGGTAAGCGGCCTCCATGTTGGAATCATCCTGCTTTTATTGGAGTTTCTTTTATCGCCATTGGAGCGCTTTCCCAAAGGCAAAACCATCAAGCTTATCTTGATTGTTCTGCTACTTTGGGGTTACGCTTTCTTAGCCGGGCTCTCACCTTCAATTGTACGTGCCGTAACCATGTTTTCCTTTGTGGTCTATTCCCTATACCTCAACCGACCTACCAACTCATTTAACATTATAGCACTTTCCATATTGTTTATTTTATTGGTAAAGCCACTGTTCTTGTTTCAAGTAGGGTTTCAAATGAGCTACGCAGCGGTATTTGCCATTGTTTGGGTTTATCCCAAACTACAAAAGTTTTGGTTTCCCGATAATTTCATTGTTCGGAAAATATGGCAATTATTATCGGTAAGCATTGCGGCCCAGTTGGGAGTTTTACCCATCAGTTTGTTCTATTTTCATCAGTTTCCGGCACTATTTTTTGTTTCCAACCTACTCATTATTCCTTTTTTAGGTTTGATTTTGGGTCTCGGAATCTTGGTCATCCTATTGGCTTTGACCAATCTTTTACCGCAATTTTTGGTCGATGGTTTCAATTGGGCGATTCATTTTATGAATTCCATAGTTGGTTGGGTCGCTCGGCAGGAAGGTTTCATCATCAAAAACATTCCATTTGATTCCGTTCAGATGATAGCGGGATATTTTATCATCACTGCTCTTGTGCTATTCCTATCCCGGCCTCGCCGGAAATCGGCTTTGGTATTCTTTGATGGACTGATTATTTTTCAAAGCTGGACGATTTGGAATCAAACCCAAGTGCACCAAAAGGAAACTATCGTATTAGCACACCGAACCAGAAATACCATTTTACTGCATCAACTAGGGGATTCAATTTCCGTAATCACTTCGGACAGCGATAATATTGGTACTGTTTCTACTGATTATGCGGTAGCAGAACGAATCCAAAAAGTGAACAACTCTGTATTGCGAAACAGTTACCAAATAGGTGACAAAAAACTATTTGTTATGGATAGTTTGGGTATTCTTCCTTTGGAAGAGCAATTAGACTACCTGTTACTGACCCAACCTTCAAAAATTAATCTGGAACGGCTTATTGATTCCATGCAACCGAAAATAATACTTGCAGATGGCAGCAGCTATCCGAGTTTGATAGCTAAATGGCAAGCGACATGCATCAAAAAAGAAATCCCTTTCCACTATACGGGTGAAAAGGGATGTTATATGTTTAAATTTTAATTTTTTAATGTACGTTGCCCATCAACCTTTTGATCAAAGGCGAGGCTAAAATCACCAAGACACCGGCACCCAGTGCGTACTGAGCGATGAGCATAAACCCATCCGTGTAAACCGTAAGGGTACTGAATCCACTAATATCCGCATCAGTGCTCTCAATGGCCAATTGTTTACCGATAAAGCCAACTACTTGAAATGCGAACGCAGAAGAAAGGAACCATACTCCCATCATGAAAGCGACTATTCGTTTTGGTGAAAGGTCGGTAATCTTGGACAGTCCTACAGGGGACATAAACAACTCCCCTACCGACAATAAGAAGTACATTAGGAGTAGGTACGTGAACGGTACGAATCCATTTTCATTGGCACTTGCACCACTAACGGCCAATGCATAAAAACTTATACCTGCAAACAAGAGACCCATTCCAAATTTATACGGCGTTCTTGGATTCAAATTCTTTTTGGACAGCCATTGCCACATTAATGAAATAGGAATAGCTAGAATAATGATCCACATGGAGTTCAAAGAATTGGTCTGTGAAGCAGACATAATTCCTACCAAGTCCACATTTCGTGCTGCAAAGAGTGTTATCACACTTCCTGAAAGCTCATGGAAACCCCAGAAAATCGTCATAAAGAAAGTAATCAGGACAGCTACAAAAAGCTTTTTGCGCTCTTCAACCGACGCCTTGAACATAATATAGCCCAGATAGACTAAGATTGAAACTCCTATCAACTTGAATATGACATTTACAATGTTCTGGTCATCAAAAAAAGTACCTTCCGCGCCCAATGCTTTGTAAGCTGATAATAAATATGCTATCACCGGAACCGAAGCGAATGCCAGCACCGGAACCAATATGCCTTGCTTTAGACCAAATACCTTTTTTTCTATATTACCATTTTCGGGTGGCAGACCTTTATCCCCAAAAACGCCTTTTTTTATCCCGCTCCAAAAGACGATAAGACCTGTAAGCATTCCGATTCCTGCAAGGCCGAAACCGTAGTGCCAACCATATTTTGCCGCCAAAAAGCCACATAACAATGGCGCGACCCATCCACCTATATTGATTCCCATATAAAAAATGGTAAATCCTGAATCCTTTCGTGGGTCACCATCCTTGTACAGAGAGCCAACAAATGTTGAAATGTTGGGTTTAAAAAACCCATTCCCTGCTATAATTAGGGACAATGCCAGAAAAAACGTGATATTGTTTTCGATGGCCAGGACAAAATGCCCCAACGACATTAAAATTCCCCCTAAGAAAATAGAGCGTCGCATACCCAAAATACTGTCCGAAATTCTACCCCCAATAACTGTGGAGGCGTACACCAAGGAACCATATGAAGAATAAACCGCCGCAGTGGCATAATCCCGTTCCATTAAAGCGGCGAAGATGACATCTACCATATAAAGGGTAAGCAGGGCCCGCATTCCATAGAAACTGAAACGCTCCCAGAGCTCAGCGAAAAAGAGATAGAACAACCCTCTTGGATGACCGAACAACTGTTTTTCTTCTTGTGGTTTGGCTATTTCTGACATAACGGCTATTTATTATTTTAAATACTATAAATTCTCTTTAACGAAGTTGGTCAATTTGGTATATAGGTGCAGGCTTGTGTTGCCGCCATAAATACCGTGGTTTTTATCGGGATAAATGGCCCAATCGAATTGTTTGTTGGCCTGCACGAGCGCCTCGATCATTCGCATGGTATTCTGAACATGGACATTATCGTCTCCGGAACCGTGCACCAATAAATATTTTCCTTTTAGCAATTCAGGATAGTTGAAAGGTGAGTTATCGTCATACCCTGTTGGGTTCTCCTGCGGCGTTTGCATGTAGCGTTCGGTGTAAATGGTATCGTAAAAACGCCATGAGGTCACCGGTGCCACGGCGATGGCCATTTCAAAGGTATCATTGCCCTTTAATATACAGTTGGTGGACATAAACCCTCCATAACTCCATCCCCAGATTCCGGTTCTATCTTCATCGATATAGGAAAGCTCACTTAACTTTTTTGCAGCGTCGATTTGGTCTTCCACTTCATATTTCCCCAATTCCTTTTGGGTCAATTTTTTAAAGTCGCGCCCTTTTAATCCTGTACCCCTACCATCTACACAGGCAACGATATACCCTTCGGAAACCAACACCTGATGCCAGTAGTCCCGAGTACCCATCCATCTATTGGCCACCTGTTGCGAACCTGGCCCACTATATTGGAACATAAACAACGGGTACTCTTTATTAGGATCGAAATCCGCAGGCTTCATCATGTACATATTAAGGTCGTAGCCATTCACATTAATGGTAGAAAACTCCTTTGGTGCAATCTGATACCCTTCCAATTTGTTCTCCAATGCCGAGTTGTCCTTAATTTCCTTTATCAATTTGCCATTGGATGCATTGTGCAAGGTAAATTGATAAGGCGTAGTTGCACTTGAATATGTATTGATATAGTATGTAAAATCACTACTAAAGGCTGCTGAATTGGTTCCTTCCTCAGTAGACAATTCTTTCTTTTTCTTCCCTTTGCTCGAAATGCTATAAACTCCCCTATTGATGGAACCATTTTCAACCGACTGATAAAAAATACGGTCGTTCTTCTCATCATACCCATAATAACTCGTCACTTCCCAAGGCCCTTCGGTAATCTGATTTTTCAATTTTCCATCTCGACCATATAAATATAAATGGTTGTAGCCATCAGCTTCGCTGGTCCAGATAAAACTATCATCGGCCAAAAAAGTTAGGTCATCATCAATATCAACATAAGCTGCATCGGTCTCTTCGAATAGAACGCTTACAGAATTATCCTTGGCATTTACATCATAAAGTTTCAAGTTGTTCTGATGCCTGTTCATAGTCTGAACACTCAAATGGTCCGGGTTGTGCATCCATTTGATCCTTGGGATATAGTAGGCACCATCCAAATCCACATTTGAAATAGCTCCGGAGGCAACATCAAACATATGCAATGTTACAATAGAATTCTTTTCACCTGCTTTTGGGTACTTAAACTCATGCTGGGAAGGATAAAGTTCCGTGCCATAAACATCCATCGAGAAATGGGGAACCTCTGTTTCATCAAATCGGAGAAAGGCAATCTTGGAACCATCGCTGTTCCATTCGAAAGCGCGGACAAAACCAAACTCTTCTTCATACACCCAGTCGGTCACACCATTAATAATCGTTCCTTTGTTTCCATCGGTGGTGACCTGCTTGGTAGTTCGCTCCGCCAAGTCCATAACATATAGATTGTTATCGAGAACATAAGCCACTTTACTCCCGTCCGGTGACAAGGTAGGCTCTTGGATTTTGACCTCCGATATTTTCACCAATTCTTTCGATGCTATATCGTACACATAATAAATCCCTAAACGGGAACGTCTAAATATAGGTTCAACTTCCGTCGCCAAAAGCACTTGGGATTCATCATCACTAAAACTATAGGATGAAAAATATGGTACGGCATCCGATGATGCTACTATGGTCTCCACTTTTTGCAAAGTTTCGTAGTCGTACTTATCCAGACTACTGGAACGCGGGGAACGCGATGTATTTAATATGGTGTATTGTGTACCATTGTTCATGGATCGTAGGACATCCATGTATTCTGTCCTGAACTCTCCTCCAAAAATCTCTTCGAGGGTTATTTTTTTCTTTTGTGCTGTAGAAAAAGTAACAACTCCCAATAAGAATAGGAATAGAAAAGACTGTTTGTTCATGAAGTGAAAAAATTGATTAAAAACTCCCAAGTTTACTAATATTTATCGGAAAAATAAATTTTGATGTTGCATTTGCAACAAATTTTAACCTTTGATTCGAACCGTTTTTCATCAATTTTTAGAATCTCTGGCAAAATTCCCATTATACGTATATTTGAATGCTTTAACCCAGCTTTATGAACACTCCCGTTGAAGGATTTTCCAAACTTACCAAAACCCAAAAGATTGATTGGATCGCCAATAACTGCACCAAAGACCCAAAAGGGACAAAACAGGTGCTGGAGCAATATTGGAACATGGACCCAAGGGTACAAAAATTGCACGATGAGTTCATTGAAAACACTATAAGCAATTATTATCTGCCCTTTGCCATAGCCCCCAATTTTAAGATCAACGGAGAAATTTTTGCGATTCCCATGGCCATTGAAGAGAGTTCGGTGGTGGCAGCAGCAAGTAAAGCGGCCAAGTTTTGGTTGGAACGCGGTGGGTTTAAGGCTGAGATTATTGGAACTGAAAAAGTTGGCCAGGTACATTTTATATATAAAGGTGGTACAGAAAAGCTCTCCAATTTCTTTATTTCGGCCAAACCAGAATTGCTTAAAAGCGTTGCCACCATCACCCAGAGCATGGAAAAACGGGGCGGGGGCATTAACACTATCGAGTTAAGAGATTTAACGGATAAAATTGATGGCTATTACCAACTCCATTGCACTTTTGAGACCTTGGATGCCATGGGGGCCAATTTCATTAATTCCTGTTTGGAGCAATTTGCCAAGACATTAAAAGAGCAGGCTCTTTTATTCGAGGCTTTTTCCGAAGAAGAAAAGAACATTGAGGTGGTAATGAGCATCTTATCGAATTATGTTCCCGATTGTTTGGTAAAGGCAGAAGTAAGCTGTCCAATTGCCGACTTGGGCAATGCCGATATGCCAGCCGAAGCATTTGCAGAGAAATTTGTTCAAGCGGTAAATATAGCCAAGGTTGAACCCTACCGGGCAGTTACGCACAATAAAGGTATTATGAACGGGATAGATGCCGTAGTACTTGCCACAGGGAACGACTTTAGGGCCGTGGAAGCCGGGATACATGCCTATGCCGCCAAAGATGGGCAATATTCAAGCCTGTCCCATGCCAAAATTGAAGATGGTATTTTCAGGTTTTGGATTGAGGTTCCCCTCGCTCTTGGAACCGTTGGTGGATTGACCACCTTGCACCCGTTGGTAAAATTGGCTTTGGAAATTCTTCAGAATCCATCAGCAAAGCAATTGATGCAAATTGTGGCCGTTGCTGGATTGGCCCAAAATTTTGCGGCAGTACGTAGTTTGGTCACCACAGGAATTCAAAAAGGTCACATGAAAATGCATTTATTGAACATGTTGAATCAATTGGGGGCCACAGAAGAAGAAAAACGGAAAATGGTCAAACATTTTAAAGATGAAACTGTAACCAACGCGTCGGTTAAGGAGGCTTTGGAACGAATTAAATCGAAGTAATGAAGAAGGAATTTTATAGCAACGGTAAGTTATTGATATCAGGTGAGTATGCCGTTTTAGATGGTGCTTTGGGCTTTGCCATCCCTTCCAGTTATGGGCAATCGCTCCATGTGACTCCGACTACATCGGGTTTTCTGGAATGGACCAGTTTAGATGAAAATGACAAAATCTGGTTCTCCGCGAAGTTTGACCTCAAAGATTTACGGGTAGTTTCCACTTCTGATGAGACCATAGCCAAGACCTTGACATCCTTACTCTTGGAAGCCAATGCCCAAAACCCACTTTTACTGACCGATAGCGATGGCTTCCAGATTGAGACCCATCTTACTTTTCCAAGATCCTGGGGATTGGGTTCTTCCTCAACTCTTATCAACAATATTGCCCAATGGGGACGGGTTGACGCCTTTCAGCTTTTACAAAATGCTTTTGGTGGAAGCGGATACGACATTGCTTGCGCCCAATACAATTCGCCGTTGACCTATCAATTAAAAGATGGCAATCCTCAAGTTGAAAAAATTGATTTCGACCCAATTTTCAAGCAGCACCTGTTTTTTATCCACCTCAATCAGAAACAAAACAGCAAAGAGGCCATTGCCAATTATAGAGAACAACAGTTTGACAAACCCCAACTGGTTAAAGAAGTTTCAGATATTACAAGAAGAATGATTGGAGCCTCTACATTATTCGGTTTTGAGACATTGATGGAGGAACATGAGGCCCTACTTTCCAAAGTTTTAAAAATTCAACCTGTAAAACAACGTCTTTTTCCAGATTATTTTGGGGCGATTAAAAGCCTTGGAGCTTGGGGCGGTGATTTTGTTTTGGCCACAGGAGATGAAAAAACACGCTCTTATTTCAAGTCCAAAGGTTTTGAAACGGTGATTTCCTATTCTAAAATGTCACTATAGTTTTTCCTCCGAAGAGGCCTTTTTTGCAAATTTTTGCTCATCCGTAAACTCAAACGGGGTGTTTGTCAATTGGCACCCTAAAATTCAATCAATTGCCCTTATGTTTGATACATATTCATCAACTATTGATAATATGGCCCAAATCAACAAAAAGACAATTGGGAGCTCTCTGATAGGATTCCTATTCCTGTTCATTGCTCCTGCCCATGCTCAAAATGATACTGAAACTGTGCTAAGTGGATAACTTTATCAATAAAAGTTGTACCACAAATTACAATCAAATCACCTCGGAATCTGTTCAGAATATTCTAAAGCATGATGTGTTCTATATCACCCAAGAGACAAAGAATATATATGGCGAAAAGGAAAAAGAGGTTCCTGAGTTTATTGTGGTGGACACTGGTTTAGAGGTGAAACGGTTTGAAAGAATAAAAACCGATACTCCACTACCGGAACTTAGGAGTTATATACGTGAAGACTTTATGCTCAACGAAGAATCTGCCCCTCATTTTCAAACACTTTTGGATTACATCTATCCCATTGCCGATTGGAAACCCGATAAACGGGAGTTCTTTTTTAAAAATGGCAAATGGTATTTCCTTCGGGATGCGTATTTCCGTACCAAACAAGGTTTTGAAATCACGGTGAGTCCAAACGGCAAAATCACGCATATCTGTTATAAGATGAGATGGGATGAGTACGAAAGTAAATAGGCAATAAAAAAGGCATCCTGATCAGGATGCCTTTTTTATTATCATTTTGGCTAATAATCCTAGTAGAATATAGCTCTTTTATCTTCTATTTCTGCCTTATCTTTTAAAGCATTGTACACTGCCCCATTTACTCTGGCAGCAGCACTTGTTTGTAGATTTTGTGCATAGGTGCTGTAGTTCTCCACATCGGCTGCTTCAGTTTTATTGGTCACTTTGATCATGTAAACACCAGTACTTCCCTCAAGCAAGTCAGAATTTTGGTCCTTCTCCATGGCAAAGGCCTTTCCAACAACAAATGGCTCTCTCCCTGCCCCTGGCAACGTTGGCGAGGACAATGTAACTGCAGATGCAGTACTTAGGCTTACACCATTGTCCGAAGCTATAGCGTCCATTGCTTTACCTTTATTGTCCGCAATTATCTGTTCTGCTTTACGCTCCTTTCTAATGGCTGGCAAAGCAGTTGCCGAAGCATCTTCTGGTGCCATAAGTCCTTTTTTATATTTCTTCGTCAATTGCACCACGGCATAACCATTGTTTACGTTAAAGCGTTTGATATCGCCAACACTGGTATCGTCGTTAAATGCCCACTGTACAATACTGCGCTGTGAACCAAGACCCGGAAGGTTCTCTTCCATTTCCTTGATTTTGTTCACTGGACGAACGGTGTAGCTACTTTCCCTTGCAATATCCCCAAAGTTCTCCGGTTCTGCATCCATAACTGCCATTTCATACTTAGTGGCATCGGTGAACAACGTGTTTATGGTCTCCTCGGATGGCTCAATTTCTCTTGACAAGGTAGCTACCTGTATCACATCTTGCTTATCATCAACCTTGATCACGTGGTATCCAAACTGTGTTTCCACCAAACCAATGGTTCCGGTTGGGTTTCCAAAACAGAAATCATTGAATTCATCTGCCATTATGCCTTCTTGGAAATATCCGAGGTCACCTCCACGTGGAGCTGATGGTCCATCTGAATTCTCCCTTGCCAAAGTTGTAAAGAGTACATCTTCTTTTTTAGCTTCTGCCAATAATCTTTTTGCTTCGGCTTCGGCTTCCTCCTTGGTTCTTGTAATGGATGGGTTGGCACGTTCGGCCCCTTCCCATGTAATCAAAATGTGACTTGCTTTTGCAGTTCCATTTTCTTTTCTGTCCATTACTTTGGATACTTTATAAGCATTTCCATCTTTATATGGACCGTATACTTCCCCAACACTCATTGCCATCAATGTATCGGCAACAACGGATGGGAGGTCTTTTTTAGCCTTGTAAATGGTATCGAACTTAGCGTCGGAATGTCTGTCCAAGAAAGCGGCCATGTCCGTAGTATTTCTAAATCCAAGAATGGTATCGTTGGCATCCTTTGCTTCTGAATATTCCACAGAGTTATCCAAGAGAGCAGTTATTGCAGTCTTAACACTGTTTTCATCTTCGGCTGATGGCTTTTCTTCAAAATAAACAAAACGAATATCACGTGCCTTATCCTGTTTGAACAAAGCTTTGTGGTCGTTGATGTATGACTGGATATCACTTTTTGAAACTTCGATGGTACTGTCTGGAATAGACGTGTAAGGAATACGAACGTATTGCATATCCACTTTGTCATTTGCCATATCATAGTTCAACTGGCCCTCGGTCAGGGTAGCAGTAACCCCACCTTTTACCAAGTTGAAATACATACGCTCCTTGGCTGCCTGAATAATAGACTCTTCATCTTGCAACCATGCATCGTATCGCAAAGGGTCGTTGGCTTTCCAATCGGCAATGGCACTTTTAAAGACTTGCTCGTTGAACACTCCATTTTCATCCTGAAAATCAGGAATCTGTGCATAGCCCGAAGTTCTCACGAACTCCACAATTTGGTCGCTTTCCACATCAATGCCCAAATCTTCGAATTGTTGGTTCAAGATAGCCTTTCTGATTTCTTGATCATATACCATGTTCACCAACTGGGTGGAGGTAACAGATGGTCCGTATCTTCTGGATGCCGTTTCAACCTGAGACCTAAACTCTTCTATTGGAATATTTTCCCCATTTACTTCTGCAACCGAGGAGCCCACTTTTCCACCAGCAAAATTATTACTGCTGAATACTCCGGATATTACGAATGCGAACAACGCCAAACCAATAATTAGAATAAGAACTGTTGTCCGTTTTCTAATATTCTCTAATATTGCCATTTTACTGCTTGTTTTCTTTAAATTCAGTGGGCGAAAATACCACTTTCTTTTCAAATAGGAAAGCTAAAAAAGGGGTGGAAATTATTAATCTTCAGTATGAACGCGCACACTCACCAAGTCTATTTTGGTGTTGGACACCTCCAAAATTTTGAAGGTAAAGTTGTCCACGGTCACTTCTGAATCTTGTTCGGGAATTTCTCCTGTCTGGTTTACGATCAACCCTCCCAATGTTTCATATTCTTCCCCTTCCGGAAGCTCTAGCTTATAATTTTCATTGATATAATCCACTTCCATCCGGGCAGAGAACTTGTATTCGTTCTCGCCTATCTGTTCTTCATGTAGGTCAGTGGAATCGTGCTCATCCTCTATTTCCCCAAAAAGTTCCTCGATAATGTCCTCGACCGTTAAAATACCGGAGGTGCCCCCGTATTCGTCCAAGACCACGGCCATGCTTTTTCGCTTTTTGGTCAGTACGTTCAAGATATCTTGGATAAGCATGGTTTCGGGAACAAACTCAACTGGAAGCAATATACTTTTAATGGTCTTTGGTTTTTTGAACAGTTCGTAGGAGTGTACATAACCAATAATCTCATCGATGCTATCCTTGAATATCAAAATTTTTGAGTAGCCTGTTTCCGTGAAAAGTTTGGTCAGGTTTTTAGGTGTTTCGTTAAGTTCCACCGCTGTAATTTCGGTTCTTGGAACCATTACCTCCCTCGCCTTTACCGTGGAAAATTGGAGTGCATTCTGAAATATCTGAATTTCCGAGTCCACATCGTCCTCTTCTTGTACGGTCTCCATTTGCTCGGTGATGTAGTCCCCCAATTCCAATTTGGTAAAGGACAGCTGAACTTCATCCCCTTCTGTTTTGAAGAATATCCTTAATATAAAGTCGGACACCTTGATCACAAACCACGAAATGACGGAGAACAACAGATAAAAGAAATAGGCCGGCACCGCAAATACCTTGATCAGTACATTGGCATATATCTGAAAAAAAACCTTTGGCAAAAACTCGGCCGTCAATAAAATAACCAGGGTGGAGATTATGGTCTGCGCCAACAAGCTAAAATCCGTTAGCAGTATATTTATAATTTGAATATTGGAGGGAAGCAGGCTCTGGAACCACTCCATGAGCATATCCCCCATAAAAAGCCCATAAATTACCAATGCAATATTGTTTCCAATAAGCATGGTGGCAATAAATTTTGAAGGTTTATCGGTAAGCAAGGTGAGTACCTTGGCCAAGAAGCCTTCCTGTTTTTTTTCAATCTCAATATGGATTTTATTGGCGGAAACGAAGGCTATCTCCATTCCCGAAAAAAATGCCGAAAACAGCAGAGAAAGAACGATGATGATTATGGAGGAATCCAATGCTATTGTTGATTATCCTTGTTTCGTTGTTCAAAACGTTTCCGATATCTTCTTCTAAAGATGAACATGCCTATGGACACCACGGCAAAGAAGATAAATATGTAGGTTTCCTTTGGGTCAACGCTCCAAAGTGTTGCAATCTTGTAAATGGAAATGGCCGCTACTGCCAAATAAAGGTATTCTGTATATCTTAAAACTTTGATCATCCTATTCTTCTTCTTTTATTGTCATTAACCCGTAGGTCTTATGGGCCTTAAAAAAGGTGAAATCCTTATTAAAGTCCATGCCCTCACCGTCCATTATCGTTCCGTCCTCAGGATTTGTATAGGTAAAGGCGGCTTCGGTAAATATCCAATTGTTCTTTCTATCGTAATAGAGCTGATTGGTCTCCAACTTTTTCCCATCATGACTTTTGATTACGACATTCCCTCTCAAATCTATCAAATTAGTCTGTGAATATACAATACCATAATCGGCAACGATTACACTTTTTTGGCTTTTTTCATCGTAAAAGTCCACCTGTAAGCCTTCTGGAAAGGTACGAAACTTGAAGGCTTGGTTATCAAAATCCTCAGACAATGGACTTGTTAATACGGCAACTACCCTTGAATTGGCCGAGTCCTGTGTACTCATCGCCTCCACGGTCTCGGTATAGGTCAACGTGAAGTTTTGGGCAACACCTTGTGGGAATAGAGGCTTAACCGCTTCTTCGCCCACCCTTTCGTAACCATCACCACAGGACATAAAAAGGATTGCCACGGTGAATACCGTGGCAAAGCTCTTTAAAATATGTTTTGATTTCTGTTTCACCTTATAGATTAGGTACGGCAACACTACCTCCTACCCAACAGCTGAAAGTAATGGTCTGACCTGCTTTTCCTGAGCTAAAGATCATTTCTTTAGATGGTGCTTTGGCATCATAACTTGCAGCAAGTTGGCTTGCACGACCACTCAATGCCGGGTCTACCGTTGCTGCTTTTCTTGCCATGGCTGCTGCCTTCCAGTAAATAGCTCTCTTTTCAAACGGTGTATCTCCACATGCGTTGGCACTGTTTCCGTAAAGTGTAGCGATCAACAAATAGGCCTTACCGTTTGCAGGGTTGGCATCGATAGCTTTTAGCGCATAGCTTCTCGCTTGAGAAGAACTACTATTTCTAACGGTAGTGGCAATCTTGTAAAGGATTTCAGATTTCTTATAAGAATCTGTTTCCAATTCCACTGCTTTGTTGAAATCAGCAAGTGCACCGTTCATATCTCCGGACTTTTGTTTAAGTACACCACCGTACATATATGCATCGGCAGATGGGTCCAAAGCCAACTGGGCTTCGAAAAGTTTTCTAAACATAGGGTCGTCAGTACATTCTTTGGAGAACATTCTACCTACGGCTCTCTTCACCCATTTTACATCATCTTTCTTTTCATCAAAGCTCTTTTCGTATAATGGGATAAGGTTGTCACAATCGGCAAGTGCACCCAATTTGGAATCTACACTACTAGCTACTTTACCGAAAGATTCTGAATTTACCGTGGCCACCTTAAGAGTTCTTTTCTCTTTGGAAGTTAACGTGCCCAATGAATCTTTTGGCAACAATTTTGTAACTATATCGGTCAATTTCTTGTTTTCTTCTTCAAGCTTACCAGTTACATCATCGTATGTATTGAAAACATCTTGAAGGTCCCTTTTACCAGCATCGTGCAAATCTACCAAGCTGGAGAAATAAAGGTACAAGGCCCTTGGGTTTGTAAAGTTTTCCTGATCTTCTTGGAAGGCTTTGTCCAACATGGTGAACAATTCTTCATCGGAAGCCATTTTGTTCTCGTACATCAACAATGCTTTGTCGATGGCTACACCTGCTTTGGTGTAATTGGTCGGGAAATACTTTAGGCTATTATCGTACAAGGACAATAAATCCTGAACATAAGCATCTTTTTCTGCTCCGGTAGAATTCTCGATCTTTGCTTTCAAGATTCTTTCTCCATAGGAAAAATTTGCTTTGTTGATGTCCGGGCAACTTTCGTAAACCATTTTCCATGGCTCGTAAGCTGCATCATAGTTTTTCACCTTTACGTGTTCTGCGTAAATAGACAGATTGGTCATACACTCGGGGTTCTGTGCTTGGGCCATACTTAATCCCGTCAACATGGTGACCATTATCATTGTTAAGTAGTGTCTCTTTTTCATCTTTCTAATTTTAAAGCTGTTAAAGTACAAATTTTCATTAAAAAATCCCTTTTCAGGGCCTTATATGGGTGGTTATTTATGAATTTTTTAAAAAAAGGCTTATTAATTTATTTTTCTTTGTTGAAACCATCTATCATTTAATGATAAGCCTATATTGACTTTAAAATAACTTTCCTCTATAAGGTTTGCATCTGTTGTTCCTCGCCTTCCCAATTCAAATCCTACATTTAGGTTAGAGAAGTCCGCGCCCAACGGTAAACCTAATCCAAAAGTTATGCCAAAGTTGTTTATCTCTTTATTGTTGATGGTCATACCGGTCTTATCATACCTAAGACCGGCCCTATATGTAATACGGTTAAAATACCCGGTCAACGAACGATAATCAGGAATCCAATACCCTCCCAAAGCATAGGTGTTGGCATCGCCATAGTCGATATTATCCAGTCCTAGGAAGGTGTTTTCAAAATCGTTCATCTGTTGAAAACTGTATTCTGCTCCCAAAAACCATTTCTTGTTTTCTCCAAAACCGAGTCCAAAAGTGGTTCTAGTGGGTATTTTCAACTCTGTATTCCTAAGATTGGATGCATCCAAGTCCACATCCACTACCTCAACATTGTTTCCGGTTACCAGTGAAAACGACCCCAATGTCTGGGTATTTTTCGAAGTAAGGTTTCCCTGCGTATTTACAAGTACTGATGTGTAAAGGGTATATTTGTCCTTAATGGTCGGGTTATAATTAAGGGCATATTTAAAATCGTATCCATTTATATTGGATTCGCGATCGTCCAAAGTACCGAATTGTACACCCTCCACACTTTGAATCCTTTGATATTCCAAGGTTCCAAAATTAAAGTTGGCCGTAACCCCAAAACTCAAATTTTTAATAGGCTCAAACCCAATGGAAGCATATAACCGATTGAGCCCTCCTTCACCTTCAAAAAAGTTGGAGACCTCTCCATTTGCCGAGTTCGAAGTTGAATTCAAACTGTAGCCTACCGAGGAATAGGGCATTATCCCGAAACCAAATCCTACATTTTTCGCCAATGGAAAGCCAATGGCCAGATAATCCAAATTGGTCACCGCGGTCCGCTGTTGCTCGTTCCAACTCTTAAGCTGATACTCTTTGTGGGAGATTCCCGCAGTATAGGCGGTCAACCTAAGTTTGGAATATGCCGCCGGATTTGAAAGGTTGATATGGATGCTGTCCCCATACATACTCACACCACCCATCATCTGGGTATCCACTGCTCCTTTGTCCCTATCGTCGCCTATTCCAAAGTAAGAATATGGCGAAATGGTTCCATTTTGTGCAAACGCTCCATGTGCAACCACGCAGAGAAAAGCAATCAGAATCTTTTTAATCATTCAATTTGTATTGTATTCCAGTAGGCAATTAAGTCCTTCCAAGAGAAATTTGGAGTTCGCAAATATGGTGTTTTTTAGCCTTTTGGCAAAAAAATGGGAGTCTCCCCCTGTTAAAATAACTGTTAAATCTTGAAAACGAGAGCGATATTGGTCGATTACCCCATCAACTTCTTGGGACACTCCGTTTATAACTCCGCTGTGCATGCACGTTTCGGTACTGTTGCCGATAAAATCCAAAAGTTCTTCGGGGGCCAGCAAGGGAAGACCGGCGGTTTGCTCGTGCATGGCGCGGTACCTCATCCGAACGCCGGGAGAAATGGCCCCGCCCACATATTCGCCTGCATTGTTCACCATATCGTAGGTGATACAGGTACCGGCATCTATCACCAAGGTATTGCCACGGGGGTTTTGGTAATAAGCGGCGGCGGCAAGTGCCAAGCGGTCCACGCCCAAGGTCTGCGGCGTAGCATAACTGTTCTTAAAGGGCATCTTGGAATCGCTGGTAAGCACGTGCACCTTGCAAAAAAGGGCCACGACGTCCCGTTCCTTACGGTCCAATTTACCTACGGAGGATAGTATGGCCTTGTTTATCCGGGGATATTTCTCGAACAGTTCCTTTATTTTGGAAAGGAACAATACGGATTCGAAACTATGGTCGTAGATGATGCTTCCGTTCTCAAAAACAGCGTATTTGATCAACGTATTGCCGATGTCGATTACCAGATTCATGCTACAAAGGTCGGCAATTGAAAAAAATCAAAACCTTTTTTTCGGGATTTTGTTTGTATATCCTAATTTTGAAATTATATTTGCACCCGCTTAATAAAGCTTGGTACCTTAGCTCAGTTGGTAGAGCAACGGACTGAAAATCCGTGTGTCCCTGGTTCGATTCCTGGAGGTACCACAAAAAAACCCGCAAACTTGGTTTGTGGGTTTTTTGTTTTTAGCCCTTTCTTATTCGAAAATCGACTGGTTTAGCACAAGAAAACAATGAATTATAGCAGTATTAGCCACTAATTTTATTTTCGAGCTTTTTTAAGGCTTCGTAGGTAACTTCCTTTAATGTACTTTTAAATATCTTTTCTGATTTTTTATGGGTTGCATCCACTGATTTTCTCATAAACTCCCCAGATGCATTGGCCTCAAATTCTTGTCCATTGCTTTTGACAAAAATTTTTAATTCAATAAAGGCAGTTTCTCTTTCAGACCATGAAGTTACGTGGAATTCCTTTCTGGCGTTAATGACATGAATGGTTAAAATAGCTGTGTTTTTTGAATTGGGTTTCAGATTATCTACTACAGTTTGTTTAATTATTGCCTCATATTCATTTTTTAAGGGCGGAACCACAATGTCAGATTGACCAGCTTTTGAGATAAAAGGAAGCTCTAGGTCGTCAGAGATAGAAATATTGCCCCTTTTATCTTTTACAACAATAAAATCGATTCCCAAATCGAGATGGAGTTTCGGATATTCCTCCCCACTTGTTACAAATTTTGGGGTACTACAAGAAACAAACAACAATATTGCAATATATGGTAGGGCTTGGTTGAATTTCATAAAATTACTAAGTAATAATTAATTTGTGGCTAACGGTTCTTGGCTATGGTTTCGTTGCGGAAAATGTCCGCAGCACACAAAGCCGTAATTGCGGTTATACATTGTTGTGGTGCGTTTTTATTCATTTTCGATTTCATTCCATTTGCTGGTGGCGGCAAATGTGAAACTACCTCCCAAAATGCAAAATTAAGTTCCAAATCAGTTCCGAGTTTATCGTACTCTTGAGTTATGTTCGTTATAAATTTTTCTATTCCGCTTACTTTTTCATCTCGTTCAGATTCTATAATTATCAGATAACTTTCAGGTTTTTCTGAATTTCGATAATATGCAAAATCTTCAGCCAGTTTACTGCTTAATGAGTCCGTCAATATTTCTGTAATAGTTTGCCATTCGAATGGCTTTCCTTTTCTGAATGTTACGTAGTGTTTTCCATCTGGGTCGTAAATCATCGGTTCGCAATGTTCAATCGGATATATATTCCGAATCAGATTTTTTCCTTTAATGACTATTTTTGGAACACTATCATTGCAGACTATTCCGTGAATCCTGTCAATTAGTTTTCCATAATTTTTAAATTCCAATAATTCAAGGGATACATTTGAACTTTCATTTCCTTTATTTGGAAATCCGTAATTCTTTATTTCATTTTCTTGGTTACCACAACTTGCCAAAAGCAGTATGATTATCAAATATTTGGCAAATTTTAAATTCATTTCGAGAGTTTTTTTAAATGCACCACAACTTGTTTATATAGATGTAAAATACATCCATATACACCCAAAATAGAAATAAACCTGATAATCAGTTGAGTTATCTTTAAAAATCAATCTCTAAAATCAAAAAGCTGCGGAATGCTTACATCCAAAGCTTTGGCTATTTTGTGAAGTTGAAGAATATTTGATGCCCGCTCTCCCCGCTCTATTCTGCCTATCATATTACCATGAACCTTGGCCTCAAATACTAAATCAGCCTGGGTCATCTCTTTTTCTTTACGTAAGCGACGTATATGCTCACCGAATTTGATCAGGAATTGTTCTTCTTCTTTTATCAAATCATTCAACATGGAAGGAAATTGCCTATTCATCAAAACCCTCAGCAAAAAATTCAGTGATGCTTAAATCAAAATAGGTTGATATTCTTTTGATGGTGCTGAACTTTGGATCCCATTTGCCAGTTTCAATTCGTCCAAAATGGATTCCAGTATCATTGTGGGCGTCTTCTTGGGTAAGATTTTTAGCTTCTCTCAAGCCCTTAATCCGGCTAGCTAAGTCCTTTAAAAAATCAACATTTTGGTCGTGATTGTCCATCATACGACAGCAATGTCAAAATTTTAGGTGTCGAAATTAATGACTTAAACGTCATTTTGTCTAAATTTGAAGATTCCCAATCATTAAAATTACCTACCATGCCATCACATCTTATTTCATCCATTTTCAACAACTTCCTCCACCAAACTTCCCCTGCCCGTTGCAAATCACTTTTGCAACCCTAGAAATCCACAATCACCAAAACGGACAGTTCCTGAACCATTTGCATCGGCCTCAGAGCCGCATTACCCTTAATAAAATACCTTGCAGCGATTTGGCAGAACTTACGGTACTGGACAATCTGGTGTTCAGCTTTTCCTTTCAATTCCGTTTACCGCAAACCAAAGAGTTCCATACTATAGAAATGCTATCCTTGCCCCGCCCCTTGGACCACGGCAAGCTGCTGGTAGATGAAGAAAAATTAATGTTATCCTTTAGGATAGATGCCCCGGACCCTTCCCTCAGGGTGGAGGTTATGCATACCTACCAAGGCATTTGCGACCTAAAGGAGCTCTCCCCGCTACTTTCTGGCGAACCCGTAAGGCAACAAGACAACGGTTAGCCCCCCACCTGGGCACTTTTTTTACTGTTTTTGAATTCACTGGGGCTCAGCCCAAATTTCTCCTTAAAGATCTTGGAAAAATAACTCCGGCTCGTAAACCCGATGGAGTAGACCACTTCGGAGATGTTCATTTCGGTGGTGGCAATGTAGTTTCTGGCCAGTTCCAAACGGGCATGCCTAATATATTCGGTCACCGTTTTGTTGTAGAGCAGTTTAAAGCCTTCCTGTAGTTTGGCCTGGGTGAGCCCAGTCTCGGCAGAAATGTCCTCCAACGAAAAATCCTTGGCAATGTTCTTTTCTATCTTTTTGGCATAGTTGCGAACCACTTTTAATTCCCTTTTCAGCAAACTGGTCTGCGGTCTTTTGTCCAACACCTCTTTGTTGTGCTGCACCATGTGCATGGATAGAATCTGGTACACCAGTCCCTCGATCATCATAATGCGGATCATCCCCTTGGTATTCACCTTTTTTATGGCCGTTACCACCTCGGCCATTTTTAGGTTGTAGGATCCGTAGTAAGCAAAAACCTTTTCGTGGTCGGTATCCAAAAACACTTCGTACAGCTTTTTATTGAGTTCTTCGCCTTGGTTCAATCTTTTGCGCAAAAATGGCTTTCTGCGCACCTGTATCACGGTTTGGGAAATTTTTACATCCTTGGGAAAGTATCTATCGGTGATCCCTCCATCGCGATTGGTAAGGATAACGGACTGGAACTGCTCCATGATCTTGATCTTTTCTTCTGGCTGGTACCCGAACTTGTGCCCGCAATAGCCCTCCAAACAATAATAGAAGCTGATCGGATTAAAGTCAGACGTGTCCACTTCTATCAAAACCTCATCAAAAAAGGTAATATCCAACTCCAACAAGCTCACGCCCCAGTCAAACGTTATAAAACGTATAGTGCCTTTTGCCTTGTCGTTGGAAACTTTCAACTGGTGCTGCCCCCACTGCTCTTCAATAGCTCCTCCTAAAACATTTTTTATCTGCTCTACAGATTCATCCGTATCCTGGGCCTTTACTTTAATTTTGATCATTGGGTCTACAACTGACTTTTGTTTGATTATTGGGTCTAAATCCCATAAATATACTCTTTGTTGGCCTTTGTACAAGGTCGGTACCCTAATTACATATATCGAAAGCAACACGATTAAAATTATTTGCGTTAACCTTTCCGAGCTTCTTTTGCTTACTTGGGGTCATAGTACAGAAGATTATGATTTACAAACTTTCAAATGAAGCTAGCACAAGCGAGATAGAAAAGGAGTTTGGAATTCCCTTCAGATATCCAAATTTATACACTCCCAACCCATTAATCAACGGTTTTAATGAGACCAACATAAGCGTGGTGACAATGGAAAACCAAAATGAGATAACATTTGCCATCTGGGGCCTTATGCCGCAGGATTTTAAAGAAGATTGGCACATTTTCCAAGACAATGCCAATACTTTGAACGTGCAACTGGATGAATTGGAAAACGTTTCATGGATGAAGGATTCCTTTAAAGAAAGGCGTTGTGTGATCATTGTCACCGGATTTTACACCCATTTGTTGGACAACGGCAATACCTGTAGCTATTATATCCATCAAGAATCTGAAAAGCCGTTCTACTTGGCGGGCACATACAATACGTTGAACGATGGATTTTTATGCGCCGCACTGATGGTAGGCAAAACCGACACTTTTGTTTCGAACTACCACAACATCAGCAACCTTGCCCCCATTATTGTTCCAAAGGAAAAAGTATCGGTTTGGCTGAACGATGGCCATGATATGGAAAGCCTAAAAGAAATCATTGAAAGGCCGCATAACACCAAGTTGAAGGCCAAACATATTTCCAACGAATTCTTTCTAAAAAACTTGACGTCAAATTATCAGATAGATTCCCTGTTTTCCTGAAAAATAGATTCAAACCATTATGCATCAATATATTAAGATTCCATTTTTTTGAGTTAACATATAATCGGAAAACGGCAAGCTTCGGGAAAAAAGTAAACGACATTTGTAATGTACCGATTAAAGGATAATCGGACACTAACTTAAAAACACTACTATTATGTTACGTTGGACAATCATCTTTATCATCTTGGCCATTATAGCCGGTGTATTCGGTTTTGGTGGAATCGCTGCAGGTGCAGCAAGTATAGCCAAGATTCTATTTTTCATATTTATTGTTCTGTTTATCATCTCATTGATCACAGGAAGAAAAAGATTATAAAAAGCTAGAAACACAAATAAAATCATTAACCCTTAAATATAGAACCCATGAGAAAATCAATAAGTTTATTCGCAATTTTTATGGCAATGGCGCTTACCTTGAGTATGACGAGTTGCAGAGAAACAAATGAAGACAAGGCCGAAGAAGCCATCGAAGAAGTAGAAGATGCAGCTGAAGATGTAGGTGATGGTATCGAGGATGCGGCCGAAGACGTTGAAGACGAAGTAGAGGACGCTACGGACGACAGCCCTCAATAGAATAACCATTGGCACACACTGTAAAAACTCTGGCACCACAGCCAGAGTTTTTTTGATTGACACAAGTTTACGGCAAAAGACAGGAGCAGTAAATTCATTTCGTTATACCTTAGGAGAAACAAACACCACCATTAGCTGTGAAGACCGCTCTAACCGTAATCTACATTCTTACCTCCGTTTGGGCCATTGGAGCCATCATCTACCATGGCAGGAGGCCATCAAGATCCATAAGTTGGGCGCTTGCCATTATTTTTCTTCCTTATTTGGGTGCGGCGCTCTATTATCTATTTGGTATGAACCGCCGAAAGTTCAAGTTCTTCAATCCCAAGGAATTTGATCAGCGACAAAAATATAGCCTCGAAAAATTACTCGCTCAAAAAAAATATTGGGTCAATAATGATGATGGTTCGAGAAAAGACAGACTAACAAAACTCTTAAAGGCCAGCTCGGGGATCGCAGCTACCAAAAACAATCACATAAAAGTGCTCCAAGATGGCGGGGAGACCTTTAAAGTACTTTTTGATGCCTTGGAGCAGGCTGAAAAGTTTATCCACGTACAATATTATATTTTGGAAAGAGGGGAACTACTGGACAAAATGTTGGCCCTTTTTAAAAGAAAAATAAGGGAAGGGGTTGAAGTACGCATTATTTACGATTCCTTGGGAAGCTACCACCTAAGGGGAAGGCCACGAAAAAAATTTCAGGATATCGGGGTCAAGATCTACCCCATTATGCCCATCCGAATAAAAAACCTCTTGTTTTCCCTCAATTTTAGGAACCACCGCAAAATCGTGATCATAGACAACAAAGTGGCGTTTACCGGAGGTGTGAATGTTTCGGACAAATACATAAAGGGCCAGAATGATCTGGGAAAATGGAAGGACACCCACCTAAAGCTCGAGGGACCCATAGTGAACGATCTCCACTTGGTATTCTTGAAAGACTATTATTTTGCCAGCAAAAAGGAAGATTTTCATATTTCCGATTACCTCGTTGAGCAAGAATCGGCAGGCAACATGGATGCGCAGGTAGTGGCCGGCGGGCCAGATTCCAAGCATCCCACCATAATGCAACAATACATCGGCATGATGAACCAGGCCCAGCGTTGCATCCGCATTGCCAACCCCTATTTTGTTCCCGGAGAGGCCTTTATGCAAAGTTTAAAGATCGTGGCCCTTGAAGGGGTAGAGGTCATTCTTTTGGTGCCCAAATACTCCGACTCGGCAGCGGCCAAATTTGCCATGTTCTCCCATTTTGAGGACCTGCTCGGAGTCGGCGTCAAAATTTACCTGCGGGAAGACTTTTCACACAGCAAGATCATGATCGTTGATGATGACCTGGTATCCATTGGGTCGGGAAATTTCGATATCCGTAGCTTTGAGCTCAACTATGAGGCCAACGTACTTATCTATAATGAGGAAATCAACTCCGAAATGACGCGGGAATTCGATAAAATCTGTGAAAAATCGAACTTGGTCACCCAAAAGCGGTTCGAGAACAGGACCGTTTGGATGCGGTTCCTGGAAGGTCTTTTCAAATTCTTCAAGCCGATCATTTGATTTCCCCGTTTATTTGAATCAATCATTAATTTATTTGAGATAAGCAGATTCTGGGACAGAATTACCTTTGTCTCAAAATAAAACTATCATGAAAAACGCAATTTTATTTCTATTTTTAATCGGAGCAACAGCACTTAGTGCCCAAAGTATATCCAAGAACGCATTGGGTATAAGAGTTGGTGACAATGACGGTTTTGGTGGGGAAATCTCCTATCAGCGTTATTTGCAAGAGAACAACAGATTGGAGTTCGATCTTGGCTGGAGAGATTCCGATAATGTAGAAGCCTTTAAACTGGTAGGCCTTTATCAATGGGTAATGCCCATAGATGGAGGATTCCATTGGTACGTAGGTGCCGGTGGGGGTGTTGGGTCTTTTGATGCTGGTGAAAACGACGGTGCATTTGCCTTGATCGCCGGTGATATAGGTATTGAATATGATTTTGAAATTCCTTTGTTGATTTCGTTGGATATGAGACCGGAAATTGGTTTCAACGATAATTACTCGGACGACCTTGACCTGGATATAGCCCTAGGGCTTAGATACCAGTTTTAGAAAACAAATAATCACATTGAAAAGGGCAAATTGTAATTTGCCCTTTTTTTAACCCATAAATTTTGAAAAGAAAACTAAAACTACTTTTACTACTATCCCTATCGGTATTTTTAGTTATCATTATTTTGAAGAAACCCAAGAACAGCATACCGAAAAGCATTGAGCAGGAGGCGAGAATCGCCTTGGGCTACTTTCCGGAACTCAATGGCATCCCTATTGAATTCAAGTTCAAAAAGAACATCAAAAAATCGGTGATGCAGGCCCAACCTACATGGAGTGGACTGCTAAAACCAAAGAACAAGCGCAGCTATGTGATCTTGATCAGTGAAAAGTTCAAGATATCCGGTGAAGAGTTCAAGACCGTGGATGTACCAAAAGATGTTCTGATCGGATGGCTCGGTCACGAGCTTGGACATGTTATGGACTACCAACAACGTGGCAACCTCAATCTTATAGGTTTTGGCATTAGATATGTGCTATTGAAGGAGTTTGTCAAAAAAGCAGAACGCGCCGCGGACTCCTTTGCCGTATCCAGGGGAATGTCTGAATACATTCTGAAAACAAAGCGGTTTATCCTCGACAACTCAGAAATAGACGAGACCTACAAGACACGCATCAAACAATACTACCTTTCTCCGGATGAGATTATGGAAATGGTAAAAGAACTGGATTCGATAAAAGGAAATGGTTAAGCTTTTTGGGATACAAAATCCTCCCACTCCTTAAAACGTTCCTCACCCATTACACGCTCCATTTTCACTTGTCCGCCTTTTTTCTTGTTGGCACCGTTCCATTCCGAAAACATTTTCTGGGGCACAAAGTGAACCTTTACGCCTTCCAAAGCTTTGCTACGTGCCACTTTATAGTTTTTATTGGCTTCCTTCAAGTATTTATCCAAAACATCTGCCGTTTTCTCCTCGTCCAATTTACTGTCGGAGCCCAAATACCATGTGTGGTAAAATCCATCATCAAAACGTTTGGCGCATAGCGTGTATTCCGGCACTTTAATGTCGAGTTCATCTTCCAAATGCTTCACGGCATCGTTAAGTTTGTTGACGGAAAGCTGGGAACCAACAGTGTTCAAAAAGAATTTGGTGCGACCTGTAATCTTGATCTCGGCCCGTTCCACATCGGTAAACGCAATGGTGTCTCCGATTATGTAGCGCCAAGCACCTGAAACCGTTGAAATAATAAGAACATAGTCCACATCTTCCTCGACCTCATCCAAAGTAATTGAAGGAGCATCATCCGTCAATGAACCATCTTGGTTAACATATTTGGGTTCGAAGGGAACAAACTCAAAATAGATTCCATTGTCCGTAATCAATTTCATGGAAGAGGTTTCTGGTCTGTTCTGGCAGGCAAAAAATCCTTCCGAAGCTAAATAAGTATCAATAATTTGAATCGGGTGGTCCAGCAACGCGTTGAAACTTTTTTCATAAGGATCAAAAGCAACTCCTCCCGAAGTGTATGCCCGGAGATTGGGCCATATTTGATGGATATTGTCGACATTGTGATAATCGATTACCTTTTTGAGCATAAGCTCCATCCAAGATGGTATTCCGCTCAAGGCGCCAATATCCCAGTTTTTGGCATTTTTGGCTATGGAGAGCACCCTTTCGTCCCAATCATCAATTTGGGCAATTTGGTCGCCAGGCTTATAATATTTTTTGAACCAAAAGGGTATGTTACTGGCACTGATACCACTGATTTCCCCTTCTTTTTTGCCATCTCGTTCCTGTAAGTTGGTGGAACTTCCCAGCATCATGATCTCCTTCTCGAAAAAGTCCGCGGGCATATCAAAATTACTCATCGCATAAACTTGATGCCTTCCTGCTCGGGTTATGGAATCGATCATATCTTCGGTAACGGGAATCCTTTTGGATTTCTTGCCCGTGGTTCCAGATGATAACGCAAAAAAGTCAGGGCTTCCAGGCCAAGTAACATCAGGTTCACCATCAATGGTCTTGCTCCACCACTCTTCGGTGATTTTTTTATAATCGTGATAAGGTATGGTTTCTGCAAATGCTTTCTGAATATTATCCGACTTTAAAATAGCCGCAAAATCATATTGCTTGCCAAATTGGGTATCCTTGGCTTTGCCCAATAATTCTTTGAGCACTTCCTTCTGTTCTTCAACAGGATTGGGTTCCCAGCTCAAGGCCTCTTTTGCCTCGATAACCCCCTTAATGATGTTTCCAATGATAGCCATATCGAGTAATTTTAATACTATAAAATTACCCATATTCGTCAGGTAGAGTTTACTCAATCCGTTTTTTGATCAACTTAAATGATCTTAAAAATTAAGTGTAGCAAAAACAGGTGAAGAGGTTCTGGAATTTTTTTCTGAAACTGGCTGTTTTAACTTGTTGGCAATTTTGGAATAAAGAGGCTCAGGTGTATCTCCATGCACCGAAACGTTGCCTTTGGCCGCATCTATTTCTATTGCCACCAAAGAAAGATAAGGCATAAGGTGTTCTGCCTCTTTTATTACTATCTTTACCACCTGAAGCCGCACGGCATACTCTAAATCCACTTCTTGTTTGTGGTCTAAAGCAGTCTTTCCCGTTACGTTTTTCCAGATGATTTCCAAGTCAAAAAATTTTGAAGCAAAAATACTTCAAATAACAATGAAATTACAATTAAGTTACATTAATTTAACATTGATATCGATTTGGACTTGTTGTTTCCAGCAAATTGTTCAAGAAAAAAGTTACACAGAATCAATTGCTTAACACTTCTTTTGCTGTCCTATTTAGATTTTTTCAACACTTCACCAATAGACTTCTTAATGTTTTCATAAATATGAAAATCAAATCGTTCCATAGGCAAAAAATATCAAACTAACTCTTATATTTAGCCGATTGCGAATAATTTTAAAAACAAAAAATGACCCACGAGTTACTACAAAAGGCGGAAGAGTTTGAAAAAAGGCCCATGAGCCACATGTCCACCAGCGATAGGGTTAAGGCCTCAAGAGAAGCAAAGAGCTTGATTCTTTCGATCAACGAGATTTATAAAAAAACCAAGGATTCCAAATTAATGGAAACCATGAAGAACATTACTGCTAAAAAGCGTAAAATAGAAAAACGGCTCAAAGGTTCGCCTTTGGCCTAAGGTTTCTATCAACCACTAATTTTTATGGAAGGATATCGGCATTCGTAAGTGTCGGCATCCTTCCATAATTGTTTATACCCCTCACCCATAAAATCATAACATTCTGTTTTTCAGCGTTTAAAAATTTAAAAAGACCTTCTTTTTTCCATTTTAGGTCTGTTTTCCCATTCACATAACTTTTAGAACCAATTATGTCCAATTTACTGCAACCAATAAAAATCTGGATTGCGCACGGGTCTGTTTTGAATAATTTAGGGCTGAAGTTTTAACCCAACTAAATAACAAACACCAAAAAAATGAACACTGTAGAAGCAAAGCTTGGATACTTATTTTGGTACGCTGTAATTGCACTATCCGTTTACTCCCTTTTCAGTAGCATTTACCTTTACATTAATTAAACTATACTAAACACTACCACATCAATCAATTTCACCTATAGTTAATAATGTGTTCTCACGGGGCTCCTGATCAGGCGCCCTTTTTTATTTCCATTCCATTCTTGGCAAGAGTCCTTCCAATTTATCAAGGGAACTTTCCACATTTCCATTATTTCTCCTGTAGGCCTCTTATGTGCATTAAGTTTTTGACACGCTGCCGGTATTTTGGGTATATCTCGTTTCACAAGATACCGTTGTCAACATTTTGCTGCTCTATCAAATCAACAACTTCATCCATCTGCAAAGCATTTTTGTAACTGGCTCTGTGTAAAGCCCATAGTTGGCTATTTATGACAAAGATCATGTGGAGAGCTTTCAAAAAAACTGATATTGATCAGAGCATATAGGTTGGTGAACGATTTTGTGATGTTTTACCAAATACGCAGTGTGAAGCACAATTTTTTTGGCAAAAAAGTGTTTGATAGTAATAACTGATGAATTTTCTTACGACACCAAGTGCGGCGGAAAAATATAGAATGTTCGCTGTTTTGAACAGATGAGTTGACAAGTATTAATAATAAGCCTCCGATTTAGATACTTAACATGCCGTTGATATCCTCAAAAAAAGAACTGATTTTCCCTTTGGCAATATTTGTCTTTTTTATTGCCATAGTATTCGCTCTGTGGAACAATTCGCTCAATACCCAAAAATCGAGCTACATTAGGGAAATACAAAATACGGGAAGTCTCAGGGCAAAGGAATTCTTTTCCTTGGTAGAGTACAACATCAAATCTTTGGAGAACCTGAAACAGCGAATTGAAATGACCAATGGGTCCTACTTTGATTACTGGGAACGGGATGCCACCTTGATTATGGCACAAAATTCATCCTTTAGGTTTGTGGAATGGCTGGATAGTTCCATGGTCATACAAAAAGTTATCCCTATTGAGGAAAACAAAGCTGCCATTGGGCTAGATCTTACCACCCACCCCAGATATCCCGAATGGCAAAAACACATAAGCGATTCAACCACCAACATATCACCCTGGACAAAACTGTACCAAGGAGGCAGTGCCTTTCTAGTGGATGCACCTGTCTATTTGAACGGCCGCTTTATGGGTTCGGTAACAGCGGGCATGGATTTTACCGGACCTTTTAATGAGCTGGTTGCCGAATTGGACAAATATGCAATTCAAGTAGAGGACGAAACAGGCACCATATTTTATTCCAAAAACAATCCGAGGACAAACGAAATCGGAAAAGAATTTATTTTCACCACATCTTTTGAGGTGGACACACTTGATGGACAAACATGGAAGTTCTCCCTTATGCCCGCCGAGTTAAACTTTTTGGCCGAAAGAAAACAATCCACTTACATCTATTTGGCATTTGGGCTACTGCTTTCCCTGTTAACCAGTTCCTTGGTATATTTCTACAGGTCTTCCAGAAAAAAGAACAAGAACTTGCACGATGCCAACCTAAAACTAAAAGACCTCAACACATCCTTGAAAAAAGAACAGTTGAGAGCGGAAAAGGCATCCAAATCAAAAACGGAGTTCATATCCAATATGAGCCATGAAATTAGGACCCCATTAAATGCGATAATTGGGTTTATTGAAGTTTTAAAACTTTCGGAGATACAGAGTTCCCTGCAAGAATATCTTTCCCTTATGGATATTTCCTCCAAAAAACTGCTCCTTTTGGTGAACGATATCCTTGAAATCGACAAAATAGAATCGGGCAAAACAACTTTTAGGAACGACATTTTCTCCCCTTTGGATGAACTAAAAAACATAATCAGGATTTATAGGCGAACTGCTGAAGAAAAAGGTCTCTATATCAATCTGGACCAAGTATCGCAAAGCCAAATGGAAGCCTTTGGGGATATCGGGAAATACGGTCAGATAATAACCAATATTTTACGAAACTCCTTGAAATTCACAGAAACGGGAGGAATTACCATCTCCTACGAAGAACATATAGAGGATAACGACCTTTCAATTGCCATTTCCATAAAGGACTCTGGAATTGGCATCCCAAAAGATAAACTAAATACCATATTTGACCGATTTACACAAGTAGAGGTCGGAAAGGCCAAACGTCACGAAGGCAGCGGACTTGGATTGTACATAACCTCCAAACTTGTAGAGCTCCTAGAGGGGAAAATTGATGTGACAAGTCAAGAAAACCTAGGAACCGAATTTCATTTATCCCTTAAATTCCCTGTTTCGGACAGTAGTGGCTCCGTAAACAGTAAAGGGCAAGAATCGATTGATTTGAGCGGCTGTCGAGTTTTGATTGTAGATGATAACCGAGTGAATGTAATTGTACTACAGAAAACCCTCGAAAATTTGGGGGTCCATTCCGATTCGGTCTCCAATGGGGTCGAGGCCATCGAAGCCGTCAAAAGAAATGGCTACCATTTGGTCTTCATGGATGTCCACATGCCAAAAATGGATGGCTTCAAGGCTACCATGGAAATTAGAAAGTTTAATGAAACCATCGGAATAATTGGCCTTTCGGCAGATGTAACAAAAGAGGCAATCGATGAGGCCAAAGGTGTTGGCATGAACGACTATTTTACCAAACCTATCTCTTTTGACAAGCTAAGAAAACACTTGCCCAATTACCTCATCAAAATATCCTGAAGCTTCCCTCCCATTTTTTCTGCTCAATACCAAAAAGTCAACTATTGTTCATAAAGAAAATCATTATGGTAGTATATTTGGGTAGATGAACAAAAGATGACCATTCTTTGCACAAAATGAAAAGTAAGTATTGGATCGTCTTGCTGACCAACAGCTTAAAGTGTCGGTGACCAAAACAAAGCAATTGAGCAAAAACCTACTTTTGATCCTTACCCGTAACCCCGAACTTGGTAAATGCAAAACCCGATTGGCCGCCAAAGTGGGAGACCAAGCAGCTTTGGAAATTTATAACTTTCTATTGGACAAGACCGTATCGTTTACCAAAGATTTGAAGGTCGAAAAATGGGTCTATTATTCAGAAACCATTTGGATGGATGATATTTGGGACAACAAAGTCTACAAAAAGAAACTTCAGGTCGGGAACGATTTAGGCGAACGGATGATGAACGCTTTCGATGAAGGATTCAAAGCGGGTTTTGAGAACATCATTATCATAGGCAGCGATATGTTTCACCTTGACCAAACCGATTTGGAAGCAGCTTTCTCCAAACTAATGGACCACGACTTTGTTTTGGGGCCCGCAGAAGATGGTGGATACTACCTTTTGGGGATGAAATCCTTAAAAAAGGAACTGTTCCAAAACAAAGAATGGGGCACAAATACTGTACTTGCTGATACATTATCCGACATAAAAGATGAAAAGTTTGTGCTTTTAGATGAGAAGAATGATGTGGATTACTACGAAGACATTAAAGACATTGAGGCCTTTGCGCCATTTTTAAAACATATGGAAGAATGACAAAAATACAGATAGCAGAATCCGTTGAATACTTAAAAAAACGAGGTTTTGAAACACCAGAAATTGGTATAGTTCTAGGTACGGGATTAGGACAATTGGTGGACAACATAGAAAACCCCATTGAGGCCCATTACAACCATATTCCGCATTTCCCATTGGCCACCGTGGAATTCCATACGGGCAAATTGATCTATGGCACCATCGAGGGCAAAAAAGTCATCGTAATGCAAGGACGTTTTCACTTGTATGAAGGTTACGATTTTATCGATATTACCTATCCCATACGCGTAATGCATCAATTGGGCATCAAACAATTGTTCGTATCCAATGCTGCGGGAGCCATCAACCTTGACTTTAAAAAAGGGGACATCATGCTGATCGAAGATCACATTAACCTTCAAGGGGGTTCACCTTTGGCATTTAAAAATGTATCCGAGTTCGGCGACCGATTTGTGGATATGAGCGAGCCTTACGACCCAGAAATGCGCAAAAAAGTGGAATCCATCGCCGCACGTGAAAACATTTCCTTGAAAAAGGGAGTATATGCCTCCGTGGTAGGACCACAACTGGAAACCAAGGCAGAATACCGAATGCTCAAGATCATGGGTGCCGACGCCGTGGGAATGAGCACCGTCCCCGAAGTAATTGTTGCGAATCATTTACGACTACCCATTGTAGCGGTATCCGTTTTGACCGATGAATGCGACCCCGACAACCTGCAACCTGTCGAAGTCCAAGAAATTTTGAAGATTGCAGGGCAAACGGAACCCAAGATGATTAAACTATTCAAAGAACTGATCAAAGAATTATGAGCTATTTAGACGCCACCCAAGACCTGTACAAACAAGCTGCCCTAACACCAGATGTGGGGCTTTGCTGCACCACCAACCCCATTTGGCAGTTTCCCGGGCTTTCCATTCCCGAAATCATGCAAGAGATGAACTACGGCTGCGGAAGCACGGTTTCCGCACAGGATTTGGTCAACAATCCCAAAATTTTATATGTGGGCGTTGGCGGTGGAATGGAACTATTGCAATTCTCTTATTTTTCCAGACAAAAAGGTGGAGTTGTGGGTGTGGATTCCGTAGATGAGATGTTGGAGGCTTCCCGAAAGAACTTCAAAATAGCCGAAGAAGAAAACGATTGGTTCCAGAGCGAATACGTGAATTTGGTGAAAGGGGATGCATTGAACCTTCCAGTGGAGGATGAAAGTATCGACGTGGCCGCTCAAAACTGTCTCTTCAATATTTTTAAAATCGAAGACCTCAAAAAAGCCGTTTCCGAAATGTACCGCGTTTTAAAGCCCCACGGAAGATTGGTGATGAGCGATCCCATTTGCGAACAGCCCATGAGCGACGAGCTGCGCAACGATGACCGCTTGAGGGCACAATGCCTGAGCGGTAGCATTCCCTTGAAAGATTATGTAAAAGTGTTGACGGATGCCGGTTTTGGCACCATAGAAATCAGAGGTAAACGATCGTACAGGGTGTTATCTCCCAACCATTATCCAACAAAAGAGATTATCCATATCGAATCTATCGAAATAGCAGCTATAAAAGATCCCATGCCTGCGGATGGACCCTGTGTTTTTACGGGTAAAACAGCCATTTATTTTGGAAATGAAGCTTATTTTGATGACCAGAAAGGGCATGTGCTACTACAAAACCAACCTTTGGCGGTATGTGACAAAACAGCTGCTGCCTTGGCCAATGCTTCGGATGAAATCTTTATAAGTGAAAGTACATACCACTACAACGGTGGCGGGTGTTGCTAGTTTATTTTGAAATAGCTTCTTTAGAAGATTCATAATCCAATAAAATCCCCTCGGAAATCCATTTGGCCAATGCCTGTCGGTTATCGGGGTCCAGGATTCTACGTTGGTCCTTTTTGTTTCTGATGTTGCCTATTTCGATGTAAGCCATGGCCGGAAGCGTGTTTTTTACTACGTATAAACTGCTTCTTTCCATAAAGGTACCGTTGTACAATCGGTTGGGCTGGAATTTTTTGTACTTCCTCAAAAATGTCTGGTGAATGCTTTCCGCAAGCCTTTTTCCGTTGGTACTCTTTTCGTGATGGTAGAAAAATACATCGATATTGGTACCCTCGCCCCTACTATCTACATGTATGACCAAAAGACGTTGATATTTACCTGAATTCTTAGCATACAAATCGTTCACAGCTTTGGTTCGTTGCTTCAAACGCTCCAATTGGTCTAGCGGGATAGGCTGTGATTGAACGGTTTCGTCCGTATCAAGTTCAAGGATTCTTTTGTCCCTAATTCCATCATTATCATCTTGGACAATGATATGTACTTCCGACCCGTGGGATATCAGCTCGCGGGCCAATCTTAGGGTCACATCATAGGCGTACTCATCCTCTGCGATCAATTTGCCGTTATGCTTTTCAATGGCCCCTGGGTCTGGCCCACCGTGTCCCGAAATCAAGTAGTAAACAGTATTGCTCAAACGGGAACTAACCTTGTCTACCTTTTTAAAGTCCTCCCCAAAAATGGAATAGGTGAAGCCCTCTTCAACTACTTCCACCGTTTTTGTCTCCAAAGTATCGGGCAGCATATAATGCCTGCCCAAAATCAAGGATTCATCCTCGCCCAAATCCTCTGCATTTAGTTTCACAAAGTTGTTGTAGTGTTTTGTTGGGCTCACCCCGTGTCGGCGCAGCAACGAATAAATACCATCGCCTTCTTGGGCCATGACTTTGGGAAAATCCTCTTGGGCCCATAGTGTGGACTGAAATATAAACAAAACGCCCAGCAATGGCGTAAACCAATTAAGTCTCATTTAATTCTCAAATTCTAAATCAACATAATCATTAATAATGCCATTACTAATTAGATCGGCAAATTCTTTTTTGTTTGGTTTGAGTGATATCTTGCTTTTTGATGTCCGACTCGTGTTCTCTATCGTCATTATACTGATGGCGGGAAGAATGTTTGTAGCCAAATATAAGCTGTTTTTGTCCTCAAAAACCAAACTGGATTCATCAATGGTAGTACTGGAAACGTTGTTCTCCTTAAACACATTCTGTATATTCTCTGCAAAACGCTGGCCTTGGGCACTTTTATCATAATGGTACACAGCCACTGCCATGTTACCGGTCTCGATTACATTTTCAGCCCGAATCAACAAGACCCGTTGGTATTTTCCAGTATTCTTTATGTATCTTTTATTGATGATCTGTACATAGTCCCCAAAAGTATTGTCTATCGAAATTCCTTCGTCTTCAGAGTCACGCATCAAGTCATCACCCATGACATACACGTGGGCTCCATTCAACATCAATTCTCCTGCAATACGTTGTGTAACATCGTTCACAAAACCATTCTCCGTTCCAGAGCTATTCTCAGCAATAAGATAGTATACAGCATCTTTCAACTTATCACTTTTGAGTGACATCTGAGCCAGTTCCTTGTCAAAAATTGGGGCTTCAGAGTCTTTTACAGTCTCGACCAATACCCCGGTTTTCTTTAAGGAATCATCTGCATAAGGAACCCTGTACGCTTCACCCAGTTTGAGGGCAGTGCCTTCCGTTATTTTATCAGAATTCAATTCCAAAAACTCCCCGTAGTATTTTGCTGGGTCAAGACCTTGCTTACGTAATAGGGAAAAAATACCATCGCCCTGCTCGGCAACCACATTGTAATAGGTGCTTTCCTGTCCCAACATAAATGTACAGGCCCATACCCAAAAAAGAAGGGATAATTTAAGTTTCATTACTGTATGTTTTTGGGTGGGATGTATTGCAAATATGGGGAAAAAACATATAGCATGGTTACGAATTAGTCCAAAATTTCCGACAAACCTTTACTTGTTCCTAAAGACTCGATTTTTTGATTTGGGTGTACTGCCTTCTAATGATGGATTCCGCTGGTTTATTTTGGGGCGTAAAACGATTGTCCGCATGTCCACCAACTTTATCATGCTGCATAAACCATTTCCAGACAAATCCCCCCGCAAACCAATCCTCATTCCAAAATTCATCAAAGATTACCTGCGTAGCATCAGCTTGCGCCTTGAGGTTCACATCCATTTGGTTACGATCGACCAACCAAGGTTTTTTGCCCGTAAAATCCATGCTTCGGTATCCAAACTCTGTAAAAAGAATAGGTTTATCTTCCTGTTTGGCAAGTTCCCGCATTTTGGTCTTCCAGGGTTGCCAACCTTCCGTTAGCGTTTCTATCGTAGGGTTTTCGCGTTCGCAAAGCGGAAAATATGCGTTCACACCAATAAAATCCAGTTCCGACCAAAAGGGTGTTTTTGCATACTCGTCCCAGTTGGCGGCATAGGTAATCTTACCCGTGTACACTGCTCTTACCTTTTTAATAAGATCGTTCCAGAACTCTGGCCGTTCGTTTACAAAGGTTTTTAGCTCAGTTCCTATACAAAATATGTCGCTTTGGGTTTCTTCGGCCATCTCGGCATAAAGCAGAATGAATGCTTCGTAGAATGCTTCCAGTTTTTCCCAATCTTCTTCTGAAGGCATTTCCATGTTACCAGTAAATTGACCATCAAAAATCCAAATTTGGGGTTTCACCATCACGCTTACCCCATTTTGATGCAACTTTTCTATATACTGCTTAGCTCCTTCCCTGCGCTCTCCATACCATTGCCTATCCGTATTAAAAATCAGTTCGGGGGAATCCAAATCCCTAATGAATCCAAACGGCATCACGGCGGCATAATTGGCGCCCACATTGATAACGGGGTCGATATGGTGCTGGGCGACTTCCTCCCTCGAGGAAACAAAACTGACACCATTGACTTTATCAAACTTGTTAGTTGCACAAGAGGCAAAAACAAGCACACATAAATAAATCAGCTTTTTCATAATGATTGTGAACGCTTTAAAAATAATCATTTTAAAACATCATCCGACCGCCAAATTCTTATTAAATTTCATCTTTCTGTTAAGTTTTTACGATAAACCTCGACACATAGAACAATCAAACCCAACCCATGGAGCACATTGTCATTATTGGAAATGGAATTGCAGGTGTAACCGCTGCAAGGCACATTCGAAAGCTTTCCGACAAAAAAATCACCATTGTTTCTGCAGAATCCGAATACTTTTTCTCCAGAACAGCTTTGATGTATGTGTACATGGGCCACATGAAGTTTGAGCATACCCAACCCTACGAGAACCACTTCTGGAAAAAGAACCGAATCGATTTGGTAAAAGCGTACGTGACCAAGGTCAACACCCAAGAAAAATTGCTTCATCTTGATGGTGCACCAGATCTCAACTACGATAAATTGATTATTGCCACAGGATCAAAACCCAACAAATTTGGATGGCCAGGACAGGATTTGGATAGCGTTCAAGGGCTTTATTCCAAACAAGACCTGGAACTGCTGGAAGAAAACGCGCCCAACAACACCGTTTGCAAAAGGGCAGTGATCATTGGTGGTGGACTTATTGGCATCGAATTGGCCGAAATGCTCCGAACCCGCGATATTCCAGTAACGTTTTTAGTTCGTGAAAACAGTTTTTGGAACAGTGTTTTGCCTTCTGGCGAATCAGAAATGATCAACGAACATATCCGCGAGCACCATATAGATTTACGCTTGGGCGCTTCACTCAAGCAAATCACTCCCGATGAAAATGGAAGGGTAAAATCCGTGACACTGTCCGAAACTGGGGAAGAAATTGAATGTGACTTGGTAGGATTGACCGCAGGTGTTACCCCAAATATTGATTTTTTGAAAAACTCGGATATAGAATTAGGTAGAGGAGTAAAGGTAAATCGGTTTTTGGAGACCAATGTTGAAAACGTATACGCCATTGGCGATTGTGCGGAACAGCACGAAGCCATTGGAAATCGACGCCCCATTGAAGCTGTTTGGTACACGGGCCGTATGATGGGCGAAACCCTGGCCCAGACCATTTGCGGCAATCGAATGGAATATAATCCAGGCCATTGGTTCAACTCCGCCAAATTTCTGGACATTGAGTACCAAACCTATGGTTGGGTGTTCCCAGAGAGAAAGAAAAAAGAAAACGAGGCCCATTTCCATTGGAGATATCCCAAAGAAAAACGCTGCATCACCCTTGCGTTTGATAAGGATTCTGAAACCGTGTTGGGCATCAACACCTTTGGTATTCGTTTGCGGCACGAAGTTTTTGACAAATGGCTCAGTGAAAAAAGAACCATTGATTATGTGATGGAGCATCTTAGAGACGCCAATTTTGACCCTGAGTTTTATAAGAATTTTGAATCACAGATCGTGTCCAAATACAATTCCGATTTCGGCAAATCCATCCACCCGAAAAAGAAAAACCTAAAACGCATCTTCCAACTGAATTGATTGGTTGATGGTTCAGGGTTAATGGTTTATTAAAGCGTTTAAATTGTACGAAAAACTGGAGAGGTCATCTCCGATTGGAAAATATCTGAATAAAGAAACAACAAACAATGAACAGTCAAACCTATCATAAAAGTATGGCCCTGACAGGCGAACCACCAAAAAGTTTGAGCTTAAGTCAAAAACTAGCTGTTCTTTTGGGATTATCAGGGCTGGGCATTCTGCTTTTGGCCGTTTTCAATGTCAATTTTCCGAACAAGACCTTATGGTTGACCTTGTCCCTTTTGGCCATCACCGTCGGGATTGTTTGGTTTTCTTGGGACGCCTATTCCAAAAAAATCCCTGGGATCAAAAATGATGGTGTTTGGTTCAAGTCGATTTCCAGCCGCGGTTTATGGGGATGGGTGGCAGGTTTGTCCCTGACAGGTTTCTACATTGTACTCTATTTTTACCCTGAATACCTCGGTCTGGTGAACGGTGGCGACAACAAAGGGGTTATCGGGCTTTTTGACCCGCTCAGTAAATTTTTGAGCGGCAACCCCGCCAGTCAGTGGTTTGTTTACGGCACACTTTATACGGTGGCCATTTTTGCCTTTGGCATCAAGTTTCTTTGGAAATACCGCCATAACCGATACGAAAGGTTGCGCACTTGGAGCGTCATGTTCTTTCAAACCGCTTTTGCGTTCATCATCCCAGAATTGATGGCCCGTTTGAACGGCGATAAAATTTTGGACGGGGGAAGTTTGCCTTATTACGACCTCAAAAATATTTGGCCGCTCAACTATTATAATTTTGAAGGGTATCGCATCAAAGCCTTTCTAAGTTCGGGCGACATAGGGTTTGCCCTTTTGATCTTTGGCATCCTTTCCATTTTTGTGATCACCCCTATCCTAACCTATAAATATGGGAAAAGATGGTATTGCTCTTGGGTCTGCGGTTGCGGGGGACTGGCGGAAACAGCTGGGGACTCATTCAGGCAGTTGAGCGATAAATCCACATTTGCATGGAAAGTGGAACGCTGGGTGGTGCACAGCGTCGTAGTTTTTGTGACTTTGATGACCACCGCGGTCATTTATTCCTATTTGGGAACGGATACCAGTAAATATTGGCTGACCAAGAGCACTTTCTTAATTGGCGTAGCCGTCTTACTTACTTTAGTTTTTGGTTGGGCCATGATTTTTAAGAGAGACCAACTCCAGAAAGATGCGCAGTACGGAGCCATCGGTTATTTTGTAATCATTATAGCACTGATCGGGTTTCATTTTTTTAGCGGGGACGGGCAAATTTTTCTTTTTAAATCCGAAACACTTCGTAAATCGTACTCCTTTTTGATCGGAAGTATTTTTTCTGGAGTCATCGGAACAGGGTTCTATCCCATCTTTGGGAGCAGGGTGTGGTGCCGCTTCGGTTGCCCCATGGCCGCCATTTTAGGGTTTCAGCAGAAATTGTTTTCCAGGTTCAGAATTACCACCAATGGGGGGCAATGTATTTCTTGCGGTAACTGTTCGGTATACTGCGAAATGGGCATCGATGTACGGGCCTACGCCCAGAAAGGAGAGAACATCGTTCGGTCGAGCTGTGTGGGGTGCGGAATTTGCTCAGCAGTTTGTCCAAGGGGCGTCCTTAAACTGGAAAACGGTCCGTTGGAGGGTAGAATAGACAGCAACCAAGTATTATTGGGTAACGATGTGGACCTGATGACATTGGTGAACAAAAAATAGATTTCCCTTCTTTTTGAAGATTTTCGGTCAAATATCCTTGGAAAATTTTAGTTTTGGCGAGCTCTAACACTAACCAAAACAACACCTGACCAATGGCGGATATCAAGGTCATCATCCCAGCGATCAACGAAGGAGGTTCCATTGGTTTGGTGGTCTCGGAAATTCCCGACCATGTGTCCGAAATTGTGGTCGTGGACAACGGTTCCGAAGACGATACCGTAGCCAATGCAGAAAAAGCTGGCGCCACTGTAATCACGGAAAACCGCAAGGGCTATGGGTTCGCCTGTTTAAGAGGATTAAATTACATATCCGAACGATCTAAAACACCCGACATCATCGTATTTATCGACGGAGATTATTCAGATTATCCAGAGGAATTGGATAAGATTGTCGCCCCAATTTTGGAAAATGACATCGATTTTGTGGTGGGAGCGCGAAAAAAATCACTTCGCGAACCTGGTTCCATGACCCCACAGCAGGTTTTTGGGAACCAATTGGCCACATTTTTAATGAGATTGTTTTTTAGGTCAAAATTTACGGATCTGGGACCTTTTAGGGCGATAAAATATGAAAAGCTCAAAGAATTAAGAATGCAGGACACCACTTATGGCTGGACAGTGGAAATGCAGTTAAAAATTTTAAGAAAAAAAATGTCATATATCGAAGTACCAGTGCGTTACAAACGAAGAATTGGGGTGTCAAAAGTATCAGGTACGGTAAAAGGTACTATATTTGCTGGCATAAAAATATTAGGTTGGATCTTTAAATACAGTTTAAAATAATGGGACTTGCTATCGCTTACATCATCATTGCTATTTACAGTACAGCCTTAATTTTGATATTCTTTTATAGTCTGGCTCAATTGAATCTACTGGTCAATTATCTGGGCTATAAAAAACGAAACGAGGAAGCTCCAAAATTCAACCTTCTCGATCCCAAAGAAATTCCATTCGTTACCATTCAGCTTCCCATTTACAACGAGGAATATGTGATGGAGCGTTTGTTGGAAAACATTGCCAAGATAGAATACCCAAAAAGTAAACTGGAAATCCAAGTATTGGACGATTCCACCGATGACTCCGTTATTGAGACTGCTAGAAGAGTAGCAGAACTACAAGAAACTGGGTTGGACATTAAGCATATCCGTCGGGAAAACAGACAAGGCTATAAAGCAGGGGCCCTTAAAGAAGGACTGGAAATTGCCAAAGGTGATTTTATCGCCATTTTTGATGCCGATTTCCTTCCAGAAGCCGATTGGCTCAAAAAAACAGTTCCCTATTTCAAGGATGAGGAAATCGGTGTGGTACAGACCCGTTGGGGACACATCAACAGGGATTACTCCACTTTGACCCGTATACAGGCCTTTGCCTTGGATGCCCACTTTACCTTGGAACAAGTTGGAAGAAACTCCAAAGGACACTTTATCAACTTTAACGGTACCGCAGGTATCTGGAGAAAAGAATGCATCTTCGATGCGGGCAACTGGGAGGGCGACACCCTTACCGAAGACCTCGATTTGAGCTACCGTGCCCAATTGAAAAACTGGAAGTTCAAGTATTTGGAAGATGTGGAAACTCCCGCAGAGCTTCCCGTGGTGATCAGCGCCGCGCGTTCACAACAGTTCCGTTGGAACAAAGGTGGTGCGGAAAACTTCAGAAAAACGGTATTGAGCGTAATTACCGCCAAAAACATTCCGTTCAAAACTAAGTTCCACGGGGTAATGCACCTCTTGAACAGTTCTATGTTCCTTTGCGTGTTCACCGTGGCCTTGTTGAGCATTCCCATGCTTTATATCAAAAATACCTACGGCCATTTGGGATGGGTATTTGAAGTGACAAGCTTTTTCATTTTGAGTACCATTATCCTTTTTGTATGCTATTGGTTTACGTACAAAAGTATTCAGGGCAGTAGTTTCGACAATTTCGTGGATTACATCAAACTGTTCTTTACCTTTTTCTCAGTGGCATTGGGCTTTTCTTTGCACAATACCGTCGCAGTTTTGGAAGGACATTTGGGCAAGCGAAGTGAATTTGTAAGAACTCCAAAGTTCAATATCAACAGTATTAAGGATACCTGGAAAGGCAACAAATATTTAACCGATAAATTGTCGCCCAACATGATCTTGGAGTTTGCCTTGATGATTTATTTCCTCTTTGGAATGTACAGCGCCATACCGTTGAACGACTACGGATTGTTCCCGTTCCACTTAATGTTGTTCCTAGGTTTTGGATTTGTATTCTTTAAATCCTTAACTTCCAAGGCATAAACAAACACCATGCAATCTTATTGGCGACTGCACAGATACCCGATACTATTTGCTGTCGCTTGTATTCTGTTCTACTGGAGCTTTGCATACAACTTGGTCCGTACGGACTTCATTAAGTTGTTCATGCTCTATGGGGCACTTTTTTATCTTACTTCCAAAATTATCCAGTTCGAAAAATGGAACTTTAAGTTCCTATTGGTCGTCGGAATACTTTTTCGGTTGATGTTTTTGATTGCCGAGCCCAATCTTTCACAGGATTTCTATCGGTTTATTTGGGATGGAGAACTCATCAAAAACGGCATCAATCCGTATTTGTACACACCCGACCAAATTATGGAGCAGGGCACGGTATCATTCCCCAGCATGAAGGAACTGCACGAGGGAATGACCGACCTCAATGCGCGTCACTACAGCAACTATCCGCCAATCAACCAAGTCCTTTTTGCCATTGCGTCAATTTTGGGAGGAGGAAGTGTTCTGGGTTCCACCATTGCCATGCGATTGATAGTGATTCTTGCCGATTTAGGTGTGCTCTATTTTGGAAGAAAGCTTTTACAGCACCTGAACAAGGCCAACCATTTGGCATTTTGGTACTTTTTGAATCCATTGGTCATTATCGAACTCACGGGCAACCTTCATTTTGAGGGTGTAATGCTCTTTTTCTTTGTTTGGGCCCTGTATCTAATCTCAAAAAACAAGTGGTTATGGTCAACCCCGATATATGCCATTTCCATCATGGTAAAGTTAATGCCCCTGATGTTCCTGCCACTTTTTGTAAAATACTTCGGGCTAAAAAAGAGTGTTGTTTTTTACGCTTTGATACTATTGGGGTGCGGGGCTTTGCTGTTTCCTTTTTATTCCTCCGTATTTATCGATAATTATTCGGATACCGTTGGGCTATGGTTCACCAATTTTGAGTTCAATGCCAGCACATACAATGTCGTTAAGAAGATTGCAGTCACTTATTATGAAGCCAAACCCTGGGAATTGATAGACTCCTATGGTTCAGTAATACAAAAAGTGGTGATCGTTATCATTTTGCTGCTTGCTTTCCTACGGAAAAACCAAAAACTGGAAAGCGTCATCACATCCATGATGCTTGCATTGGCCTGCTATTATTTCCTCTCCAGCACCGTGCATCCTTGGTATGTAGTGTTTCTTTTGGGCATTGCCATGTTTACCGATTACAGGTTCCCATTCGTGTGGTCCTTCGCCGTAGTTCTGAGTTACTATGCATATTCCAATCCCGATTACAAAGAAAATCTTTGGTTATTGGCCATTGAATACATTTTGGTAATTGGGTTTTTTATTTATGAAATAATAGGAAGTAGGCCGAAAAAGTTATATTTCCTCAAAAAGTGACCTCAACTTTAGTACAATTCGAATTAATTTGTACTTTAGCTTCAGAATGAAAGGACACCAGTACATACCATTTACTTTGAGCATCACTGCTCCTATCAGTCCATTTACTCCCCGTCGTCGTCGCCCGTAAGGGTGCATTATATCAATTGGAAATAGGTGAGTCCATTTCCGCAGAACGACCAAATCTATTTTTTTAATTTTTTACAGAACAATCGCTTGCAATGGAAATTATTGTTGCTAACGAATCACATTTTAAATACGCACAGATCATTAGCGATACCATTACCGAATCGGCCAAAGTCCGCGGTACAGGTATTGCCAGACGCACTCCCGAATATATAATAAAACGCCTCCAGAACGGAAACGCCATCATTGCCTTGGATGGCGATAAATTTGCGGGTTTCTGTTATATCGAGGTCTGGGGGAACAAGGATTTTGTGGCCAACTCTGGTTTGATCGTACATCCCGATTACAGAAACCAAGGACTTGCCAAAAAAATCAAAAAGGCCGTTTTTGATCTATCCAGAAAAAAATTCCCCGAAGCCAAAATATTTGGCATCACCACGGGACTTGCAGTAATGAAAATGAACTACGAACTGGGCTATAAACCTGTTACATTTTCCGAACTTACGGACGACCCCGAATTTTGGAAAGGTTGTCAGACCTGTAAGAACTTTGATATTCTTACACGCACAGAAAAAAAGATGTGCCTGTGCACAGGAATGCTGTACGACCCCAATACAAAAAAACACAAGCCTGAAAAACTCAATAAAAAGGCGTTTCAAAGGCTGAAAAGCATTAAGGAACACCTTTTCCTAAAAAAGAAAGATAATTAATTGTCAGTACGAGCTATCATCCTGAGCACAGTCGAAGGAGCAGTCGAACTATTGAGAATACATAAATGGATTCTTGCTTTGGCAGGAACGACAAAATAAAAGAAAAATGGAAAAATTAGTTTTAGCATATAGTGGTGGATTGGATACGTCATACTGTGCCAAATACCTATCACAGGAAGAAGGTTTTGAAGTGCATGCCGTAAGTGTGAACACGGGCGGTTTCAGCAAAACTGAAATCGAGGAAATCGAGGAAAAAGCGCTTGCCCTTGGCGCAACTAGCTACACCTCTATTGACGCCGTTGCAACATTTTATGAGAAAGTGGTGAAATATCTCATCTTCGGAAATGTGCTCCGAAACAACACCTATCCACTTTCCGTAAGCGCGGAACGAATCGTTCAGGCTATCGAGATTGTGAACCACGCCAAAAAAATTGGCGCCAAATACATTGCCCATGGAAGCACGGGAGCAGGAAACGATCAGGTTAGGTTCGATATGATCTTTCAAATCTTGGCCCCAGACATCAAGATCATCACGCCGATAAGGGATAAAAAATTGGCAAGGGAGGAAGAAATCAACTACCTACAACAAAACGGTATCGATTACTCCTGGGAAAAAGCCAAATATTCCGTAAACCGAGGATTATGGGGCACGTCCGTGGGAGGCGATGAAACCTTGACTTCTCACCTTTCATTACCAGAAAGTGCGTACCCGAGCCAATTAGAAAAAGAACTATCCAAAGAGTTGAAGTTGACCTTTAAAAAAGGTGAATTAATTGCATTGGACGGCGAGCAGGACACTCCTGTGGCCAACATCGAAAAATTGTCCGCCATTGCATCAAAATACGCTATTGGCAGAGATATCCACGTTGGAGACACGATTATCGGAATCAAAGGACGGGTCGGTTTTGAAGCCGCAGCTCCATTGATCATAATAAAAGCGCACCATTTGTTGGAAAAACACACCTTGAGCAAGTGGCAACAATATCAGAAAGAGCAAATGGGCAATTTTTATGGCATGCTATTGCACGAAGGCAACTATTTGGACGAGGTGATGCGAAACATCGAAGCCTTTTTGACCGACACCCAAAAACATGTATCGGGCGATGTTTTCGTCACGTTGCACCCCTACCGATTCGACTTGAACGGCATCACTTCACAACACGATTTGATGAACGCTTCCTTTGGAAGTTATGGCGAAATGAACAAAGGTTGGACCGCTGACGACGCCAAGGGCTTTATCAAAATTTTGTCGAACTCAGGGAAAATAGCCAACCACGTAAACCAAGATTCATGATCAAAGCAGGAATCATAGGAGGTTCGGGTTACACAGGTGGTGAATTGATCAGGATTCTGCTCAACCATCCCAAGGCCCAAATCGATTTTGTATACAGTACCACAAGAGCGGGAAAGCCCATCAGTTCCGCCCACCAAGATTTGCTGGGACAAACTGAATTGAAATTCTCAGGAGAGATAAATCCAAAGGTCGATGTAGTCTTTCTTTGTTTGGGACATGGTAACTCGACTTCATTTTTGAACGAGAACCAATTTTCAGCATCAACAAAAATCATTGACCTCAGCAACGATTTTAGGTTACAAGCGGATTCCAATTTTAATGGTCAACGATTTATTTATGGGCTTCCCGAACTGAACAAGTCTGCCATGCAGACCGCTGAGGCCATTGCCAATCCAGGTTGTTTTGCCACCGCCATACAATTGGCCCTGTTGCCTTTGGCAAAAGCAGGTCTGTTAGGTGATGACGTCCATATCAACGCCGTTACAGGAAGTACTGGGGCAGGCGTTGGACTGTCCGACACCTCGCATTTTAGCTGGAGGAACAACAACGTTTCATGGTATAAACCTTTTACGCACCAACATTTGGGCGAAATCGGTGAAAGCTTGAATTCATTCGGAAATTCCGTTGGTAAATTGATGTTTTTACCGAATCGCGGCAACTTCACCCGTGGAATTTTGGCCACGGCGTACACCAAATACAACGGCAACTTGGAAGATGCGAAGAAGCTGTACAACGATTTTTACAAAGACGCTGCATTCACCCACATGTCGGATGAAGAACTGCATCTAAAACAAGTAGTAAACACCAATCAGTGCCACATCCATTTGCACAAACACGATGATATTCTTTTGGTTACATCGGCCATTGATAATTTATTGAAAGGGGCATCGGGACAGGCAGTACAAAATATGAACCTAATGTTCGGTTTCCCCGAAACCGAAGGTCTGTTGTTGAAGGCAGGCGTATTTTAAAATTACGAGGTCGAGCTGTCACATCGAGCGGAGCCGAGATGCGAGACCACACGCAAAAATTTTGAAACATCTCTCGACTGCGCTCGAGATGACAAAACTTAAGAAACCATGAAAGTAGCCATCATAGGAGCAGGTAACTTGGGATTGGCCATTGCCAAAGGCATTTTGCACAGCAACGGAGCCACCACCATGTACCTTACCAAACGGAACACCAAATCCATTCAGGAGTTTGAAAAATATGGAATCGTAACCGTTACTTCGGACAATAATGAAGCGGTGAAAAATTCGGATATATTGATCTTCGCCGTTCAGCCAGGGCATTTTGCCCATATTTTGAACGAAACCAAAGATCTTCTTACCGAAAAGCACGTGATCATCAGTACCATTACGGGTTTTAAGATTCCTAGAATCGAGGAAATCATCGGGTCGGACAAGTTCATCATCCGAAGTATGCCCAACACGGCAATCTCCGTAGGCAAATCCATGACCTGCATTTGCTCCAACGAGCTCGGCAAGAAAAGAATCGATTTGGCCAAGGCCATTTTCAACCGAATGGGGCATACTATGGAAATTCCAGAAGACCAAATGCAAGCTGCTACCGTAATCTGTGCGAGCGGGATTGCTTTTTGGATGCGTTTGATACGTGCCACCACCCAAGGCGCCATTCAATTGGGGTTTGATGCCAAGGAAGCACAAGAGCTGGCCATGCATACCTGTAACGGTGCCGCAAGCCTGTTGATTGAGTCAGGAAGTCACCCAGAAGAAGAAATTGATCGCGTAACCACCCCAAAAGGATGCACCATTGAAGGTTTGAACGAAATGGAGCACCAAGGATTGAGCTCATCGTTGATCAGGGGAATTGTATCCTCGTATGAAAAAATCAGTCAAATCAGAAAAGGATAAAGCTATCAGGTCGAGCTGTCACATCGAGCGCAGTCGAGATGCGAGACCTTAAAAAATAAGTGTACCTCTCGACTGCGCTCGAGATGACAAATAAGAAATTATGAAACTATTCGACGTATACCCGCTATATAATGTCACTCCAGTAAAGGCAAAGGGCATTGAGGTCTGGGATGACAAAGGGGAAAAATATTTGGATTTTTATGGTGGTCATGCCGTAATCTCCATTGGCCATACACATCCGCACTACGTAAAACGAATCAAGGAACAATTGGACCAAATGGCCTTCTACAGCAATTCGGTACAAAACCCGTTGCAAGAAGCATTGGCACAAAAGCTTGGTGATTTGTCTGCTTGTGAAAACTATGACCTTTTTATGTGCAATTCGGGCGCCGAAGCCAACGAAAATGCACTGAAGATGGCCTCGTTCCACACAGGAAAATCAAAAGTGATCGCTTTTACCAATAGTTTTCACGGAAGAACCTCGGCAGCAGTTGCCGCAACGGACAACCCGAGCATCAATGCACCCATCAACAAACAACAAGAAGTCACTTTCTTGCCTTTAAACGATTTTGATGCCTTTGAAAAAGCCATTGAAAGTGATGAATACTGTACCGTGATCTTGGAAGCCATTCAAGGTGTCGGCGGTTTGGACGAGCCCACCACGGAATTCTTCCAATTGATCGCCAAAAAATGCAAGGAACATAATGTTGTGCTTATTGCCGATGAAGTACAATCGGGCTATGGCCGTAGCGGTAAGTTTTTTGCTTTTCAACATCATGGTATAGAACCCGACATCATTTCCATAGCCAAGGGCATGGGGAACGGTTTTCCAGTAGGTGGTATTTTGATTCACGAAAAGTTTAAACCATCATACGGACTCTTGGGCACCACCTTTGGTGGCAACCATTTGGCCTGTGCCGCCAGTCTTGCAGTTTTAGAGGTTTTGGAAAGTGAAAACCTGATAGAAAATGCATCAGAACTTGGAGCCTATTTTAGGGAAAAAGCTGCTGAGATACCAGAAATCAAAAAAGTAAAGGGGAGAGGATTAATGATTGGATTGGAATTCGATTTTGAAGTTGCCGACCTACGCAAGAAAATGATTCTGGAACAGCACATGTTCACGGGAAGTGCCAAAAACAAAAAGTTATTGCGGTTTTTACCTGCATTGAACATCACCAAAGAAGACATTGACCTATTTTTTGAAGCGCTGAAAAAAGCATTATAATGAAGCATTATTTATCCGTAAACGATATAGAATCCCTACCCGATTGGGTGGACGAAGCAATAACCCTAAAAAAAGACCCTTACCTATTTGAAGGTTTGGGCAAACGGAAAACAATATGCCTGTTGTTTTTCAACAATAGCCTAAGGACCCGTTTGAGTACACAAAAAGCCGCCATGAACCTTGGCATGGAAGTAATGATCATGAATTTTGGCAACGAAGGTTGGGCACTGGAATATGGTGATGGCACCGTGATGGATCAGGGTACTTCGGAACATATAAAAGAAGCTGCCCAAGTAGTTTCCCAATACGCCGACATTGTTGCAATACGGGCATTTGCAGGTTTGGTGGACAAAGAAAAGGACGAAGCCGAGGAGGTAATCAACGGATTTGCCAAGTACGCCACCATTCCAGTGGTAAACATGGAGAGTTCCGTGGGGCACCCACTTCAGGCTTTGGCGGATGCCATTACTTTGAAGGAGAATGAAGTAAAAAAGAGACCGAAAGTAGTTTTGTCTTGGGCTCCGCACCCCAAAGCATTGCCACATGCGGTGGCCAACTCCTTTGTTCAGATGATGAAGATGCAAGATGCTGATTTTGTAATCACACATCCCGAAGGATATGAACTCAATGCGGAACTGACCCAAGGATGTCAAATTGAATACGATCAGGACAAGGCACTGGAGGATGCGGATTTTGTATACGTGAAAAACTGGAGCAGCTATTCGGATTACGGGAAAGTATTGAACAAGGATAAAAACTGGACCATTACCAAAGAAAAATTGGGACATGCCAAGTTTATGCACTGCCTTCCCGTTCGAAGAAACATGATCGTGGAGGACGCCGTTTTGGATGGAGAACAATCCTTGGTGGTGGAACAGGCCAAAAACAGGATCTATTCCGCACAGATCGTATTGAAAAAAATATTGCAGGAAAAATGAAACTCAAGGACAAGGTCTGCATAGTTACAGGAGCAACCAGTGGAATGGGAAAAGCCATTGCCGAATCCTTTTCTTCTGAAGGAGCTAAGCTAATACTTTCTGGTCGCAACCAAGAAAGCGGCAAAGCATTGGAAAACGGCCTTAACAATGCGCTCTTTGTTCCAGGTGATGTTACCGACCCGTCCTACAACAAAAAGTTGGTGCAAACCGCTATGGAAACCCATGGCAAGCTGGACATCCTATCATTGAATGCGGGCATTCTTGGATTGGGAAATGTCCAAGAGCTGTCCATTGATTCGTGGCGAAATACCATCGATACGAATTTGAGTTCCATCTTTTACCTTTGTAAACATGCACTTCCGCAGTTGCAGAAACAACCGCAAGGCAATATTTTGATCAATGCATCGATTGCAGCCTTCAAGAGTTTCCCAAACCATCCCGCTTATTGTGCTTCCAAAGCAGCATCGGTAGCCCTGATGAAGCAAGTGGCAGTTGATTATGCGCCAAAAATCAGGGTGAATGCCATTTGTCCAGGCCCTGTGGATACTCCTCTGTTATGGGAATCCGCCCAGGCTTTTGAGAATCCAGATACTGCTGTCGAAAATGCGAAAAGGACTACATTGTTAAAAAGGTTGGGGGCACCTGAAGATATTGCTAAACTTGTACTTTTCTTGGTTTCCGAGGATAGTTCTTGGATTACGGGAACCACAGTGACCATAGATGGAGGGATTATAAATACATAAAATGAAACAGAAATTATCCGTAATAAAAATTGGCGGTAACCTTATTGAAGATGCCGCAGGATGCAAAAAGGTATTGGACCTGTTCTCCAAAATGGACGGCAACAAAATTTTGGTCCATGGCGGAGGCAAAAAAGCCACCGAACTGGCCAACCAAATGGGAGTGGAATCCAAAATGGTCAACGGCAGACGAATCACCAATGCTGAAACCCTTGATATTGCCCTAATGGTCTACGGAGGATTGTACAGTAAAAAAATAGTGGCCAAATTGCAATCGTTGGGAACCGATGCCATTGGTATGAGCGGTGCCGATGCCAATGCGATACGTGCCCATAAAAGACCCAAGAAAAATGTAGATTTTGGTTTTGTGGGCGATGTGGACACCGTGAACACCTACGGAATCTTTAAATTGTTGCAGGCAGGTTTCACACCCATATTTTGTGCCCTCACCCACGATGGTAACGGACAAATGCTGAATACCAATGCAGATACGATAGCCGCTGAAATTGCCATCGCCATGTCCGAACAGTTTGAGACCACACTCTATTATTGTTTCGAGAAAAAAGGGGTGCTTCAAGATATCGAGGATGAAAACTCGGTCATAAAGCACATCGACTCTCAAGGCTACGACGAGCTACTGGCCTACGGCATCATCGCTGATGGCATGTTGCCCAAAATGCACAATTGCTTTTACGCCCTTCGGAACAACGTATCCAAAGTTTGTGTAGGCAATACGAACATGTTGGAAGCCGACAATTCAGAATATACGACATTGACCTTATGAAAATAACCCAGGACATATTAACGGAAAAAGCCATTGAACTGCTTAAAAAACTCATCTGTACGCCTTCATTTTCAGGTGAAGAGGACAAAACAGGTGATGCCATTGAGGAGTTTTTAAAGAGCTTTGGGGTTGATACCAAAAGACAACACAACAACATTTATGCTTTCAACAAATATTTTGATGAGAGCAAACCGACCTTGTTGCTCAACTCCCATCACGATACCGTAAAACCGAACAGCGCCTATACCAAAGACCCGTTTGATGCACATATCGAAGACGGCAAACTATACGGTCTTGGAAGTAATGATGCGGGCGGATGTCTGGTGTCGCTTTTGGCCACTTTTGTTCATTTTTATGATAAAGAAGGGCTAAGTCACAACATTATTATGGCCGCAACAGGGGAAGAAGAGGATGCGGGAGAGAAAAGCATTAGAGCCCTGCTTCCTATTTTACCACAAATTGATGTGGCCATTGTAGGCGAACCCACGTTGATGGACTTGGCCATCGCAGAAAAGGGTTTGGTGGTTTTTGATGCCGTTGTGGAGGGAACGCCATCGCATGCAGCCCACCCCAATGATGACAACTGTATTTATAACGCCATTGAAACCTTACAATGGTTCAGGGACTATACTTTCGACAAAGTATCTGAAGCCTTGGGCGAGGTAAAGTTGACCGTCACCCAAATAAATGCGGGAAAGCAGCATAACGTAGTGCCAGCTCAAGTAGACCTGGTAGTGGATGTGCGTGTGAACGATTGTTACAGTAATCAGGAAATAGCGGATATTCTACAAAAAGAAGCACCTTGCAAAATGACCCCACGCTCCCTACGCTTGAACTCATCTTGCATTGATCCTGATCACGACTTGGTGAAAAGTGGATTGGCACTGGGCAGAAAAACCTATGGTTCGCCCACCTTATCCGATCAGGCTGCTTTGACCTGTCAATCCGTAAAATTGGGGCCAGGGGACAGTACACGATCTCATTCGGCCAACGAATTTATTTTCGTGAGGGAAATTGAAGAAGGAATAGATATTTACATTAAGACCCTTACAGGATTTTTGCAATAAACAAAATACAATGGGACCCTGAGCGTAGTCGACGGGCAATTATATCAAAATCATGAGATTCCCATTTTCATGGGAATGACAAAACGAAAATTATGAAACTCTGGGACAAAGGATTCAGTACCGATAAAAAAATAGACCACTTTACCGTAGGCAACGACCGCGAACTGGATTTGGTATTGGCCAAATATGACGTCATCGCTTCCAAAGCACACGCCAAAATGTTGGGCAAAGTCGGGCTGATCTCCGAAGAAGAGGCCAAGGAACTGGTAAAAGCATTGGATTCCATTGCGAAGGACATTGAAAAAAAAAAGTTTACCATCGAAGATGATTTTGAGGACATGCACTCGAAGATAGAGTTTATGCTGACCGAAAAATTGGGCGATACTGGTAAAAAAATCCATTCGGCCCGATCTAGGAACGATCAGGTTTTGGTGGCCATGCAGTTGTTTCTCAAAGATGAATTGACCGAGATCAAAGATCAAGTAAAAGAACTATTTGACCTGTTGATGAAATTAGCGGACAAACACAAAAATATCTTGCTGCCAGGCTACACCCACCTTCAGATTGCTATGCCATCCTCGTTCGGACTATGGTTTTCTGCCTATGCCGAAAGTTTGATAGACGATCTGTACTTTGTACAAGCAGCCCATAAAGTTGCCGATCAAAATCCGCTGGGCAGTGCCGCAGGCTACGGAAGCTCCTTCCCTATTGATAGAAGTTTCACGACTACCGAAATGGAGTTTTCAACCTTGAAATACAACGTTGTGGCCGCCCAAATGGGACGCGGAAAAGTGGAGAAAGCAACCGCTTTCGGAATTTCGAGCGTTGCCGCCACCCTATCAAAAATGGCGATGGACATTTGCCTGTACATGAGCCAAAATTTTGATTTTATCTCCTTCCCGAACGAGCTGACCACTGGAAGCAGCATTATGCCGCACAAGAAAAATCCAGATGTGTTCGAATTGATCAGAGCCAAGTGCAATAAAATTCAAGCGGTGCCCAACCAATTGATCATGATCATGAACAATTTGCCCAGTGGATACCACCGTGACCTTCAATTGGTAAAAGAAGTCATAGTCCCTGCTTTGCAGGACATGCACGCCTGTTTGGAGATGATGACCTTCAGCCTAAAAGAAATCAAAGTGAACAAGTCCATTTTGGAAGACCCGAAATACGATTATCTCTTCAGTGTGGATACCTTGAACGAGTTGGTCAAAAGCGGAATGCCTTTTCGTGATGCCTACAAAACCATGGGCAAGGCCATAGAAAATGGCAATTTTAAACCGAAACGCGATATCGAGCATAGCCACGAAGGGAGTTTGGGCAATCTGTGCTTGGAGCAGATAAAAGAGAAAATGGAAAAATCCTTAAATTCCTAAAAATACTGCTACTTATCAAGTGTTGATTTCTGGTTTATCAATCCAAATGGGGCATTGATGAATTGTAGCTGGAATTTGAACCCGAAAAATACTAACTTCACTCCTGTCTACCGACAGGCAGGTATCGTACGCTAAAAATCATTGAAACGATATTTAGCTAACCGTTACCTGCAAGCTGAAATCCGACTGAAATGATATTAAAACAAATTGAAATAAGAACTACTAACCTAAATGATATTGCTAACTTCTATCAGAGTATTTTAAAATTACCTGTTGAGAAAATTGATAAAAATTCCATCAATGTTTCAATAGGAGAGTCATCATTGAAAATAATTGAGGACAAACACAAATCCAAACCAATCTATCATATAGCTTTTAACATACCTAGAAACAAGCTACAAGAAGCAATAAATTGGTCAATGAATAGAATTCAACTTATAAAAAAAGAAAACGAGGTATTAATTTCTGACTTTGAAAGTTGGAATGCCAACTCAGTTTATTTTTTTGACACCGATAAAAATTTATTAGAATTCATTGCTCGTCAAGATTTGAAAAACGAAGAACTTAATGAATTTAACAGTAATCAAATTTTAAACATTAGTGAAATAGGAATAGTAAAAAACGAACCATATGTTTATGGAGAAGAGCTAATACAAAAGTATAATCTTAACCTTTTTGAAAAAAACCAAAATAATGAGATGTTTACAGCTTTAGGGGATGATAATGGGTTATTAATTATTGTAAAAAACAAACGAAATTGGTTTCCTACCGAAATCCCAGCCGAAAGTAATTGGACAAATATTACACTAATTGAATCAGGTAAAGAAGTGAAAATTGAAATAAGAGAATAATGCCAACAGGTAACACCGGCTAAAATTAATGCGGGTTTCAGTTTAAACTTCAATGTTTTGTATTTTTTAGTTAAACTAAAAGCTTCGGATAAGTGCCATTCCAAAAATTCCCTTTTTTTAATTTTTGGGTTCCCTGCAAAAAGTCATACAGGCTTTTTCCCAAAATTGTATCTTGAGCCATCAACTATAATGGTTTATTTATGCAACTTCGAACTGTAACCTTCGTATTCACCTTTATTTTTGCTTGCCTCACTGGAAATGCCCAAGACCTCTATGCCAAAAATGAATCGGTAGATATCCAAAACTATGTTTTTGGTCTTCATTTGAATGATGCCTCCAACGAAATCAAAGGGGAGACCGAAGTAACGGTCCGTTTTAAGGAGGGCATGGTTCCATTCGCTTTGGACCTCATCCAAAAATCGGGAGAATTTGGTATGGAAGTGACAAGTATATTGGAAAATGGCTCCAAGGCAAACTACACCTATACCGACAACAAAATCAACATCGTTCCTAAAAATTCGAACGATTCCGTACAAACGTTCACCATCAAATACCAGGGTGTTCCCGAAAGAGGTTTAGTCATAGATACCACCAAATTTGGAAAGCGCTCTTTTTTTGGAGACAATTGGCCCAATTTGGCCATGCATTGGTTGCCGTCTGTAGACCATCCGTACGATAAGGCCAGTGTGGAATACCGAATCACTGCACCAGAACAATACGATGTGGTGGCAACGGGCAAGAAAATCGAAGAAAGCAATCTGGAAAACGGATACAAACTAACCATTTACGAAGAACCAGCTCCTGTGGCAACCAAAGTAATGACCATTGGCGTTACAGAGTTTGCTTCGCGAGTAGTGGACCATGTGGATGGTATCGAGGTTTCGGCCTGGGTATATCCGCAAAACCGATTGCAGGGGTTTGGCGACTATACCGTGGCGGGCGATGTGCTCGAATATTTTATAGATCATATCGGACCCTATTCATACGCTAAATTGGCCAACATGCAGGCCAAGACCCAATGGGGTGGACTCGAAAATGCTGGTACCATTGCGTATTTTGAAAATTCTGTGACGGGCAACAAAACAGTTGAGCCCCTTATTGCCCATGAAATTGCCCACCAGTGGTTCGGCAATTCAGCAACCGAAAAAAGCTGGAACCACGTTTGGTTGAGCGAGGGGTTTGCCACGTATTTCTGCATTCTGTATTTGGAAAGCGAATATGGCGATGAGCGCAGAAAAGAGGAGTTGGCCATCGATAAGCAGCAAATCTTTGAGTATTACCGAAAAAACCCCGCTCCCATTGTCGACCTCACCATTAAAGACCCCATGAAGGTCTTGAGCACCAACACCTACCAAAAAGGAGGATGGGTGTTGAACATGTTACGGCACAAATTGGGCGATGGCGTATTCTGGGAAGGCATCCGAAAATACTACACGAAATACCAAAACAGCAATGTGCTGACGGATGATTTTAGGCACGTAATGGAAGAGGCATCGGGCGAGGATTTGGAGTCCTTTTTTGAGCAATGGTTGTTTGTGAAGGGGCATCCACAAATCAAATGGAACTGGAATTACAGCAATGGGAACATCAATCTCAACATACAACAACTGCAAGACCATCATGTATTTGAGTTTCCTTTGGAAATAGGTGTGGTAAAAGATGGGAAACTGACCATTAAAACCATTGAGTTGCACCAGCGCAACCAAAACATCCAATTGGAAAGCAAAGACCGACCCGATTCCATTGTTTTAGACCCAAATGAGTGGACGTTGTTTGAGGATATGGGTAAATCATAGCATTCGTAAATTCAAACCGCTCATTCGTTAATTACCGGTAGAGTTCTATCCTGAAAAGCGATACCTTGACTCCTGCTAAAAATTATGTTTAGCAACTTGTTAGCATCAAGCTGATACCAAAAGGAAGAAACATGACCACGATCAGGACAACGACCATAATAGAAACAAAGAACTTAAAGCTCATCGCTTGTAATAGTGACATTTTGAAAGCTGCGATTGAAGGAAATGAAATCATTGCCCAAAAGTTGAACGTTACCATTCAAGATAATTGGACGGAGTTTGGCATTGGTGCGCTACAATATTCGCTTGACAGGCTTACAGAAAGTGAGGATGAAAAAGATTGGTGGACCTATTTCCCTATTCACAAGCAGGACAACAAATTGATAGGAAGCGGCGGTTACAAAGGAAAACCAACGGCAGATGGCACTGTTGAACTTGGGTATGAGATTGCTCCGGTCTACCGCAATCGTGGACTTGCCACTGAAATGACAAACGGTCTTGTTGAAAAATGCTTTTAGGGACAGTAGCGTGAAAACAATAATTGCGCATACATTAGGAAAAGAAAACCCTTCAACCAGAGTATTGATGAAATGTGGCTTTGAAAAGGTTGAAGAAATCAACGACCCGGACGATGGGCTTATCTGGAAATGGGAACTACAAAAGCGGAAGCGTGGGAACTATTAATCGTAAAACAATATTTCTGCTGATTGGGCAAAAAGGAAGTGGAAAGTCCTTTATAGGAACCCTGTTCGACAAGGAGTTTGGGATAACATTCATTCGAGTGGAGGATTGGGCCAAGAAAATCATCAAAAATAGAGATGTTGATGATAAAGCATATCTAAAACAAGTTTTTGGGAGCATTGAAAAAGGAATCCGAAGTAGCTTAGCCCATAAAGACCAACTTGTATTCGAGTCCACAGGTCTGACCGAATATTTTGATGAAATGCTTGAACGTTTAAAAAGTGATTTTCAGGTGGTCACCATAGGTGTCTTTGCAAACGGCACAATCTGTTTGGAGCGGGTAAAATCCAGAGACCAAGAAATACATATCAATATTTCTGATGACCAAGTTTTAAATATCAATAAGAAAGTACGGGAAAGAAATTTTGATACAGATTTTGCGATAGTCAATGAAAACAAATCCAAGAAGGCACTTATAAAAGAAATCGGTGAACTTATTGAACAAACCATTGATAAATAAAACCGAACCTTAAACGACCATTAACTCGGCTAGGCAAAGTAAAGATTATTGCATAATCCTAATATTTGACATCCTAAGTGTCATAATTTTAATTCATTGTTAAAAAACAAAGTAAATTATTACATTTACTCTACTAAACAAACAATGATCAACCGAACCAACCTTACCCCCGTGTTCATGGCATTGGCCATGTTCTTTTGTGTGTTTATACATGCACAAAAGAAAAATGCAGATTTCAAGATTCATCTGTTTCATACTAGCGAAACCTTTACCATTGATGGTATTGGCAACGAGGAAACATGGCAAAAAGCCGAACCCGCCAAGGACTTTTTTATGGTATTGCCTATGGACGACCGCAAGGCCACTCAGCCATCCGAAGTAAAAATGGCATACGATGACAAACAACTCTATCTGCTGGCTACCTTTTTTAAGACTCCCGGCAATACCTATGTGGTAGAATCGCTCCGCAGAGACTTCTCCTTTGGGGGCAACGATAATTTTTTGTTGTTCATGGACCCATTCAACAACCAGACCACAGGATTTAGCTTTGGCGCAAATGCCTATGGCGCCCAATGGGATGGCACCATGTCCAACGGTGGCAGTATTGACCTTAACTGGGACAGCAAATGGGTTTCAGAAGTTCAAAATCATGAGGATAAGTGGGTGGTGGAAATGGCCATTCCCTTTAAATCCATCCGTTATGAAAAAGACGTGACCGAATGGGGCGTCAACTTTTCCAGACTGGATTTGAGCACCAACGAAAAATCGAGCTGGACACCTATTCCACGACAGTTCCCTACTGCTTCTTTGGCCTATACGGGCACGATGGTCTGGGACAATCCGCCACCAAAGCAAGGGCTCAATTACTCCATAATCCCATACGTGCTGGGAACAGTGGGCAATTCTAGTATCGAGGATATTACGTACGACAATGAATTTAAGGTAGGTGGGGACATAAAACTTGGACTCACTTCTTCACTTAATTTGGACCTGACCATAAATCCCGATTTTTCGCAGGTGGAAGCCGACCGTCAAGTGGCCAATTTGACCCGGTTTGAGCTATTTTTTCCTGAAAGACGCCAGTTTTTCCTTGAAAACGCTGACCTCTTCGCCAGTTTTGGGTATGACAACATCCGTCCATTTTTTTCACGAAGAATTGGATTGGGCGTGCCCATTATTGCAGGTGCCCGTGTGAGCGGAAACCTCAACCGCAACCTCCGTTTGGGCATGATGGACATGCAGACCGACAAGGTCGATGAAACGGGGTTGCCCGGTCAAAACTTTGCGGTACTCTCCCTGCAACAAAAGGTGTTCTCTCGCTCCAACATTGGTTTGATGTTCGTGAACAAGGAGTCTTTGGATTACAATTCCTTGACCGATAGTCTTCAAACACAATACACCAAATTCAATAGGAACCTTGGACTGGAATACAACTTGGCCTCTGCCGACAATCAATATAATGGTAAGGTATTTATGCTGAAATCGTTCGGTCCTGATTCTACCTATAACGGTTTTGCCCAAGGTGCCCATTTGGAATACAGTAGTCGTAAATGGAACTGGCGCGTGCAGCAGGAGTATATCTCCGAGGACTTCACTTCGGAAGTAGGTTTTGTTCCCCGGAACAATTACATTAAACTGGAAGGTTCCGTAGGGCATCTATTTTTGCCCAACAGCGAAAAGGTGGTGAGCCATGGTCCCCAGTACACGGGCTTCTATTATTTTGACCCAAGTATGAACTCCACTGACTACGTGTCCATTTTAGGGTATACGGTAAATTTTATGGACCGCAGCTCGTTGGGAGTGGATGTTTTTAACGAATATGTGCAGCTTTTGGCCCCGTTTGACCCCACTAACACAGGAAAAGAGAAATTGGCCGCAGGGACCCGCCACCATTGGAACGGGGTTTATCTTCAATACAGTTCACGTCCCAAAAGTTTGTTCACCTATAATCTGACGACCAGATTGGGCCGTTATTTTTCTGGGGGATACCGAACCAACCTGAATGCGGAACTCGGGTATCGTTTTCAGCCCTATGTGAGCTTGGGAGCTGTCCTCAGCTATAATAATCTTGATCTGCCCGAACCATGGTACACCACCGATTTTTGGCTTGTGGGCACTGAAGCGGATATAACTTTTACCAATAAATTGTTTTGGAACACCCTTTTCCAGTACAATGAACAGGTCAATAATTTTGGCATCAATTCCAGACTCCAATGGCGCTACGCTCCCGCTTCAGATTTATTTTTGGTCTTCAACAACAACGAACAATTATCACCACTGGAAGGTAATTTATGGTCGCTGACGCTCAAGTTTACGTATTGGTTTAATCGATAAGGAAGAAGAATTCTTCTTGACGGACAAAGCTTACGTTTTAACTAAGTCTTTTCCTTTATATTGTAGTTAATTGATATTTTAAATTCTCATAAAAACTAACATGAAAAAGCTATTCTTTTTTTACTTTACGATTTTATTTATTCTTTTTTCATGCTCCAAAGGTTCGACTGAGAACCCGGAAGAACCAAAATCGGAAGAACCCGACAAAGAAGAGCCTATAACGGATGAGGAAAATACTTATTTTACCATTCGCGTACCTGAAGATTATTTCTCAATTATTACCGAGAACTGGGTTGTAAGCCATGATGTAAACAATGGAAACATCTTGGATTATGCTCGGTTGAAAAATGGCTCGGAAATAACATTGAAAACCAACACTTCATCTCTAGTGACCGAACATAATATTAGCATTGTAAATGTTGAACTCCGTGATTCATTAAATAAATATAAAATTACCAGTTATACTTCAGTTGAACCTAATGCTATTTGGCAACTTGGCGAAGATGGGCTTAAATATAATTATAATGTTTCCCCTATTGGGAAATTGACCTTTAATGCTGTAAATTTAGATTCGCCCGCTTCTTGGATTTTGTCAAACAAATATGGAACGACACTTTTGGCCAGTCAATCTTTAACCAGGTCGGAAAATTTGACCGATATTTCAATAGACTCACTTCCTGTGTTCCAAGAAAACCGATATCTACTTTCTATTTACGATGTATACGGAAATGGTAAGTATTTGTTTATTGACAATCTAAGTAATGCCACAACTATAACCGTTAACAGCGAACAAATGAAAGATTTTGATAAAACAATTCCTCTCTCTATTCCTGAAGTAGGTGAATACCATGTATCAGTTTTTGGGTTTGAAGATACTGAGGAATTTGCTGAACAAGGAGGTCATATTTTAGCACTGATTTTCAACACGGTCAACGATGAAATAATTGCTGACACCCTCAACGTTGGTTATTTGGATGCCTTCGATAAATATATAACCTACTTTGTTTATACCAAGGACAACATTAAATATAGTTACAGAAAATATGGAGACCCACCTACAGGTCTTTCAGGGGCCGGTGTCGAAGGTTGGAGCTTAGAAGTAATAGATTCGTCGGTGAATAATTTTCAATTTAATGTGATATCTCCGAAAACTTTCTCGCAACAAAGTCATTTTTGGAGTGCTTTTTCAGATTCTGAAGATGTAGGTTCCAATTATACGGATTGGACCATAAACCAAGGAAATTCCTATAAAACATTTTATTTCAAACTCCCTGAGGAAATATTGACTACTTATCCTCAAATGGATATTGAAGGTCTAAATTATCAAAATAGTACCTTTCACTTTAATGCTTATGATTATCAAGAGTTTTTGAATGCCTCATTTGCTCAACCAAATCCTGAAATGTTACATGACCATGAGTTCTATCTGATAAGTCAATAAGCATTAATATTTGAACAAAAGGTGACCAAAAATTTGCAAACTTTCACACATTGCCTCAATATCTATCAATCCAAAAGGGGCATCCGTCAATTTAAAGCATACGATAACCTGAAATTTTCTGAACTTGGGTCGTGTTATCAATATTCCCGAAGTAATGCTTGACGAAAACACAGGAACCTTAGTTGTTGGCAAAGGCATAGCATTTGGCACCCATATCAGTTTTGACATGGCAAAAAGATGGACAATTGGCAAAGAAAGTCCTGAATTCGTTGGAACGGAAGGTGCTCAAGAACAAAAAATAACTTTTCGGAATGTGGTGGTTGATGACGATTACTTTATTTTACGGTTACGCTTCAACAACGACAAATTGCTCATTATAGAGATTTTTATCAGCCCTGTCCCCTTCGAATTCAAAGAAAATTGGGCTGATTGGAGCTACGAAGAAGAAATAAAACATCTTGAACATTGCAAAGCTTGGCTTCAAAAAGAGGTTGGGGCTAAACGAAATTTTGACTGGGGAAGTATTTGGTGCGGATACGATAGCCTTGGTGGATTTAGCAGTATCAAAATCAATTATTCCCGACAATAATCAGAACCTCAAATTTAAAATGGAAATTCATTAGCTGGCAACCATTGTGGTCCCTGAGACTTAAACACACGCTCTTTAAAAGGTGATGCTATGTAAACTTTGGTAGCTGTAGCAATTTACCAGAAACAGTAATAGATTTCAAAATAGAAGCAGCACTGGATTATCATTACACTATTAATAAGTGTTAATATTACATTTTTTTGATTAACTTCACTTTCGCTTCAAAAACAACACATTATGGAAACATCCATTAGATGCCGGTTTCTTTCATTGTTCTTCCTTTTAGGTTTAATCTTTGCGTGTGCCCAAGAGGCAGAAAACCCCATTATTTGGGCCGATGTTCCAGATGTAAGCGTCATGCGAGTGAATAACACTTATTATATGAGCTCCACCACCATGCACATGAGCCCTGGATTGCCTATCATGAAATCAAAGGATTTGGTCAACTGGGAAATCGCTGGCTACGCCTACGACCGATTGGTGGAAAACGATAAAATGAATCTGGAAAATGGTAAAGAAGCCTACGGAAAAGGGTCTTGGGCCAGTAGCCTTCGCTATCACGATGGCCTATTTTATGCGTCAACTTTTTCCGCCACTTCTGGAAAAACACATGTTTACAAAACCAAAAATCCAGAAACCGGACCATGGGAATCCCATTCGTTTGAACCCGTTCTGCACGACAATTCACTATTCTTTGATGATGACGGACGTGTTTACATGATTTATGGCGGTGGTCAAATCAAACTGGTGGAATTACTACCCGATGCATCCGGAATAAAACCCAATGGACTTGAAAAAGTAATCATTGAGAATGTAAACCTTACGTTCGGTGAAGGTGAAGTAGGCGGATTGCCCGGAGAGGGCAGCCAGATTCATAAAATAAATGGCAAGTACTATCTGTTCAACATTGCATCTCCAAAAAGCAGATGGGAACGCTCGGTGATCATCCATAGGGCAGACAATATAGAAGGACCTTATGAAGGCCGGGTTGCTTTACAGCATGAAGGCATTGCACAAGGCGGATTGGTAAACACACCCGATGGCGATTGGTATGCCATGTTATTCGGAGATAGAGGAAGTGTAGGACGTATCCCCTACTTGGTTCCTGTGACTTTCGAAAATGGTTGGCCGGTACTTGGCGTTGATGGAAAAGTGCCGCAAAGCTTAGATTTACCCGATAACTCCAAAGGTATTTTTGGAATTGTAGCTTCCGATGAATTCGAACGCGATATAAGCGATCCAAAATTGCCGCTCGCATGGCAATGGAACCACAACCCTGATAACAACAACTGGGATATTTTGGAAAATCCTGGGCGATTGCGCATTACCACAGCACGCGTGGACAACAACGTTCTCCTTGCCAAAAACACGCTCACCCAGCGCACGTTTGGTCCAAAAAGCACCGCCAGTACTTTGATCGACATATCCCAAATGAAGAATGGCGATATAGCAGGCCTAATTGCTCTTCAAAACAAATACGGATACGTTGGTGTGAAAAAAGAAGATGGAAAAAACTCCATTGTTATGGTTGAGTCAAAATTGGATATAGAAGGGGAAGACGAGAAACAAGGTGTTCTTGCTTATAACGACTTAAGTACTACATTCAAAATTATTGAACAAGTCCCCATTGATCAAGAAAATGTCCATTTTAGAATCGATTGTGATTTTGATACCGACAAAGCCTATTTTTATTATAGTCTAAATGGAAAAGAATGGCAGCATATCGGTAAACCGTTACAGATGATATATACCTTTACCAAGCATTTTATGGGCTATCGTTTTGGGCTTTTTAATTATGCCACACAGGAAGCTGGTGGATATGTTGATTTTGATTATTACCGAATTGATAAAGTTCCGATGCGCAAAAAGCCTTAAATCTATTCACAAAAACATAGCTCCTATAAGTTCCAAATTCCCATTTGGGACCACCTTTATTCCTCAAATTAATGGCCCAATTTTCGGTTCATTCCCATCATCGGTTAATAGCACAGTTACTTTTTTGCTCATCCGTCAACCCAAAAGGGGCATTCGTCAATTAGGAGTGATTGTTTTGGGCAGTTTTACCCATCTTTATTTTTCAAATCTGAAAAATAATGAGCAACCTACTTAATTTCTCCATTAAGCAAAAACATAGGGAATACCGTAAAAAGAGAAAGGAAAAAATATTTAAGGGAAATATTGTCCAATGTTCCATCTGTAACTCAGAATACCGGGAATTTGCTCCATTTGGCAATACAAAAAGAAAGAACTCTAAATGCCATAATTGTGGCTCACTGGAAAGGCATCGATTGATTTGGAAATATATACAGGACAAAAAATTGATAACCAAACCCATCCGGTTGCTCCATTTTGCACCTGAGAAAGTTTTTTATGACATTTTCTCGGAGTCGCACGATATCGCATACTTTCCATGTGATTTACATCCAAAAGTTTATGATTACAAAGGAAAAACCATAATCAATAAGGTCGATATTACCCAAATCCCCTATGAGACCGACTCTTTTGATTTTATTTTATGTAACCATGTTCTGGAACACATTCCAAACGATGCGCTTGCCATGTCGGAACTGTATAGGGTGATGAAACCAAATGGGTTGGGGATATTTCAAGTTCCGATTGATTACAATCTTGAGAAAACCTATGAAGATTTCTCCATAACATCCCCAAAAGCGAGGTTAAAGGCTTTTGGAAGGCGTGACCATGTAAGGTGGTATGGCAAAGATTATAAATTGCGATTGGCAGATGCAGGTTTTGAAGTAATAGAGGATGATTATATTTCTTCCTTTACAAAAGAAGAGCAGTTTAAATATGGATTTGATTGCACAGAAAAAATCTACTTATGCCGTAAATAAGGAAAAAACCTATGGTTTGAAAAGAGACAAATCAACGAACGCTGTATCGATCGCTCCAAGAATACTATCAGTTTATTTAATATTCTTCAAATTGATTACCTCCTGCTCCGTTAAGTACCTCCAGTGTCCTCGTGGCAAATCTTTTTTGGTCAGGCCGGCGAAGACCACACGGTCCAATTTGGTCACATTATAGCCCAAATGCTCAAAAATACGGCGCACGATGCGGTTTCGTCCGCTGTGGATTTCCACGCCCACCTCTCGCTTTGGTGCCCCTTGGATGTAACTCACGCTATCCACGGATATGGGCCCATCTTCCAGTTCCAGGCCAGCCTCAATTTTATGGAGGTCGCCCAGACTAAGATTATTGTCCAAATGCACGTGGTAAATCTTGCGCACGTTATGCTTGGGATGCGTCAGTTTTTTGGTAAGGTCTCCATCGTTGGTGAAGAGCAACAGACCTGTGGTGTTCCTGTCCAAACGGCCTACTGGCAACAGTCGGTTGTTCGATGCGCTCGAAATTAGCTCCATTACCGTGCGGCGCCCTTTTTCATCACTTGTTGTGGTAATGAAGTTCTTGGGCTTGTTCAACAAAACATACTCCTTTTTTTCCAAACTGAGTCGTTTCCCATCAAAACGGACATCGTCGGAACGTTTTACCTTGTAGCCCATCTCCGTTACCGCTTTCCCGTTTACGGTAACATTTCCGGCAGCAATATAAGTGTCCGCTTCCCTGCGGGAACAGATTCCCGCATTGGCAATGTAGCGGTTCAACCTAATCTCATCTGGATTGGATGTTTTGCGAGGTGTGTTCTGCTTGGGTCTTGATGAAAAATTTTTGTTGAACGGCTTTTTTCTTTCACCGCCCTTAAAGTTTTTGGAAGGTCTTTTACCCCTGTTGTTGTCTGATTTCGCCATCAGTCGAATTTTTTGCAAATGTAGTGTTTTTAAGTTCCAAAAAACCTAAAGAACAAATAATTACAAGATTCGGTTCAGCACCACATCCACATCAATTAAAAGGATGCTAAAGACCCCGGCCACAATTATAAATTTGATGATGTTGTGCAGCCATACATAGTGCTTTTTGCCGTTGGCCATCCATAGTAGCATCAAAAATAAAATCAGCAGGGCGATACATGCCATAAAATAGAGGTACATATACCCAACATCAAACGATTTGATGAGCAGAAGTGCAGGAACCAGAGTAAGCACTATCAAAAATGTAACGATAGACTTTGATATATTGGGGCCATAAAGAATTGGTATGGTTTTATAATTCTGTGCCATATCGCCCGCCATATTTTCCAAATCCTTGATCATTTCGCGGGCCAAAATCAATAGGAACAAGAAAAGCGCATGTACAAAAATCACGGTCTGGAAATTCTGATAGTAAACAAATACCACAAAAAATGGGGCAATGGCCAACGTTGACGATACCAAATTGCCGACAAAAGGTATACGTTTCAGCTTGTGCGAATAAATCCAGATACCAAAAATATAGGCCGAAAAGAACAATACCGCCCTAAATGAAATATAGCTCGCTGCAAAAACAGTCAAAAAGTTAAGGATAAAATAGGTGGTCAGTTTAAAACGCTGGCTCACCAAACGATCCAACATACTTTTGGTAGGCTTGTTGATCAAGTCCTTTTCCGCATCATAAAAATTATTGATGATATACCCGCTCGCTATGGTAAGGGCAGAGGCGGTAACGATAAGGAACAGGTTCACATCCAAAACCACTTTACGCAAAGGAATGTTGGGTGACAATATGTAGATAGAGGCCAAGTACTGTGCAAGGGTTATCACGAGGATATTGTAACCCCGAACCACAGAAAACAGACTCAATAGCTTAAACAGCAAGAGTTTGTTTTTTCTACTAAGCATGAGTTTGCTTTTAGAAGTTGTACACTACTTCCAGATTATGGCCTTTAAGTGCTTTTTTGGCTTTTTCCAAGTCCTGAGTAAAGCCCAAAATATATCCACCGCCACCGGAACCGCAAAGTTTGAGGTAATAATCGTTGGTTTCGATGCCCTTTTGCCAAAGTTGGTGAAACTTAGCCGGAATCATTGGTTTAAAATTGTCAAAAACCACATGGGAAAGTTGCTTTAAGTTTCCGAACAAAGATTTCACATTACCGTTCAAAAAGTCCTCCACACACGCATCGGTATGTTTTATGAACTGGTTTTTGATCATATTGCGGAAACCTTCCTGCTTCATGTTCTCCATAAACAACTGCACCATGGGCGCTGTTTCGCCTGTCATTCCACTATCCAATAAGAAAACCGCTCCTTTTCCCTCCATGTTTTGAGATGGAATACTAGTGGACTCAATATTATCCTTGGAGTTGATGAGAATGGGCAAGCTCAAATAACTGTTCAACGGATCCAGTCCAGAAGACTTACCGTGGAAGAAGGATTCCATTTTCCCGAAAATCTTCTTCAATTGAAGCAATTTTTCACGGGTCAGGTTTTCCAAAACCGTGATTTTGTCCATAGCATAACGATCGTAAATAGCAGCGACCAGTGCACCACTACTTCCAATTCCATAGCCTTGGGGAATGGAACTGTCAAAATACATCCCATCGGCCACATCTTTTTCCAAAGCTGCTATATCAAAAGCAACCAAACCTTCTTCCTTCATCTCGAGCACTTTTAAATACTCGGCATAGGCTTTAAGACTTTTGTTCGATTTTTGCGCCATTTCGGAATTGTCGTTGTCCCATTTTAGCGCTCCTTTAAAAAAATTATAGGGTATGGATAGTCCTTTGGAGTCTTTGATGATACCGTACTCCCCGAACAATAAAATCTTGGAATAAAATAATGGACCTTTCATATAATACTACTAAGATACAAACAAATTTTGTTTAATGATGAACGAAATTCGATAAACAAATCGATTTTATCCATAAAAAACTTCTCCCGTCTGACTAAAATCTTGGCAAATAACGTAAAAAAACAGCTTAGCTGTTTATTTTTAAGTGTTTATTTTGATGGCGCCCTCGCCTACTTTGTCGTGGATGTACTGACCGTTTTCGCAGTGTTCGGCCAATGTATCTTTGATAAATTCCAGTACTTTTTCCTTAGCATCTTCCGGATATAGTAAATGCACGTTGGCGCCTGCATCCAATGTAAAACAAACTGGGGTTTTGGTCGCTTCGCGATATGCCCAAATTTTATTGATGATTTGCAAAGTATCCGGCTTCATCAACATAAAATAGGGCATGCTGGTCATCATCATGGCATGCAGGGTAAGTGCTTCGCTTTCCACTAGTTTGATGAACTCTTCCAAATCGCCACTTGCCAAAATAGGTTTTAGCTTATCCAGATTGTCAAATGCTTGTTGAAACCGGTTTTGAGCATACGGATGACCGTGCATCAATTGATGCCCTACTGTGCTGCTTACTTGTTTTTGACCTTTGTGCACCAATAAAATGGTATCGCAATAGCTTTTAAAAACAGGGTTCACCCCAAAAGGATATTCCACACCGTACAAATCCGAACTGTCCGGTATGTTGGCGTGATTTCCCCACTGCACAAGACTCCCTTTGATACTGCGGCAGGCACTTCCGGAGCCCAATCGGGCCAAATAGGATGCTTTTGCATGAAAAACATTTTCTTCCATGGAAGGAAACAGTTGTTTTTCAATATCCATGAAGCATAGCGATAGTGCGGCCATGCCACTCGCGGAGGATGCAATTCCGCTGCTGTGCGGAAAGGAATTTGACGTTTGAATGATGAAATGGTACTCCTTCAAAAAAGGCAGGTACTTCTCAATCCGCTCTAGAAAGGTCTGAATCTTGGGTTTAAAATCGTCCTTGGACTTTCCTTCAAAAAATAGATCAAAAGAAAAATTATCCTTTTTCTCCTTTCTCTCAAAGGAAACGGAGGTGGTAGTAGCACAAGTATCCAAAGTGAAGCTAATGGAAGGATTGGCCGGAATCTGAACGGGCCTCTTTCCCCAATATTTTACCAAGGCGATATTGCTGGGTGCTTTCCAACTTACCTTGCCATTTTTGGGCAAATTTTGGTAGTCACCCGGCATAAAATCATTTTCCGTCATGGAGCATGGAAGTTTAAACAAATATAAGCAGCGACAAACTTACTGGAAATCGGATACAAATAAATTCTTATTTTAGTCGAAGTTGCGCCAACCATGAAAAAAAGAATCGTTTACATCACCATTAGCGTTTTGGTCTGCCTTGCCATTGGATTTTTATCCAGCATTGCGACCCAAAGTTCTGTGAATGATTGGTACGTTACCCTGAACAAGCCATCGTTTACGCCCCCGAACTATCTTTTTGCCCCTGTTTGGACCGCTCTGTATATTATGATGGGCGTTGCCGCGGGCATTGTTTGGTCCAAGGGTTATCATCATATTTGGGTTAAGACAGCGCTGTACCATTTTGTGTTCCAACTGTTATTGAATGCCCTCTGGAGCATTGTTTTCTTCGGGCTTAAAAATCCGTTGGGTGGAATGGTTGTTATCTTGGCCTTGTTGACGATGATCATCCTTACCATAAAATGGTTCAGGGTCATCAGTAAACCTGCGGCACTGTTAATGGTTCCTTATGTACTTTGGGTGGCCTTTGCATCGGCACTGAACTATAAAATTTGGGAACTGAACGGTTAATTACTAGCCATTTCCAATAACTTCAGCATTGTTTTATGATTTCGGGTAGTAGCCTCTACTTGTAGTTTCTTTTCAATAAGATTGTTGTTCAGTTTTGCCTTGCCATAGCCGCTTTTACAGAAAAGATATACGCAGGTATCGGTGATTTTAAAACCTTCATGTTCAAATTGAAGCTGATTGAACTGCTCCACCAGCGCTTCTTTAGGGATACTTTTCAGCAAAACATAGTACAATTTGTTTTCTTCTGCCCCTTCTTGAAAAGGATTGGCTTTCAATATTTGCTCAATATCATCCTTCTGAACCACTAAGGTCGGTACATCAAATCCAAATTGTTGACGTATGATTATCGCTATTTTTTCCTGAAGTTTACGCCTATCTGTCTGTTCGTCATCAAAAATAATATTGCCACTTTGGATGTAGGTTTTGACGTTTTCAGTCCGTTTTCCTGCAAAACTTGCCTTAAATCGGCCATTTTTATCTTTTTTTGACCACTTACATTGATTCCGCGCAACAAAGCTATATGTGTATTCCCCATATTGATGGATTCCAAACCCGAATTAATTTTAGTAAATTCAAACGCACTTAAATTAGCAAAATGAATCAATATATCCTTGCCTTGGACCAAGGTACCACAAGTTCCCGTGCCGTAGTCTTTGATCAAAAGGGAACCATTATCTCCGTTGCCCAAAAAGAATTCACACAAATATTTCCCAAACCGGGCTGGGTGGAACACGACCCCGATGAAATCTGGTCCACCCAAGCTGGTATGGCCGCAGAAGCTGTGAGCAAAAAAGGATTGAAGGCTTCGCAAATGGCCGCCATTGGCATAACCAATCAGCGGGAAACCGTTGTTGTGTGGGACAGGAATACCAGCGAGCCCATTTATAATGCCATTGTTTGGCAGGACAAACGTACAGCGGATTATTGCGATGAGCTGAAAAAAGAAGGCAAGTCCCAAATGATTAGAGAAAAAACGGGATTGGTCATCGATTCCTATTTTTCCGGAACCAAGGTAAAATGGATTTTGGATAATGTGGAAGGCGCACGAGAAAAAGCCGAAGCTGGCGATTTGATCATGGGAACCATAGATTCGTGGTTGATATGGAAAATGACGGATGGGGGACTTCATATAACGGATGTCACCAATGCCTGCCGTTCCATGCTATTCAATATCAATAACATGGATTGGGATGATGAGCTTCTGGACTTGTTGACGATTCCTAAAAGCATGTTGCCCGAAGTGAAGCAATCCAGCGAAGTCTATGGGCATACCACTCCCAACTTATTTGCCACTCCAATTCCGATTGCAGGCATTGCGGGCGATCAGCAAGCTGCCCTATTCGGGCAAATGTGCACCAAAAAAGGAATGGTCAAGAACACCTACGGGACTGGTTGCTTTATGTTGATGAACATTGGGGAAAAACCGATTGTTTCCGACAACAACCTGCTGACCACGGTCGCTTGGAAAATCAATGGAAAAACACAATATGCCCTTGAGGGAAGCATCTTTATCGCAGGTGCCGTGGTACAATGGTTGCGAGATAGCCTAAACATTATAAAAACCTCAGCGGAAATAGAAAAACTTGCCAGTTCCGTAGACAGTACAGAAGGAGTGGTTTTTGTTCCCGCGTTTGCGGGTTTGGGCGCGCCCCACTGGAACCAAAAGGCACAGGGAACTATTTTTGGCCTTACACGGGGTAGCACCGATGCCCATATTGCACGTGCCGCTTTGGAGTCCATTGCCTACCAGACCATGGATATCCTAAAAGCAATGGAAGCAGATTCCGGTATTTCCATAAAGGAGTTACGTGTTGATGGCGGTGCCACGGTAAACGATATGTTGATGCAATTTCAAGCCGATGTTTTGAACACTGTTACGGTACGACCAAAGATTGTGGAAACCACTGTAATGGGAGCTGCATATTTGGCAGGATTGGCCGTTGGCTATTGGGAAAGTCCTGAAGAAATACAGGATATTTGGCAAACTGATGTCCATTTTAATCCAACCCAGGAACGTGAAACTATTAATGAAGGCATTAAAAGATGGTACAAAGCCATTAAAGCGTTGGAGTTCTGGACGCAGAACCCTTAATTTTCAAAATATCATAAACACTAACATTTCCTTTATATGACTCCTTTTATATCTGAAATTGTAGGTACTTTTTTGTTGATGGTACTCGGATGTGGCGTAAATGCCAACGTATCCCTACAAAAAACCTACGGGAACGGCTCCGGCTGGATCGTGATCACTACAGGCTGGGCTTTTGCCGTTTATACTGGTGTTGTCGTCGCTGGCCCATACAGCGGTGCACATATAAATCCCGCAGTAAGTATTGGATTGGCCGTAGCGGGTGAATTTCCTTGGGCAGAGGTTCCTTCATATATATTGGCCCAATTTATCGGTGCAATGTTTGCTGCATTTTGCGTGTGGTTCGTAAACAAAGACCATTTTGATGCTACTGAGGATGGAGGCATCAAACGAGGGGTCTTTTGTACGGCACCGGCCATTCCAAACACATTGACAAACCTATTTTCTGAGATTTTGGGCACGTTTGTTCTGGTTTTCGCAGTACTTTATTTTACCGATGCGGTACTATCCACCGACGATGCCATCATTGGGTTGGGTTCTCTGGGCGCTTTACCTGTTGCTCTTATTGTTTGGGGCATCGGTCTGTCCTTGGGCGGAACCACAGGTTATGCCATAAATCCTGCACGGGATTTAGGTCCGCGTATTGTCCACGCACTTTTGCCTTTAAAAAACAAGGGGAGTAATGGTTGGGGCTATGCTTGGATACCTGTTGTTGGGCCTATTTTGGGAGCCTCGATAGCTGCATGGATTGCTTTGGCCCTACAATAATTTTAGGAGGCAATGGCCTGCGCAGCAATATAGGCCCCTGTCCATGCATTTTGAAAATTGAACCCACCTGTGATAGCATCCACATTGATTATTTCGCCTGCAAAATAGAGATTGGGATGTAATTTGCTTTCGAAGGTCTTAAAGTTGATTTCTTTTAAATCAACTCCACCGGCTGTAACAAACTCTTCTTTGAAAGTACTCTTACCCTCAACCTTAAAAGATGAAGCTGTCAATTGTTCTGCCAACGCGATTAACTGCTCTTTATTGATATCACCCCAACGTTCATCCGGCATTATATCGGCGGCTTCCACCAAGCGCTTCCATAAACGTTTGGGCAATTCTGTAACATTGGTACGCATAACGGTTTTCTTTGCCTCTACCTCTTTGAGCTCTTTAAGGTAAGCCTCCATGGATTCGGTACTGTATTCGGGCAACCAGTTCACTCTTATTCTGAAAGAATAATTATAATCGTGCAAAATATTCGCGCCCCATGCAGAAAGCTTCAGAATGGCGGGGCCGCTTAAACCCCAGTGTGTAATCAAAAGTGGCCCATCTGAATAAAGAACCGGTTCGTCTTTTACGTTACTCTTAAGGTTCAAGTTTTTTTTATCGGTATAAAAAGTCTTTTTGGGAAGCACCTCTACGGTGGCATATGCACTTATGCCTTGAATGCCCTGAATCCTTTTATCGTTTATATTGAATGTGAACAAAGAAGGTACAGGTGAAATTATTTGATGTCCCAATTTTTTTAGCTGTGCCCAAATTTTAGGGTTGCTCCCTGTAGTGAGCAATAGTTTTTTGGTCTGGTAATGCTTGTTCATGGTAGTTACCTGCCAACCATCATCCAATTTATCGATGGCCTTTACCGAACTGTTTTTCAAAACTTGTACACCCAAACGCTCTGCCTCAGTGACCAAGCAATCTATTATGCTTTGGGATGAATCACTTTTAGGAAAAACCCGTCCGTCTTCCTCTATTTTGAGCGGCACCCCCCTTTCCTCAAAAAACGACATCACATCCATTGGGGCATATTTGTGGAACGGCCCTAAAAGCTCCTTTTCTCCACGAGGATAGTTTGTGGCCAATTCTTTGGGAAAAAATTCGCCATGGGTCACATTGCAACGTCCCCCGCCCGAAACCTTTACTTTGGAAAGTACGGTTTTGCCCCTTTCAAAAATGGCTATGTTCAATTGTGGCGACAATTCCGCAATTTGAATTGCTGCATAAAAGCCTGCTGCTCCTCCCCCTGCTATAACAATATCGTACATTACTTCACACGTTCCGGATAATTGGTAATGATTCCATCTACCCCGAACTCGGTCATTTTTTGGATGTCCTCGGGTTCGTTAACCGTCCATGTGTATACTTTTAACCCTTCTTCGTGGATTTTTGCTGTATTCTCTTTCGTAAGTGTTTCAAAATGGGGGTTGATGGCAACGGCCTTCAGCTCTTTGGCCACATCAATTGCTTTTATTGGGTCTTCAGAGGTTAAAACTGCAATTTTTATATCTGCATTATGGGACCTCATATCTCGCAGTTCATCCCAATTAAAACTCGAAATCACAAAATTCTCCGGACTCCAACCTTTGGATTTGATGTAGTAATCTACAATGAAATTCACCCTATCGGCAGTCCCAGGACCTTTGAGCTCTATGTTCAAAACAACTTTGTTGTCTATCTGTTTTAAAACATCTTGAAGCATTGGGATTTTATGCCCACCATCCAAAATAAGTTGCCGAAGTTGAACAATATTATATTCTTCAATATTGCCGCCACCATTTGTAAGCCTATCCACTTTTTCATCGTGAAAAACGACAATTTCACCACTTTGGATTTTAAACACATCTATTTCTATCATATCCACACCTAGATCAAGTGCTTTTTGAACGGATGCCAAGGTATTCTCGGTTTCGTGCCCCATAGCACCTCTATGGCCAATTACCAATGGTTTCGATGTTTTCATTTCACAACTGGTTAAAAATAGAACAGCTCCGAGAGCTACTAGCAAGGTCTTATTCATTTCGGTTTGGTTTTAGAAACTAAAAATACAATTTGCAAATGAAAAAACTGAATCATTCATCAACCTTAAAAATATAAGATTGAAGCGGTGCCAGATCCAATAGGATTTTGCCTTGCCCATTATTCACGACCATATTTGCATTGATTTCTTGGTAAAGCTGCTCTCTGAGTGAATATGTGCCGCTTTTTAATTGCCATTTGGCAATTATATCTTCGGGTATTTTGAGTTCGAAGGAGTAACTCTTGTATTCATCAAAATTGGTAAGTACAATGATTTTCTCGTTGTTGGACCATCTCACATAAGATAAAACCCTATGATCGTATCCCTCCGTATTGTCTTTATTATAAAAATGGATTTCTTGGTATTGGCCCATCAACGCTTCACTATTGATAGTGAAATTTAGGAGGTGCTTGTAAAAATCCCTGAGATGTTTCTCTTCATCCGATAATTGGCCTCCATCATATTTTTTGTTGTTGAGCCACCTTTGATGGTGCGGTACTCCGATATAATCAAAAATTGAGGTTCGTGTAGGTTTGCCAAACCCGGCATCTTCCGCACCTGGTTCACCAACTTCCTGACCAAAGTATATCATCGTCGGTGACGTGCTGATGGTAGCGGAAACCACCATTGCAGGTTTTCCCAATTGGGCGTTACCCACAAAATCGGGGCTGGTAATACGCTGTTCGTCGTGGTTTTCCAGAAAGTGGAGCATATGGTGCTCTATGTCGGCCATCCCTCTTTGCACTACGGGTATATGGTCGGTCCAACCGTACCCCTTCATAATATGTTTTATGCTATCATAGAGTTCTACCTTATCATATAGGTAATCCATTTTCCCCTTCTGAATGTAATCGCGGTACAATCCCGGATTATATACCTCGGCCAACAGGAATGCATCTGGATTTGTCATTTTGATGTTGGAGTTAAGATAGCTCCAAAACTCTACGGGCACCATTTCGGCCATATCAAAACGGAAGCCGTCCACACCAAAACTTAACCAATATTGGGTAATATCCTTGAATTTGTGCCAAGAATCGGGCAATTCTTTATCCTTCCAAAATTTGTAGTGCTCCCTATAATCCTTTTGACGATATTCTTCGGGTAATTCTTCAAAATCCTTTGTCCCATCCGGTCGAACTCCATAATTGATCTTTACGGTTTCGTACCAATCATTAAAATGAGGCTGCGCCAAACGCGAGCCGTTCCCTGTCCATTTTGCCGGGTTTTCCTCAAACTTGGAATCTGCCAACGTATTCTTGTTACCTCCCAATGGCAAATATCCATCTTGCCACTCGGGCATTTTAAAGGCTTCGCCAGGGATATAGTAAAAATTGTTGTGGATGTCGTATTCCTTTGAAGTATCGTCTGCGGCCCCAAAATCTTCTATGCCCTCTGGATTTGTAAGCCCCTCATAACCTCTGGCTACGTGATTGGGAACAATATCGATTATGACTTTTAAACCTGCCCGGTGGGTTCTTTCTATCAACTCTTTGAACTCTTCCAAACGTCTTGCGGGATCAAGGGCCAAATCGGGATTAACATTGTAGTAATCTTTTACGGCGTAGGGAGACCCTGCCCTTCCTTTTACCACATCGGGATCGTCGTTTGAGATTCCATAATCCGAATAGTCTTGGATAACGGCATGATGAGGCACCCCTGTGTACCAAATGTGGGTCACCCCTAGCTCCTTGATCTCTGACAAGGCTTTTGGGGTAAAGTCGGCAAACTTGCCTACTCCATTTTCTTCGATAGTGCCCCATGGCTTGTTGGTCGTGTTGGTATTTCCAAAAAGTCGGGTAAATACCTGATAGACTACTGCTTTCTTTTTCATTGGCAAAGGGGCGGTCTTTTGATCTGGTTTATCCATGCACGAAGATAACGTCAGAAATGCTAGTAATAAAATATGGACGAATATGGTTCTCATGCTTAATACATTTGACCATTCGGTTGAAGTCAGTGGGCGATGGAATCCCTTATTACCAAAGTAGGCTCTAGAATTTTGGTTTGATAGGTCTCTTCTTCCGCCTCGCTCTCAACCTTATCTATCAACATCCTTGCCGACTCTTCGCCCATTTTTTCCCCATGTTGTGCCACAACGGTAAGACTTGGATTGGCATATTTGGACAAAACTCCATCAGTAAATCCGATAAATGCAATATCCTCGGGTATTCTTAGGCCTTTTTCCTGAACCAAACGCATACTGTATACCGCAAATATCTCGTTCACGCACAAAACGGCATCCGGTTCTTTGGTATTTAGAAAATCTTTGATGGCTGCCTCGTCCATTTCCATAGAGGGCATTTTTAAGATCATGGATTCATCGGCCCCCATTTCACTTTCCTGCAATGCTTTCCAATATCCCTTGGTCCGGGCCTTGCTGACACTTAGATAGTCGTCCGTGGTAATCAGTGCTATTTTCTTTTTTCCTTGATCAATAAACTTTTTTGTTGCTTGGTAAGCACCAAGCTCATCGTCTATAATCACTTTATCACAATCGATCTCATGGGTAATTCTATCAAAAAGCACCACAGGAATACCTTGATCGGTCACTTCCTTTAAATGGTTGTAATCCCCTTTTTCCTGTGTTTGGGAAGCGAGGGACATAATAAAACCGTCTATGCTCCCATTGGCCAACATTTCCATATTGATGACCTCCTTGTCAAAAGACTCTTCAGAAAGACAAACGATTACATTATAACCCCGGGCATTTGCATATTTTTCGATACCACGGATAACGGTGGTAAAAAAATGATGGACAATGTCCGGAATCACGACTCCAATATTCTTGGTTCTCTTGTTTTTTAAACTGATCGCTATGTTATTGGGCTTGTAATTATAAAGCTTAGCAAAGGCCTGGACCTTCTCTTTGGTATCCCTGCTGATTTCCTCGCTGTTCTTTAGTGCTTTGGAGACGGTAGAAATGGACACCTCAAGTTCTCTTGCTATATCCTTTAATGTAATCTTGGCTTTCAATTATATTTATTTTGTGGTAGTCTAATTCGGTCTTGAAAATTACTCAATAATCAAAACAATGCAATCTACGTGTTTTACTTTTTTAACAAAACATGAACATCCATTGTCTTGAGATGTCTTCAATAAAAATATTGTTCAAAAAATAAAATTGCTATATTAGAGGGATTATTGCTGATTTCGTAATTCCCGCATACTTAATTGGGAATTAAACAAACTTGCAGATTTAAAATTGTGAAATCTACACCCTATAAAGTTGTCAACACGAAAACGGTTTCGTTGAATATTGCAATATACTTAAATTTTGATTAACCTTTTTTTTATATATGTTTAACACTTGAATTAAAATTAACTAAACTTAAAATTAATTATTTATGAAGATTACGCTACTAAGGAGCTTTTTAATGCTCGGAGCATTCCTGTGCTTTGGGTTGGTAAAAGCCCAAACAGTATCAGGTACCGTTTCGGATGCGAACGGACCTTTGCCAGGGGCAAGCGTATTGGTAAAAGGCACTACCAACGGTACGCAGACCGATTTTGACGGTAATTATACCCTTAACAATGTAGATGATGCCGCAACCTTGGTTTTTAGCTACATTGGTTACAAAACCCAAGAAATTGCGGTCAATGGGCAATCTACCATTGATGTTACCTTGGCGGAAGATGCTCAAGCATTGGACGAAGTTGTTATTATTGGTTACGGTCAAACAACCGTAAAGGATGCAACAGGTGCCGTTTCGGCAGTTACTTCGGAAGATTTCAATCAGGGAGTAATATCTTCTCCCGAACAATTGATTCAAGGTAAAACTTCTGGGGTACAAATTACACAGTCAAGTGGTGAGCCCGGTGCAGGGATTGCTCTTAGAATTCGTGGTACCGCATCCGTTAGATCTAACAATAGTCCATTATTTGTGATTGACGGAGTTCCTGTGACCAATGAGAGTGTATCTGCCAGTGGTGCAGATGTCGGAGTTGGTAGCAGTGGAGCCAAAAACCCATTGAACTTCTTAAACCCAAACGATATAGAAAGCATGAGTATCCTAAAAGATGCATCTGCAACAGCGATATATGGTTCTAGGGGTGCCAATGGTGTAGTCGTTATTACCACAAAATCTGGAAAAGGTGGCGGAAGACAGGGCCAATGGGCGTTTTCAACCACCCTGAACGTTTCAAAAGTTGCCAACACTTATGACTTGTTAAATTCTGAAGAATTCGTAGAAAGAGGAGGGTCTGATTTAGGAGGTTCTACAGATTGGCAAAGTTATATTTTCAGAACTACAGCTTCTACGGACAACAACCTATCCTATTCACAAAACTACGGCCAAGGTAATGTTAGGGCCACCTTTGGATATTCAAAGCAATTTGGGGTTATTGAAGATACCGACCTAGAAAGAATTACAGGTAGGGTAAACGCTGCTCATAGATTTTTTGATGATAAGTTTAAAGTCAATCTTCAAACAACTGTATCTAGAATTAACGACCAAGCTCCATTTATCAGTAGAACTTCTGGTAGCACTGGTGATTTATTGGCTTCCGCTTACTATGCAAACCCCACTTTGCCCGCTAATCCAGATATAAGTGCCGCACCGGATAGAAACCCGGCAAACCTTTTGGAGTACTATCAAGATAACACGCACACAGATAGATTTCTTGGAAACTTATCCCTTGAATATGATATAACAGATGAGTTTTCTGCAAAATTAAATTTAGGTTATGACACCTCCAGTTCCACAAGAGGACAAGTTTCTGGCCCTCAGATTCTTGCCTTGAACAATGGTGCTGAAAACAATGGTCGTGCTGCTGTAAGTAATTTGGACACAGAGAACAGATTATTGGAATTTACTGTTAACTACAATAAAGAATTTGAAAATTCTAATCTTGATGCTCTCATCGGTTTCTCTTTTCAAGATTTTAACAGAAAAGGACAAAACTTACTAGGACAAGGGTATATAAGCCAAGATTTGAATACAATAATTGCGACAACAAACGATGCTTATGCATCAACAAATAATCTTGCAAGCAATTATCAGGCATACGGAATTGGTACTTTTCAGAATGCCCCGGATGCTGGAGATCAATTTAGAGTTCTTGGGCTAACCCCCAATGTGAACGAAACCACTTTGAGTTTACCCAACATACCAATTGATGCCTTCACGGTAGACACTTTTGACAATACAGATGAACTACAGTCTTTCTTTGGTAGGATAAACTACACGTTGTACGACAAATATTTGTTCACTGCAACGGTTAGGGCTGACGGCTCGTCTAGGTTCGGTGGAAACAATCAATATGGTTACTTCCCCTCTGCTGCATTTGCATGGAAGTTAAATGAAGAGGATTTCACTGGTGATACATTTTCAACATTGAAGATGAGATTAAGTTGGGGTATTACCGGTAACCAAGATGGTCTTGGATATGGTAGTTTTGTGAACAGGACAAGATGGAATCAGTTAGGCATTGGTGCCAATTCTCAGATAACTCCTCCTGCCACTTCAGAAATCGCATTTGCAAATCCAGACCTTAAATGGGAGGAAACAGCTCAATATGGTTTTGGTATAGACTTTGGTTTCAATAACGACCGCTTTACTGGAAACATAGACTTGTATAGAAAGGAAACAAGCGACATTTTGTTGAATTTACCAGCAGTTCAACCAGCAACTTCTCCGTTCGTTTTCCAAAATGTTGATGGAGTAATCATCAACCAAGGTATTGAATTGGGATTGGATTATGATATTGTAAGGTCCGAGGATTTTACTTGGAACGCAAACTTCAATATATCATACAACCAAAACGAACTGACTGATTACAATGGTCCAAACATTCAAGCTGGTAACTTATATGGACAAGGTCTTACAGGAACTACATCACAGGTTTTGACCAATGGAAAGCCACTTTTTACCTATAATCTAAGGTTGGTAGATGAAGATTTTAATGTAGATACAGATCCAACTATCTTGGACAAATCTGGGCTTCCAAAAATCATATCAGGATTCTCAACTTCTGCCTCGTACAAAAATTGGGATGCTTCTTTATTTTTCTCTGGTCAATTTGGTCATTATGTATATAACAATACTGCGAACGCTCTATTTGCAGCTCCACAGATTGGAAGTAGAAATAACCTAAAAAGTGTTGTTGACAATGGTGTTACTTTATCTGCAACAAACCCAAGTACCTATTTCTTGGAAAAAGGAGATTTTGTAAGACTACAATCAGCTTCAATTTCATATAACGTTCCATTAAGTGGCGATGGTACTTTTAACAGTATGCGTCTTAGCCTAAACGGTCAAAACTTATTTTTAATAACAGATTACAGCGGTTTGGACCCAGAAGTTAGCACCACTGATGTACCTGCTAATGGTTTACCATCAGCCTCTATTGATTATCTTCAATACCCTAGACCAAGGACTTTTAGTCTTGGGATTAATGTTACATTTTAAAAAATTGCACAATGAAGAGAATAACTAAATATTTAAATATCACACTCTTAGTCTCTTTGGTGTTTTCATGCACCGATTTGGAGATTGAAGGTACAGACTCATTGATAACCGATGGCTTTGCCGGTGTTGCAAACGTACAAGGTGAAGTAGCAAACATCAGAAATATTGTTGCAGGCGGACAGTTGGGTAACCAAGAAGGTCTCTTTGCACTAAATGAAGTGTCCACAGATGAATATATAGTGCCAACAAGAGGCACCGACTGGGGAGATAATGGTAGATGGTTATCTATCCATCGGCAAACATGGAATGCCGAGCTTTCAGATATTGTTGTACCATGGCAACAGCTTAACAGTGTGACAATTAATGCAACTAGAGTTATTAGTCCTAAGAGTGTCAACACGGCAAGTGGTGACATTACAGAACAAAAAGCTGCAGCTCGCTTTTATAGAGCTTGGGCCATGCACTGGATTCTGGACATGTGGAGACAAGTTCCTTACAGAGACGTAGACCTTCCAAACAGTGCAATCCCTGAAGTATTAACTGGTCAGGTAGCTATTGACAGTATTGTTGCAGATTTAAACATCGCCATTCAAGATTTACCAGATGTGACTGCAGGTGATGCCATTGGGTTGAAATCCAATCCAACAAAAGCTTCTGCCTTGCATTTGTTGGCAAAAGTTCATCTAAACAAGCACATATATCTGGAAACAACTCCGCAAGCTGCGGATATGCAAGTTGTAATTGATGCTGTAGATGAGATAGCTGCCAGCGGATATAGCCTTGCAGGAGAAGGTGAGTTCTTTGATATATTCAAACCAGACAACGACACAGAAACTATATGGTGGTCACCTGCCGATGCAGGGTCAAGAATCTGGCACACCTTACACTACAACCAAAACTTTCCTGGATTTAACGATGGTGGTGGTTGGAACGGATTTACCACACTTGCTGAGTTTTATGATCTTTTCGAAGGACCTTCAGATACAAATTATCCAAATGACGGTCAAGAAGAAAGAAGAGGTGTTGTACATGACCCAAGCACAGCGAACGCCGAAAACCTTGGTATTGGTCTAGGATTCTTAATTAACCAACAGTATGAGCAAGATGGAACACCTTTGAATGCAAGGGATAATGTTGGTGGCGTACCATTGGTTTTCACAAGAGAAGCAGAAAAGGCAGAGTATACTTCTCCTGGGGATGATGCAGTATTGGAAACTGCTGGAATAAGAATGCTAAAATACCATCCAAACGAAGAAGGGGGAGATAGAAGACAGCACGTTGTTAAATATCGTTTTGCCGATGCTTACTTGATGAAAGCTGAAGCTATGTTCAGGATGGGTAATGACCCATTGACAATGATTAATGATTTAAGAGAAATAAGAGGTGCTTCTCCTCTTGCCTCTATTACCGAAGCTGATTTACTAGCAGAAAGAGGTCGTGAATTGTATCAAGAGTCAGTAAGAAGACAAGATTTGATAAGATTTGGGCAATATTTGAGAGCTTGGAACCTTAAAGATGCAAGCGATGAAACTAAATTAATATTTCCAATTCCTATAGCTGATGTTTTAGCTAATCCAAATCTGGTTCAAAACCCAGGTTACCAATAGAATAAAGTTTAAGCTGTTTAATATAAATGCCGTCCTTATTCAAAGGGCGGCATTGCTTTTTTACCCAAAACAATAAAAAATAACAAATAAAGGATTAATGAAATATTAATGGCCGTCAATAATTTTGAGATAAACACCCAACTTGTTAGATTGGTTGCTTCGCACAGATTATTCAGCACACATTGCTGACCATGAAGAAACAAGCTGATATCAAAAACTGAAAAAATCTGTGTGGTCGCCAGAAAAATTGTAAAGTAAGCATCAAAGGGGAAGAGGAACTTGTAAGGTTATGAATGGTGATATCCCCCATTTTTTGGTTAAAAAAAGAACAATAAATGAAACTGAGATATAGCACAGTCAGCCTTCTTCTACTAGGCCTTATTATTTCCTGTAACAATAAAGAAACACCCAATTCTGAAGAGAAAAAAAAAGAAACCCTGTTCACACTGTTGAAACCAGAGGAAACAGGCGTCACGTTTATCAACAAGGTAGAAAACCAGAAGAATTTCAACATCTTTAAGTACCGTAACTTCTACAATGGTGGAGGTGTAGCCATTGGCGATATAAACAACGATGGTTTGCAAGACATCTACCTGACCGGTAACATGGAGCCCAATAGACTCTATCTGAACAAAGGCGACATGAAATTTGAGGATATTTCCGAAAGCGCAGGTGTTCTGGGCAACAAACCTTGGTCTACTGGGGTTGTAATGGTGGACATTAACAACGATGGCCTTTTGGATATTTATGTATGCAACGCAGGAAACATGGAAGGTAATAATCATGACAATGACCTGTACATTAACAATGGTGACCTAACATTTACCGAAAAAGCCGAGGAGTACAATCTTGCCAACACAGGATTTACCACCCATGCCTCTTTCTTCGATTATGATAAAGATGGGGATTTGGATGCCTACATTCTTAACAACAGCAATATTCCTGTAAGTAGCCTCGGGTATGCAGAACAGCGTGAAGTTCGTGCGCAAGACTGGGAAGGTGTTCCGCATATTTTTAAAGGGGTTGGAGATATGCTATTAAGGAATGATGATGGCAAGTTTGTGGATGTAAGCGAAGAAGCTGGAATTTATGGGAGTTTAATAGGGTTTGGCTTAGGAATTTTGGTCACTGATTTCAATGGTGACCTGTACCCTGACATCTACGTGTCCAACGATTTTTATGAACGAGATTACCTGTACATCAATCAAAAGGACGGCACTTTTAAAGAAGGAATCAAAGAATGGACATCGCACATGAGCCTTTCCGCAATGGGAATCGATATTGCAGACATCAATAACGATGGTCACAACGATATTTTCATAACGGACATGCTTCCAGAAGAAGAATCCCGGGTAAAATCTGTAATGGAGTTTGAAGGTTACAACGTTTTTAACCTAAAACAGAGCAAAGACTTTGGTCAACAATACATTCAGAACACCTTGCAGCTCAACAATGGAAATGGCACCTTTTCCGAAGTGGCCTATTATAGCGGCATTGATGCCACGGATTGGAGCTGGGCAGGACTTATGTTCGACATGGACAACGACGGGCTAAAAGATATATTCATAACAAACGGTATCAACCACGATTTGACCGATTTGGATTTTGTCGACTTCTTTGCTAACGAGATCGTACAAAAAATGGCCTTAACGGGAAAAAAAGAGTCAATAGACTCCATTATCAGCAAAATGCCCATAAAACCACAGCCCAACTACGCTTACAAAAATAATGGCGACATCTCCTTTAAGAATGCCAACAAGGAATGGGGCTTCGAATTGCCATCTCGCTCCAACGGTGCCGCTTATGCAGATTTGGATAATGACGGGGACCTTGACTTGGTCATCAACAATGTGAACACCCCTGCCTTTATATATAGGAACAATACGGAATCGATGTTGGACAACAACTACATCCAACTCAAGTTCAAAGGGCCTAAAAACAACCCTTTTGCCGTAGGAACGCTGGCTAAATTATATTTTGATGGAAACATCGTGAACCAAGAGTTGATCCCTTCAAGAGGTTTTCAATCTTCAATGCAATACGACATGACGATTGGTTTAGGGAAAACTACACAATTGGACTCTATTAGAATCGTTTGGCCTGATATGCTCACTCAGAAATTGGAAAAAGTAAAAGCCAACCAAATGTTGGCCTTAGACTATACCAATGCAATCGAAACCTATAAATTACCGAAGAAACAGACCAAAAAATCCTTTTTAACAGAGTTGGATAATAGTTCGACCGGAATCCACAGAGAAGACAATTATAACGATTTTGACTACGAAGGTCTTATCTCCCATAAACTTTCGCAAGAAGGACCATCTTTAGCCGTGGCAGATGTTAACGGTGACGGTAATGAGGATTTCTACCTTGGCGGTGCGAAAGGTCAAACAGGATCCATTTATATACATCAAGGAAACGGAAAGGTTGCTCTCAAAAAAAGTATGATTTTTGAAGAGGACAAAGAATATGAAGACGTCGCTGCAGCCTTTTTTGATGCTGATGGGGATGGCGACATGGATTTGGTAGTGGGCTCTGGCGGTAATGACGTCGCCATGCAGCGAAACTATCGGGCCAGATTATATTTGAACGATGGCAAAGGAAACTTCTCCAAATCAGAAACCGAACTTCCATCAACATTTAAAAATATTTCAACTATTGCGGCACTCGATTTTGATGATGACGGTGACATTGACCTTTTCATAGGTTCTCGAAGTGTGGTAGGCGTTTACGGAGTTTCCCCCGACCACCTGCTTTTGGAAAACAATGGAGATGGCACCTTCAACAATGTCACTGAGCGATTGGGCTACGATTTAAAAGACGCAGGAATGGTTACCGACTCCAAATGGGTAGATATTGATGGGGATGGCAAAAAAGACCTTGTAGTAACAGCAGAATGGGATACCCCTAAAGTTTATAAGAATACAGGAAGAAGGCTGACCAAAATGACGAGCTCATTAGACAGTCTTTATGGTTGGTGGAACACGGTAGAAACCGCAGACCTTGATGGAGATGGTGACCAAGATCTGATTTTGGGCAACCAAGGTCTCAACCTGCACTACAAACCCACGGAATATGCCCCAATGCGGATGTACATCAATGATTATGACAACAACGGGACCATTGAGCAGATTGTAACTGTGCAAGAAAATGGGGGTGACTACCCAATCCATCAAAAAAGGGAACTTACCGAGCAACTTCCCTTGCTCAAAAAACAGAACCTAAAAGCATCGGACTATGCACACCGCACCATACATCAACTTTTTCCTAAGGAAGTTATGGATAAATCCATTGTAAAGAAAGCGGAAACCTCAGCATCCGTGATTGCCATAAACGAAGGAAACGGAAAATTCTCTATCAAGAATTTGCCGCCGCGAGTCCAACTGTCATGTGTTTGTGATATTACCTGTACCGATGTTAACCAAGATGGAAATCTGGATTTGATCATGGCCGGGAACAATTACGAGTTTAAACCACAGTTTTCCCGATTGGATGCAAGCCAAGGAAACCTATTGCTAGGAGACGGAAAAATGGGATTCACTTGGCAAGATTACGAAACCAGCGGATTTAAAATCAGGGACGAAGTAAAATATTTGAAACAGTTCAAGGATAAAAACGGTAAAATTTACGTCATTGCTGCCGTAAACAACAACAAACCAAAGATTTTTGTCCTAAATGAATAGGTTCCCCATCATATGGTTCATGGCGATGCTGGCCATTTCCTGCAATAAAGGAGGTAGCCTTTTTGAAAATCCCGACCCAAAAGAAACCGGTCTGGATTTCACCAATACCCTTACGTCCACCAAAGACCTGAGTATTTTGGACTACCTGTATTTTTACAACGGCGGTGGCGTATCCATTGGTGATATCAACGACGATGGGCTGCCCGATATTTTCTTTACCGGGAACCAAGTAAAAAACAAGTTGTACCTTAATAAAGGAAATCTTGATTTTGAAGACATCTCAAGTACGGCGGGAATCGAGGGAAACAGCGATTGGAACACCGGTGTTACCATGGCCGATGTAAACGGGGACGGATTGCTCGATATCTATGTGTGTGCCGTAGTGGGCATCAACGGTTTTAACGGACACAACGAGCTGTACATCAACAATGGTGATAACACCTTTACGGAAAGGTCCGCCGAATATGGACTGGATTTTGACTCCTATAGCTCCAACGCTGCCTTTTTTGATTATGACTTGGATGGTGACCTTGACATGTACCTCCTCAACCATGCTGTACACACCCAAAATTCCTTCGGGCGTTTTGATCTCAGATACCAAAGGCAATATGAAACTGGCGATAAACTACTCCGTAACGATAATGGAAAGTTTACCGACGTCAGCGAAGAGGCAGGTATTTATGGAGGTGTAAACGGTTACGGCCTAGGTCTGGCCATCTCGGATTTCAATCAAGATGGGTACCCCGATATTTATGTGGGCAACGATTTCCATGAAGATGATTATTACTACCTCAATAATGGGAATGGCACTTTTACCGAAAGTCTGAAAAAATATTTTGGACACACTTCCCGCTTCTCCATGGGTAACGATGTTGCCGACATCAACAATGATGGCAGACCCGATTTTCTTTCCTTGGATATGCTACCGGAAGACGAAGTAGCCCTAAAATCCTCTGAAGGAGATGACAATATCCAGACCCAAAAGATGCGGATAGACCGTTTTGGGTACCATTATCAGTTTACACGCAATATGCTTTTTATAAACCAGCCGGATGGCAACTTTATGGAAACCGCATTGATGAGCGGCATTGCTGCAACCGATTGGAGTTGGAGCGCTCTTTTTGGCGACCTTGATCTAGACGGACAGCAGGACGTGTTTATTTCCAACGGGATACCAAAAAGACCCAACGACCTTGATTTTATCAAATTCGTCTCCAACGACCAGATCAAGAGCAAAATAGACAATACCAAACTTGTAGACCAACAAGCTTTGGACCTAATGCCCTCAGGAAGCGTGCACAACTATGTCTTTAAAGGCGGTGAAGACCTTTATTTCCAAGATATGTCCGATGAATGGATTACAAAAGACACCTTGGTTTCAGGAGCAACTGCCATGGGCGACCTCGATGGCGATGGTGACTTGGATTTGGTTACGAACAATATTGACCAACCCGTGACTTTGTACGTCAATAAAACCAACGAGAAAGGGAAATATCTCAAGGTAAAGTTCAACTATTCCCAAAACAATAAGTTCGGAATTGGAACCAAAGTATACTCCTATGCCAATGGAGGGCTTCAGTTCAAGGAATTATTTACGACAAGAGGATTCCAAGCATCCTCGGAACCCATGGTCCACTTTGGATATAAAAATGTCGAAAAGGTAGATTCAATCAAAATAGTTTGGCCGGACAAGACCTATCAGGTTTTACAAAATATACCAGTAAATCAAACGCTGACCGTTGAGCCCAAAAACACTAAGCCTTTTGACTACAATTCGCTTCGCGGAGGCAAAAAACCGCTGTTCAGTCCAGTGAACAATAATCTAGGTTTGGATTTTACTCATGTTGAGGACAACTACACGGACTTTAACCGTGAAAAATTGATTCCGTATCAAATCTCGGATAGAGGGCCTGCATTTGCTATGGGAGACTTAAACAATGATGGCAAGCAGGATATTTTCATCGGAGGTTCGAAATATATATCATCCCAAATATTTGTACAACAGGATTCCATTTTTGTAAACCAAAACATTGAAAGCCTTCAAAACGATTCCATCCGAGAAAATATCTCGGCAAGCATAGCTGACTTTAACAATGACGGAAAAAATGACCTCATACTAAGCTCTGGTGGTGGTGACTTTTTTGGAAAGTCAGAACCCTTACTGGACGCCTATTACGTTCAAAAAGACTCGATTTTCCAAAACGTTGGATTGCCGGACTCTTATCAAAATTCGTCCGTTGTGGCTCCTTTTGATTTTGATGGTGATGGCGATATGGACGTTTTTATCGGCGGACATACCATTACAGCCGAGTTTGGAGCTCCCGCCAATTCCCGCCTATTGGAAAATGAAAATGGCATTTTTAAAATAAATAAAGATTTTGAAAAATTTTCCGAGGGCATGGTAAACGACGCCATTTGGAGCGATTTTGATGGCGATGGCATCACCGACCTAATTTTGGTCGGGGAATGGATGTCACCCAGGTTCATAAAATATGAAAATGGCAATTTTACCGAAGTTGAGCATGTAACCATTCCCGGACTCTGGCAGGCCATTGAGGCTTTTGATATTGATGGTGATGGAGATATGGACTATCTACTAGGAAACTGGGGGACCAATTCAAGGTTCAGAGCTTCTGAAGAGCATCCCATGAAGCTATACTTTAACGATTTTGATGATAATGGTCAAACGGAAACGGTAACGGCCATGGAAAAAAACGGAAAATACTATCCATTGGAAACTCTGGACGGTTTGGCATCACAGTTGGTGTACCTAAAAAAGAAATATACCACCTACAAATCCTTTGCTGGCGACACGATGGAAGAAATTTTTGGGGAAGATGTCCTGAAATCGTCTACCCAACTACAAGTAAACACATTAAAATCCGGTTATTTACGGAATGACGGTGGTAGCTTTGTTTTTGTTCCATTTAAAAATGAGCTTCAGGTGTCCCCTATCCTTTCATTTGCTGTAGCTGATTTTACCGGCGATGGAAATACCGAAGTGCTGCTAGCAGGTAATTATTTTGGCATGAAACCTTATCATGGAAGACTGGATTCATTTCCGGGAGCCCTCATCAAAAGCGACGGCAGCATTATATTGGGCAACCAATTGGGATTGGATTTCACCAAAAAATCAATCAGGCACTTAAAAACAATTACACTCGACCGTAAAAAATATTTGTTAGCTATATTCAATAACGATAAAGCACAAGTTTATAAAATCAATGATTAATCTCTCAAGGCCATGAAGAAAAGAATAAGTTTGATCGTAGCAGTAGTATTGGTTTTGGCATCATGCCAAAAAAAAGAGGAACCTGTTGAAGTTTCTCCTGAGGAGTTCCATGCCTCTGTGGACAAGGTAATCGAAATAATGATCCACGATATATTCTCGCCCCCTGTTGCCAGTAGAATATTTGCCTACTCCAACATTGCAGCATATGAAATTATAGCCAAGAAAGACAATAATTATAAATCCTTGGCGGGGCAGGTAACGGATTTGGAAAATATTCCAGACCCTACCAATAGTGAGAACATCAATTACGAGATGGCCGCCCTCATTGCCCATATGGATATTAGCAAGAGGCTTATCTTTTCCGAAGAAAGAATGGAAAGCTTTAGGGACAGCCTATATACCACATGGAAGGAAAAGAACGAGACCGTTTTTAATGCCAGTAAGGAATACGGACTCGAAGTAGCCAATTTTGTGGGAGACTGGATGAACAAGGACAACTATAAGGAAACGCGCACCATGCCCAAGTTCTCCGTAGATTCGAACGACCCTTCTCGCTGGCAGCCCACCCCCCCGGCCTATATGAACGGGATTGAACCACATTGGATGAAAATACGCCCCTTCGCTATTGATTCCGCCCAGCAGTTCAAGCCTGTTCCTCCACCGGAATTTTCTATGGAAAAAGACTCCAAGTTTTACCAAGAGGTCATGGAAGTATATGAGGTTAGAAAAAGTATGGTGGGCAAAGGTGATAAATCCGACGAGATTGCAATTGCACAGTTTTGGGATTGCAATCCTTATGTTTCCGTGACCAGAGGACACTTAATGTTCGCCACCAAGAAGATTACCCCAGGGGCGCATTGGATCGGCATCACTAAAATTGCTGCAAGAAAAACCAATGCGGATTTCGGCAAAACGGTATATGCCTATACAAAGACCTCCATTGCCATCGCAGATGGATTCATTAGCTGTTGGGACGAAAAGTACAGAAGCAACCTTATACGTCCGGAAACCGTAATCAACGAATACATTGATGACAGCTGGGAACCTGTATTGCAAACACCTCCGTTCCCTGAGTATACCAGTGGACATAGTGTGGTATCAGGGGCAGCAGCTATAGCGTTGACGGATATTTTTGGCGACGACTTTGCCTTTGATGATGACACAGAAGTGGCATATGGCCTACCTGTACGTTCCTTTACGTCCTTTAACCAAGCGTCGGACGAAGCTGCACTGAGTCGAATGTATGGCGGAATCCATTATCGTGCCGCCATTGAGGTCGGAATTAAGCAAGGGCGGGACCTAGGAAAATTTATCGTGGACAAATTGGACATGACAAAAGGCTAATCCATATTTTTGCTACTTAGTTATGAAGAAGATTATTTCTGTAATCCTTGCTCTTGTGGTAGGGGTAATTTTGTGGTACCTGTTCTTAAAGCCATCTGATTATATTATCCGCTTTAAAGCCAATACATTTCCTGGTGCAATCAACCAAAGTTTGAAGCATTGGTCGAGGAATTTGAATAATTCATTAAAAATTCATCAAGATGGAGATTTACTCCACCTCTCTCAAGAACTAAAGTTTGGGGACTCCACAAACATTTACCGTTGGGAAATTGAATCGATTACCGATTCAACATCAAAAGTCAAAGTCAAAGTCAAAGATGTCGACCATAGCTTTAAAAATAAAATTTTGATACCCTTTAGCGATACCGATTTTGAAAAACGAAGTAGAGCAACTGTAATGGACTTTATGGAGCACTTAAAAGAACATAAAGAAAAATTTAAGGTCCGTATTGTCGGGCAGGCAGAAATTCCAACCAAATATATTGCCTACATCCCCATAAAGACCACCCAACTTCAAAAGGCTGACGAAATGATGCGTAACTTCAGCTATTTAATGGGAACATTGATGGACAACGATGTTGAATTTGATGGATTTCCTGTAATAGAAATAACTGAATGGAATCAGGCTAACGACAGTATTTATATGAATTTCGGACGTCCGATAGTTCGTTCCGAAAAATTGCCCATTGGCACTGACATTCAGTACAAGAGAATATTTAGTAAAAAAGCATTGAAAGCCGAGTATAACGGAAATTATATTACATCGGACCGAGCCTGGTATGCCTTAATTGACTACGCCGAAAAAAATAACATTGACATAGAAAGTACTCCTATAGAGATTTTCCACGACAACCCAAAAAATGAAGGGAACCAACTAAAATGGAAAGCAGAAATCTTTATGCCCATAAAGGAATCCAATGAATAAACTTGTCCTTATTTTTTTAGTAATGGCAGTAAGTGCCTGTGCTCAACAAACCTATTTAGGTGAATTGGACAAACTTGGAAAATTCCCTTCCAAGCTCAAAGAAGTTTCTGGTTTGGAGGTGACCGAAGATGGCAAGATATGGGTTATTGAGGATAGTGGAAACAAGGATAAAATTTATATGGTCGATAAAGCGGGTGATATTAAGGAATCACTGAAAATTGACCAAGCCAAGAACATAGATTGGGAAGATTTGACCATGGATACCGAAGGCAACCTGTATATTGGGGATTTTGGCAACAACAAAAACGCTCGGGAAGATTTGGTCATTTATAAGGTTACCAAAGATGAAATGGAGAAAAAAGAACCCAATGCGGATAAGATTGAGTTCTCTTACCCTCAGCAAACCAATTTCCCATCAGAGAAGGACAGCCTTTATTTTGATACAGAAGGCTTTTTCCACCTAAACGATTACCTCTACATTTTTACCAAAAACCGCACACGACCCTATTCTGGAAAAACTTTGATGTACCGTGTGCCCGATAAAAAAGGGGAATATGAGGCTGAATTTTTAGGTGACTTGTTCCTATGCGGAGATCAGAATCATTGTTCGGTGACCAGTGCGGATATTTCTCCCGATGGCAAAACCATTGCCCTCTTAAGCTATGGATATATTTTTCTACTGACGGATTTCACCGCTCCGGATTTTACAAAATCATCCATTAAGATAATTGACCTACAAACCGACACTCAGATTGAATCAGTGTGTTTTTATGATGATAAAACCCTCTTGGTTGCCGATGAGGAAAACAAACACGGGGGTAGAAAGCTTTATCAATATCGATTTCAATAAGTCAATTATATTGATACAGCATCCACACGTACTATTTTTATGGCTTCTCTTTTGGTCATAAAACATAAAACAATTTACCTATAAACTTTCTAATTTGCTTTTAATCATTTAATTAATGACATTTGGGAGTTATAATTCCCAAACAACAACTTAGCCTACAGCTCTTAAAAGAGCACTTTGGTTTTGATTCCTTTTTGCCCAATCAGCAAGCCATTGTCAATAATATTTTAGAAGGGTTGGACCTTTTGTGTATAATGCCTACAGGTGGTGGAAAGTCAATTTGTTTTCAGTTACCTGCACTTCTTCTTCATGGAACGGCCATTGTGGTTTCGCCCCTTATAGCCTTAATGAAGGATCAAGTGGATGCACTCCGGGCCAACGGTATTGCAGCATCATTTTACAACAGCAGCCAGCCGCATGAAATACAAAACGAAATTTTAAAAAAACTTCGGTCGCAGCAAATCAAGCTTCTATACATAGCTCCCGAAAGCCTACCACATTTGCTGCCATATTTAACCGATGACAATGTGAGTTTGTTCGCAGTGGATGAAGCCCACTGTATTTCGGCTTGGGGGCACGATTTTCGTCCAGCCTACACACAGTTAAATCAACTGAAGGAACTTCTCCCAAACGTTCCAATAGCTGCATTTACTGCCACTGCCGATAGTGCAACGCAAAACGATATTCTTGAACAACTCAATATAAAAAATGCAGAAAGACACATTGCTTCTTTCGACCGAAAGAATCTATTTCTCGAAGTACGTCCCGGGACGAATCGGTTTCAACAAATAATCCAATTCTTGGAACAACGGACAGACCAAAATGGAATTATTTATTGTCTGAGCCGAAAAGGCACTGAAAAACTAGCTGAAAAATTAAATAATAATGGATTGAACGCCAAGGCATACCACGCCGGAATGGAAGCAGAGGCACGCAACAGAGTGCAAGAAGACTTTGTCAATGATCGCACATCAATAATCGTGGCGACCATTGCTTTTGGGATGGGTATTGACAAAAGCAATGTACGGTGGGTAATCCATTATAACATGCCTAAAAATATTGAGAGTTACTATCAGGAAATTGGTCGTAGTGGGCGCGATGGTCTGCCCGCAGACACTTTGTTGTTTTACAGCTTTTCCGATGTGATCCAACTGCGAAAATTTATAGAAGATTCACCCACAAGGGATGTACAATTAGCCAAATTAGAACGTATGCAACAATTTGCCGAAGCCTTAAGCTGTCGTCGTATTGCCTTGTTGAACTATTTTGGCGAACATGTTTCGGAAAATTGTGGTCATTGTGACAATTGTAAATCCCCTCCCCAATATTTTGATGGTACCATATTGGCACAGAAAGTCTGTTCGGCAGTATATCGGTTAAAGCAACAAGAAGCTATAACCATAGTTGTAGATGTACTTCGTGGTTCTCAAAATGCCCGAGTATATGACAAAGGCTATCAAAATATAAAAACCTTTGGTGCTGTTAAGGACATTTCTTGGCAGGATTTGCAACAGTATATCATCCAAATGGTCAATCAAGGTATTTTGGAGATTCGTTTTCATGAGAATGGGCGCTTGCTGCTTACCCCTTTGGCCAATCAAATTTTATTTGAAGGTCGAAAAGTCCAGCTTGCGTTATTCCGGAAAGTGGAAAAAACTTCCCATGGCAAAAAAACCGAAAGAATGCAATCCACCGGTCTGTTCGATAAATTAAAAGCTCTCCGTACAGAAATAGCCGTTGAAGAAAAAGTACCTGCCTACATCGTATTCAGCGATTCCACGTTGCGGGATATGGAAGCCAAACTACCCGAAACAATTACAGATTTTATGGAAGTAAGTGGCGTGGGCGAAGCAAAAAAGAACAAATATGGCGCACGCTTCCTTACAGTCATCAATGCTTGGTCGGCATCCAAGAAAAGCACTCATGAGCTCTCATTTTCACTATTTGAAAAGGGCATGAAGGTCTCCGATATTTCCAGACAACGGGAATTGAAAGAAGATACAATTTATAGTCATTTTATTAAAGTCCACGAAGAGGGCGGGTCCATTGATTTACATCAATTCATATCCAAAGAAGATATCAATAAAATCCAATCGGCCAAAGCCGAGCTTGGTGATGAAGTGGAAGGCCTGAAACCTTATTTTATTCATTTTAAGGAAGAGATACCTTATTGGAAAATTAGAATGGCACTCTATCTTTTGGAAAACCCGGATTGATAAGACACTTAAAAATCATTAAAACCCAAATCCGAGTCCAAAAGCAAAACGTAGCCCATCCACACTGTTGAAAAGCCCAAAGTTGGCCGTAAGCACATCCACTCCATTTAAGAAGAATCCTCCTCCGTACGAATTGTGCCATTTGTCCGATTCTTCACCGGGATACCAAACGCGGCCATAGTCAAATCCTCCATAAATTCCTGGTGTTATGGGCATCAGGCCGGTCTTCATACTCCTAAAGCTATACCTAAGGTCGGTATTTTGAAAATAGGCTGTTTTGCCGGAAAATCTTTGGAAACGGAATCCTCGCAACCCATTGTTTCCACCAATACTGGCAGCTTGGTAAAATTCGTAGCCATCCCCGATGATAAAATGTCCCTTGAACTTGGTAGCGAGCACTAACATGCCATCTGCGGTAAGTTTGTAATCTAAGGAAAACGATGGAACCACATATCCGAACGACCTTGAGGAATCATCCAAATTGGTCTTAAACCCACCTTCGAGAACAAATGCCATTCCCAAAGTTGGAAAGGCCTCGTTATCGGTATTGGAATAGCTGTATTCCCCATCGACCCCAAAAAAGCTCAAATGGTTTTCTTCTCCATTTTCCAAATAAAACTCATTAATGAACCTATCCTCGGTTTCCTCAATTTCAATATTCTCATAGGCCACACCCATACGCGCCTTGGAACCAAAGAAACCACGCCACACCAATGATGGGGCAAATCTCAAGGTTCGGATACGGACCCGGTTATAATCCAACTCCAAGGGTTCTTCATCATCATTATTGACCGTCTCGTTGCCAAAACCAAAAAAGTTTTGGGTAAAATTAGGACTGGTGAACCTTGCATGGAGCTCCAAATTTACCTTGTTGAAAATATGTGCAAATTCTCCGCGATAGCCCAAATCAAAACCATCCGTGGCAAAATAATAGGCAGCACTTACCGTGTGTTGCTGTGTAAATGGATTTTTTCTGAAACCGTTAAAAGTATAAGTGTTGGCCAAACCTATCCTGACGCCATCATCTGGATTGAATCCTACAGTGGGCAACGTTTGATTGTTACTGCCCTTTATGTTCAGAAAGTCATACGTATTGGTATCATAATCATTAACCAATTTTACTTTACCGCCATAGGCTTCTTCCAAAGTGTTTTTCTTTGATTTAAAATCATAGATCAGAAGCTTTCTGGAATCTTCCGAGACTTTATAAACGTCATTGTTTTGACCTCCAGCGATACGCACTTTTATTTTTGATGTTTCCGTGTTGGCCTCAAAGACATCTCCATCATCAAGTCCATAAATCCATATTTCTTTGGTAAAATCGGGACTATACACCTTATTGAAGAACAGACCCGTATACTCCCCTCCTTTGATTCGGTACGCCCTCACCTCAACATCACCATTGGGAAGGGAAGTAATATTGAAATAATCATCTTTATCCGTGCCCGTAATTACACTATATTTGTTCAAAACGGCATAGTACTCAAGTGCCGTTTCCACCAAGTGTTCTTTTCGGGCCAAAAGTATATTTTTGATTTCGGTCAAGGTTTCGTCCCTTACCTCTTCGGGAAAAGCCAAAAAAGCCTCGTCGATTATTTCACCTGTCAGGTTTTGTTGAATAAACTTGGCCTGCTCTACCCACATTTTCATATCGGTTTCTGTAAGCAAGGCCATATCCAAGGCAAAGGTTCGGGGTGAAGATGTCAACCCTTTCACGCTTCTAACCTCTTCATGGAATCCTTCAAAAATACTGAGCGCCGGAACTGCCCTGGATCCAAAGTTCATAATAATACCATCTCCCCAGCGGGAAAACACCTGATCCCTATCCCGGGCAATAGGTTTGTATACCTTGTTTCCGTCTTCGGTTTTAAATTCTGCCCAACGCCATTGGTCCACATGCCTGTCCCAATCCCCGATCAAAATATCGAACAATCTGGCCTTTACATACTCCTTTTGATCGATACTGTACTCCTCATCTTCCCGGAGCTTGTCCATCAGATCGTAGGTACTTTCTATTTTCTTGGTGTATCCGAAGCTTTCCAGATTATCGTGGTCATCGGAAACATGTTCCTCGATCATGTACAGGCCATCACCGAACTCCTTGTTGTAATCGCCCAAAACAGATTGCTTTGGCACATAGTACAGTTTAGGGTTCGTATGATACATTCCAAGCGCGTCCGATAGTCTATCAATGGTAAATGGCGCATATGGATGCGCACCTGTATATAGATCCAACAACAATTTTTCGGGGTATGTGTCCTCGAACTTTCCAATGACGTATTGATCTTGAAAAGCTATGGCCTGGAGGTATCGCTCAGCACTTTTTCGCAAGCCCCTCATTACATACTCCCTACCATCTTTATCGGCCAATCGCAATGAGTTGGATTGATTCCCGCCTCCTTTTCGAACAACGGTCAACCCTCCAAAGAGGGTATCCAACCGAACGGTGGGTGCCTTTACTTTGGTCCCATAGTACTTCCTATACCTTTCGCCCCATAGCAATTTGTGAAACCCACTCTTTTCAATCTCTTCCGGTTCGTATACGGACGCCATTTTATACGGAGGAAAATCCTCGGCCAGCCCCAGCTTTTCAGTGGATCTATCGGGTGGAATCACTTCAGTTTGATATAGCAGTGCAGTTGCATTGGCATCGGCACTATAAAACTCGACTTGAGACGAGCCATCCGTATACACCCTTAAAATTGCATAGCCGGTTCTACCTGTTGAAAATTTACTGCCGTTCAGCAGTCGGGTGGTGCCTGTTTTGGCTCCAGCACCACTTACAATCTGAGGTTTCCCATACTCCTCGATATACTGAAGCGTATGCTCGTGACCGGACGCAAATATTATCTTATCGGAATATTGGGAAAGGGTCACAACTCTTTGCTTAAGCTCGTTATACTTTCTGTTGGATATATCTTCCGAAGTGGCTCCTGAAGTTTTTCGCAGCAGATTAATGGCAGACCCCAAAATAGGCAATGGCACTTTTCCTCCGCTGGGATATATTCCTTGCCTAAATGAAAATTGACCGCCGTGCGAACCATAGGTAAACATAGGGTGGTGCATGGCCAAAATGATGGTTTTATCCCTATTTTTCTTGATTATACTCTCCAGTTCCTCAAAAAAACGGTTTCTGCTCTTTATTTCGCAATCATCATTTATAGTTGGGTGCTTGTCCCAATTTACAATGTACCACTCTGTATCAATGGCGACGAGCAGGACCTTGTCATTGATCTCTATCTCCTCGATGGGGCATCCGTTCTCTGGCTGAAAAGCATCATTATCATCCAGTGCATCCTCCACATATTCTTCTTCACGTTTTAGGCCTTTGAGCCCCTCCGTGTACCAATCATGATTTCCGGGGATAAAGAGCTTTTTCCCCTTGTAGTTTTCCAAAGTGCTCAATTGGGCATCCAAATGGTTTTTAGCTTCCAAATAGGCAATGGTGGAATCCTTTTTATCGGGCAGACCAGCAGGATAAATATTATCTCCCAAAAAGATGGCGGTACTATTGGCATCGGCCTGATCTAAAACTTTTTTAAACGCTTTTAGAGTAGGATTCACATCGCCCAATGGAGATTTCCCGGCATCCCCGATCAGATAAAATGTGTGTTCAACCTCCTTTTCGATTCGAACATTGTATGCGGAAAAAGGCTCCGCATATTTGGTCTCATAGGTAGCGCAACCCATTGCCAAGACCCACGAAAAGATAATAAAGTAATGTTTCTTCATATACACGAGGTTGATTCCAAAATTTTGTAATTTGGATGCTCTAATCTGGAACTATGTCGGAAATCGTTGAAAAAACTGAACACTTTGTTTCTGAACTACTAACAGAAGAGCTAGATGCAAGGTTCTTGTACCACAACTTGCGACATACCCAAAGAGTAGTCAAAAGTACTAAAGAATTGCTCAACTATTATAACCTGAGCGAAGTTGAAAACGAAAGGTTAATGCTAGCTGCATGGCTTCACGATACGGGGCACACCAAAGGTTGGGAAAACCATGAGGAAAACAGTTGTGAGATTGCCAGGGGTTTTCTCCAAAAGAATGACTATGACCCGGAAGGAATCGAACAGGTTTGTTCCTTGATCATGGTCACTAAAATGTGCAATGAGCCCTCCAATTTGATGGAAGGAATCATCAGGGATGCCGACATATCCCATTTTGCCAAAAAAAGTTATTGGGAGACTACGGACTTCTTAAAGGAAGAACTTAAAGCATTGGGAGTCGCCGATTATTCGAACAAGGAATGGCGGGACAAAAACATTAAAATGTTCCGCACCAAACATAATTTCTTCACCGACTATGCCAAGGAAAATTGGGAAGAAGGTAAACAACAGAATCTAAAAAAATTGTTGAAAGAAAAAAAAGAAGAAAAAAAGATTGCCAAAAAAGAGGCCTTGAAGGCCAAATACAAAAACGAGAGCCCCGATAGAAGCGTCCAAACCTTGTATAGGGTTACCTTAAAAAATCACTTGAAGTTGAGCGATATTGCCGATACCAAAGCAAACATATTACTTTCGGTCAACGCGATAATAATTTCGTTGGTGCTCGCCAATTTATTGACCAAGTTGGACAATCCATCCAACACCTATATGATCTACCCCACCTTGATTTTGATCATGTTCAGTATTGTTTCCATGGTACTTTCCGTATTGGCCACCAGACCCAATGTTACGAGTGGTAAATTCACCAAGGAAGATGTGGAAGAAAGAAAGGTCAATCTTTTGTTTTTTGGAAACTTTCATAAAATGGAACTTTCCGAATACGAATGGGCCTTAAAAGAGTTGGTAAAGGATAAAGATTATGTTTACTCTTCCTTGACCAAAGACCTGTATTACTTGGGCATTGTCCTTAACAAAAAGTATAAAATACTGCGGATTACCTATAACATTTTTATGTTGGGCATGATTCTTTCGGTAATCTCTTTTATAATTGCCTTTAGGTATTTTGGCCCGGAAAGGTTGATTTTCTAATCTAAGCGTTCAGTTCTTCCATTAAATCATCGTAGGTATAGGTGCGCTCCGATTTTTTGTCCTTTTGATAAAGAATCTCTGCTCGGATGGCCTTTAATCCCGATACTCCTTGGACACCTTCGAGCTCCACGATTTCAATATTGTTGGTAAAATAACCTTTCGCTTTTAGGAAGCTGATATATCGCAAATATTCCTTTTCATCTTTACGTTGGGAATACACAATGGCCAATTTGCCCTTTTGTGTCAAACGCTCATTGGTTCCCTTGATGAATGATTTATCGATACGTTTTTTGATCACCTCGTAGCGTGCATTGTAGGTGCCGTCCACATCAAACCGTTTTTCGTCCATCCTAAAACGAATGGCCAAGGAGGTGCTGTAGACCAATACCAATGAGGCCACATCCAGTTTTACCGGCAAGTGTGGTTTCAAGCTATAGTACTTGTTCTCCATTTCGCACATTACCTGTAACTGCCATAGTCTAAGATTGCTCAGGAAAAGTTCGTTGAACTCCCGATCCTTGGCAATAGAGCTGCCTATGTAGATATTATGCTCAACACCATCGGTCTTGTAGCGTTCAAAATAATGTGGGAACATGGCCTGGGCCTCCTCCTGTCTCTTGTCCAAAAGAGCGGCCAGCTTCATATTGGCCTCCATTACACTGTTATCGTAATTTCTACGATGGTCATAATAGCTTTCGGTGGACTTGTCTATCTTCTCATTATATTTTTCGAGCAAGGCTGCAATTTCTTTGTCCTCCTTTTGAAGATGACCAAAAACAGGGTCTACTTCCTCCTGTACAAAATCAAAAACAGCTTGTTCCGTATGGGTAAACAAGGCCTCCTTCACTTCGTTGAGATAGTTGTTCACCCTGAACATCAATTCTTCATAAATGGGAAGCTTATATTTTTTGAAGGCCACTTCCAAAATATCGTTGATTTCGGAAAGTTGGATCATCAAATCCCTTTGAATGGCCAGATTTCTTTGCTGTGAAGAGTCTTTGATGTCTATTTGCCCGTACAATGGATATACGTCCTTGAAAACAACTTCTTTGAACACGGCTTCGTTCCCTGAAAGTTCGTCTGCCATAAAACGCTTAGCCTCTTCCTGGAACTTCCAATACACGGATGGATGCACCGACGTACATTCGTGCTGGATCACGGCATCAATCAGGTTTTCTTCCTCCTCGATAGTTCGCATCACCGCTGCAACAATGTATGGCATTACATCGTCCAGCTTGTTTGCGTTCACACTGTTCAGCTCGTTCACCTTGCCAGAGACAAGCTCCAACACCCCCAATAAGTTCCCGTTCACGGCAATCGGGGCCAAAATAGCACTCTTTATACCCTGTTCCATCAAACTTTTATAGGGCTCCACATCGCCATCAGATCCTTCAAAGTATTTTTCGACATTGGATATGGCAAAGTACTTGTTCTCCTTGAACAATTTTCCATGGGTATAGTCACAGAATGTGGAGTCGCATTCCTCCATATCCTTGCCATTTAGGATATAGCTCTCCATCCCCTTCCCATAAATCTTAAAGAAACGATTGGCCCCGGCATCATACCCAGAAAATCCGACCTTAATATCCTTTAGGTTAAAGAATGACCTGAAGGTTTCCTCAAAACTTTCCATAAAGGTCTCGTTGCCCCGTTGCGCACGTCCAATCAATGTTGATTTGATCTCCGAAACGGAATGTTCCGTAGTTACATCGAACATATTGGCAATAACAAAGCCTTTGGCTATAAAACTGTTTGGTGGAATTTTATCCTTCCAGATGTCGAGGTTATAGAAATTATCCAACAACTCGTCCACATCATCTTGTGTAAGCTCCTTTGCTTTTTCTGTTGGAATGATTTCCATAAAATCCGCATTGTACAAGATTCTATACCTGCGCATTACCCCATTGAGGTCTGGAATGTCGTAAAAAAACGGCCGTTTAATATCCAGATTATACCCATAATAAAATTTTAGAATCACCGTACACCGCATGATGTACCCAAATTCCATGGGTATGTTCATAATCTCCAAATCAAAATCCTCTCCTGCATCTTTTAGAATCTGACGAAAGCGTTCCGAGGAATTGAACACCAAATTTTCAAAAGGTGTAGATGCCGTTTTAATCTCGTTCTTCGTCAAAATGGGGGAAAAGGAATCTTCCAAAATCACTCGAATCACATCCTTGTGTTTTTCCAACAAGGACAAATCGGTGAAGCCTTCCCTCAACACTGGGTAGGGTGCCTGTGTATCCAGCACATATTTTGCCCGGTCCACTTCATGAGCGTTTTCGCTGTTCAGCAATTCGTCGTAATGCTCCAATAACTTATTGAAGCTTACCAACTGAACCAGTGGGCTTTCTGAATTGAGGTCTTGATTCATACCAGCGTTAGTCGAGGTTTAGTCCACAAAGTTACAAAAAGTAAAAATGCGACTCCATTATTGGATATCTTTATGGACAAATCGCCAATTTTAAGGATATTTAGCAAAAACTTTTTCATGTCCTCCTCAACCCGTTTAGACAGAGCATATCGGAACGCCATCACGATTCCGTTCAACGAGGATTCAAAATTCATCTTCTTTAGTGATTGCCATCGTGGAGACAACAGTTTTGCCGACGATTTTGCGAACAACCGTAATATTTATTTTCATGCCCTCAACCATTATTATCGAGAAGGTTTCCACTATATAGAACTTGGTGATGGCGATGAGCTATGGGAGAACATTAGTTTTGATGCCATTTTTGAGGCGCATAAAAACGTATATCAACTTTTGCGAAGGTTTCATTTGGAAAAGCGGCTCCATATGCTCTGGGGCAACCACGACATGGTATACCGAGACCCGGATTACGTCAACAAACATCTTTCGCATTATTTTGAACCCATAGATGGGTCCGATAAAGAACTTTTTGAAGGAATCACTTATCATGAAGCACTTATTTTAAAACATACCAAAACGGGTCAGGAACTTTTTTGCGTGCACGGCCATCAGGCGGATTGGTGGAATTATGTGTGCTGGCGAATTGGTAGGTTCTTGGTGCGTATCTTATGGAAACCCCTACAGGTAGTGGGCATAGCGGACCCCACCAGTCCGGCCAAAAACTATAAGGAACTTATCCGTATCGAAAAGCGGATCAAACGGTGGATACTCAAAAAAGACTTGCTGGTCACTTTAGCAGGACATACGCATAGACCCCGATTTCCAGAGCCGGGTCAAATTCCCTTTTTTAACGATGGCAGCTGTGTTCACCCAAGAAGTATTACGGGCATCGAAATCGTGGACGGCAAAATATCCCTAATCAAATGGTACATTGACACCAAACCCGATGGAACGCTGCAAATTGTAAGGATCCTTTTGGAAGGCCCACAAAAACTAACAGATTACCAGAAGGCGTAAAAATGGATAAGGTACAATACATTCTGGACCAAATCCCTATTCGGCACGACCTCTCGTCCCATATTATGCTATTGGGCATCGTCCAAGGTTTTTTTCTGGCATTTGTCATTTTTTTAAGGGGCAAGCGAAAATCTGCCATCAATCTCCTCGGATGGTCACTTTTAATACAGTGTTTGGTCTTTTTAGATGTTTATCTATGCTATACCGGGCTCATCAAATACGTTATTCATTTTAACGATTCCACTGAGTTTCTGGTGCTGCTGATCATGCCAACGATGTACTTTTTTTTGTACACCTTATTGGAACGGGAACACTTTACTTTTAAAAAACACTGGCCCCATTTTGTGCTTCCAGTGCTATACGCCATTTCCCAGTTCAATTATTATACAAGTCCTGTTGAGGTAAAAATCAATGCATACCTAGGGGCATATTACCGGAATATGGAATTTTTGGATGTACCACAGACCATGGACTACTCTTATCATTTAATAAAAGACAAATTTAGATGGTTGGTGCTGTTCAATTTTGCACTTTACTTGTTCCTATCACTAAAATTGGTTCTCAAAACACGCAAAAAAGGTTGGACTTCCTCCAAAAACATCAAAGTGGACAAATATATTTTCTCGAGAAACACGGTTGTTTTCTTTTTTGTGTTGATGTTTACCTTGCTATGTATTTATCTGAATTATGATGATGATGGAGGAGATCATATCATTGGCATCGTACAGACCGTTACCATTTTTATCACCTCATTCTTTATTCTTTCGGAATCACGCTTTTTTGAAAATTCATGGATTGCGGACAAATATGAAACCCTCTCGGCAAATTCCATTGATTTTAAAACGCTGGACGAATCCGTATCAGGTTCCAACGAATTCATCAAGCCGGACATCAACTTAAAAAAAGTGGCCGAACAATTGGGTACCAATAGCAATACCGTTTCCAAGCTCATAAATTCCGAAACCGGCACCAATTTCAACGACTACATCAACCAAAAAAGAATTGTGTTGGCGCAAAAAAGGTTGCTGGATGATGAATTCAAACAACTGACTGTTGAAGCCATTGGGGAATCAGTCGGGTTTAGGTCCAAATCGGCATTTTACAATGCCTTCAAAAAACATACCGGTCAGTCTCCATCTTCATTTATGAAGCAAAACAAGGAGTAATTTCTCCACAATTGCAATTCAGGACGTTTCCCCAACCAAAAAACATAGGTCGATCCCCCTTCTTTTTCACCTTTGGGAAAAATTTTAAAAAATGAATGATACCATCAGGCGCTACGATTTGGATTGGCTGCGCGTTATTGTTTTCGCGTTGCTCATATTTTACCATGTAGGAATGTTTTTTGTGCCATGGGGATGGCATGTAAAAAACAACGAAATATACGACTGGCTCCGTTGGCCCATGATGTTCCTCAACCAATGGCGACTGCCTATACTTTTTGTGATATCTGGAATGGGGACCTACTACGCCCTGGGCAAAAGAAGTATGGGAAAATTCATGTGGGAACGTTTCCTTCGTTTGGGAATTCCATTGATTGTCGGGATGATTCTCATTGTTCCGCCACAGGTATATTTTGAGCGACTGGTCCAAGGCACATTTTCGGGCTCGTACTGGAAATATTTTACCACCATAGCTTTTGATGGTGTTTATCCGGAAGGAAACCTCAGCTGGCACCACCTGTGGTTTTTACCCTACCTCTTGGTCTTTTCTTGGATCTTGGCCCCGTTGTTCGTCTATTTGAGAAGGCGCCAAACCCTTTTTATTGAATGGATCAAACGATTGATTCAAAAAACCTGGGGAATCTATGCCTTTGTGATTCCGCTCTACTTTGTAGAATCACTGGTGGAACCCTTTTTCCCGGTCACTCATGCTTTAGTGGATGATTGGTTCAATTTTATATTCAGCATCATCCTGTTCTTTTATGGGTTCATTTTGATAGCAACAGGAAATGTTTTTTGGCAAGCACTGACAAAAGTAAAATCCAAGGCTATAATTCTGGGGATAATAGGATTTGCTTCCCAAGCTTTTATATGGCTGTTTTTGGAAGATGGCTACGTTGTCCATTTTACCGAAGCATTTTTAAAAGTAGTAAATATCTGGTCATGGATATTGGTATTGTTTGCCTACGCCTCAGAATACCTCAACAAGCCAAGCAAGGGATTGGCCTACTCCAATAGAGCAGTTTACCCATTTTATATTTTGCACCAGACCGTCACCGTTGCCATCGCCTATTATTTGATGGATTTGAGTTGGGGCCTTTTCCCAAAAGCACTCGTTCTGGTCGTGGGCACATTTGGAATCAGTTGGTTGATCTATGATTTGATTATTCTACGGATTCCGATACTGCATCCGCTCTTTGGACTTAAAGCAAAAAAGAAAAATATGTAGGTTAACGATTTAACGTCAATTTATAATGTTGATGGCAAGGTATTTGCTAACTTTATTATTTGGATAATTACCCATCTAGCCATGAAAAAGAAGATTTATATCGTTTTGGGAGCAATTCTTTTTGCACTGCCCATGTTCGGGCAGGGCGACTTACCCACTACGCGACCTTTAAAGATTGGCGAGAAAAATAATCTTGATATAAAAGCAAGCAATCAGGGTACTTTGCTTCGAATGCCTTCGGTTCTCGATGAAAGCCTTTCCTCCAAAAACGAAAAGCCCGGTGTTAAAATGTTGCCCGACAGAGAACTTCTTCAAGCAGGTCACGATATGGTCATAGACCCCAAGGTTGTCGAAAAACGTGAAAAAGGTGCAAATGAACATTTTGGCGACCAGTACTTGGGCGATTTCAAAACCACGGCAAAATTTGTCGGTATCGTTGCTAGGGATCACGAGTATGTGGATGGGGACCGTATCAAAATATACGTAAATGGTGAAGTAGTGGAATACAATTTACTGCTTTCAGGTTCTTATAGAGGAATCAACCTAGACCTCGTGGAAGGTTTCAATCGAATTGAATTTGAAGCCCTCAACCAAGGTTCTTCCGGGCCAAATACCGCTCAAGTAGTAGTAACGGACGATAAAGGTATTGTTATCCACAACAACCGCTGGAATCTATCCACAGGTTCCAAAGCCAGCCTCATTATTGTTAAGGAAGAGGACAGCGGAATTACAAAGAACAACTAAATTTTTCCTTTAATATTTCTCTCCTGGCGAGTAGGTTGCTTCCGCACGTTTTAGCACATCCTCTTTATAATACGCAGCATCTTTAAAATCCTTGTCGGCGTAGCGCTGTGCTTGATCATTAAAATGTGGTGATTCTGGGTCTCCACTCTGACCCCCGGCCAATATGGTTTTCGCTTTTACCTTATCTCCAAACTCCACGGCCGCAACAAAACTGTTCCCTCTTGTACCGTAGATTTTTTTGGTATTGTTGTCGTAACGGGCGCCATATGCTGCCAAGGCTCCCCATGTACCACTGGCAAAACCAATGGGAATACTGGGTTTGTCGTCATCAAAAGGCTGACGGATGTCTCCATTCAAACGCTGATAACGGTTAACCTCTCCCCAAGGCTTTTTCCAAGTTCCGAAATCATTTTGAAGTTTGGTCAACGTTTCTTGAAACATATCCAATTTTTGAGCATCGGGCCAATCACCTCCCCAATATTCTACCCATTGCATGGAATACGTGCCTTCAGGCCTTTCTGCCTTGGAATAACAAAGTGTACCGTAGTAATGCGCCAAAGTCATGGCAATGGATTCTTTTGATGTAGTAAAATCCCATTCCCTGAGTACTTCAATCGGTTCTTGCAGTTCTGGGTATGCTTTTGCATTCTCATTGTAGGCTTTTACCAACCCAGGAATCAACGCCTCAAAAGCGGGCAAATAAGGGTCATGAGCCAGTTCGATAAGTCCATCCAAGGTATATCCGCTTCGGCCGTTCAAAAGTTCTATGGCGTGGATGCCCCTAAAGTTTTCTTGGTCCCTGGACATATAATTGGGATAATCTTCTCGCTTTGGGCTGAACTCCAGTGCAGAAGTGTATGGAGTGGAATTACAGTTTTGAATCCAACCGTTTTCTGGGTTCAGCACCAAAATATTTTCATCCACGGTATGTAACCCTTGCCAATCCGTTTTGGGATTGCTGCCATCAACAGGTTGGGTATAATCAAAAATAGTATCGCGTTTTGGCACAAAATTGCCGTGGAAATACGCAATGTTCCCTTCGGCATCAGCATAAACCGTATTATTGGATGAATTGGTTCGAATGTCCATCATTTCTCTAAAACCTTCGTAGCCATCCTGTTTGGTACGGATATAGGATTGTTCCAAAGCTTTCACGGGTTCCCACATCATGGCAGAAGCGGTCCATTGGTCATCCACTTGATGGGTAATCGGTCCGTGATGGGTTCGGTACATGGGAAAGGTTTTCTCCTTAATACTTTCCCCATCCTTATATTTTAAGGTAACCGAACTGGAATCCACTGGTCGTAGTTCCTCTCCATACTGATAAAATAATTTTCCATCATTTTTTACGATGGTTTCCTTGAACTCATCCATCACATCGGTATAGGTGGATGTGTGCATCCAACCCGTTTTCTCATTAAATCCTTGGTACACAAAAAACTGCCCCCAGGTAACAGCGCCGTATGCATTCAACCCTTCCTCGCTTACGACGTGCACTTCGCCCCTAAAGTAAAATGAAGTATGTGGATTGATCAAAAGCATCGCATTGCCAGATTCGGTCAAGTCTCCAGAAATAGCAATTCCGTTGGAACCTTGCGGTTCGGCCATTTCTTCCTCTTTTTTGATTTGAAGTGCTTCCATCTTGGGCAATTCCATGCCGCTTTCGTAAAAACTTTTGATTTTTCGTGTCGATATGCGTTCGATATCTCCCCCAATGGACCCCTCGCTAAAATACATGGGCATCCAGGGTTCAAAATGGGTCAACAATTTGGGTTTCACCTCGGGATGGGTATGCAAGTAATAATTGATTCCATCCGCAAAAGCATCACAAAGTTCCTTCAACCAGTCGGGGCTATTTTCGTAGTTGGCCTTTGCCTCCTCTTCTGTCATAAAAAGCCTTGCACGAAGATCACTGTACAACGCATCTTCTCCTTCAACCTCGGCCAAACGCCCCGTGGCCCAGATGTAGTTTTGTTCTACCCGATTAAAATCATCCTCACATTGTGCATAGAGCAATCCAAAAACTGCATCAGCATCCGTTTTTCCGTAAATGTGTGGCACACCAAAGTCGTCTCGGATTATGGTAATGTTCTCAGCTTGCGCCTCCCATTGCTCTATCTCGGTCTGTGGCTTTTTGGAACAGGAAACAACTAGAAAAAGTGCTGCAAGGACAATAATTCTCATCACTGGGATTGGTTTAGTTAGTTTTTGTGAAAATACGGGAAATCGGGAACAATTACCAACTTCCGCTGGCCCCACCACCACCGGAACTTCCACCACCGCCCGAAAAACTACTGGAACTGCCACTAGAGCCCGAGCTTGAACCAAAAGAATGGGTGCCGGAAGATGAAAAGGTCTTTTTGATATAACTCTTATCAGATTTTAAAAACGATAATTTGAAATCGTCCTTTCCCTTTTTCTTGATCTTGAGAATTGCCAATAAAATGGTGATACCAACAAATGTGATGATAATCCATATCACCCATGAAAAATCTTTGGCCAGTCCATTCAATACATCATCAAAACCAAGCAACATGGCCATAAAAAATAGGGGCAGCCCCATAAAAACAAGGCCAAAAACCAAGGGAAGCAGCATAAAGGCGGACATGAAAATTCCCCGAATCACTGCTAATTTTCCGATGAGCATGCCGCGGACCATTTCAATGAGGGTGGAATATCCTTTATAAAAAACAAATCCCCCCGCGGCAACGAACATCATCAGGAATAGACCGATCACCCCTAGAAGCCACCAAGGCATCTCGCTCTCTGCCTCAATTTCTTGATTGAATTCCTCTAAGGCCTCGGGGTTTTTCAAAAACTCAATGATTTGGTCCGTGGCAGCATCCAATCCCTCAAAATATTGGTCTTCCTTAAATCTTGGAACCATCGTATTTCTAATTATACGTGAAGCAACAGCGTCCGTAATGTAGGGTTCCAGGCCATAGCCGACCTCAATCCGCACCTCTCTGTCCAGTTTAGAAAAGAGAATCAAAATACCATTGTCCCTACCGTCTTGGCCAAGTCTGTTTTCATTGAATACGTCCAAGGCATATTGCTCAATGGTCTCGCCTCCCAAGTCATCAATGGTCAAAACCACCAGTTGATTACTGGTCTCCGATTCAAATCGGTACAGTTTGTCCCGAAGCCCATCGAGCTGTACTTGGGTAAAAATTTGGGCATCGTCCGTAACAATTTCGGTCAACCTGGAATACTCTTGCTGTGCAGTGCACATCGAGAATATCAAAAACAAAAAACCGAACCAGTTCGTTTTTAGCATACCTCTTTTATAATTGTAGCACTTAAATATAGTGTTTGTAATTTTTCCAAACTCAAAACAAAGCGATTCGGCATCCTTTTAATTTGCCGTAACTTGCGGTCTCTTTCTATATTTTGATATGCCCGATAAAAAAGTTAGCATCCTTACCGCGTTCAAGACCATAATTTGGCCCAAGCGCAAACTTGTTTTTCTTGGTCTACTTTTGATTGCCATCAGCAAAGCAGCAAGTTTTGTAGCACCGATAGCATCCAAATATCTAATCGATGATGTAATCGTAAAAAAAGACGTGACCATGCTCAAGTATCTGGTCGCAGGGGTTATGTTGGCCATACTGGTGCAAGCCGTTACTTCTTTTCTGCTGACCAAAATCCTGAGCGTTCAGGCGCAATATCTTATTTCGGAACTAAGGGCACAGGTTCAAAAAAAAGTACTGGCATTGCCCGTCCGTTTTTTCGACAATGCCAAATCGGGAGCTTTGGTATCCCGAATCATGTCGGATGTTGAGGGGGTCCGAAACCTCATCGGAACGGGTCTGGTGCAATTGGTAGGTGGTATCATAACGGCGGTTGTTTCCGTAATCCTTCTTTTGGAGATCAGTGTTTTTATGACGCTTTTTACTTTTATCCCGCTGACCATTTTTGCCATTATCGCGCTAAAGGCCTTTAAGATCATCCGACCTATTTTTAGAAATCGGGGCAAGATAAACGCCGAGGTAAAAGGACGGTTAACGGAAACCTTGGGCGGCATACGTGTGATCAAAGGTTTCAATGCGGAAAAACAAGAGGAGGAAGTTTTTGAAGTCGGTGTGGAACGTCTCTATCAAAATGTAAGAAAGAGTTTGACGACCACAGCTTTTATGACAAGCTCCTCCACCTTTTTGCTGGGTGTTGCAACCACCAGTGTTATGGGTTTTGGTGGCTATAAGATAATTAATGACACCCTTACCTTGGGTGAATTTGTTCAGTTTACGGTACTATTGGGGCTTATGATCGCGCCCATCGTGCAAATGAGCAGCGTGGGAAGTCAATTGACCGAAGCTTTGGCAGGTCTGGACCGTACCGAAGAATTGATGAACCTTGAAGAGGAATCCGATGAGGAAAACCGTACGATTGAATTGGATGGAATTGTGGGGCGGATGTCATTTTCGGATGTTAGTTTCTCCTATGAAGAAGACAAGGAAGTGTTGCACCAAATCAGTTTTAATGTGGACCCGGGGCAAGTTGTGGCCCTAGTGGGCAGTTCCGGTTCTGGAAAATCCACCATTGCAGGCTTGGCGGCCAGTTTTCTAAATCCTGATTCGGGAACCATCACGATAGATGGCCAGGATCTGTCCAAGGTGAATCTGAAAAGCTTCCGAAGGCATCTTGGGGTTGTGCTGCAAGATGACTTTTTGTTTGAGGGCACTATCAGGGAAAATATTCTGTTCCCAAGACCCAATGCCAGCGAAGAAAAGTTATTGGAAGCGGTAAAGGCGGCTTATGTGGATGAGTTCACAGACCGTTTTGATAAAGGCTTGGACACCCTGATCGGGGAACGAGGTGTTAAGCTCTCTGGAGGTCAGCGTCAACGGATTGCCATTGCGCGCGCTATTTTAGCAGACCCAAAAATCTTGATCTTGGACGAGGCCACCTCCAGTTTGGACACTGAATCCGAAGCACTTATCCAAAAAAGTTTGGGGGAGCTCACCAAAGGCAGGACCACTTTTGTAATTGCGCACCGATTGAGCACCATCCGCAAAGCGGACCAGATTCTAGTCATTGAAAACGGCCACATTTTGGAACAGGGCACCCACGAACAACTGATTGCTTCCGAAGGAAGATATTTTAACCTGTTTACCTATCAAGCAAGGATTTAAGCTTCCTCTGGCGCCAATTCAACCTCTAGACCATCCAAATCCTCGGTAATATGGATTTGGCAGCCCAAACGGCTATTGTCCTTCACATTAAATGCCTCGGACAGCATGGCTTCCTCATCATCCGACTTTTCAGGAAGTTGATGGTCGGATTGTACATAGCATTGGCAAGAGGCGCACATGGCCATTCCGCCACAAATTCCAATGGTTCCTTCTGGAGCAAGTTCGTAGGAACGTACCACTTCCATCAGGTTCATGTTCATATCTGTTGGTGCATCCACTTCGTGCGAAACACCTTCACGGTCGGTTATTTTTATTTTAATGTCACTCATAATCAGTCTAGGGACACCCCTAAAGTCCCCTCAAGGGAACATTTTTTACTTAAAAATTAATCGATTGCCTTAACAACGGCTTTCGGTGCTTCTTTTTTACTTCCGTCAAATCCTGTAACGCCGCCTACGGTCGTATATTTCATTACGTATTTTTTATCGGGATATATCTTTTGATAGGCACTTTGACACATCAGCGTGGCTTCATGGAACCCGCATAGAATCAATTTTAGCTTGCCTGGGTAGGTGTTTACATCCCCTATGGCGTAAATTCCTGGAATATTGGTCTGGTAATCGTACGTATTGTCCACCTTGATGGCATTTTTCTCTATTTCGAGTCCCCAATTCGAAATCGGGCCCAGTTTAGGCGACAATCCGAACAATGGAATAAAGTTATCCACCTCCACATCGGTTTCTTCGGAAGTAGAAGTATCCTTAACAGTCACTTTCTCCAACCGATTTTCACCTTTGAGCGCAACCACCTCTGCGGGTGTGATCAAATTGATTTTTCCCTCATTTTTGAGTTGTTGAACTTTCTCAACGGAATCCAAAGCACCCCTAAATTCGTTCCTACGGTGCACCAAGGTCACTTCCTTGGCAACATCGGCCAAAAAGATGGACCAGTCCAAAGCGGAATCGCCACCACCTGCAATCAACACTTTTTTATCTCGATAGATTTCAGGTTCCTTGATCATGTAGGCCACACCGTTGTCCTCGTACCTTTCCAGATTTTCCAACAAAGGCTTTCTAGGCTCAAAACTTCCCAAACCACCTGCAATGGCAACTACGGGAGCATGATGTTTGGTTCCTTTGTTCGTGGTAACGATAAATGACCCATCGTCCAGTTTTTCAATGGTCTCGGCACGTTCGCCCAACGTAAATCCGGGCTGGAACGGTTTGATCTGTTCCATAAGGTTATCCACCAGGTCCCCGGCCAACACCTCTGGGAACCCAGGAATATCGTAAATGGGTTTCTTTGGATATATTTCGGAGCATTGACCACCTGCTTGGGGTAATGCATCTATTAAATGACATTTGAGTTGCAACAGGCCTGCTTCAAAAACAGCAAAGAGACCCGTAGGTCCCGCTCCTATTATCAGAATATCTGTTTTGATCATATACTAGAGGTTTTGGCCTGCAACTTACTGCATGCACAAAAAAAGATTCATGATTTTTATCAATTAGGAGATATTGATGACCTCTTCGATTTGAGGTGCATATTTTTTGATGGTCATTTCTACACCGCTTTTCAATGTCATTTGGTTTACACTGCAACCGATACAGTTACCTTCCAAACGCACCTTTACGGTATTGTCCTCGATGGAAATCAACGTAATGTCGCCTCCATCACTTTGCAAAAATGGACGTATTTCTTCCAACGCCTTTTCCACATTGCTCCTTGTCTCTTCTGATGTCATTGTTGTCATGCTCATTTCTTTTTAACAGCGGAACAACCTGCCATGGTTGTTATTTTTATTGCCTCAGTCGGTGGAAGGTCTGTGTTCCTCCTCACCAATTCCTGGACTACATTTTTGGTAAGCTCTTCAAAGGCCTCTTCGGTAGGGGTAGCCGTTTGCAAAGCAGCTGGTCTTCCTATATCGCCCGCCTCCCTGATGCTCTGTACCAAAGGAATCTCTCCCAAAAATGGGACTCCCAAATCCTCGGACAGATTTTTTGCTCCGTTCTCACCAAAAATATGGTATTTGTGATCGGGCAGTTCCGCAGGTGTAAAATACGCCATATTCTCCACGATTCCCAATACGGGCACACTAATAGCTTCTTGCTGGAACATGGCCACTCCCTTTCTGGCATCGGCCAGTGCAATTTCCTGTGGAGTGCTCACCACTACGGCACCGGTTACGGGCAGGGATTGCATGATGCTCAGGTGGATATCACCTGTTCCCGGTGGCAAATCCAACAACAAAAAGTCCAATTCTCCCCAATGCGCATCAAAGATCATTTGGTTCAATGCCTTTGCCGCCATAGGCCCTCTCCAAATTACGGCCTGATTGGGCTGGGTAAAGAATCCTATGGAAAGTAGTTTTACACCATAGTTTTCGATGGGCTTCATCTTGGCCTTGCCATCTATGTTGATGGACAAAGGTTTTTCCGTGGCCACATCGAACATGATCGGCATGGAGGGCCCGTAGATATCGGTATCCAACAATCCCACTTTAAAGCCCATTTTGGCCAAGGTCACTGCAATATTTGCCGTCACTGTCGATTTTCCTACACCTCCTTTACCGGAAGCGACTGCAATGATATTTTGAATTCCGGGAATCGGATTTCCCTTGATTTGATTGACCTTGGGCTGTGCCGGAGCATCAACCTTTAGGTTGACTTTTATTTTTGCTTTCTCGTATACCTCTCTGTGGATGCATTTCAAAATTTCCACTTCGGTCTTCTTCTTTGCCTGAAGACTTGGATTTTTGATGGTCACATCCACTTCAACCTCATCACCGAAAACCTGAACATTGGTCACTGCACCGCTCTCGACCAAGTTTTGGCCTTCACCGGGTGCGGAGATTTTTTCCAGTGCCTTAAGAATATCTATTTTTTTCAACTTCATGGATCATTTTTTTTTAAACCAACTGTTTGAACTGGTTCTAAACTACAAAGATACGGTGTTGACGTTAGATTAAGAAGTTGTGCTGTCGAATTTCAAAAAAATCAGAACTTGAATTATGAGGAATCGAATAAAGTATGTCCGATAGGCACAAAAGAGCTGGATTATTGTGTGCGTTTTTTTGAAAAAATGTAGCTTAGAAGCTGCTATTTGAAATAACCGACCAACATGCTACCAAAAATCAGAATCCCCCATTTTTTTCTATTGCTTATTTCGTTGATGTGGCTCTCATGTTCCACCAACAAAAATTCTTTCACAAAAAGAGATGTAAAAAAGTCGGAAAAATTGATTGGACTTCATTTTGCCAACAAAAAAATTGATACACTCTATCCCTATTTAAAACGAAACCGTAGTGGTTTTGATTCCCTGCGTAAATATCCAATAGGGAATGATGTTTTCCCTGCAATTCGCTTTGACCCAACTCCTTTTGGATTTACCATGCCCGAGCAACAAAATGGAACCGAGTGGAAAATTCCAAATAATGTTGAAGTACCTGAACCTTATGATTTATTGGCTTTTTATACGATTCCCCAACTGGCATCGCTCATCAAAAACCAAAAAATTACGTCCACGGAACTCACGAAATTTTTCTTGGAGCGACTCAAAAAATATCAGCCTACGTTGCAATGTAGCATCTCCATTACCGATAGCTTGGCATTGGAGCAGGCCAAGCGAGCCGACGAAGAAATCAAAAATGGGAAATATCGGGGTATCCTGCACGGGATACCCTATGGCACCAAAGATTTGATGGCGGTTCCAGGTTATCCCACCACTTGGGGAGCTGCTCCCTACAAGGACCAAATCATTGATGAAACGGCGACCGTTGTTAAAAAACTGGAGGATGCCGGAGCCATTTTAGTGGCCAAATTGGTGTCCGGGGCATTGGCCCGAGGTGATGTATGGTTCGATGGAAAGACCAAAAACCCATGGGATACTACCCAAGGCGCCAGTGGTTCATCTGCGGGATCAGGTTCGGCAACGTCGGCAGGACTTGTGCCTTTTGCTCTGGGAACGGAAACATTGGGTTCGATTACTTCACCCAGTACGCGAAATGGCGTAACCGGCCTTAGGCCCACTTACGGAAGAGTAAGCAGACATGGAGTGATGAGCTTGAGCTGGTCCATGGACAAAGTCGGCCCATTGGGACGAAACGCGGAGGACTGTGCCATTGTTTTTGAAGCCATTCAGGGAAAGGATGAAAATGACCTCACCACGGTTGACCTCCCTTTTGGGGTGGATTGGAAAAAAGATTACAAAAACTTACGGGTTGCCTATTTGAAAAAAGATATTGAAAAAGACACTACGGAATCTGGGGACAATCTTAGAAATGCCCTTAAATCCCTAAAAGAAATGGGTATTGAGCCCACAGCAATAGAGATGCCCGAAGCAGTTCCCTATCGTGGGTTTGATATTATTTTGAGGGCCGAAGCAGGTGCTTTTTTTGATGAGCTGGTACGTTCGGGAGGTGTGGACATTATGGTAGAACAAGATCAGCGTTCGCGTGCCAATTCCCTAAGGCAAAGTAGATTTATTCCAGCGGTAGAGTATATCCAGGCCAATAGGCAACGGCAGGTACTTATCCAAAAAATGCAGGATCTGATGAAGGATTACGATGTTTTGATTTCGCCCACGTTTGGAAACGATCAACTTTTGGCCACCAACCTTACGGGGCATCCTGTAATTGCGGTTCCCACAGGCTTGGATGACAAAAACCATCCTACGAGTATGACGTTTGTTGGCAATTTGTACGATGAGGAAAGTATTCTACTGTTGGCCAAGGCGTTTCAGGACAATACCTCTTTTGATGAATTGCATCCTCCCGGATATTGATTCAAAGTTCCTGGGCAGGATCCCAAAAATATTTTCGAAAATCGACGATTTGATTGTCCTTTACTGGGATACCTTCATTTTCAAGAAGCTGTTGCATAATGTTGCTTCCATCAAAATGATGCTTGCCGGTTAATACACCTACTCGGTTCACCACGCGATGTGCAGGAACGTCTTTTGCCAAAGAGTTGTTCATGGCCCAACCCACCATTCGGGCACTTCTTGCCGCCCCCAAATATTTGGCAATGGCTCCATATGAGGTAACCCTGCCATAAGGAATCTCCTTGGCCACTTCGTAAACTTTATCAAAGAAGTTTTTCTCTTCCATGTTAGCGGTACATTATTCGAATCAGCGTAATGATAAGGAGTAAAAGCATCAAAGCACTCAGTATATAATTTGAATTTTTGGAAAAGCGATTGGTCTTGGTTTCCATCTTATCAAAATAGAAAGTGTAGAGGTATAAAACAGAAAATGTCCCTACTCCGGCAGCCACAACAAAGGTGGTGATGTCCTTGGCCTCGAATTTAATCCACCCAGCCTCGTTCCACATGGCATTTAATCCACTATAGTATGGAATGGTCAATAAATTGAGAGCTGCCAACAAAACACCTTTAAAAAAACTGTTCTTTTTGCTCAGATTGACGTCTTTGATGGCCTGCGACTGAGTTTTGTTGCGCTTGGCCATAATAAAAAAATAGACGGCAAAAAAAGCAAAAACAGCGACCGCAATCTTAAATAGAACATCGATTACCTCTGGATTACGGTACAAAAACTTGGAAATATAAACCGCAATGTAAGCCTGTACCATTATGGTACTGGAAACGCCCAAGCTAAAAATAATTCCGTTCAGCTTCCCTTTTTCCACACTAACCTTGGCCGCATTCATATTGAGCAAGCCCGGTGGTACGGTGGCCATAAAGGCCGCCGAAAATGTGGCAAAAAAGAGTATGAGTACGTGGGTCATTGGTTAGTTGATCCTAAATTGGATATAGGTAATTGATTTTCCTTTTTCAAGATACTGATTTTCGTAGAAAGTCTGAATTCCAAGAACTTCTTGAGGGGCTCCCTCATTCTTATAAACATCATGATTCGCATACACAATTTCGTGTCCCAAGCCTTGTAAAAGTCCCAATGTATAGCCGTGCATATACTCGCTATCGGTCTTTAAGTTGATCAATCCCCCGGGAACAAGAATCTTTTTATAGCGCTCCAGAAACTCAGGGTTCGTCATTCTATGTTTGGTTCTTTTGTATTTGATCTGAGGATCAGGAAAAGTAATCCAGATTTCGCTGACCTCCCCCTCTGCGAATAGGTGGTCCACCAGCTCTATTTGCGAGCGCAAAAAGGCGGCATTATTTAACTTTTCTTCCAAAGCGGTTTTTGCACCTCTCCAAAAACGTGCTCCTTTTATATCTATTCCGATATGGTTCTTGTCCGGATTTATTTGTGCAAGCCCAACGGTATATTCTCCCTTACCACAGCCCAACTCCAATACAATCGGGTTATTGTTGCCAAAGAAAGAAGCCCATTTGCCTTTGTACTCGAATCCGGCCATAACATCTTCCCGTGAAGGCTGAATTACATTGGTAAATGTTTCGTTCTCCTTGAACCTTTTTAATTTGTTTTTACTTCCCACTTTCGTATTTGATTGAGCAAAAAATTAATGATTTGGCAAAACTAAGGAAATCTAAAAGCAATTCGCATTTTGTTTTTTTGTGGGTATGAATTCTTCCAAACGTATTCTGGTAGCTCCATTGAATTGGGGACTGGGACATGCTACTAGGTGTATCCCTATTATTCATGAATTATTGCGGCACGGTCATCAACCCCATATCGCATCGGACGGCGTTGCACTATCACTGTTGAAGAAAGAGTTCCCCCATATCCCGGCATTTGAACTCCCCTCTTACAAGATTTCTTACGCAGAAAAGGGGAAGAACTTCAAAATAAAAATGATCTGGGACTCACCAAAGGTGCTGAAGGCCATGGCCAAGGAGAAAAAAGCGGTGAAAAGATTGGTGAAAGAACATGGTTTGGACGGAATTATCTCCGATAACCGATTGGGTGCCTACTATAAAAAAGTGCCCTGTGTATTTATTACGCATCAACTCAATGTACTTTCCGGTAACACGACTTGGATGAGTTCCAAAGCACATCAAAAAATCATTAAAAAATTTGATGCTTGCTGGGTACCCGATGTAAAGGACAAACCCAACTTGACCGGAAAATTGGGCCACTTAAAAAAATCCAAATTGAACATTGTGTATTTGGGTCCTTTAAGCCGGTTTGAAAAAAAACAACTTGCCATCACCAATGACTTGATGGTTTTACTATCCGGTCCGGAACCTCAACGAACAATGCTGGAGGAGAAACTACTTAGTGAATTACAACCATTTGAAGGCAATATTCTCTTTGTAAAAGGTAAAATAGAGGACGAACAGGTTGTGGAAGAGATTCAAACCCCAAGAGGAAAAATACGGCACTACAATTTTATGAAATCCGCCGAACTAGAAACTGCCATAAACCAGAGTGATAAAGTGCTATGTAGATCGGGATACACCACGGTTATGGATCTAGCAAAATTGGAGAAAAAGGCATTTTTTATTCCTACTCCAGGGCAATATGAACAAGAATACTTGGCCAAACGAATGCAAAAACAAGGACTTGTCCCTTTTTCCAGTCAAGAGGATTTTACTGTGAAAGATTTATCCAGAATCGAAAAATTCTCGGGTTTGGCTCAGTTTGAATCGACCACTGACTATTCTTCCTTGTTTGAAGTTTTCTCTGCTACGGATACCGGAGCCTTAGCTTTTTCCAATGTAAATGAGAATTCGGAACCTACATCGACCTCGCTCTCCACATAAATTTTTTCGCCGTGGCCTTCTACAATGTGCTTCACAATGGAAAGTCCAAGACCGGACCCTCCCTCGGCTCGGCTGCCACTTTGGTCCACACGATAAAATCGTTCGAACAATCTTGGAATATGCTGTTTGGGGATACCCCCTCCATTATCAGTTACCCGAACGATCACCTTATTTTTAATTAAGTTTTCTACACTTACCTCCGTGGTTCCTTTGGGCAGCCCATATTTAATAGAGTTCACCAAAAGGTTACTTATTACTTGTTGTATCTTTTCCTTGTCCCCGTTCACGTAGACAGGGTTTGGGTATTCCATATCAAAGGTGAGTGAGATTTCCTTTCTGGCCGCTTTCATTTCCAATAGGTCAAAGGTGTTCTGTATAAGCTCGATGATATCAAAATCCTCTCTTTCCAATTTCAGTTCACCTGCTTCCAGTTTGGTGATAAGATCAAGATCCTTTACAATATATATGAGCCTTTCTACACCCTTGTTAGCACGTTGCAGATATTTTTTTCGCAGCTTTTTATCCTTCATGGCACCATCGAGTAAGGTCAAAATATAACCTTGGACCGTAAATAGTGGTGTTTTTAGCTCGTGGGAAACGTTGCCCAGAAAATCCTTTCTGTATTCTTCACGGATTTTAAGAGTATCTATCTCTATTTTCTTTCCTTCGGCAAATTTTTCAATTTCCTGTACCAAGGTGCGCATATCGGTGGTTACAGGTTTTGAGGAGAAGGAAGATGACTCCAGAAGGGAGACATCATCATAAATTCTTTTGATTCGCCTATAAATGAAGCGTTCTACACGGATTTGAATGATGGCAAAACAAATACCAAAACTTATCAAGGCAAAAAGTAGGGTGTGCGACCAATCTATATGGTCAACATCCATATGAAATCCTATAAATACCAGAGTGATCAAAATGGTGATAACCAAAGAAGATCGAAGTGCAAATTTGTATGATTTCTTTAGTTTTATGGCCATTAGAGTACAAACTTATACCCCACACCTTTAACGGTTTTAAAGTGGTGATCTCCGATTTTTTCGCGTAATTTTCTAATATGAACATCTATGGTTCGGCCACCAACCACCACTTCGTTGCCCCAAACTTTATCCAAGATTACTTCTCGTTTAAAGACTTTGTTTGGTTTGGATGTTAAAAGTGAAAGAAGCTCAAATTCCTTTCTTGGCAGGACCATTTCTTCACCATCGTTCACAATTTTGTACTCTTCCCTATTGATGATAATCTCTCCGACTTTGACGATATCTTCCACTTCCTTCTTGTCATCTTTCAACCTTCGCAACAAGGCCTTCACTTTGCTAACCAATACTTTTGGTTTTATGGGCTTGGTGATATAATCGTCTGCCCCTGCATCAAAACCGGCCACTTGGGAATAATCTTCTCCTCGTGCCGTCAAGAAAGTGATTATAGTATGATCCAACCCCGGTGTGCTTCGGATTACTTCGCATGCCTCAATACCATCCATTTCCGGCATCATAACATCCATAATAATAAGATGGGGGCTTTTCTTCTTGGCCTTCGCAACTCCTTCCACTCCGTTTTTGGCAGTGAATACTTCGTACCCTTCGGCAGAAAGGTTATAGCTTATAATTTCCAGAATATCAGGTTCATCGTCTACCAATAGAATCTTAATGTCCTTGTTTTTCATGGGATGGTATTTCTGTGTTAAACGCCCAAATGTAAAGATAATACACTTACGGGATAAACGCTTAACGTTGATTTAATCTAGTAACCTTATTGTAACAAAACTGAAATAAACACTTAACATACAACTAACACGGCTTTTACAACCTGTGGCGTTCTTTGCGCCAAATATATACCTGATAATGAAATATTTTTTACTGATTTTTGCCTTGTTTGCAACATCACTGAGCAGCGCCCAGCAATCCACGGGTAGCATTGTCGGTAAACTAACCGACCAAGAGTACAACAATGAGCCACTTGCTTTTGCCAATGTGGTAATTAAGGGTACCACTATTGGAACTACTTCCGATTTTGATGGCCTTTATGAAGTTTCCGGGATTGCCCCGGGCACTTACATTTTAGTATATAGTTATTTAGGTTATGAAACCGTAGAAATCCCAAATGTAACAGTAGAAGCTGGAAAAGTTACTAGCGTAGACGTTCCAATGAGTGCTGGACAGGGAATGGCACTAGATGAAGTAGTAGTTACCACTGTAGCCAGGAAAGATTCCGAGACTGCCTTACTATTAGATCAAAAAAGAGCAATTGAAATAAAGGAAAGTATCGGCGCTGTAGAATTAGGAAATTTAGGAATCTCCGATGTAAAATCTGCCGCTACTAAAATCTCCGGTGTTACTGAAAGTGAAGCTTCTGGAGATGTATTTGTTCGTGGTCTTGGAGATAGATATTTGACCACTACCTTTAATGGTCTTCCTATTCCATCCGATGACATCGAGAAAAAAAACATAGACCTTGGCTTGTTCCCAACTAGGGTAATCCAAAACGTGAGTATTAGCAAAACCTATTCTGCTGCCACTTCTGCCGACCAAGCTTCCGGTAATATAAATATTGCCTCAAGGGAATTGTCCGGAACCAGTGAATTGGAAGTGGGTGTTTCCATTGGAGCCAACACCAATGCTATTGGCGATGGATCGGACGGGCAAGGTTTTAAGGTAACAGCAAACTACGAAGATACCTCTCTCGGATTTTACGATACCGATATCGACATTAGAGATCAAATCACCAACCAATCATGGGACGCCAGTACTGTTGAAACACCAGCCAATATGGGCGTCAACATTAGTGGTGGAAAATCCTTTTTTGACAACAAGTTCAAAGTGTTTGGTACATTGTCCAACTCCAAAAATCATAAATATTACAGCCCTGGCGAATTTTTGATTTATGATCAGGTAACGGTTACAGATTCCATTACAGATTTTCAACAGTGGGAAACAGAGCATGTAAACAATGCCATGTTGGACCTTACCTACCAAGATGAAAAAAACATAATAAAATCTGTAACGCTTTTTGTAAATACATTAAATGATGTAGTGTCAGAAGGAGGTAGAAACGGTTTTGGTAACATTCAGGAAGAGACCATAGGAGATTTTTCTGATTTTTTAAGAGATCAAAACACCAAGCAGACCCGTTTGTTTGTTACCCAATTAATCGGTAACCACAAGTTTGGAGAAAAAAATGTATTGGACTGGGCCGTTAGTTATAACAAACTTAACGCCGATGAGCCGAACAGGATTCGTAACATCATCAACTTTACCTCAGACCCCGTAAATGCTTTTCTCTACGAAAACAGTGCCTTTGAATCAAGAAAACTTTCCCAGACAATTGATGATGAAGAGTACAACGGTCTCTTAAAAGATAGGCTGAAAATCATTGATGAAGAAAATAAAAAATTTTACATTGACCTTGGGGCGAACTATAGAAAAAAGACAAGAGATTTTGAATCTACTTTTTATGGAGTTTCCAACGTAGATGACAATAGACCAAGCTCCACTTCATTGGATGATCTTGATCAGATTTTTACAGATGCCAACTTCAATAACAATATTTTGGAAATCATCGCTTTCCAGTCCAACGAAGCTGGAGAAGTAAAGGATGAATATACCGGTGAGTATGAATCCATTGCAGGGTTTGCTCTTTTTAACGTTGGCTTTGGAAACTGGAACTTTAACGCCGGACTTAGGGCACAACAAGATGAAATCGTAGTAAACTATGATGTGGCCAATGCACCTGGCGGTGAAGTTGGTTCCGTTTCAAGGGATTATACCAACGTTTATCCTAGTTTGAACATAAAATATGCACTTAACGAAGAACATGCCCTTCGTTTTGCTGCCAGCCGCAGCATCACACTTCCAGAGTTTAAGGAAATTGCTCCTTTTCGATACATTTCCCCCACAGGGCAACAAGTTTTTGGTACTGTTGGAGATAATGCATTGGAAGCTTCGTTCGCCAACAACTTTGACCTTAAATGGGAGTTCTTTCCAACTAGGGGTCAGCTGGTTTCTGCTTCCTTGTTTTATAAAAGCATAGAAGACCCCATCAACAAAGTACGTGCACGTGGTTCCGATGGTGCCTTGTTCACCTTTAGAAACACAGGGGAAGAAGCCACTATCTATGGTATCGAGATAGAATCCAAAATAGATATCATCACTCCTGAAATGAACGATGAGAACGGCAACCCATTAGGACCAACACTAAGTTTGGTACTAAACGCCAGTAGAATGTGGCACGAGCAAGACCTTATCGAAAGAACCACGGAAGAAGGTGCAATTATAGAAACTTTTAGATACGGAACCAATAAAAATGCCCCCCTACAAGGTGCTTCCGATTGGATCATGAACAGTAGTTTAAACTTGGAAACCTCCAACAATTGGGTAGCCAACGTATCAGCAAGCTATGCTTCGGACAAGATTTTTGCCATGGGATTTGCAAGAGCTCAAGAAGATTGGGATACCCGTTATAATGATGCCATTTTGGAAAAAGGATTCGTGGTGTTGAACTCAAAAATCAGTAAGCAGTTTGGACAAAACTTTCAAGTATCGTTATCCGGACAAAACTTGTTAAATCCAAAAATAGAACAGTCCATAAACTACTTGACTTCTGAAAGTAGAGCGGAATTGGAAGCATTTTCAGATGACAGAGAAGTACGTTTGGGACCAGGCGCCCCACAAAGAGAGACTATTACCGATGTAGTTCGCTCTTATACTTTGGGCAGAACATTTAGCCTTGGACTTAAATATACTTTTTAACGCTAATCAATACAATAGTCTAATAATTAATCTAAATCCATTTCTTTTATGAAAACGAAAATTTTGAAACTTTCAATGTTATCGCTAGCCACAATGGCACTGGTTTTTACCAGTTGTAGTGGTGATGATAATGGCGGGGATAATCCAACCACGCCTACCTGTGATGACAATATCCAAAACGGGGATGAAACAGGAGTAGACTGTGGTGGTTCTTGCGAGCCATGTGAAAATCCAGCTACAACGCTTACAGGTTCAATATCCGAGGATATGACCCTAGACCCAGCTGAGACCTATGTTCTACAAGGTTCTTTTAGCGTGGAGTCCGGAGCTACTTTGACCATCCCTGCTGGAACAACAATTACAGCCGAGGTTGAAGATGGTACCGAAACCAAAACTTACATCGTTGTACAAAAAGGAGGTATGATTGATGTTCAAGGTACCGAGGCCAACCCTGTTATCCTTACTTCTGCAAACGAAGAGCCAGGTGATTGGGGTGGTTTAATTCTTGCTGGTAACGCAACCACTACCGAAGGCGTGGATGCCGAAGCTGAAGTAGGCGGTATCATCTATGGAGGTACTGACGATGCCGACAATTCTGGTAGTATCGATTACTTGATCATCAACTATGCCGGCGCACAGATCAGTACAGAATCTCAGTACAATGGTCTTACTCTTTACGCAGTTGGTTCAGGTACCACAATAAGCAATGTTGCCGTACTTAACGGTACTGATGATGGTGTTGAGTTTTTCGGCGGAACTGTTTCCGCTTCCAACTTCTATTTGGAAAACAACGAAGACGACGCTATTGATTGGACTGAAGGATGGAACGGTACATTGACAAACGCTTATGTAGTTCACACTTCTGGATTCTCTACTGTTGTTGAAGCAGATGGAGAGAACAAAAACCCAAGTTTGGTTAATTTGACCGCTGTTTCTTCCGTTGGAGGTACAGCCCTCCAGTTTAAAAAAGAATCTGGAGCAACCATTACAGGACTTTCTTTGAACGGATACGATACATCTGTATTGATGAGCGACGCTGGTCCATTGGCTAACGTTCAAATTGAAGGAGCAGATGCCAATCCCAACCTATCTTACGTTGGTGATGCCACAGTTGACGTAGAAATGTTTGGATGGGTAAATTCTGCACTTGTGATAGAAGAAAGCAAATTGACAGGTTCCCTAACTTCCGATTTAACTTTAGATCCAGCTGTAGACTACTTTTTGGAAGGAAGCTTTAGCGTGGAATCCGGTGCTACTTTGACCATCCCTGCTGGAACAAGAATCGTTGCCGATGTTGAGCAAGGTACTGAAACCAAAACATACATCGTAGTACAAAAAGGTGGTATGATCGATATTCAAGGTACCGCTACCGACCCTGTTGTTATGACTTCTTCCAACGAAGAGCCAGGTGACTGGGGTGGATTGGTAATTGCTGGTGATGCAACCACTACCGAAGGTGTGGATGCCGAAGCCGAAGTAGGTGGTATCATCTACGGTGGAACAAACGATGCGGACAACTCTGGTAGCATTGAATACTTGATCATTAACTACGCTGGTGCTCAAATCAGCACTGAATCTCAGTATAACGGTCTTACCCTTTACGCTGTAGGTTCTGCTACTACAATCGATAACGTAGCTATCTTGAACGGTACCGATGATGGTGTTGAGTTCTTCGGAGGAACTGTTTCCGCTTCCAACTTCTACTTGGAAAACAACGAAGATGACGCTATCGACTGGACAGAAGGATGGAACGGTACATTAACCAATGCTTACGTATTGCACACAGCTGGTTTCTCTACTGTTGTTGAAGCAGATGGTGCCAATGGCAACCCAAGCTTGGTTAACTTGACCGCTGTTTCCACAGTTGGTGGTACAGCTCTTCAGTTCAAAAAAGAATCCGGAGCAACCATTACAGGACTTTCTCTAGATGGATATGATACATCAGTATTGATGAGCGACGCTGGTCCATTGGCCAATGTTCAAATTGAAGGCGCCGATGCCAACCCAGCAGAAACTTATGCTGCCGTTGCCTCTGTTGACATCAATACATTTACTTGGGCTACAGGAAATGCTGAAGCACAATCTGCTACGTTGACAGGTTCTCTTAACTCTACACTTACATTGGATGCCGATGTAACTTACTACTTGAACCAATCTTTCAGTGTCGAAGATGGAGCTACTTTGAACATCCCTGCTGGAACAACTATTATTGCCGATGTTGAAAATGGTGACGAAACCAAAACATTCATCGTGGTTCAAAAAGGAGGTACAATCAATGTACAGGGTACTGCTGCTAATCCTGTTGTTATGACCTCATCCAACACAACTCCTGGTGACTGGGGTGGTTTGGTAATTGCCGGTAAAGCTACTACTACCGAAGGTGTGGATGCCGAAGCTGAAGTTGGAGGTATTCTTTATGGTGGTACTGAAGATGATGACAATTCAGGTAGCATCGAATACTTGATCATTAACTATGCCGGTGCACAGATTAGCACCGAATCTCAGTATAACGGCCTTACACTTTATGCAGTAGGTTCTGGAACCACAATCGATAATGTTGCCATCAAAAATGGAACAGACGACGGTGTTGAGTTCTTTGGTGGAACCGTTTCTGCTTCCAACTTCTATTTGGAAAACAATGAGGATGATGCCATTGACTGGACAGAAGGATGGAACGGTACGTTGACCAATGCTTACGTATTGCACACTTCTGGCTTCTCCACTGTTGTTGAGGCCGATGGCGCTAACGAAAACCCAAGTTTGGTTAACTTGACCGCTGTTTCCACGGTTGGTGGTACAGCTCTTCAGTTCAAAAAAGAATCTGGAGCAACCATTACAGGACTTTCCTTAACAGGGTATGATACTTCTGTATTGATGAGCGATGCTGGTCCATTGGCCAATGTACAAATTGAAGGTGCAGATGCTGATCCTGCAGAAGTTTATGATGCAACTGCAACTGTAGATGTAACAATCTTTGATTGGGCCAACTAATCAAGATTATATATACTTATAATTTTAAAAGCCCCCGCAATTGCGGGGCTTTTTTGTTTACTATTCATTAATAATTACTTAATCATAGGGTAGTCTTTTTCTTATATTTTTAGTTCAAAATAAAACACTAATACCATGAGAAAAATTACTTTATGTTTATGCTTAATCTTTTCTTTTTACGTTTCCTCCGCTCAGACTTATAATTATCATAGGTTCGAAACCTATGCTACAGCAGAAAAAGCATGTGTTGGGAATACTTCTGATGCCTTTGTTGTTAAAGTGAACTTAGACATTGATTATTTGTTGAACAATGGGGAATATTATGTAATTGATTTTGGCAGCAACTTTAATCTGGGGGTCCGGTATGCAAAAGTTCTTAATAGATACTCCGGAACCGGGGATGCAGATTTTTACTTGAATGGCTCAGGAATTGGGTCTTCTAAGGACGTATGCAGCTATGTTTTTAATAGATATCATAGGTTTGAAACGTTCACTACCCTACAAAAAGCAAAGGATAGATATTGTGGTAATTCAACTGCCCATGATGGTAGATATAAGGTCAATATTTTAATTGATAGATTATTAGATCATGATGAAGTTTATCAAATAAATCTTGGTGGCAGTCTAGGAACCAGATATTGCAGAATTTTAAACAGATATAATGGAAAAGGTGATGCAGATTTTAGTCTAGATGGACAATCAATAGGAAATCCTATTAATATCAATTGTGTTATTGATAGTGATAATGATGGCATACCTGATGACCAAGATAACTGCCCCAACGAATCCGGTCCAGCATCCAATAATGGTTGTCCGGGAGAACCTGATCTCTCCATCAATTTAAACGGATCCGTAATCAATAGCGATTGCTTTGGCTGTGATAATTATTTCAGCCAAATTGGAACAGATAGACACTACTTAAATAATCCCAGTGGAATTGCAAATATTGATGTACTCGTCCAAAATCTTGGCAATGCCACTTCTACTTCCACTACAGTTGGGTATTATATTTCAGCAAACAGCACTTTTGAAAGTAATTCAGATACGCGAATAAAAACATCCAACATTGGATCACTCAGTACAAACAGTGGAGATTATTCCTCTGTTACACTTTTTACATACGATTTTAATAGTGTCGGTGGTAATTTTTGGTTGCTGATTCGAGTTGACGATGATGATGACAATGATGAATCCAATGAAAATAATAATGTATTCGCTCTACGTTTTGCAATCAACTAAAAAGACTCAACAAATATAACTCTGTCATAAGAAAACAAAATCCATAACATGAAAACAAAATCCTTCATATCAAATATATTCTCAATAAGCTTAATCATATTGTTTATATCATGCTCAAACGATGACAGTTCCTTTGATGGGAACCCAGAAACACAACAAAGCCTTGTAAAGGCTGATGCAGCCCTAATCGCTCTTGGCAAAAATACCCTTAGAGATAGTTTAAGCTTGGACTTGGTTATTCCAGAAAATGACTATGGTTTATCCAATACTGAGCCATTATTACTATTCCCGTTCTATAAATCCGCTGAAGCGGAATCTAAAACTTGGCTTCCTGTTCCAAATGTGCAGATTGAAAAAAATCTAAAGACTTATTATTCCAGAAGCAATGGTTTGACCCTTATTCTCCATGCTGAAAAATTTGATAGCTCTATGCCCTACGGAAATAATTTGAAATTCAAGGAACTCAATATCATTGCGGTAAGGCCATCCAAAATATCTGGATTAACACGTAATGAGCTAGATGTAAGGGATTATAACCAAATGATAGACTATTTAGATTTAAAACAATAAAAACCGAGCGTTTGAATATTAAAATGGCGGGTAAGCATATCCGCCATTTTTATTTTATGGTTTCTTGTAATTGGTTGCATTTCATCGAAAAGTAACCCCCTAATCGTCAAATAGTTCAATAATCACATCACTATTTTTATATATTTGTGGCATACCGTTTGCAACCATTAACGTATGAAGCACTTTTACTTCGTCTTTTTCTTTTTTATCTGTTCACTTGGGTTTTCTCAGCAAAGCGCCAGTTCAAGTGCGGATATTGACGGGTTTAAGCTGTATCCCAACCCTGTTACCCAAGGCAAGGTTTATATAGAAACCAAAGAAAACGCTCCCAAGAAAATTCTGGTTTTTGATGTATTGGGCACGCAGGTACTCGAGACCACCATCTTAGGCAAAGAACTCAACTTATCAAACCTAAGCAAAGGAGTTTATATTTTAAGGGTTTTTGAACAAAACAAAGTAGCTACTAGAAAGCTCATTGTGAAGTAGTTCACCGATTTCCACGGCTTTTCTGCCAATCATATACCACAGCTTTCAACGCTTTACAACCCATTTTAGTGCTTTCACAACATAAAATAGTCAACAATATACTGTTTACCTACTTTTATCATGCACATATACCCCAAATCAGCTTGCATGAAGAAAATCTACTTTGTTTTACTTATGGCTTTACCACTACTCTCATTCGGTCAAGACCTAGTTACAGTCAACAACGAGCCCGTACAGGAGCTCAAGGGTTTTAAAATGTACCCGAATCCAGCTTATGGCAATGAGGTATACATCTCTACAGAAACCAACGGCACCAAAGAAATAAGGATTTATGACGTTTTTGGTGAAGTAGTGCTAACAGAAAGAATCAGCACCAATACTTTGGACATTTCCCGACTAGTACCTGGCGTTTATGTACTTCAGGTTACGGAACAGAAAAAAACAATGACCCGAAAACTGGTCGTCAAATAAAATCAAACAGCATATCACATTTTAAGCCCTTTTCCCGAAGGGCTTTTTTATTTTTGGGTACTTTTGATCCACAATGAAACAGTTTGATACCCATCGGATTTTCAATATCAACAATGCGGACGATTTTGAAGAAGTCGCATTGGATATTTTCAAGTTTCAATACGAAAACAATGAGGTGTACAGGGACTTTTGCATCTATTTAAGAAAGTCTCCCAAAAATGTTTCAAGCTCATTGGAAATACCATTCCTGCCTATTTCCTTCTTTAAGACACATAGGGTTATTTCAACTCAAAAAGAGTCACAGACCATCTTTACCAGCAGCGGAACCACGCAAAGCACTACTAGCAAGCATTTTGTTCCTGATATCGGTCTTTACGAAGAAAGTTTTTTAAGAGCGTTTGAACTTTTCTACGGAAAATCCAAAGATTTCTGCATTCTAGCTCTTTTACCCTCCTATTTGGAAAGAGAAGGCTCTTCATTGATTTATATGGTAAATAGCCTGATTGCAAAATCCGGACATCCTCACAGTGGGTTTTATCTTCATAATCTCGAAGAACTTCATCAGAAATTAAAAGTATTGGAAAGTAAAGGTACCAAAACATTGCTCATCGGGGTTTCTTTTGCGCTCTTAGATCTGGTTGAACAATTTCCTTCAACCTTAACAAACACCATTGTGATGGAAACCGGTGGCATGAAGGGTAGACGCAAAGAATTGATTCGGGAGGAACTCCATCAAATCCTAGAAAAGGGATTGGGTGTTGAACATATCCACTCAGAATACGGTATGACGGAACTGTTGTCCCAAGGTTATTCCAAAGGCAACGGAATTTTTGAGACACCTCCTTGGATGAAAATCGTTACGCGCGACACCGAAGACCCACTTTCAATCCAACCCAATGGAAAAACAGGCGGCGTCAATGTGATTGATCTGGCGAACCTATATTCCTGCTCCTTTATCGCTACCCAAGATTTGGGGAAAACACACCCAAACGGAACTTTTGAAGTTTTGGGCCGTTTTGATGATTCGGATATCAGAGGATGTAATTTAATGGTGTTGTAATCTACTCGACGACTACTAGCACAAAATAATTCTTCTTTCCGCGCTGCAACAGTACAAACTTATCGTTGATCAAATCTGACGACGTAATCAGGTAATCCTCTTTCACCTTTTCCTTGTTCACGGATATGGAGTTTTGCTTCAATTCTCTTCGAGCTTCACCATTGGAACCCAAAAAACCGGTTTTTGCGGCAAGGGCGCCGATCATGTCCAAACCTGGTTCAAGTTCATCCTTGCTCACCGTAGCTTGTGGAACACCTTCGAAAACATCTAAAAACGTTTTCTCGTTAAGTTGTTTTAAATCATTGGAAGTTGATCTGCCAAAAAGAATGTCACTTGCCTTAATGGCATTGTTCAAATCTTCTTCTGAATGCACCATTATGGTCACTTCCTCGGCCAATTTTCTTTGTAATGCCCTCTGATGGGGAGCTTTTTTATGTTCGGACACCAAATTTTCTATCTCCTGTTGACTTAGAAAAGTGAAGATTTTAATGTACTTCTCCGCGTCTTCATCCGAAGTATTCAACCAATATTGATAAAATTTATAGGGAGATGTTCTTTCTGCATCCAACCAAACATTTCCACCTTCGGTTTTTCCAAATTTGGTTCCATCTGCCTTGGTGATCAACGGGCAAGTAAGTGCAAAACCTTTTCCTCCACCAATTCGTCGAATCAATTCTGTTCCAGTAGTTATATTGCCCCATTGATCACTGCCTCCCATCTGAAGACTACAATTGTGGTTTTGGAACAGATATAGAAAATCATATCCTTGAACCAACTGATAGGTAAACTCGGTAAAGGACATACCTTCTTTCGCATCTGAAGAAAGACGCTTTTTAACGGAATCCTTGGCCATCATATAGTTTACGGTGATGTGCTTACCAACATCGCGGATAAACTCCAAGAACGAAAAATTCTTCATCCAATCGTAGTTGTTCACCAAAACGGCCGCGTTGGGCTCGCCGCTCTCAAAATCCAAAAAACGGCCCAACTGGGCCTTGATGGCCTCCTGATTATGACGTAGGGTTTTCTCATCCAACAAATTGCGTTCCGCAGATTTGCCCGACGGATCACCGATCATTCCGGTTGCACCTCCCACCAAGGCATAAGGCTTATGACCTGCCAGTTGGAAGTGCCGCAACATCATCACGCTCACCAAATGCCCAATGTGCAAGGAGTCCGCTGTTGGATCTATACCCACATATGCACCTCGCATTTCTTCCATTAGGTGTTCTTCGGCTCCTGGCATCACATCGTGCACCATTCCCCTCCATTGCAGTTCTTGAACAAAATTCTTCGTCATAATCAGTTTTTTGGAATAGCTGCAAATATAAAATGAAGTTGGCATTTCCCTCAATTTTTACGTCACAAATAGGTACTTTTACTTTATGATTTTGGTTACAGGAGGCACTGGACTGATCGGTTCCCATTTACTTTTCCATTTGATCAACAGTGGGAAGACCGTCAGAAGCAACTATAGGAGCAAAGCATCCATAGAAAAGGTCCGTAAGGTTTTTGGGTATTATACCGATGACCCATCCTCTTTAGTGGAGAAAATTGATTGGGTACAGGCAGATATCACCGAACTTGGGAATCTGGACAACCTTTTTATTGATGTGGACTACGTGTACCATTGCGTCGCCCTGATTTCTTTCGACCCTAAAGATTATAAAATTCTTGAGCGTACAAACGTTGAAGGCACGGCGAACGTAGTCAATCTATCCTTAAAATATGGTATTAAAAAACTGTGTTACGTAAGTTCTATTGCTGCAATTGGGTCCAACCCCAAACAAACGGAAGTAACCGAGGAAAATGAATGGAACGAAGCCAAGGCCACAGTTTACGGCATTACCAAATATGAGGCAGAACTAGAAGTTTGGCGCGGCTCACAAGAGGGACTTGATATTGTTGTTGTAAACCCTGGTGTTGTAATCGGCCCAGGATTTTGGAAGTCGGGTAGTGGATCCTTTTTTACCTATGCTTCCAAAGGAAAGAAATATTACATTCCCGGTGGAACTGGTTTTGTTACCGTATCGGATGTTGTAAAAGCAATGACTATGCTCATGGAGTCGAACATCCGCACGGAGGGCTTTATTTTGGTCAATCAAAATATGACCTACAAAGAGTTTTTTGATAAAATTGCGCCTAAACTTGAAGTCTCCCCACCCACCAAAAAAGTTTCAAAATTTATGATCGAGTGCTTTTGGAGATGGGATTGGGCAAGAAGCAATCTTTTTGGGAAAAGAAGAAAATTATCCAAAGCTGTAACCAAAGGATTATTCCATAAAGAAGATTACAGCAGCGAAAAAATAAAATCTGAATTAGACTTTGAATTCGAAGACTTGGATAAGGCAATCGAGTTTTGCTGTGATAGGTTTATCGAGAAGTAATAGTATCTGACTTTTTCACACCTTCCTTTTGCTCCCTAATGGCCTTTAAGGAATCATTTCGTTGAATACTTGCCTCACGGATACTGTCGTTCAGCCTCTTTCCAATAGCCTCCAAGGTATCCTTTTGCCGCTTCAGCCTAGCTTCTACATCTTTGTATATGGTTTGGTATTCCAAAGGAATAGACGCATAATAAAGGTCGCTCTCCGCAAACTGGGTGCTATCTATATCATATTTGGTATATAGGAACTCCATGATATCGATACCTGAATCCTCAAATTTTCTGGCAGCGCCAGATTTTGCTGCATTTAAAATCGCAAGATCATGTAAAATCTCGGTCATTTTCTCCTTGGAAATAAGGTTTTCAGGTTCATCCACAACCTTTTCGGCACAGGAAACCAAAATGATGAAACCCAAAATGTATGTAACGATATATTTCATCCCTAGCGATTAAACGTAAGCCTCTTTGCTTTCTTTTCTGCACTAAAATTGCCATTCTCATAGGCCAAAAGACCATTCACAAAGGTGCGCTTTACTTCCGAATCAAAAGTAACACCTTCAAAGGGAGACCAACCACATTTATAGAAAAGATTGGCTTTTTTAACCTCATTTTTGGAACTCTGGTTAACCTGAACCAAATCTGCGTAATAGCCTTCGCGTATAAACCCACGTCGGTCAATATCAAACAACTTTGCAGGATTATGGCACATTTTTTCGACGATTTTCTCCAAACTTATGATTCCTTCCTTTTCCTTTTGGAGCATAGCCAGCAAAGCGTGCTGTACCAATGGTCCACCAGATGGCGCAGTGGTGTATGGATTATCCTTTTCTTCGAGCGTATGTGGTGCATGGTCGGTGGCAATCACATCAAAACGGTCGTCCAACAGCGCTTCCCAAAGTTTCTGCCTATCGGTTGCCGTCTTTACAGCTGGGTTCCATTTAATATGGGTGCCTTTTTTTGCATAATCCTCATCGGAAAACCAAAGATGGTGAATACATACCTCAGCGGTAATTTTCTTCTCCTCCAAGGGAATCTTGTTCGTAAACAAATTGGTTTCAATTCCTGTGGATACATGGAACACGTGCAACCTTGCCCCTGTTTTTTTGGCAAGGGCAATAGCATTTGATGAAGATAGGTAACAAGCCTCCGCACTTCGGATAATAGGGTGCATTTCTATTGGGATATTGTCCCCATACATCTCCTTGTACTTGGCCAAGTTGGTCCTTATGGTACCTTCGTCCTCACAGTGGGCTGAAATCACCATTTCGGTATTACTGAAAATTTTTTCCAGTACTTCCTCATTGTCAACCAACATATTTCCCGTAGAAGAACCCAAGAACAGTTTTACCCCGGAACATGCATTTTTGTCGAGTCGTTTTAACTCTTCCAAGTTATCGTTGGTACCTCCAAAAAGGAACGAATAATTGGCTGATGAATCCTTAGCGGCAATGGCAAATTTTTCTTCCAGTTTTTCAATGGTAGTGGTCTGTGGAATTGTATTGGGCTGCTCCATAAATGTGGTGATGCCCCCAGCAATGGCCGCCCTACTTTCCGTTGCAATGGTACCCTTATGTGTAAGTCCTGGCTCCCTAAAATGCACTTGGTCATCTATGATTCCGGGCAATAACAGATCACCTTCCAGATCTATCACCTTGGCATTGGCATCCGAGATGTCCGAATCGATTCTCGCGATAAAATCCCCATCCAACAATACATCCGATTCAAAAATGCTGTTCTCGTTCACGATTTTGGCATTCTTCAACAGTATTTTTGACATAATTAAAAGCTCTTTTTAAAAAATATACTCCTAAACTTCATAGCTATCACACCAAAAATTGCCTCCCGAATAATGGCGGAGTTCATTTTTGATTTTCCGTTTACCCGATCGGTAAAAATTATCGAGACTTCCTCTATCTTGAATTTTCTGAGATAGGCCCTGTACTTCATTTCTATTTGAAAAGCGTAGCCAATAAAGCGTACATTATCCAATTTAATGGTTTCCAGCACATTTCTTTTGTAACAGACAAATCCGGCAGTAGGGTCATGTACCTTCATTCCGGTAATCAATTTTACATAAAAAGATGCCCCGTAAGAAAGTAATATTCTTGCCAAAGGCCAGTTGACCACATTTACACCCTTTTTGTATCGGGAGCCTACGGCAACATCGGCACCATTTAAGCAGGCCCTGTGCAAACGGGACAAATCCGCTGGCCGATGCGAAAAATCCGCGTCCATTTCAAAAATATACTCGTAACCTCTTTCCAGAGCCCATTTAAAACCATGAATATAAGCTGTACCCAGACCCGATTTCTCTTTGCGAACCTCTAAAAAAAGTCGGTCCGGGTATTCCTTCTGCAATGTTCTTACACAATCCGCAGTACCATCCGGGGAGTTATCGTCCACCACAAGAACATGAAAGTCCTTTTTTAGGTCGAAGACCGTTTTTGTTATGGCCTCGATGTTCTCGATTTCGTTGAATGTGGGTATAATGACCAAGCCGTCTGCCATTCGCACTGGATTAGAATGTTCAAAAATACGGTTTTCTAAATTGTACACGCAAGAGATATAGGATGCTTAAACAGGACTTCCCCAATATTTGTAACTTTGCCCCTTTAAAATCACATTTTGATGTCTCAAAAGTTTCCCAGACTTTTTTTTGTTCTCTTGGCCGTTCTATTTGCACTCAACCTGCTGCAATCGTCGGTAACAGAACTCATTTATGATGAAGCCTACTACTGGTACTATGCGCAAAATATGGCTTGGGGGTATTTTGACCATCCGCCCATGGTCGCGTTTTTGATAAAGCTTAGCAGTTTTCTTTTTGATGGAGAACTTGGGGTACGATTTATGAGCTGCGTACTTTCTGCTGGGACCTATATACTATTGTGGTCGATGGTGGAAAATCCAAGGAAAAAGGATTATGTAACCCATTTTTTCCTTTTGGTATTCTCATTTACTTTGATGAATGCCTATGGTTTTTTGACGCTCCCCGATACAGCATTATTATTTTTCACTGCCCTGTTCCTTTGGCTGTACAAACGTTTTTTAAAGCATGAGGGTATCATGACCACAATAGGCTTAGGGTTAACAATGGCCGCATTGATGTACAGCAAGTACCATGCAGTATTGGTAATTCTTTTTGTGTTCTTATCCAACTACAAGCTCATTTTCAACAAAAAAGCGTGGTTCGCCGTAATTTTGGCCCTTATTTGCTACGCCCCCCATTTTATATGGCTCTATCAGAACGATTTTGTTTCCATCACCTTCCATTTATCCGAACGCCCGAACCAAGCATATAAGTTTGATGAATTTACCTTGGGCTTTTTCTTGAACATTGTAGTTATTATTGGCCTGCTTTTCTATTGGGTCTATGGCGCCCTTTTTAAATTCAAGGCAACGGACAAATTCTCGAAGGCATTGATTTATCTGGTTTATGGAATATTGATTTTCTTTTTCATTTCCAGCTTCAACCGGAGGGTGCAGGCGCAATGGACCATTGCTATATCAATTCCTTTGGCATTAATTGCTTTCGACCATCTTTTACACAACACCAAAAGCAGAAAATGGATGTACCGGATGGGTATCGTAAGTTTGCTTCTTTTGATGTACGCAAGAGCCTGGATGGTCAACTACCGATTATTCCCAATGTACTTTGAAACTCATGGAAACAAGGAGTGGGTGAACGAGCTTAAGACAAAATCCGGTGGGATTCCCGTTGTTTTTGAAAACTCGTACCGCCGTTCCTCCATGTATGAGTTTTATTCGGATGTACCTGCCATTTCGCTCAACAATTTTATGTACCGCAAAAACCAGTATTCCATTGATAACTCTGAGGAGCGAGTGCGCGGAAAAAAGATCTTATATGTTTCCCAGTACAGAAAAAGGGGCGACATTAGTTACATGCATCTGGACAGTACAGTTTTTCACGGAATATATATTGATGATTTTCAGTCCTACCGAAAATTGCAATGCATTGTGGAAAAGCCGGAGACCGGCATCAAACACTCGCTCAAGGTGTATAACCCATACCCTTTTGATGTGCCCTTGGAACAATTGGAATACACTATTTCTTACTCCAATAAGTACAAGCAGGTTAAGCAGATGCTTCCCCTAAAGGTTGAGAACACCTTGCCCCAACAATCTTTGTTGAAATCTAAAGACACCATCAACTACTCCTTTGAGCTACCTTTATCCACTATGGAAAGACCTGCATATTTTAGGATTGGGATTGCAGAAAACGGACTTCTTCCCGGACTCAATGGAAAACCTGTTAAAATCGAATAATGGAACCCATTGAAAAAACAATAGTTTCATTGGATTGGATGACCATAACCCTGTTTACAAGCTTGGTTGTTTTCGCACTTGGCAAATACCTGTTTCATAAGAAGTTTTTAAACTTTATCATTTTGCCTTTTAATGATAAATACATCCTGCTCCATAACAAAAAAGGACAATTTTCGCATTGGTTCCATTTGCTGTTGACCTTGTTTCAGCTTGTCAACCTATCCTTTTTTATTTTTCTGATTCTTCATACTTTCGACTTGGTTCCCCAGGATAACACCATGACCAACTATTTGATCATTCTAGGGTTTTTGGCCCTTTTTGAACTGGTCAAGTTCTTGGTACAGATGTTTACAGGATTCGTTTTCAACAACTTAAGCTTGGTTTCTAGTTTTGTTTTCAGTAAAATTTCTTACCTCAATTATAGTAGCATTATAATCTGCATTGCCAATATTTTATTGATTTACATCGCAAACGACTCAAAAACAATAATATACACGGCATTGACCCTGATTTTTCTTATAAATGGCATTGGCTTGACCAAGCTATTAAAGAACCATCAAAAAACACTCCTCCCGTATTTTCTGTATTTTATTTTGTACCTTTGCGCACTCGAAATTGCGCCCTTGGTGTTAATTGGAAGCTATTTAAAAGGTTGATAACTTATGAAAGTAAAAACAATTTTGGTTTCCCAACCAGAACCCAAAGTCGAAAACTCCCCCTATTCAAGACTAATTGAAAAAGAGAAAGTTAAAGTAGATTTTAGACCTTTCATACACGTTGAAGGCGTAGAGGCCAAAAATGTGAGACAGCAAAAAATCGACTTGAACAACTTTACGGCGATTATCCTTACGAGCAGAAACTCTGTGGATCACTTTTTTAGGATTGCCGATGAAATGCGCTTCAAAGTTCCGGATTCCATGAAATATTTTTGTCAGTCGGAGGCCGTTGCCTACTACTTGCAAAAATATGTGGTGTACAGAAAAAGGAAGATTTATGTTGGGAAAAGGACTTTTAACGAGTTGATTCCCTTGATCAAGAAGTACAAGGATGAAAAGTTTCTATTGCCTTCTTCCGATTCATTAAAACCTATTGTTCCCGAATTGTTGGACGAACTAGGTGTAAATTGGACAAGAGGAATCTTCTACAAAACGGTAATCAGCGACCTTTCTGACCTTAGAAATGTGTACTACGACATTTTGGTATTCTTCAGCCCATCAGGAATCGAATCTTTAATGAAGAACTTTCCCGATTTTGAACAAAACGATACAAGAATTGCCGTTTTTGGCAATAGTACGGTAAAAGCAGCAACAAGTGCAGGTCTTAGGATAGACATTCAGGCACCAACGCCCGAAACTCCTTCCATGACCATGGCATTACAAAAGTACATTACCAGCGTTAACAAGTAATTTTAATTCTGGCCTAAAAACTAAAACGCCCTCGGTAGACCGGGGGCGTCTTTTTTTTCTAGAATGCGTACCGTTGTGGTCCTCCCCTCCGGATTTCCTCGCTGGCGTGCTCCTCGAATTTCTTGAAATTCTCCCTAAAAGCATTGGTAAGCTTAAAGGCCGTTTTGTAGTAAGCCTCGTCATTGTTCCATGTAGCCCTTGGGCTCAGTACCTTAGTAGGCACTCCCGGGCACTCCCTTGGCTGGGCCACGCCAAAGACCGAATGGATATGGTACTTCTCGTAATTGTACAGTCCCAGCTCGCCGTTCAATGCGGCGCTGATCATTGCTCTAGTATATTTTAGCTCCATGCGGGTGCCCACTCCGTAGGGACCTCCCGTCCAGCCCGTGTTCACCAACCAAACGTCCACACCGGATTCCTTCATCTTCTTGCTCAACATCTCCGCATACTTGGCCGGGTGCAATGGCATAAAAGGAGCCCCAAAGCATGCGGAAAAGGATGGCTGTGGCTCCACAACGCCCGCTTCCGTTCCAGCAACCTTGGCCGTATAGCCAGATATAAAGTGATAGGCCGCCTGTGCAGGGGTCAATTTTGAAATGGGGGGCAATACCCCAAAGGCATCCGCCGTAAGGAAAAAGATGTTCTTCACGTTCTTCCCTATCGATGGCCACTGTATGTTATCGATGTGGTGTATCGGGTAGCTTACCCTAGTGTTCTGGGTGATCGAGGTATCGGTGAAATCCACCTCACCGTTGTCGTCCAATACCACGTTCTCCAAAATAGCGCCCTTTTTGATGGCTCCGTAGATCTCCGGTTCCTTTTCTTTTGATAAATCGATCACCTTGGCATAGCATCCCCCCTCAAAATTGAAAACCGTGTTGTCCGGCGTCCATCCGTGCTCATCATCGCCGATGAGCTTTCTGTCAGGGTCCGTGGAAAGGGTTGTTTTGCCCGTTCCCGATAGACCAAAGAATATCGCCGTGTCCCCCGATTCCCCCACATTGGCGGAACAGTGCATGGGAAGGGTCTCCTTGTATACGGGAAGGATGAAGTTGAGCGCGGAGAATATCCCTTTCTTGATCTCCCCCGTATAGCCCGTACCGCCGATAAGGGCAATCTTCCTGCCAAAGTTCAGTATCGCAAAGTTGTGCTGCCTGGTGCCGTCCTCCTTTGGGTCGGCCATAAAACCGGGTGCGTTTACCACCGTCCACTCTGGGTCAAAATCCTCTAATTCCTCCTCAGTGGGACGAAGGAACATATTGTAGGCGAACATATTGGACCACGGATATTCGTTTATCACACGGATGTTCAAACGGTAGTCGGCATCTGCACAGGCATATGAGTCCCGTACGAAGAGCTCCTTGGTGTTCAGATAGGCGATGACCTTGTCGTACAGCGCATCGAACTTTTCACTATCAAAGGGAATATTGATGTCGCCCCACCAGATCTTGTCCTTGGTGATATCGTCCTTCACGATAAAACGGTCCTTCGGCGACCGTCCCGTGAATTCCCCAGTATTTACCGCCAACGCCCCTGAAGAGGCTTCACGGCCCATGCCCTTGTCAATCGTGATGTCCTGGAGTTCTTCCGGGGACAATTGGTAGTGGATGTTGTCGTGGTTTATTCCGTAAACATTTAACGAAATCGTTTTCGTGGCTGGAGCAGAATCCTTCATAGTTTAATTTTTGCGTTGGTACAAAACTAGGAAATATTCAGTTTTACTCCTTTTAAAACCTACTTAATTGGATGATTTTGTGATTAAAATGTGATATTCCAATTGATTCCTCCAAATGATCACAAAACATTATTGGTCTTTCTTAAAAACCTAAAATCTCTGACACAAATCGTTCTAAAAACTTAAAAATCAATATTTGAATACAAAATTACCTCATTCGTCAATTCAAAACGGCCATTCATCAATTGGGCCAAACATTTTATGATTGTTTCCAATACATTTCGAATCCAAAAATATATTTATATGCAAACCATAAAAGGTATTACCTTAATCTGCATCGTACTTTTCTTATGCTTGAACTGTAATTCGAAATCGGAAAAGAAAGCTGGCTCATCTGAAAATTCCGATATTCTTGAAATCGGGGATACTGACATCAACAATCTTTCTAAAGCTTCATCGGCAATATGTTTATGGCCCAAAGTGGGGTTACGGGACAAACCTGGCCGAAAAGACACTAAATATCTAACTACAATTTATTTTGGGGAAAATGTAACCTTTCTTGAGCCGAAGATGACAAAGAATACCTAAAAGTCCAACTTTCGGATGGAAGTGAGGGCTGGGTATACGAACACCTTTTTGCATTAGGTGGCGAACTGGCCATTATTGAAAAGGAAACTGAACTCTATAAAAGACCGGACATCATGACCTTTGAAGGAAAAAAATTGGAACCTATGGACATGGTTGTAATCTTTGAGAGCGAGGAGCAGGAAGATTGGCACGAAGTGACCAGCATGAAAAGAGAAAAAAAGGGGTGGATTCAAGGGGATATTGATGCTATACAGAATGAGATTGACGTAAAACTTGGAATCCTCTATTGGCGGGCAATGGAAGAGTCGCCCGAAAAGAAATTTGAATTATTGGAAAATATTCTGGCCAATCCCAATTTTAAAAAATCAAAATTGATAGAAAACGTAAACAAAGCACTTTACGATACCAACCAAGGGGAAGCTTTCTATATTAAAGAACTTGATTCCTTTGAAAACCTTTCTTCCAACAAACTGGGTATAAAAACTGATTTGGCCAATGTAAGAAGTGAGCCAAGCACTACAAGCGACATCCTGTTTCAAGTTGAAAAAGGTAACATCTGCCATATTACAGCACAAGGGGAATCCTTGGTTGAAATAAATGGGGTTTCCGATCGCTGGTACAAAGTTAATTTTGACGGTAAAGAGGGTTGGGTATTTGGATATTACACTACTAAAAGAAGAGAATAAAACAAGAATTATCTGGATTTAATTATTCGATACCCCAATAGCATCCAACCGAGTATCATAAAAACCCCACCTATTGGGGTTAAAAAGCCGATTACTTTAAAATCGAAAGTGGTCACTTTGTTCAATGCGAGTAAATAAATCGAACATGAGAACGGGATAACCCCTAAAAGAACAGAAACAAAGACCATTTTTTTGGTCTTTTCCGCTATCCCGTTATAAAGTGCCAAAAACAGCAGGAATAAAGCATGGTACATCTGGTACCTAACTCCTGTTTCAAAAGTATCCACAGCATCCTTATCCACCAATTTTTCCAATCCATGTGCACCAAATGCTCCCAAGACTATGGCCACCATTCCCATAATGGTTCCCGTCAATAAAATTGTTCTGTTCATAACTTTAATTTACTATTTTTTTAAAAATATAACATTTTAATACCTTAGTGACCATACAATTCAAAAGTAAACAAAACACATGGTCCGTACTATTTTAGTTATAGGAGCTGGTAAATCGACCTCATACCTTTTAGATTATCTTTTAAAAAAATCAGACGGAGAAAATATTCGTCTCAAAATCGGAGACCTACATCCCGAAAATATCCCCGAAAAATTTTCCAAACATCCAAACTGTAGTGTTTTCTCCCTTGATATATTCAACGAAGCTGATAGAAAAAAAGCCGTTTCGGAGGCTTCTATTGTTGTTTCCATGCTACCCGCAAGTTTACACATCAATGTGGCACGTGATTGTATTGAATTTGAAAAACATTTTATCACCGCTTCGTATGTTAGCGATGAGCTCAGGGCACTGGACGCCGAGGTAAAAGAAAAAAACCTTGTTTTCATGAACGAAATCGGTCTGGATCCCGGAATTGACCACATGAGTGCCATGGAAGTTATAGACAGAATCCGGGATGCCGGAGGCAAAATGCTCCTCTTCGAATCTTTTACAGGTGGTTTGGTTGCCCCGGAAAGTGACACCAACCTTTGGAACTATAAGTTTACGTGGAATCCAAGAAATGTGGTGCTTGCCGGACAGGGAGGTACTGCAAAATTTATCCAAGAGGGTACTTACAAATACATACCTTATCAGAAACTCTTCAGGAGAACTGAGTTTTTAGAAGTTGAAGACTATGGCACTTTTGAGGTCTATGCCAACAGGGATTCCTTAAAATACCGGGAAGCCTATGGCCTACAACATGCATTGACATTATACCGGGGTACCATGAGAAGGGTCGGATTTTCCAAGGCGTGGCAAATGTTCGTGATTCTTGGTATGACGGACGACAGTTATTCTATCGAAAATTCGGAAGGAATGTCGTACCGCGAATTTGTAAATCTCTTTCTTCCCTATTCTCCCACGGATTCGGTCGAATTAAAATTGAGGCACTACTTAAAAATCGACCAAGACGACATTATGTGGGGAAAACTTTTGGAGCTCAACCTTTTTGATGCTACCAAAAAAATACCCTTGAAGAATGCAACGCCGGCTCAAATGCTTCAATACATATTGGAGGACAGCTGGACCCTTGAAGAGCACGAAAAAGACATGATAGTTATGTACCATAAGTTCGGATATGAGCTCAATGGTGAAAAAAAGCAGATCGATGCCAATATGGTCGTAATCGGTGAAAACCGTGCCTATACCGCAATGTCCAAAACCGTAGGATTACCTGTTGCCATGGCGACGTTGCAAATTTTGAATGGTAAAATCAACACCCCAGGGGTTCAAATTCCGATAAAAAAAGAAGTGTATAAGCCGATTTTAGAGGAACTAAAAGCCAATGGAATACAATTTAAGGAATATGAAGTCCCTTATCTTGGTTACAATCCTGATTCCGTTGCAGGTTAATCTCCTGTATATTTTGAATATATTTGACTTCAAATCAAAATAGAAATTGTGAAAAACAATAACAATTCGGTTAAGATTGATGGGATTGACAAGAAAATCCTAAGATACCTAATGGAGGATGCCCGTAAACCTATTCTTGAAATTGCCAGGAACATTGGAATTTCAGGCGCAGCGATTCACCAAAGACTTCGTAAACTGGAAAGTTCAGGACTCATTTCTGGCTCCAAATTCGTAATCAATCCAAAGGTTCTAGGTTACTCAACCATGGCTTACATTGGCATTTATTTGGATAAGGCCATGACCAATCCAAAAGCCGTAAAACAATTAAAAGATATACCCGAGGTTTTGGAATGCCATTACACCACGGGGAACTGGTCCATCCTTATTAAAGTATTGTGTCAAGACAACGAGCACCTTATGCAGGTACTCAACAAAAAAATACAACAAATAGAAGGTGTTTCCCGGACCGAAACCTTTATATCATTAGATCAACAAATTGACCGACAAATTCAAATTTGATATTTGTATTGAATCTAAATAAACATTACATTTGTCCCATGAATGTAATATTTCAATCCACATATTACACCCTATATCAAGCTGCCAACGAGCGCTGTTTTTATGTTGATTTCGGTCAAAAAATGGTTCGTATGTCGTTGTGCCAGTTGCTTGCTCTTCGCCACAAGGTGATGAGTATCGACATTGAGCACCATTTTGACAGCGATTTGAACGCGCATGGCTTCGAAGTCCTTATGCTATGCAACAAAGAGCATCTTTTTGTTCTGAACACCTTGGAAATATTAGATCTTAAGAAACTGGTCCACCACAGCTTCGTATCCTTGGGGCTTTCTGTAGAAACTGCGGAATTTTCCATTTCTTAGCTCCTTCCCTCTTATTTTTAATAAGTCTTAAACTGCCTTAAAACTAGGGCACTTCCTTTTTAAACGCCTTTAAATTCAGTATCTTTACTGTTATAATAGGATTAAAATCATAGTAATTATGAAAGATATAGCAAGACAAAGTATGAGCATTAAAGTGGAGTCTATGGATTTGCTCAACGGACAGATAAAAATGGAGGCCCATGCTTCCGCTACCTATTTGGCCATGGCCTCTTGGTGCGAGCAGAACGGCTTCTTTACCAGTGCCAAGTTTTTCTTCAAACAAGCCGAAGAAGAACGTGGGCACATGATGAAGATTTTCAACTTTTTAGTGGATACGGGCGGAAACCCAATTTCTCCAGAGGTCACTGGAATCAACCATGATTACTCATCCATTGTTGATGTTTTCGAATCTACCTTGGAACATGAAGTGAAAGTCACCAAATCCATTCACAACATTGTAAAAAAAGCTCGGGAAATCGGGGATTTTGCCACTGAACGCTTTTTGGACTGGTTTGTAATGGAACAAGTTGAAGAGGAAAACACAATCAGGGACATCTTGGATATGATAGAGGTTACCGGTACCGAAGGTGTGGGTCTTCAGATGATAGACAACAAGATTTTGGACTGGATTGACTAATCCATTCTTCTAACTTCGAACAACCGAACAACATATAAAAAGGGAGCCAAATGGCTCCCTTTTTTTGTTCCGTAATGCTATCATTTCTTAATCCCTGCCGCCAAAAACCTGAACGGCCCAGTACAATAGCGACGCCAAAGCACCCAATGCTGCCACCAAATAAGTTCTAGCTGCCCATTTTAGCGCATCTTCAGCTCCGGAATATTCTTCTTGGGTCACCATGTTTTTCTGTTTTAACCAAACCAATGCCCTTTTACTGGCATCATACTCTACAGGGAGTGTAATAAAACTGAACAAGGTCGCAAATCCCATCATGACCAAACCAGCTACGGCGATGTAAAATCCGAGACCACCAGCAACACCAGTTGCGGCCATCAACATAATACCTCCAAAAACCACCCAAGTGGACATTCCGGACGTAACGCTTACAATAGGCACCAGCTTGGAACGCATCGTAAGCCATTCATAAGCCTGTGCATGCTGCACGGCGTGTCCGCATTCGTGGGCGGCCACCGCTGCTGCCGAAGCATTACGCTGGTTATATACGCCTTCACTGAGGTTGACGGTTTTGTTTTTTGGATTATAATGGTCCGTGAGCATACCGGGAGTGGAAATCACCTTTACATCCCGGATTCCATGATCATCGAGCATTTTCTGTGCAATTTCCGCACCGCTCATACCATTTCGCAAATGGACCTTTGAATATTTTTTGAACTTGCTCTTCAATCGGTTGCTGACCATCCAGCTGATCAGGGCAATTCCACCGATCAATATATAATATGTCATCATAGTCTTATCACTTTTAATTGAATATAAATATACCATATAAAAGCAAAAACCCCGCCAAATAATGGCAGGGCTCTTTTACTGTCAAAATGTTAGTTGATTAAGCTAACACAGGTTCCAAGTGAAAGGTTTCCGCAATTTCTTTATAAACCACTTCACCCTCAACAACGTTGAGACCTTTTTCCAAGGATTTATCCAACTTACAGGCACTACGCCATCCCAAGTTGGCCAATTTTAGCACATAGGGCAGTGTTACATTCGTCAAGGCAACAGTAGAAGTATAAGGCACTGCCCCTGGCATATTGGCTACACAATAGTGGACCACATCATCTATAATATAAATGGGATCCTCATGGGTCGTTGGCTTGGTGGTTTCCACACATCCGCCTTGATCTACCGCTACATCAACTATAACGGTTCCTGGATGCATGTCCTTGAGCATGTCCCTAGTGATCAAATTAGGGGCTTTTGCTCCTTTCAAAAGGACTCCACCGATTATTAAATCGTTCGTTTTTATATGATTTCTGATATTGAATTCGTTGGAAAAACCGGTCACCACATGGCTCGGCATGATATCGTTCACATACCTTAGGCGTTTCATGTTCACATCCAGAATGGTTACTTGGGCTCCCAAACCTGCTGCCATTTTAGCAGCCTGAATACCCACGGTACCGGCTCCGAGCACCAAAACACGACCCGGGGACACGCCAGGAACGCCTCCCAAAAGCACCCCTTTCCCTTTCACGGGTTTTTCCAAATACTTAGCTCCTTGCTGAATGGCCATTCTACCCGCCACTTCGGACATCGGAGTCAGCAAAGGCAAGGTCCCGTCTTCGTCCTCCACCGTTTCATACGCAATGCAAATGGCTTTGCTCTTGATCATGGCCTTGGTCAAAGCTTCGCTCGATGCAAAGTGAAAATATGTGAAGACGATCTGTCCTTCTTGAATCAAATTATATTCTTCCGCAATGGGCTCTTTTACCTTTACGATCATATCGCTCATGGCATACACCTGACCGATAGTGTCCAAAATAGTGGCCCCTGCCCGTTGGTAATCCTGATTAAAAAAACCACTTCCCTCACCTGCACCAGATTGCACATATACGGTGTGGTTGTTCTTTACCAATTCAAATACCCCGGCAGGCGTCATGCCGACCCGGCTTTCGTTGTTTTTGATTTCTTTAGGTATCCCAACAGTCATAATGTTGTTTTTTACAGTTGATGGGCCAAAGTTGAATAAAAAAATCAAATAAAAACAGAAATACTCGACAAAAAACAGGGGTATCATGTCAAAATAACCATTTTTTAACATTTATACCCTAATTTTTATGGGGTTATATTATTTTTAAATCTTTTTTATATGATATACCCCTATTTTTTAAAGGATGTGTATATGTAATAATAAAAAAGCATGCCGATTGGCATGCTTTTTAGGGGGTATTCCTATAAAATTCTTAAATAATTCGTCTAATAATCGTATTTTGAGACTATCCCACGATATTCACAATCTTTCCCGGGACCACGATTACCTTTTTAGGTGTTCTGCCTTCCAATTGCGCCAGTGTTTTTTCGTGGGCCATAACAGCGGCCTCGATTTCATCCTTGTTCATATCCAATGGCAACTCCAACTTGAAGCGCATTTTACCATTAAAGGATATCGGGTATTCCTTGCTGCTTTCCACCAAATGCTTTTCCTCAAACTTGGGGAAGGGTGCTTCGGCAATGGACTTTGAATGACCCAAACGACTCCAAAGCTCCTCAGCTATGTGAGGTGCATAAGGCGACACCAAAATGGCCAACGGTTCCAAAATGGCCTTGCTGGTACATTTTTGCGCTGTCAGCTCGTTGACACAGATCATAAAGGTGGACACCGAAGTATTGAACGAGAAGTTCTCGATATCCTCTTCCACTTTTTTGATGGTCTTGTGCAGGGTTTTTAGATTTTCGGCAGTGGGTTCCGATTCGGTAACGCTTCGACTACGCTCAGCGTCCGAATCGATAAAGGGAGAATAGAGCTTCCATAATTTTTTAAGGAAGGAATGCACTCCCGTGATTCCCGCCGTGTTCCAAGGTTTGGATTGCTCCAAGGGACCCAAGAACATTTCATACAAACGCAACGAATCAGCCCCGTATTCCTCACAAATAGCATCTGGATTGACGACATTGTATTTGGATTTGGACATTTTTTCGACTTCGCGACTTACAATGTATTTACCATCTTCTAGAATGAACTCGGCATCCTTATATTCTGGTTGCCATTGTTTGAATCCTTCAACATCCAACTCATCGGATGCATTGACCAAAGAAACATCCACGTGGACAGGCTCAAAAGATATATCGATAAAGCATTCCTTGTTTAAGACCTTGGACTTATCTTCATCATTTAGATATTGGAGCAATTTATTTTGTAGTCTATATGAAGTTTCAAAAGGGGTAAGCTTCATTATTTCTCCCTGAAAAGAAGGAATAAAAACTGTCTTACTTATTTCAAAATCTTTAACAATTGAGTCTTCAAATTCTTTAGTATCTTGAATCATCTGATTCCTTAGATTGATATTATCCCTGCCATCTTCTCTCTTCTTAGAAGAGTCAGAATTATTGATCTCTCTTAGTGTTAATTTTTTTCCGAGTCGATAAACAAAGGCACTGGTCCCCGTAATCATCCCTTGGTTGATCAACTTTTTGGCAAACTCGTCTTTGGGTACATAACCCATATCAAACATAAACTTCTGCCAAAAACGGGAATACAACAAGTGGCCCGTAGCGTGCTCGCTTCCTCCGATATATAAGTCCACATCTTGCCAATAATTGATGGCTTCGGGAGAGAAAATAGCGTCATCATTCCGTGGATCCATATACCTATTAAAGTATTGGGAACTTCCCGCCCAACCGGGCATCGTGTTCAATTCCAAAGGAAAAATGGTCTTGTGATCAATCAAATTATTGGAAACGACTTCATTTTTATCGGTGTCCCAGGCCCATTCTGTAGCATTGCCCAATGGCGGCTCGCCCGTTTCGGTGGGGAGGTATTTTTCCACTTCGGGCAATTGCAAGGGCAAATGCTCTACATCGATCATCTGCGGCATACCATCCACATAATACACAGGGAAGGGTTCTCCCCAATACCGCTGACGGCTAAATACGGCGTCACGTAGGCGGTAATTCACTTTGCCTTCGCCGTGTCCGATCTTTTCCAATTCAGTAATGATCTTCTTCATCGCCTTTTTATACGGCAATCCGTTTAGAAAATCAGATTTGGCAATGACCGTGTTTTCCTTGTCGGCAAATGCCTCTTCGGAAATATCGACCCCTTCAAAAATGTTGGGGATATCAATATGGTAATGTTTGGCAAAATCGTAATCCCGTTGATCGCCACAGGGCACGGCCATAACCGCTCCCGTTCCGTAACTGGCCAACACGTAATCGCCAATCCAAATAGGAATGGGCTCTTTGGTGAACGGATGCTCTGCATATGCGCCCGTGAACGCCCCTGAAATGGTTTTTACATCGGCCATACGGTCACGCTCGGAACGTTTTGCCGTGGCTTCCACGTAAGCATCCACCTCAGCTTTTTGTTCTGGCGTAGTGATTTTGGCCACCAACTCGTGCTCTGGAGCCAAGGTCATAAAACTTACCCCAAAAATAGTGTCGGGACGGGTGGTGAAAACCTCAATTTGATATGGGTGATTGAGCGGAGTCGAAATCCCATCTTGGTCGCTTCGACTACGCTCAGCGTCCAATACATTAAAAGTAACCGAAGCCCCAACGGAACGTCCAATCCAGTTGGTCTGGGAATCCTTTAAAGGTTGCGGCCAATCAATTTTGTCCAAACCATCCAACAAACGTTGGGCATACGCAGTAATGCGCATACTCCATTGCGTCATTTTTTTACGCACCACGGGATGACCGCCACGCTCGGAAACTCCGTTTACGATTTCATCATTGGCCAAAACGGTTCCCAAGGCGGGACACCAGTTCACTTCGGTATCCGCCAAATAAGTGAGTCTATATTTTAAGACGATCTCTTGTTTTTCCTTTTCTGAAAATCCATTCCAAGCGGCGGCATCAAAAGTTGGAGTATCATCATCACAAACAGCTTCAACATTGGCATTTCCTTCTTTTTCAAAAATGGAAATCAAACTGGAGATGTTCTCCGCTTTGTCGGATTTCTTGTTGTACCACGCATTGAACAATTGGATAAAGACCCATTGCGTCCATTTATAATATTGTGGGTTGGAGGTACGCACTTCGCGGCTCCAATCAAAAGAAAAACCGAGCTGATCTAACTGCTCACGGTATCTGTTGATGTTGTTTTCCGTAGTGATAGCCGGATGCTGCCCCGTTTGAATCGCATACTGCTCCGCAGGCAACCCAAAGGAATCGTAGCCCATGGGATGCAACACATTGAATCCTTTATGTCTTTTATAACGCGAATAGATGTCCGTGGCAATGTAACCTAGTGGGTGCCCTACGTGCAAGCCTGCCCCTGATGGGTAAGGGAACATCGACAATGCATAAAATTTAGGTTTTTCGGAATCGTTGGATGCCTTAAAAGTTTCATTTTCTGCCCAATACTTCTGCCATTTGGCCTCAATCTCGCGGAAATCGTAATTCATTGTTAATCTTGTTCAATTTCGTGTGCAAAAATAGGTTTAATCCCCTAAATACAATTTACTTTTCTATTTTTACGTACTGATTCTACTATATGAGCCAATATATTGAACGATATCAGCGTCGAAAACTGATCTCCTCCTACTTTTCCGTGGCTTTGAGCATTGCCCTGGTCCTGTTTCTATTAGGGGTTCTGGGACTTTTGGTGCTCAATACCAAAAAATTAGCGGATCATTTTAAGGAACAGATTACCATTTCGGTGTTTTTGAAGGACAGTGCAAAACCTGTGGAAATAGATCAGTTGCAGAAAAGTTTGGCCCTTGCCGAGTACACCAAGTCTGCCGAATACATTTCCAAGGAAGATGCGGCCGAGCAATATAGCGAGGATATCGGCGAAAATTTTGAAGAGTTCTTGGGCTACAATCCCTTGAAAAACTCCATAGATGTAAATTTGAAGGCTGATTTTGTCTCTCCAGAACAAATTGACGAAATCGCAAAGGAACTGGCCGACAAGGCTTACGTGGACGAAGTGAGCTACGACAAACCGTTGATTTCCCTCCTGAACAATAATGCACGAAAAATCAGTCTATGGATTCTGGTGGCCAGTGCCGTATTCACGCTCATTGCGGTGTTGTTGATCAACAGCTCCATCCGTTTGTCCATTTATTCCAAAAGGTTCATCATCAAAACCATGCAAATGGTGGGCGCTACCAAAACGTTTATTCGAAGACCCTTTATTTGGACGAACATTAAACTAGGGATGGCGGGAGCTTTTGTCGCCTTGATCGGACTTGGTGTTTTGGTGTACTATATCGATAAAAATTTCCCTGAACTGAATCTATTGCAAGATTATATTGTTCTCATCATTTTGTTCGTTAGTGTCTTTGGTCTGGGTGTGATTATTTCGTGGGCCAGTACCCATTTTGCGACACAACGCTTTTTAAACCTGAGAACGGACGATCTTTATTATTAACTTTGCAGCATGAGCAAGAAAAACAACAACGGTCAAAAACCTGCAAAAGAGTTTGTTTTCCAAAAGAAAAACTATCTCTTTCTATTTATAGGTATTGCCTTTATTGCCCTTGGATTTATTTTGATGAGCGGTGGTGGAAGCGACGACCCCGAAGTATTCAATCCTGAAATCTACAATTTTAGAAGAATCCGCCTTGCACCGACCTTGATCCTTATCGGTCTTGGCATTCAGGTTTACGCCATATTGTTGAATCCTCACAAGAAAAAGAAGGAATAATTGGAATTGATCGACGCCATTATCCTTGGAATCATTCAGGGATTGACCGAATTTTTACCTGTTTCCTCCAGCGGTCACTTAGAATTGGGAAAAGCCATTTTGGGAGCACAGGCCGTTCCTGAAGAAAGTTTGTTGTTTACCGTAGTGCTTCATTTTGCGACTGCATTAAGTACCTTGGTGGTGTTCCGAAAAGATGTTTTTCATATTCTGAAAGGTCTTTTTCAGTTTAAATGGAACGAGGAAACCCAATTTTCCTTAAAAATCATCATCTCCATGATTCCTGCCGCTTTGGTCGGTCTTTTTTTGAATGATTTTATCGAAGTGTTTTTTGATGGTGCCATCGTAATCGTTGGTATTATGTTGGTCATCACGGCATTTTTGCTCTATTTGGCCGATTTGGCCAAGACCACGGATAAAAATGTATCATTCCGAAGTGCTTTTGCCATTGGAATGGCGCAGGCCGTGGCCATATTGCCTGGAATTTCCCGAAGTGGTGCGACTATTTCGGCTGCAGTTCTTTTAGGGGTTGACAAAACAAAATCGGCCCGTTTTTCCTTTTTGATGGTGGTCCCATTGATTTTGGGCAAAGTCGCCAAAGATGTGATGGGCGGTGATATTTCTTTTCATGGCGACCAAGCCGTGGCCATGGGAGCAGGATTTGTGGCAGCGTTTATCGCTGGACTTGCTGCTTGTACCTGGATGATCAAATTGGTACGCCAGAGCAAGCTTACCTATTTTGCCATTTATTGTTTGATCGTAGGTTTGATTGCCCTTGCGTGGAGCATTTGGGGATAGATCAGTATATTTGCCCAAAACCCCAAGTTTTTGAACACCAAAGAAGATTTTTTAAACGGTCAGATTCTTTTGATTGACAAGCCTATTGAATGGAGCTCTTTCCAAGCCGTTAATGCTTTGAAATGGGCCATTCGCAAAAAATTCAGCCTCAAAAAGATAAAAATCGGTCATGCGGGAACATTGGACCCATTGGCCACAGGCCTGTTGATTATCTGTACGGGGAAATTCACTAAAAAAATTCCAGAGCTTCAGGGACAGGTAAAAGAGTACACGGGTACCTTCACGTTGGGCGCTACTACACCTTCTTATGATCTGGAAACCGAAGTGAACGGGAACTTTCCCATCGATCACATTACAGATGCATCCATCAAAGATGCCACAACGCAATTCTTAGGTGAAATTGATCAAGTACCTCCTATTTTTTCAGCCTTAAAAAAAGATGGAAAGCGATTGTACGAACTTGCCCGCGAAGGGAAAGAAGTGGAAATAAAATCACGAAAAATAGAAATATCCGAGTTTGAAATTACCCGAATAGACCTGCCCGAATTGGATTTTCGAGTGGTGTGCAGCAAAGGAACCTATATCCGTTCCCTAGCACACGATTTTGGTAAAGCATTGGGTTCTGGAGCCTATTTATCCGAGCTCCGAAGAACCAAAATAGGTGATTTCAACGTAAATAATGCTACAAGCCCCAATGTTTTCAAGGAAAACCTTGAATTAAACGCTTCAACCTAAAAGGTTGGGATAAAATAATTTTGAAAAAAAGCGGTTATAGATAAACGATGAACTTAAACAAGAACCAGTTATCACTTTTGATTACTTTCTTCTCTATGTCCATAGTGATTTTATTGCTTTTCAATATTCACTTGGGGGGCGTACAGGAGGATGAATATGTCATTGAAATGAGCCTGGCCGACGAGGACATCGAAAAATTGATTGAAGAGGAAGAACAACGATTGGAAGAAATGGCAGCCAACAGTGACCCTATTAAAAGTCACATGGCCGTGAACGAGACTGCAAAACCCAGCGTTGGGAACCCTGAGCCCTTAAAAACGTTGGAAGAACTACTGGAAGAAAGGGCCATGAGCAGCGAATCGGGGGAGTATGCCGATAACTCAGGTTTTGAGGACCAATTAAAACAGTTGAAAGCACAACGAGACGAGAAAAAAGAAAAACTTGGTGAACGCGATGCTCAAAAAGAGGAGTTTACCAATTATTTAAAAGATAGACGTACCTCCATCTCCTATTCTTTGTTGGAAAGAAATGCCTACTATCTTCCTCCACCCATCTATACTTGTATTGAAGGCGGTAAAGTTGTGATCAACATTACTGTGGACGAAAATGGATATGTAAACGAGGCCACTTTCAACGATAAAAGTTCGGGAACCAGTAATGGTTGTTTAGTGGACAACGCTATCGCCTATGCACTAAAGGCACGTTTTAGTCCGGATTCCAAAGCATCACAAATAGGGACGATAACCTATTTATTCCAAGGGAAGTAACTCCAAGATATCCTCAAGAATATTTTGACCTTTGTTTTTGTTGTACCAAACCTGAAGTTCTTGTTTGAACTCATCGGTCAACTTTCCATGCTCTCTTTTGTAGTCTTCCACCATTTGGGTGGCAATACTAGGTCTTGGACCCCACTCGCCAACGATTTCATTATTGACTTTGTCAAATACAATCACTTTAGGAATTGAACGCGCCCCGTTTGTAAGGAAAGTATCCATTAAATCGAGACTTTCATCCCTTAACACAATCTTTAATGTTATGTTTGGGCTTGCTTCAGCAATTTTATTCATAATCGGCAAACTTGCTGCAGCATCACCGCACCAGCTTTCGGTCAGTACGAGCAGGACCAATTCCTTATCAAGGGACTTTAATTTTTGCCGGACCTCTTCGGAAATCTTGAATGTTTTTTCCCAACGTGACATTCGTTTATCTCCCAATTTGGTATAATTGACAAATATTTCAGATTTATTGGGACCGGTGGAACCACCTGTCAAGGCCAACTTGGAAACCAATGCGCGGTAACTTGAGTAATCCATGGCCTTTTGCAGATAATCCTGTACTATTTCCAATCTATTCTTCTCCAGTATTTCCATAAAAACATTTTTTCAAAAGTAGTACCATACATTCAGCCGTTAGGTGACTTTTGTCATTGGTTGTTTATAACACCTTTTCCTTACAATGTTTTTGGGTTTATGGCCAAACTCTTGAACAGCATGGCCTTGGTATAGAAAAATTTGTTCTGCATCTCGTTCTGCTTTAGGTAAGCATCGATGAGCTTGCTCTCACGTGAATTGATCAAAAATAAGGAACTCTCTCCAAAACTGAATTTTCGTTCCTCGGCCCGCAACATAGTTGTATAGTCTTTGACAATGTCGGTTATCAACTGGTTTTGTTGCGTAAAGGAATCCAGTTCGTTATAAATAGCAATCACCTTGTTCTGAATTTCGACTTGTGCGTTATCCCTTTCATATTCAGCATCCCGAAGCTTGAACTTGGCCAATTTTAGATCTCCACGTTCTTTCCTAAGGAAAAGGGGCATCTGAAAACTCAATCCGGCCTTATAATTTTCGGTCACAAAAGAATCGATGAACTCCGGGGTCTCAGTAATAAAATTATATTCAGCTTGCAATTTTGGAAGTAGTTTGTTGGCCTTTAACCTTTTATCAACTGCCAACCCTTCTATTTTATAATCCAAGGACAATAGTTTTGGATGTGTTTCCAGATTAAAGCTGTCCAACGGTATACCATCTATCTCCAAGGTTGAATTGATATCTATTTCGGGCTCCAGATTAGGGGCTATGCCAGGTTGAAGTTCAACGGGAACATCTTCGATCCATAAAAAATTACTGAGCTCCAATGATTTTTTCATCAGGTTGACCTTTGCTTGCTGATATCCCAAATCACGGTTTCGGACTGCAATTTTGGCCTCTACGGTATCGATCATGGCAATATCGCCTGCCAGGGCACTCTCTTTTATCCCTTGAAAGCGTATCTCTGCATTCTCTAAAAAATCTTTGTATACCTCAGCATCTCTGTAGGATTTCAACCAATCAAAATAGGCCAAGGATGCATTGTATAGCACTTGGTTGACCTGCAGGTCTTGGTCGGCTTTGGTCTGCTCCCTAAAAAGCTTTGCCTTTCTTAGGGTGGCCATACGCTCGTTTATCCAAAACCCCTGTAAAACGGACATGGATACCCCGGCGCTGTACAGACCATCATCGGGCAAGGTTTCATCAGGATTAAGGTAGTATCCTTCATTCTGCTGAAAATTCCCTTTAAGCTCTATCCCAAACCAGGTAGGTATCTTGAAGGTGGCATTTAAGCGGTCCCAGTATTCGGTATCCTTGAACTCCTTGGTATTGTAATCTACTTCAACCTTGGGATCAAACCCTCCTCTGGCCTTCATAAGATTGGCCTGCCCTATGGCTATGTTCAATTGGGCCTGCTTGGCTACGGGATGGTATTTTTTTACATAGCCCAAATACTCTTTAAATCCCAGTACCAAAGAATCTTGCTGAGCGTAAAAAGAACCTACAGTAAAGAAAAAGAGGGTACAAAATAAAAGTAATCTTCTATTTCTTTGCGGCATCTGCACTTGTGTTTTGAGGTTGATAATAATTTGGCGGGAAGCCATTCAACTGCCTCCATAGTTCGTACCAAATGGGAACATCTTCCAACAGGGCCATGGTACTTGCTCCTGAGCCTACCCGAATATCCTTGGGCCAGGGAGCTTCTTCCTCGTCCGGGGCCAGCAGTATACGATATTTTCCATTGGGACTGATAAAGTTCTCAATAGCGACCACTTTCCCCCCAAAGGTTCCATAGGAAACATTGGGCCATCCACTAAAAACAATGGCTGGCCAGCCATCAAATTGGATACGTACCTTTTCGTCCACATGGATCAATGGAAGATCTATCGGGTCCACAAAAGTTTCCACGGCAATATCATAATCCGAGGGCATTATCCCGACCAATTGTGCTCCTTCTTTAAAAGTCTCTCCTATTCCAGATTGGATGGCCTTAGTGATATATCCATTTTGAGGAGCTCTTATGTACATCATATCATTCCTCATTTCGTAATTGGTGTACTGGTTCTCCAGTTTGGTGACCTGTGCTTCGGAATCGAATTGATTGGATTGTGCCGTATATAGATCACTCTGTGCCTTCGAAATTTTATCGGTGTACTCTGCCCGCACCCGATTGATTTCCACTTGGGCATTGATCACATCATTTTTACTGGCCAACAATTTATTTTCTTGGCTGATGAGCTTTGCCTGTGTCTCTTGCAATTTTAATCGCTTTTCTTCTAAATCGGTAACGGCCTTTAACCCCTCATCCTGCAGTTTTTCAACTCGGTCATACTGTCTTTGGGCAATCGAAATGTTGGTCTTGGCCGCTTCTAGGTCTATACTATCGCTCTTTACCTTTAGTTTTGACTGCATCAACTTGTTCCTAGCTTGTTCCAGTTTTAAACCGAGCTCTTGGTTCAATGCTCTTATCTGCTGATTTAAGGCTTTCCCCTTTTCTTGATAAGAAGTCACGGACATGTTCTTTGCCATAATCTGTTTGCCTGTGCGCTCCACCAAATCTGGGTCAAAGTATTCGCTCTTCACCTCGGAAATATGCAAAATAGTATCTCCCTTTTCCACATATTGACCTTCTCTTACAAACCATTTTTCAATCCGTCCGGGTATTGGGGACTGGATTGTTTGTGGCCTTTGGTCCGGAGTTAGCGTAGTTAAATACCCCCTACCGGATATATTCTGGGTCCACGGCAGAAACATCATAAAAACAACAATAATGGAAAAGGATGCCAAGAAGCGGTTAAACTGTTTGTAATGCCTCTTATGGAACACTTTTTTACCTGCCTCGTAGCCGGTAAGATCCACCTTTTCGTTCAGTTTATTATTTGAAGAAATATTCAGCATGAACTTTAATTTACGTTGATCAATCTACCTTTTTCCATTCGGATTACCTGATTACATCGTTTTGCCCATTTGGGATTTTCGCTCACAACGACCAAAGCCCATCCGTTGGCAGGGTCGGTTAAGAAATCCATCATTTTCTCTGTTCCTTCCTCATCATATTGCTCCAGTGGATCTTTAAGCACCATTAATTTGGGGCGGGTCACTATGCTTCGTGCCAGAACAATTTTTCTGGAGATAAAATCGGGGAATTTTTTTCCTTCAGGATACAGAATGGTTTTTAACCCCTGCGGCTGCTCTTTCACAAATTCTGATAGGCTTACTTTTTCCAAGGCCCAATACACATCTTCCATAGAGATGTCCTTGTTACCAAAGGTAATATTGTCCAATAAGGTTCCTTCAAAGGGGTATTCTTCCGTCAACGAATGACCAAGATATGATCTATACTGGCTCAATTTAATTCCTTTAAGTGCTACATTGTTCACATATATCTTGCCTTCATCCGGCTCTAGAATACCGGCGATCATTCTTAATAACGTTGACCTTCCCGACCCACTCTTTCCTTGTATCAACAATTTTGTGTCTGGTTTTATAGTGAGCGATAAGTGGTCTATTATTTTCTTATCCAATCCGGGCACCTTGTACACAATATCTTCCAGCTCCACCGTTAATCCCTCATTTTCTTTGAACGGGGTTTCCCCTTCTTGTGGTTCCAATTCCTTATCCACGACCTGCCCCATTTTTTCCAAAGAAGTCAATAGGTCATAAAATGTTTCGAGACCCAAAATCAATTTTTCCACAGAACTGATAACCAATAGAATAATGATTTCCGCCGCCACGAACTGACCAATGTTCATCTGCTGTTCCAGCACCAAGAGGCCCCCGATCAAAAGCAACCCTGCGGTAACCAAAACCTTGAACCCTATCATCTGGATAAATTGCAATACCAAAACTCTAAAGTGACTTTCCCTCGCATCCAAATAGTCATCTACCAACGTGTCGTTCTTTTCAAGGGCATGGGAGGTCTTACCAGAAAGTTTGAAGCTGATAATGGAACGGGCGATTTCTTGAACCCAATGGGCTACTTGGTATTTGATCTTGGATTCTTCCAAACTGGTATCCAAGCCCCTTTGTGCTGTAAACTTGAACACTATATAAATGAGCACCAGTAACAACAATCCATAGATAATAAAGAAAGGATGGTAAAACGACAGCAACAATAGTCCGAAAACGATCTGTAGCAGAGCTGCCGGGAAATCTATCAATATTTTGGATAAGGATTTTTGTACGGTAAGAGTATCAAAAAAGCGATTGGCAAGTTCCGGAGGATAGTAATACCTAAGCTCACTCATCCTGATTTTTGGAAAGCGGTAGGCGAACTCAAAGGAAGACCTCGTGAATATTTTTTGCTGCAAGTTCTCTATAATCCTTATCTGCATTAACTGCAAAACCCCAACAAAGGCCACACCCATGGTTACAAGAACCACCAATACAATCCAAGAAGTACTCACACGGGCCCCTTGAATCAGGTTAATAATGGCCTGTATTCCCAAAGGCAGGGAAAGATTGACCAGTCCCGCAAAAATGGCGTAGTAAAAAATTTGAAGAATATCCTTTTTGTCCAAGGAGAGCAAACCGGTTAGCCGCTGCCAGGCAGAGAGTATTTTTTTATTGGCCATGTACTTTTTGATTTAGTGTGCGGAATATCAAATCCGTGAAAAATGCGGTAGGGGTTACCTCTTCACTACAGTTTGTGAGGGATGGAAAGTGCGATTTTAAAAAATTCTGGTGTAGCGAACCTTCAAGGACATTACTGGCCAGACTGGTCGGAAATTCATAATCACCGTCCACATCAGAAATCATTTTGCTTAGACGACCCACCAACCTTTTGCATATGATAAAGCTCCCTTCCGCCCCATCATTGTTCATTTCTTTCACAAGATAGGACTTTGAATACTCGTTAATGATTATCTTGTTGAGTACCACTTCGTTAATGTGCGAAAAGGAGGAGTCCTCCTCTACGGTCTGTGTCAACACTTCAATGGAAGCCGCCAATTTTTCCACTGGGTCGGAAATTGCATTGGTAGAAAAAACCATCTTGTACTCTACCCATCCCCAATACCAAGAAGCCAGATAAAGCAATAGCTTGTGCTTGTTCTCAAAATATCGGTAAATCGAACTTTCGTTTGAGTGTATTCTAACACCCAATTTCTTAAACGTAAAAGATTCAAAACCAATTTCATCAATCAACAATATACTCTGCTCTACGATTTTCTTCCCCAAATCTGACGATTCAGGGTCTTTAACATAGAGTTTTTCATCGATTTCCAGTTTCACAGATTGTAGTAAAATGTCCATGCTATTCCATTTTTAAAACAAAGTCTCGCAAAAATAATAGCATTACTATTAACATGCATCACTTTAACTTGCACTTAACGATTTCTTATTTTGCCTTACTTTTACTTAAAATTGATTGCTATGGACAAACATAGATGTGGCTGGTGCATCGGCGACACCCTTTATGAAGCCTATCATGACGAGGAATGGGGCGTTCCTGTCAAAGATGATGAAACCCTTTTCGAATTTTTGATCTTGGAGACCTTTCAAGCGGGCCTGAGTTGGATAACTATATTAAGAAAACGTGAAAATTTTAGACAGGCTTTTGACCATTTTGACTACAAAAAGATTGCAAAATATAATCAAGCCAAGATTGATGCCCTCTTACAAGACCCAGGAATCGTCAGAAACAAACTAAAAGTCAATGCCACGGTCACCAACGCCATTGCTTTTATGGAAGTCCAAAAAGAATTTGGTAGTTTTAGTAAATACATTTGGGGATTTGTAGACCAAAAGCCCATTAAAAACAAGTTGAAAAACTATAAAAATGCTCCGGCAACCACCGAATTATCCGATACTATCAGCAAGGATTTAAAAAAGCGAGGCTTTAAGTTTGTGGGAAGTACGGTGATTTACGCCCACATGCAGGCCACGGGCATGGTCAACGACCACGAAGTAAACTGTTTTAGATACCATGAAGTTTAAATACCTCCTATTTGTAATCGTTGGTATTGTGCAAATCACATCTGCGCAAAACAAGTACGAACAGGAATCCAGAATAGACAAGGCTGACTTCCCGAACAGCGCTTATCTGTTAATTGAAGATTACCTGAAAGATGCCAAACGAGTGCGTTTTTACCAAGAAATAGATAGCACCAAAAAAAGCTACGAAGCAAAGTTTAAAAAAGGGCGATTGCGCTATAGCGTTGAGTTCGATGAACAAGGGACATTGGAAGATGTAGAGTTTAAAATAAAGGTAAGGGACATTCCGAACGATACATGGGGCGCCATTCAATCTTACCTGGATAAAAACCACTACAAACACAGAGTAAAAAAAATTCAACAACAATACCCCTTACGTGAAGAAAAGTCGGTTGAAAAGACATTGCACAACGCATTTCAGAACTTGATCCTGCCCGATGTAAACTACGAATTGGTCTTTTCTGCCAAAGAAAGTGGTGGTTTTCAAGAATACGAGGCGCTGTTCGATTATGAAGGGCAGTTGATACGATTGCGAAAATCCTTTCCCCCTAGTTATGATCACGTACTTTATTAAACGGATTTTATTTGTTTCGTTATTACTGTTGATAACTTCGGTATCCGTAAGGGGTCAAGAAAACCTAACAAGTTACTGGCAGCCACAATTTGCTGTAAATTATCAGGTAGCGGGTGCTTATTCCCATAATTTTGCCATCGCCAACAGGAACTACGTTTACGAGAACGAAGATGTTACATTTAGGGTGAAGCAATTGGATTTTACCCACTTTTCAAAACTTGAGATCAAGGATAACCAAAGTATTGCTCTTGGTGTAATGTACAGGTTTTACAATAGCAGGGAGAACGAACTTAGATTCACGCAACAATACAATGTAACGCACAAGCCGTTCGCCATACGTTTTGGACATAGGTTCCGAGCCCAGCAGCGAATCACCAATTCCCTGACCACCCATAGATTTAGATACCGCTTTGCCCTGGATTTTCCATTAATGGGAGAGAAATTAAATCCCGGTGAACCTTATTTTGTAGGAAGCTTTGAAAATTTGTTGAGCGTGGCGAAACAAAATTCACCTGAATACGATATACGCTTGGTCGGGCAAGTGGGCTGGGAGTTGCACAGTGGCATGAAATTGCAAATAGGAGTGGAATATCGCATCGAGGATTACACCGCCAGTGTCCCAGAACATATTCTCTTTTTACTCACTAGTGCCCAAATCTCCTTGTAGCAGCGCAACAAATTCCTTTCTGGGAATCAGTTCGGCACCCAAACTTTCCAAATGATCGGTGTGCACTTGACAATCTATAACCCGATACCCTTTCTCACCCAATTCTTTGGCCATTTGTATAAATGCAAACTTTGAGGCATTGGCCCGTAAGCTGAACATGCTCTCCCCGCAGAACACATGCCCTAGGTCAATTCCGTAGAGTCCTCCTACCAAATCTTCGTTTTCCCAGACCTCATAGGATTTTGCATGCCCCTTTTCGAACAACTTCATGTAAGCGGTTTTCATTTCGGGCGTAATCCATGTGCCATCTTGGCCTTTACGACGAATTTGGGCACAGTAGTCGATCACCTGTTCAAAGCAGGTGTTTTGAGTTAGCACGAATGACCCATCCCGGATTACTTTTCGCATGCTCTTGGACACTTTTACTTTATGTGGAAACAGCACCATCCTTGGGTCGGGCGTCCACCATAAAATCAGTGAGTCATCATTGAACCATGGAAAAATACCATTTTTATAGGCCAGCAGCAATCGCTCCGGTGAAAGGTCTCCACCTACTGCGAGCAAACCATCTTCACTGGCATTATCAACGGGAGGAAACTCCAATCTCTTGTTCAAAAAATATAAGGGAGTGTTTTCCAAGGGCAATTTTTTCTAAAAATACAAATCAGCCCAAAAACTAAAAAATCCGAACATAACGTCCGGATTTTCAAATTTTATAAATAGTAAATCTTTCTATTAAAATGGAAGATCGTCGTGGTCTTCATCATTATAGTCATCAGCAGGCTCAAAGGCTTCCATAGGTGGAACCGGAGGCATATTGTCACCTGCAGGCTCAGACTGAAGGTTCTCTATTCGCCATCCTTGTATGGAGTTGAAATATTTGGTCTCTCCTTGAGGGTTTACCCATTCCCTTCCTCTCAGGTTGATGCTTATCTTCACCATTTGCCCTACGGAATAGTTGTTGAGCAAATCACATTTGTCCTGAACAAACTCTACCAATATGTGCTGCGGATATTGTTCTTCAGTGGTCACGACCACCTCTCTTTTTCTGAAACCGTTGTTGCCATAGGTTTTGGTCTCATCTATCATTTTGATTCTTCCCTGAACTTCCATGCAATGTTAATTTTTGTTGAAAATTCAAAAGTACATAAAATGAATCCTAATGACATCCGTTATTTAAACTAACTATCAACATGTTTTCCAATTACCTATCTTTAAAAAGAATTTGACCACCAATGGATTTTAGTACCAAACGGAAAACCTCCAATATTATACTGCTGGTATCGGCATTCATCATTGTGAGTCTTATTCTATGGAACACCAATAGCTTTTTCCGAAAGTTTAAGGAGGAGGAACGCCTAAAAATGGAAATTTGGGCAACAGCGCAGTTGGAACTTGTTCAATCATCGGTAGATCAGGAACTGGGTAACCTTACCCTCAAAGTTCTGGGCAACAACACCTCTACTCCAATGATTTTGGTTAACGAGGAAGGCTCCTATAAAACCCATAATATTCCCGAGGACAAAATTGCCGACAGTGCATATATCCATCAAAAGATAGAGCAGTTCAAAAATGAGAACCAACCCATTCAAATCATTCAGGAAGACGAACTGCTCGAAACTCTGTATTATGGCAATTCGGAGGTACTCAACAAACTAAAATATTATCCACTTGCCCTTTTGTTGATCATTTTTTTGTTCGGGGCAGTAATATTCTTTTTCTTCCGAACCAACAAAGCATCGGAACAGAACAAGCTCTGGGCTGGCATGGCCAAAGAAACGGCACATCAAATAGGAACCCCGCTCACATCTCTTTTGGGTTGGAACGAACTCCTTAAATCTGAAGATATCAATCCTGAGGTGACCCAAGAAATAGCAAAGGACATCGATAGGTTAGAAACCATTACAGAACGATTTTCCAAAATTGGTTCTATTCCAGAATTGAAGGACCATGATATTGTAAATGAAACCAAAAAGGCATTCGATTACTTGAAGCAACGTAGTTCCAAACTGGTACATTTTTCCTTCAGCTCCAATATAGACGAAGCCCATGTACTTATGAACCCCCCTTTGTACAACTGGAGTATAGAAAACCTGGTAAAGAATGGCATCGATGCCATGAAGGGCAAGGGCAATATTGCCATCCAAATAGAGAAAAAAGGACAGAACATCAATATTTTGGTATCGGATACCGGCCATGGAATCCCCAAAAGTGATTTTCAGAATATTTTCAATCCTGGTGTAACTTCCAAGCAAAGGGGCTGGGGCTTAGGACTTTCATTGGTAAAAAGAATTGTTGAAGAGTACCATAAAGGAAAAATTAAAGTATTTTCGTCTAGTAAAGAAGGAACTATCATGCAAATTACCCTACGAGCACTATAAATTTGAATTATGGCACAAGAAAAGCAACTCGTAATACAAGAAGCTGATATCACCAACAATTGCCCCAAATGTTTTAATCAGGAACTTAAGATTACGTTTTACCAAAAACACACGTTTAATGCACTATACCACAGAACTACCGGTGTGGTGACCAATGAGATCAAGTGCAAAAAATGCAACTCCACCATATATCCCGTGGATTGGACACCCAATATTGAAAGGGTATTTGATTACTACAACAAATTGGTAAAGCCGGACAGGCCCGCAGTGCGTTTTACCATGCTATTTTTTGTGGTTTTGGTCCTAATGCTCTGCCTTGTAGCGGCCGGCGTCTATTTTATGATAGAGGGCTAAAGGTTGGACCTGATTTGTTCCGCTACCGTTTCAAACTCATCTGAGGTAAGACTCTCCTTATTTTGAAACGTAGCATTGGCCATACTTTGCAACGGAATCAAATGCACATGCACGTGGGGCACCTCAAGACCAATAACCGTCATACCCACTCTTTTACAGGGCACTGCTTTTTGTATGGCGAGACCAACTTTTCTTGAGAAGGCCATGAGTTTCATATAAGATTCCTCATCAAGATCCAAAATCTTGTCCACTTCCTTTTTTGGGACGCATAGCGTGTGTCCTTTGGAATTAGGATTGATATCCAAAAAAGCAAAGTGATATTCGTCCTCTGCTATTTTGTAAGAAGGTATATCCCCATTGATGATCTTGGTAAAAATGCTGGCCATTTTAATTCAGTTTAAAATAAAAAAATCCCGTACTACGACGGGATTAAATATACCAATTTAGTTGATGTTACTCTCGAGTGATCTCTAAAATCTCAAATTTGAGTGTTCCATTGGGAACCTTGATCTCGGCAACATCACCTACTTTTTTGCCCAATAGTCCTTTACCAATTGGAGATGTCACGGAAATCTTACCTGTTTTAAGATTGGCTTCGCTCTCCGCCACCAAGGTATACTTCATTTCCATCCCATTGGCCAGGTTTTTAAGCTTCACGGTAGAAAGTACTAATATCTTGGAGGTGTCCAGTTGTGATTCGTCTATCAAACGGGCATTGGCCAAGGTTTCTTCCATCTTGGAAATCTTCATTTCCAAAAGCCCTTGGGCCTCTTTGGCCGCATCATATTCCGCATTTTCTGAAAGATCTCCCTTGTCTCTTGCTTCAGCAATGGCCTGTGACGCTTTTGGACGTTCCACATCCTTAAGTTGATTCAACTCGTCCCTCAATTTCTTTAATCCTTCGGGTGTATAGTATGATACTTTGCTCATATCGTTAATTTTTAATGCAAAGAGGCATTGAAGAAAATCAAAAAATTTCCCCAATGTACTCTTCCTCTACAAATACAAAAAATCCTCAACGATGCCCATGACCTGCATGGTTTTTGCGAGGATTTAACGCAAATATAGAGAATTTTTGTTCAACTTTGCTGCCGTAACGTACTGAAACTATCGAACATGAAGCACCTCTGGGCCATAGTATTATTGGCACTGGTATTATCCTGTAGCTCCGATACCTCCAATAGAAATCCTTATTTACAAGAGGTACGATTCCGTTTTGAGTTGAACCTTAATCTGCCCTTGTACAATAATTTACAAAACATTGGAAATCCGGTTTACGTGGGCAACAATGGAGTGGGAACCCGAGGCGCCTTCGTTATCAATACAGGGTCCAGTTTTATGGCCTGGGAAGCCAGTTGTCCCAACCATGTCCCCAATGAATGTTCCACTATGACAATCGACGGGCAGAACGCTGTATGTAGCTGCGAAGGTTATACCTATAGTTTGTTTACAGGACAACTATTGGACCGGCCCGATGATGGAAACCGATACCATGACCTCTTATTTTATAGGGCTACCCAAAGTGGAAACGTGGTCATCATATCTAATTAATCCTGAAGAATGAAGTATAGAAAACTAGGAAAAACAGGAATAGAAGTCTCTGAAATCTCCTTGGGTACTTGGCAGGTAGGTGGAAAATGGGGCTCTGGATTCAATGATGCTTTAGCTGAACAAATTATTAATGAAGCAATAGATGACGGTGTAAACTTTATAGACACCGCTGATGTCTATGAAGCCGGGGCAAGTGAGGCTGCCGTTGGCCGAGTAGTAAGATCAAGGTCCGAAGAAGTTTTTGTGGCCACAAAATGTGGAAGACAAATCAGTCCGCACGTTAATGAAGGCTATACCCCGGAGGTGCTTAGAAAATATGTGGAGGACAGCTTAAAAAACACAGGGATGGAATGCTTGGATCTGATTCAATTGCACTGCCCTCCGACGGAAGTGTACTACCGTCCCGAAATTTTTGAATTGTTCGACCGATTAAAGGATGAGGGCAAAATAAAAAACCTTGGTGTTAGTATAGAAAAAATAGAGGAGGGCTTAAAGGCCGTTGAATATCCCAACGTCAAAACGGTCCAAATCATATTCAATATGTTCAGGCAACGCCCGTTGGAACTGTTCTTTGAACAGGCAAAGAAAAAAGACATCGGTATAATTGTCCGCGTGCCTTTGGCCAGCGGGTTGCTTACAGGAAAGTTTTCTCAGGACTCCACTTTTGATGAAGAAGACCACAGGAACTTTAACAGAGATGGTGCAGCTTTTGATAAGGGCGAAACCTTTAGCGGCGTTCCTTTTAATGTTGGGCTGGAAGCCGTAAATGAACTTAAAACGATATTTCCTGATAGAGAAAACCTGGCTCCTATTGCACTTCGTTGGATATTGGATTTTCCCGAGGTCAGTTGCATTATTCCCGGAGCATCCAAGGTTGAACACCTGAACAGCAATATCAATGCTGCTGAACTACCTCCGTTAACTAAAAAAGAGAAAGTTGCCGTCAACGACATCTACGAAAAGTACATCAAAAAACACGTGCATCAACTTTGGTAGCACCTTAAAGTGTTCCCAGAATTTTTTCCATCACCCAAGCGGTATGTAGTCCCGTTTTTCCCGTTGATGGATGTACTGACTTGCCAAGAAGGTGGCGTTTAATATTCTCCACATGAAATTCTTGAATGTGTTGGGGGTGTACAATTTCTAATGTTTGACTTCCTGATGCATTGTTCAGTTGAATGGGAGCCTGATCCAGAACGGCAAAGCGAATACTGCCTTCGGAACCTAATATTTCAACCTTGTCCGTTCGGTCATGGGTGCCAAAGTTCCAACTGCCCGTACCTGTTATCCCTCCATCATGCATCCAATGGGCCGCTACTGCATCAAAAGCAGCATATAGCCCTAGTTGATTGGTCGTTGTACCATTCGCTTCCACAATATCACCCAACAGAAAGTTGAACAGATCCAGGCCATGGCTGGCCAAATCATCAAAATACCCTCCTCTGGCGATAGCGGCATCTGTACGCCAATTATATGCCTTGTTTAAATCCACATCACTGGGCGGTTTGGTCTTTTGCCAATGAATATGGCGGACTTCACCGATCAGACCATCATCCAACCATTGTTTTATTTTTAGAAATCTGGGCAGTGAACGGCGATAATAGGCTATAAAAAGAGGAACATCCCTATTCCGAAACGCTTCATAAATGGCCAAACTGTCATTATAAGTAGGGGCCATGGGTTTTTCGATACAACAAGGTTTCCCGGCTGCAGCTACTTTTAAAGCGTAAAATTTATGGGTATCGGGAGGTGTAGCAATATAAACCGCATCAATATTTGGATTGTCGATTACCTCATCAGCATCGGTCGTCCAATGAGGAATCCGGTGTCTTTTCGCATAATCCTCTGCCTTTTCCGGATTGCGCCGCATTACCATGGCAACCTCAAAACTGGATGTAATCTTATAGGCTGGCACGCTTTTTATTTCGGTTACGGCGCCACAACCAATAACGCCCCAGCGTAGGGGCTTTTCTTCTGAAAAATTAAAACGGGATTCTGTCATTATGGATAAATTTACAGAATCCCGTTCTTTTTTACATCTTAAAAGTTGATGGTCGCTCCTACAAGAAAATTGATTCCTGCTTGTGGGTAGTAACCGGCACCTTCGATGGTTGTTATGGTTCCAGGGTTGGAATAGTCATCATCAAAGGTGTAGAAATATCCGTTGGAGACAATATCGGCATCAAAAATATTGTTCACCAAACCGGAAAGTTCAATGCTCTTTATAAAAGAGTTCATGTTGATGGTGTACTGAATATTGAAATCCGTTTGGGTATAGCTATCCAAAACCGAGCCTTCGGAATCTATATTGCCCATGTATTGTTTGCCCACAAATTTTGAAAGCAACGAAACTTGAAAGTTGTTGTTGGGTTGGTAGGTGATAATGTTGCCCGCAATCAATTTTGGGGAGAAGGCAATATTTGTATTTCCTAAATCTTGAAGCTCTCCATCCCGCTCAAAGAAATAATCCAGGTTCCTGTTATCGCTCAACGCAATATTGGGTCTCCATTTAAAGGAATTGGAGAGCGTTACGTTCGCATCGATTTCCAATCCCAAACGATAACTGTCACCAACGTTCGACCTTAATGGCGCACCAACATCGTTCAAACCTCCCGTTAAAACCAACTGATCTTTATAGCGCATGTAGTATACGTTGGTGTTCAACTGAAAACTTGGAGAAACGTATCTCCAGCCCAGCTCAAAATCGTTGAGTTTTTCAGGTTTTGGGCTTCCGTTTTCGTAATCGTTGCGGTTGGGTTCCCTGTTGGCTCGCGCATACGAAAAATAGAAGTTATTGTTGCGGTTCAAATCGAAAGTGACACCTGCCTTTGGATTGAAAAAATTGAACGTATCGTCCACTAGGCCTGTATCTTCGCCATTGGCCTGATAACTAACACCACGATATTGCACATCTCCGAACAAGGACCATTGATCCGTAAGCTGATAATTGGCCTTTGTGTAGAAGTTTAAATCCGTTTTGGTGGAATTATCGTCATAATACCTATCACGAATTTCACTATTGCGTGCATATTCTGCCCATATGATTTCGCCAAAGTGATCTCCTTTGTATTCATTATAACCTCCGCCCATAATAAGTTCAAGGTTTTCGCTGTTGTAGGTAGCAGAAAATACGGTTCCGTAAAAATCATTGTCCAACCAACGTCGGCGAATCAAATCGGTAGTTTCTACCAATTCACCATTTACAGTAAAAGGTTCCAGACCATAGGTAGCAAAATCGTCTTCTTCCCTATATTGCTCAAAAAAGCCCCGGCCTCTTGTATAGTGAACGGCCAAATGCGTGTTCCATGCGGAGTTCCAGGTCTCGTACCAGTGCAATTGAAAATGGTCTTGCTTATAATTGTCGACCTCATTTTCATAGTATTGAGTATTTCCGTTATCATCGGTATATTCCCCGGCCGAGTTGTAGGTACGGTTATCTTCCAGCTGATCTACGGTTATTCCATTCCATGCCTGATAGGTAATTTCGTGTCCTCCAAAAAGCAACGCTTTTACCAAGGTATTGTCATCTTTATAGGTTCCTTGTAGAAAATAACCATCCAATTCGGAAGATGCCCGGTCCACGTAACCATCTGAATTTACCCGTGATAAACGTCCAGAAAATTCAAAATGGTCGTTCATCAATCCCGTGCTAAACTTAACGTTGCTGCGCAGGGTACTGAAACTTCCCACCGAAGATGAGATCTTGGCATAGGCCTCCTCTGAAAAGGCATCGGTAAGCACATTCAAACTTGCCCCAAAGGCACCGGAACCATTGGTAGATGTTCCAACCCCTCTCTGCAACTGCAAACTTTGTGTTGAAGAAGCAAAATCAGGCATATTCACCCAAAAACTACCATGTGATTCCGCATCGTTGTATGGAATACCGTTTATAGTTACGTTGATTCTTGTAGCATCGCTACCACGAACCCTCATACTGGTGTAACCGATACCCGCCCCGGCATCGGATGTGGTCACCACGGCCGGCATAAAGTTCATGAGAATGGGGATGTCCTGACCGAGGTTTCGGGGGGCCAGTTCCACCTTGTCCAAATCGGAAAATGTAATGGGGAAATCCTTGGTAATCCTTATGGATTGTACTAGAACTTCATCCAGAACAACTTTTGTTCCCTCAAGGCTGTCAATAGGTTCTTCTTGCGCACTTACGGAAAGTGCCAGGCCAAACAGGGCCGTACTTGCAAATAGCATTTTGGTGCGATGTCCTTTAGTTTTTTTCGACGGTCGCAACGAGTCAGCAAAGGCTCTTTTTTGAATAATTGAATAGAGTTTCATTCGTAAAAATGTTACGAATAAAAGGGGTCATTATTCTTTGTTAAAAATTGATTTTTGTTTCTAAAAGAAACATAGAAATTCCAAGATGCGGCCAGCGCATTCCCTTGGCAGCATTACCCGCCCAGGTTCATTGGGTATAATCTCAGCCTTTTGTTAAAAGCACCCCTTTGAGATGCCGCAAATGTAAGATGCCCGTATTGATTTTCATAAAAAACATCTTAAAAATTTAACTTTTACTAACAACCATGCACCCCAAGTGCAAGCGTATATAAGAGTATGCACCCAAAATCAAAAAAAAGGTTTACCCTAAAAATTGTAATGAGCTATGTTACGCTGGGTATTCTTGCATCCCTCGCTGCATTTTTCATCTATAATGAATTCAAAAGCTATGCCTCATCCAAAAACCAGGACGACAGTAATGAAAAGCTCTTGAAGACCAATAGATTACTCACACAACTCTACGATGCCGAAAACTTATCCAAATTGGCCCTCCAGACCAAAAAACCAGAGGATCTAAAATCCTATGCGCAAAAAGTGGATTCTATTACGGCCTTCATCGATTCTTTAAAACCGTTGGTAAGATCAGATTACAGTTCCCTAAGTTCTGAATTGGACAGTGTTCAAGAATTACTGAGCCAAAAGGTGTTCAACAATGCTGAATTGCGAAAACTTAAGGTACGGAACGAAAACAATACTTCATTGGATTCAGTATTAAAGGCTTTTCATGATATGGAAGTGGGAATGGGAAGAATTACTCCGGAAACCTTTGCTCCTAATTTTGACAAATTGTCCCCAGAAGCAAAAGAGTCCATACGAAAATCTGTGGCCATTCTTAATAAGAATATCCCGAACTCAGATGGGGGTGCGGACGCCAACAATATCGATTCCATTTTAGAGGTTTCCAAATCCATCATAAACAAAGCCATCGCCGAAACTGCCTCCGCCGAGAGGACAGTGCTTCAAAAGGAGCTCGAAATTTATCGCACAGACCTTGAACTTTCTCAAAAAATGAGGGGGATTTTATCTGATTTCGAACGAGAAATGGCCCAGAACACATATCTAGATGCTCTTCAGCAGGAAGAAGCACTGAAAAAAAGCACACGTTTGGCCGGTGGAGCGGTGATCTTAGGGTTGATTATCGTAATTGTATTCACTTTTATGATTTCCAAAGATTATTGGAAAGTCCAAGAATATCGGGAACGTCTCGAAAGGGCTAAAAAATATTCGGAATCGCTTTTAAAAAGTAGGGAGCAGCTCATATCAACCGTAAGCCACGACCTGCGTACCCCTTTAAATACTATTAGTGGTTATTCCGATTTGATAGGGCAAAGCGGATTAAATTCTGAACAATCGAATTACTTAAAAAAGATTCAATCTTCTTCCGATTATGTAGAAAAACTGGTGAACGACCTTTTGGACTTTTCAAAATTAGAGGCCGGAAAAATTAAATTGGACAAAGTTCCTTTTTTGCTGTCACAGTTAATAGAGGACACGGCAACAGATTTTAAGGAGATGCAATCCAAAAAAGGAGTGTCCTTGCAGTTGGAAATCGCCGAAGATTTAAAAACACCCATTATAAACGATCCATTTAGAATACGACAAATATTATCCAACCTGATTGGCAACGCCTTTAAATTTACCGATGAAGGGTATGTAAAGGTCTCCGCCACGGTAGTTGAAAAAAATAAATCTAAATGGGCGAAAATCGAGGTTGAGGATACAGGAATTGGAATACCTGCCGAAAAACAAGAAGCCATTTTCCAAGAGTTTATCCAAGCAGGGGAATCCACAGAAAAAAAACAAATTGGGTATGGCCTTGGCCTGACCATTTCCAAAAAACTTACCGAATTATTGGATGGTACTTTAAGCTTGAACAGCGAAGTAAACAAGGGGAGTACTTTTACAGTTGAGATTCCAGTTGAGTTTTCCAATATCGAAATCAAAGAGGACAATTCCGAAACTCCAATTGTAAAGCCTGATGAATTATCCATTTTGGTAATCGATGATGACGAAAATATGTTGAGCCTTATATCAGAAGTCTGCAAACTCAACCAGGTAAAAACCGCAACTTTTACAAATTTTGATGATTTTCACATTTCCGAAATCCATCAGTTCGATGCGGTTATCACGGATATTCAAATGCCTTCTATCGATGGTTATTCCGTGTTGGAAAAAGTCAATAATACATGTTATTCAAAGCCTGTAATAGCCATGACCGGTCAACAGATTGGAAATAAATCCGAATATTTGGAAGCAGGTTTTGCCGATGTTCTGCAAAAACCTTTCTCTGCAACAGACCTATTAAAAGCTTTGTCGTTCGTCAATAATATGAGTTCCAAAAGTGAAATCAAGGACACAGCTTCTTCCTTGTTTACTATTCGAAATATTTCCGCATTCCTGGATAGTTTTGAGTCGGTCAAAGAAGTTTTGCAGGTCTTTTTGGATAATTCCCTCAAAAATATGGAGCTTATGTTTTCCGCTATCGGCAATCAGGATTATACCGATATTAAGGCCATATCCCACAAAATGTTGCCCATGTTCAGGCAATTGGAGGTACATGATGCCATCCAATTATTGGAGGTTTTGGAACATCTTTCCGGTGATGCAACAGGAGAAAAGGTATTTGAAATTTTAACAGAACTTCAAACAGTCCTGAACAATCTTGATGTTGAAATCCAAGCATATCTGGCTAAACATCCAATTGATATTGATTGATTTTGTTGTAAAGTGTCTTTCGGGTAACCTGCAAGAGTTTTGCTGCCTTGCTCTTGTTAAAGTTGGTTTGCTTTAATGCACTCAAAATCCTTTCTTTTTCAAAATCGGATTTAGAGAAATTGACTTCATGCTCTTTATTGGCACCATCGACCACCTCGTCTGCCAATGCATTGGGGAACATGGTTTCCGTTGGGGAGAAAAGAACTGCCCTTTTGATCACATTTTTCATTTCTCTTAAATTCCCGGGCCAATCGTACTTCTGTAGAATATTTTTGGTTTCCTCGGAAAATTCAAGCACATTTTTGTCCAATTCCGTATTGGCCTTGGCCAAAAAATAATCGGCAAACAGGAGAATATCTTCCCGCCTGTCCCTTAACGATGGTACTTCTATGGAAAATTCATTGAGTCGGTGGTACAAATCTTCCCTAAAATCGCCTTCTTCGACTGCTTCAAGAAGGTTTTCGTTTGTGGCGGCTATGATTCGAATATCCACTTGGATTTCTTGGGTGCTCCCCACACGTTTTATCTTACGTTCTTGAATGGCCCTGAGCAATTGTACTTGGTGTTCGTATGAAAGATTCCCTACCTCGTCCAAAAAGAGCGTACCTCCATTGGCAGCTTCAAAATGACCTTTTTTATCATCTATAGCTCCTGTAAAACTACCTTTAACATGACCAAAAAACTCACTTGTGGCTATTTCTTTTGGTATGGCCCCACAATCCACGGCCACAAAAGGTTTATTGCTCCTCTTACTTGCCAAGTGAATAGAGTTTGCTGTCACCTCTTTTCCTGTACCGCTTTCCCCGGTAAGCAAAACAGACATATTTGTGGGGGCGACCAACTCTACATATTGTTGAAGTTTTTTGGATTTTTCTCCCTGTCCTTTTAAAAAGCCAACGGGCTTCTTTTCCTCTATTGGTTCCTTTTTAGAGGATTTGACAGCTATTTGTGTCTCAGTGACCTCTGTTTTCAATGCTTCCTTTATTACTCCAAGTATTGCCTCTGGTGTAAAAGGTTTGGAAATATAGTCGAAAGCACCTTCTTTGATGGCGTTTACCGCGGTTTTCACCTCTGCATAGCCTGTCATTAGAATGACCTGTGTTTTTGGAGAATCGCGTTTGACCTGTGCGAGCAAAGTAACCCCGTTTCCTTTGGGCAATCTTACATCGGACAATATTAAATCGAAAGTAGATGATGCGAGATGTTCCTCTGCTTCTTTTATGGAGAAACCTATGGATACATCAAAGCCGTTCTTGGTCAAAAACTTTTGAAGCATTTGACAGAAGGCAGTATCGTCTTCAATGATTAGGATTTTGGGCATAATTCAGTTACCTAATATACGTCCCATATCTTTTTAAAGATGATTGCTTTCTTATAAAATTATCACAAAAAAAGGGCTGCATATTACTGCAGCCCTTCATCAACCAAACTAACTATTGTGGGGTGATATATCTAATTACATGTCAATCCAGTTCCCCTCAGCATCGGCATATACAGTTCCTGATGTACCGTCTTCAAGGGTAAGTTCCAATTTATATTGGTCCTTATCGTTTTTGTATGCTTTATCGATTTTAGCGGTAGGGTAGTTGGACTCTACTGCGCTAGATACAGCAGAAGGAAGGTCAGACACGCTGATTTCTTCAAAATCTCCTACTACAATCTCGATTGCACTGTTATTTTCTAGTTCTGGAGTTTCAACATTTGCAAATGCTGTGATTCCTACAAATGATAGTACTGTTGCTAAAGCTAAATTTTTCATGGTATTTAATTTTATTGTTAAACTTGCTTATCTAACTGAAAACTTAGTGCCAACACCAGAAAATTTTTAAAATTCAAGTTAGTTTATTGATTTTTAGCATTTTATATTTTGATACCAATTTTAATAGTTGTGTAAAACTGTGTAATACCGTAAACAAAGTGTGTAAAAATTATACAAGAAAGGCTGCCTGGGCAGCCTTTCGTATTTGCCAATAAATGGTCACAAGGAAAAAAGACCATGGTACAGATTGGCAGAAATGGATAATACATGGATAGTGTTTATATAGCATCATCCTGGTTTTTGATATGTTTATGCTTGTTTCTGTTCCTTAGGTAGGATATCAATATATATAGGGCCAAGCCCAACGATACCAGGTTTAAAAACAATATTATTTTGTAAAACATATATGCCGTTGTCTATCTTTTTGAACATTATTGAAAAGAAAGCCGTACATAAAGCACGGCTATCTTACCAAATCAACCAACCTAGTTAAGACAACCCCGCAAGGATTATCAAAAAATTTAATCATGTCACCGGAAATGATTCCGGTTATGTTTTTTTAGACACATTTTTTAAAACCAAGTCACATTTGAACACAAAAAAACCCGCTACTTTTTCAGCAACGGGCTTAGTCAATTGTTTTTTAAATAGTTATGCCTGGTGGGTTGGTTTTAAAAGATCATTAACCGTTTTAACCGGATTAAAGGTCACCAATGGTACCTCCACAAAAATGGTGTTCCAGAAAGCCATAGCCCCATTCCATAATCCAGGAAGTTCCAGTGCCTTCAGTTCTTTTCCCTCTTTGGTCTTACCGGTAATAAAACCTTGTTTGGTGTCCACAAAATCCAAGAGGTCAAACTTTTGGCCTTTGTAGTCACGTACCCCGCATACCAAATCTACCGGGTTAAAGTGTGTAGAGTTTTGTAGTATTGCCGCTTGGGCTTTATCCTCCATATCTATTTGGGCGGACTCTATTATCTGAAGGGATATGTTGCCTTGTGCATCTTTTATCCAAAACGGACCGCCACCGGGCTCACCTTCATTTTTCACCATGCCACATATACGTATGGGACGGTTGATTCTGTCCTTCAACATCGTTTTTTGCTCCTCTACTCCAAAATCATCATAATTCTTAGGCATACGTACATTAAGGTCTTTCTCCAAAAACGCTTTGATCTCGTCGCCTTTTTCAATGGAAACTTCATCTTTGTCCAAAAGCCTGGCATAGGCGAACGCTATGTCCTGCACTTTTTTAAGGACACCCGCCAACATTTTTTTACTGTTTGATACGGTCTCCAAGTTTTTATCGATGACCACATTATCTATATTCTTGATGAAGATAATATCTGCATCCTGGTCGTTCAGGTTCTCAATGAGGGCACCATGTCCTCCCGGACGGAATAAGATGGAACCATCACTATTTTTGAAGGGCTTATTGTCCACATCCACTGCAACGGTATCCGTGGATGGTTTTTGGTTGGAATAGGTAATATTGAAAGAAGTATCTGTTTTTTTGGAGATTTTTGGCCCCACGGTCGCTTCCTCTTTCGCAAACATCTCATCATGCTGTTCCGATACGGTAAAATGAAGACTGGCGGTACCTTTCGTCTTGGCATAGAGGGCGGCTTCCTTCAAATGCTCTTCGAAGGGGGTTGACGTTTCCGTACCATATTTATGGAAAGGCAAAAGGCCTTTAGGATAAAAGCCATAGTTAAGACCGCTCTCCATCAACATTTCCTTTACAAAAAGATAGGCTTCCTCATCTTTGTTGGAGGCTTTGCCCTTGATTCTGGACATGATCAAATCATAAAAGGGAAAGTCGGAAAGATTCTCGGTAAATTTTTTAGCATCCTGGTCTCCTGTGCGTTCTATGTATTCGGATAGCTCTTCTTTTGATGGGTCATAGCTGTCCAAAAAATTGAACATGGCCTTGAACATACGGGATGCCGCTCCGGAGGCTGGAACAAACTTTAATAGTTCAAGTTCCTTTCTATTATCCTCAAAATATTGAAGCAGATCCAACTGCTCCTTTTCCGAGAACCGAAGTATTCCATTGCCCACTACCGCTGCTTGCGATAGTTGCACAAATGGGATGCCTTCTTTAAATGTTTGTATTTGATTTGCTACTTTTTCTTTGGAAATTCCTTTGGAGTCCAGTTGTTCCAAGTCTTTAGGACTTAATTCTATCATGTTTTTGGAGAAGTTTATCTATATGTTCTACTGCTGTGGAAAGCCTTGACGCTTTATCTCCCCTTAAATTAATGAATTTCCTGTTATTATCCTCCAAAGCTTCTTTAAAATGCATAAACATCCGTTCTCTCTCATCTGGTTTGTCCCTAAGATCATCAGCTACCCAAGGCGTGTCGATATAGGTCAGGAAGTAGAGGTCGTAACTGTTTTTTAGGGCGTATTCTTCCAAAAGTGGGTCACAGGTACTGTTGTAATACGCTTCGGAATACACCTTTGTCTCCAAAAGGTCGGTATCACATATAAGTACTTTATTTGCTTTTTTCGCCAATTGATTCTCTAGGCGCATTTGTCCGTAAGCAATAGGCAGCAAATCGTGTGGTTCGCAGGTTTTTTGTTCTCTGTCCCATTTGTCTTGTAGGTATTCACGGGCATATTCGGGCACCCATTCGGTTTTGTAGTATTCCGCCAGTTGTTTGGACAAGGTGGTCTTCCCTGTGGATTCAGGTCCAAAAAGGACCACTTTTATGAGGTTTGTGGGCTCTTGGCCAAGTTTTTCTTCCATGCTAGATATCCCTGTACAGCTAGAACAGTAAAAATGAGGTACTGTAAAGAGAACATACCCCATCCCCTATAGGCGTACAAAGGTACGGTAATTAAATCACCCAATATCCAAAGGGTCCAGTTTTCCAGCTTTTTGTTGGCCATATACCACATTGCCGTGAAAAAAATGCCTGATGTAAAAATATCCACGTAGTTTGTAGGCCCTATATCCGCTCCAAAAGCTTTGTAAACTCCATACGTGACCAACATGGTGAGGAGAAAAAAGCCAACACCGACCCATTTCTCCTTCTTATTGGTCCTTGTAATATGCACTACTGGCTTTCTATCATCCCTTCGTCTTGCCCAGTTCCACCATCCATAAATACTCATAATGGAATAGTAGAAATTCATCATCATATCTCCTAAAAGATTATCCACCAAAAAGATATAGGTAGTAATCACCGTAGCAACGAGACCCGTAGGATACACCAAAATATCTTCCTTTTTAGCATAGACTACACTAGCAATTCCAAAGAAAAAAGCAGTCGCTTCCAGAATAATGAGGGAGAACTCACGGTCTTCATAAGGACCAATAAAAAAATCAAAAATGGGGTTCATACTCGCTTCGGTCGGATTTTACCATTTTCATGGTCAGCACCACGTCGTCCAAATTCTCAAAACTTTCCTTTATTTCTGAATTGAGCAATTCCATTACTTCATTATAACCCCCAAAAACCTGTGTACTCAGTGGATTCTCCAAAACAGTAAGCCCAGAGTCGCGCAACTTTTTGATAAAAGCAATGACGGGGGTCTCAAAATCATCCTGGAGCGGAGATAGCGTAAGTTCAACGGATATTCTCATGGAGCAAATAATTTCAGGGTAAAACTACAAAAAGGAATTGTTATCCTCCCATCATTTTAAGGGCATAAACGCACGTAAACCCTTCAAACTCCAAAAACTCGATTTCGTAATGGGTCCTTTTGCCATTGTACAGTATTTCGGCAACGGTTCGAGTATCCTCAAAAGAAAAATCGATGACATTGATATGACGTAAAAAACTGAGTCCCTGTTGTGCATAAATTTTATAGAGCGATTCCTTTGCCCCCCAAACTATGGTCAATTTTCGTATGAGTGCTTCGGAATTGGCCAACGTTTTATACTCTTGGATAGGTGTGAATTTGTGAGCTATCTTCAATATTTTATCACGTTGCATCTCAATATCTATACCCACTTCATCCGTCTCGCTGATGATGATGCCTGTAAAGTTGTGCGAATGGGTAATTGATATAAACTTGCCATCTTTTAGATGGGGCTTTCCAAAATCATCATAATACAGGTCATGATCCACATAACCTGCCTCGGCCATGAGGTGGCGAATGCTCAAAAAAGCCCGTCGGTGCGCCATCGATTTCATGCCGTCCATCCTGCTTTGGCAATGCTCTGTAAGCTCCACATCCTTAGAAAGTTCACCTTCTGGCTCGGTCACTTTCCAGATATAGACCTTAGTGGTCGGAGAAACTGTTATTGTTTTGTAAAGAGGCATGAACTAAAGTTAAGTGAATTTGTATCTTTGTCGCACTACAAAAGCGAAGCTACAAAAGTAAATTTATATAAAGTATGAGCACAAAAACAATTCCGTATGTTCCTTATAAAGTGAAAGATATCTCTCTTGCCGATTGGGGAAGGAAAGAAATTGAGCTTGCCGAAGCAGAAATGCCAGGTCTTATGGCCCTACGTGAAGAGTATGGGAAACAACAACCTTTAAAAGGTGCTAGAATAGCAGGGTGTTTGCACATGACCATCCAGACTGCTGTTTTAATTGAAACATTGGTTGCACTTGGTGCTGACGTTACCTGGAGTTCTTGCAACATTTTCTCTACTCAGGATCACGCTGCCGCTGCAATCGCCGCTGCTGGAATTCCTGTGTATGCCTGGAAAGGTATGAACGAAAAGGAATTTGACTGGTGCATTGAGCAAACCTTGTTTTTTGGCGAGGACAGAAAGCCTTTGAACATGATTTTGGACGATGGTGGCGACCTTACCAATATGGTGTTGGACCAATATCCAGAACTGGCAGGAGGTGTTAAAGGATTGTCAGAAGAAACCACCACAGGGGTTCACCGCTTGTACGAAAGAATGAAAAAAGGAACACTTCCGATGCCCGCCATTAACGTGAACGATTCTGTGACCAAATCCAAGTTTGATAATAAATATGGATGTCGCGAAAGTGCCGTGGATGCCATCCGTAGGGCCACTGACACCATGTTGGCCGGTAAACGCGTAGTGGTTGCAGGTTATGGCGATGTTGGAAAAGGTACGGCTGCATCTTTCCGTGGTGCAGGATCTATTGTGACCGTTACCGAAATCGACCCGATTTGTGCCCTACAAGCCTGTATGGACGGTTTTGAAGTGAAAAAACTGGAAACCGTTGTATCCAATGCCGATATCGTGATAACCACAACAGGCAACAAAGATATTATTCGAGAGGAGCATTTCCGTGCTTTAAAAGACAAGGCCATTGTCTGCAACATTGGACATTTTGACAATGAAATAGATATGGCTTGGTTGAACGGTACATATGGAAATACCAAGAATGAAATAAAACCTCAAGTGGACAAATATACGATTGACGGGAAAGATGTCATCATTTTGGCAGAAGGTAGACTGGTAAACCTTGGTTGTGCCACTGGACATCCAAGTTTTGTAATGAGCAACTCGTTTACCAACCAGACCTTGGCGCAAATTGAGCTTTGGAACCACAATGACAAATATGCAAATGAAGTGTACATGCTTCCGAAGCATTTAGACGAAAAAGTGGCCAAACTGCACTTGTCTCGTCTGGGTGCCGAGTTAACAGAGCTTAACGAAGAACAAGCTGAATATATTGGTGTAACCGTAGAAGGTCCTTTTAAACCTGAATACTATCGATACTAAACACCAAAGGATTAAAAAGCAAAAACCCATGGCAAACACCATGGGTTTTTTATTGAGAAAAATTTTATTAATCTGCCAATAGGGTCTCTCCATAGTAGCAGGTCTTGTTTTCTTCCAACAAGGCCAGACCTTCTTCCCTTGTGCTATTTGGGTCGATTTTTATTTCTTCACCATTGGGCATGTAAACAATGTAGAATCCTTCTTCAAAAGAGGAAAGTTTAATGATCTCACCGTTAGGACGAACGGCATTCCAAGATTTTTCACCCGGTTTGTACACCAAATCGATTTTCTTTCCTTTTTTTGGGCCTTCCACCACGGTTACCTGAATTCTGTTCTTGGTGGCGATCATTTCAAAAGTGTTGCCATCGTGCTCCACCATTTGGGTTTCCGACTCTCCATCTTTCATGGCTATCGGGTTAGATCCGGACCAAAATTCGATTACGTTGAAGATAAGGGTATCTCCCAAGAAAAAAAGTGGATATACCGGCACAATGTTCAATCCCCAAAAAATGAGGTTGTCCAAAAACCTACTATCCGTTAATCCTTGGTTCCAATCTTTCAAATTATTGAAGGCGCTAAAAGAACCTAAGCAACTGGTAAACAAAATAGAGCAGGCCAATAGTGAAGAAATAATAACTTTTTTCATGATATAAGATTTATAGTTAATGCTATTGAAGGTACAAAAGATTTTGATTTTAGGTTTTCTAGAATCTCATTTCGACACATTTAATTGATCCGCCGGCAAAAAAATTACTAGGCATCAAATCTTGATTCTTACCTTTATTGGTTCAAAAGAGGAATGTTATGAATGACCATTGGTACGACATTAAAAATATTGAAACGGTTGATTCTCCATCCATCGCTCTATACCTGGAACATCTCAAGTTCAACATTGAGGAGATGGTCTCGATGGTACATGGGCAAACGGATAGGTTGATGCCGCACATCAAGACCAACAAAATGCCGCGGGTCATGAAGCTTTTACTGGAGTCGGGAATCTCAAAATTCAAGGCTTCCACTATTTCTGAAGCAGAGATTGCTGCAGAGGCAGGGGCCACTGCTGTTCTTATTGCGCATCAGTTGGTGGGACCAAAGTTGGATCGTTTTCTACGTTTGATGGAACACTACCCAAATACAGCGTTTTCAACTTTAGCGGACAACGTGGACAGTGTGGAACTTTTGAACCAAAAAGCCGAGGAAACAGAACTCATTGCCAACATTTATATTGATATCAACAATGGAATGGACCGGTCCGGAATCCAAATTGGTCCAAGACTGGACGAGCTCATCAACTATTTGAAAATATGCAAATCGCTCAACTTTAAAGGGCTGCACGCGTACGATGGCCACCTAAGGGATTCAGATTTTGAGGTGCGCAACCAAAAGATAGAACAAGGGGTGATGGATGTAGTGGTTTATTTTGATGCACTAAGGATAGATTACCCCCAAGCTCAATTGATATGTGGAGGAACACCATCATTCACATCTCATTTGCTCCAAGAAAACAGAATCACCAGCCCTGGTACCTGTGTGCTTTGGGATTGGGGATATGGTGAAAAATTGACGGAACAAAATTTCAAACATGCCGCACTATTGGTTACACGAATCATTTCCAAACCCACCGAAGGGATTATAACCGTAGATTTGGGGCATAAATCGGTGGCGGCCGAAAATCCTATTGACAAGCGCGTTAAGTTCCTCAACATTGATGACTACGAACTGCTTTCACAAAGTGAGGAACACGGGGTGATCAAAGTAAAGGATTGGGACAAATACAAAGTTGGTGATGTCCTGTACGGCATTCCGTATCATATTTGCCCCAGTATCAATCTTCATGATGAAGTTTCGGTTATAGAGAACGGCAAAAAAGTGGATACCTGGGAAATTACCGCCCGAAAACGAAAACTAAGGTTTTAAGTCCAGCGCCTTTTTCAGGTCGTAGAAATAAAAGTTTTTTTCATCGTTCATGGCAGCGAAAAGACCATTTGGGAACGTATCGTTCAATGACACAGTGACCACATCGCAACCATCGGTTTCCAAGGTAGATAGGTTTACGGCTTTTACAAAACTATTGTCCTTTCGGGAGAATATATTGAACTGTCCGCGCTGTTGATCGGAAACTATGATGTACCCTTGTCCGTTGGCATATCTGGCAATGGCAATACCTTCTATATCCTCCAAGAACAGTTCACCACCGAAACAGGCCAATTCTTCATTGCCCATACTTGGTTCAGCATAATATTTTTTTACGCATTCACCTTCATCGGAATAGTATACGTAGCCCATTTCGTTGTCCACAGCTATGGCCTCGATTTCCTTTCCTCCTGTAAAACTTCCGAATTTACGAACCAAAGTAGACGATACACCTGTGCTGTCCGATCCCAGTTTATATTGATACAAATACGAACCACTTGGTCCTATCTTTCTGCCGACAATCGCATATAGGGATGAATCCTTTGGAGATTTGTACAGACTAATTCCCATGGCCAAACGTTGTTCCACATCCGTTTCATCTTCAAATACGGGAAAACCACCACCATCGAGCGGTTTCATGTCGGGCACGGAGAACAATCTGATCTGTTGTTTTTCCCGTTCGGTAAAAGCGATTACATCAACGGCAACGGAATCGTTCAGCTGAAAGCCATATTCCAAATCTACATTGTTGGGTCTTTGGATGTTTTTGATGGATTTCTCCTCAATGATCTTACCATCAAGGTCAAAGGCATAAACACCGCCGTTGGTCTCTTTATCGGTTCCGAACACAATACTTTTGGACGCATCGTCCGGATTGATCCAAATAGCGGGATCATCGGTGTCGTTCGGCGTTTTTTCTGTGATTATATCTGGGGCAATAGCTGGCAGTTTGCTTCCTTGATTGCACGAGGTTAATGCAACAGCAGCTATAATTGGTATAAATATTTTTCTCATATTGATAATTAAGATAGGAAATGCCAGTCCCAAGCGCCTACCCTTATTGGCAGGCACTTGTTGTGACACCGTATATAAATATACTACCTGAAATTATTTTCTAAACAAATCGTACTTTAAACCAAAGGTGAATCTTACGCTGTAAAATTCTGCTTGTTGAGTTCTTTCCTTTACGCTTTGGAAATAGCGCAGAGGCTGGTTCGTAATATTGTTCACATCGGTATAGATTCTCAAATTGTTGGTGATGGCGTAGCTGGCATTAAAATCCAAGAAAAACTGGGTATCATAATACCTGTCCTCAAAAGCATTGCCTCCTATTTCATCGATATAAGAATCCGAGAAGTTAGCGGATAGCCTGGCACTGAACCTTTTATCGGCATAGCCCAAAGAGCCATTGAACATATTTGGAGAGGTGTTTGGCAAATCCAAATCGGTACGTTCGTCACCATCTTCGTTGCGAATACCGTCCGCACTTGAAGACAAGTAGGTGTAGTTTAAATAGATGCTAAAGTTCCTGGCAAAACCGGGCAAGAAGTCCAACTGTCTCTGGAACGATACCTCAGCTCCAAAAATAGAGGCGGAATCGCCGTTCAATGGCTGGAACACATCATAACCCGTAGTTCCAGAACCGAATGAATCATCTTCTGCTTCGGTAATGTAAGTGTAGATAAAATCGTTTATTCTTTTATAAAACAATCCACCTGATACAATTCCAACACTTTCAAAGTAGTGCTCGGCGTTCAAATCAAAGTTCATTGAGGTAGTTGGATCCAATTCCGGATTACCTACGATAACCTCCTCGTCCTCGTTTACGATTTCCGACCTTGGAATAAGGTCCACGTAATTTGGGCGGGCCAAAGTATTTGTCCATGCAAATCGTAAAACAGTGCTGTTGTCCAAGTCATATTTAAAGTGAATGCCCGGCAATACGTTGGTATACGAATTCTCGTCCGAAACGCCTTCAACTTCTATACTTTCTTCGATTCCTGCATCTTCGTCTTCCTCAATATAAACTACTCTGTTTCCTTCGGAGTCAAGTTTAGTATTCTCCACTCTAACACCTGCAAGTACGCTCAATTTGTCGGAAAGTTTTTGGTTGAACATTAAATAAGCCGCCAGAACGTTCTCCTTTACCTCGAAATTCCCAGGAAGGTACTCGTCCGGCAAAGCTTCGCCATTTGTACTGTTCAAGTCGAGTGCTCCCAACCATTCTTCGCTGGCAAAGTTTCCGGCTTGGAACTTCTCTCCTGCCAAGTAATCTGGATCCGTGTAATTTTTTACGGGAACTGCGCCCAACGTTGGGTACAAATCCTCCAAATCATATTCGAAGAAATCGTTGTTTCTCAATTTGGTCTTGAAACGACCTCTTGCTCCAAATTTGATAAATCCATCTCCCTGACCAAAAATATCGGCCGGCAACTCAAAGTTTGCAAAGAAGTTAATGTCCTCTTCTTCCGTATACTGATTTTCATTGGTAATCTCATCAAACTCAAAGTTATCCAAGTTATTAAAGTCACTTGGATCTGCGGCCGTCATTATGGGATACTTTGGGTAGCTGTTATCGTTGTTGATGATATATTCGGCTGCATAGGCGGCGTAACGCTCGTTCAAACGTTCTTCGGATGCTTTGGCATAAGCTCCCATCCAATCAAACTTTAGATTTCCAAAAAGATGGTCACCGCCCAAAGTGTAATTCTGCATACGCTGGTCCTCCAATCTACGGTTTTTGTTTCTTCCCCCTGCAATTCCACCTTTGGATTCGCGCACGGCCTCAATCGGGAAACGTGTAGGAACTCCATTGGTTATGGTAAAATCCCCTTCTTCTATATCCTCGCCGTCCAATATCTCTTGGGCAAATGCAAATCGGTTCTCACGATCGTCTCTCCAGTTGTACATCGTTTTTAGGTAGATGTTGTTGGCAGCATTGATCTGATAATCAAAATTGGCAGAAAAACTTCTTCTTACTCTTTGCACCAAATAGGTGCGTTGCTCGGTAACATTGGTATACGGATTTACATCCATTTCTTCAAGAATAGGCTCGCCTTCTTCATCTTCGACCCCCGTATTGTATTCAAACTCGTTGTCCCACTCGGCTTCAATATTATCGGAACCAAAGTCGTTATCGTTGATTGTTGCGGAGAACATGTAACCAAACTTTCCATCATTGGTACGGTCTCCCACCAAAATGGACCCGTTCCAGATCCGCTTGTCGGTAATAAAATTTACCCCAGAACCAGCTGTAGCAGAAAGCCTAAAACCTTGTGGTGCCGTCCTGGTCACCAAGTTTACGGAACCACCCAATGCATCACCGTCCATATCAGGGGTAACCGCCTTGTTTACTTCAATGGTCTGGATCATGTCCGAAGGAATAAGGTCCATTTGAACATTTCTGTTATCGGATTCTGCAGAAGGAATCCTGCTTCCGTTCAAGGTAACGGAGTTTAACTGTGGAGAAAGACCACGTACGATAATGTTACGCGCCTCTCCCTGATCTACCTGCATGGTGATGCCCGGAATACGCTTAACAGCATCACCAATGTTAGCATCGGGGAATTTTCCAATCTGGTCGGTAGAGACCACGTTGGTGATGTTCATATTATTTCTCTGCGTATTCAATGCTTTGGATTGTCCACTAAGTCCGTAAGCACTCACCTGAACTTCATCCAATTCCATATTCGAGGATTGAAGCGTAATACTCACAGGCGTGGTTTGTCCCGCACTCACACTTACTTCCTGCTCAACATCGGAGTAACCCATATAGGTTATCCTTAAGGTATAGCTCCCTTCGGGGATGCCCACCAAAGTAAATTTTCCATCAAAATTGGAAATGGCTCCTTTTACCAAGGATTCGATATACACATTGGCACCGGGAACATAGATACCGTTCTCATCGGTAATCGTACCCTGAATATTTCCTGATTGTGCTTGGCCCATTGCAGTTCCGAGCACAAGAAACAGCGTTACAAAAAGTAGTTTTTTTAGGTTCATCAATTTCATTTTGGTTTACGTTAGAATGCTTTCCAAAACTATGTATATCAACTCTTTATGATTTAAATTAAAGGGAAACAAAAAGGAAACAAAAGTGAAAATCGATAGAAACAATAGGGCAACAATTACGGTTTTTTTACATTGGGGTAACCTTTTTTAAAAAAGAGAGGCGATAAGCTCTTAAAGTTCAATCATAAAGTTGACCAACTCTTCTTTTTGGTCAATGGGCAACTTTTTTCTCAATCGGTAACGGGCCACTCTAACGCTATCTGGCGTCACCCGCAATATGGATGCTATTTCCTTTGAGGATAGATTTAGACGCAACAACATTCCCAATCGTAATTCTGCCGGGGATAATGAATCCTCCGAAAGCATCGAAAGTTTCTTGATAAACTCTGGGTGGATCTCCTTAAAAAAAGTCATAAACTCGTCCCATTCCTGTTCCTGTTTTAGATTAAAATCTATCTCGTTGACCAGTTCCTTTATTTTGTCCGAAGTATTCATATGTTTTCGTGAGACCATATTCCGAAGCGTGTTGGACATATCGAGCAAAATCTTGTTCTTTTGGGAGAGGTGTAGGCTATATCGCGATAAAGAGGCTGCTTTTAACTGCACTTCGCGCTGTAAGTTTTGTTCCTCAATGGCTTTTTTGTCCAACTCTGCCTTGAGCATACGGTGTTTATACTCCTGAATCTTCAACGTAGCCTTCCGCTTTCTGCCCATATAGTAAAAGAGAATTATAAAAATAACGGCTATGGCGAATAGTGCAACCCAAAGCAAATTCTGATTGGCAACACTTACCTTGTTCTGCTCCTTCAATAGTTGAATCTCTGCTTCCTTCTTATTGGTCTCATAAATGGTTTGCAGCACGTTCAATTGGTCATAATTTTGAGACCGTAGCATTTCACTGCTATATGCTTCAGCAAGAAGCAGATGCTCGTGAGCCTTTTCAAAATTGCCCATGAGGGCGTAGTTCTTGGAAAGGTCCTTGTGTGCACTCTCCAATTGATGTAGGTCGTTCAACTCTTTAGCGAGATTCAAGGCTTTGGTTGTATGTTCCAACCCTGATTGATAATCACCTCTTTTTCGAAATGAATCACCAAGGTTGTTCAGCACATTGATTTCTTCTGTAGTTCGTGAACCTTGGAGATGGTCATAGGCCTTTTTGAAGTATTCGTACGCCAGCTCAAATTCCTCCAAATCTTCATAAACACTTCCAATGTTTTCATTGGTAATAGCAACACCAAAGTCATCATTCTGCTTCTGAAATAAATCCAGACTATGCCTTTGGTCTTGGAGGGCTTCGTCATATTCGGATTGTTTTTCGTGGCTCGCTCCCAACAAACCTAGTGAAGTGGCCAAACCTTTATCATCTTTGAGTTGTTCTGATGCTTTTTTGGTTTCCTCAAAATATTGTTCGGCCAATTCAAAATTGTTCAATGAAAGATATACTTTACCAATATTATTGTTGAGTGTGATGTACAGAGAATCCTCCAAATTGGACCCTAACTGTTCCAATGCAGAATTGTATTGCGCTATGGCTTCGGTATATAGGCCGAGTGTGTGATAGTACTCACCCAATTGAAGATAGGCTTGGGCGATTTGAGCCGGATTTTCGGGATGCTTTTTTACAATCTCCAATTGACTTTGAAGTGCATTGTAAGTATCCGTAGTTTTTCTATTCGTTATAGGTACATTGGTCTGTTGTCCCGAACCGCCCATCGGGATCAATAAACTGAACAAAAAAACAAAACCAAAAACATTTTTCATGGTGGGTTATTGAGCAAAAAGCAAAAGTTCAAGTACGCTTTTGATCCTCACTCCAACATCACCATTGGGTTAATAAACCATTAAAAATTGAGGCAATAAAAAAGGCCCTGCAAATGCAGGACCTTTCCGTATTAACTTTTATAAATCGCTGTTATGCTTCAAAAGGTTCGATGGAAACATAAGATTTACCACCAACTTTCTTTTCAAACTTAACCACACCATCTACCTTGGCATGCAAAGTATGGTCTTTTCCAGCGTATACGTTTTCGCCAGGATTGTGCTTGGTACCACGTTGTCTTACAATAATGTTACCAGCTGTTGCCGCCTGACCTCCAAAAATCTTAACACCTAAGCGTTTCGATTCTGATTCTCTACCGTTTTTTGAACTACCTACACCTTTCTTGTGAGCCATGATATATAAATTTTAGTTCTTTTCTTATTTGCTTAACGCTTCGATCAACTCGGCCTTCTTCATGGAAGAGTAACCGGTAATTTCCTTGGCTTTTGCCATATCCCTTAATTCAGCAACAGTTTTGGAGCTCAAGTCCTCGGTTGCTTTTGGAGCCTCTTTCTTAGGTGCTTCCGCTTTTTTCTCAGCTTTTTTAGGTTCTGCTGCTGGCTTGGATTCTTCCTTTGCCTTTGCAGGAGCTGCTTTCTTGGCACCTTTTGTCAAAATTCCTTCAACAACGATCTCTGTCAAATATTGTCTGTGACCGTTCTTTTTCTGGTAACCTTTACGTCTTTTCTTTTTAAAGACGATGACCTTGTCTCCTTTTAGGTGCTTTACAACTTTGGCCTCAACAGCCGCACCATCTATGACCGGGGCGCCAATGGTTACGTTATCACCATCTTCCAAAAGAAGAACTTTATCGAAAGTGATTTTATCACCTTCTTCTCCTTGCAAACGGTGAACGTACACTTTTTGGTCTTTAGCAACTTTAAATTGCTGCCCTGCCATCTCTACAATTGCGTACATAATGCGTTAATTAGATTAAAATTATTGCGCTTTATCAAAATTAGCGGGTGCAAATATACTGCTAAATCCTTAATCCACAAGTATTCCTCTCCAATTTAACCCATAATTTTTTTGGAATTGTTGCTCGTTTTAAATAGTTGCATAAATGAAAGTGTCAAAACCAAGGTAGAGGCAAACCCCATAATGGCCACGGTAAAAAACACTATTCCTTGAAAATTCTTGTAATCATTGGACCAGGCAACCGAAAGCTTGTCCAGAAAAGCACTATCCAATTCCGTTGCATAAAAGGCAAAAAAAATGGTGAACAACAATGTTGCGATAAAGCCAGTGGTTATACCGGCGGTGAACCCATTTCCATAACTGAAAGACTTACCCTGTTTTATCTTGGTATATTTAATGGTCTCATAGATGCCAAAACCTGTTATTATACCATTGAACAGGCTATAAAAAACATTGGTATGCTTGCCCATTAAGGCCAAAATCAAAAAATACGCAATCAGCACAGCACTGGTGACTATGCCAAAACGAATCGGGAGAGTTAAATTTTTCATATTGTATTTTTTTGAATTCATTGTATAATTTACTGAATGTTTGCGAATTATCCCACTCTTTGAGACTAAAGACCAGGTTAAAATTTACCTGCTGCCCGAAAATATTTTATATTTAGCGTAACATCGATGGATAAATCGATACCAACCTCTTAGCAACCTCAATTTTTAAATACTGACTATTAAAATGAAAAAACATTTGTTTACTGCATCTGCCATGCTCTTTGCAGCAACTAGCCTTTTTGCACAAGAGGTGGTTTTTGAAGAGTATGACCTGGACAACGGGCTCCATGTGATCTTACATCAAGACAATGGTGCTCCAGTGGTGACCACATCGGTGATGTACCATGTGGGATCTAAAGACGAAGACCCGGACAAAACGGGTTTTGCACACTTTTTTGAACATCTGCTCTTCGAGGGCACCAAAAACATTGAACGAGGCCAGTGGGACCAAATAACCGCGGCCAACGGAGGGAGAAACAATGCCAATACCTTTTTGGATCGCACCTACTATTATGAGGTTTTCCCTTCCAATAGTTTGGAAGTTGGACTTTGGTTGGAGTCAGAGCGATTAATGCATCCCATTATTGGCCAAGTTGGCGTAGACACCCAAAAAGAAGTGGTACAAGAAGAAAGAAGACTCAGGACCGACAATGCCCCCTATGGTGCATTTTTTGAGCAAATCTTGAAAAACCTCTACACAAAGCACCCTTATAGATGGGGAGTAATCGGTTCTTTAGACCATTTGGCAAGCGCCACTTTGGAGGACTTCAAAAAATTCAACCAAACCTATTATGTTCCCAATAACGGCGTTTTGGTCGTAGCGGGTGATTTTGAAACCGCAAAAACCAAAAAAATGATAGAGGACTATTTTGGCCCCATTCCAAGGGGAGCCGAAATAAAGAGACCCAATATCAAGGAAGACCCTATCACCGAGACAAAGTTTGCCAAATATTACGACCCGAATATTCAAATTCCGGCCATTCTATTGGCATACAGAACGCCTGGACAAGGACAACGGGACGCTTATGTCATTAACATGATCTCCACTTATCTGAGCGATGGCGAAAGCTCTAAATTGTACAAGAAATTGGTGGACGAGAAAAAAATCGCACTTCAAATACTTTCTGTTCCGATTGATGCCGAAGATTACAGCTCGTACATTGTTGGTGGTCTTCCTGTAGGCGACAATTCCATTCAGGATATCAAAAAAGAAATTGATGAAGAGATTTTGAAGCTTCAAATGGAATTGATTTCCGAAAAAGATTATCAAAAACTTCAAAACAAGTTCGAAAATCAATTCGTGAATGCCAACAGCAGCGTGGAAGGCATTGCAAATTCCTTGGCCGAAAACTATATGCTAAAGGATGACACGAACCTCATCAATACCGAAATAGATATCTACCGCTCCATTACCCGCGAGGAAATCATGGAAGTGGCCAAAAAATATTTGAAGGTGAACCAACGTGTTGAGTTGGAATATTTGCCAGAACAAAAAGACGCTAATTAAGATGAAAAAGTATTTAGTTTTAGCTGCGCTGTCCTTGTTCATGACAGCCACATACGCACAGATAGACAGAAGCACGCCCCCTGAACCAGGGCCTGCACCAAAAATAAATTTAAAAGAACCCGCCCGTTTTGAACTAAAGAATGGTTTGAAGGTCCTTGTCGTGGAGAACCACAAATTACCGAGAGTCCGCATTCAGCTGTCCATCGACAACCCACCTATTTTGGAAGGAGACAAAGCAGGAGTTTCCGCGTTAACGGGAAGCATGCTCGGCAAAGGATCCAAAAACATCCCAAAAGACGAGTTTTATGAAGAAGTGGATTTTTTAGGAGCCAATATTTACATCGGTGAGCAAAGCGCCTTTGCAAGTTCCTTATCCAAATATTTTCCAAGGGTTCTTGAGTTGATGGCAGATGCCGCTATCAACCCGAACTTTCTCCAAGAAGAGTTTGAAAAGGAAAAAGAAAAGGTGATTACCGGAATCAAATCGGAAGAAAAGGATGTTTCAGCGATTGCGGACAGGGTTCAAGCAGCGTTGGCGTATGGCAAAAACCACCCGTATGGCGAATTTATGACCGAAGAAACGGTAAACAATGTTTCCCTAGTGGATGTGGAGCAGTTCTACCGGTCCTATTTTGTTCCAGCCAATGCCTATTTAGTAGTAATTGGTGATGTGGAGTTTGACACAGTTAAAGAACTTGTCACAGAAGCATTTACGCCATGGACCAAGGCCGTACCGCCATCCCTCAGCTATTCGGACCCACAAGACGTGCAGTACACACAAATCAACTTTGTTGATGTTCCGAACGCCGTTCAATCCGAAGTAGCAGTGGAAAACATCACGAATTTAAAAATGAAGGACGAGGACTATTTGGATGCTCTTTTAGCCAATAGGATATTGGGCGGTGGATCACAAGCCCGTCTGTTCAAAAATTTAAGGGAGGACAAAGGGTATACCTATGGTTCGTATTCTGGTATCCGTGCCAATAAATTCAGTCCAATGCGGTTCAATGCCTATGCCCAAGTTAGAAATGCCGTAACCGATAGCTCGGTGGTCGAAATTTTGAAAGAAATCGATAAAATGACCTCCGAACCCGTATCCGATGAAGAATTGGCCAATGCCAAGGCCAAATATGCCGGTAGTTTTGTAATGGCTTTGGAAAAACCTGAAACAGTTGCAGAATACGCATTGAACATTGAAACAGAAAATCTTCCAAAAGACTTTTACGAAACGTATCTGGAGCGTTTGGACGCCATCTCAAAAGAAGATGTACTTAAAGCCTCCAAAAAATACTTTTCAACCTCCAATGCCCGTATAGTGGTCACCGGAAAAGGTACGGATGTGCTAGAAAATTTGAAAAAAGTGAATTTTAATGGAAAAGCTGTTCCCGTTCTTTACTATGACAAATATGCCAATAAAACAGATAAACCAGAATATGGCGCAGCTATACCCGAAGGAATCGATGCCAATACTGTTTTGGAGAATTATATTGAGGCCATCGGCGGAAAAGCCAAATTGGACGCCGTGGATTCGTATTCAATGGTGGCAGAAGCCGAAATGCAGGGCATGAAATTGGAGCTTGAAATGAAGAAAACAACCCAAGACCAGTTTATGCAGAACATAAAAGTACAGGGCAACTCTATGCAAAAACAGGTTTTGGATGGTGACTCCGGATATATGGTAATGCAGGGTCAACGCAAAGACCTTTCCGCTGAAGAAGTCGCAAAAATCAAAGAAGAATCAGCTGCATTCCCAGAGCTGAACTATTTGGCTGCCGGCGATGTTACTCTGGAAGGAGTAGAGCAAGTTGATGACAGGAAAGCCTACAAACTCAAAATTAGCGATGGGAAAACCGCTTTTTATGACATGGAAACAGGTCTTAAGGTACAAGAAATAGTTACCCAAGAGGTGCAAGGTCAGCAAATGACAAGTACCATTGGTTACGGAGACTACCAAGAAGTTTCCGGAATCAAGTTCCCATTTAAGTTGATGCAGAGCATGGGGCCACAGAACATGGAGTTTATTGTGAAAGAAATTAAGGTGAACGAAGGCGTTGAAGCCTCAGACTTTAAATAATCAAAACTCTTAATAACGTAAAAAGGCGCTCTAAAGAGCGCCTTTTTTTTGTGCCGTACTTTATAACCGTCGCTTAACACTTATTAGATATTTATTATGCGTTGATATTCCACATATCGTTATTTTTGTAACTAAACAATATACCATGAGAAAAGTATTACCCTTGCTGATATGCACCGTTTTGCTTTTGAGTTTTTCCTGCAAGCAAGAGAGAAAAGCCTCTGAAGAACAAACCCAAATGAAAGAGGTTATGGCCATCCACGACGAGGTGATGCCTAAAATGAGTACGATAGGTAAATTGGTCGGAGAACTTAAGCCAAAAGTAGATTCCACCGAAATGGGCCAAAAATATGAAGTGGCCATGAAGGACCTTCAAGATGCCAACACCGCAATGATGGATTGGATGAAAGATTTTGGCGATCGCTTTAACCATGAGGAAATCTTGAACGGCAAGGAACTCTCCGAAGAAAAACAACAATGGCTGGATGAGGAAGAAGAAAAGGTAAAAGTGGTGAAGGAAAAAATCAATGGTAGTATCGCTCGTGCCGAAGCCCTATTGGCCAAGGATACAGTACAGTAATATTATTTTTTCCAGCGTAGGCTCTCCATAATTCTTCTGATATCGTTCTGCAAGTACATGGCCGCAGGAAGAATGGAATCGTAGTTAGGTTTTGCGTAAAAATATAGCGAACCTGTCACAAAGTGATTGATGCTATCGGTTACATAGAATTGTGATTGTGATGCCGCGTTTCCACTTACTTCGTAGAACATGCCATAAACCCCGTCTTCTCTATTTATAAATGGTTGTTCCGCAATGTTATCCGCTTTCACCACATGTTCGTAGGATAGTTTTTGAGCATCTACGAGCAAGGTATCCAAGTTTCCTTGAACGGGTTTATAAGTCAAATAAATGGATCCTTTCATCATAGGGTAGTCGAGCACCATAGAACAATCTTTGCTTTCCTTTATTTCTGAAAGGGTGTTCTTATCAAAAGTATATACACAATCGGGACCAGATTGTGCATACTCTGCCTTTGGATAATCCAAACGCAACATGGCCTTGGGTTTTGGCAAAACCTCGTCCTTACATCCTACGAATACCATTGCTATCAAAATAAGAAATAGAATTTTATGCTTCATGGGGCAAGGTTACTTTTATTCGTTTCAATCTCTTTTTATCCATACTCTCCACCACAAAAGTGTACGTATTGAACAGCACCTTCTCTCCTATCTTCGGAAAACTACCTGAAATTTCAAGCACAAATCCGGCAATGGTCTCAGACTCTCCCTTTTTGCTCTCGAACTCATCTTCTTCTTCAATTTTTACCACACGGTAAAAATCCTTCAGTGTAGTTTTTCCATCAAATACATAGTTATGGTCGTCCAATTTGGAAAATACAAGGTCTTCATCATCAAATTCATCGCTGATATCGCCAACGATTTCTTCGATAATATCTTCCAAGGTTACAATTCCCGATGTCCCTCCATACTCATCCACCACAACGGCCAAATGGTTCTTCTTGTCCTGAAACTCCAACAGCAAGTCGTCCAGCTTTTTGTTCTCTGGAACAAAATAGGGTTCACGGATGAGCGACATCCAGTTAAAGGTTTTTCTATCAATATAGGGCAACAAGTCCTTTACATATAGAACGCCCAAAACATTGTCCATATTCTCCGAAAACACGGGAATCCTAGAATAACCGTTCTTTTTTATTTCTAGAAGAACCTCTGGAAATTTCATCTTTTCATTGACCGCGAATATATCTATCCGAGGTCGCATTACTTGTTTGGTATCAGTATTCCCAAAGGTTACTATGCCTTCCAAAATCTTCTGTTCTTCTTTGGTAGTATCACCTTCAGAGGCCAGTTCCAAAGCTTGGGAAAGATGGTTTATGCTCAAATTGGATTTTTTCTTCCCCAATTTATCCTCCATAAACAATGTAACCGAACGCATCGGAGAACTTAATGGTGTAAAAATATAGCTGAGCACTTTCAACGGAACAGCAATAAACTGAGAAAACTGTACACGGTTACGATTGGCGTATATTTTGGGGAGAATTTCCCCGAACATCAATATTAAGAAGGTCGCCGTTACCACTTCCAGTAAAAAACGAAGGGTTCCGTCAATATCGGCAAAAATGGTGTTGCCAATGGAACTGAACAGCAGCACAATTCCGATATTTATGGCATTATTGGTAATTAAAATAGTAGCCAACAGCTTTTTGGGCTTTTCCAATAATTCCACGATCATTTTTCCGCGGGACGAGTTGCTCTCTTGCATTTCGTTCAAGTCGGTCTGCGAAAGACCAAAAAAGGCCACTTCAGCGGCCGAAATCAATGCGGAGCAGGCCAAAAGAAGTACTAGTACAACTATCTTTAAAGTGAATATTCCACTGGTAGTGGACAGATAAAATGCCAAACTATGGGGCTCGGGATCCAATTTAGTATTGCTTTAGACTTTTTATTCTAGAATGGTAGGTCATCCTCTTCTTCTGTATTATCGATTGGTGACGCTGAACCTTGATTGTTGCTGGGCTCTTGGTAATTGGAAGGTGACGAACCTGAACCTGATGATTGTGCATTTGCCATACTTTCCTTCTTGGTCGTTAAAAAAGTAAAGTCTTGCACGTGCACCTCGGTGGTATACCTCATATTGCCATCTTCACCTTGCCATTGTCTGTTTTTTAAACGGCCCTCTACGTAAACTTTATCTCCCTTACTGAGATATTTTTCGCATATTTCCGCTCCTTTGTTGCGCACTACAATATTGTGCCAATCCGTATTGGTCACCTTTTCGCCCGTTTGCCTATTGGTATAGGTTTCGTTGGTGGCCAAAGGAAATCTACCGATGCAGTTTCCGCCCTCAAAATAGTGCATTTTTACTTCGTCTCCCAAATGCCCGATCAGCATTACTTTGTTCAATGTTCCGCTCATATCTCTCTTAATTAATCAAAAGTACTAAATTTTCAATGTCTTGATAAAATCTGCTATCAAAACTGGTACGGGAAAACCTCCGATTTCTTTCCAAGGTGTTCCTTCCTTTAATATATCAGAAGTTTTTAGGATCCAAAATTGTGTGTGTAAATGTTGATGTGATAGTTTGTGTACGACTGGTTTATTATTATATAATGATAGGGATTCTGTTTTTGGAAGGTTATTTTTTTTATTGATCAAGGGCCTCAATGCTTCGGCCTGAAGCATTTTCTCCGATTCAATCAATGGAAACTGATATAAATTCTGCCAAATCCCTTTTCCTGTTCGTTGCTCCAAAATGGTGTTTCCATCATCATCCAATAACACCAAATAATTAAAGTACCGATTCCGAATCTTTGTTTTGTTCAACTTAACCGGAAGTTGATCAACTTTGTTCTCTTGGAGCGCAACACAACTTTCTTGTAGCGGACACAGCAAACAATATGGGTTTTTTGGTGCACATTGTATTGCGCCGAACTCCATGATCCCTTGGTTGTAATCCCGGATGTTCTCCGGATCCATCACTTCACGAGCAAGTTCTTTAAAATATTTGATGCCCTCGGTACTATTTATAGGTATATCTATTCCAAAATATCGTGACAAAACACGGTACACGTTGCCATCCACTACGGGTTCCGGAACATCAAAGCAGAAAGATGCAATGGCACTTGCCGTATAATCACCCACTCCTTTTAACGATTTTAAGCCCTTGTAGGTTTCGGGAAACTTCCCCTCAAAATCCTCCGCCACCATTTTAGCCGTTGTGTGCAAATTGCGTGCCCGGGAATAATACCCGAGTCCCTGCCACAGTTTCAACACCTGTTCCTCGGGGGCATTGGCAAGATCGTGAACGGTGGGAAAGGCTTCCACAAACCTTAAGTAATAAGGCATTCCCTGAGCAACGCGGGTCTGTTGAAGAATAATTTCCGACAGCCAAACTTTGTACGGGTCACGCGTTTGTCTCCAAGGAAGATCGCGTTGATGTTCACGGTACCAATTCAGTATTTTTGGGGCAAAAGTCATGCAAGAAAGTAATAAAGCCCAAATGTATCAGTTTATATACTTAAAATTAAAGGGTTAAAGGGAAAGATTAATTATAATGTTTATATTTGCAAGCCGAAAAAAATTAGAAAATTAATAATACAAAATGACGAAAGCAGATATTGTAACTAGGATCTCGGAGAAACTAGGTATTGAAAAAGGAGATGTGCAAGCGACAGTGGAATCCTTTATGGAAGAAGTAAAATCATCCTTGGAGAATGGTGATAATGTTTATTTAAGAGGTTTTGGTAGCTTTATCATCAAGACCAGAGCGGAAAAAACAGGTAGGAATATCTCTAAGAACACTACCATTAAAATTCCTGCACACAATATCCCTGCATTCAAGCCAGCCAAAGTTTTTGTGGAAGGCGTAAAGACTAACGTACAAGTAAAATAATATAATTAACAACACTAAAGCAAGAGCATATGCCGAGTGGAAAGAAAAGAAAAAGACATAAGGTAGCCACGCACAAGCGTAAGAAGCGCAGAAGAGCTAACCGACACAAGAAAAAGTAGTTGTTTCAACTACTTTTTCGTTTTACCCTATCACGTTCTTTGACATAGAGATTCAAGAAACGAATTTCAATCGGTCCGAAAAATGGCCGATTCCATATATTGTTTAATCATTTATCCCGAAATTCATGCGGGATAAATAAAAATCGATTCAGGTGAATAGAGAATTAATCGTAAGATCTACGCCAGAAGCAGTCGATTTTGCCTTACTAAAGGATGGAAAACTAGTAGAATTACACAAAGAAGAGGACAACAACAACTTTTCCGTAGGGGACATCTTCCTAGCCAAGATAAGAAAACCCGTTACAGGCCTAAATGCAGCATTTGTCAATGTAGGTTATGAAAAAGATGCGTTCCTGCACTACCATGACCTGGGCCCGCAGCTGTCCTCCATGTTGAAATTCATTAAAAAAGCTAGAACAGGGAAGTTAAAAGATTATTCCCTTAGAAATTTTCCGTTTGAAAAAGACATTGACAAGAATGGCAGTATCAACGATGTGTTGAAGGCCAATCAGTCATTACTGGTACAAATAGTAAAAGAACCCATATCAACAAAGGGACCAAGAATCAGCTCCGAGCTTTCCATAGCAGGACGTTACTTGGTTATGGTACCTTTTTCCGATAGAGTTTCGGTATCCCAAAAAATAGCGAGCAAAGAGGAAAAAGACCGACTTATCAGGCTTGTAAAAAGTATCAAGCCGAAAGGATTTGGAGTAATCATACGTACCGTAGCAGAAGGCAAAAAAGTTGCTGAACTGGACAAAGATCTTCAGAACTTGTTTTCCAAATGGACAAACATGTGCAAAAAATTGCACAAAGCGCCCCATCCATCCAAAGTTTTGGTGGAATTGAACAGGGCATCATCCATCCTTAGGGATGTTTTCAACGATTCCTTTACCGGAATACATATCGATGAAGAAACACTCTACAACCAAATCAAGGATTATTTGCACGAGATTGCACCAGAAAAAGAATCCATTGTGAAGTTGTACACCGGTCCGGCCCCTATTTTTGAGAAATTTGGGATAGAGCGTCAAATTAAGACATCTTTTGGCCGAACAGCATCCATGAGCCGCGGGGCTTACCTTGTAATCGAGCATACCGAAGCTTTGCACGTTATTGATGTAAACAGTGGTAATCGCTCCAACAAGGCAAAAAACCAAGAAGATACCGCACTTGAAGTCAACCTATTGGCCGCAACCGAAATTGCCAGGCAATTACGATTGCGCGATATGGGAGGGATTATTGTGGTAGATTTTATTGATATGACCAAAGGTGACCACAGACGCAAACTGTTTGACCACCTGCGCGACGAAATGAAGGACGACAGAGCCAAACATAAGATTTTGCCACCCAGTAAATTTGGTCTTGTCCAAATCACAAGACAAAGGGTCCGTCCGGAAATGAACATCAAAACTAGCGAGGAAAACCCGAATCTTTCGGGTGCCGAGGTAGAAGCGCCGATTGTCTTGATCGATAAGATTCAAGTAGATTTGGAGCGTATCCTTAAGCGAAACCAAAAAATAAACGGAATTGTCCTAAACATACATCCGTTTATTGCGGCTTACCTTACCAAAGGATTCCCTTCAATTCGTTCCAAGTGGTTTAAAACCCATAAAAAATGGGTTAAAATACAACCTAGGGACGCATACAAATACCTTGAATATAGCTTTAAGGACAAAGACGGTAAGAAAATTCAAATATAGTTAGAAGCGACTCCAGAAATGGGGTCGCTTTTTTTGTTTTATGTACTTTTGAAATATGAATCATACCAAAAGCTACACCTTGGACGAAGCTACCAAAAAGATGGAAAGCTACTGCGCTTACCAAGAGCGCTGCCATAAAGAGGTATTGGAAAAATTAAAAGGTATGAACATGATTCCAGAAGCCATTGACCATATATTGGGCCACCTGATTCAAGAGAACTACCTCAACGAAGAGCGCTTTGCCAAGGCATTTGCGCGTGGCAAATTCAGTATTAAAAAATGGGGAACCAATAGGATTATTAGAGAATTGAAGTTTCGCGATATCTCAGCTTACAACATCAAAAGTGCATTGGCAGAAATACAAAATGAAGATTACCTAACAACTTTTGACGAGCTTGCTAAAAAAAGATTGGGCCAAATCACAGAAAAAAATCCGTTCAAAAGAAAGAAGAAATTAGCGGACTACCTTCTTTACCGAGGCTGGGAAAGTCATTTGGTCTACGAAAAAGTGGGCGAACTTATCAAATAAATCACTCTTGCAGCAATAGCTTCTGTGTGCGTTCCACAGCTTTTTCATTCTTCCAGTCAATCCATTCTTGACCTTTGAGCTTGCGCATCAAATTATCAAAATGCCGCATCACGAAGATATTATAGACGGCCTGTCCAAAATTCTTGGGCTTTCTGGGAATCGACCTCAGACTCATGGAAAATCCAGGTGTGATATATTTCATATGGTGCCAATACCCTTCGGGTATATAGAGCACATTACCGTGTTCCAGGTTCGTCACATGACCCTTGGCATGCTTCAATGCAGGCCATTTTTCAATATCGGGGTCGGCAAAATCGATATCTTCACGCGTAATCAGGGAGTGCGGAATCTTGTACAAAAACTTTGTTTCGGATTGTGAATAGAGGATGCACTGCTTTTTTCCTTCAAAATGAAAATGGAAAATATTGGCCAAATCAATATCGTAGTGCATAAAAGTGTAGGAATCCTCACCACCAAAAAAGAGCATCGGTAAACCTTTCATCAACCGAAGTCCAAAGTCTGGATACGAAAAGTCTTTTTGGAGTTCTGGTACTTCCTTTAAAATGTTCCAAAGAAAAATACGGTATTTGGTAGGACCACTTTTTAGAAGTTCCACATAATCGGCCATCTTCATTTTGGCATGTGGCTCGTTGAATCCTTCATCGTGTTTTACCGGGCGGTCATCGTACAAGGGCACTTCCTTGTCCCCGGCAATCTCTTTCATATAATCCAAGTTCCATTTGGAATACGCCGGCCAATCCTCAATAAAGCGTTCTATTACAACAGGCTTTTGGGGCTTGAAATATTTTTGGATAAACTCTTTCTTCGAAAGGGTTTTCTCCCGAGGTATTTGTTCAAGGTTCAGCTTCAAAATTTCAAGGAATTTGAAATCGCTAAATTACTAAAAGGTTTTTAAATGTTTACGACATCTATTCCTTGGAAACCAGTTTGCCTTTCTCTTAGGCTGCTTCGTTTCACTCTATTTAAAACTATATCGCAAACCAAATAGCACATTGCTTGGTGGCATAGGTATAAAACCAGACTCTATGTAATCTGCATCGAAAATATTACTTGCAGTAATGGTAAACTCTGCCTGTTTTACTTTTATAGCCAATGATGCATCCCAAACATTATAGGTTTGTCCCGTAGTTCGTTCTGCATACTTATAAATTATATTCTGACGTACGTTTTTGAACAATTGTGTACTCAATCGTGTGGTGTACTGGTGCTTAAGTGTATTTAAAGAGTAACGTGACAATTCTTCATTCTGGTCTAAAATATTGTCATCCAAAAACGCATAGCCAATACTTAGTGTTTGTGTGTAGTCTTTGAACTTAAAATTATAAGCAGCGTCCAACTCCAAGCCTTTGGTGTTTACTTCCGTAATGTTCGTTGCTACAAAAACATCTTCAGAGACATCGTTTCTGATAAAATCGATAAGGTTGTCCGCATCCCTATTAAAAACGGCAACGCTGGCATTCACTTTTGGAGAAATGTACTTTAAGCCCAATTCCTGGGCAAAAGCTTCTTCTGGCTCCAAATCTTCGTTACCACTGGTTACAGGGTCGTTATAGAACAAATCCGTATACGTTGGTATGCGGTAGGTATAGCCAATATTACCATATACTTTAAATGTATTGGTAAGGTTATAACCAATATCCAATCCGGGAAAAGCACGGAACTTAAAATCTGAAAAATAGGTCAATGCAACGCCAGGAGTAATATCCAACTTGTTGTCCGCAATACTAAAACGATGTTCCAAAAACACATTGGACATGAAACGGCTTCGGTTACCCAAGTTGTTACTTCTAAGATATATTTCTGAAAGTTCTACCCCAAAACCCGTAATTCCTAATTTAGATGCATAAGAAGCATTGGTTTCTACGCCTATCTTGTTGGAAATATGCATGTTCCTGTAGAAACCAGGCTCATTTCTTCTTAGTAGAAATAAATCTTGATTACGTTTCCAATAGATTCTTGGCTGTATTTTTAGCTTGTTTTTCTTGAAGGTGGTAGAAAACGCCAAAAGGCTGTTTTGGGTTTCTTCGTACTCGTTAAACGTAGGATTGGTAGTGTAAAAGTTCTCAGCCCCAAAATTGCGCTCCATGAAAGTAGCTGTCATTTCAATAGGCTGTGCATTTTTATTGAAAATGCTTTTTAAAAAGTAATTGCCATTATCGTAATCTGAGTTGTTTCTATAGCCCTCAGATGTCATCCTTCCGATATGTATGATATGAGACGAGTTTTCCTTATCCACACCAGCGGTAACGCTACCATTTAATTGTCCAAAAGATCCCGCTTCCACGTTTAAGGAAACGGAATTGTTCAGATTCTTTTTTGTAATGATATTGATGGCCCCAGCAAAGGCGTTTTGTCCAAAAACCCGCGCTGCCGGACCTTTTATAATTTCTATTCTTTCTATCACCTCCAATGGCAAAGCTGCATTCATGGTATGATGACCCGTTTGCGCATCGTCCATTTTAACTCCATCAATCAATACTAACGTTTGATCAAAACCACCACCCCTTATATACAAATCTGCTTGGCTACCACCTGTACCGCGTCTTCTAATATCTACCCCCGCAACTTGTTGCAATAAATCCGCAACATTGACCGCTGCACTATTTTTAATATCACTAGAGGTTATTAGGTTTATGGTTCTCGAATTTTCCTTAAATGGAAGGTTGATTCGGTTTGCGGTTACTACAACTTCGCTCAACGAATCCACTTTTACAGCGTCATCATCTTGTTGCGCTTTTGCCTGAAAAGCACCCACCAGTAAAATCGTAGAAATTAAAATAGCCTTCTTCATTGTCTAAGCTGTAAGGTAAGTTTTTAAGTCGGTTAATTTTATGCTGTAAAAGTCCTAACTTTCCGGACGATTAAACTAGTCCGCTTTTAAAACAATGAATAGTCCGGTTTTTGATTTGTTGGTTCAGCTTACATCTATAGACAAGTCCATTGTTCAGCCTGCATATGTGCAGGTGGCACAACAAATCATGAACGCCATTCAACGTGGTTATCTGGAAAAAGGTAGTAAGTTGCCCGGAACACGGGCTTTAAGTAAGTTATTGAACGTTCATCGCAATACAGCTGTGGCCATCTATGATGAATTGGCCTCGCAAGGTTGGGTAGACATCATACCCAACAAGGGAACTTTTGTGGTGGTTCCGGAAGATTCCAAATCAAAAATCAAAGCGACCACACAGCATATCAACCAGGTTTACGAGTATCCAAAAATTCCAGGATTCCCGTTCCAACAATCCTTTAATCTAGCATCTACCAAAGAGGAGACCGCGGCCAAATATTCCATAAATGATGGTAAGCCCGATTTGCGTTTACATCCCGTCCACCAATTTTCTAGGTGGTATAGCGCTGCAATGAAACGAAAGCCATTAATCAACAAATGGAATACAACCAATGCCTTGATTCCTTCCGTTTTTAGCATACAACTTTGCAACTACTTAAATACTACTAGGGGCTTCCATATAAAACCAACCAATTTATTGAATACCCGCAGTACGGAAATGAGCCTGTATATTGTTTCGCAGGTATTGATAAATCCAGGTGATTTGGTACTGGTTGGACAACTAAGTAACTATATGACCAACATGATATTTCAACAAGCCGGGGCAAAGATAAAAACAGTTCCTGTGGATGATGAGGGATTGGATATTGGTTACGTAAAAAAGCATTTTTTACATCAGCATATTCGATGTATCTATGTTTGCTCCAACCGGGACTATCCTACAACCACAACATTAAGCACCAAAAGAAGGTTGCAGTTACTACAATTGGCCAAAACCCATGGTTTTGCCATAATCGAGGACGATTTTGACCATGATTTTCAGTTTGAAGGGTCTTCCATGATGCCCATGGCCAGTGCAGATGCCAATGGGAATATAATCTACTTAGGTAAACTGGGCCAGTCTTTATTTCCGAGTTTTCACACAGGGTTTGTCGTGGCACCAGAACAATTAATTACCGAAGCCAAGAATTACCTGCAATTATTGGATACCCAAGGAGATTTAATTCAGGAGCAAATGCTTTCTGAACTGATATCCGAAGGCGAAATATACCGGCTCAAGAAAAAAAATATTGTTACCTACAAACAACGTAGGGATGCTTTAAGCGTTTTTTTAAAAGAATTTTTCGACAACATACTTGATTGGCAAATACCCTCCGGAGGACTTGCCATGTGGTTGCGATTTAAAAATCACATATCCCTGGTAAAACTGGCCGAAGAAGCTGAAAAACTGGATCTATTCCTGCCAAAAACAATTCTGTACCAAGATAAAAATATCTGCGCCATACGTTTTGGTTATGGGCATTTAACCGAAGAGGAACTTAAAATCGTAATGGAAAAGTTAAAACAAGCGTACCTACAATTGTTGGCTGTTTAAACCTTCAAATTTATCTATATTGCAAATATGATAATTAACGACCAAAAAGCTGAATACCGCCGTGCTTAAAAAATTACGTTCTCTGAGGTATCAAGATTTGGACTGGAAAACGGTCCTCTTTGTTTTGGTGGTGGTCGCGGTCTTTATCCGTTTTCCGTTCTTTTTTAGGGATTATGTGGATCGCGATGAGAGCACTTTTATCCTAATGGGACAATCTTGGGTGAACGGACATTTGCCCTACACCCAATTGTGGGATTTAAAACCTCCGATTACCTTTCTGTATTTTGCCCTCATCATCAAGATTTTTGGGAAAAGCTTTTTTGCCATTCGCTTTTTTGGAGCGGTAATGGTGGCATTGACAAGTTTGTTCACATTTGGCATTGCCACAAAATTGACTTCGAAAAAAATTGCTTTTTGGATAGCCATCTTCTGTGTATTTTTCCAGAGCCTGTTTGGCAGTTTACAGGGGGTAATGTCCGAACACATTTGTACCTTCTTTTTTGTGGCGGCACTTTATATTTTGTTTTGGAAAGATGATGCAAAATGGTTTTTAACTTCTGGACTTCTATTGGGGCTATCGGTTATGACCAAGTTGAACATGGCCTATCCTGTTTTGTGCTTGGGCCTTTATTTTTTATACGAGGGTTTTCACGAAAAACAAATTTCAAAAACCATTGTTAATTTGGTTTTTATGGGCACAGGTTTTTTTGTGACCATTGCGTGTACGGCAATTCCTTATTACCTTCAAGGAGATATTCAAATTTGGTCGGAGTCCATATTTGAGGCGCCCTTGGTCTATTCCGAAGGGAGGTTCCACTCACCTTGGAGAACATTGCCTTATGTGGGTACCATTGCACTGCTATTGGGCGCGGGGTTCTATTTAAAACTTATCGATTGGAAATCAAAAAACATGCAATTGTTGACCATTGTCGTCATAGGGATTTTAATTTCTTACGTGCAATCGGGCAAAGTGAATGGGCACTACCTCATCCAACTCTATCCGTTTATATTGATTCCTTTGGGCATGGCAGTTGCCAAACTCCCGCCCATCCAAAAAAAGTATCGTGCTGTAATCGCTGTCCTTCTCATATTCGTTCCTATGGAATCCTATCTGGAATATGGCAATGTAGTCTCCAACAAAATTAAAAAGGGTTCTTTTTACAATGGTGAAGGCATTGATGTGCCCAGATACATTCAAGACCATAATCTGGAAACCGAGCATATCTTTTTTACCGAGTACCATATCGGTTATTGGGTCTTGGATGAAACCCCTCCTACCAAACCTGCTACGCATCCCAGCAACATAACACGCGAGGAGTTGTTTCCCTATATGAACAACCCGCGAAAATCTGGGGTAGAAGAACTCAAATATATCATGGATGTGATTCGGCCAAAAACTTTGGTGGCCCGAAATGGCAAAAAAATCTTTGATAAAAAACTGGTGGAGTATAACAGTTATATCGATGCTTACTTAGAAAAACATTACCATTTGGAGGCAACTGTGGGTAGAGGCCTCATTTACCAACGTTTAGAATGACACCAGTCACAAATAATTTTATTGAACGGGTCTTGTGATAAAATTGCATTGCATGCACCTATATTTGGTAGACTCAAAAAATGGGAAAAGTTTAAAGAAAATGTTCTTTCGCGAATAATAGATTTCCGACCGTGCGGCTTTGCAATTAGGACATACAATCGGGTTTCCTGAATCATCGGTGGCATAACTTCTGACTTCATCAAAAATCTGCTTGGCCCTTTCCATATCCGAGGAATAGACCTGAAGCCTAACACCTCCCATGGCATTGCTGACCATCGAATAGGAGTTAATGGTATTCTCATCCTTTAAGAATACTGGGATTCCTTCTGCTTCGAGTTTACCTTTAATGACCACGGCATCCGCAGGAAACTCAAATGTACCCAAAGTGTGAAACTCCTTTTTCATGTGGTTAAATAATTCATCAGCAATTGCAAAAATCGCCATATTTCCTCATAACACAAATGTAGCACTTACGGTGATTAAACAGTATCTTAGTTGTTCTTAAACCTATTCCAAAAATGAAATTTATCCTTTCCATTTTAGCACTATTCACTGGGCTATTAATGACCGCCCAGACCAATACCTATGAAATTTCTTTTGACAATGCCGTCCACCACGAAGCGGTCGTCCAAGCTACTTTTCCCGATTTAACCTCTGATATTGTGGAGTTTCGAATGAGCAGAACGTCTCCTGGACGCTACGCGCTTCACGAATTTGCCAAGAACGTGTATGGTTTTGAAGCTACGGACAGTAAAGGAAACGTGTTGCCCGTTACCCGTCCCAACCCCTACGCTTGGAATGTGAGCGGACATGATGGCACCATCAATATCAAATATATTTTGTTTGCCAACCGAGGTGGCGGAACGTATTCTCAAGTGGATGAAACACATGCCCATTTGAACATTCCCGCAACTTTTATGTTTGCCCCTGAATTGAGCAAGCGTAAAATTGAAGTTACTTTTAATGTGCGTGGAGATTTGGATTGGAAAGTGGCCACGCAACTTCCAAAGGTTTCCGGTACTACCTATTCGGCGCCGAACCTTTATTATTTTATGGACAGCCCTACCGAAATCAGTAATTACATGCTTCGCTCTTTTGAAGTGGATGGAAAAACGATCAACCTTGCTTTGCACCACAACGGAACCGAAGCAGAAGCCGATGAATATTTTGAAAAGGTGAAAAAGGTAGTGCTTGCTGAAAAAGAGGTGTACGACGAACTTCCCGATTTTGATTATGGAAATTATACTTTCTTAGCCTGCTATATTCCCAATGCCTCCGGAGATGGCATGGAACATCGCAACTCTACCATATTGACGAGTACGCGTAGCTTGGCCGATGGAGGTATGGAACGTAATATCGGGACGGTATCCCATGAATTTTTCCATGCGTGGAACGTGGAACGTATCCGCCCGAAAACTCTGGAACCCTTTGATTTTGAAGAAGCCAATATGAGCGGAGCCCTTTGGTTTGCCGAAGGTTTTACCAGTTACTATACTGGCTTGATTTTATGTAGAGCTGGACTTTCCACCCCGAAAGACTACGTAGAGGGATTGGCAGGAACCTTCAATTATGTGTGGAACTCACCCGCAAGACAATATTTTAATCCAATTGAAATGAGTTTCCAGGCACCATTTGTGGACGCGGCTACCTCGGTGGACCCCGTTAACCGAGAAAATATGTTTATCTCTTACTATTCCTACGGAAGTGTTTTGGGTTTGGCCTTAGATCTGTCGCTTCGTGAAGAGGGATTGAACCTTGATGATTTTATGAAGCTCGTCTGGAAAAAATATGGTAAAACGGAAATCCCCTATACTATCGAAAATCTTCATGATGCCTTAAATGAATATGCTGGCAAATCTTATGGCGACAATTTTTTCAACAGTTACATCTACAAAAGCAATATGCCCGATTACAAAGCGCTAATGGATTCGGTAGGGGTTATCTTGGAACAACCCGAAGCAACCCCTTATTTTGGGGCCTATGTCTCCATGGCACCTGACAATTCTGGGTATATGATACGTAGAAATACCTCAATCGGCAGCCCGGCATACAAAGCTGGCCTGGACAATGGGGATATAGTTCTAGGTATAAACAATCAACCTATTACGGCAGGTCAATCTTTTGAAGATTATCTGGCTCAATTTAATTTAGGCGAACCTGTAGAGGTTAAATTTTCTAGATACGGAATTGAAAAGTCAACGGAAATGGTTCTGACACCTAGCCCAGATTACACGTTTAGTTTGATGGAGGATAAGGAAGCAAAACCATCCAAAAAGATGCTAGAGCAACGAAAAGAATGGCTTAAGGTGGAATAAATGGTCATTTACAAACAAGCGGACTCTTTGAAGGAACTGGAACAGATTCTAGAACTTCAGCAGCGAAATTTACCCAAAACCATAAGCGAAGACGAAAGCGCAAAAGAGGGTTTCGTGACCGTGGAACACACCCTGAACCTACTAAAATCCATGAACGATGTGTGTGGACACATCATTGCAGTGGATGATGGTCAAGTTGTGGGCTATGCCCTGTGCATGCATCCCCAATTTGCCAACGATATTGAGGTACTTCGCCCTATGTTCCAAGAAATCGATAAAACTATTAAAGGGCAGGTCAACTATATGGCCATGGGACAAATTTGCGTGGCCAAAAGCCATCGGGGGCAAGGTGTTTTCCGAAAATTGTATCAAACCATGCAAGAGAAACTGCCCGAGGGTTTTGATACCATTATCACTGAAGTGGATGGGAAAAACAAACGGTCTTTGGCGGCACATACGGCGATTGGGTTCCAAGAATTAAAGAGATACTATGCCTTGGATAAAGAGTGGGTCATTATCATTTTACAGTAAACATTATTGTTTTTCGATAATTAAACGTATATTTGTTATCGTTAAACGATAATTCTATGAAAAAATCAATTACCTATTTAAAGTACATCGTTAACTTTTTGCTAATTGCTCTAGCGCTGGACATTATATCAAAGGGATTAAAGTTTCCGTTGATTATTTTGTCCACCTTCGATTTGATACATGAAAACCCTACCACAGATTTCAGTAGTACTGACACTGTCCTACTGACTATCAATTTCATCTTGTTGATTTATATGGGCTGGTTACTTTTGAAGCTCAGAAAAACAGTTTATGGTTCTGAATCAAAATCACTCTTTTCAAAAGAAAATAAATCTATTTTTAAAAAAGTTGGTGTGGGTATCATATACTACTCCATCGCTATTTTTATAATCAGGGCACTGGAACTTTACTCTGATGAGATAGGAATTAACGATGATTCAAGCGCATACAGTTTTGGCTACAATTTAGGGTACCATTTAGGGGAGCTTATCGGGAGTAGAATACCTCTTCTGGTAATAGGGATATTTATTTTGATTTTAGCAGACCTCATTCAAGATGGCTACGAAATAAAACAAGAAAACGACCTTACTATCTAAACATGGCTATTTTAATCAACTTGGATGTCATACTTGCGAAACGTGAGATGAAAAGCAATGAACTCGCAGAGAAAATCGGTATTACAACAGCCAATTTATCCATACTGAAAACAGGAAAAGCCAAAGCAATTCGATTTTCAACTTTAGAGGCCATTTGTGAAGCCTTGGATTGTCAACCTGGCGACATATTGGAATACTCGGAAGAAAACTAAAAAAAGCCGCTCTATTGGAGCGGCTTTTTTATTGTGAATCGATTCTCATTTACCCTAGTCGGCCAAAACAATCACTTTGTTGTCTTTCATTTCGACCGTGCCACTTGAAATGTTCAAGATAGTTTCTCCATTGTTTCCTTTGGAAAATTTATCCGCAAAGGCTTCGTCAATGGTGATATTACCTTTCACTTTTACTTTTCCAGCCTGTAAAAGAGACACGATTGCTGCGTGGTTCTCCAGCATCTGGAATTCCCCATCCATTCCGGGTACGGTAACCGAGGTTACCTCGCCTGAGAATAAAGTAGCTTCGGGTGATACTATTTCTAAATACATGTTTCTTAGTATTGAGATGTGAGGTATAAGTATTGAGATATCTAAATACTCAATACTTATATCTCAATTCTTTGTTTTACGCTTCCGCCAACATTTTCTCTCCAGCCTCGATAGCCTCTTCGATAGTTCCTTTAAGGTTGAACGCAGATTCTGGCAGGTGATCCAATTCACCGTTCATGATCATGTTAAATCCTTTGATGGTTTCTTTAATATCAACCAATACCCCTGGAATACCCGTAAACTGCTCAGCTACGTGGAAAGGCTGAGACAAGAAACGTTGTACACGTCTTGCTCTACCTACTGCCAATTTATCTTCTTCAGAAAGTTCCTCCATACCCAAGATGGCGATAATATCCTGAAGCTCTTTATAACGTTGCAACAACTCTTTTACACGTTGTGCACAATCGTAGTGCTCTTTACCCAAAATATCCGGAGTCAAAATCCTCGAAGTGGAATCCAAAGGATCCACAGCAGGATAGATACCCAACTCGGCAATTTTACGAGAAAGTACGGTCGTTGCGTCCAAGTGGGCAAATGTTGTCGCTGGTGCAGGATCCGTTAAGTCATCCGCTGGAACGTAAACCGCCTGTACAGATGTAATGGAACCTCTTTTTGTTGATGTAATCCTTTCTTGCATGGCACCCATCTCTGTTGCTAATGTAGGTTGGTAACCTACCGCAGATGGCATACGACCTAAAAGTGCGGATACCTCAGAACCTGCTTGGGTGAAACGGAAAATGTTATCTACGAAGAAAAGAACGTCTTTTCCCTGACCTTCCCCTGATCCATCACGGAAGTACTCAGCAATGGTCAATCCAGACAATGCCACACGTGCACGTGCACCTGGTGGCTCGTTCATCTGTCCGAACACGAAGGTAGCTTTGGACTCCTTCATCGCTTTTTTATCTACTTTGGACAAATCCCATCCTCCTTCTTCCATGGAGTGCAAGAAATCGTCACCATATTTTATAATACCAGACTCCAACATCTCACGAAGCAAATCGTTTCCTTCACGGGTACGTTCCCCAACACCTGCAAACACGGACAAACCACCGTGACCTTTTGCGATGTTGTTGATCAACTCCTGGATCAATACGGTCTTACCTACCCCGGCACCACCGAACAATCCAATTTTACCACCCTTTGCGTAAGGCTCGATAAGGTCGATTACCTTGATACCTGTAAAAAGTACTTCGGTAGAAGTGGAAAGGTCCTCGAATTTAGGTGCTTCACGGTGAATTGGAAGCCCATTGTCTCCAGTTTTAGGAAGGTTTTCCATACCATCGATGGCATCTCCGATCACGTTGAATAGACGACCGTAAACATCTTCACCAATTGGCATTTGAATTGGAGCTCCTGTGGCAACTACCTCAACACCTCTACTCAAACCATCGGTAGAGTCCATTGAAATGGTTCTTACGGTATTCTCACCAATGTGCGATTGTACTTCCAAAACCAATTTTGAGCCATCAGCTTTTGCAATTTCAAGGGAGTCGTAAATTCTCGGGATCTCTACCCCTGAATCAAACTCAACATCAATAACCGGGCCTATAATTTGGGCAACCTTACCTGTAACTTTAGACATTAGTATGTTTATTTATAATTGAATACGCGGAAAATGACCGCTATTTTTTCGGCTGCAAAGATATGCTTTTACATTTTTATTCAGAAACCGATTTCAGCTTTTTTTTAAAGAAAAAAGGCGCTGGATTTCCCAACGCCTTTAGTTCTGCTTGTTTCCTGTCAATTAAGGATTTATGGTCCAAGACAAATAGTAAATGGAACCTATGAATCCTGTACCGATGGCAGTGTAGTACTCATCACCCAACAGGTTAGATCCTCCCAGTTTGAAAATAGACTTGATGGATGGTACGGAGTAATTGACCTGAGCATCCAAAACGGTATATGCCGGAATATCTCCATCTGCGAAGGAAGCTTCCCAATAGTAGCTGTCGCTCCATCTGTAGTTCACGTTAAAACCAAAGCTCTTAAATAGCGCCGCATTACCAAAGGATGCTTTTACCTTATGCTTTGGTGTGTTAAAGTTGGTTCTAAGGTCAGGGTATCTTCCTTCATCAATATCCAATTCGGCAAAGGTATAGTTCACTCCTAAATCAAAATTTCCAAGTTTTGTATCCACTCCAAGAGTAGCTCCGTAGGAATTGATATCCGCTTCTGAGTTGGTATAGGTTTGATAAACTTGAAAATCCCCATTCTGTAGGGCTAACAACGAAAGACCACCATCTCCTGCTTCACCGTAGAAAGGAACAGCCGTGGTTGTATTGGCCAAAAAGTTGGAGTAACTGTTATAATATCCACTCAAATCGATAGTGAATTTACCCACTTGACCTCTATATCCAGCCTCAAAAGCTGTAATTTCTTCAGGTTGAACCAATGGCGTGTTGACCGCTTCCGGTGCTCCTGCCTGTAAGGAAGCTGTTGAGTATGCATTCTCGTAAGCATCCCTACCTACAAGTTGTACCGTGGACTGACCAATAAGGGCCTGACCAGATGCACTTACCTCAAAAGTACGTACATCCCTATCCAGGTTGGCCGGTGCGGACCCTACCAAGATAGCGCGTCCAGCATTTAAACCGATGAACAAATCCTGGGTAGTCGGGTTTCTAAAACCTTGTTGCACGGAAACCCTTAGGTTATGATTCCTTTCCTCGCCCAAAGTATACGCGAACGAAACTCTTGGTGAAAGGAACCCATCAAAAAATTCGTTTTTATCGTAACGGGCAGAACCGGTAAACTTTAAACGGTCATCCAAAAACTTTTTCTGTACTTGAAGGTAGGCACCGTATTCGTTGTATTTGATAGGACCGTCAATATCCGTAAAAATGGTTCCTTGGGAATTCAATTCATATTCCCTGAACGATCCACCGATTTGTATATCTGCCCAGTCATCAATCAAGTGGGCAATGTTATAATTACCGTTTACGTGACGGAACTTGGTTTTATCAATAAATTTGGCTCCTGTTGTTAAATCCCCATTGTTGATCACACTGTTAAACGCACTTTCAAACGCTGGGGTTCCAGGAATTAACCGTCCTTGGTCAGCTGCTTGTCTACCTGCTATATGTGCTTGGGCAGAGGCCTCCTCCGGGGTCAATCCCGCTCCTTGAATACCTCCTAAATATGTGGGGATATAGGCCCCAGCATAATCCGTAAACCATTGGGTATCCGATTTCCATGCCCTGTTTACGTTGATGCCTGCGAAACGGGTATCGTAAGCGTCTCCTGAATTTTCGGAAACGATATAACCTCTAATAAAGAAATTGTCGTTTTTGATTTCCAGTCTATGCTGCTGCATCGTAAATCCTGCTACGGCATAGCGGTTGGCTCCTTGATAAATAGTGGTACCTCTACCTATTCTACTGTTCAGAATCACTTCCAAATCATTGGCAAAAGGTCTGTAGTGCAATGCAAAATCAGCTTTAACACTTTCAGCGTTGTAATTGGCTAAATCGGCTTCATCATAACCTGTCCTTGAAATTGTGGCCGAGCCTACGGTTCCAGATGGGAATCCTGCTGCAGCATCGAAGTCCAATGTTGTGGAAACCTCATCCCCATACACATTCAATCCATCGTAAGCCGGATTGGAGCGGTCGGCTCCTGGATTGTTCAAATCCACTCGGCTGTTGGCATGCCAATCTTCACCATTTAAAACGGAAAGGTTGGCCTTTACAGCCACTTTATCACTAAAGGCGTGGGCCGCGCGTACACCAAAATCTTTATAGAAATTGCTCCCGGCAGCATCTTGGGTGGTTACACCTCCTTTGGCATATGCACTTATCCCTTGAAAATCGAATGGGTTTTTACTAGTCATGAAAAGAATACCGTTAAACGCGCCTGCACCATATAAGGCAGAAGACGCTCCCGGCAATATCTCTACGCTCTGTACATCCAGTTCGGACATCCCCACAAGGTTACCCAATACAAAGTTAAGACCAGGCGCGGTATTGTCCATACCATCTACCAATTGCAGGAACCTATTGTTGGCAAATGTGGCAAAACCTCTAGTGTTTATGGATTGGAAAGTTAAACTGTTTGTGTTTATATCCACTCCCTTCAAATTTTGAAGCCCCCCATAAAAGGATTCTGCAGTGGTATTCTTGATTTCCTTGAGTCCAAAACGCTCCACCGATACGGGAGATTCAAAGATACGTTCGGGCGTTCGCGATGCAGAAATTACGATTTCGTCGAGCATCGTATTGGCCTCAGAAAGCGTTATGGTAAGCGTTTGATTGTTCGACGTAACATTTGCTGTAAAATCCGAGAAGCCAATACTTGAAAATTGGAGTCGAAATGGAGGGACTGCATCCGTATTAAAGGTAAAATTTCCATCAAAGTCCGTAGTGGTTCCTTCTGCCTTCCCTACCAAAACCACGTTGGCTCCCGGTATGGGCTCATTGTTTTCATCAACTACCTTTCCCTGTACCGTGGTTTGACCATAGGACGCCAAACCCAACAACATTAGGGAAACAAACATAAGTTTTTTCATTTGCTATGGATTAGAGTTAATTTAGTTTTTGTGCATGTTAAGTATCAATCGGGAAGATACATTTTTTTTTATTCCGATTATACAAATTTGAAAAAAATTATGCATGCATAATACTTTTTTGACAAAAAATCCTGTTCAAATATACGTTTTCAACAAAAAAGGCGCTGTTTCCAGCACCTTTTCAATCCAAAAGATATGTTTTTTTAGGTATTATTCGACAGTCACCGATTTTGCCAAGTTTCTTGGCTGGTCCACATTGCACCCCCTCATTACCGCTATGTGGTATGATAGTAATTGCAGTGGTATGGTGGTCAGTAGCGGCGACAAACTTTCCGAAGTCTCTGGGACTTCGATTACGTGGTCTGCCAATTCTTTTACAGTTTGATCGCCTTCTGTAACAATAGCAATAATCTTACCTTTTCTAGATTTGATTTCTTGAATGTTACTGACAACTTTTTCGTAGTGTCCTTTCTTTGTGGCAATAACCACAACGGGCATTTGCTCATCAATAAGAGCGATTGGACCATGCTTCATTTCTGCCGCAGGATACCCTTCGGCGTGGATATAGCTAATTTCCTTCAACTTTAAAGCTCCTTCAAGTGCAACAGGGAAATTATATCCTCTACCCAAATACAAACAGTTCGATGAATCTTTATAGGTTGCGGATATTTCCTCCACCAAGGGATTGGACAAAAGTGCCTTTTCAACTTTTGCCGGAATAGCCTCAAGTTCCGCCAAATATTCGTGGTATTTGGATTGAGATAATGTTCCCTTTTCTTGCGCCAATTTCAAGGCAATCAAGGTCAATACGGTAATCTGAGTAGTAAATGCCTTTGTGGAAGCTACGCCAATTTCGGGTCCTGCATGGGTGTAGGCTCCTGCATGGGTCTCCCTTGCTATGGATGAGCCCACCACATTACAGACTCCAAAAACAAACGCTCCTTTTTCCTTGGCCAATTTAATCGCTGCCAATGTATCGGCAGTTTCACCGGATTGGGAAATGGCTATCAAGACATCCTTTTCGGTTATCACTGGGTTACGGTACCTGAACTCCGAGGCATATTCTACCTCTACTGGTATCCGTGCCATGTCCTCAAAAATATACTCGGCAACCAAACCTGCATGCCAAGAGGTACCACAAGCAACTATTATAATCCTATTGGCATTTAGGAATTTTTCCAAATTTTGGTCTATCCCTGCCATTTTAACGATTCCCTTGTCTGCCAAAAGACGTCCTCTGTACGTATCTTGTATGGCCTTGGGCTGCTCGTAGATTTCCTTGAGCATAAAGTGGTCGTAACCGCCCTTTTCTATCTCTTCTAAATTAAGTTGAAGTTCCAAAATGTTCGGATAGGCGATGGCATCGTCCTTGATCTTACGCATTTTGATTTCCTTGCCTATCCTTATAATGGCCATCTCCTCATCTTCGAGATAAACGGCATTGTTGGTAAACTCTATAAATGGAGAAGCATCAGAGGCAATAAAATATTCATTTTCCCCGATTCCGATCGCGAGTGGGCTACCCAATTTGGCAACTACGATTTCATCCGGTTTATTTTTATCAAAAACTGCAATGGCATATGCCCCGACCACTTGGTTCAATGCAATTTGTACGGCTTTTCCAAGTTTTACCCCTTCTTTGTTCTTAACTTCCTCTATCAAGTTGACAAGCACCTCGGTATCGGTATCCGACTCAAAAGTGTATCCTCTTTTTTTCAATGCTTGCTTTATGGATTCATAATTTTCGATGATTCCATTGTGAATAATCACCAAGTCACCTGAATTTGAGTAATGCGGGTGGGAGTTTACATCGTTTGGCACACCATGTGTTGCCCATCTTGTATGGCCAAGCCCCAATTTCCCACTGGTAGGGATAGTGGCTTCGGCCTTGGTTTTTAAATCCTCGACCTTGCCTTTTGTTTTGGCCAAATGAATGTTTTTTCCATCGAACAAGGTCACCCCTGCACTATCGTACCCTCTATATTCGAGTCTTTGCAAGCCTTTAATGATGACCGGATAGGCGTCTCTATGCCCGATATAACCAACTATTCCACACATAAGATTTTTTTTAAGTTAATAACCATTGGGGGTTAGTCATCAAAATTAAAAGGTTTGATTTAAATTATTTGGTTATGATGGCTTAAAACGATGAACGCCCAAAAAACCACGATAAATCAATCCCAATTAGTTGGCCTGGGTGTAGAAGATTTCCAATTTTAGTTTTTTATCCTCAAACTCGTTGGACACATTGCTTCCGTAAAGAACAGTGCCCAAAGGACTAACCGTTCCGGCAATGGGATAATCGACTCCTTGCATGTCAGTGCCAATCGCTTCCCGAAGTCCAAGCAAAGCCATATTAGGCGTTAATGTCAACCCTAATCTTGCATTCGTGGAGTCACGAACTATAATATTGTTGATATGCTCTGTAATGCGTATTTTATATTTTACTCCCCTATTATTTTCTTGCTCCAATATACCACCATGATTCAGATAATATTGTAACGGGTTTGTTCCTCCATTTATATCAGGATCTTCGTTCGAAGCATCGAAAATGGGTCTGTTTGTTTCTGCATTGTAAATGTAAAGCCTTGGTGGTTCGACTACCGAAGCATCTACAGCCTCTTGATCTACATAGAATACAAGATTGGCCTCGTTGATTATCCAACTGTTCTGTTTAATCTGATTGATTATATCTTCCCCACCGTTGATTACCTCGTCAAACAAACGTACCTCTGTAACGGCAGCACCTCCCTTTACATAAATTCTAGAAGCGTTTTCTCCATTGTCCATTGCGCTTACCACCTCTGGGGGCAACATTTCATTCTCAAAAACATTTACTGCATTACCGGTAACCCCTGTTTGTTGAGAACTAATCAAAAAGTTCAAGACGAAGTCTTTTTCCGCCGTAACGGTCTCTTCGGCCTCGGCATCATAGTCATCGTAGGTATAGGTTATGGTAATGTTTGCGCGGGTGAGATCCAACAAAAACATTAATTCTTCCATATCTGTTCCCGTCAAATGCACTCCCCGAAGGAAATTTTTAAAGTTTGAATTGTTCAACAGCTCAGACTGACCTTCTTTATCCAAGATATTCTGTTGGAAAAAATCGGGATTCAAAGGAATATGAATCCCCGGAGGTATTCTATCATCTACAACAGTTTTCGATTCGTCCACATCGGTATCGGGATCATCCTCAGCCATTACAACTGTCTCAATATCATCAATTATCACGGTGTTTTTACCTGTAATGGTAAGCTCTTCGCCGATAAAGCTGGAGAAATCCTGGTTGGAGTAATATTCTTGTGCCTGCTGAAAGTTTGAATTGGGGTCCAAATCCCTAAGAAAGTAGTTAGACCTTGAGACTACGATGTCAAATGTTTGGTTTCTGTCTCCGTAAATACTATCCAAATCAAATCTGTTGGGATATACATTGGGCGTAAAATTGTCTCCGGTTCCATCTTCATCGGGATTATACGGATCAGAACCGATTATTCTTTCTTGATTGTCGCTAACCCCATCACCATCCCAATCAGAGTTTGGGTCATCGGCATCGTCACCATTCTCAAGGTCATCGGGAACTCCGTCACCATCCCTATCAGGTGAGGGGGCCGTTAAAAAAGGAATGTTTAAATATACCTCGGTTACGGTCTCATTCTCTTGGTCGTTATCGGGGTCATCCTCACTAGCTTGTGACAAATCCCCAAATGTTGGTGAACCTGTGGTCAATTGAAGTTGTGAAATAATGCTCGCCTTTCTTTGACCATATATAGGGTCGTTGAAGGTACCAAGTTGATATACGGGCAGCCTATTGGTCTGAACAGCGGTTATGCCCTTGTTGTAGGCAAACACGTCATACTCAACTTTACCTGTTGTAAAAGGCTCACCATCAATAACGCCTTCACCTATGGTATCCAACTCCTCTTCACAAGAGACAATTAGTAAAAACAAAGTTCCAAACAGTGCCGAAACCTTGAAAATATTGGAAAATCTCATTCAATCTATTTTAAAACCTCTGTATTGTAGAAATTCGTGTATGCCTCTTCCGCTTCTTGAAGTGGAACGTATGGCAAAACTGGTACGGAAAGATTGTCAATATGGCTTTTTAGGTCATCGGACAAATCATCCGCGGCTAAAATAACGGCATCGGAATGATCTACGGCAACCTTTAACAAATTATTATACTCGGGCTTGGACAGTACCGAAACCTCCTCTTTGTCAATACCATCAAAAGCAATTTTATCGATCATTGTAGCATCCAGCTCTCCTTCAAAATCTTTACCATAGACAGAAGTAACTATCCTACTTTCGGAGAACAATGGCTCATCTGCATAATACTTTCTTAGGTAAAGAGGCACCATGGAAGCCATCCAGCCATGCACATGGATAATATCCGGGGACCAGTTCAATTTTTTCACTGTCTCCACAACTCCCTTAGCAAAGAAAATGGCGCGTTCGTCATTATCAGGGAACAAATTCCCGTCAGAATCGGTAAAAGTGGCCTTTCTTTTAAAATATTCATCATTATCTATAAAGTAGACTTGTATTCTTTCCTTAGGTATGGAAGCTACCTTTATGATCAAGGGCATATCCATATCATTGATCACCAGGTTCATCCCCGATAAACGTATGACCTCATGTAATTGATGCCTCCTTTCGTTGATGTTTCCGTACCTTGGCATAAAAATGCGGATCTGGCCACCATTGCTGTTAACCATTCTTGGTGCTTCATACGACATTAAGGAAACAGGATTCTCTGGGAGGTAGGGAACTAATTCAGAAGATACAAACAATACCTTTTTACCATTCATAAACGCTTTCTTTTGTTTATCCGAAAAACATAGCTGCAAAAGTACAAAAATTATGCTGATTAGCTGTATTTATAGTATTTTTGCACCCTTTTGTACCTGTATATGAAGATATTCGACCTTAAAAAAGAACTGAACGCCTTTACCAATGAGCAGCGAAAAAAAGACCGCACCATTGGTCTCGTACCCACCATGGGCGCGCTTCACACAGGTCATATCTCCTTGGTAAAAAAAGCACTTTTGGAAAATGATTTGGTCATTGTCAGCATTTTTGTGAACCCCACCCAATTCGACAAAAAAGATGATCTAGATAAATATCCAAGAACATTCGAGAAAGATATTGAGCTTTTGAAGCATGTTTCGGACCAAATTGTGGTATTTGCCCCTACCGTGGAGGAAATTTATGGAGGTAATGTTACATCCGAATCCTATGAGTTCGATGGTTTGGACAAAGTAATGGAAGGTGAGTTCAGAACAGGCCATTTTGATGGTGTCGGCACTATCGTGGAGCTTTTGCTCAGGACCGTAGCTCCCGATAAAGCTTATTTTGGCGAAAAAGATTTTCAGCAGTTGCAGATTATCCGAAAAATGTCCGAGATCAAGAATTTACCCTACACAATTGTTGGATGCCCCATTGAACGGGAACCGAATGGCTTGGCCATGAGCTCCCGCAACGAAAGACTATCAAAAAAAACCCGCGAAGAGGCTGGTTTTATTTATAGTATGCTACAATCTGCCAAAACAAAATTTGGCACGGAAAGTGCACTAGATATTGCAGATTGGGTAAAGTCAGAATTTGAACAACACCCTTTGTTTGACCTCGAATATTTTGAAATCGCTGACGAGAACACATTGACCCCAGCTTTAAAAATTCAGGACAACCAAAAATATAGGGCATTTATCGCCGTTTATGCAGACGGTGTTCGCTTAATTGATAATCTAAGATTGAATTGATAATTTTGCACCATGCAAGTAGAAGTCGTAAAATCGAAAATACACCGAGTAAAAGTTACCGGGGCAGACCTTAACTATATAGGTAGCATCACCATAGACGAAGATCTTATGGATGCCGCCAATATAATTAGGGGCGAAAAAGTGCAGATCGTAAACAACAACAACGGTGAGCGATTGGAAACTTATGCCATTCCAGGCCCTAGAAATTCGGGGGAGCTGACCCTGAACGGTGCCGCTGCCAGAAAAGTGGCCGTGGGAGACGTGTTGATTCTGATCACCTACGCTTGGATGGATATCGAAGAGGCAAAAACATTTAATCCAGCATTGGTGTTCCCCAACGAGGAAACCAATCTACTAAAATAAATTTTGGGCAAATCCCTAAAAAAATTCCTTAAGATATTTGTGCCCATTGCCGTTGGGCTATTTTTGGTTTGGTACTCCTACAACTCCACCACGCCAGAAGAACGGAAACAAATCATCCACTATATTTCCAATGCCAGCCCATTATGGGTCACGATTTCCATTTTAATTGGAATATTGAGCCACATTTCAAGGGCCATTCGTTGGAAATACCTTTTGGAACCTCTGGGATATCGTCCAAAAACTGTCAACACCATATTTATTGTCCTCATTTCCTATTTTGCCAACTTGGGAATACCCCGTTCTGGCGAAATATTAAGGGCCACCGCACTCACCACCTATGAAAAGGTCCCTTTTGAAAAAGGTTTTGGAACCATTGTCACTGAAAGGGTGATAGACCTTTTGATGCTTCTGGCCATCATCACGATTACCTTGGTGCTTCAAACCGATTTTATTCTAGGTTTTCTGGAAGAAAGAGGTGTGAATATCATAGGTGCCATCGGCATATTACTCGTTGGTATTGTCGGACTCTTTTTGGGGTCGTACATCATCCGAAAATCCAAATCACCTTTGGCCATCAAACTCAAAGGATTTCTGAATGGTTTACAGGACGGCGTACTCAGCCTCTTCAAAATGAAGAACAAGTGGCCATTTATCTTCCACACTTTGTTTATCTGGGCCGCCTATTTTGGTATGTTCTGGGTCATAAAATACACCGTGGAAGAAACCATTCCCTTATCCCTTGGCGAATTGTTGGTCGCCTTTGTGGCCGGAGCCTTCGCCATGTCCACAACCAATGGCGGAATAGGTCTTTATCCTATTGCAGTAAGTGCTGCACTGGGCATTTATGGCATCAGCTCCGTTTCCGGGGACGCTTTTGGGTGGATCATGTGGATCGCCCAGACGTTTATGGTCGTAGTTTTTGGTACAATATCCTTCCTAGTATTACCGTTATTGAATAGAAATCGGTAAGCCCCGACCGCCTAAATCTTAACCTAATGAAAAAATGTCTATTTCTACTGATAGGCTTTACTTGCTTGAACCTGAGCGCTCAAGTAAAAAAGGAAATCTTTGAATCCTTTAAACTGCAGGAACGCCGGGATGTTTCCTACTATTTTCCTGAAGACTATTCCGATGAAAAAACATATCCATTGATAGTTGTGTTGGACGCGGAATATTTGTTCGACCTTGTTGTGGCCAATGTAAAATTCCAAAGCAAGTTCGACCGCATGCCCGAAGCTATTGTAGTGGGCGTTGATCAACTAAAAAACGATTTGCGCTGGGAAGATTGTGACTATGACGAAGTATCCGGGCTACCCACCGAAAAAGGTAAAATGTTCTACGAATTTTTGGGAACCGAACTTATTCCCTACTTAGCCACCACTTACAACATTGCACCTTTCAAAATGTTTGTCGGGTACGATATTACAGCCAATTTTGGCAACTACTTTTTGTTCAAGGACCAATCCTTCTTTAACTCCTATATCAGCATTTCGCCTGTACTTGCCACCGAAATGGAAAGCAGGGTTCCCGCTCGTTTATCCGAGCTGGACCAAACCATTTTTTATAATTTGATTGTGGAAAAACAACCTACTGACGATAGACAACGTATCCTCCAAATGAACGCAAGCATCAAATCCATAACCAAAGAATCCCTGCATTACTTTTTTGATGAATATGAAAATGCAGACCACACCTCCATTGCAGCCTATGGCATAAGCAAAGCATTTGACAATGTATTCAGTATATACAGACCAATTACCCCTGCCGAATACAAATCCGATATATTGACATCGGAAGAACCAGTTTACAATTATTTAGAGAATCGTTACGAAACCATTGAAAATCTGTTCGGTTTTGAAAAGCCGGTAGAGCTTAATGATATCATGGCCATTTATGCCGCCTGTCTGAAAAAACAGGACTATGAATCCCTAAAACCATTGGCAGAACTCTGCAAAAAACAATTCCCCGAAACCATGATGGGATTTTACTTTGAAGCAGAATATTACGAGTTTATCGGAGAACCCAAAAAAGCGTTCAAAACCTTTGAAAAAGCCTTCCAATTGGCAGAAATCGACTTTTTGACCAAGGATTTGGCCCTCGAAAAAATTGATGCGCTCAAGGCAGATTTCGGATACTAGAACCTTGGATTGTTGGATTGATTCCATGTTTGGATTGACTTGACTAAAATCTATCGGTCCAAAAATCCAACAATCTAAAAAACCATGCAATCCACCATCTAAATCCATATCTTTAGGCCCCTCATTTAGTTTGAATGGCCAAGACCAAAACAGCATTTTTTTGTCAAAACTGTGGAACCCAATTCCCCAAGTGGATAGGGCAATGTTCCTCCTGCAAGGAATGGAATACCATTGTGGAAGAAGTCGTCCAAAAAGAGGATAAAAAAAGTTGGAAAACCGATAAGGTTGCAAAACAAGCCAACAAACCACTACGTGTTTCCGAGATTACCCAAGAAAAGGAACTCCGATTGGACACCATCGACCAAGAATTCAATCGGGTACTGGGCGGTGGGCTGGTGCCAGGGTCATTGACCTTGTTGGGCGGAGAACCAGGCATCGGAAAAAGTACGCTGTTGCTCCAGATTGCTTTGAAATTGCCCTATAAAATCCTGTATGTATCAGGAGAGGAAAGTCAACGGCAGATTAAAATGCGTGCGGACCGTATTCAACCCAACAGCGAAAACTGTTACATCCTAACCGAGACAAAAACACAAAATATTTTTCAGCAGGTTTCGACCATTGAGCCCGATTTGGTGGTCATTGACTCTATTCAGACCCTTCACACCGATTATATCGAATCAGCTGCCGGTAGCATTTCCCAAATTCGCGAATGCGCGGCGGAACTCATCAAATTTGCAAAAGAAAGTCACACACCTGTAATTCTGGTGGGACACATCACTAAAGATGGCACCATTGCTGGCCCCAAGATTTTGGAGCATATGGTGGACACCGTTCTTCAATTTGAAGGAGATCGCAACTATGTGTATCGTATTCTACGTTCTCTCAAAAACCGATTTGGTTCCACTGCTGAACTGGGCATTTACGAAATGCAGGGAAGCGGGCTTCGCGAGGTGAACAACCCCTCCGAAGTACTGATTTCCAAAAACGATGAGGACCTCAGCGGTACCGCGATTGCAGCCACCGTAGAAGGTATGCGTCCTTTGTTGATTGAGATTCAAGCTTTGGTAAGCACCGCCGTTTACGGCACGCCACAGCGTTCCGCCACAGGATTCAATGCCAAAAGATTGAACATGCTCTTGGCCGTTCTGGAAAAACGCGCAGGTTTCAAGTTGGGTGCCAAGGATGTCTTCCTAAACATCACCGGCGGGATTTCCGTGGATGACCCCGCCATTGATTTGGCGGTTATGGCGGCCATTCTATCCAGCAACTCGGATATTGCCATAGAAAAAGGCATTTGTTTTGCCGCAGAAGTCGGCCTGGCAGGAGAAATCAGGCCTGTGCAACGTGTGGACCAACGTATCCTCGAAGCCGAAAAACTGGGCTTCTCCAAAATCTTCGTCTCCAAAAACAACAAAATCGGGTTAAAACAGTCTGGCATCCAGATTCAGAAGGTCTCCAAGATTGAAGATGTTGTAGCCCTTCTATTCGGATAATTGTTCTTTAAGGAGCTGGATTGGGTATGGCATTGTGGATTTCCTCAATACCTTCCAAAACTTCATCGGAAAGGTCTACATCTATACTTCCAATATTTTCCTTGAGTTGCTCCATACTGGTCGCCCCGATGATATTACTGGTCAAAAAAGGACGGGTATTCACAAAGGCCAAGGCCATTTGTGCCATGCTCAAACCATGCTCTTTTGCCAATTGGGCGTACTGTTCGGTTGCTGCCACGGCGTTATCGTTGCTATACCGATTATAATTTGGGAACAAGGTCACCCTGGCCTTTCTCGGGGGAATCTCGGTAAGATATTTTCCACTCAATGTTCCGAATCCAAGGGGAGAATACGCCAAAAGCCCAATCTGTTCCCGCATGGAAATTTCGGAAAGTCCTACCTCGAACAAACGGTTCAAGAGGTTATATGGATTTTGAATGGTCATCATTCTGGGCAAAGATTGATGGACCTTACTTTCTTCAAGATAACGCATGGTTCCCCAAGGGGTCTCATTGGACAGTCCTACATGACGGATTTTGCCTTCGGCAATTAAATCGCGGAGTGTTTCCAAAACTTGGTGGATATTATCATCCCAAACATCGACCGCATGGGCATTGTATCCCCGCTGTCCAAAATAATTCGTGTTCCGCTCCGGCCAATGTAGCTGGTATAGATCAATATAATCCGTTTGCAAGCGCTTTAAACTGCCCTCAACCGCACTGATAATGGATTCCTTGCTAAAACCTGTACTGCGTATATGGTTTGCAGCATGTCCTGGTCCAGCAATTTTGGATGCCAACACTACTTTATCCCTGTTTCCTGTTTTTTTGAACCAGTTCCCGATAAGTTCCTCGGTTACCGCATACAGCTCCTTTTTTGCGGGAACTGGATAGAGTTCTGCGGTATCGAAAAAATTCACTCCTTCATCCAAGGCATAATCCATCTGTTCGTGAGCATCATCTTCATTGTTCTGACGTCCCCAGGTCATGGTGCCCAAGCAAATCTTGGATATGCGGATATCGGTATGCGGAATTCTGGTATATTTCATTTTTTACAAGTTTAGGACGCTTAAAGATAGTCAAACGGAAATATCGGACATTATGCCATTGTTATTAATCCACCTCCAACAAAATAGGGCAATGGTCACTATGTTTGGCTTCCGACAAGATCACGGACCGTTTCAACCTATCTGCCAGAGCTTCTGCCACCATCCCATAATCCAAACGCCATCCCTTGTTATTGGCCCTTGCATTGGCCCTATAGCTCCACCAAGTATAGTTGTCCGGCTCTTTGTTGAAGTGTCTGAAGCTATCAATAAAACCACTATCGATAAAACTTCCTATCCATTCCCGTTCCACAGGTAAAAATCCTGAAACGTTTTTATTTCGGACAGGGTCATGAATATCTATGGCTTCATGACAGATATTGTAATCTCCCAAAACAATCAAATTTGGACGCTCCTTTCTTAGCTGATCCGCATATTTCTGAAAATCCGCCATATACATCAACTTATGGTCCAAACGCGCCAAATTGGTTCCGGAAGGCAAATACATGCTCATGATGGAAAGATCCCCATAATCGGCGCGAATGTTCCTTCCCTCAAAATCCATATAATCGATTCCCGTTCCAAACTCCACATGGTCCGGCTGTTGCTTGCATAATAGGGCAACACCGCTGTATCCCTTTTTTTGGGCACTGAACCAATAGTGATAGGGATAGCCCGCTTCTTCAAAAAGATGGGTGTCCACCTGTTCTTCCATGGCCTTTGTTTCCTGAAGACAAATAATATCCGGTGAAACTGTTTGTAACCAATCCACGAAACCCTTGTTCATTGCGGCACGGATTCCATTAACATTGTATGATGCAATCTTCATTTGATTCAATTTGTTCAAAAATAGCTATTGTAGACGGCTCCCAAAAATTGATTTTTGCAATGGTATCATCAATCTAAAGAATCGCGGGCTCCATTCTTAAAGATTTCCCTTAATTTTAGGCAAAATTCATCCTCATGACCGCATTGGTATTAATCGATGTCCAAAAAGGGCTTCAAGAAACCTCCTTTTACGGCACGGAGCGAAACAATTTGGATGCTGAAAAAAATTGTGGGAAGTTATTGCGGTTTTTCAGAACAAAAAGTTTGCCCGTTTTTCATGTAAAGCATAATTCATCCAATATTGATTCACCCCTATATCCCAACAAAATAGGTAACGATTTCCATCCCGAGGCACGCCCGTTGATCAGTGAACCGGTTTTTGAAAAAAATGTGAACAGCGCATTCATTGGAACAAATTTGGAAGTAAGTCTAAAAGCAAAGAACATAACAGATGTGGTAATTGCAGGACTGACTATTGAGCATTGTATTTCAACTTCGGTTCGAATGGCCTCCAACTTGGGTTTTAATGTAATTTTGGTCTCGGATGCGACCGCTGCTTTTGATAAAATAGGATATGATGGTAATGCCTATAGTGCCGAGGTAATTTTTCATTCGGAACTCGCCAACTTAAAAGATGAATTCGCAACCATCATGGATACCGATACCTTGTTGGGCAAAATTGAACTTAACATTTAGTCTCTATTTTTATAGCATTAAAAATCCCAGTAATCCATATGGCACGATCAGTCTTTTTCTTTTTGTCTTGTTTGTTTTTTGCAAGCACAGCCCTATTTGGCCAATCAGACCCTCTTAAAATTGGTATTGCGGGACTCACGCACACCCACGTACATTCTATTTTAGGACGTAAAAATATTGGAGATATAAAAATTGTTGGCATTGCCGAGCCCAATCACGAGCTTGCCCAAAAATATATTGATCAATATGGGCTTTCCATGGATCTGGTCTACAACAGTTTGGAAGAAATGATCTCTGCCACCCAGCCAGAGGCGGTGACCGCTTTTGGCAACATATATGATCATCTGGAAGTAGTTCAAATCTGCGCACCAAAAGGAATACACGTAATGGTGGAAAAGCCTTTGGCCGTTAGTATGGAACATGCCAAAAAAATGAAAGACCTGGCCGAGGCACACAACATATATTTACTCACCAATTACGAAACCACATGGTACGCTACCAATCACAGGGCAAAAGACCTTTTGGACAATGGAAAAATTGGAGCACTACGAAAAGTGATTGTTCGTGATGGTCATCGAGGGCCAGTTAAAATTGGTGTGAACGAAGAGTTTCTGGAGTGGCTCCAAGATCCTATTCTGAATGGAGGAGGTGCCATAACGGACTTTGGTTGTTACGGAGCCAATTTGGTGACATGGCTCAAAAAAGGTGAAAGACCCAATACCGTTACCGCTGTGACACAACAAATGCAATCAGAAAATAATCCAAAAGTTGATGATGATGCGACCATCATCCTTACCTACGATGATTCACAAGCCATTTTGGAGCCTTCTTGGAACTGGCCCATAGGAAGAAAAGATATGGAACTGTACGGGCTAACCGGAGCCATCTATGCGGACAACGACAAAGAACTAAGAATTCGTATGGCCGAAGGGTATGATGGTTTTCAAGAAGAGAAAATGACCCTTCCCAAAAGACCTGCTCCTTATACCGATGGATTCTCATTTTTGGCAGGCGTAGTGAACGGCTCTATCAATATGGCCCCATTTGACCTTTCTTCTTTAGAAAACAATATGCTGGTTATTGAAATTTTGGATGCCGCTCGTGAAAGTGCTGAAAAAGGAGTTACCATCTTACTCGAAAAATAATCTATTTTGCTAACGATTCCACTAAATTCTATGAAATATTTTCCCTGTGTATTATTTCTGCTCATCATGGTAGACATGATAGCACAAGATACCCAGAACGATTCCATTACCCGTTTGGACGAGGTGGTGCTGACCCAGGATGCCATCCCCAAAAAAGCTACAGGCATAACGGTCTCCTCCAAAATAGCGGGGCAAACTTTTGAACGGTTCAACCCTATCGATATTCCATCGGCCATCAACCAGATTTCCGGGGTCTACATTCTTTCCGGAGCCATCAACACCAACCGTATTACCGTAAGGGGCATGGGGGCGAGAACCCCTTATGGCACCAACAAGTTGCGAATGTATTTTAACAGCATCCCTGTGACCAATGGAACGGGTTCCTCGACCATCGAGGCCTACGATTTTGAGAATCTAGGCGCGGTAGAGGTAATTAAAGGTCCAAAAGCTTCAGCATTCGGGGCCAATCTGGGTGGTGCCATTTTACTGGATACCAAGGCATCTGTCCAAGATAGGACTCATCTCATCAATTCGTTCACGATAGGATCTTACAACATGCTCAAGGACAACCTGACCTTCTCCCATTCGGAGGATGGCCTTGATATGTCCCTTAGCTATAACCATTTGGAAACCGATGGCTACCGCCAGAACAGCCAGTTCCAACGTGATGGGCTACTCCTGAACACCAAATTGCGGACCGGACAAAAAAGCAGTCTTGCCCTTTTGGTGAACTATATCGACAACACAGCGCATATCCCGAGTTCCATCAATCTTACCGATTTTGAGGAAGATCCTACGCGGGCACCTTCAAACTGGTTGGAATCGCAGGGTTACGAAGCCAACAAGTATATTTTGACAGGTCTATCGCATACCTATCAATTTTCGGAACAGTTACAGAATACTACCAGTGTCTTCTACACCTATTTGGACCATTACGAACCCAGACCATTTGACATTTTGGACGAATTCACCAATGGTTATGGTTTCCGAAGCCGTTTTGCGGGCAATTGGGGAAAGGCGGATATCAGTTTTGGGGGCGAGTTCTACAGGGACGAGTACCATTGGGGCACTTTTGAGAATCTTTATGAGAAAAACAATGGCAATGGAAGTCTGCAAGGCTCACAACTTAGCGACAATTCTGAATTTAGGAGACAGTTTAACCTGTTTGGAACCTTCACCTATCCTATCACTGAAAGATTCTCCGGCCAAGTAGGCCTTAACTGGAACAAGACCCATTATGATTTTAGGGACCTCTTCGGCGATGGATCGGACAACGCCTCGGCCAAGCGTGATTTTGATGCCATACTACTTCCGAACGTAGGGCTCTCCTATCAAATCAGAAATGGAAGCATCTATGCCAATGTCAGTAGGGGATTTTCCAACCCAAGTTTAGAAGAGACATTGACCCCTGGAGGTGTCATCAACCCGAATATTGCCCAAGAAACAGGAACGAACTATGAGCTTGGCACTGAATGGATGCTACTTCATAAAAAACTTGGGGTCAACCTTACGGCATACCGAATGGACGTGAAAAACCTTTTGGTGGCCCAGCGGGTCGGTGAGGACCAATACATAGGAAGAAATGCGGGAAAAACACGCCACCAAGGTGTGGAAATCGACTTGCAGTACAGAGGAAAACTATCTTCATCCGTAACTTTTTCACCCTATCTCAGCTACACTCTTAACGACCACAATTTTGTGGATTTTGTGGACGGTGACAACAATTACTCGGGCAATCCGCTCACAGGAGTGCCGAAGAACCGATTGAGCTCTGGAATAGATTTTAGGCATTCCAATGGTCTGAGATTGAACCTGACCCATCAGTTCGTGGACGACATTCCCATGACGGATTCCAATTCTATCAGCAGTGATTCCTTTAACGTGTTCCATACCAAGTTGGGGTTCCGAACATCGCTTTTATCCCATATCAGTCTAGGAATAAATGCCGGGGTCAACAATATTTTTGATACCAACTATGCCCAGTCCGTATTGATCAACGCTGTTGGATTTGGTGGGGCACAACCTAGATATTATTATCCGGGCAATGGACGCAATTATTTTGGAGGGCTGCAATTAAACTATGTCTTCTAAATGAATCCAAGAATACAAACTTTGCCGGTCACCATATTGGTCGGGAAAAAATCAATCACCTCCTTTGCCAACAATAACATCTTTGAACTATGGCAGGGCTTTTCTCCCCGTAAAAAAGAAATAAACCATGTTGTCAACAATGATAGCTATGCCATAGAAATCTATCCCACCACCACATTTTTTCAAAGTTTTGACCCAACCCTTCAGTTTGAAAGATGGGCGGCCATTGCAGTTTCGAAAATTGAAGAAATACCCGAGGGCATGGAAAGTTTGACCATTCCCGAAGGATTGTATGCCGTTTTTCCGTACAAAGGCAAGCCAAGTGAAGCGATAAGGGCCTTCAAATACATGTATGGCGATTGGCTGCCAAATTCCGAATACGAAATGGATAGCAGACCCTATTTTGCACTAATGGGTGACAAATACAAAGGGGAACATCCAGAATCTGAGGAGGAGTTTTGGGTCCCTATCAAGAAAAAATAAAAAATCTTTTTGTCCATTTCAAAGTGTTAGGGTAAGTCGTTTACCAAAACAATGACCATACGTTACAAGGCATTTGTCCGTAATCCGTATCTTAGTTATACTTTTGCCAAGTATATGATTAGAAATTTTGTCTCTCTTGTAGTTTTACTATTGATTTTTTCCTGCACCGAAAAAGTACAGAAAGAGGTCAGCTCTATTGACCCAGTGAACTGGAGCAATAGAACTGCTGCCATTTCAGTTCAAGACTCATTGATGAGCGGAACATCGTACCTATCCGTATACTCCGAAATTTATAGTGAAACGGAACACCGCACCCACAACCTTACGAGCACCATAAGCATGCGCAACACCAATCTAAGGGACACGATTTATATCAATAAGGCAGAGTATTTTGATACCAAGGGCAACCCTATCAGGACATATTTTGATGAAACCATCTATATTAAACCGATGGAAACGGTAGAAATTGTGATTGATGAAAAGGACCGTTCCGGAGGAACAGGAGCCAACTTTCTGTTCCAATGGTCCATTAAGCCCTCTTCCCACGAACCCTATTTTGAAGGTGTCATGATCTCCACCTCTGGCCAACAAGGACTCTCCTTTACCACAGAGGGCAAACGTGTGGAATAGCTGCTCCACACTTACAAATATCATAGTTTTACTCAACCGATTATAGTATCTTGTAGATACATTTTGGAAATTCCTTTCCATGTACACATAAGAATTTACTATGACAGATTTACAAATCGCCAAAGGTGTTTCGCTGCAACATATTTCCTCCATTGCTGAAAAATTTGGTATCGACCCTGACAATATAGAATTGTATGGAAAATACAAGGCCAAACTTCCCCTGAATGCCATAAATCGGGAAAAAGCACAGAACAGCAACCTTATTTTGGTATCGGCCATTTCCCCGACCCCTGCCGGTGAGGGCAAAACCACTATGTCCATCGGTCTTTCCGAAGGTTTGAACCGATTGGGGAAAAAATCTACCGTAGTATTGCGAGAGCCTTCGTTGGGCCCTGTGTTCGGAATCAAAGGAGGGGCCACGGGAGGCGGTTATTCCCAAGTGTTGCCCATGGAAGACATCAACCTGCACTTTACGGGCGATTTTGCTGCTATTGAAAAGGCGCATAACCTATTATCTGCCATAATCGACAATAACATTCAAAGCAAGACCAATTCATTGCTCCTGGACCCCAGAACCATAGGTTGGAAACGCGTTATGGATATGAACGACCGTTCGTTACGACACATCATCGTAGGTCTGGGCGGCACTAATTCGGGTGTACCCAGAGAGACCGGTTTTGACATAACCGCAGCATCTGAAATTATGGCAATTTTATGTTTGGCGGAAAGTTTGAGCGATTTAAAAAAGCGATTAGGAAATATTTTTGTCGGCTATACCTACGATAAAAAACCTATCTACGCAAAAGATTTGAAAGCCGAGGGTGCCATGACCGCTTTGTTGAAAGATGCCATAAAACCCAATTTGGTGCAGACCATTGAGGGAAACCCGGCCATTATTCACGGTGGACCATTTGCCAACATTGCTCAGGGAACTAATTCCGTGATTGCCACCTTAATGGGAATGACGCATTCCGAGTACACGGTTACCGAAGCTGGATTTGGTTTTGACCTCGGAGCCGAGAAATTTTTCGATATCAAATGTCAAAGTGCCGGCCTAACCCCAAAAGCAGTGGTGCTTACCACTACAATTCGAGCCCTAAAATATCACGGAGGAGCTGATTTGAAATCGTTGACGGAACCCAACGTAGCCACTTTGAAGAAGGGACTTCCAAATTTGGAAAAGCATTTGGAAAACATCGGTAAGTTTAAAATGGTGCCTGTAATCGCCATCAACAAATTTGTATCGGACACGGAGGAAGAGATTGCCATAGTCAAAGAATTGGCGGCATCCAAAGGAATTCGGGTAGCCGTGGCCAATGTTTGGGCCCAAGGAGGTGAAGGAGCCGAGGAGCTGGCCAAAGCGGTCATTGAAATTGTGGAATCGGAAGCTTCGGCATTTAAACCACTTTACGATTGGAAATCCAGTGTAAAGGACAAAATAGCCACCATTGCTACCGAAATTTATGGCGCGGAATATGTGGACTATACCGCAAAGGCCAACAGCAATTTGCGTAAAATAACAGATTTAGGGCTAGATCATCTACCGGTTTGTATTGCCAAAACACAAAAATCGTTATCCGATAATCCAAAACTTCTGGGCAGGCCCAAGGATTTTATCATTACCGTACGGGAAATTGAAATTGCAGTGGGTGCAGGCTTCCTAATCCCTATCACAGGAGACATTATGCGAATGCCAGGATTACCAACACGCCCCTCATCTGAAGGTATCGACATTAATGATGACGGAGAGATTACCGGCTTGTTCTAGATTTTCTGCAACCAATATCGCATATCTACTTCTTTGGAGATAATGTCCTTCACTTCCGAAAGTTTCACGCGTTTTTGGTCCATGGTATCCCTGTGGCGAATGGTTACGGTATCGTCTTCCAAGGTTTGATGGTCCACGGTCACACAGAAAGGTGTTCCTACCGCATCTTGACGACGGTAACGACGCCCTACGGCATCCTTTTCATCATAATCCACATTGAAATCCCATTTTAACTCATCTACCAATTTTTGGGCAACTTCTGGTAATCCGTCACGTTTTAACAATGGTAGAACAGCAACCTTGTTCGGTGCCAGCACAGCTGGAATTTTAAGTACGGTACGTGTGGAACCATTTTCCAGTTCCTCTTCTTGTAACGAATTGGAGAACACGGCCAAGAACATACGGTCCAATCCTATGGATGTTTCCAAGACATAAGGGGTGTAGCTCTGGTTTTCTTCGTGGTCGAAATACTGGAGTTTCTTTCCCGAGTATTCCTCATGCTTGCCCAAATCGAAATCGGTACGGGAGTGGATTCCTTCCAATTCCTTGAATCCGAATGGGAACTTAAATTCGATATCGGCCGCGGCATCGGCGTAGTGGGCCAATTTTTCGTGGTCATGGAAACGATAATTGTCTGCTCCCATGCCCAAAGAAAGGTGCCATTTCATTCGTTTTTCTTTCCAGGCTTCGTACCACTCCATTTGAGTACCCGGTTTTATGAAGAATTGCATCTCCATCTGTTCAAACTCCCGCATACGGAAGATAAACTGACGGGCAACAATCTCATTACGGAAGGCTTTACCTGTTTGGGCAATCCCGAACGGAATCTTCATCCTTCCGGTTTTTTGTACGTTCAAAAAGTTGACAAATATACCTTGAGCAGTTTCCGGACGAAGGTAAAGGTTCATCGCACTATCTGCAGAAGCTCCCAACTTGGTGCCGAACATCAGGTTGAATTGCTTTACGTCGGTCCAGTTCTTTGATCCTGAAAGTGGACAGGCAATCTCCAATTCTTCAATCAGTGCCTTTACATCTGCCAAATCTTCATTGGCAAGGGATTTACCCATACGTTTTAAGATGGTATCAGCCTTTTCTTGGTAGTCCATCACCCTTTGGTTGGTGGCCAAGAACTGTTCCTTATCAAAGCTATCACCAAAACGTTTTTCTGCCTTGGCAACCTCCTTATCGATTTTAGCTTCAATTTTGGCAACATAGTCCTCGATAAGGACATCGGCACGGTATCTTTTTTTGGAATCTTTGTTGTCTATCAAAGGGTCGTTGAAGGCATCCACGTGGCCAGAGGCCTTCCAAGTGGTGGGATGCATAAATATGGCAGCATCAATACCCACGATGTTCTCATTGAGCTGCACCATGGCCTTCCACCAATATTCACGAATATTCTTTTTTAGCTCGGCGCCGTTCTGACCGTAGTCGTAAACTGCGCTAAGTCCATCATAGATCTCACTGGATTGAAATACATAACCGTACTCCTTCGCATGGGAGATAACCTTCTTAAAAATGTCTTCCTGATTTGCCATTGGGCAAAAATAGAATTTTACCCAAAAAGAAGTATGCTATTTCAGCTGAAATTCCGTCGAAGCCAGCAATCTTTCGTCCTCAAATACATTTAGGGTGTAAATTCCTTCTACCAATGAGCCTTCTGGCACCGTAATGGCATCACAAATACTGATTTCCTTTCCTGTGTAGACAATCTCCACTTTTTTGCTGTAAGTGTTCCCACTTACGGAAATAGTATTGGCGTTGTCCTCGATAATGGCCATATTGGGATCCAAAAACTGTAAATAGAGCACCTTGATGTCCCCTCTGGAGTCGGGATCGCTTAAAATGGTGACGCACCCTCTTAACTTTTCGATCACTGAAGCCTTGTTCGTTTTGATGGGCCTGCCCGCCCTTAACCTGAATCCACTGCCCTCAGCATCTTGCAATTTGAGGTAACTTTTGATTCGGAGTTCCCGGGAGAGCTCTTTGTTGGTCTCCCTCAGCAAAGATTCCGTCCGCTGCATATTGTTCGCCTTACCACGGAGCTCATCCAACTGCTTTATGGTTTCATCGTACTTGCTTGCCAACAAACTATTATTATAGCGTAAAAAGTTGTTCTTGAGCTTAAGACTGTCAAAACGCAGTTCCAATTTTCGGAGTTCTTTTCGAGTGTCCTTCAGCTTGGTAATGCTAAAGTTTAACCTTCCTACCGAGTCCAGAAGTTGCTGTACCCGAAAACGTGAGGTCTGTAGTTCAATTTCATTCACCTCGTTCAATCCCGATAACCGGTCGACCTCGGCCCGCATCAATGTCAAATCTTTTACCAAAAGTCCCTTTTCCTCTTCTAGATAGATCATTTGGTTTTTGGACTGTGCATAGCTGTAATAAAAGGCTATAAGTATACCCACGATGACCGCTGCCATTGCGGCAAAGATAATTTTGTAGTTGAAATTATTATCTTGGGAGTTCATGGGGTTGACAGACTACTCTAAATTGTATAAGATTTGATACCAAAAAGGTTGGCTAAGATAATAAACGAGATTAACAACATCCTATTGCCAAGGGTATGTTTTGGATGTAATGCCCAATTATTTAGTGGAGAACGTATTTTGTGTGCCGTTTGTCGACATGATGTGCCACTCACCGATCATAACTATCTGGAAGAAAATGCAGTGGACCGTAGATTTTATGGTAGAATTCCGATAAAAAAGGCTGCTTCTTTTGTTTTTTTTACAAAAAATGGCCTTGTTAAAAATTTATTGCACTGGTTAAAATACAAAAATCAGGAACAGATCGGAGGTTTTTTTGGGGAATGGTGCGGTGCTCTTTTAATGGAAAATGGGCAACTAAAAAACGTTGATGCCGTAGTACCTGTACCACTTCATCCAAAAAAACTAAAAAAACGCGGGTACAACCAAGTGGCCCTGTTTGCCAAAACCATTGCAGAGCAAATTGGCGCGACCTATTGCGATGATTGGCTGATCAAAACAAAAAACATAAAGACTCTTACCAAAAAGAATAGGCAAAGCCGTTGGGAAAGCTCAAAGGATGCTTTTACTCTGAATGCATCAAACCACCGGAAATATAAACATGTGCTCTTGGTGGACGATGTGATTACCACGGGAGCCACCATTGAATCTTGTACCAAAACACTTCTACAACAAAAGGGCGTATCGGTTTCGGTATTGACCATGGCCGTTGTGCCAGAGGGTTAAAATTTATTAATGCGATGCCCAAGTTTTCAAATTAGTTGTTTCTTTGTTCCACATTATTTTTAGGCATGGTGTACTTAAAAAAACTGTTGGGACTTCTTTTTGTCACCTTTATGGTGCTTGCCCTTTGGCAATGTGCCAAACGAGGTTCCCCAAGCGGTGGCCCCAAAGATATTACACCTCCTAAATTGGTGCGGGCGGAACCTGAGAACTTCAGTACGAATTTTAAGGCAACAAAAATACGCCTCTATTTTGATGAACTCATCAAACTGGAAGATGTGCAAAACCAATTGGTAGTTTCACCTCCATTTAAAAACCCGGCCACTATATCTCCCATGGGAGGGCCAAGTAGGTATATTGAAGTGATAATTAAGGATACGCTCCGCGAAAACACGACTTACACCATTAATTTTGGACAAAGTATTGTGGACAACAACGAAGGCAATCCCAATAGTTTTTTGAGCTATGTGTTCTCTACCGGGGATTATTTGGATTCCCTCACATTGAGCGGCGCGGTAAAAGATGCGATAAACAGAAAAGCAGATGAGTTTATCAGTGTAATGCTGTATGAAATTGACAGTGCTTACACAGATTCCACTATTTACAAACAACCACCCTTATACATCACCAACACGGGTGATAGTCTTCCATTTTTTGAGCTCAGGAATTTAAAGGCAGGAAAGTATGCCCTGTTCGGATTGAAGGATGTGAACAAAAACAATATGTTCGACCAAGGGCAGGATAAAATTGGTTTTATTGAGGATACCATCACGCTACCGACCGATTCGATTTATGGACTAAACCTGTTCCGTGAGCAATTGAACTACAAACCTTCTGTGCCCAGTTTGGCAGCGAACAACAAAATCATATTTGGCTATCAAGGCGATTATAGGGACATGGTTATTGAAACCCTAACAACATTGCCCGACTCGGTGAGTACGACCATCTTAAAGGAAAGGGACAAGGACACCTTAAATTATTGGTTTACCCCAACGGATTTGGATTCCATTATTTTTATGGTAAGAAATGATAAGGTTCAGGTGTTGGATACGTTCACGGTAAAGATGCGAAACTTGCCCATGGATTCATTAAAACTATCGGCTTCGGTGAACGGAAAATTCAATTTTGAGGATACCTTCAGCATTTTGGCCAATACACCGATTGCAGCTATGGACACCAGCAATATATCCCTCATGGTGAGCGATTCCATTCCTGCGACCTATACTTACGAACTGGATACCATCAGCAATAAGATAGATTTTGATTTTGAAACTGAGCCCAACCAAAAATATTCCTTTTCGTTGTTACCGGGCGCGATAACTGACTTCTTTGGCATCCAAAACGATTCTTTGGCCTATAACCTATCTACTAGTAGCTTTGCAGATTATGGTAATTTAACAATGATTTTGAGCGGAAACGTTACTTTCCCTGTAATTGTTCAGCTAACCAATGAAAAGGGTGAGGTACAACGGGAGATTTTTGCCACCGAACCCCAAGCTTTCGAGTTTAACAATTTGAATCCGGGGAATTATGTGGCCCGTGTTATTTTTGATGAAAACGGTAACGGGAAATTGGATACGGGAAATTATCTTGAAAAAAGGCAGCCTGAAGAAATCAGTTACTATCCCGGAACCATAGAAATAAGGGCGAACTGGGAAAAGGAGGAAACCTTTATCCTATCAAACTAAAGTTATCGCGGTCTTCTAAAAATCGTAGTTGCTTTCTGGTAGATGTAACATGCTCTTTGTTCAAGGTAGCATACAGGACTTCTTCATCCTGCGAAAAGGCCAACGGTTCTCCAAGTACATCGTAAATCGCGGAATGTCCTGGATATTCATAATCCAATCCGTCGGTTCCTGTTCGGTTTACCCCAACACAGTATGCCATATTCTCGATGGCCCTTGCCTTAAGCAGTGTATCCCAGGCATTAATTCTCTTACTTGGCCAATTGGCCACATAGATTAGTACATCGTAGTCTTCCACATTTCTGGACCAAACCGGGAACCGAAGATCATAACAGATCATTGGACAAATTTTGAATCCTTTGTATTCAAAAATGAGTTTTTCGTTGCCTGCTTCGTATACCTCATCTTCACCTGCCAATGTGAACGTATGCCTTTTATCGTAGGCCTCAACTTTTCCGTCCGGTGACACAAAAAACAGCCTATTATAAAACTTTCCGTTTTCTTGAAAAACAATGCTTCCCATAAGCGCCGTGTTGCTTTGTTGGGCGATTTTTTTCATCCAATCGAGTGTTCCCTTGCTTTCGGACAATAATATCTTCTCGGGCTTCATGGTAAACCCTGTGGTGAACATTTCGGGAAGTATAATCAAATCCACATCGTCTGAAATGCCCTCAATCTTTTCTTCAAACATTTTTCGGTTGCTCACTGGGTCCTCCCAGTACAAATCGGTCTGAATCAAAGCAAGGTTCAAAGTGGTGGACATCTAATATTTTTTTAAAAGTTCTTCCAACTCGGTGTTCCCTTGTTCCAAAACAAGGTCCATGGCGGTCTTTCCCCTATTGTCTTTTATGGAAGCATCCGCACCATGTTCTAAAAGCATTTCGGCGATATCCTTTCGGTTGAAGGTTACGGCATAGATAAGACAAGTGGCTCCCATTGCATTTTTTTGACTCACATTGGCTCCGGCATCTATCAATTTCTTGGCTATATCGGTGTAACCTTTAAAGCAAACTCCCATTAAGGCCGTGTTTCCAGAGCCATCCAAAGCATCGACTGTGGCCCCTTTTTCCAACAGAAACTCTACCACATTCTCATGTCCATAGTAAGCGGCCAACAGTAGTGGAGTAGAGCCTCTTTGGTCTTTGCTTTCCAAAAGTTTGGGGTTGCTTTCCAATAGGTTCTCAACAGCTTCTGAGTTCCCAAGTCGTATATTATCGAAGAGTTCTTCTTTATTGCTCATAGGTGATTGAAAGTTATAAAAAAACTGCCATAACCGAGTGGGCCATGGCAGCATTTGCAATTAATTTTCTTTTTCTATCTTTTGCTTCGAACGGATTAATCCAAATCAAAGCGATCTAAGTTCATCACTTTGGTCCATGCCGCTACAAAGTCTTCTACAAATTTTTGTTTTCCGTCTTCAGCTGCATAAACTTCGGCTACGGCACGCAATATAGAGTTGGAACCAAATACCAAGTCCACACGTGTTCCGGTCCATTTTACTTCGCCAGACTCACGGTCGATTCCTTCGTACAACGATTTTTCCTCATTTACGGCCTTCCATTGGGTGCCCATATCCAGTAGGTTGACGAAGAAATCGTTGCTCAATACACCTACTCTTTCGGTGAATACTCCTTTCTTTGAACCATCAAAATTGGCACCCAACACACGTAATCCTCCAACTAGAGCCGTCATCTCGGGTGTGGTAAGGGTAAGCAATTGAGCCTTGTCCACCAAAAGGTGTTCTGCCTGTACTTTTACCCCTTCCTTAACGTAGTTCCTAAAACCATCATACTTTGGCTCCAGGTAGTTTGTGGATTCAATTTCTGTCTGTTCTTGTTTTGCATCATTACGGCCAGGGTTAAATGGTACTTTAATTGAAGAACCAGCATCATTGGCTGCTTTTTCAACAGCGGCACTACCGGCCAACACAATTATATCTGCCAAGGAAATTTTCTTTCCTCCACCGGCATTTTTGTTGAATTCATTTTTGATACCTTCAAGCACAGAAATCACTTTTCCAGTGCCTTTATTGACCTCCCAACCCTTCATGGGTTCTAAATTGATACGCGCCCCATTGGCTCCGCCACGCTTATCACCGCCACGGAAAGTGGAAGCCGATGCCCAAGCGGTATACACCAAATCAGAAATGGATAGACCAGATGACAATACTTTTTCCTTTAGCTCTTTTACATCAGCATCATCTACCAAAGTATAATCGATAGCTGGAATAGGGTCTTGCCAATCCAGTTCTTCCTTTGGCACCTCTGGACCCAAATAACGGGAGCGTGGTCCCATATCACGGTGTGTCAGCTTAAACCATGCACGAGCATACGCATCGGCAAAGGCTTGTGGATCCTCCATGAATCTACGGGAAATTTTTTCGTATTCAGGGTCAAAACGAAGCGACAGGTCGGTAGTCAACATGGTCGGTTTCTTGTTCGGTCCACCAAAAGCATCTGGGATAATGGCATCAGCATCCTTTGCCACCCATTGGTGTGCTCCTGCAGGACTTTTGGTCAATTCCCATTCGAATTTGAACAGGAATTTGAAGAAATCGTTGCTCCATTGTACCGGAGTAGAGGTCCACGTCACTTCCAATCCGGAAGTAAAGGCATCGGAACCTTTTCCTGTCCCATTTTTATTGACCCATCCAAAACCTTGCAATGCCAAATCCTCTCCTTCGGGGTCTGCACCTACCAACTCTGGGTCTCCATTACCATGGGTCTTGCCTATGGTATGCCCGCCAGCTATCAACGCCACGGTTTCCTCGTCGTTCATCGCCATGCGCTTAAAGGTCTCTCTAATGTCGTGTGCTGCTGCTATCGGGTCAGGATTTGCGTCAGGGCCTTCCGGGTTTACGTAAATCAATCCCATTTGAACAGCGGCCAAAGGGTTTTCTAAATCACGCTCCTCTTTATTGTGGGAGTAACGGCTATTTGGCGTATCGCTCAAGGCCAACCATTCAGTTTCGCTTCCCCAATACACATCTTGGTCTGGTTCCCAAACGTCCTCACGACCCCCTGCAAAACCAAAAGTGCGGAACCCTGTAGACTCCAAGGCCACATTTCCAGCCAATATCATAAGGTCTGCCCAAGAAATTTTCTTGCCATATTTTTGTTTTACGGGCCATAACAGTCGACGTGCTTTGTCCAAACTCACGTTGTCCGGCCAGGAATTTAACGGTGCAAAACGTTGTTGTCCACGTCCTCCTCCTCCGCGACCATCACCGGCGCGATACGTTCCTGCACTATGCCAAGCCATACGGATGAACAATCCGGCATAACTTCCAAAATCAGCCGGCCACCAATCCTTTGAATCGGTCATTATGTCTAAAATATCTTTCTTCAAAGCTGCGTAGTCCAGTTTTTTGAATTCCTCCGCATAATTGAATTCCTCTCCAAATGGATCTATTTTATTTGAATGCTGGCTCAAAAGTTCCAATTTAAGCCTATTGGGCCACCAATCTTGATTTTGGGTACCGCTTCCGGCCACTTGTTTTAGTTCGCCGTTCAGAAAAGGGCACATGCCCTCATCTGCACCATTAGCCAATTCTTTACTCATGATATTATAGTTGTGTGTTAATTAATAGCTATTGTAAAATTATAAGATTCGTTGCTACAACAATAGATAATCGATATTAAAATACTATTAAATAATAGTCATCATCTATTTTAATACATCGGAATAATATCTGTGCTGGACGCATCTGCATGCTTTCCTAAATTTAAGGATTTCTTTACTCATTCGTTAATTTATTATTTGATATTACTATTTGAATTATCTTTAAAGTACTAACTATTAAGAAACTGTATAAAAAAATAAAAACATCATTACAAATGAAAAAATTACTCTTCCCTTTAGCCATTGTTCTATTTTTCGGTTTTACCAAAGATCCAGAAATTCAAATCGACTCAAAGGACAAAGAATGGATCATGAAACATTTAACGGAAAGTCGAGAACACATGAAACAAGTACTGGATGGTCTTTCTGATGAACAACTCGACTACAAGCCCGACCCAACTTCGTGGTCCATCGCCGAAAATGTGGAACACTTGGCATTGACGGAAAAAATGTTTGTTGAAATGCTCCATAAAAGTATTGCTGATGGCCCAAAACCAGAGCTAAAAGATTCCCTTGTTTTTAAAGATGACCAAATTATGCCCATGATAGCTGATAGGAGTCAAAAAGTTAAAACTGCAGAACCATTTGAACCTAGTGGTCAGTTTGGTTCTACGGAGGAGACCTTGGGCGCGTTGCTTGCCATACGCCAAGAACTTATGGAATATATTGAAACCACCGAGGATGATCTAAGAAACCGTTATGCAAAACTACCTTTTGGCACTGTTGATGCCGCCCAGTTCATTGTTTTTATCGCAGGACATATGGAAAGGCACGTGCTACAAATGGAAGAGGTAATGGAAGACGAGGATTTTCCTCAAATGTAATGTGAAAACTATAGGCTTTCCTTAACAATAATTGGCAAACCCTTTCCAGATTGGAAGGGGTTCTTTCTTTAATTTTGAGTAACAAAAAAAGAAACACTATGAAACGTATACAACCTGTTATAATGCTGACCCTTTTTCTTTTCGCCATTTCTATATCGGCCCAAAGCAGAAAGGATGAAAAAATAATGGCGGACGCCGAAAAGGCAAAATCTACACTGCTGGAAACAAGTCCAAGTTTGGAAGGCTTTTTTGAGAATTCTGCCGGTTACGTAATCTTCCCCAATGTTGGAAAAGGTGGTTTTATCATCGGTGGTGCATCTGGTAACGGTGTGGTGTATGAAAACGGTGATGCCGTGGGAATGGCCGACCTTAAAAAATTGAACATTGGATTACAGGCAGGCGGACAGGCCATTATCGAAGTAATTTTCTTCGAGACCGATGTGGACCTGCAACGTTTTAAGACCGAAAAGTTCCAATTTGCGGCCGAGACTTCGGCAGTTGCCTTAAAATCGGGCATAGCCTTTAACGCCAAGTACAAGGATGGTGTGGCCGTTTTTGCACTTCCGAAAGCGGGTCTTATGGCCGATGCATCTGTGGGTGGGCAAAAGTTTAGCTATAAGGCGTTTTAATATTTTAATCCCTAACCCCTGGGGTAAAATCCTCGGGGGCATTTTGGGGTAAATCCGTGGTGCCCGCTTCTCCCGAATCATTAAAAATGATCCATTCACCAAAGGTGAAGGTTGGATTACCTTTCAAAATATCAGGATTGCGAACCGCTCTTCCATCCTCGAACTCATGGTTGGTTCCCGAGCCATCCTCTCCAATTACCCCGAACATATCGATTACGGTTCCGAAGGGGTCGACCAACTCCAAATTATCATCCCCATTGGAATCTGCAGGGCTGTTGGTGGATACTCCCAAATCGGGAGCAAAGCCATAGACAAGTTCAAATTCTGCCGCGTTGGGAGAAATCACCAATGTACTCTCGGCACCAATAATAAAACCCGACAAATCTATAGTGGAGCTCACTTCTGTATTATCGTTGGTGTATCTGCGTAGCGTCCATAGGTTTAAATCCAATGGCTCGGAAGATGAGTTGTACAGCTCCACAAAACGAGCGCCTGCATTATTATCGGGGTCTGCCAATTCTGAAATAAAAATTTGATTGGAAGTGAACTCGGTGATAATCTCTGGGCAACGCTCTTCCGTAAAGTTTACATCATCCAATGTTCGGATTACGAGTTTAGGGGTCTTACCGTCCTTGGTTAAGATTGCAGTAATCGTTCCGTTCGCTCCAGGCAACGGTTCGGCTTGGAAATCGGCATAACCACTGTTTATAAGTGTAATCTCGTTTTCTTCGCAATCCAGCAGGGTCCGTTCGGTTTCTTCTTGGGAAATGGCATAGGTTTCGCCCAAGGCTTCCTCCGCAAACTCCACATTTTGTAGTTCTACCAATATATTGGAGGGCAAACTATCTATTTCTGATATTGTTGCAAGCACAGGGTCGGGATTCCCTCCACCATCGCACGCCACAAAAAGATGCTCAAAAACCTTCCCCGAAGGCAACCTGCCGATGGAAAGGTTTCCAAAGGAAGAGAAAACGCTCCCGATTCGAAGGTTACTTCCTTTTTTGCCCAAATAAAGGTCTTTCAACTTTACCAAAACTTTGCTCCCCACTGGAAATTGCAAATGGGATTCCCTCAAATCCATTTCAAGTTGAAGGCCTGATTTTGGATTGCTTAGGGCATCTTGCAGATAAAGCACCCCGAAAAAATTCCCAGCACGGTCGGATGAGACTACATAACCTTCTAAAATCAAATCATCCAGAATCTGGACTGCATCATCTTGCACCAAGGAATCCAACTCGGAAAAAGTGATGTTGGACGCTATATCCGTTATGCAATTTCCTTTGATTTCATCAAAATCCCTTCCATCCACACAACATAAAAAGGAAATCAAAATGAAGGTTCCGATAATTTTTAAAATCACGTTTTTCATAAGAAGTAGATTAAAAACTGATGGCCAAATTCAAGAAATAGGTTCTTCCGTAACTGTACCAATATTTTGGGGCAAAGGAGGGCGTTCCACTCTGATTGTCCTGTTTCAACTGGCCAAAATTTCCGTTTCTGCTCTGCTCATATCCGCCTGTGCGGAAAACCTTATCAAACACATTGTTGACGCTGGCGAAAAGCTGATGTACTTTCCATCGATCAACCAAGATTTGCCCCCGACCAAATTCAACAAATAGATATCGTCGAGTTTGTTTTGCTCTAGCAATTTGGCCACATTCTCTTCGGTAGCATCGGGAAAAGGTTCATTGGTTTCGGGGTCGATGAGAAAACTGGACGTTCTGGTAATGGTGGAGAGATTACTATAATTATTGGTGAGGTAATTGGTAGTGCCGCTTATCCACCAATATTTGGGAGCTCGGTAGGATACCCCCAATGCAAGTGCAGTTTGTGGCCCTTGGGCCAGTTTTAAATCCTTGAGATCGGCGATGCCCAAATCTATGTTTCCCTCGGGAGAAATAAGTTCTTCTTCGGCGCCTGCGGCATCAAAATTGATTTGCACAGATGGGTCGCTCGCATATACATAATGGCCAATGTTTCCTGCAGCGGTCAATTTTACACTGGATGATGCCTCGTACTCAAAACCAAACTCGATGCCTTTGTGAAGCCTGTCCAATCCTGTGATTACTTCTTGAACAAAATCGGAACCCAAGCCAGAATCCACAAAAAAGAAATTAATGTCGGTAGTATGCTGAAACCTGGTATAAAACGCACTGATTCGTCCCGTTAAGCTCGGGAGACGCACAAAATAGCTCATGTCCACGCTGCTGACCACCTCTTTTTGAAGCTCGGGAACCGTTTCGTTATTTTCCCGTGGGTTGATAAAAATGTTCTGTATGATAGGTGGTCGTTCCACCATAGCAGCATTGGCCGTAAACCAATGTCGTCCCGTCAAGAAATACGTGAATCCACCTTTATATGCCAAGTTGGAAAAGATAATTTTTTCGCTTGCTCCGAAGGAATTTTCCAAATAGCGCTCGTTTTTGAAGAATCCATTGCGCTGCACATTAAAGTTGGAATACGAAGCTGATACAAATCCATCCCATTTGTTGGAAGTCAATTGCACTTGGGCAAACCCTTCCATTTGAGAGGCATCCAAATTATAATAGTAATTGAATTTCTCGCCTTCTGTCTTTTGTAGTTCCTCATCAACATTATTCAAGGTGTTGGAAAAAGTGTCCATATCCTCATGATAAGTAGCTCCCAACAAATCTTGTATTTCGGCATAGTTTTCAGATCCTGTAGCTCTGTAATTTCCGCCAAAGCCAAGTTTGATGAAATCATTCAAAGCATAATCCAAATTGGTGGCACCTGAAATGGTCGTGTTCTGAGCAACATCATCATAAAGCAAATAAGCTGCCTTATCGTTATTGTTGGTATTGGCTTCATACAATTGTTCCCAATCCAATTGTGGGTTTTTCAAAAATGTTTCTTTCGCCAAGTTTGCATTGATAAAATCTGCTCCAATGGAACTGTTGATGTGGTAACTGGGCAAATAACGGTAATACGTTGGATCGGGATTTGGCGCATTGTAATAGCCAAGCCTGCTTCTGGAATTGATTCCTGTTTGATAGGCAACCCCAATATTCCAATTAACCTTTTTCTTGTTCAAAGCATAGTTGAGCAAAAACAAGGGCTCAAAAATCTCACGCTCTCTTGAATTTCTGATTTTGCCACCTTGTTCGCCCCAATATGGATTGTACTGCCCTCCCATCAAATCAAAGACTTCCTCCGTTAAGGCAGAGGAGCTTCCGCGTCTGTTACGTGCCCATATGGAGGTAAACGTAATGCTGTTTTCAGGGTCAAATTGATACTCGAAGGCTCCAAAAAACGAGTAGGCATCATACAGCGTTCCATCTACATACCCTTCCTTGGCCCATCGTCGCGAAGCGGATACGGAATAGGCCAAACCACTTGCTTTTTCTCCTGAATTGTAGGTGGCCATCAACCTACCGCGATAGGTGCGATTGGACATAGATGACGATAACCGCAGGCCGGAACGAAAACCAGAAGGTCGGGTAATGATGTTCGTGTTGCCCAGAATTGCGCCGAAGGTGTACGGATTCAACGTTAGGCTGTTGGTGAATTCTTGATTTCGGACCACATCGTTCAAGCCGCCCCAATTGTTCCATTGTGGCCTGCCATCAAAAAATTTGTTCATGGGAATTCCGTTCATCAACACTTGGCCATTTCGTGAATCATAACCTCGCACCTTAAAAAAGGCTTGTCCAAAATCAAAAGCGGCACGGTTCAGAAATATGTCCCTAGTGGATTGCAATAATCCCATGGAGCTGGAAATGGATTCAAAATCATCGGAAAGATCTCCATCCGTCAGTGAAATCAAATTATCGGTTTGTTCTCTAGCAATATCCCTTTCCAGATAAATGGTCCCTAAATCAATCGGATTTCCATCCAAATGGAGCAAAAATCGTTTGGGAATAAAGTCCAGGGCGGAAACATGGAGTGTCTCTGTTTGTTTACCCACTAGGTCGAACTCAAATTTACCGTAGGAATCTGCAGAAAACTCCTTTAAAGTGTTTTCCAAGGTAATTATGGCATTGGGAATGGGAGTATCGGAACCCTTTTCCATCAATTGTCCTGTAACTCGAGTACTTTGTTGTGCATACAGCAACTCACAACAACAAAGCACGGCCAATACTATGGCTAGCCTCATAGGTTTTTGTAGGTTAATTAATAAAAAAGGGGTTGTAATTGCTGTACAAACTGCGGAAAAGCGAACAATTCTACATATTTTAGCTACAAAATCAAAATAAAATGCGATTATTAATATGCCTACTTGTATTAATATCGACCTCACTTTATGGACAAAAGTCCAAGACATACACCTTAAGAACGATTGCTTTTTACAACTGTGAAAACCTGTTCGATACGGTAAACGATTCGCTCACTTTTGATGATGACCGAACTCCCGAGGGTAGTTATCATTGGACGCGGGAACGGTATCTGCAAAAGGTGGAAAACCTATCCAAGGTCATTTCGCAAATTGGTGCCGAAACGTCTAAAACCTCTCCCGACATTGTGGGGCTTTGCGAAGTTGAAAATCTGGATGTGCTGGAAGATTTGGTGCAACATCCCAATTTGCTGGATAAGGATTATGGCATCATCCATTTTGATTCCCCAGATGCTCGCGGTATTGATGTGGCACTGCTTTATAAAAAGTCAGCATTTATTCCCTCTTCGTTTAAAAGTCATCGGCTTTTGTTGTTTGATGAAATGAGCGAAAGGAAATACACGCGTGACCAATTGGTGGTCGGCGGCACTATGGATGGTGAAGAAATTCATTTTATTGTAAACCATTGGCCCTCGCGGAGGGGCGGAGCGGCGAAAAGTTCCCCTTTACGTGTTCGTGCGGCTTTGTTGAACAAGCGAATTATTGACTCCATCCAAGAATTGGATTTGGATGCCAAAATTATTTCGATGGGTGACCTCAACGACGACCCCATTGATGACAGCTTGAAAAAAATACTGAAAACAAAGGGCAAAAAGCGTCAATTGGATAGCTTAAGCCTATTTAATCCTATGGAGGCAATGTTTAAAAAAGGAATCGGTTCGTTGGCATACCAAGATAAGTGGAACTTGTTTGACCAGATTTTTATGACCTCCAATTTGGTGACCGAAAACAGAACAACCCTATCGCTTTGGAAAGCGGGCATTTTTGCACCACAATTTATCCGAACTGATGAAGGACGGTTTAAGGGGTATCCGCTACGTACCTACTCGGGCGGTAGCTATACGGCCGGGTATAGCGACCACTTTCCTGCGTATTTGTTTTTGTTGAAGGAGGTGGAGTGATGGATTCACGACTGAATGTCACATCGTGTCCTTCGGCTTCGCTCAGGATAAACTAAAGTCGAGATGTTTTCCCTACCTTTCGACTGCGCTCAAGGTGACAAAACATTTAATATCTTTAACTCATGACAGTACGACTTCCTAAAGACGAGGACAAACATGTATTTAGTACGGATGATAATGCACGTTGGCTTTAATGTGGAACATTTTTTGGAACCTTAATAAAAAGTGGTTACTTTGTAATAACATTTAAAGACTTATGGAAGCATCAATAATCAAAATCGGTAATTCAAAAGGACTTCGTTTGAGCAAGACCATTTTGGAAAAATATAATATCAAGGACAAAGTGGAACTGATTCTTGAAAAAGGACAGATCATCCTCAAACCAATTGCTTCACCAAGAAAAAATTGGGAAAAAGAATTTAAAAAAATGAATGAGAATGGAGATGACAAGTTGCTGATGAATGATGTCTTCGAGGATGAAAACCTTGAAGAATGGATTTAAAACAATACTCGATCGTTCTTGTAAACCTTGACCCGACCAGTGGTAACGAAATAAAAAAGACAAGACCTTGTGTAATCATTTCGCCAAATGAAATGAACAAATATCTGAACACAATAGTTCTTGCTCCAATGACAACCAATTTAAAAAAATATCCGACAAGGGTTTCGATCAAACATAACGAAAGAAAAGGAATGATTGCCATTGACCAAATTCGGACAGTTGACAAAACTAGAATAATCCGAATTTTTGAAAACCTGACCAATGTAGAAATTGAAAAATGCAAAGAGGTCATAAAAGAAACCTTTGTTGACTAAAAAATACAAGGTTATAGTGATTATTATCCCGCCCATATCTTTTTTGGTCAAGGAATCTGAATAATCCTTTAAACAAAACATTTTCTATCTTTATCTCATGACTGTAAGACTTCCTCAGGACGAGGACAAACATATATCTGGTACGGATGATATTGCCCGCATTATGCAAAAGGTGCTTTGGCGGCAGAACAAAATCCACAGACAAAAAGAATATTTTTGGACCATAGGTCTCAATGCTGCAAATGATATTGAGTATATTGAACTTGTGACCATTGGCACCAGCAATCGAAATATTGTTACGCCAGTGCAAGTTTTAAGTTTGGCCGCAGCCAAACAATGCCATAAGATTGTCCTCTGCCACAATCATCCCTCAGGAAAATTGGAGCCCAGTGAGGCAGATATAGCATTTACAGACCGCATGAAAAAAGCTGCCGCTATTTTAGAAATAGAACTACTCGATCATATAATAATCTCGGAGATTAACTATGTGACCATTTAAGGAAAAGTTACTAAGTAAACTGTATAAGATTCCCGCCTTCTCGGGAATTACTTTATGCGAACCATTGTCCCCAAGGAATACGGCTTAAAATCAACAGCAATCCAAGTCCGTAAAAAATAGAAATGGTCTTGAATTTTTTATTGCTTTCCATCACCTTTTTATGACGGGACCATCCAATGGTTATCAAAACCAAAGCTATAATATTAATGAATGGATGCTCTACCGCCAAAAGTCTTGCAGGAGCATTCAATCCACCCATTCCCAAAGTTTGAACGGCCTTTAGTCCATTCCCCGATGTGAAATACAACAACAGTCCCACCAACAATTGAATATGGCTTAAAATAAGGGCAAACAAGCTTATACGAAGGTCTTTTTGAAGGGTGAAGTCCTTTTTGCCCAACCAGCCCGCTATGGCATTGATTACGGCAATTACTAAAACGGCCAGCACCACATAGGCCAAATACGAGTGTAGGTTCTTGATAATTTCCATTAGGTATCGTTTGTGCGATTAAAAGTACGGATTTTTGGGCATAAAAAAACCCTGCCAAATGGCAGGGTTTATAAAAAATCGTTCAATACTAGTTAAAGCTATATCTAAGCCCTAACTGCATCTGCCATCTAGATGATTGCAATCCAGAATCATCGATAATATTTCTTGTTTCTTCAACACCTGGGTCAAAAGTAAACTGAGGTGTCGTACCATCATCGGCAAAGCCTTCAAAATTCAACAATTGTACTTGGTTAAAGTTAGAGAAGGTTCTTACACCCCATTCCTTGTTTAATAAATTGGTAAAGTTGAAGATGTCTGCAGTAAATTCCAATTTGTGGGTGTTCTCACCAAACTTGATTCCAAATTCTTGTGCAAATTTCAAATCAATAATATGGGTCCAATCTGAACGGTCAGCGTTACGTTCTGCAAATTTTCCTCTTCTACTTTTTAAGTAATCATCTCCTTCGATAACGGCATTTAATGCGCTCCATTGTTGAGCAGCACTCAAATCGTCAGAATCAACTAAATTGGCCTCTGATTCGTTCGCAGGCACATAAATCAAAGCAGAGAATGATCCTGTATCGGATAATAAACCACTTCCGTTGTAAACATAGCTAAACGGAGATCCTTCAGCTCCTTCGTAAAATAAGCCCAATCTTGTCTTAAGATTATCTGACCATTTAAATTCAAAAGTTGAATTTGCAATTACTCGGTGACCTGGTGAGAAATCTGAAATGGATAAATCTGGTCTGTTAGACCCATTAACAGTTTCTAAGTTTCTGAATTGAGAACTGTTTTGTGATGAAGTCCCATCCAAAATTCCATCAGACTCTCCATAGGAGTACGATGCTTGAGCGGTAATATCCAATTTTGGACTGTAAAAGTTCTTTGATAATGTACCAGTGATATTGTAAGAACTTCCGGCTCCCGTATTTGTCGCCAAATATATATCGCTATAAGTGTTGTCTATAGAAGCATAACCATAATTAGGTCGTGATCCAGCACCTGTAGTCATAAACTGAGGACCTCTAAGGTTTAAGTTTTCATATGCAACCGCTGTAATATTATCGTTCCAAATAAAATCTGCTGAAAAGATAATGTCTCCTGGTAATCTTTGGTCGACAGCAATATTTGTTTTGAACACTTGAGGTAGTTTAAAATCAGGTGCGAACAAATCAATTTGTCCACCAACGGATCCCGTACCAGGTTGTGGTATAGCCAATTGACCTGTAGGGTCTGGGTTAAAGTCAGGAACATCATCTCCTGTAAGCTGGATGAATCCGGCAGTAATACCATTGTTGTTATATGTTCCTCCCGGCCATACCAACGGAACTCTGGATGTGAATATTCCTAAACCTCCCCTTATCTGGGTAGTTCTATCCCCTTTCAAATCCCAATTAAAACCTAATCTTGGCGAAAAATGGGCATTTGGATTTATCCCTTGGCCCACTCTTGCTCCCTGCAAGTCTTTTCCTGCAGCTTCCAACAATGCAACGGTTCTTGTGTTGAAGTCTTCATTTTCAAGACCATCTTCCCAATAAGGAACATCAATTCTTGCTCCGATGGTAAATTTGAAATTGTCTGTAATATCCACTTGATCTTGTACATAAACTCCCAATTGGAACAAATCAAACTCTGCTGCTCCTTCTGAATCATCACCAAAACCTCCCAATAGGGAGTATCCATACCTATACCTATTGGCAGACTCACCATTTAAGAAATCACTAAGGCTATTGAATCTGTAATCTCCAAAATTCTGACGAAAGAAAACATTCTTTGCAGAGGAAAATTCATTGTTAGTACCTATAGTTATGGTATGTCTTCCTGAATAGATTTGGAAATTATCGGTAAGAGTCAATACTTTCTGTTCCAATAGGTTAGCTGTTGAAAACGCCTCTGAACCAAAAAATATCGAAGTACCTGCCGCATCAAAAATCTGAACTGCAGGGAAAGGGCTCCCAGCTGGATCTCTATCATCATTTACAGTTGTATAACCAACTACTAAATTGTTGGACATATTGCTCCCGATTTGAGAGTTCAGTTCCAAAGCTGTTGAATTTGTAATCGATTCAAAATTGATAGCTCCGTTAATGAAACTAATAGACCCTGTATTTGAAGAAGGTGCATCAAACTGAATAGCCTTAACATAACTGTGCTTAAGAGAGAGTTTATTCTTATCATTAATGTTCCAGTCAATTTTCGCAATCAACTTATCACTCTCCAAGCTAGAGGTATTATTTGCATAACCTCCAGGATTATATCCATAGTTATTAACCAAAAAACTAGATAGGTTATCTAAGTCCGCCGCTGTGGCATCACCTCTATATGTTGAAATGTTAAATGGTTGTGGAGTTTCATTTTCCTGTCTTTCATAATTGACGAAGAAAAACAATTTGTCCTCAATCAAAGGACCACCCAATCGTACTCCATAAGTTTTTGCAGAAAATTCATCCAATTTTTCTCTTTCTTCACCTTCTCCAACCAAACCTACAGGAGTCTTGCCTGCAAAACTCTCGTTTCGTAAAAAACCATAGGCAGATCCTATATACTTGTTAGTACCGGATTTGGTAATAGCATTGATACTACCTCCTGCAAAACCAGACTGACGAACATCAAAAGGGGCAACGTTTATTTGAAAAGACTCTATGGCATCCAAAGAAATAGGGCTCACACCAGTTTGTCCTCCATTCGTCCCATTTGCTGCAAGGCCAAAAACATCGTTATTTACGGCACCGTCAATATAAATGGCATTATACCGGTTGTTTTGACCACTTATTGAAACCACATCGTCCCCAGTCACTTTAGCTTGTGGTGTAAGTCTAGCAAAATCCGCAATATTCCTGGATATTGTCGGCAAATTGTTCACTTGTCGTTGTGTGACATTGGTCTCAGCTCCAGTTTTACCCGGATCAAAAAGGCTTCCTGCCGCTCCGCCAGTAACTACAACTTCTTGTAGTGCAGTTGCTGATTCCGAAAGTTGGGAACTTATTCTTTCTGCTTGACCTAAATTAAGATATATTCCTTCTTTAACATCCTCGTTAAATCCTACATAAGAAATTGTCACCTTGTACGGCCCTCCCGTTCTCATACCTGAAATTCGGTAAAATCCATCAAAATCAGCAGCTGCCCCATAAGTGGTTCCCGAAGGAATGTGGACAGCCACTATACTCGCCCCTGGCAGAGGCTCCCCAGTTTCGTCTGTTACTTTACCTCCTATAGAAGAAGTAGTAACCCCTTGTGCAAATGCCATCGCGGAAACCAAAATAGCCGCAATAGCCAAGTAGATTCTTTTCATTTAATTCAGTGTTTAAGTGTTTAATTAGCGCTGCAAATGTGATCCATTTTTGACATTCTACGATTAAGTCAAAGTTAAAATCACGCAAATATAGTTAACACTAAATTAACAAAACAAATTATCTGACAGACAATTGTTTAGGCTTTATACGGGGATTTGAGCAGATGGCAATTTACTCCTTAAAAAAATGCAAAAGGTTCAATGTTGAACTGTCGTGCTTGCCAATATCTGAATTTTCAATATCGTTCAGAATATTTTTGGCCAACTGCTTACCGAGTTCCACCCCCCATTGATCGTAACTGAAGATGTTCCAGACCACGCCTTGTACAAATATCTTGTGTTCGTAAAGTGCAATCAGCGCGCCCAAGCTTCTAGGGGTAAGCTGCTCTATTAAAATGGTGTTGGTGGGCTTGTTTCCCTCAAATATTTTAAAGGGAAGCAGTGTTTGGATTTCGTCACCGGACAATCCTTGGGATTTCAACTCTTGTTCAACCTCTTCCGCGGTTTTTCCGTTCATCAAGGCTTCGGTCTGTGCAAAGTAGTTTGCCATCAATTTATTATGATGGTCCACATCTCCGTGCAATGATTTCTTGTAGCCTATAAAATCGGTGGGGATCAATTTGGTCCCTTGGTGGATCAACTGGAAAAAGGCATGTTGCGAATTGGTTCCCGGTTCGCCCCAAATAATAGTGCCCGTTTCGTGACCGACCCTATTTCCTGCCCTGTCCATACTCTTTCCGTTACTTTCCATGATACCTTGTTGTAGGTATGCAGAAAAACGGTGCAAATATTGTGTGTACGGAATTATGGCCTCGGTCTCTGCTTGATAGAAGTTATTGTACCAAACACTGATCAAGGCAAGAATTACAGGAATGTTTTCATCAAACGGGGTTTCCTTAAAATGAACGTCCATTTCGTGTGCCCCATTCAACAAGGATTCAAAATTATCGTAGCCCACCGAAAGTGCAATGGACAATCCAACGGCGCTCCAAAGTGAGAAACGTCCGCCTACCCAGTCCCACATCGGGAACACGTTTTCATCTGCAATACCAAATTCCTTGATTTTTTCAAGATTGGTAGATACGGCAACAAAGTGGTCGGCCACATCTTTTTCGGATGCAGTTTTCAGAAACCATTTTTTGATGGTCAGTGCATTGCTCAAGGTTTCCTGTGTAGTGAAGGATTTGGAAACAATTACGAACAATGTGGTCTCCGGGTCAAGTTCTTTCAATACTTCATGAACCAGATCACCATCCACATTGCTTACAAAATGAGTCTTTAAATCATTTTGATAAAATTTCAAGGCTTCAGTCACCATCACTGGTCCCAAGTCAGAACCACCGATACCAATGTTTACAATATCGGTAAATGCTTTTCCCGTGTGGCCCTTACGCTCCCCGGATATTACTGCTTCGGAAAAAGATTTGATTTTCTCCTTTACCTCAAAAACTTCATCTACAATGTTTTCGCCATCAACAAAAACCTCTGTACCCTTTTTGGCGCGTAAGGCTGTGTGCAATACGGCCCTTCCTTCGGTTTGATTAATGAGCTCGCCATCAAAGTAACCTTCTATGGCTTGGGTAAGGCCCACTTCCCCGGCAAGTTCCAAAAGCAACTTAATGGTTGTATCCGTTATTCTATTCTTTGAATAGTCCACCAAAAAATCTTCCCAACGGATGGATAGGTTTTTGCCCCGGCCTTCTTCGTTAGAAAATAGTTCCCTTAAATGAACGTCTTTGGTCTCTTGATAATGTTGTTTGAGTTTTTTCCAGGCTTCCGTAGTTGTGGGGTCGATTGTGGGTAGTGCCATTACTGGGTGTATGATATTAAGGTTTCTTCGGGTTCTGTAGGTGCTATGTCAATAAATTCTATGCAATCCAATTGCTCTTTTAACGGCGATATATGAGCCATGTAATCCATTCTCAAAGAATCGGCGATGGGGTCGGCTTCGGGTAATTTTTCCTTTAATGGGTCCACCTGTCTTCCGTTCTTCCAGAAACGATAGCAAACATGCGGGCCTCCAGTATTACCTGTCATTCCTACCCATCCAATTACATCACCTTGTCGGGCGAACTCTCCTCTTTTTACCTTTTGGGCTTTCATGTGGAGGTATTGGGTGCTGTAGGTGCCGTTGTGTTTAATCTTCACATATTTTCCATTTCCGCCCCTTCGGGTCGACTCGGTCACGGTTCCATCTGCAGTGGCAACAATTGGGGTTCCAACAGGTGCTGCGTAATCGGTTCCTTTATGTGGTCTTACTTTGTAACCGTAATAGGCTATCCTGCGTTTCAGATTGTATCTGGACGATAGTCGGTATCCAAATTTTATGGGTGCTCTTAGGAATGTGCTTCTCAAGTTATTGGCATCTTGATCAAAATAATCCAATATGTTGTTCACGGAATCTGCCACATACGGAAAGGCATACACAGTTTTTCCTTTGTGCTCAAAAAGTGCTGCCTTAATGGGACCCCTACCGGCATATATGGTATCATTGATGTATCGTTCATCAAAAACAACTTTAAACTTGTCGCCCTTCTCCAATCGGAAGAAGTCAATGGTCCACGCGTAAATCTCGGACAAACTCAAAGTTACGGTGTAATCGACCCCCAAATTATCCATTGCCTCGGATAGACTACTGTTTATGACACCGCCTACCTCGCGCTCCCTGAGCGTAACTTTTTTCTTGTTCTTATAGGCAACGGCTGCGGTATCTCGCAAATCCACCACGGTGTAATTTATTTTGTCGTTTTGATAGATAAAGACTTTGGCAACTTCCGAAGTATCCTTTGACTTGAGGATGATATAGGGCTTACCAACTCTAATCTTACGAACATCAAAAGTATCCCTAAAATTTTCCGAAATATGGGCGATTTTGGGGTAATCCACCTTGTTTTTCAACATAAGTTCCCCAAAACTGTCGCCGTTACGGACCGTATCGTGGACTACATTGAATTCTTCAAGATTAAAACCATAATGCAATACGGGAAGTTTTTCTATTACTTCAACTTTTGCAACTTCTTCTTCCGGTTGTTCGTTTGTCTGTTTGCAAGATGCTGCCAACACAGCGAGCATCAAAATTGCCCCAAAAATTTTCTGCATTTTTCTTCTATTCCTTGTATTCTTCTTTAGCGGGGTTAAAAACGTGGTCCACCCATTGTTTACCCCAAGTATCCAACTCTTCTTTGGTATGCAAAGTTGGGAAAAAAATTATTTTCTGAAAACTGGGCGGTAAATAGTCCTTCCAATTGGTTCCGCCAGTCGCCTCTACCTCCTTGCCCTCCCGGGCCAAATATCTATGGGCCGAACCCATGTGCATCAACGGCCAATTTACGTTGGCATTCAAATCCAACTCTTTTAACGCCGAAATTAGTTCTTCATTGCATTGGGATGCCTCTGGAAGTTGTAAATATTTTTGATATACCGTACTGTCCTTTACTTGGTTGGCTATTCGCAGGAGCCGAGGCGTATATCTTACCTCGAACTGTTTTAATGTCAATGTTTTTTCACCTGTTTCCAAATCGGTGGCTCCCTTTTTCCAATACACATGCTCGAACAGTTCTTCTATACTATTTGCAGAAGAGAATGAGTCCCTTTCGGATAAATGCACCATATTCTCCAATGGGGTTGCATAAAATTCGATCATCCTATATTGTACCGATTGAAATCCACTGGCCGGAAGAAGTGCCATACGGTAACGGAGAAACTGTTCTCGTTCCATACCCTTGATCATAATACTGAACGATGATATCAGGGCCTTAAAATAGCTATTGATTCTCCTTACCTTTTCAATAAAAAAAGCAACGTCCTGCGATTTGTCCTCAACAATTTGTTTTTGTTCGTGCAGAATAAGCTTGAAATAGAGCTCGGTAATCTGATGGTACATAATGAAGATTTCCTCATCCGGGAAATGAGTCCTCGGTATTTGAAGGCTCAACAAAGTATCCAAGTGGATATAATCCCAGTAAGTAAGATATCTTTCGTAAAGAAGACCGTCCAAATAAGAGCTTAGGTCTTGGCCCGAGTTTTTGTACTTTTCCTCCAGCTTGTTGATTTGGGAAGCGATTTTTGCATCCTTATCCATTAACACCTATATACTAATCCATTATTATTTTAAACTGGTTTTTTAGTCCGTTGTAACCATCAAGATCGGCTTTAAGAGACCCCACGGCCAAATCTGCCTTGATTCTGATAGGTATCTTGTTCCAATCGTTGGAAACCCAAAGTGTTAAACTTTCTTTTTCCTTAAAAACCCGACCAGACTGAACCAAAGGTCTAAATTTAAGACATTCTACCTTTCCAAACTTGGTCCTTAGGATTTCTTTTCCCAAATATTTCAACTGGAACTTAAAAACACCATCATCATCAAAGAGCATATCCAAATCAATGGATTCACCTTCTTTAAATTCTTCCAGATTATAATTGCTCCTTAAAAAGTAGGAAGCTGAGATAAGGTCCTGTATTTGATTGTTGATCGTAAAATTCTGTTGTGTCCCATTTTTGTGGTCCATGAGAACAGCTTTGTCCTGTTTGTAGTCAAAATCAATCTCAATATCCTTGGTATATCCCCCTTCATCTATTTTTCTGATGAACTTGTACGGCCTACCATTTTCCCTGTTAAAATAACTTTCATAGGTATCATCAACCTTAAAAAAGATACTGGCAAACCCCGTGGTTTTGCCCTCTCCTACCACATGGTAGACAGGAACGTTATTCAATGTTTCCGATGTAAGATGCAACGTGGCATAGCTGGCATTTAAAAACCCATAGTGAATCCTAAACTTAAGCCACTCCCCTGGTTTAAAGGCCGGGCGCGGGTTTTGTGCCGACGCCGAGATTGCAAAAAGAAGGCATAATGTATATGTGATTATCTTTTTCATGTGCAATTTATTGGTATAAAATTAGTAAAATCAGTTTAGGGGTTACACTGTTCACATATACTTAAACAAAACTTATTCCAAAATAGTATAAACAAAAAAAGCCCAGTCTTGAGACTGGGCTTTTCCTAAATAACCAACCAAACTTTAAATTATGAAAAACCAATACTTAAAGTTATAAGGGAACCACCCCTTATGTGGTGTAAAGATACGGCAACGTTTTGTAGGAAAAATTGTTTTTAACGGACTTTAACTAAACCTCTGTATTATTGATTGGTTTTACCGTTTTTTTGACAAATTATTAAGAAAATTGAGCCTTTTGATCGAGTGATTTTTACTAAAACCAATACCCGACACTAAAGAAAAAATTACCCTCACTGATTTCTGGCGACCAAGAATAATATATTTGGATAGGTCCCAAAAAGGATTCAAAACCGTACCCAAGTCCATACCCTGAAAAACTTGGCTCCTCAAACCAATCCCCTGTTCTGAACAAATCGTCCGCAACGGTGGCGTAGTTGGCGGAAAAAAGCACATGGTGCTTGGGAGCAAAACGATAGTCCAAACGGCCGAACCCTTTTACATAACTGTTCCCAGGCAGACTAAGGAAGTCGTATCCAAAAAAGGGCACAAAATTGTTTACAAAATCGTTTCCAAAGCCTCCCAAAATAAAGTCAAAGGAACTCACTGGGGTTGTTCCCAGTTTAAACCCGGCATCCGCCTCCAATTTAAAGCTTAAATTGTGGACTGGAGAGAACACACCTCCAAATCTTCCTTTGGCCACGGCAAATTCTGAAAAGTTCTCGTTGTAATCGGATGAGAATGCATAAAAATGAAAATCTCCATCAAAAAACAGCCCTCTTGTAGGAAAGTACTTGTCGTCGTACGTATCCAACTTTACTTGAGAGAATGCGCTGAAATAATTAGAATTTTCGAAGTTGGATCTTTGATTGCCTGTCGGAGCATCGTTTTGGACATCTGGATCCACGTCCAACTGGCCTAGCGTTCTTGTGCTATAGTTCAAAAATTTATGCTCTGCCCCTATGGTAAACGCAAATTCTTCCTTTAACACGGTTTGAAGATATATCTGGTTGGTAAGGTCCGTTACATCCACGTTTATCCTTTGGATATTCGGGTTGAGGGGAACATCAAAATTACCTTGGATGAGGGAAAAATCAATCTCCGAATCAAAATCGGTCAGCTTGGAATTTATCCCGAAACTCCAATAATATCCTTTGTCCAGATAATACTGCATATTGTACCTGATGTGGTCCCCAAGAATAAAATCGAACGAGGCCACATCGTCCTTCATCAAAAAATTCTTTTTGGTAAGGTTGATGAGCGCCGCGCTCTTGTACAAATCATCATAGTGGGCAGACATTTTAATGAACATTTTGGTCGGATTCTCCTTGAGCTTTAAAATCAAATCGGTCCCCAATCCATTGGAAATCAAATCATACCGAATAGCTTTAAAATTGCCCGTAGCAGATAGATTGTTCATTCCCTGTCGTAAATCTTCGAAAGAGATTTTTTCCGCCAAATCAAACCGGAGCTTTCCTTTTATATAGCCCCGGGTATATTGATCATTCCCTTCAATGATCATCCGGTTCACGACCAAACTGTCCACTACCGTGATTCTCTTCCTAGGTTTTGCCGTCTCACCTTGCCTCAGGGCAATTTGCCTAAGTTCATCGAATTTTTCCTCAGCCGCCTTTTCCCCGCTTTTTATAATCTGTTTGCCCCTGTCAAAAGCAATTACGGAGAACTCATCGATGTCCGGTCTTATGTAAACGTCGGTTTCCTTGGACTTCTTTCTCATATCGTTGACAGTACGGTAATTGTTGATCTGCAACAAGATTTCCGTGGCCGAAGAAAGGGATTCCCTTGTGGCCAGATCATGCTGCACGTCCACCCCTATGATAATATCGGCGCCCATTGCCTTTACCTGCGCTATCGGATAGTTATTGACCACACCACCATCAATCAAAATTTGCTCGTTTATCTCGGCAGGCTCAAAAAGGGAGGGGAACGTTCCGCTAGCGACGATGGCCTCTGGCAAGTAACCTCTATCTAACAAAATCTCTTCTCCTGTCTCCACATTGGTGGCCATACATAGAAATGGTATGGGTAATTTACCGAAATCCTGCACATCCTTTACGTGGAACAATAGTTGAACCAAAAGATTATATATGTTCTGTCCGCTGGAAATGGCCTGTGGAAAGGATACCTTAAAGTTTTCGAAGGGGAGTGATAAAGCGTAGCGTTCCGAATCTTCCTTTTCATAAAATGTTTTGGCGCTCCGCGGTACATTATCCTGTATTAAACGGGTGAAATCCGTTTTTCTGAATATGGAATCCAGTTCCTGCGCGGAGTAGCCAGACGCATACAACGCTCCTACAATGGCCCCCATACTTGTCCCACCGATGTAGTCGATTTTAACCCCCGCTTCCTCGATTTTCTTCAAAGCTCCGATATGGGCCAACCCCTTGGCTCCGCCACCACTGAGCACAAGGCCCACTTTTGGCGGTCTGTTTTCCGGGGTATTCTGGGCCGTCCCCTTCAAACAGAGCGAAGCAATCAGAACGGTAAATAATATTGCCTTGTTTCCCATGGCCTACTTATGAAATGTTTTATGAATTTTCTCTGCCTTTGAAGCACCGACCGAGGCCGTCAATGCTTCCAATGATGCTTCTTTGATTCGTTTTACCGATTTAAAGCTTTTTAATAATTGTTGGGCGGTTTTTTCTCCGACGCCTTCAATATTAACCAATTCTGAACTAATCGCGCCCTTACTTCTTTTGTTTCTGTGATGGGTTATACCAAATCGGTGGGCCTCGTTCCTCAGCTGCTGGATTATTTTCAGGCTTTCCGAACGTTTATCCAGATACAATGGCACTGAATCATCCGGAAAATAAATTTCTTCCAAGCGCTTTGCAATGCCTATAATGGCGATTTTACCCCGAAGCCCCAGAACTTCCAAACTCTTTAATGCCGATGACAATTGTCCCTTTCCCCCATCAATCACAATTAACTGTGGGAGTGGTTCCTCTTCGTTCAGCAACCTTTTGTACCTCCTAAAGACCACTTCTTCCATACTGGCAAAGTCATCGGGGCCTTCCACGGTTTTTATGTTGAAGTGGCGATAATCCTTTTTGGATGGCTTTCCGTCCTTGAAAACCACACAAGCTGCAACGGGATTGCTTCCTTGAATGTTGGAGTTGTCAAAACATTCAATATGCCGTGGCTCCTCCGACAATCTCAGATCCGATTTCATCTGGGCCATAATCCGTTTAGTGTGACGGTCAGGGTCGGTTATCCTAATCTGTTTCAGTCTATCTTGGCGATAAAACCTCGCATTGCGTTCGGAAAGATCTAAAATTCGGCGTTTGTCTCCCAATTTGGGAAGGGTTACCCTTACATCTTCCTCTACAGTAACCGGGAAGGGGAGGTACACCTCTTTAGATGTTGAATTGAAACGCTGTCTAAGCTCCGTTATTCCCAATTGTAATAACTCTTCATCGGTTTCGTCCAGCTTCTTTTTAATCTCCAAGGTGTGGGACCGAATTATGGCCCCATGCGAAATCTGTAAAAAATTTACATATCCGTGGGTTTCATCAGAAATAATGGTGAACACATCCACATTGTTGATCTTAGGGTTCACCACGGTGGATTTAGCTTGATAATTCTCCAGCACATCAATTTTATCCTTTACCTTTTGAGCTTTTTCAAACTCCATCTCCTCGGCATAGTCTTTCATTTGCTGTTTAAAAGTCTGTATGGAGTCTTTTAAATTGCCCTTAATGATCTGCCTGATATCTTCAATCTGTCCGTGATACTCTTTCTCCGTTTGAAGACCTTCGCAGGGCCCCAAGCAATTGCCCAAATGGTAATCTAGGCATACCTTGTACTTTCCTGCATCTATTTTCTCTTCCGACAAATCATAGTTGCACGTACGCAAAGGATATAGACTCTTGATCAGGTCCAAGAGCGTCCGAACCGTTTTCATGCTGGTGTAGGGGCCAAAATATTCTGAACCATCCTTGATCAACTTTCTTGTGGAGAATACCCTTGGAAAACGTTCATTTTTAATGCATATCCAAGGATAGGATTTATCGTCCTTGAGCAGCACGTTATACCTTGGCAACAATTTTTTAATAAGATTGTTCTCCAGTAACAGGGCATCCGACTCGGTAGGCACCACAATATGCTTTATGGAATCAATTTTTTTTACCAGCACTCTGGTTTTTCCGTACTCCTGCTTTTTGTTGAAATAGGAAGAAACCCTCTTCTTCAGGTCTTTGGCCTTACCTACGTACAGAATTTTGCCGTCCGCATCATAAAACTGGTACACTCCCGGGTTATTGGGAAGCGCACTCAACTGTACTTTTAAGGATGTAGGTTTGGACATAGATTGCTCTAAAAGTGACCTGTTCTTGACTTTATAACAAAGTTATATTTTAATTGTCTTGACTATTGTTAAACTTGATGAATTCCCAATTTGGATTGATATATAACCCTTGTTAATTGATACTTTTTAAGTGGTTGGAAAAGATGAAAAATTTCCTAAAAAATATCATATTTATCAAAACTGGGGATTTACCACAAAAAAACTATGGAAAACCTACAATCAAGCACTTGGCAATCAATAAGTTTTGTTAAACTGTTGCTAAAAATCATGCATTTCATCGATAAAAAGTGCATTTCATGGTATTCTTCTCAAATGTTTTACTTACATTTAACGATATAATTACAATCCTATGGAAAACTATATTATCGTTTTGGGAATGTACTTGATTTTGATGCTTTTCTTCAAAATCTTTTTCTCCGTTGCAACAAAAGGAGAGTAGTAGTCCATTGTCCCCAAACAACCCCAAAATCTTCAACAGTCAATGTTGAAACATGAACTGAGAAAAAAATACAAAAATCTGAGAGCGGAAATTTCTCCAACAAAAGCCTCGGATTTAAGTTTGGCCTTGGCCAATAGTTCGCTTCGAATCCCTATTTGGGATTTTTTTTATTACCATATCTTTTTGAGTATCGAAGACAAGAACGAGGTCGATACGTTGCCCTTGATAACGTTGTTGCAAGGCAAGGATAAGCATGTAGTGGTTCCCAAAGTGGTTGGTTCCAACAGCTTGGAAAACTATTTGCTCACGGATAACACTGCTTTTAAAGAAAGTGCGTGGGGGGTTCCTGAACCTGTTGACGGCATTGAGATACCGGAAAATAAAATCGACGTGGTATTTGTTCCCTTGTTGGCTTTTGATGAAATGGGAAACCGTGTAGGATACGGAAAAGGATTTTATGATGGTTTTCTGAACAAATGCCGAAAAGGGACCCTTAAAATCGGCCTATCTTTTTTTGGTGCCGAACCAAAACTGATCACCGATGTGCACAAAAACGACGTAAAGCTGGATTATTGCATCACTCCAGAAAAGATTTATACGTTCTGATTGGAAACTTCTTCTTTATTTTCCGAACTTTTTGGAAATGCTTTCTTATTGAACACAATCAATATACCCACTCCTGTACTGATTGCCGTATCCGCAATATTGAACACGGGTTCAAAAAAACGGAAACGTTTGCCTCCAACGGACGGTACCCAATCAGGCCAAGTGGTATCCACCAATGGAAAGTACAGCATATCTACCACTTTGCCATGGAACAAACTTCCATAGGGCTGCTCGGCAAATAATGTTGCCACCTGCCCATTGCTATGGTCAAAAATAATTCCGTAAAAAACCGAATCGATAATGTTTCCGACCGCCCCGGCAAATATGAGGGAGACCGCCAAAATCAAAGTTCTTGGAGACTGTTTCCGAATAATATCCCACAACCAATAACCAATCCCAAAAACAGCAAAAATCCTGAAAATGGTCAATATTAGTTTACCGACAGGTTCGGATATTGGCAAAAGGTCACTCAATTTGGTTCCCCACGCAGCCCCTTCGTTTTCTATAAACAGAATTTTGAACCAACTGAACACCTCGTGGGCCTCACCCAATATAAAACTGGTCTTGATATAGATCTTGCTGATCTGGTCCACCACTAGGATGAGTACGATGATAATAAGGGACTTCTTTAAACTCATGCTGTTATTAAAAGGATTGCAAAAATATGCATATTATTTTGTTTTTGTCACTAGGATGTCTCCTTCCACAGTCTTCAGAAAAAATCGATTGTCCCCAAAAGGAATAGTTTCTTTTTGCACGCTTCCATAAGTGCTTTCAGAAATAATATCGCCACTTGGAGCCGAGAGCAGAATATCGCCTTTCTGTGTACTCACGGTTACGGATTCTGAAATATTCCGAAGCGTGCAACGCCCATCTGATAGGGTTATCTTCAAATCCTTGTATTTTCCTGTGGCGTACAGATTTGTTTTTGTTCCAAACACATCCACATTTTTGTACTCGGGCACACTTATTTCCAAAGCTATGGAAATTACCTTATGTGCACTGAGCTTGTCATTCGGATTCACAAAATTGGGCTGAAAATCTGTACTGATCATGGTTGTGGTCCCACTCTCTTTTATGGAGACCAATAAATCTTTCGCATACTCGCCATCCATGGTGGCCGAAACCTGTACCTCATCAGTCGGCCCCGTCTTTATATCTATTCGATAGCAATAGCGGGCGTCAATTTGGATATTTTGCGTACGGGGCCCTATAAAGGCCTTCCTCACCAATTTTTGCCCATGGACATTGACAAGGGTAAAAACGAACATCACGAACACCACCGCCCTCATAAAGAAAAAACGCCCGTAGGCGTTTTATTTATTTTTGCATATTCTTCGCCTCGATGCTCAACGTAGCATGGGGCACAAGCTTTAAACGCTCTTTATTGATGAGCTTTCCGGTTACTCTGCAAATGCCATAGGTCTTGTTCTCGATTCGCAACAAGGCATTCTTAAGATCGCGGATAAATTTTTCTTGGCGGATGGCCAACTGGGTGTTCGCCTCTTTGCTCATGGTCTCGGAACCTTCCTCGAATGCCTTGAACGTTGGCGAGGTATCATCCGTGCCATTATTGCCATCGTTCATGTAAGAGCTCTTCAAAAGCTCCAAATGATTTTTGGCTTTTTCCATTTTTTCCTCGATTAATGTCCTGAATTCCGCAAGGTCCGCATCGGAGTATCTTACTTTTGAATCTTCTGCCATTTTCTTAATGTTTTTGAATAAACAATTTTGTGTTAACCTCATCAAAGGCTATTTCCGTTCCCTCTTCAAGCTCTTCCTCAAAGTTGAGCTCGGCGGTCAAGGTTTCCGTTTTAATATATTCCTCATTACTGGAAACCGCATTTTCCACTAGGCCGTCCTTCAATATTTTTATATCAATTTTATCGGTTACCTCAAATCCGGATTCTTTTCTCAGGTTCTGGATCCGGTTCACAAGTTCTCTTGCAATACCTTCCTTTTTCAAGGTCTCATCTATGGTTACATCCAATGCCACGGTCAAGGGACCTGCACTTGCCACCAACCATCCTTCGATATCCTGGGAACTTATTTCTACATCGGTTAACTGTAAATTAACGGTTTTATTTTCCAACTGTAGCAATAATTCACCTTCACGCTCCATTTTTTGTATGTCCTCTTGGCCCAATTTGGATACTTCGGTGGCAATCGCCTTCATTTCCTTACCAAATTTCGGGCCCAACACCTTAAAATTGGGTTTTATTTGCTTCACGAGCACTCCAGAAGCATCGTCCAACATTTCAATCTCCTTAACATTCACCTCGGATTTCACCAAATTGGAGACGGATTCTATGTCTCTTTTTTGCTGATCGTCCAGAACAGGTATCATGATTTTCTGGAGCGGTTGGCGTACTTTTATCTTTTCCTTCTGACGGATGGATAAAACCAAAGAGGAAATCTTTTGGGCCAATTGCATTTTGCGCTCCAAATCCTTGTTCACCATGCTGGCATCAAAAACAGGGAATTCGGCTAAATGTACGCTCTCAAAACCTTCTTTCTTAGTGGTGGCATCCAAATCCCTGTACAATTGCTCCATAAAGAACGGAGCGATCGGAGCAGATAATTTGGCAACGGTCATCAAACAGGTATACAATGTTTGGTAAGCGGAGATTTTATCCTTTTCATAATCACCTTTCCAAAAACGTCTCCTGCTCAATCGAACATACCAGTTGCTCAAGTTTTCCTGAACATAATCGGAAATCATTCGAGCGGCACGCGTGGCTTCATAATCATCGTAAGCCTCATCCACGTTTTTGATCAGGGTATGCAACTCGGACAAAATCCATTGATCAATTTCCGGTCTATCCTTCAACGGAATATCCGCTTCGGAATAATTAAATTCATCAATATTGGCATAAAGCGCCATAAATGAATAGGTGTTGTACAGCGTTCCGAAGAATTTTCGCTTTACCTCCACAACACCTTCAATATCAAACTTAAGGTTGTCCCACGGATTGGCATTGGAAATCATATACCAGCGTGTGGCATCCGGGCCATGTTCGGGCAGCACCTCGAAGGGGTCTACCGCATTGCCCAATCGTTTGGACATTTTTTTGCCTTCCTTGTCCAGAACAAGTCCATTGGAAACCACATTTTTATAGGCAATGCTATCAAAAACCATGGTTCCGATGGCGTGCAAAGTATAGAACCAACCGCGGGTCTGGTCTACACCTTCGGCGATGAAATTGGCAGGAAATGCCTTGCCCTCATCAATCAAATCTTTATTTTCGAATGGATAGTGCCATTGTGCATAGGGCATGGAACCGCTATCGAACCAAACATCGATTAGGTCGGCCTCACGCCTCATGGGTTGTCCCGATGGGGAAACCAAAGTGATGCCGTCCACAATATTTTTATGTAGATCGATCTTGTCGTAGTTCTCCTCGCTCATATCGCCTACTACAAAATCCTCGAACACGTCCTTATCCAGAATGCCGGCTTCAACCGCTTTGGCCATTTGCGACTTTAGCTCTTCCACGGATCCTATCATAATTTCCTCCTTACCATCTTCCGTACGCCAAATAGGCAATGGAATGCCCCAATATCTGGAGCGCGATAGGTTCCAATCGTTGGCATTGGCCAACCAGTTGCCAAAACGGCCCTCTCCAGTGGATTTTGGTTTCCAATTGATGGTCTGGTTCAACTCGAACATACGGTCCTTGACATCGGTCACCTTAATGAACCAAGAATTCAATGGATAGTACAAAATGGGTTTATCCGTACGCCAGCAGTTCGGGTAGCTGTGGACGTATTTTTCGACCTTAAAGGCCTTGTTCTCTATCTTCAGTTTGATGGCAATCTCTACATCGACCGACTTTTCAGGTGCTTCGCCCTCGTCGTAATATTCGTTCTTTACATATTTGCCGCCAAACTCTTTCAATTCGGGTCTAAATCTCCCTTGAAGGTCCACCAACGGAACTGGGTTGTCGTTTTCGTCCAAAACCAACATGGGTGGAACCTCTGGAGTGGCCTGTTTGGCCACCAAGGCATCGTCCGCACCAAAGGTGGGCGCGGTATGCACGATTCCTGTACCATCTTCGGTAGTTACAAAATCCCCAGCAATTACTCTGAAGGCATTCTCTGGATTTTGATAGGGTTGCACGTAATCAATCAGCTGCTCGTACTGAATGCCGACCAAATCCTTGCCCACAAAAGATTCGCCGACCCAATATGGAATCTTTTTATCACTCTCTTGGAATGATTTCAATTCTTCTTCTGTTTCTACCTTGGCAAACTTTCCTGAAAAATTGTAGCCAACCAAATTTTTGGCCAGCACCACGTTGATGGGCTCAAACGTATATTGGTTGTACGATTTCACAAGGACATATTCGATTTTTGGCCCTACCGTCAATGCCGTATTGGATGGAAGCGTCCAAGGTGTGGTCGTCCATGCCAAAAAATGAATGTCTCCGTCCACCTTCTTCAAAAAATCGGGAAGCGAATCGGCTTTGGCCTTGAACTGTGCGGTTACCGTAGTGTCCGTCACATCTTGATACGTTCCAGGCTGATTCAGCTCGTGGGAGCTTAACCCTGTGCCCGCCTTTGGCGAATAGGGCTGAATGGTGTATCCTTTATATATGAGTCCTTTGTCGTAAATCTGCTTTAGCAACCACCAAACGGACTCCATGTACTTGGGCTTGTAGGTGATGTACGGGTCGTCCATATCCACCCAGTACCCGATTTTCTCGGTCATTTCGTTCCACACATCCGTGTAGCGCATTACCGCTTTTTTACAGGCTGCGTTGTAATCCTCGACCGATATTTTTTTACCGATATCTTCCTTGGTAATGCCCAATTCCTTTTCCACCCCTATTTCTACGGGCAGTCCGTGCGTATCCCATCCCGCCTTTCTTTTTACTTGAAAGCCTTTCATGGTTTTGTACCGTGGAAAGATATCCTTGATGGTCCGCGCCATCACGTGGTGAATCCCAGGCATCCCGTTTGCAGATGGAGGGCCTTCGTAAAACACGTAGCTCTCCTTGCCTTCCCGTGTGGAAACGCTCTTTTCAAAAATCTGTTTGTCCTTCCAAAAGTCAAGAATGTTCTCAGATACTTTTGGCAAATCCAATCCCTTATATTCCGCAAACTTCATATACTGCTTCTTCTACTAGAATTCAAGTTTGCAAAATTATAAATTTAGATGGAATTATACCCTCCCTTTTGGCATTAGAATTCGCTTAATTCCCTTAACCTAAATATGATATGCCGCAAATACCCAATTCGCCATAATTTACCTATCTTGATGCATCATTAACACTTAACCATTATTCACATGAAAAAAGTACTGCTTGCCGCAATGGTATTGACTTTATCATTATCTGCGATGACCTCTTGTAGGGACACAAAGGACAAGACCGAGGAGGCAAAAGAAACGCTGAACGAGGCCAGGGAAGATTTGGAAGAAGCGGCCGAGGATGCTGCCGATGCACTGAAAGAGGCCGGCAAAGAAGCCAAGGAAATGGGTAAAAAAGCTCTGGATAGCATCGAAAAAGCCGGAAAAGAAACCATGGATGCTGCAGAAAAGGCCATCGACAGCATGTAAACCCATGTGCCGATCTATCCATACTGCAAGACCAAAAAAATTAGGCCCGGAAATTCCGGGCCCTTATTTTTAAAAGATATATCCCAACCCTAAAACCAAATTTGTTCCGGGCGCCGCAATTCCGGAACTGTACATCCGATAGCGTTGGTTCGTCATGTTTTCCAAGCTCACGGATGCCTTCAATGCATTTGTAATTTGATATTGGGACCTAAAGTTCAAGGTGTACCATGATGGCGAAAAAGGGTTCCCGTTGGCATCACTGGCATACATGTAGGTTTTTCCCTGTTCTGAAAGTGCCAGGTCATCATTGCTCACCTCCCCATTATAGTTGACAAAGACATCCGCTTTTAGTTTTTGGTTTTCCCAAATCAGATGAACGTCTCCAAAAGTAGGTGCTGCATGACGCGATGGGCTATCGGTACCGTCATCATCTTCTTCAACGCCCTCCGTCAAAGTTAGATTGGAGTTTAAGGACAAATGCTCGTTAAAATAAGCTTCCACACCAAACTCGAAGCCATACACATATGCTTTTGCCGCATTCTGGATTGCTTGAACATTACTTGGTTCTCCGTTGTATTCAATCTCGGTCTGTCCTCCAAAAGAGAAATCCCTTCGTACAAGAGCATCGACCAAATAGGTGTAATATGTCGCTCCTTTTAAAACCACGACATCATTAAAGTTTTTTCTGATGCCCAATTCTCCATTGTATGCATACTCTGGCTCCAAATCGGGGTTGGGCACCACTACGGAACCAGGTTCTGAATCAAATATCTTTCCGATATCATCAATATTCGGTGCCCTAAACCCTGTGGAACCGTTCAACGTAACTTGCAGATCTGACCGTGGGAACCAACTAAGTCCCAAACTTCCTGTAAGTGCTCCGGTAACTATATCGGCTTCATCAAACGGAAAAGGGTAGTAGGTGGTGTCAAATGTAGCATCTACCCAAACTTGACTGTAACGAATTCCTGATAAGAGCGAAAGATTAGGCTTTAATTGATACTCCCCATTGATATATCCTGCCAAGGTTTGCCATGTGGACCCATCAGGATACCTTGATGCGGTCTCCTCAACTTCATCTGTTTCAATATTGCGCATACTCCCCATGGAATGCACTTTATTGAACACGTATTCGGCTCCATAATACAGATTGAGTGCCCCTATTTTTTTGTTCTCAAAATCCAAGTTTACGGACAATGCATCCACTTTCTCCTGAGTGGAGTACAGTTCTACATCCTGAAAACCGCGGTCATGCCTACTTTCCTCAAAAAATTGATAGGCCGTGGTGAGTTTTACACCATCATAAAACTTGTTCTTTCCTTTTTGGGTGATTTGAAAGTTTCCCATGAACCATTTTTGTGGACCATAGTACCATTCTGCGGAACGAAGGCCATCCCCATCTTTTGATGGACGTATCAACCTATCGTACCTTGGAAAATCGGAGGTTTCGGAATAGTACAGTCCCAGATCGTAGTTCCATGTACTATTAGGTCTATATGTAAATTTTTGAAGGAAATTAACTTGATCGTACCCCGAACTCACTTGTTTTTTGGGATCATCATTGGCCACCAGCACATCGGTTCCATTTTCCTGAACCACATAATTGGGTCGCAAATAGGAATCCGGACCATGCTTACCCATTTTCAGATCATCAAAATTATTATAGGTAAAACTGCTGTACGATGCCCATTTTTGCTTCCCAAAATTAAAATCTACATGTGCGGTGTTCTCATTATTGGCTGAGGAATATCTATAATTGACATTTCCTGAAAATGCCAAACTATCTGCGTAGGAAAAACGAGGTTGTTGTGTGTAAAAATTCATAACCCCTCCTATGGCATCGCTACCATAGATTACGGAACCGGGGCCAAAGGTCACCTCGGTCTTTTTTATGGTAAACGGGTCGACCGATATTACATTTTGAAGGTTCCCGCCCCTAAAAATTGCATTGTTCATCCGTACGCCATCCACGGACAATAATATTCTATTGGTGGCAAATCCCCTGATCATGGGGCTGCCCCCTCCCAACTGGCTTTTTTGCACAAAAACCTTTCCGCTATTTTGCAAAAGGTCTGCAGCGGTCTTGGGTGTTGTAAAGGCAATGTTTCGGGCATCAAAAGTCTCTATCTTCTGCGGAATATGCTTTTTTTGCTGTTCCCATTTGGAAACAGACATGACCACTTCCTGAAGTTCCTCGGTCTTTAAAAAAAGATAGACCCGGTTGCCTCTTCTACCTATTTGGGATTTGGTGGTGGAGAAAGGCTCGTAACTAATGTGCTTGAAGGTAATTCTTTCATTGGGGGCAAAAATGTTCAAATCCCCCTTACCATTGGCATCGGTAATTGTTGTTTTGGACTGGTCTTTGTTAAAAATAGCGATGTTATCCACCGGTATTCCAGAATCGGCATCCAGCACGGTTACTTCCTGAGCATAAAATTGAAAGGTTAATAAGAAAAGAATTAGGGTTAAGGTTGGTTTTAGGTTTTGCATTTTAAGTAAACACTGCATTTAAAACGGCGAGTGACTTTGGTTCGCGAAATCCGTGTATATGAAGACCATAATATTGGATCATTGTTTTTAAGAGTTCCCGCCTATTAGACTTAGTTAGTTGAATCGTTTGTAATGCCACAAAATCCGTGCCTAAAAACTTCTTGAAACTTTCCAGATTTTCGTTCTGAATCAATGGGTTGAGGGATGGTGTTTTGCTAAAGCTTCCTTCCAACAAATCAAAAAACGGCGAATTTTGATAAGATGTATCCGGATAGAATCCCAGATACTTGGTCAAATTCAGTAAAAACAAGATGTGAAAATTGGGCGACAACGGATGAATATCCATCCAATGCAGCGAATACTCCAAATAATTATACAGGCTTTCGTCCTGTTCCTGTTCCTGAATGGAATTTGCCAACATTTCGGCCAAAAAAAGAACCACGCTGTTTTTTACGATATCAGTGTGCATGGTCTGGTACGGAATGCCCACCCTAACATCCCTGATACTTTCCAAAGTTCCTTTGTTTTTGTGGTTTGCCTGAATTTCCAATTGCATCAACGGCAAAAAATATGCGGGTCTGATCTTTGCTTTTTTGGAGGCGAGCACCCCTTTGAGCAAATACGACTTTATCCCATCCGATTGGGTAAAGGCCCTTACAATAAGGCTGGTATCCCCATATTTTAGGGAGGAGAGCACAATGGCCTTTGTGGTGATTTGCATGGGCTAATAAAAAAGCAGTTACCAGAAGTGTAAATGTAACCACTACATCCGGTAACTGCCAATCTAAATTTATGTTCGTGAAGGGACTATATCACCCCCTGGGCCAACATCGCGTCCGCAACTTTTACGAAACCGGCGATATTCGCTCCTTTTACGTAGTTGCAGTATCCGTCCTCGTCGCCGTATTGCATGCAGGCATCGTGAATGTCGGACATGATTCCTTTCAATCGCTTGTCCACTTCTTCCCTTGTCCAGCTGATACGCAATGAGTTCTGGCTCATCTCCAAACCTGAAGTGGCCACACCTCCTGCGTTGGAAGCTTTTCCAGGTGCGAACAAGATCTTGGCATCGTGGAACGCATGTATTGCTTCTGGAGTAGAGGGCATGTTTGCTCCTTCTGCCACCGCAATACATCCATTTTTGATCAACGTCTTCGCATCATCACCGTTCAACTCGTTCTGGGTGGCACATGGCAATGCAATATCACAGGCCACTTTCCAAGGTGTTTCCCCTTTGTGGAACTCTGCGGATGGATATTTATCCACATACTCCGAAATTCTTCCTCGTTTATTGTTCTTCAATTCCATTACAAAGGCCAACTTGCCTTCATCAATTCCGTCCTTATCATAGATAAATCCTCCAGAGTCCGAAAGCGTCAAAACCTTACCTCCAAGGTGCAACACCTTTTCGGCAGCGTATTGGGCCACGTTACCGGAACCTGAAATCACAACTTTTTTACCTTCAAAAGTTTCATTTTTGGTCTTTAGCATGCTATCGGCAAAGTAAACCGTACCATAACCGGTAGCTTCTGGACGAATCAAGGAACCTCCCCAAGAAAGTCCCTTACCGGTCAACACTCCGGTGAACTCGTTTCGGATTTTCTTGTACATACCGAACAGGAACCCAATTTCACGGGCGCCAACGCCGATGTCACCAGCAGGGATATCGGTATTTGGACCGATGTGTCTACAAAGCTCCGTCATAAAGGCGTGGCAAAAACGCATGATCTCATCATCGGATTTACCTTTTGGGTCAAAATCAGAACCTCCTTTACCTCCGCCCATGGGCAGGGTGGTCAAACTATTTTTGAATACTTGCTCAAATGCCAAGAACTTCAAAACACTTGCGTTTACGGTCGGGTGAAAACGAAGCCCTCCTTTGTAAGGTCCAATGGCAGAGTTCATTTGCACACGGTATCCACGGTTCACATGGATTTCCCCATCATCATCTATCCAGGCCACACGGAACGAAATCAATCGCTCAGGCTCCACCATTCTTAATAGGATGTTTTTACCGTGATAGATGTCGTGCTGAACAATATAAGGTATCACTGTTTCAGCAACCTCTTGAACAGCTTGGATAAATTCGGGCTCATGACCATTTCTGGTAATCACCTCATCCATAAATCCTTTTATCTTGTCTTCTATTCTTTCTTCCATATACGGATAAAATTATTTGTCTTTCCGCTTATAAAAAGCGATTTTTTATTGAATTGTTATTCTGAGGGCAAAATTATATTATTTCAATAATTTGAATATTTATTTTTTATAAATTTTTCAAAATATTTTAGTTAAGGGCCTGTTCTAGGTCATGAATCAGATCTTCCACGTCCTCTATGCCCACACTTAGCCTGATCAAGGCGTCAACAACACCATTTTTTTCGCGTTCTTCCTTTGGAATACTTCCGTGTGACATGCTTGCAGGATGGCCCACCAAACTTTCAACACCTCCTAACGATTCGGCTAGGGTAAATAGTTGAAGGTTCTCCACTATTTTTATCGCGTTTTCATAGCTCCCGCCCTTGGGCACGAAGGAAATCATCCCGCCAAATCCGCTCATCTGTTTTTTTGCCACCTTATGGTTAGGGTGGTCCGCAAAACCGGGCCAGTATACTTTATCGATTTTAGGATGATTCTCCAAATATTTGGCTATGTATTCCCCGTTTTCGCAATGTCGTTGCATACGCACGTGGAGCGTTTTTATACCGCGAAGGGTCAAAAAACTGTCCATAGGACCACATATACCTCCGCTGGATTTCTGGATAAAATATAATTGATCGGCCAGTTTTTGGTCGTTTACCACCAAGGCACCAACCACCACATCGCTATGGCCCGCCAAATATTTGGTTGCCGAATGCATCACAATATCGGCACCTAAATCCAAGGGACGTTGTAAATAAGGAGTAGCAAAGGTATTGTCCACTGCCAACAATAAATTACGGTCTTTGGTAATCTTGGATACCGCTTCAATATCGATAATGTTCATCTTGGGATTGGTAGGTGTTTCCACCCAGATCAATTTGGTGTTTTTATTGATTTGGGACAACAGCTCTTCCATATCCACCATCTCCGAAAACCGGAACTTGATACCATATTTTTCATATATACCTTTAAAAAGACGATAACTGCCCCCATACAAGTCGCTGGTACAGATAACCTCATCACCAGGAGTCAATAACTTCAAAACGGCATCTATAGCCGCCATTCCACTGCCGAAGGCCATACCAAAATTGCCGTTCTCCAGACTTGCCACTGCATTTTCCAAGGCGGTCCGCGTAGGATTGGCGCCTCTGGAATATTCATATCCCTTATGTACGCCAGGAGTGTGCTGTGCATAGGTGGAGGTTTGATAAATGGGCGGCATTACCGCTCCATAGGCCGCATCGGGCTGTTGTCCTCCGTGAATCGCTTTGCTATTGAATTTTAACTCTTTTTTGCCCATGTTGAAACTATCTACGTACAAATGTATCGTTATCTTTCCGAAGTATTATTTTTGATGAAACAAAACCTCAAATCATGAAAAAATATATCTCCACCATACTTTTCCTAGGATTATTAATGAGTTGCCAAACGGAGAGCAAGCTTACTTTTGAGCCTACGCAATTGTTGGGCGAGACTTGTGCCGATTGTCCAAAAATAGCCATTAACATTCCCAATGCATTGGACGACTCCCCTGTTTCCGAGACCATTAACCGTTCATTGAGGGAAGAAATCATCAGTATCATGTCATTTTCAGAAGATAGGACCATTGATACCATGGACAAGGCACTCCAATCTTTTACCGATAGTTATAAGGAATTAAAGACCAAATTTCCCGATGAGATACAATGGGAAGCCACCATTGACGGCGAGGTGGTGTATGAAAATGAAAACATTATCACCTTGATACTAAATTCATATTCGTTCACTGGAGGTGCCCATGGATATGCTTCTACATCTTACTTAAATTTTGACAAAAAAACCGGTAAGGAACTAGAAAATGAAGAACTTTTTAATGACTACGAAGGCTTTGAAGACTTTGCCGAGGAGAAGTTCCGCAATCAAGAAGAAATCCCACAAGACAAAAACATCAATGCCACAGGATTCATGTTCGAAGGGGACTCATTCCATCTATCCAACAATGTAGGGTACACCAAAGATGGCATTCAACTTATTTACAACCAATACGAAGTAGCCTCCTATGCGGACGGCCCTATTGTTTTGGTATTGACGTACAACGAAGTCAATCCGTTCTTAGAACGAAAGGTAAAGCTTTAAATCTTTCTACTTAAAATAATAGCGGAGGCCAGCTCCCAAAAGCAGCGTGGAATCATTTAGGTCGCTATTAAAATGATAGTATCCGTTAATGGGAACTATCAAAGAAAAGGCATCGGAAACAAAAAAATCCATTTCAAAAGATGCATAGGCACCATATATAAAACTGCTCTCGGCTTCTATGGCATCAAATGCAAAATCGGTTTCTCCATTATTGATGTGTTTATAACCTACCGAAGGACCTCCCCCAAAATAAAAGGAGATGCCCCGCTTTTTTGAAGTTAAGATAGTGGTAAAATAACCGAAGTTCAACCAGTAATCATCATACGGAAATTCCACACCAGCGTTTGGTTTTTCCTTGGAAAATGTGGCCACCAAGGACACTTGTAGATAATCGATGGCGCTATGGTAATGGTTTGCATTGAGTTGAATCCCATACCCATCCGTTTTGTAGGTCGGTACCGCCCCGATGGACAAATAACTCCTTTGGGAAAAACTTTGTTGTACAGGAAAAGTTGTGGCAGCCAAAAGCAGCCAAAAGCATAAATGGTAGTGTTTCATTTTGATTAAGATTTGGGTTCTTAATATAATCCACCAACAAATATAACTGATTTCCTTTGGGTTAGACCTCAGCGGTCAATTTTCAAAAAAACTTTAGATACGATTGTTCTAGGCTTTGGCCAATGCCTTTTTCAAGGCCAGAATAGCACCAAGATGAAGCCCTTCATGAAACACATTAAAGGAAAGCGCATCTTCTGGACTACTCAAACCGATTTTTGGAGTGGTCATGTATTCCTGAAAATTCTTGAACCTCCCATGCTCATAATCCAATTGGATATGCTTTATGGTACTAAATAAATAAGCGCTTATTTTCTCCATCTCTCCATCTGAGGGTTCCCCTTCTGGGAAAGTCCCTTTTCTGTACTTATTGACCAATTCTTCCTCAAGAGTAAAATCCAGACCGTTCAGTTTATACATCAACAATTGGGGAGTAACCACCACATGGGCGATGTTCCACCAAATATTATTGTTGAATCCCTCTGGGACTTTGAACAAATCCTCTTTGGGGGTATTCTGCAGAAAATCATGTAATATTTTTCTGTTCTTCAGTATAATATCAAATGTTTTTTCCATAATCCTATTCAATTTAATTGGCTATACTATCGCATTGCAAAATTAACCCTAAAATCTTAAATGGTTTTCCGTGTCCTACGCTTAAAAACAAACAACACCTTCAAAAGCTGTTGAATTTACATCTTCGTAATGGCTTTTGATCGATTTTTAACGTCCTTTGTTCTTCCAATATCACAACAATGAAGAAAATATACCATCTGGGCAGTTGCTCTACCTGTAAACGTATTTTGAAAGAATTGGAACCTTTGGATGGAGTAGAACTGCAAGAAATTAAATCCGAGCCCATTACCCCTGCACAATTGGAACAAATGGAGACGTTGAGCGGAAGTTATGAGTCCCTTTTTAGCAGAAGGGCCATGTTGTTCAGACAAAGGGGACTTCACGAAAAGGAGCTTTCGGAAAAAGATTATAAAGATTTGATCTTAGAGCATTACACTTTCTTAAAAAGACCTGTAATTATAGTGAATGATCAAATTTTTGTTGGAAACTCGAAAAAAATCGTCGAAGCCGCCAAGGAAGCTATACATTGATGAACAAAAGAACGCTGGCCATTTTTGCCGCTATTGGGGCAACCGTTATTTACGGTATAAACCATACTGTGGCCAAAGGGGTCATGCCCACGCATGTACGACCCTTTGGGTTCATTTTTTTAAGGGTCGGCGGAGCTGCCATTCTTTTCTGGTTGATTTCCATTTTTGGCCCCAAGGAAAAAATTGAAAAGCGTGATTGGGGACGTATGCTCGCATGTGCCTTGTTGGGCATGTCCATAAACATGCTGTCGTTTTTTAAGGGCCTGGAGCTTTCCACCCCAATAAACAGTGCTGTACTAGTTACCATATCGCCCATTATAGTGGTGGCTCTTTCTGCCCTTTTTTTAAGTGAAAAAATCACGTTGAACAAAGGACTCGGTATTTTTTTAGGCTTTGTTGGTGCAGTCGGCTTGGTTCTTTTTGGGGCAGAAGCTCGCCAAGATGCCCCCAACATACCCTTGGGCAATTTTTTGTTTATTATTAATGCTACGGCATACGGTTCCTATTTGATATTGGTAAAAAAATTGATCGAGAAATACCATCCCTTCTCCATCATGAAATGGCTCTTTACAGTAGCCTTTGTCATCAATCTTCCCATAACCCTTCCCCAAGTTTTAGAGGTGCAATGGTCCTCTATGCCTCTTTGGGCGTATGGTTCCATAGCGTTTGTTGTAATCGGCACTACGTTTTTGACCTATCTCTTCAATATTTTTGCGCTTACCCAACTCAAGGCCTCTTCGGTAGGTGCATTTATTTATATGCAGCCCTTGGTGGGGATACTTTTTGCTCTTTTTTCGGGGAAAGACCATCTTACCTTGGTCAAGGTTACAGCTATGTGCTTCGTTTTGGTTGGAATATATCTGGCCAGCAAAAAGCCGAAAAGAAAATAGACGACCAATTGTTATAGGGCATTCGTCAACTCAACCGGCGCATCCGTCAATTTAGTGGTTTTGGTAGGGCTTCAATAATATATCTTTATCGGGTTCTTTTCTCTAAAACTGAATTATGATCTTGATTGGAATTGTATTAGGGTTGTTCATTTTTGCATTATACCTGGCCCTTTATGCTGTACTTGATAAGGCATATAAAATTAATCCACTGTTACATTTGGGTGGTTTTTACTTAATGGTCGAGTTTTTTGATAAAGCAATTCTTACAATCCTTCCCGAAAACTACAAGGTCAAACAAATTGAAACCCATTTTCAACTTGATGGTCCCATTGGATTTCTTCTACGCTTGAACCAACCCAAAACGTCGGTTTATGATATAGCAATGACAGTATTGATTACCTGTTTTTTTCTCTTATTCATATATAATGTAGGGATAAAACAATACATCAAAAGGAAAAACCTTCAAGAGAGATCAAATCAAACGCACAACAACTTTCCCCACTAAAATTGTACACCTTGGAAACAATCGATTACCCCATGTGCAACGAACAAATTGCTCGTCTCAAAAAAAAATTACAACAGGCAAAAGAAAGAGATGCTCTATATAAAGTATTCGGAGCTGGAAGCCACAGGTATCACTTAAATGCCCCTGCAAGTATTGCCGAAGTTGATACTTTCGAAAAACATTATGGAATACAACTACCTGAATGTTATAGATCATTCGTGCTACAAATTGGCAATGGCGGGAAGTCTTATCCAAATTTGGGTGCTGGGCCATATTTTGGCATTTATCCTCTGGGACAAAATCTAAACGATTTGATTTACAAGAACGTTGCCCTTCATTTGAAAAAAACATGCTCGCTCAACCCAAAAATTTTAACAACTCGATGGGATGAAATAATCGAACCAATTTATGAAGACGATATCTCCGATGAGGATTACGAAACCTTAAACGGAAACCTTTATGGTGGCATATTGCCACTGGGCTCACAAGGATGCTCATATATTCATGCACTTGTTCTGAACGGCCCACATAAAGGCAGGGTCGTAAACTTGGACAAAGCGGAGCAAATTCCTCCATTATTTTCCGAACATAAAAATTTTTTGGATTGGTATGAGGGATGGCTCGATGAAATTATCTCGGGAAAATTGATTACAATCACTCCAAGCTGGTTTGGCTATCCCAAAAATTGATGAATTGAATTATAAAATTTCAATATCCTTTGGCACTTGAACATGATTTCGGGTGTCTTCTTTGGTCAAAATTTTAAAATCCTCTGCTTTTTCCATCGATTCATTAAAAAAACCCATAAGTCAATTGAAATGGGGTATCCGTCAATTGAAATGGCACATCCATCAATTGAGCGGAAATTGTTTTAATAGGAAGCTGTATTATCGTGAATAGATGTTTCCGAATTCCTACAAAAACAAAATGAAAGCCCGATTTCTTATGGCAATTAAAAGTCTATTGACCAAAAGATTGATTTATACTTTTCTTTTGGCCCCTTGTACATTGTCATCCCAACACACGCTCGATGTCGGATTGATTCAAGGGAGTGAAATGGAAACGCTATACCACTTGCCATGGTTTTCCAGGAAATACACGGACTTTACCCCGACCATTTCGTTGGATGGCAATCTTGCCGAAAATTTGAGACAGAGTGAGTTTCTTGTTTTCATGGGTACCTGGTGCCATGACACCAAAATGTTCCTTCCCAAATTTTTCAAGCTGATGGATAGTCTAAACATACCCAAAAATCAAATCACCTTATACAATGTGGATAAAAAGAAACGACGTCCAAGGCCTCCTATAAAAAATTACGGGATCAAATATCTGCCGACGGTCATCTTTACAAAGAACAATATTGAGTTGGGGAGAATTGTGGAGTTCCCGTATTTCTCCATAGAGGAGGATATTTTAAAAATATATACAACCCCAAATAACAAGTCCAAAGAGTAATCTATTTATTAACCATTAATTTTTTTACTATGAAAAATGCTCTTTTATTATTGGCCGTAACTTTTATGGCCTATCCCATGATGGCCAATACGGCAATGGAAAACCCGGCACCTCCACAGGATTGCCATGCCTTTGCTTGTCAAGTTGCAGAGCATGGAGCTTCCCAAGGTGGAGATGTCAATGAATTTTATGAAATGGCCTATGAAATGTGCAATGAATAAACTTCTGCACAAAGAGACTGCCCTTTTAGATAAAAGGGCAGTTTTTAAAACTCACAATATTAATTACAATAATATGTATATAAAAAGACAACTTGCGATCTTGCTTGCAATTCTTGTAAATCAATGTTTCTATTCGCAAGAAGGAGTGGTAGAGTACCATACCGTTTATTATGATATGCCCAATGTAGAGAAGGATAAGGATTTTAAGAGAAAAACGGCGCTTGAAATCAATGACATGAAATATACCCTCCGCTTCAATGGCCGTCAATCCTATTTTGAAGAATTGCCCCGAGTGCCCCATGATGAGTTTATGGGAAAAGTAGCCTCTATTGTAGCCTATTCAGATAGACCTTGGCACCAAGACGCCAAAAAGAACAGTCCCTTCAGAAACAAAAAAATAAAGGACTCCATATATATCGTCACCCATAATGACAGGATGGAAGGTTGGACCTTGCACAACGAAACCAAGGACATCGATGGCTATACCTGCTACAAGGCCACCAAACACCATGTCCAATATTATACTGAAATCGAATTCACTATTGATGGATGGTACACACCGGAGATTCCGGTACCTTATGGGCCAGCAGGATATGGTGGCCTTCCTGGACTAATCCTGCAACTGGAACGCAGCCATGTTATATTTGTGGCAGACAAGGTAACATTGAACCCCAAAGGTGGCATTAAACCGATAAAGGAAGTGGAACCGGGCAGGATTATCACCAATGAAGAAAAGGGTATTTTGATGAGAAGAGCAAGAAAAGTAACTGAAGATTGAATTTTGGACAGATAATAAATTCATGCCATGAAGATTAAAAAAGTAGTTCTATTCGTTGTTCTAGTTCTTTCCGAGCAATTCTATGCCCAAGAAGGAGTGGTAGAGTACCATTCCATTTTTTATGATAGACCAGGGGTAGAGGTAGACAAGGATTTTAAAAGAAAGGCCGCTCTTGAGATAAACGATATGGAATATGTACTGGAATACAATTCTCGACAATCTTATTTTGAAGGCTTGCCTCGTGTTCCACATGATGAATTTATGGGCAAGATAGCAACCGCAATTGCTCTTTCAGATAGGCCATGGTATCAAAATTCAACAAAAAAAAGTGCTAGGCGCAATAAGAAAATAAAGGACTCCATATATATAGTGATACATGATGATCAAATGGGTGGGTGGACCTTGCACAATGAGAGCAAAAAAATCGATGGATATAACTGTTATAAAGCTACTAAACATCATGTTCAACCAAATAGTGAAATTGAATTCACCATTGAGGCATGGTACACACCGGAGATTCCGGTACCTTATGGACCTGCAGGATATGGCGGCCTTCCTGGACTGATCTTGCAAATGGAAAGGAGCCACGTCATTTTTGTGGCTGACAAGGTAACATTGAACCCCAAAGGTGGCATTAAACCGATAAAGGAAGTGGAACCGGGCAGGATTATCACCAATGAAGAAAAGGGTATTTTGATGAGAAGAGCAAGAAAAGTAACCGAAGATTGACACTATATCCTAAAAATCTAACCCATATTTTTATACTAATTCCGGCACTTTTGTTTGCTGTAGGCTGTTTTGCCCAAGAAAAAACTTCCTTTTCGGGAAAAATCAAGGATATAACGGGTCTTTCATTGGTAGGAGCAAATATCGTCCTCTATCCCGCCAATAAGAACATTCCCCCCTCTTTTGCTGTCTCTGGCAAGAATGGGGAATTCAAAGTGGGTATTTCAAGGAATGAACAGTACACCTTGAACATCACCTTTATAGGTTTTGAACCCGTGAAAGAGAGCATCGTTTTTACGGAGATGGCCACCACAAAGGATTATGTGCTCCAGGAAGCCCTGAACGAGCTTGAAGAGGTGGTGATCAATTATACCCCACCGATACAAATCAAGAAAGATACGACCACTTACCAAGTGGACGCCTTTGTCAACGGTAAGGAAAGGAAGCTCGGGGCCGTTCTCAAAAAACTTCCCGGGGTCTCCGTGAACCGGGACGGAGAGGTCTTTTTTAAGAACAAGAAAGTGGAAGCGGTCCTGGTGGAGAACAAGACATTTTTTACGGGGCAGCCCAAAATGGCCACAAAAAACATTCCGGCCGATGTGGTCAGTGAGGTCCAAATGATAGAGGATTACAATGAAACCCCTTTTTTAAAGGAGTTTGAAAACTCGGACAACCTTGTCATGAACATCAAGCTAAAAGAAGGGAAGAAAAACTTCCTTTTTGGCGATATAGAATCCGGTTTGGGGCATAAGGACAGGTACCGGTTTCATCCTAGCGTCTTTAAATATTCCCCGACCACCGTACATAACTTTATTGGCGATATAAACAATACCCCGTCCAGGTCCTTTACCCTGTCCGATTATATTTCCATGGAGGGGGACAAAGATGTTCATGGCATCATGGATGCTTATAATTCACCCATTGGCAAATTTTTACAGAACACGGATTACTACAAAAACAACCACTATTTTGGAGGATATAATTTTCAGTATAACCCGAACGAAGCTCATGAACTGAGAGTTTTTGCCCTGGGTATGTTGGATAGATCATCCAATCAGGATGTCTATAGTTATACGTATCAGCCCTCTCAGGCGACAGAGCTCAGAACGAACGATTTGACGAACAATAATAACGTTTTTTATGGAAAGGTGAAGTACAAATACACCCCGGACCTGTACACCGTTATTAAGCTGGACATTGCCCTGCACAGGTCGGATTTGGGGCGTGACGGCTCGAACATTTCCGAAAACAATGGCGGCCAACGGGACTATACCGCATTAAACAATCATCTTGGAGAGCGATTTTCCATGAATGCGATGATGGACAAATGGTTCTCGGGAAGCAACGTATCCACAGCTAGGTTAAGTTTTTCAAACAATAACGAGTCCTATGTCAACTCTTGGAACAGTCCTTTTAATATTTTTTCATCCTCCATCCCCTTATCTGAGTCAGATACTTATTGGGTAAAAGATTTAGGCGAACGAAAATATTCGAATCTCGACCTGGATCTAAAGCATCATTATCGACCCTTCAGGACAAATATGATCAGTTTGGGATTCAATGCCAAAATACAAAAGAGCAGTTTGGAGGGCTATGCCATTCAAGACATGGACCAAATTCAGCCAATGGCCCTTGATGGATTTGCAAATGATTTCAGCAGTCTTTTGACCGAGATAAATACCTCATTGACTCACAAATGGTATATAAGCAAGCCCTTCATCATTGATTTTGGAGTGGTGTTCCAGAATATTTCCTGGAAAGACCAGAATTTCCTTGTGGATAATATGTATGCTGACAACAATATCCTTCCAGTGGCCAAAATGGAATGGAACTTTGATGAAAAAAAGAGTCTCGAACTCTCCTACAACAGGTCCGTGACCAATCCCCAGCCCGAGTCCAGACTCTCCGGACGCACCATTTCAGATTTTAACCGAATATTGGAAGGAAATCCCCTTTTGGAGCAGCCTAACACGGAGAGAGCTTTGTTATCGCTTTCGATGTTAAAAACGTATGGCTTTAGTCTGTACACAAAGCTGGGGTATAGAAAACATACCAGGTCTATTGTACAGAACATTGTATCCAATGGTATCGACGGAGAGGTCTCGCCCTACCAACTGGACCATGACCTGGATTCCTATGATGTATCCTTACGGGTGAAGTACAATCGAAAATATTGGAGGGCTTCTTTGGAAAACACCTACTTTTTCAGGAACAGTATCTCAGTTTTCAACGGGGAAGAACGGTTTAATAATTCGGTGAACGTGAACAACGACCTGAGGTTCAGCACAACTTTTGAAGAATCGCCAAATGTGGAACTCGATATCAACAACTCTTTTTACAGATATTCCAATCCCTTCTTTGTGAACAGAACCATTACCACGGATATTGATCTTTCCGGAATGTATGATTATAGGGATTGGAAATTCGAGGTATCCTTTTTTCAAAATTTTTATAGCAATAGGAGCCAGTCAAACAGTTCATATTTTAATCTGATTGGGGCCAAAGTGTTCTATCACAAAGAAGATTCCCCATTTGAATTAGGGCTTGAAGTCTATAATCTGGGTAATAATGTCAGTCAAATCTCAAACCAATACAATTCGATGTATTTTATGGAGCATCGCAGACGTGTTTTTCCAAGGACACTTATGGTCAACTTAAATTATAAACTGTAGCTATCTATAGCCTTTTATAAAATTTCAATATCCTTTGGCACTTGAACATGTTTGCGGGTATCTTCTTTGGTCAAGATTTTAAAATCCTCTGCTTTTTCCATCGATTCGAAAGAATTCAAAAATTCATCGGGCAGGCCAGTAAGTTTTCTGCTCTTTAAGTCGATCCAAGCGCCCATCATCTCGCAACGGGCAAAATTTTTACCGTTCTGATCATAAAAGTTGTGCCTAAACTCAAAGAACTTCCCATCCTTGCTCATCCCAACAAATTCCAATGATACTCTTACGGGCATACCCGGAAAAGCCTCTTTAAAATAATATACGTGCTCATAAAACACAACCGGGCCAATATTATGGGCGCCCATACTTTTTTGGTTAAAGCCGAGCAATCCCAAATAAGCCATTCGGGTATGGCTCATAAAATTGATATAGGCCGAATTCGCCAAGTGTCGATTAGCGTCCGTATCGCTCCATCTGATCTCAAATTCTTTAAAAAACATAGCGGGTTATTTTGTTATGCATGCATAATAATTGTAAAAATACCATAGTTTTGGAAACTGATTCAAAATTGAAAGAAGAATTGTTCCTATTTTTAATCATAGTTAAAACAAAAGAACCATGAGCCAAAAAGCTGAATTCATCAAAAATCTATCGCTTCCTGTTATTGCTGCCCCAATGTTCCTGATTTCCGGACCAAAATTGGTGGTGGAATGTTGCAAAAATGGGATTGTGGGTACTTTCCCCGCCCTAAATCAACGGACAAGCGAAGGTTTTGAGGAATGGCTCGTCCAAATAAAATCGGAGTTGAAGGCCTTTGAAGAGGAAACCGGTAAAAAAGCGGCCCCGTTTGGTGTAAATCTAGTTGTCCATCCCACAAACCCAAGGCTCGAGGCCGATGTAAAACTATGCATCAAACATCAGGTTCCATTGGTTATTACCTCCCTCGGCGCCGTAAGTCAGGTGGTAGATGCCATCCACAGTTATGGTGGTTTGGTCTTTCATGATATCATTAAAAAGCGACATGCGGAAAAAGCAGCCGAAGCCGGAGTGGACGGTCTCATTTTAGTCTCTGCCGGAGCGGGCGGACACGGAGGCACCATAAACCCAATGAGTTTGATTGCCGAAGTCAAGAAATTCTTTGACAAGACCATCATCCTTTCGGGATGCATCAGTACGGGAAGGGATGTAGCTTCTGCATTGCAAATGGGGGCCGACCTTGCCTATATGGGCACCCGTTTTATCAATACCGAAGAAAGTAAAGCCACGGAAGAATACCGAAAAATGATCATTGATGCCGGCGCCAGTGATGTGGTCTACACTGCGGCCATTTCCGGAGTGCACGCCAATTTTTTGGCCGCAAGCTTGCAGGCGGCCGGAATTACCGAAGAGGATTTGAAAAAAGACACAAAAATCGATTTTGGAAAGGAACTCGACACCGAGGCCAAAGCATGGAAAACCATTTGGTCGGCCGGACAAGGTGTAACTACCATTGATAACGTATTACAGGTATCCGAACTTGTCGGAAATTTGAAAAAAGATTTCAAAATGGCCATTGAATCGCAGGCACAGCTCTTAAAAATATATCCAAAGTAATAATCAATGCCCCAACTTACTTCCAATTATGTACCCCCGTTTCTTTTTAGAAACGGTCATTTTGCCACCATCTATTCGGGTATTATCCGTTCGGTGAACGGTGTTGTTCAAAAAAGGGAGCGTATCATTCTTTCAGATGGCGATTTTTTGGATCTGGACTGGAGCGATTCACCCACAATCACCCAAAAATTAGTGATTTTGCTCCATGGCCTTGAAGGAGATGCCCAACGCCCCTACATTACAGGAAGTGCCAAAATACTGAATCAAAATGGATATGATACCTGTGCCGTGAATTATCGCAGCTGTAGCGGAGAACCCAACAAAATGTACCGTTCCTACCATTCAGGCGCCACGGAAGATTTAAGGGACGTAATCGACCATACCCTGAACACTAAAAACTACACGGAAATTTATTTGAAAGGCTTCAGTTTAGGGGGTAATCTATTGCTCAAATATTTAGGCGAAGGCAACGATATTCCAAAGCAATTGAAGGGCGCTGTGGCTGTTTCCGTTCCTTGCAATCTTCATGATTCCTGCAAGCAATTGCTAAGTCCAAAAAATATATTGTACGCCATCAGGTTCAAAGGAAATCTATTGACCAAACTTCGTCAAAAACAACAATTGTTTCCTGAAAAGATCACCGATTCCGACATCAAAAAAATTAAGACCTTAAAAGATTTTGACGATATCTACACTAGTCGCGCCCATGGTTTTAGAGATGCCATTGACTATTATCAAAAATCCAGTTCTCTCCAATTTTTACCTGCGATTCAAGTTCCAAGTCTAATCATCAATGCAAAGAACGATTCGTTTTTGGGCAAGGAGTGCTTCCCCTTCAAGGAAACGGAAAAAAACCCTTCACTCTATTTGGAAACCCCAACATTTGGTGGTCATGTAGGTTTTTGGGGCAAAAAAAACATCACTTACACAGAAAAAAGAGCGTTGGATTTTTTCGATTCCCTATAATTCAAACGTTTTCAGAAGCGGTGTTGTGATGATCGACACAAAAACACCAAGATTATTAATGGCTAATTACTATCTTAGTGCCTTAGATTACACAAACAAACTTCAATAGAATCAGAATGAAAAAAATTGTAATGTTCTTGGCATTAGGAGCCATGATAGCGAGCTGCGGAGGTAAAAAAGAAGAGAAAAAAGATGGTTTTGAAGTAAGCCGCACCAAAACTGAAGATACCAAAGCCCAATCTAAAGAAGGTGTACCCGTTGATTTGGATAACAAAGGTGTAGGCCCTATAACCGACCTAGATTTCCCTGAAGAGATAAATGAAGAAATGGCCGCTAGGGGCAAAGCAAAATTTGACGCCATTTGTGTGGCTTGTCATATGATAGACCAACGAATGATCGGCCCAGCTTTAAAAGGTGTCTATGACAGAAGAAGTCCAGAATGGGTAATGAACATGATTCTAAACCCTGACGGAATGTTGAAGGAAGACCCTATTGCAAAAGCTTTGTTGAAAGAGTACAACAACGCTATTATGCTTAATCAAAATCTTACTGAAGATGAGGCAAGGGACGTTGCCGAGTACTTGAGAACACTGTAACAAACCAACTCTTTTATATGTAAGAGCTGCTGCTTTTTAGAAAAACAGCAGCTTTTTTTATTACCTTGATACAAACTTTAGGTGATGAAAAAGATATTCCTTTTAGTATTAGTTTTGTTAACCGGCCCCATTCTGCTTTCACAAAATCTACATGGCGCATGGACTTTTACAGAAACCTCCGATGATGGTGAAGAAGTTGAACACATTCTTATTTTAACCGGTGATTTTTTTTCAGAGGCCTTTTTTGAGAAAACCTATGGAAAATTCTTGGGAACAAAAGGCGGAAGCTACACGCTAACAGATGAAAGCATCGAATTCACTTACGAATTTTCTACTCAAGATTTAGGAATCGTCGGAAAAACTGAGCCTAAACCCTATAAATTGGTCGAGAATGGTCTTCAATTGAACGGAACAACTTGGACCCGTGTTGATGATGGAAATCCAGGAGAACTTTTTGGCGCATGGTTGATATCGGGCCGAAAACGGGATGGCGAAATCGTGAAACGCGACACCTCGGGACCTCGAAAGACCATGAAAATTTTGTCCGGGACCCGATTTCAATGGATAGCCTACAATACCGAAACCAAAGAGTTTTTGGGAACCGGAGGAGGCACATATACTACCATTGACGGAAAATACACTGAAAACATCGGTTTTTTTTCCAGGGACGATTCCAGGGTGGGGGCCAGTTTAGAATTCAATTATGAGTTAAAAGAGGGAGATTGGCATCATTCTGGTTTAAGCAGCAAAGGAGACCCCATTTATGAAGTGTGGAGCAAACGAAAGTTATAAGGGAGATTTAATCCGCCCATAACCATCGTAAAATCAAACAATGGGGATTTTTTAGTATTTTTCTGAAACATTAACCATTAATTTCTGTCAAAATGAAAACTACCATTATCCTATTTTTTTCTGCTGTTTTGTTGGCAGAATCCTGCGATGAAGCTAAGTCTAGTGCGGAAGCGCTTTATGGTCCTACTTGGGAACTTGAATATATTTCCGGGCCACGTATTGCTTTTGAAGGGCTTTTCCCAGAAAAAAAACCACAGATCACTTTTGATAAAGAATCGGGCAAAGTATCGGGCACCGATAGCTGTAATGGTTACTCTGCAGATTATGAGCTGGCCGAAAACACCATAGTTTTTGGAGACCCGGGCCCAACCACTATGATGTTCTGCGGAGGTAGCGAACGACAATTTCTGGAAATGATGAAAAAAATAGATGGTTATTCCTTTGAGGACGGCAAACTTAATCTACTGGTTGGCGAAGTTCCGATGATGCGATTTAAAAAAGTTGGGAAATGAAAAGAGTTCTATTCCTAGTCGGTATTTTCCTCATCTTTTCAAATTGTGCCGAGAAAAAGAAACAAGAACCGACCGAAGCATCCGAAGAAATCACTTTGGACACTCTTAAAGTAGAAGAAGAGCGAACTATGGAACCCTTGGCCGTGCAACCGGACGGCAGTTACTTCAAGGCTACTGGGACCGAACCTTTCTGGGGAATCAAGATTTACAAAAACAAGATTGAGCTTCAGACCATGGAGGATACTATTGTTACTCCTCCTTCCGAAGCCATCAAAGCCCAAGATGCCAATATTAAGATGTTCCGTATCAAAACCGAGGCCACCGAAATGGATGTGATCATCTCACATAAAGAATGTACCAATGCCATGTCGGGCGAAGTATTTCCATATACCGTAACCGTTTCCTATAAAAATACGGGAGGTGGGGATAGCCGGGTTTTGGAAGGGTGTGGTTCGTATATCACGGATTACAGACTCCATGATATCTGGGTGTTGGAAAAAATGAAAGGAGCTTCAGTCTCAAAAGATGACTTTAATAGCGGTGACGTTCCCAATATGGAGGTAAACATCAATGACAATAGGTTCTCTGGTTTTTCAGGATGCAATCGAATGACGGGCAGCTTGTTTTATGAAAATGACGTGCTCCGATTTACACAGGTAGCCTCAACCCGAATGGCTTGTCCCGGCATGGAAAAAGAATCCGAATTCCTTATGGCCTTGCAATCGGCCACTTCCTATAAAATTGAAAACAACAGATTATACCTGTCCAATGGCTCCAATGAGAATATATTGGTGTTTAAAAAAATAGATTGATCATGAAAAAAATAATAGTTGCATTACTATTGATCACAGCTTTTGTAAGCTGCAAGCCCAAGGAAAAAAAAGAGGAAGATAAGACCAGTGAAGAAACTAAAGAAGAAGTCGTTGAAGTAGCCTCACCTCCAAGCCTGCAAGTCGGTTGCTATTCTTATGATGAAAACGGTAGCAAAGTTGTCTTGGAAATCACCGAAATCAATGACTCCATCATGGGCAACCTCAATTATGCTTTCAAAGAAAAGGATGCAAACACAGGGACTTTTTCAGGTGTTTTAAAAGATAGTGTACTTATCGGAAGCTACTCCTTTATGTCGGAGGGAATGGAAAGTTCCCGTGAAGTCGCTTTTTTGGTTAAAGAAAATCAACTTATCGAAGGATTTGGGGAACTGGATGAAACGGGCACAGGCTTCAAAGACAAGGATAACATAAGCTTTAGTTCTTCCATGCCTTTGACTAAAACTGAATGCAGTCAGTAGAGATTCGGAAAAAACATCATATTTTGGATGCTAACATTTAAAACTATGGAGGCAAGAGCAACATTTGCACTGGTTTTTCTATTCATCCTTGGCAGCAAGGCCCAAACCGCATCCGATTTAACCATTGTGTTTAAAGGACAGGCCAAGGTAAATGCGCTTAAAAGCGATAGAAACGCTATAAAATCATTTTTCGGGAACAACCTTGGACGAAAAATCGAATCCGAGGAAAATGCGGATCTTGTACATTTTGATGGCGGTGGTTTTGTGAAATTTGCATACCACCCCAAAACAGAGGTGCTTGATTCTACCCAATTCCATAAATCCATACAATTGGCCCTCTTGGTGCCTGCTTCTGAATACCAGAGCATTATAGGAACCATCAAAGATTACGGAGCCGCACCCCTGTTTCCCAATATTGAAAAATATAAAGACCATTCCAAGTACTACTATTTTCATGCTCCTGGAGGCCAGGTGTTTCGTATCGTGAACTCGGTAAACACCTTCCCAAAAAGTGGAGAAGGCTATGTTTACGATGCCGAGAAAGCATCTAAATATGGTGCTGATGATTATGGTATGAAAAAATACATTTTTGCCTTCTTAAAACGGGGACCCAATCGTGATCTTCCAAAAGAAGAAGCTGCCCAATTACAAAATGCCCATTTGCAAAACATTATGCGGCTGGCAGAAGAAGGAAAATTGATTCTCGCCGGTCCTTTTTTTGGGAACGATGACCTACGTGGCATCTATATTTTTGATGTGGAAACGTTGGAAGAGGCCAAATCCCTTACCGAAACCGACCCAGCCATTAAAGCGGGAAGTCTGGTGATGGAACTCAAAGAATGGTACGGGTCTGCAGCACTGATGGAGGTCGCAAAAATTGGAATGACCTTACAAAAGAAATCAATCACCGATTAAAGGTCCAAAATGAAGAAACAGCTCTATTTTTTAATCCTATTTATTTTCATGATCAATCCTAATATTGAAGCGCAAGAATCCATGCTGCCATATAGAGAAATACCTGAATACCCATCTGATTTTGGCCCAGGAAACCTAATCTCAAGAATGATAGATGGATTGGGCTATCGATTTTACTGGGCAACCGAAGGTTTGACGGATGACGACCTTACCTACAGGGCATCAGAAAATGGACGATCCATTTTTGAAACGGTGGAACACATCAATGTAATGTCCAATAATATCCTATTGGCCCCGGATGCAAAACCTTTTGAAAAACCCAAAAACACACCCCAATTATCTTTTGAAGAATTGCGCACATTGACACTCAAAAACCTCAAAGCAGCTAGCAAAAAAGTTTTGGGCGCAACGGCAGAGGATATAGAAAACTACAAGGTAATTTTTAAGCAAGGTGACAAAACATCCGAATTTCCATATTGGAATATGATCAATGGAATGCTATCGGATTGCATATACCATACAGGTCAAATTGTGATGTTGCGTCGTGCCAGTGGCAACCCTCAAAATCCAAATGTAAACGTGTTCCTTGGAAAAACTCGTGAGTAAACCCTAATTATCAACTACGACTTTATAAGTTGGATCTTCCAAAACGTTGACTTCGATAATATCGTCGGCATTGGCCAACAATCGCCTGCAGTCCCTGCTCAAATGCTTCAGGTGTACTTTTTTGCCCACTTTTCGGTAACGCTCCGTGATTTTGTTCACGGCTTCAATGGCAGACATATCCACCAATCTACTTTCTTTAAAGTCGATGACCACCTCATCGGGGTCGTTCAGTACATCAAACTTTTCGGCAAACAATGTGGTACTTCCAAAGAATAAAGGGCCATAGATCTCGTAGTGCTTCACCCCTTCATCATCAATGCTTTTTCTGGCACGGATGCGTTTGGCGTTGTCCCACGCAAATACCAAAGCGGAAATAATCACTCCCACCAACACGGCCAATGCCAAATTATGAAGGAAAACCGTCACCAAGGTCACCAAAACCATTACCAGAACATCGGATTTTGGCATTCTGCGGAACGTCTTCAAACTAGCCCATTCGAAAGTTCCCAATGCCACCATGATCATTAATCCTGTTAATGCGGCCATCGGCACTTTTTCAATTAAGCTGGAACCGAACATGATGAATACCAGCAACATTAAAGCGGCAAAAATTCCTGACAGTCGAGCACGTGCACCATTTGAGGTATTAATCAAACTTTGACCAATCATGGCACATCCGCCCATCCCTGAAAAAAGACCGGAAAGAATGTTGGCCGTTCCCTGGGCAACGGCTTCTTTATTTCCACGACCTCGGGTTTCGGTAATTTCGTCCACAATGTTCAGGGTCAACAAACTCTCAATAAGGCCCACTCCCGCCATAATTGCGGCGAAGGGAAATATGATCTGTAAGGTTTCCAAAGTAAAGGGAAGATCGGGAATATGAAAAGGAGGAAATGTTCCTTGGATGGAAGCAATATCCCCAATAGTGCGTGTATCCAATCCAAAGAAAAATACAATACCGAATACCAAAAGAATAGCGGCCAAAGAGGCGGGTATCACTTTAGTAAGTTTTGGAAGTCCCCAGATCACCAACATGGTCAACAGTACCAGCCCCAAGAAAATGTAGAGCGTGCTTCCGCTAAGCCATTCGCCATCCACGGTTTGGAACTGGCTCATCTGCGACATAAATATGATAACGGCCAAGCCGTTCACAAATCCAAAAATTACAGGATGGGGCACCAAACGCATTAATTTACCAAGGCGTAGCACACCTGCCAACATCTGCAGTATTCCTGCAAGAATTACGGTGGCAAAAACGTATTCCACCCCATATTGCTGTGCCAAGGTAACGATAACAACGGCCACAGCCCCTGTAGCTCCAGAGATCATTCCTGGCCTACCTCCCAAAATCGAGGTGACCAATCCCATAACAAAGGCAGCGTACAAACCTGTTAAAGGTGAAAGGCCCGCAATGAAGGCGAATGCGATGGCTTCGGGAACCAAAGCAAGCGCAACTGTCAAGCCCGATAAAATTTCTGTGCGGTAGTTTACTTTTTGTGAAAAATCGAAAAGGTTGAGATACTTTTTCATGGCTTCTTTCTTGAAGCGCGCAAAAGTAGCATTATTAAATGCAAGACCCTAATCGCACGGAAATTTTTAAGGATTTGATAATCTAGCAGTTAGTAAGTCCCAATATCTTTTCTCCGAGCGGACTTAATTTGGCGGTATTGTATCGGATTTGTTTCGACAATGTTTCTCTCTGACCTTCTTGCATGAAAAAATCGCCCTGTGCATGTTTGCCCAAGGCGATTCTTAACTAAATAACCAACCAAAAAAACTTTTTGTACAGTCGAACAAAGGTGTTCTTCCTTACATATCTCGTTGACGGACAACGTCCATTACAGGATTGTTGGTTTTTGAACGTTTTTTACCTGTTCCGTCGCTTGATTTCAAATATTGAATGTATCCTCTTCCTGTAAATTCATACACCGTTCCGCTGGATACATGGTACAACTCTATGGTACTATCATTGATAACGTACAACTCAAAATAATCATTGCCCAAGAAGTCATAATCCAGTGTTAAAGTTTTGAGGGATGCGTCATTGGCGACATCATATACTTCATAATCGCCTTCATAATCCCATTGTAGGTTGGACAATGGTATGCCCTGAGCATCTACCGATGATCTAAAATATCCATTCCCATCATCAAAAAACTGCAAGTAATTTTCCTCATCAAATTCATTTAGGGCCCCTAATTCACTGGTATAGGTTTTCTCCCAAACTTGATATTCCTGCAAGAAAAGGTGTATGTTATCGTAAAAGACCATATCGTAGTCAAAATTGCTTCTTTGATAGCCTTCCAAAATATAGGAAGTATCTGAACGGGGGTCGTAAATTTCCAATGTATTATAATCCAAAGCAATAACTTCCAATAACCAAAGACCATCTACATCGTGGTCTATTTCCACCTGACCGCTGTAGGTGGCGTAAGCGCCCACGTCAATACCCAATCCGTTGCCTGTTTTTCCCAGACCGGAAAGGTTGTTGTTGGCATACACGATTCCCCTATCAAAAGAAATAGTAAAGGCACGTTGCAAAAATGGAACCTCTCCGCTTCCACGGGTTTCGTTGATATCCACATACCAAAGGTCGTGAGATTCCAAAACCAAGGCGGTATTGATTGGTGGTTCCGTAATCAAATCATCTTCCACAATAACCTCGGTGTAGCAAGAACTGGCCAAAAGACCCATGAACAAAATTCCAAAGAGTAGTTTTCTATTTTTCATAATCGAGGTTTTAAAGTTCTCTTTACGTAGACCAAGCACTATGCCAAATTTGTTAAACATCTGATAATCAGAAATTAATAAGCTGATGTATTTATTTTTTAGCTTTACACCCTAATTTTGGACGAATGAAAGACAAGCTTACGTTTGGAGTATTTGGTGGAGGAAGTTGGGGAACGGCCATTGTAAAGATGTTGACCGAAAATTTGGAGCAGGTCAATTGGTATATGCGGAGCGATTCTGCGATTCGACATATTAAAAAAGAATGGCACAATCCCAACTATTTGAGTTCCGTAGAGTTTGATGTGGACCAGCTGAAGATGAGCTTTGACATCAATGAGGTTGTGGAAGCATCCGACGTGCTCATTTTTGCCATTCCGTCGGCTTTTTTGGAGAGGGAACTTCAGAATTTGACGGTTTCCTTGAAGGATAAAATCATTTTTTCTGCGATTAAGGGGATAGTTCCGGAAACGGGGCGGATTGTGGGAGAACATTTTAACGAGAAATACGATATCCCTTTTGAGAATATTGGTGTGATCACAGGACCATGCCATGCCGAAGAGGTGGCACTGGAGCGACTTTCTTACCTTACCATTGCCTGTGCGGATGCCGACAAGGCGAAAATGGTGGCCAAACACCTAAAGAGCGATTATATCCGTACCAAAATATCGGATGATATAATCGGCACCGAATATGCAGCCATGTTGAAGAACATTTATGCCATTGCTGCGGGGATTGCCCATGGACTCGGCTACGGGGATAACTTCCAAAGTGTGCTGATGAGCAACGCCATACGTGAAATGAAACGGTTTATTGATCGTGTGTATAAAATGAAGCGAAACATCAACGCCTCTGCATATTTGGGCGATTTATTGGTAACGGGCTATTCGGTTTTTAGTCGCAACCGGATGTTCGGGAATATGATCGGCAAAGGCTACACCGTAAAAAGCGCCATGTTGGAAATGAACATGGTGGCCGAAGGCTATTATGCGACCCAAAGTGCCCACGACCTTATGGAAAAACTGCAAAAAAAGTCCAAAACACCCATCATAAATGCGGTGTACCAAATACTTTATAAAAACAAAGACCCGAAAAAGATTTTTGAGAAACTGACGGAGAAGTTGGATTGATTTCGCATTCAGAGCTTTAAAAGATTGAAACTGTAGCTTATAAATGGTAGGATAAAAGTCGTTTTCTCATCAAAATACTTTGTGTTTCGAGATATGTATATACCCAACATTATTTTAGACCTGTCTTTTCCATAACCAACGAAAATTTTGTTTGCGCTGAAATTATAATTTTCCAAAGAGGAATTTGAACCTACAATCTCTCCTTCTTCATTTAAAATTGATTCTGTTCTTACATACTCACTATTTCGGTTGAGCAAGCTAAGGCCGGCACCGACCAATAATTCGCCTTTTTGGAATACTTGAAAGTGATAGTTCAAGTTAAAATGATAGCCGAACATCAGCCCACGCTCTGTTTCTGAAGCTGTATTATCGATACGAGTTGTTATAAGGTCATAACGAAAAGAGGTTTTGAATCCTGCACTAAAATTTTGAGTAAAATAATAATCGAACCCTAAATTAAGTGCAGGGCCGGAATTTTGTAAATCGGGATTAATAAAGTTTTTGGCCTGGGCCTGATCTCCTGATTTGTAAATGGGGGTAATTCTATATTCAGCACCAAGGTTTAAAAAGAAATTTTTCGCTCTTGAGTTATCTTGGGCTGCAAGATATAGTGGCAGTAAAAATAGGAATAGAAGTATGCGCATTTTCATTTTAAAAATGATTTATCTAATACGAAGGACTAAAATGATATTCTATAACAGAATTTTTAATAACATTCCCAAAACCATTTAAAACGAAAAAATTGTCATATTCAAAAACATTACTGGCCTGTACCTGTGCTGAAATGTATTTTTGATTGTAGGATCTATAACTAATCACAGCACTAGTTCCATCCGGACGATTAAAATAAACGGATTTCAACGGTGCAGGAAACCCGTCATATTCATAAATTATATATGATATGAATGTACTTGAGGATTCACTTTTATTTATAATATGTTTATTAATGGTCTTAAAAACCCCATTATTTACATCACTATTAGAAAATTTACTTAATTTATATTCAGGGTTATTTCGAATTTGAGCCCCATCTATTGTCACCCTATCCCCCCAGTAATATCCCAGGGGATAAAAAAAATACATATTATCAGACATGGCATACCCATAAATATGCACATCTGCTTTTTCCAACCATGATTCCTTTTTATCCTTAATCTTTATTTTTTCAATTTGCAAATCTTTGGGTATATGACTTCCACTACCAGAAGATCTACCGCCTGAAGAACTCCCTTCTCCCCCTTCAAACCCTTCTTCAGCGATAGGGTCTGGCAACATATATTCTTGATCTTCTGGAGATATTCCGAGCACATAAACATCATTTTCTAAAGCTTCTGGTTTAGGGTTAGGGCCAAAAACATCCTCTTCCAACAACTTCCGATATTTTAATTCCAACTGTCCAGCAGCATCCAGTTTGTATCCCTGCACGATTTCTTTCTCTTTATCTGGGTCGTAACTATTAATCAGAAAGAAAGGTTCGCTTTCCCTTTACCCTTTAATGTTTCACCCAGTAAATCCTTAAAATATGAAGCTCCCATATGACCCTTTTTGCTCGACTTAGTAATTTCCTGTTCATCAAAATCTGGGTTGGATTGAAGTACTTCTTCCATTAAAAAAGTAAGGTGATAATTCTTATAGGCTAATTTTTTCTTTAACTCCGCTTTTTCAATACCCACTTTATCAAAGAGCAAAGAAGTAAGTTGACTTTCCTCAAAAGACATGTTTTGTTCTTCTTCATTTTCACATGAACTCAATAGTATTGCCAAAACTAAAATTACAGTTGGAAAAAAGGCATTTCGATGTACTAAGGGTTTTATTTTATAGAATTGCATTAAGTAGGTCTTTTTAAGTTAATAGAGTCAAGATTGGTCTCAAGCTATGTAAAAATTATCTTTCAAAACTCTCTAAATCAATGGATGCCCCTTTTGGGTTGACGGATGGTAGTTTTGAATTGACGGATGGGTAATTCTCAGATTTTTTCAAAAGAAAAATCGTGTCGAGAACTGGAAATCAACAAAATCCCATGGATTTCCCTCGAATTGATAGATTTTGGTAAAGAAAAATATAGATGAGAGGTTGGATTAACCCCACTCCAGGGAAAAATCGGAATGTTCCTTTAACTCCGTGTCCAACTCTTGGGAAAAGACCTCCATTTCTTGCGTGGAGTAATTGTACGCCTTCTGGAACTCCTCAAAAACAGCAGCTTTATATTTTCGGACACTTTCGATATCAAAATAAAGTCGACCCGTTCTTCTTATAAAAAAGTCCAATGGGTTCAACGCCATTTCGTGGGCAATGGTAAATTGAACCTCTGCCCTGATCATTCTTTCTTTGGGTTTGTCGCCTTTTATGTTGGCATACAGGTCCAAAATGGATTCGGTCTGCTTGCCGTAGGTGGTCACCAAATACCATGCATCGTACTTCGCAAAACCATCGGCTTGCAGTTGTTCTTCTATCTGGGCAATATATTTTTTAACGTGTTTGAACTTTTTAAAATCGTTTCCACAAAGTGGAATCTTGTCCGTGGTGCAAGCCTTCAGTTCCACATCATGGTCTTCCTCCATTTTTTTGGCGATTCGGTTCACCGTTCGCTCCGCCATTTTTCGGTATCCCGTCAGCTTTCCTCCCGCTATGCTGACCAATCCCGTATCGGAAGTGAAAATTTCATCCTTTCTTGACAATTCGGAGGCTGATTTGCCTTCCTCGTGGATCAAAGGTCGCAGTCCGGCCCAAGAAGAAATGATGTCGTCCAACTCCAAATCAATATCGGGGAACATATTGTTGACCGCCGAAATCAGGTAGATAGCATCTGCAAGTTCCGTGGTCACATGATCCTTGTCCGAATTATAGTTAGTGTCGGTAGTACCAATGTAGGTTACTTTACCACGCGGAATGGCGAACATCATCCTGCCGTCGGGAATATCAAAATAAACGGATTGCTTCACGGGGAGTTTTTCCTTTGGAAACACCAAGTGTACACCCTTGGTCAGGTGCAACCGCTTGCCTTTTTTGGATTGATTGACACTTCTAAGCTCATCCACCCAAGGTCCTGCGGCATTGATCACATATTTTGATGACACACGGTATTCATCTCCAAAAACCTCGTCCGAAAACTTGACCCCTGCTACTTTTTCATCCCCATAAACAAAATCCGTCACCCTGGTGTAATTGAATATCTCAGTACCAAATTGAAGGCTGGTCTTTAGGTTTTCCAAGGTCAATCGGGCATCATCTGTTCGGTACTCGGCATAATAGCCTGCACCGTTCAGTATCTTTTTGGGCAAAAGGGGCTCCAACTTCATAGCTTCCTTTTTCTCCAGCATCTGTCGTTTATCATCCCCTGAAACTTGTGCCAAAATATCATAGACCTTCAAGCCGATAGATGTCAGCCATTTTCCATAGGAACCCCCCTCGATAAGTGGAAGCAACATTTTTTCGGGAAGCACTAGATGCGGGGCTAATTTATGCACGATGGCTCTTTCCGAACCCACTTCTTTCACCAGCCAAAAGTCGAACTGCTTTAAGTAACGTAGTCCGCCATGAATCAACTTGGTGGATTTACTGCTGGTACCCGATGCGAAATCACCCTTTTCGAGCAACAACACCTTCATTCCGCGAGAAGATGCATCCAAGGCAATGCCTGCGCCTGTGATTCCCCCACCAATTACCACCAGGTCATAGGTAGAGTTGGCCGCTTTTTGCAGTTTGTCCTTTCTGTCGATATTGGAAAAAGCAATGTTCTCGCCCATGTTTCTATTTGTTGAATTCGTACTCTCGTTCCACCCTGCAAATCCTGACCTTGTACCAGGTATACCATGTTTTTATCCCGTTTTTCTGGGCCTGTCTATGGTCCATATTGGCTTTCCAATCGGCAATGGCCTCCAGACTTTCCCAATAACTAACGGTAATGCCCAAGCCGTCCCGGGCACTTTCCATTTCTAAAAAACCAGTTTGTTTTTTGGCCAAGCTTTCCATTTCTTCGGCCATTTCAGCATATCCTTGGTCGCCATCTGTTCGGAGACTGGTAAAAATTACAGCATAATATGGCTTTTTCAGTTCCATTTAGGTGATGTATTCTTTTTCCATAAAGTAATTGACCAAGGCCTCCTTCATTAAAACGGATTGTTCACCGGCTTTTAATGGCGGTAATTGTTCCTTGATGGTATAGTGCGGCCATCCGTCTTCATCGAAAAAATCAAAATCGTAGTAACCATATGGTTCCAGTAATCGACATATGGCAATATGCATCAAGTTGACCTTCTCGTCCTTTTTAAATTTACGATGAAAATTGCCCAATTCCTGAACACCCACCAAATAAACTATTCCGTCCAGTTCCAACGGGTCGCCATCGGAAAATTGGGCGGACAGTTTCTTTACCAAAAATTCCCATCGTTCCTTTAATTGCTCGTCTCTTGACATGTGTTTTACTATGAGTACCAAAGGTACAAATCAATATTCTATATTTGTTAAAACCCTTGTATGAGCTTTTTGGATATTATTATCGGTATTCTTTTGGTCTGGGGCCTTTACAAAGGCTTAAAAAATGGCCTTTTTGTGGAATTGGCCTCTTTGATTGCCTTGATTGCCGGAATATACGGCGCCATACATTTTTCGTACATCACGGGGGATTACCTTGCCGAACAGTTTGATTGGAGCGACCAATATCTGAAAATTGCCGCTTTTCTGATCACCTTTTTTGCCATCATCATTGTAGTGAACTTGGCCGGAAAATTCCTGACCAAGATTGCCGATTTTGCCATGCTCGGACTTTTGAACAAAATTGCTGGGGGTATTTTTGGTGCGCTAAAGGTCGCCGTAATTTTGGGGGCATTCCTTATTTTCTTCGAAAAGCTTGCCTCTCCCTTGGGACTGATCAACGAGGAAACCAAAGAACAATCCGTTTTTTACAATCCTATCAAGGAAATCGGAAATTTAGTATTCTCCTATGTTTTGGATGATGGGGAAGCTACTCCCTCTCCGGAGGTTGAGACCACGCACGAAATCATATAAACAGTTCATTTTTCCCGATAAAACGATTCCTCGCTTCATTTAAAAACGATGTAAGGTACAGCTTGCTGTATTTCAACCCGATAAATTGCCCTGACATGGAATTTTTATGGAAAAGGGAAACATCTCCGTTAGCTTAGCAACGAGAACATTAGGGAACTTAGAACACTCCCGGAGAAACACCCCGAAAATGAAAAAAGTATATGGCATTCTATTGGTCATAGTGCTGGCTATTGCATTAAGTTACTGCAGTACATCCACTGTACAGCAAGAAGAGCAGGACTACACCGAGGCAACCCTTGGCAACGAAAAAATTACAGTAGACCCCGTTAAAATGGAGGAAGACCTATTAAATCTGGTGAATCTTCACCGTGAATCTATTGGGTTGGCCATTTTAAGCAAAAGTGACCCCGCCTACAAATATGCCGAAGAGCATAACGACTACATGATTTCAAAAAATACACTTAGCCACGATAATTTTCAATCCCGGGCAGAAAAGATTGCCGAGGAAACCAATGCAATCAGTGTATCGGAAAATGTGGCCAGATACTATGTTTCAGCAGAAAAAACTTTGGAAGGCTGGCTTAATAGCTCTTCACACAAAGAAGCTATGGAAGGAGATTTTTCTCATACCACCTTGAGCGTTCAATTGGATAAGCAAGGTAGACCCTATTATACGCAGATATTCATAAAAGTGAAATAATCAACCCATTATATTTTGGAAAAAGGGCCGGCTACCAAGCTGGCCTTTTTTATTAATCGCTATGTTGGCAGCAAGGTTTTTTTTACCTTTCGTAAAATCTTTGAACATGGCAATACAGGAACCTTTCAATCTAAATAAATGGATTGAGAAAAACCGAGATACCCTAAAACCTCCGGTAGGCAATAAAAATTTATACAAAGAGTCTGGGGATTATATAGTAATGATCGTAGCCGGCCCTAACGCCAGAAAGGACTATCATTACAACGAGACCGAGGAGCTTTTCTATCAACTAGAAGGAAATATTGAAGTCCATATTCAAGAAGATGGCCAAAAAAAGACCATGAAACTAGGACCTGGGGATATGTACCTTCATCCCGCCAAGGTTCCCCACTCGCCCGCCAGACAAAAAGGCTCCATTGGGTTGGTAATCGAGCGAAAACGAGCCCATCTTGATGCCGAAGATGGTCTATTGTGGTTTTGCGACAACTGCAACCATAAATTATACGAGGTCTATTTTAAACTAAACGATATAGAAAAAGACTTCTTGGGTCATTTTAAACACTTTTACGGTTCGGAAGAATTACGAACTTGTGATAATTGTGGTACAGTTATGCCTGTGGATGAACGTTTTGTTGCCAAGGAAGAATGATACTCATTGTAGCAAAGACCATCATCGGGATTGTAGCATTGTTGCATATCTACTTTTTGTGGCTAGAGATGTTTGCTTGGACCACAAGAGCAAAAAAAGTTTTCCGCTCATTACCTGATCATTTGTTTGAGCCAACTAAAACATTGGCCGCAAACCAAGGACTGTATAATGGATTCTTGGCTGCTGGGCTAATTTGGTCTTTGATAATTCAAAATACCGATTGGCAAATCTATGTGGGATTATTTTTTTTGGGCTGTGTTGCTATTGCAGGTATGTATGGAGCAGCTACCGCATCAAAGAAAATATTCACGGTACAGGCACTACCTGCACTTGTTGGCATAGCTCTTTTGTTGGCTCATCTATTCCTGTAAACCGTTCATTCTCTAAGAGATTATTTGTATAATTGTAAAAATATAACAATACACTCTTAAAAAGTTATAAATGTCAAGAACAGCAACTGCTTTTGGAATAGAAGAAGCCCTAAAAGAATTGGGTCTGAACGAAATAAACAATGGTACTTCCACAGGAAAAGATTGGTTTTCCAATGGGGACATCATAGAATCATATTCTCCGGTTGATGGAGCCCTTATCGGGAAAGTAAAGTCAACAACCCGGGAAGATTACAAAAAGGTAATTACCTCCGCCCAAACAGGTTTTAAAAAATGGCGTACCATGCCAGCTCCGCAAAGAGGGGAAGTGGTTCGAAAGTTTAATGATGAACTGCGTAGGTTGAAGGAGCCTCTTGGTAAATTGGTGTCTTATGAAATGGGCAAAAGTTATCAAGAAGGACTGGGAGAGGTACAGGAAATGATTGACATTTGTGATTTCGCCGTAGGCCTATCCCGACAATTGCACGGATTGACCATGCACAGTGAACGCCCCGGTCACCGCATGTACGAGCAGTATCATCCGTTAGGAGTGGTCGGTATTATTTCCGCATTTAACTTCCCGGTAGCTGTTTGGTCTTGGAACACGGCTTTGGCCTGGGTCTGTGGAGATTCCTGTATCTGGAAAGGTTCCGAAAAAACACCAATGACCTCGGTTGCCTGCCAAAATATTGCTGCACGCGTATTTTCTGAAAATGGAGTGCCGGAAGGTATTTCTTGTTTGATTACCGGCGATTATAAAGTTGGCGAATACATGACCAAAGATGAACGAATCCCCTTGATTTCTGCAACAGGGTCTACCAGAATGGGGAAAATAGTGGCTAAAACTGTGGGGGAAAGACTAGGAAAGTCATTGTTGGAGCTCGGCGGGAACAATGCCATCATCGTAACACCCGATGCCAATATAAAAAACACAGTGATCGGTGCCGTTTTCGGTGCAGTGGGTACTTGCGGACAGCGCTGTACCTCTACTCGTAGGTTGATTGTGCACGAAGACGTATATGACAAGGTCAAGAATGCCATTGTGGACGCGTACAAGCAAATCCGTATTGGTAATCCTCTCGACGAAAACAACCATGTTGGGCCATTGATCGATAAAGATGCCGTAAAAAATTATTTGAACGCCCTAGAAAAAGTAAAGACCGAAGGAGGTAACATCTTGGTTGAAGGAGGAGTTCTGGAAGGTGAAGGTTATGAAAGTGGTTGTTATGTGAAACCCGCCATCGCTGAAGCTGAAAATCATTTTGAGATTGTCCAGCACGAGACTTTTGGCCCTGTCCTATACATTTTAAAATACAGTGGTGATTTGGAAAATGCATTGGATATGCAAAATGGGGTAAGACAAGGTCTATCATCGGCCATAATGACGAACAACTTAAGGGAGGCCGAACGATTCCTATCCGTTGAAGGTTCGGATTGTGGAATTGCCAATGTGAATATAGGTACTTCCGGAGCTGAAATTGGTGGTGCCTTTGGTGGTGAAAAAGAAACTGGTGGTGGTAGAGAAAGTGGTTCCGACGCATGGAAAGTGTATATGCGAAGACAAACAAACACAATCAACTACACTACCGAGCTACCGCTCGCACAGGGTATTAAGTTTGATCTATAAAAAAGAAAAGCCGCCCATTTGGACACAGTGCCATATGGGCAGTCTTTAAAACCAACTTAACTAACTCAAACTTAACTTTAAAACCCTATTTCAGTGCCGGATCATTGTCGGGAGAAACAGGGTTCTTCACTTAATGTTGAATTCCAAATATCAATATATTTAATGGAGAAATTAAGAGGTATGTTACAATTGGTTCTGAAAAGTGTATAGTTGGTGTATTTTGTTTTATCCTTTGTTTTTTGATTTTTCCTACAAAATCAGATTGTTTTTACAAATAGTGTGGTTTTCGAGCGTTTTATTTAATTTTTTGAGATTTTTTTGGTACTTTAAATAGGAACTATGCACAGTTGATTCGGTGACTATGGATTTGTTAAGTTCTACTATATGGTATTGGGTAATTTTGGCCGTTACAGGGATAGTTTCGGGTGTCTTGGGATATGTTTTTGGAAAATCAGACACTTCTTCCTCTTCAGATAAATCTATTGAACTGAATATACTGGAAATTGAAAATGCCAAATTAAAATCGGCCCTTGATACTTGCAGAAAACGGTTGGATTCCAATCATACCAAAAGCTTTAAGTTTGATTCTAAAATAAAGTTTTCAAAAAACGAAGATTTCATTTTTCACGTAAACGAAGCCAAAGCCATTTATGGAAAGAGTATCAAGGAAAATGATCTAAAGCTTATCGAGGGAATCGGGCCCAAAATCGAAGAACTCTTCCACAATTTTAACATCAAAACATGGAAAAGCCTATCAGAAACCCCGGTTGATAAATGCCAAGAAGTGCTTGACTCAGGTGGAAGCCGATACCGCATACACGACCCGGCCTCTTGGCCCATGCAAGCAAAAATGGCCTACGAAGGCCATTGGGAACAACTATTCGATTGGCAAGAAAAGCATAAGGCAGGAAAATATTGATGAAACAAAGACAGACCTGTCTTTCTACATCATTCCGTTGGCCTCTACCCATTTAAAGGTGTACTGTTCTTGCGAAAATTGCATGCGTTCTGAAATTCTTTGCAGGCGCTCAGGGAGCTTCATCAAATACACCCTAGCTTTCTCCGCTTGGTCGGAAAGTCCACGAAGATTTCCAATATCCCAATAATCGTTCAACTTTTTCAGGATATCGATATAATCCTGCGCCGTATACACTCCCAAACGTTGTGCGCAATTGGAAAACTGCTCAAAGGCTTCACCAATGCTTCCTCCAGATTCCCTTAAAAAATGGGCGGGCATTACAATCTTTTTCTTCATCATATCTGCAAAGGCCAATACCATTCCATCAGGATCTTGCCCCATAATGGTCTTTACAAATTCACGATAGGCCAAATGATGCCTCATTTCATCTCCAGCGATGATGGTACACATTTTGGCCAACAACCCATTTCCTTTTTGCTTGGCCATCTTCCCGACACGCTTATGTGATATATTGGTGGCCAATTCTTGAAATGTAGTGTACACAAAGTTCTTATATGGATCTCTGTCAGTTCCAATGTCAAATCCATCGGAAATTAGGTGTTGCGTAGTAATTTCTATTTCACGCATGTTCACACGGCCTGATAGGTACAAATATTTGTTCAGGACATCGCCATGGCGATTCTCTTCCGCTGTCCAGGCACGCACCCATTTGCTCCAGCCGTTTTCTTTTCCGCTATGTTGGTCTATCCCTTCAACATCCATTAACCAAGACTCATATGTAGGTAGGGCCTCTTCTGTTATGGTATCGGCAACCAAGGTCACCCAAAAATCATATCCGAGTTCTTTGGCTTCACCACGAAGCTTTTCAACCTCATCAAAAAAATTATCACTTTGGGAATCCGGCAAAAAATCTGTGGGCTGCCATATTTTTTCGGTCGGAATAAGAAACTCGTTCATAAAACCGTCAACCTTGGGCTCAATGGCCTGCATCACTTCCAATCTTACATTCTTTATCGACATACTACGGGGTTTTTTACAAAGGTCTTTATAATTTAATGAATTTAAATCAAATTTCTTCCTCTTTCTCCTGGATAAAATTTATGGACCGGATCACTTTGCCAAAATTCTTTGGTTTCTACATCCAATATCGTCAAACCGCCTTTAAAAGCAGCTCCTGTATCCACGTTCCAAACATTGGCCTTGTTCTGTGGTTTTACAAACTCTTTCTTGGAAAGCGGAGTGTGGCCAATATAAACCTCTTTGTAATGTGTCAGTCGCTTCGGGTACTTGGCATCCGTTGGTCCAAGATCGGGGTCCATGGCCGTGGCCAACTCCCATAATGTTCTGTCCCAATAAAAAGATTGCTCAAAATATTCGTAATCTATTCCCTTGAGGTTGGTGTAGCCTGCATGCAGATACAATCTGTTATCATTCTCCAAATGATAATTTTTGAGACTTTTATAAAACTTGATATGCTCGTCCCATTTGTCCCTATCAGCATTTAGATAACTGTTTCTTGTAGCAGTTCCTCCATGAGCCAACCACTGCGGGTTTTCATTTTGGTCGACCAGCCAGGCCCTGCAAAGTTCATCATGGTTGCCCCTGATAAATGTGCAATGGTAATCGTTTTGCAGTTGAATCAAAAAGTCCACGGTTTCCACTGCCGTGCTCCAGCCATCAACATAATCGCCCAAAAAAATAATATGATCTTTCGGAGTTATTTTGGCTTTTGTCAAAAGTTGTTCCAAAGCCCTTACCCCGGAATGGATGTCGCCCACTACCAGTGTTCGCATAAAATAGTTTTTGACAATATTACATACAAATGGTTTGCCGATGAAAAATCATGGCGGCTTTATCTCGCATTTAACCTAGAATTCAAATAAACCTAACCGTTTTTTGGACATGGTATTATTTTCTATGTACCTTAGAATATTCCGAAAACGATATGAAAAAAGTATACTGCATTGGCGAAGTGTTGATAGATTTCGTTGCCGAACGACAAGGAAGCGACCTTTCCAAAGCAAACCAGTTCACTAAAAAAGCAGGTGGAGCACCAGCCAATGTGGCCTGTGCCATTTCCAAACTGGGAGGTAACGGAATTTTTATTGGTAGCGTTGGGAATGATCCCTTTGGCAAATTTCTTTTGAAAACCTTAAAAAATGAAGGGGTTGATGTTTCGCTCACCCAATTATCCGATACGTTTACAACTCTTGCCTTTGTTTCCCTCTCGGAAGATGGCGAACGTGATTTTGTTTTTAGCAGGGGAGCCGATAAAGAACTAAAATACAATCCAGACCTGCGGAAAAACCTTCCAGGAAACATTCTTCACCTTGGAGCAGCGACCGCACTTTTGGGTGGGCCTTTGGAAAAAACATACGGCAGATATCTTTTTGATGGGCTTACCAAGGATATGTTCATTTGTTTTGACCCCAATTTTAGAATCGATCTCTGGAAGGATGATGAGGAAACTTTTATAAAAAAGTGCATGCCATTTGTGGAAAAATCCCATTTGTGCAAGTTTAGTTCCGAAGAGGCCCAACTTATTTCAGGAAAGGAAGATTTACATGATGCTTGCGATGCCCTGCATAAGGTAGGAACAAAAATAATCACCGTTACTTTGGGAAAAGAAGGGACCTTGCTGAGCATGAACGGCAACAAAAAAGTAATTCCCAGTGTAAAAGTAACCCCTGTTGACACCACAGGTGCCGGCGATGCCTTTATCGGATGCCTATTATACCAAATTTCAGATTTGGGCAATTTTGAACCTGTTTTCGAGGATTTCTCATTGCTTGAAAAAATGGTAGCTACCGCCAACAAGGCCGGTGCCATTACCACTACTAATTACGGAGCCATTGTGGCATTGCCCACCAAGGACCAGCTCGATAAATAAATGAACCAAGCCAGCTTACATAAACTAATTCCCCAGACAGAAAAGGATGCCAAAAAGCTCTTTGAGCTGCGATTGGCCACCAACCTTACCTTGATTCAAAAGCAGTTCTTCTCCTTATATACCGAAGAGCATCACGAAAAAGATTTTCAGAAACTGTTGAAGCTTCTTCCGAAGTTGTTTGAGGAAAGGCCCGACCACTTAAAAAAACAAGATCTTGAGCGTATCAACGCAGCAAATTGGTACCAGTCCGAAAAGCTCATGGGGATGCAGCTTTATGTAGAGCATTTTAATAAAGACCTTAAAGGACTTCAAGAAAAAATACCCTATTTCAAAAAACTTGGAATCAACTTTCTGCATCTAATGCCCATTACTACCCGGCCCAAAGGAGAAAGTGATGGGGGCTACGCGGTAAACAGCTATCTGGAGGTGGACAAAAAATACGGTTCCAAAGAAAATCTCCTGGAATTGACCAAGGCCTTTCGCAAAAATGGTATCTACTTGATGCTTGATTTTGTGGTCAACCATACCTCCGACGAATTTTCGTGGGCCAAAAAAGCGAAGAAAGGGGATAAAAAATACCAAGGCTACTATTACACCTACGAAGATTTTACAATTCCGGCCGAATTTGAAAAAACCCTGCCCGAGGTGTTCCCAGAAACATCACCCGGTAATTTTACTTACATCCCCGAAATGGAGAAGTGGGTAATGACGGTCTTCAACAGTTATCAATGGGACCTCAACTATACCAATCCCGAAGTATTTCTGGAGATGCTCACCAACTTGGTAAAGCTAACGGATATGGGCGTGGATGTGGTGCGTTTTGATGCCCTTGCCTTTCTCTGGAAAAAAATCGGGACCATTTCCCAAAACTTGCCAGAGGCACACAACCTTATCTCCCTCTTCCGGATGTGCCTGCAAGTGGTGGCCCCAGGTTCCATTCTGTTGGCAGAGGCCATTGTAGCACCAACCGATATCGTAAAATATTTTGGAGAAGAAGAGAAAAGGGGCAACGAATGTGAAATTGCCTATAATGCTTCCTTGATGGCTCTCTTATGGAACTCCATTGCCACAAAAAAAACACAATTGCTTTATAAAAGTTTGATGCACGTTCCACCCAAACCACAAGATTGTACGTGGATCAATTACATTCGTTGCCATGACGATATTGGATTGGGGTACGAAAACCATCTGATCCAAGAACTGGGTTGGAATCCCGAAATGCATAGAAAATTTTTGCTGGACTACTATTGCCAACGATTGGATTGGTCGCCTGCCACGGGACTGCTTTTTATGTACAACCCAAAAACGGGAGATGGTCGCATCACGGGAAGTGCAGCTTCTTTATTGGGACTTGAAAAAGCCATCAAAACCAAAAACGAAGCGTTATTGGAAGAGTCGGTAAAGAAAATTGTTCTGCTGCAAGGCATCACATTGGCTTTTGGCGGCATTCCGTTGATCTACGCTGGGGACGAAATTGGAACACTGAACGACTACTCCTTCCAAAATGATGCTTCCAAAAAAGGGGACAGCCGATGGGTGAACCGCCCGATGCAGGATTGGGAAACCATCACAAACTTGGACAAGGAGGATTTACCCCAATCCAGAATATTCCACACCCTTCAGAGGCTCATCAAAATAAGAAAGGAAAACTCCGTTTTTGCCGACCATAACAATCTTGAACTGTACCATACAGGAAATGACCATGTTTTTTCTTTTGAAAGGCCAGAGGACCAAAAAGGGCTATTGGTCATCTGTAATTTTGATGAAAACCCACAAGTTATTGATAGTGCCTGGATCAAAAAATTGGGGTATTTCAGTAAAGGAGAGCCGTTGGATTTGGTATCCGGTGAAAAAGTGGGCCTGAACAGTGCTCTTTTGGAACTAATGCCCTACCAGATGCTCTGGCTAATGAAGTCCTAGGCATACCTGACCTTTCGCAATATCCGTTGCGACTCTTTCAAGGATTGATATACGTGGCTATCATATGCTTTTAACAGCGCCCGTGCCCCATCCATTTTATCCTTGGCCTCTTCAAAACCGTTCAAATAACAAATGAGGTATGTCGCGGGAAGGTGCGTCATATCCGTGTGTTCGGAATCCGTGAGGGGAATATGGCTTTCCAGTTTTTTGAGCAGGGCATTGTTCGTGTTGTACACGTGGTACAGCGTTTTCTTATCAAACTGTGGCGGTTCAAATATCAATTTGTTGTTGATGGTATACTTGCCATTGTCCGAAAATGTGATCGTCATCTCTTCCAAGGGGTAATATTTCTGTTGAGATCCCAAACCCAGTTGCACATATTCCAACGTTTTGAAAGAATCGTCATCATAATCAATGGTAATTTCATCCAAAGCCGAATAGAACAATTTTACCTGTTCGTTGATGAGCTCAATATCCACCCTTGAATAGTAAATCTTTCCTTTTACTTTTTTCTTGTTCCCCGCCCAACAGACCACAAATTGTTCCTTGAACACTTTGTAATCGCTTGTTAAATCGGGATGCCTTGTATTGAAAAAATTCAACACGGCATCCAAAGTATACTCTATATTGTTCCGAGCATGCTGCTCAATGGTGGCTACCTTTTCGGAATTGATGTCCTTCAACGTTATATCAAAAGCTTTGGGCAGGCTGATGCTTCCTTCACGAAAGAAAACGGCTCCCCCGTAGTACTTCCAGATATTTTTGCGCAGGGCACAGACCTTTCCGTTCGATCTAATGGTGACCAACCCGACCACCTTACCTTCGGGCAAGTGGGGAAAGGGAATATTTTCATAGGAAATCAGAGGTGGGTTGTCCAAATAGGCATTGACAAGATTTTGGATTTTGCTGTCATCAAAAAAATCGACGCCAACAATTGTATTGTCCTCATCCTCCACTCCGATTACGATAAAGGAATTGTTTTTGGGGTTGCTGTTGGCCAAAGCGCAGACATGCTTTAAAAACTTGGCCTTGCCTTCCTTTTCCCCAATGGATATAAAACGCTTTTTGTCGTAAAAACTATTCTCATCGTTGTGGGCCAATAAGTTTTTTACGAGTAGGCGTTTATTGATCATAGTTCCTTGTTCACAATTGTGCTGCTGGCCTGTGCTGTGGGCATTACCACAAGGTCGGCAATGTTCACGTGATATGGCCTCGTGACCACGAACAGGATAATATCCGCAATATCCTCAGGTCTTAGGGGTTGAAATCCTTTGTATACATTAGCTGCTCTTTCCGAGTCTCCCTTGAACCTTACATCGCTAAATTCCGTTTCCACCAAGCCAGGGTTTACGGCACCCACGCGAATTCCGTATGCATTGAGATCTATACGCATACCTTGATTGATGGCATCCACGGCATGCTTACTGGCACAGTATACATTTCCATTAGGGTACACTTCCTTCCCTGCCGTAGAACCGATATTGATGATATGCCCCGATTTACGTTCCGTCATTTTCGGGATGATGGCCTTGGATATGTAGAGCAATCCTTTTACGTTAATGTCCAACATAGCATCCCAATCATCCGGGCTGCCCTTATCTATGGGATCCAATCCGTGGGCATTCCCAGCATTGTTGACCAAGATATCAATCTCGGAAAATTCCTTGGGCAAACTTTTGATGGCCGAGAAAACATCCTCACGATTTCTGACATCAAAATTAAGCGTGAAAATGGCCGTATCTCTTCCCAACTTATTTCTGAGTTGCTCCAAGCGCTCCTGTCTTCGCCCACAAAGAATGAGATTGAAACCTTGCTTTGCAAAAAGTTCTGCCGTCGCTTTGCCAATTCCGCTGGTTGCTCCTGTAATCAATGCTATTTTCGCCATTTTCAATTTTTACGGAACATCGTGACCTTGGCTTGCCACCAAAAGTGTAAACCAATCCTGAAGTTCCAGTTCTATTTTTGCGGCCGCAGCCGATTGTTCAATTCTTTTCTTGTTCGTAGTTCCGATGACAGGGTGCACGTTGACGGGATGTTTTAAGATCCACGCCAAAAGCAACTGGCTTTCGGTTGCATTGTACTTTTCCATTAGGGGCGGCATCGCTTCTTTAATGCGCTCCACCTGTTCATCGGTTTCCCTAAAAAAACTGCCCAACGGACTCCAGGCCATGGCCATTCTCTTGTTGGTGATGCAATCATCAAAGGTACCATCGTACATGGGGTCGTGGTGCGTTAAGGAAAACTCTACCTGGTTCCCTTCAACGGCAATGGCATTTTCCAACATGGCCACTTGGGAGGTCGTAAAATTGGACACCCCAAATTGTTTGATTTTCCCGCTTTGCAACAAATGTTGGGCGGCCTCCGCCATTTCATCGGGATGCATCAATGGACTTGGTCTGTGCATCAAAAAAAGGTCCAGATAATCCGTATGTAATTTTTTCAAGGACTCTTCCGCCGACCAGATGATGTAGTCCTTATCATATTGATAATGATTGACTTTATTGTTCCTACCGCGGGTCATCTGAATCCCACACTTGGTGATCAATTGGATGTCCTCCCTTTTGATTTTACTATCCTTAAAAGCGGCTCCAAAATCGCCCTCGGTAGAATAGCTGCCGTAAATGTCGGCGTGGTCAAAAGTGGTGAGTCCACATTCGATGCTGTGGTGCATCAATTCGATCATTTCATTCTTGGAAAGTTTTTTTCCCCAACTTCCCCAGGTCATTGCTCCCGATATAATGCGGGAAAATTTCGTTGTCTGTTCCATATGCGCTGAAAGTATAAAATTAAACCCTTAAATCCTTCATAAAACTAGGGGTTTAGCGTTTTTTTTAACCATTAATTAACAGGCAGGTTTTAAATAAATTTTCATTTTGCACACCTTAGTTAAAACCCCGACCTTAACACCAAACAATAAAAGTATATAATGGAAGAAAACACTACTATTGATATTAGTGCTGTGAATGAGAAAATTGCCCAAGAAAGCGCTTTTATTGACCTTTTAAAGGTTGAAATGAACAAAGCGATAGTAGGGCAGACCCATATGGTCGAACGCTTGCTCATTGGTTTATTGGGCAAAGGGCACATTCTGCTCGAAGGTGTTCCCGGACTGGCAAAAACGCTCGCCATCAACACCTTGGCAAAAGCAGTGAAAGGAAGTTTCAGCAGAATACAGTTTACTCCCGATCTTTTACCTGCCGACGTTGTTGGTACGCTTATCTACAACATAAAGGAGAACGACTTCTCCATAAAAAAAGGACCCATCTTTGCCAACTTTGTATTGGCAGACGAGATCAACAGGGCCCCTGCCAAAGTACAGTCCGCCCTTTTGGAGGCCATGCAGGAAAAGCAGGTGACCATTGGTGACGAGACCTTTATTTTGGACAAACCGTTTTTGGTAATGGCCACCCAAAACCCAGTGGAACAAGAAGGAACCTACCCACTTCCCGAAGCACAGGTAGACCGATTTATGTTGAAAACAGTAATCGATTATCCTAAACTCAACGAGGAGCAGCTCATAATACGCCAAAACCTGAGAGGTGCTACCGAACCCGTTAACCCCGTGGTTTCTTTGGAGCAAATTCTAAGGGCCCAAGAAACCGTACGTGAGGTTTATATGGATGAAAAAATTGAAAAGTACATTCTCGACATCATCTTCGCAACGCGGTACCCGGAAAAATACAATTTGGAAAGCTTGAAGCCGCTCATCAGTTTCGGTGCTTCCCCGAGGGGTAGTATCAACTTGGCCAATGCATCCAAATGCTATGCGTTCATCAAGCGAAGAGGTTACGTGGTTCCCGAGGATGTAAGGGCCGTGGTACACGACGTACTTCGCCACCGTATCGGGATCACCTACGAGGCCGAGGCAGAAAATATTACTTCCGAAGAAATCATCAACAAGATTGTAAACGAGGTAGAAGTGCCTTAGCGGTTCAATGTTTATCGGAATAAGTAGCAATACTTTTAACCAACCCGAAAACCTATTTTTTTTGAACCAAATGGATACAAAGGAACTACTAAAAAAAGTACGCAAAATTGAAATCAAGACCAGACGTCTTTCCGACCATATTTTTGGTGGGGAATACCATTCTACGTTCAAGGGTCGGGGGATGACGTTCAGCGAGGTACGCCAGTATCAGTTTGGGGATGATGTGCGCAGCATTGACTGGAACGTGACCGCTCGCTACAACGAGCCCTACGTGAAGGTCTTTGAAGAGGAGCGCGAACTTACCATGATGCTGATGGTGGACGTGAGCGGCTCGGAACTTTTCGGCACCTCCAACCAGTTCAAAAAAGACATTGTCACCGAAATTTCGGCCACGCTTGCCTTTTCCGCGCTTCAGAACAACGATAAGGTCGGTGTGATTTTGTTTTCCGATGAGGTGGAACTCTTCATCCCGCCAAAAAAAGGAAAAAGCCACGTACTCCGAATCATTCGCGAATTATTGGAATTTCATCCAAAAAGCAGCGAAACCAATATTGCGGAAGCCTTAAAGTTCTTGACCAATGTGATGAAGAAAAAAGCCATTGTTTTTGTGCTTTCGGATTTTATCGCCGACGATTACGACAATACGCTTCGCATTGTGGGCAACAAACATGATGTTACAGGAATCCGGGTGTACGATGAGCGCGAGGAAACCATTCCAAACTTGGGAATGGTGCAAATGCAAGATGCAGAAACTGGTGAAATACAATTAGTGAACACCCAATCCAAACAAGTACGTTCAGCTTACGGACAACATTATAAGGACAAAGTTGCCTATTTTTCCAATTCCTTTAATAAATCTGGATGCGGTGTAATCAATTGTCGGGCGGATGAAAGTTATGTGAAAAAGCTGTTGGGCTATTTTAAACGTAGAGGATAATGCGAATGGACAACCTACATAAAATTGGAAGCATAAAAGGAGCCCAACATATTTTGGGTGCTTTTTTGTTACTGATGCTTTTACCTACGCTCGGTTTTTCGCAAACACAACCCAAGGTCGATGCCGAAGTGGACACCTTGGCCATCAAAATCGGGGAACAGATCAAATACAAGATTACGGTCGAAGCAGATTCCACCGATGTGGTTTTCTTTCCCGAGGGCCAAACTTTTTCCCCACTTGAAACCGTAGAGGCCATAATGGCCGACACCCTCAAAAATGATAACAAGGTCATTCTTCAAAAAATATATTCACTCACACAGTTTGATAGCGGTGCATACACCATTCCCCCACAGCGAATCGCCATCAACGAGCAGCCTTTTTTCACGGATTCCTTCCAAGTTAAGGTTGCCGATGTAGCAGTGGACACCACTAAACAGAAGATGTACGACATCAAACCCTTGATTGAGGTAGAGCGAAGCACCGCCGACATGTGGCTTACCGCACTTTGGATTCTTTTGGGGCTGATTGTGGTAGGTGGATTGGTCTATTGGTTCTTTTTGCGCAAAAAGCCATTGACCGAGGAAGAGAAAGTCGCCTTGCTCCCTCCTTATGACCGAGCGTTGATGGAGCTGAAAAAACTGGAGAATTCAAGGTATCTCATTCAGGATGAGTACAAACAATACTATTCCGAGCTTACCGATATTGTTCGTTCCTATTTGGAAGAAGATGTACACGTGACGGCCATGGAAAGTACCACCTCGGAGCTCATCACCAAATTGGAAATGTTGCGCGATGCCGGTGAACTTAAGTTAGAGGATGATACCATCCAACAATTTCAAAAAATATTGCAAACGGCTGATTTGGTTAAGTTTGCCAAGAACAAACCAGCATCGTCCATTGCGGAACAGGATAGAAAATTGGTCGAAGAAATTGTGACCAAAACGCACGCTGGACTACCCGAGCCTACCGAAGAAGATTTGTTGTTGGACGAGGAATATCTGGAAGAACTTGCGAAGAAAAAACAACGCAAAAGAATCTATTGGGCCGCGGCCATTTTTGCAGGGATCATTGTTCTGGGCGGTATTGGGTCTACCATTTATTTTGGAACCAAAAAAGTGCGTGATACCGTTTTTGGCTACCCCACCAAAGATTTATTGGAGAATGAGTGGGTGGCCAGCTCCTATGGTTTCCCTCCCATTCAAATAGAAACTCCTGAGGTTTTGGTGCGCCAAGAGCCACAGCTACCCAAAGAAACCGAGGAACTCATCAAAGAACTTCAGGCCTTTTCCTATGGAAGTTATGTTGGTATTTTTTCCGTAAGCACAAGCTCCATAACCTTTAAAGAAGAAAAAGAAGAGCCTCAATTTGATGCGGTTATCGGTTCCACCTTAGCCAATTTTGAACAACTAGGTCTTAAAAACATCATTACCAAACAAGAAGAATTTGTTACCCAATCCGGTGTAAAAGGGATGAAAACTTATGGTACCGGAACTCTGGAACGACCCAATGGAGACTCCAAAAGGGCCAAATACAACATTCTCACCTTTGGCGGTAAAGGTTTTATCCAGCAAGTGGTGATCACTTGGGAAGAGGAAGATGAATATGCAGAGCAGATTGTTAACCGGATTTTAGGAAGTCTTGACGTAAAAACACAAGTATAAATGTTTGAGAATATAGAATTTGCAAACCCTGAATTTTTCTGGCTGCTATTACTGCTGCCATTGGCTTTGCTATGGTATTTTTTCAAACGGAAAAATGAAATGGCATCCCTCCGTATTTCTAGTATCAAAGGGTTTACGGTAACGAGCTGGGCCTCAAAATTGAAACCCATCCTGCTAGTAATCCGTCTTTTGGCCTTGGCTGCCATTATAACGGCATTGGCAAGACCTCAAACGGAGGATATTTCAACAAGGACAAAAACCACGAAGGGTATCGACATTGTGATGGCCATTGATGTCTCGTCCAGTATGTTGGCACGTGACCTTAAACCGGACCGCTTGACCGCCTTAAAAGAAGTAGCGGCCGATTTTATCGAAGGGCGCCCAAACGACCGAATCGGTTTGGTAAGCTATGCCGCTGAAAGTTATACCAAAACACCAATTACCAGTGACAAAGCCATAGTATTGAACTCTTTGGAGGAAATCACCTATGGTGTACTGGAAGACGGTACGGCCATAGGAATGGGACTGGCCACATCGGTTAACCGCCTAAAAGAAAGCAAGGCCATTAGTAAAGTTATCATTCTTTTAACGGACGGTGTCAATAATTCTGGCTTTATTGAGCCTAGAACCGCCGCCGATCTTGCAATCGAATTCGGGATTAAAACATACACCATTGGTATAGGAACCAACGGAAACGCATTATCCCCGATCGCATATAACAGAGACGGGTCTTACAGGTACGGAATGCGACAAGTAGAAATCGATGAGGAATTGCTTGAAGAGATTGCCGATGTAACCGGTGGAAAATATTTCCGTGCTACTGACAATGAGTCTTTGGAAGCTATTTACGACGAGATCAACAAATTGGAAAAAACAGAAATAGAAGAGTTCAAGTATTACAAATACGAGGAAAAATTCAGGCCATTGATTTTCTTGGCCGGAATATTATTGTTGTTGGAATGGGGATTGCGAAACTCCATCTTTAAAAGTTTTATTTAGAAGATGATTCAGTTTGACGAAAAAATATATTTCTACCTCTTGGCCATAATTCCGGTAATGGCCCTGACGTTCTTTTTTCTTCAAATTTGGAAGAAAAAAACACAGAAACGTTTTGCTGATTTAAAGCTATTGAGACGTTTGGCGCCAAATAAGTCAAACTTTAAATCCACACTTAAATTAGTACTCTTATTAGCGGGAATTTCTTTTTTGGTTTTGGGATTGGTGAATCCAAAAATCGGCACAAAATTGGAAACCGTAAAACGTGAAGGAGTAGATATTGTATTTGCACTTGATGTTTCCAAAAGTATGTTGGCAGAGGATATAGCCCCCAACCGATTGGAAAAATCCAAACGTATTGTGTCGGAAATCATCAACCAATTGGCCAGCGACCGAATCGGGATCATTGCCTATGCCGGGCAGGCCTATCCCCAACTCCCCATCACTACGGACTACGGAGCGGCAAAAATGTTCTTACAGAGCATGAACACCGATATGTTGTCATCACAAGGAACCGCCATCAACGCAGCCATAGATTTGGCCAGCACCTACTATGACGATTCCCAGCAAACGAACAGAGTACTTTTTATTGTTTCTGACGGAGAGGACCATTCCGAAAGTTCTACCATAAATGCTGTTGAAAAAGCTACACAAAATGGAATCCGTGTGTATACCATTGGGGTAGGTAGCACCAAGGGGGCTCCGATTCCCATCAAGCGGAACGGAATCGTGGAAAGCTTGAAAAAGGACAACGAAGGAGAAGTGGTCATCACCAAACTGAACGAAAACGTATTGACAGAGATTGCCAATCAGGGCAATGGCGAATATATTGATGGTTCCAACACGGAAAATGCTGTGGAATACATCAAAGAAGAACTGAACCGAATGGACAAAACGGAATTTGAAGCCAAGCAGTTTGCCGAGTACAAGGATCAATTCCAATGGTTCCTCGCCGCAGGCTTTTTATTTCTATTTTTGGACATCTTCGTTTTGGATAGAAAAACACAATGGTTGAAAAAACTGAATCTTTTTAATGAGCACGATGATGAACAAGATTAAGTTGATGTTTGGACTATTGCTCTGTTTTGGCGCGGTCCAAGCCCAAGATGACATTACCGAAAAAGCGAACAGAGAAGCAGAAAAAGCATTGCAAGCTTCTAAAAACCTCACCTTCGAGGCCAATGAAGAGCTTACCTCAAATGATTTTGTAACGGCAGAGGCCGACTACAGGAAAGCCATATCCAAAAGCAATAAAAATGCCGTGGCTAGATTTAACCTAGGTAATGCTTATTATAACAGGGAAAGTTTTGGCGAAGCCTTTGGACGTTATAAGGAAGCTAGTGATACTGCCGAAGAAAAAGGAGAAAAGCACAAGGCATTCCACAACATGGGCAATGTGTTCATGAAACAAAAAGACTATAAGCAAGCTGTTGAGGCATACAAACAGGCATTGCGAAAAAATCCCAACGACGACGAGACCCGTTATAATCTTGCTTTGGCAAAAAAAATGCTTGAAAAACAACAGGACGAGCAAAAGAACGACCAAAACCAGGACAACGAAGACAAAAAAGACGAAGAAAACGAGGACAAGGACAAAAACAAGGACCAGAACAACGAAGGGGGCGATAACGAGAAGAAGGACGAGGGCGAACAAAAAGAAGACGAAAACAAGGATAAAGGTGACCAAGGTGATAATGGTGAAAACAAGCCCGAAGAAAATAAAGAGGGCGAAGGCGATAAGAAAAAAGAGCAAGAGAAGAAACCTAATGAAGGTGACCAACCCAATGACAAACAGCAACAGCCAAGACCCAACCAACTTTCTGAGCAGCAAATCCAGAATTTACTAGAGGCCATGCAGAACGAAGAGAAAAAAGTTCAAGAAAAAATGGAGGCCCGTAAGGTTCGTGGGAAAAAAATCAAAAACGAGAAGGACTGGTAATGAAATTGTTGAAAGGCAACATATTGCTTTTTTTGGGAATGTTCCTCCTTGTGGGGATTTATTCGCATGCCCAAGACGAAACCAAGGGGGTAGAGTTCACAATGAACTTGAGCAAAGAGGAATTGGGAGTCAATGAGCGTCTGAGGGTAGATTTTACCATGAACAAGGATGGAGACAACTTTAAGCCGCCGCAATTTGAAGGATTCAATGTGGTTATGGGGCCATCACAATCTATCAGCTCATCTTGGATAAACGGCAAAAGAAGCTTTTCCAAGACCTACACCTATATTTTGGTCCCCACTGCAAGGGGCAGCTTTACCATCAATCAAGCAACTATAGAGATTGCAGGGCAGACCTACAAGACCACACCGCAAAAAGTTGAGGTTACGGCGGCTGTGGACAAACCTAATTCTCAGAAAACCGTAGACGATGTTGCCGACGAAAACCTTCATCTGGTGGCAGAGGTATCCAAAGGCAACCCGTACATGAACGAAGCCGTTACGGTCATATACAAACTGTATGTGAGTCCTAACGTTAGTGTTACCAACTATCGCCCATTGGACAACCCTACGTATAACAATTTTTGGAGCCAGGACATTCCCGTTACCAAGCATACTGCACAAAATGGTACCTATCAAGGCAAACCATACCGCTACGTGGTCTTAAAGCGTGTTGTGCTATACCCTCAAAAATCCGGTCAATTGAATATTGAACCGCTTTCCTTGGAAATATTTGTGGACGTTCCAACGAACCGTCGTGACTTTTTCGGCGGAAGGATTTATACCTCGACCAGCAAGACGGTATCCGCAGGAAGCAGAACCATCAATGTCAAACCATTGCCTGAAGCAGGAAAACCAGCAGGTTTTAGTGGTGCTGTCGGTGATTTTGACTTTTCGGTAACCACTAGCAAAACACAGTTGAACGCCTCGGAATCGCTACAGGCAAAGGTGGAAGTTTCTGGAAAGGGCAACCTAAAATTGTTCCAACTCCCGGAACCCGAACTTCCCAGTTCATTGGAGGTCTACGATCCAGAGTATGAGGAATCCATAAACACGTACAGTTCTGGTATGGAGGGCAAAGTGTCTAACAATTATACCATTGTACCATCATTTAGGGGAAAATACCCTATACCAAGCATATCTTTCAGCTTCTTTAATCCAGGTACCGGCAAATACGAGACCATACGTTCGGAAGAAATAAATATCGAGGTGATAGAAGGACCAACAGCCAGTTCAGGAACTTTGGCCGGTCCATCATCCAACAAACAAGTGGTTGTTCCCACGGGCGATCAATTCCACTTTATCAATATAAACCCAAACCTAAGTGCCATTAGTTCAGAAAAATTCTTTGGCTCCAACCTATTCTTCATTTTATTGTTTGCTCCATTAATATTGATTCCAATTGCCATTTTTACGTTTAAAAAACGAGAAGCAATAGCTAGTGATGTTGTGGGCAATAAAATCAAAAGAGCAAACAGATTGGCCAGAAAATATCTGTCAACGGCCAAAAAGGAACTCGGTAACAAAGAAGCCTTTTATGTGGCCTTGGAAAAGGGGCTGCACAATTATTTGAAAGCCAAATTACATATTGAGACATCTGAGTTCAGCAAGGATAAAATTACGAGCATCCTTTCTGAAAAAAATGTAAACAATTCGGACATCCAAGGCTTTATAAGTTTATTGACCAGTTGTGAAATGGCACGTTACAGTCCTTTCTCCAATGTACAGATGCAACAGGATTATGAAAAGGCGAGTGAGGTAATCTCTAATCTGGACAAACAACTATGATCATCATGAAGAAGATTGCATTTTTGATATTGCTGCTTTCCTTCTCTTTTGGTTTTGCCCAAAACGAGGCGTTATTTAATAGAGCAACGGAACTGTACAATGATGCCGAATATGCTGCAGCTATAGATAATTACAAGCAAATTCTGGATAATGGCCAACATTCCGCTTCTTTATATTTTAATTTGGGGAATTGTTATTACAAACTCAATGCCATTGGGCCGAGTATTTACTACTACGAAAAAGCGCTGCTTTTGAGCCCCAATAACGAAGAGATTCGAAATAATTTAGCATTTGCGCAAAATATGAGGCTCGATGCTATAGAGGAAATGCCAAAAACGGAGATGTCAAGAATATATAATTCCGTCATTGGTATGTTCACATCGGACCAATGGTCCTATCTGGCCATTTCACTTGTCTTTTTATTTGTGCTTGCGTACATGGCCTACTACTTTTTGAGGCCTGCCAACCAAAAAAGAGCAGCCTTTATTTCCAGTATGCTATCGCTTGTTCTCTGTTTGGTCTGTATTTTATTGGCATACCTTAACCACCAACAGAACAGGAACGACGACCCTGCAATCATATTTGCAAAAGAAGTCAACGTAAATGCAGAACCGAACGTAAACAGTAGTACAGCTTTTACTCTTCACGAAGGAACCAAAGTGAACGTTTTGGACGAACTCGACGAATGGAGGAGAATCCGTATTGCAGATGGACAAACAGGTTGGTTACAAGTTGACAGTATCAAGAAAATCAAGGAGTTTTAGACAAAAACCCCTTTTCCTTGCCCAGAATTCCTTATTTTAGATAAAATTGATGTTTTTGTGAAGACACTCCTGTTCCCTATGATATCATTGTTACTGATATTTGCATTATCAGTATCCCCAATTATTCCCTTGTTGGATAAAGAATCGGGCAAAACAATAGTTATTGGTGCGGCTGAAGAGGAAAAGAGCAGTAAAACGTTCACCATCAAAAAATTTGATGAAGCCGATACGTTCTATAAATATTTTTTTGATTCACATAATCAACACTTCGTACAAGATAGCTCTTTGGGTTATCTTGGATATATTTTCCCCTTTTCGGACTATACCGTAGAAATCTTGGACCCTCCCCCTAGAAATTTGGTGTAAACTTTAGTTCTAAATCAAATTTTTAACCTTCTTCTATGAAAACCTAACCAAAAAATAGAAGAGTAATCTTACACATCATCATGTTCAAGTATATTAAAAATGACTTGCCTGCCAGTATTGTGGTCTTTTTTGTGGCACTCCCTCTATGTCTGGGAATTGCCTTGGCCAGTGGCGCACCATTGTTCTCGGGCCTTATAGCAGGTATTATCGGAGGAATAGTAGTGGGAGCATTGAGCGGTTCCCAAATTGGGGTCAGTGGTCCAGCGGCCGGACTTGCCGCAATAGTTTTAACGGCAATCGGTACCTTGGGCGGATATCAAAACTTTTTGGTGGCTGTGGTCCTGGGCGGCATCATACAGCTCATATTTGGCTTTTTAAAAGCCGGTATCATCGCCTATTACTTTCCGTCTTCCGTAATCAAAGGAATGCTTACAGGTATAGGTATCATAATCATCTTAAAACAAATCCCCCACTTTTTTGGCTACGATGCCGATCCTGAGGGTGATTGGGCATTCTTTCAGGTGGATGGAGAGAACACTTTTAGTGAAATCATCAACTCCATCAACTATATAAGTCCAGGGGCGACCTTAATTGCCATAATCGGACTGGCCATACTTGTTTTATGGAGTACCGTACTGACCAAAAAATCAAAGATTTTTGAGTTGGTGCAAGGTCCGTTGGTTGCAGTGGTCCTGGGAATCGTTTATTTTTCGGTCACAAATGACGACCCCACCTGGGGAATTTCTGCCGAGCATTTGGTAAAGGTTCCTGTTCCCGATAGCCTTGAATCTTTCTTGGGCTTTTTTAGTTTTCCCAATTTCTCGGCAATCTCCAACATGGATGTCTGGGTCACTGCGTTCACCATTGCATTGGTTGCCAGTTTGGAGACCTTGCTTTGTGTGGAAGCAACGGACAAGTTAGATCCTGAAAAACGAACCACGCCAACAAATCGCGAGCTAATGGCGCAAGGGGTTGGCAATACACTTTCCGGCCTGATCGGCGGTCTCCCCGTTACGCAAGTAATTGTACGTAGCTCCGCAAACATTCAATCTGGAGGTAAAACAAAGGCGTCCGCAATCATTCACGGGTTTTTCCTATTGGGATCGGTAATTTTGATACCCACGCTACTCAATATGATACCTTTGTCCGTTTTGGCGGCAATCCTATTTGTAGTAGGCTATAAACTTGCAAAACCAAGCCTTTTCAAGACAATGTACCAAGCAGGATGGAAACAATTTGTCCCTTTTGTGGTAACAGTGGTAGGAATCGTTTTTACCGATCTTTTGGTCGGAATTAGTTTGGGCCTAGGTGTTGGTATCGTCGTAGTCTTGATAAAAAGTTATCAAAATTCCCACTTTTTACATATTGAGGACAGTGGCAACGGGTCACATAAAATAAAGATGACTTTGGCAGAAGAAGTCACCTTTTTTAACAAAGGTGCCATTTTGAAAGAACTGGACAGTATTCCAGAAAATTCTTACCTAACTTTGGATGTTAGAAAAACACGTTATCTTGACAATGATATCGTAGAAATTCTAGAAGATTTTTCAAGCAAGGCGAAGAACAGAAACATTGATATTAAAATTATTTCGGAAAGAGGTGAAATCGAAAACCCTGAAAGCTATATCGAGTTTTTTAATCTAAGACCTAAAAAAACAGCATAAAAAAATAGAAATGAAAGCACATACGAAAGAAACACAAGCGACCATGTCGCCCAAAAAAGCCATTCAATTTTTGAAGGAGGGCAATGAGCGTTTCCAACGAAATTTAAAGGCAAACAGAAACCTTTTGGAACAGGTAAACGACACCAAAGACGGCCAATTTCCCTTTGCCACTATATTAAGCTGTATAGACTCTAGGGTGTCTGCGGAATTGGTTTTTGATCAAGGATTGGGAGATATCTTCAGCGTTAGGATCGCGGGAAACTTTATCAACCAAGACATTTTGGGAAGTATGGAGTTTGGCTGCAAACTGGCAGGGACAAAGGCCATTGTGGTATTGGGCCATACCAGTTGCGGTGCGGTAAAAGGTGCCTGTGACCATGCCAGAATGGGCAATTTAACCAGTTTGATCAATAAAATCGAACCAGCAGTTTATGCAGTAAAGGAGCCAAAAGACGAATCCCTCAGGAACTCACAAAACCTAGAGTTTGTGGATGCCGTAGCCATGAAAAATGTGGAGATGGCCCTGGAAAACATCAGGAACCAAAGTGTTATACTTAAAGAGATGGAAGAGAAAGGTGAAATCGCCATTGTAGGTGCCATGTACGACATCTCGGATGGTAAGGTTACTTTTCTTTAATCCAATAATACTTCAAATATACAAGCCGATGGAACCATCGGCTTTATTTTTTTATTCCAGTTATTTGGAGATACCGTCTGCATTGCAGTATTTTACCCCTTCCTTTTTGATACAACATGATTCCAATAAAATTTCCAAATGATTCCGGGCCCATTTATTTGGAAACCGTGGAAGGAAGGCTTCCCGTAGAACCATTCAATACCTTTAGCAACTTAATCTTTTTGGTTTTGATCATTTATTGGGGAGTAAAGGTGTATAGAAACCCAAGAGAGCATCGGTTTTTGGCATGGGTTCTTCCTGTCATCGGAATTAGTTTTGTTGGAGGGACCATTTATCATGCAACACGCAGTCATGAGTTTTGGCTTCGTTTGGATTGGATGCCCATAATGTTCCTTTGTGGGGCTCTGGTTATCTATTTTATCTTCAAGCTCGTGGATTCTTGGTGGCAACGGCTGGTTTGGATCATCGTCTTGCTCGGAGCTTCTTTTTTATTACGGATTCTTCCCCTACCATCTGGGTTAAGAATTTCTTTGGGTTACATCATTACCGCTGCTACTATATTGATTCCCATCATCTGGTATTTAATCAAAACCAAAGGGAAAAATTTGGGCTTGGTGGTAATCGCCTTCCTCATTTTTGGGATTGCGATTTTCTTTCGGAGCATTGATCTCCATCAAAACTTCTTTCCTATGGGGACCCATTGGCTTTGGCATCTTTTGGGTGGTATTGCAGTTCATTTTTTAATTACCTACATATTCAAGGACAATTTGCTAAATTTGTCCGCCAATAGCCAAAGTAGTCATGATTGATACCATAAAGGAACATATTGCCGAAGTAGAAAAATTCACTTCGACATCCAAAGAAGAAATAGAGGCTTTCCGAATCAAATATTTGGGAAAAAAAGGTCTATTGAACGGTTTCTTTGCCGAATTCAAAAATGTTCCCAACGAACAGAAAAAAGAATTTGGACAAGTGGTCAATCAATTAAAAAATACAGCCACCGAAAAGGTGAACGCCTTAAAGAATGCTCTGGAAAATCAGGCCGAAACTGTTGGTAAATATGGCGACCTTACCCGCCCCGGCGAACCTGTTGAAATAGGAGCGCGTCATCCCATCAGCATTGTAAAGAACCAAATCATCGATATTTTCTCCAGAATTGGCTTCAATGTTTCCGAAGGACCAGAGGTAGAGGATGACTGGCACAATTTTACAGCTTTGAATTTGCCCGAGTATCATCCGGCAAGGGATATGCAGGATACCTTTTTTATTCAAACGGACCCGGATATATTATTGCGCACCCACACCTCATCTGTACAGGTACGATATATGGAGGCCAATAAACCGCCCATTAGGACGATTTCTCCTGGACGTGTGTATAGGAACGAGGCTATTTCCGCCCGCTCGCATTGCTTTTTCCATCAGGTTGAAGGTTTGTACGTGGACAAGAACGTATCGTTTGCGGATTTGAAGCAGACCTTGCAATATTTCACATCCGAAATGTTCGGGAAGTCCAAAATCAGGTTACGCCCATCCTATTTTCCATTTACGGAACCCAGTGCCGAAGTTGACGTCTATTGGGGGCTTGAAACTGAAACGGATTACCGTATGACCAAGGGTACCGGTTGGCTGGAAATTATGGGCTGTGGCATGGTAGACCCCAACGTACTTAAAAATTGTGGGATAGACCCAGAGGTATATTCCGGGTTTGCCTTTGGTATGGGGATAGACCGTATTGCGTTGCTATTGCACCAAATTTCCGATATACGATTGCTCAGCGAAAATGATGTCCGCTTTTTGGAGCAGTTCAAAAGCGCACTGTAAACCCAAATCATGAAAAAGGATATTGAAATTCCTGTAGCCAAGGATGTCCACGTTGTGGTAATCCGGGAGTGGAACGATAAATTTCTATCCAAAGAATGGAACGCATATCTCATCAATAATCGTTCGGACACCATAGAAATGACCATTGTAGTTTCCAAAGGTTTTGATGGGGACAAGAAAACATCCACCATGCGTCACGGTATTGGGATCGTGGATGCAAAGTCCTTCAAAAAAATTGAGTTTTTACAAGAAGAGGTGCTAGCCCTCAACAATGAGTTCTTTGTTACGTTTTTTGCCGAGAACAAACTCTTTGAAAAAAGGTTCCTGTTTCCCAAAAATACCATATCCGAAAACAGTCTTACCGCCATTCCCATTATAGAGAAAGATGGGATTCTTCCTGAAGATTGATTTATCAAATAAAATCAAGATTTCACTTTTAACAAACATTTAGGTTCAATTAGTTCGGTTAGTTCTGAACCAATTGTAAATTTGCGCCTTCAAAATCCATCTTATGGAAAAATCGAAGGAAGAAATTGTAGAAACTATTGGTCTTCACTTAGAAGAGGAACATAATCTACCTCCATTGGCGGCTCGAATTTATGCCATCCTAATTTTGACCAACAAGGACGGTTTGACCTTTAATAGCTGCCTAGACAGGTTAAGTGCGAGCAAAAGTTCTATATCAACTTCACTCAATCTATTGGTGAACATGGGTCTTGTCACCTATTTCACCAAGTCCGGAGATCGAAAGAGATATTTTAAAACTGCGAAGAAGAAAACTTTCTTTTTATCCAAACTCCAGGAAAACTTAAAGCGTATTGAAAGTGAAAAGCACATTATCACTTTGGTAATGGGTTATCACGAACAATACTGTCCTAAAAAATTTGAGGAAGGGCAAGTTCGCACCAGGGTATATCTGGATTATGTGAACGAAACCGAAAAAACCTTAAAAAAATCGATCAAGAAACTCGAATCAATTTTAAATGAGTAATCACTCCAACAACCAAAAAAATAGCAAAGTAATTTCGTACATGAAAACAATCAAATCAATCTTAGCATCATCAAGTGTACTTTTATTCATAGCCTGTGGGGGTAAAGATCAACAACAAGCCCCTGCACAGCAAGCGCCGTCGCTAAAAGTAAGCACTTTGGAAAAGCAGGACATAACGCTTTTCGATTCATACTCCACCAACATTCAAGGTGTCCAAAACGTTGAGATCTGGCCAAAGGTCTCTGGTTTTGTACAGCATATTTATGTGGAGGAAGGCCAAAAAGTAACCAAGGGCCAGTTATTGTTCAAACTGGAGACACAAACCTTGTCACAAGACGCTGAAGCGGCGAAGGCCGCCGTCAACGTTGCACAAGTAGAAGTGGACAAATTGGTTCCATTGGTAGAGAAAAACATTATTAGTGAAGTACAACTGGAAACGGCAAAGGCACAATTGCAACAAGCAAAGAGCAATTATAGCAGTATTGCCGCAAACATTGGCTATTCCAATATAGTCAGCCCTGTAAACGGTTATATTGGCGAAATACCTTATAAAGTAGGTGCATTGGTAAGCAGTACCATGGGCACACCTTTAACCGTAGTATCCGATATCAGTGGTATACGTGCCTATTTCTCCATGAACGAGAAACAGCTACTTAAGATGAAGAGCCAAATGACGGGTGATGGATCTGCCGCTTCATCGGAGCACACTCCAGAAGTTGAATTGGAGATGATCAATGGCGAGACATACCCTCAAAAAGGGAAGATCGCGATGGTGAACAACATTATCAACCCAACTACCGGAAGCGTAACATTGAGGGCCGATTTTGATAACCCGAACCTTTTGTTGAGTTCAGGTAGTACTGGCACTATTAAAGTTCCGTCCACTTATGAAGATGTATTTGTTATCCCTCAATTTGCCACCGTTGACTTGCAGGGTACCAAAATGGTTTATGTATTGAACGAAGACAACATGGTAAAAACGGTTCCATTGACCATTACGGCCCAGACCAACAAAGAGTTTATTGTAAAAGACGGGTTGGAAAATGGAAGCACCATCGTTACCGAAGGCGTATCCAAACTTAAAGATGGTCAGACCATCAATCCAGTAAAACAATAATTACCATCAATCCCATAGAACAAAGCATTTATGTTCCAAAAATTTATAGATAGACCCGTACTCTCCACGGTAATATCCGTTATCATAGTGATATTGGGTATCCTTGGTCTTACTACATTGCCCGTAGAACAATATCCGGAGATTGCTCCGCCGACCGTTCAGGTTACCGCCAACTATACCGGTGCGAACGCCGAAACAGTACTTAAGAGTGTGGTAATCCCTCTGGAAGAACAAATAAATGGTGTGGAGGGCATGACCTACATGACCTCATCCGCCAGTAACGACGGTGCTGCCAACATCAGTGTGTTCTTTGAACTTGGTGTTGACCCCGATATTGCCGCGGTAAACGTTCAGAACCGTGTGGCCAGGGCGAATAGCCTATTGCCGCAAGAAGTGATCAATACCGGTGTTACCACCCAAAAAGCACAGAACAGTGCCTTGTTGTTCTTCTCTATTTTTTCCGAAAATGAGGACTACGACGCAACTTTTGTTGAGAACTACGCCAAGATCAACTTGGTCCCCCAATTGCAAAGGATCAAAGGTGTAGGTAACGTTAACGTATTCGGTTCCAAGGATTATTCCATGCGTATCTGGATTTCTCCAGATAAAATGGCCGCCTACAACTTGGTTCCGGCTGATATCCAAGCTGCTTTAAGGGAACAAAACACTGAAGCTGCTACAGGGAAAATCGGGGAAAATGCCGATGGTATTTTCGAATACGTGATGAAGTACAAAGGACGATTGTCCGATGTCGCCGAGTATGAGAACATAATTCTTAGGACCACGGATGACGGCGGGTTCCTTCGTTTAAAGGATGTTGCCGAAATTGAGCTGGGCGCATTGAGCTATGTTAGAAAAAACTCTGGTATGGGGAACCCCGGTGTTGCTGTGGGGGTTTACCAAACCTCTGGTTCCAATGCAAAAGAGATCATTGACGAAATCGAGAACATCCTCGAAACATCCAAAGCGGATTTTCCGAAGGGCATGGATTATGTAATCCCTTTTAACTCCAAGGATTTCTTGGATGCATCGATAGATCATGTGGTCCAAACCTTGATAGAGGCCTTTATTCTTGTATTTATTGTGGTATTCCTGTTCCTCCAAGACTTTAGGTCCACATTGATTCCGGCCATCGCGGTTCCCGTGGCGATTGTGGGTACGTTCTTCTTCCTGCAATTGTTCGGATATTCCATAAACATGCTTACCCTTTTCGCCATGATCTTGGCAATAGGTATTGTGGTGGATGACGCCATTGTTGTAGTGGAAGCGGTACACGCCAAACTGGAAGAAGGAGCCGATTCGGCCAAAACGGCGACCAAAAGTGCCATGAGTGAGATTTCAGGCGCCATTATCTCCATTACGTTGGTAATGTCGGCGGTATTTATCCCCGTGTCCTTTATACAGGGTTCGTCGGGCGTATTCTACCAACAGTTCGGTATCACCTTGGCCGTGGCCATCTTGATCTCGGCTATCAACGCCTTGACCTTGAGCCCGGCATTGGCAGCGTTGTTCTTAAAGCCACATAACCACGAAAAAGGTAAAAAATCCAATTTATTGAACAGATTTTTTAGGGCCTTCAACGTTGGGTTCACCACAATGACCAATAAATACACCAATTCCATAGGTACATTGGTGAAGCGAAAATGGATTACACTAGCGCTCTTGGTGGGCTTTAGTATTTTGGCCATCTTTTTATTCCGATCAACTCCATCAGGTTTCGTGCCCGATGAAGACCGTGGAATGATCTTTGCCAATGTGAGCATGCCTCCGGGAACAACGATAGAAAAGACAGAGGAAACAATCATGAAACTGGATTCCATTTATGAATCCATGGACGTGATCGATGCACGGATGAGCGTTGCAGGTTTCAGTTTGTTGAACCGTGTTAGTGCCGGTTCCTACGCGTTCTCCATTATGAAGTTGAAAGATTGGAGCGAAAGGGGTGCAGATTCACTATCGGTAAACGCCACCATGCAACGTTTGTATGCTACTACGGCAGGTTTCAATGATGCTCAAATCATCTATTTTACACCTCCCAGTATACAAGGTTTCGGTACAAGTTCCGGATTCGAGGTACAGCTCCAAAGCAAGACCGGAGAGGATTGGAACTCCATCAATGATGTAAAAAATCAATTTCTGGGGGCCCTTAACGCAAGGCCAGAGGTGCAATATGCGATATCCCAGTTCGACCCAGGTTTCCCTCAGTTCGATTTGGACATCGATATGGAAAAAGTGAAAATGGCAGGGCTTACCGCGACCGATATTTTCAATGCGCTCCAAGGCTATTTTGGTGGTATCTACGCTACAGATTTTAACAGGTTTGGTAAACAATATCGTGTAATGATACAGGCCAAACCGGAAGATAGAGCCAATGAAAATTCGTTGAACCACATTTTTGTGAGAAACGGTGATGGCGAATCCGTGGCCGTAAGCCAGTTCGTAGACCTGAAAAAAATATATGGCCCGGAAGTGGTACAGCGATTCAACTTATTGAGTTCTGTAAGCATTACCGGTGTTCCCAACCCAGGATATAGTACTGGTGATGCCATTACAGCGATTGAAGAAGTAGCTGCAGAGGTATTGCCGAATTCATACACCTACGATTATTCCGGATTGACAAGGGAAGAGAGCAACGCCGGTGCACAAACCATTATCATTTTTATCTTGAGTTTGGTATTTGTTTACTTCCTATTAAGCGCGCAGTATGAAAGTTACATTTTGCCATTTTCGATATTGTTATCGTTGCCATTTGGTATAGCAGGAGCCATTCTTTTCATCAATCTGGCCGGGCTACAGAACAATATCTACTTCCAGATCGCATTGATCATGTTGATAGGTCTGTTGGCCAAAAACGCAATTTTGATCGTGGAATTTGCACTTCAGCGTAGAAAGGCCGGACTATCCCTGTTCGATGCCGCCGCCGATGGTGCACGAGCAAGGCTCCGTCCTATTTTGATGACTTCCTTTGCATTTATTTTCGGTCTGTTGCCATTGGCACTTTCATCGGGAATCGGGGCCATTGGAAACCAATCCATTGGTGTAAGTGCCGTTGGGGGAATGCTAGTGGGTACCATTTTGGGTGTGTTCATCATACCAGTGCTCTTTGTGGTGTTCCAGGCACTTCAGGAAAAAATATCAGGTAAGCCGGAAGAACTTCAAAATGTAAACAATGCCTAATTATCCTTTGATCAAACAAAGTATATCAACCATGAAAATAAAATCCACATATAAACTGCTCTTGGTAATTTCGGCGCCACTTTTATTGCAATCATGCTTTGTGGCCAAGAAGTATTCAAGACCAGAAATAGAGACCGAGAATCTCTATCGAACAGATAATCTGCCACAGGACAGCATTTCCATGGCCGATGTATCTTGGAGGGACCTGTTCAACGATGAACAATTAAAATCATATATAGAAAAAGGTCTAGAGAACAACATTGATATTAGAATAGCGCTACAGAACGTGGTGGCCGCAGAAGCTTATGTAAAACAAGGAAAGGCCGGATATTACCCTACCCTATCCGGCACGGCAAGCTTTACAAGGACCAAAAATTCGGAAAACAGTCAGTTTGGTAGTTTTTTTACACGTCCATTGGAACAATATGAATTGTCCGGCAGCCTTTCTTGGGAAGCGGATATTTGGGGCAAGATCAGGAGCAATAAAAGAGCCTTTAGCGCCTCCTATCTGCAGAGTGTATCGGCGCATCAAGCGGTTAAGACCAACTTGATAGCCAGTATTGCCGCTACCTACTATCAATTATTGGCACTGGACAAACAATTGGAGGTTGCCCATCAAACCTTGGAAGCCAGAAAGAACAGTTTGGAGACCACTGTTGCCTTAAAAGATGCCGGACAGGTAACCGAGGTTGCCGTTAAGCAGACCGAAGCACAGGTCCATACCACAGAAATTATTGTGATCGACCTTGAGAACAACATTAAGTTGCTCGAAAATGCCTTCAGTATATTACTGGGCGAGGCGCCGCAAAAAATTCAACGTGGTAAATTGGACGACCAATCCATCGAAACTGAGTTGAGCACAGGTGTTCCTTATTTGCTTCTTGCCAACCGCCCGGATGTAATGCAGGCAGAGTACGGTCTCATCAATGCCTTTGAATTGACCAATGTGGCCAAAAGCAGTCTATATCCTTCCTTGAGCCTTTCCGCCACTGGCGGCTTTCAGAGCTTGGAGTTTGACAATTGGTTGGATGCCAGTTCACTATTTTCGACTTTGGTCGGTTCGCTGACCCAGCCGATTTTTAATGGCAGGCGATTACGCACACAGATGGAAGTAGCCAAGGCACAGCAAGAACAAGCCTTGTTAAATTACAAACAAGCTTTGCTTACAGCAGGTAGAGAGGTGAGCGATGCCCTCTACACCTATGAAGCTGAGACCGAGAAATTGGAAGCACGCTCCAAGGAACTCGATGCTTATGCAAAGGCAGAGGATTATTCCGAAGAATTGTTGAACAATGGTCTGGCAAACTATTTGGAAGTTCTTACCGCCCGTCAAAATGCATTGAACTCGGAGCTTAATCTGGTAGACTCGCAATATTCACGATTGAGTGCCATTGTGGAACTGTACAGGGCATTAGGAGGCGGCTGGAAGTAAAGATTTGGTCTTGGGAGATAAAAAGGACATATTGGCCTATGCCATCGAGAACTTTACCAAATTTGGAAGCAAGCGCTTCTCCATGGATGAACTGGCCAAAAGCCTTGGCATTTCAAAAAAGACCCTTTACAAGCATTTTAACAGCAAAGAAAAACTGGTCAAGGAGAGTCTTCAATATTACTTGGATAATATTAGGGCCAATGTAGATAATTATATACTCGAAAACCCTAACGAAGAACAGCCCCTTACCACTGTAATTTTTATTTATAAGCAAGGGTTGATTACATTTCAGGAAATCAACCCTGCTTTTCTATATGGTCTCCACAAATATTATCCGGAGGCATATAAAATATATTCCCGCTTAAAAAAGGATATTGTTTGGGACATTGTATGTCCTTTATTACAGAAAGCCCAAGAGTTGGGCCAAGTAAGAAATAACGTAAATGTTGAACTGGTCTGTACACTTTTTTTGTCCCGAATGGAAGAGACCGTCTATTCAAAGGCCAATTTATTTGATGAATATAGCATTCAAGAATTGTTAGAACATATCATAATCAATAACCTACGGGGCATTCTTACGTTGGAATATCTTCAAAAAAGCCCACTTCAGTAGCGCTAGAGCTGTCAATTCTTTAAATAAACGCGCCCAATTTTAATATATCCGCTCTCAAACAGTTGATTTTTACGTTTTTAGCATTGATTTTAGTTGAACAATCGCCTAACTTTCAGTTCTTCTAAAAACTAAAACCAATGGGAACTACAACTAACATCAACAGACGTGATTGGATAAGAAAAAGTATGCTCACTGCCGGTGGGGCAATGGCGCTGCCGTATATTGGATTGGCAGAAACACCAAAAGCACCTTTGACCCTCGATGCAGAGGGCAACGCAATCTACAGTCCTTTCTTTAAAGAATATCTACCGAAACCGGAAGCTGCCTTTCCTGAATTGGCCGCTAAGCTCAATGCCAATGAGAATCCTTACGGGCCTTCTCCAATGGCTTTGGAAGCCTTTAAGAATTCTGCTTCGGGAGGTAACAGATATGCTTGGAAAGAATTGTTTCAACTTGTGGACAAGATTGCCGATTTTGAAGGAGTAGAGAGCAAAAACGTTATGATGGGCCCAGGCTCGTCCGACCTCTTGGAAAAAACGGCCATGGTTTTCTTTATGAACGGTGGCAACGTGGTTTCCGCAGATCCGGCCTATATGTCCCTTATTCGTGTGGCAGAGTCCGTAGGGGCCACTTGGAAACCAGTACCCTTGAAGGATGATTGGTCACACGACCTTGATGCAATGGAAGCCGCCATTGATGATGAAACAAAATTGGTTTACATCTGTAACCCGAACAACCCAACGGGCTCTATGACGGATCATGATAAATTGATCGATTTTTGTTCAAGAGTATCCGAAAAAGTACCCGTATTTGTCGATGAAGCTTATTTATGGTTCTTGGAAGACGGAGCCAAAAAGAGTATGGTATCCTTGGTAAGCGAAGGGAAAGATTTGATCATTGCCAGAACTTTCTCAAAAATACATGGTATGGCCGGTTTACGTGTGGGCTATGCTGTTGCGTTGGAAGAAACTCTCGGCAGAATACAAAAAATTACCCGTGGTGGTATGGGCATTTCACTTCCATCGGTTTACGCCGCTATGGCTGCAATGGACGATGAAGCATTTATTGACAAGTCCCGTAGTCTTAACGCCGAATGTAGGGAATATGTGTACAAGAGTTTAGATAAATTGGGCATCACCTCTTATGTTCCTTCTTCTACAAGTTTTATCATTTTCCCTATTGAAATGGAAGGACAGGCATTCTTGGAACAAATGACAGAGTTAAAGGTGGGTGTTCGTGCTTTCCAGTTTATGGACCAAAATTGGTGCCGTGTAAGTATGGGAACCATGGATGAAATGAAAACGTTTACCGCCGCACTCAATAAAGTGTTGGTATAGTGGATATAGGTATTCAAAAAACTATTGTATTTCTTTTTTTCATCTTCATTGGAGTACTGCTCAAAGTAAAGTTTAAGTCCAAAGAAGAGATTTCTGGAATTAAAAAGATAATTCTAAACCTTGCCCTTCCAGCGACCATTTTTATTGCGTTGCTGGGGGTAAAGGTCGAGTTGCATCTATTAATATTGCCTCTTTTGGCCCTTGGCCTTAACCTACTGTTGTTTTTTTCCATGCCCCTTATATTGCCCCTAATGGGTATTGGAAAAAATACACCAGAGTATAGAACCGCTAAACTTTTGGTGCCTTCCCTGGCGCCAGGACTATCATCCTTCCCATTTATTTTGGAGTTTTTGGGGGATGAATATTTGGCAAAGGCAGCGATGTCCGACCTTGGGAATAAAGTTTTTGTGCTCTTTTTTCTCTACTTGGTAGCGATGAATTGGCACTACAGCCTTCAGTCCAATCAGAAAAAAAGTGGAGGAACAAAGCTAAGACCATTGATCAAGGCCATGATTTCCGAGCCCGTTAACGTATTTATTGCAGCGGCGCTTGTTTTGTTGGCATTTGGATTACATATGGATTCACTGCCATTCTTTCTGAGTGAAACATTGGAAAAGCTGAGTTTGATCATGACGCCATTGGTGTTGCTTTTTATAGGTTTAGCAGTAAAAATCAAAAGGAAACAGTTCTTCCAGATTTTTTCCTTGCTCTGTACACGGGCCGGACTGGTATTATTGATTACTGGCATCTTTGTCACTATAGCTGGAATTGAAGCCCGTAATGAAATATTGTTGACCATGGCCTTTGGACTTAGTGCCTGTAGTTTTTGGCCCTATGCCCACATAGCTGCGGTGGACAGCTTGGAAATGGACAAAAAGTCAAAGAGGAGAACATTCAGCAGTGATTTTGGTGTCGCTATATTAGCGTTGTCGTTCCCGCTATCAACAATGTTGATACTCGCAACCTTGAACAGTGGGGCATTCTTTGTAAACCCTTTTAATATTTTTATGATTGCCATTGCTCTCCTAGGCGTTGGCCTCATAATTCCATTGTGTAGCGGTATCAGTAAAAAAAAGTGGTCCGAGCAAAAATTGATCGACCATGAAATAAATGCTACTGCCACGGAAAAGGCCGCCTGATTTCTTTTTGGGAAAAGTTGGTTCTAAATCCCTATTTTTAAAGAAATCTGGAAATTATGAAACAACTGCTCACCATTATTTTTTCCATTCTTTTTATGGAAATCCTGTCGGCTCAACAATCCAATTTAAAAGTCGACCAAGACCGTCTTGAAAAGAGAATTTTTGATCTTGCCGAATTCGGTCTTCAAACCAATGGTGAAACGGAACGTGTTGCTTTTAGTGATGCAGACATCCAAGCTAGAAATTGGGTAATTAAAACGCTCGAAGATTTTGGAATGGAGGTGAAGGTCGATGCTGCCGGCAATATTATCGGGACCAGAAAAGGGAGTGAAGCATCCCTTAAATCCATTGCCTTTGGTTCCCATATTGATAGAGTACCAAACGGAGGAAATTATGATGGCTGCGTGGGGTCTATGGCTGCATTGGAAGTCATTGAAACCTTGAACGAGCATAACATTTCTACCAAACACCCCCTTGAAGTCATCATTTTTCCGAATGAAGAAGGGGGTGTTATGGGAAGTAGGGCGATGGCAGGAAACTTGGGCAAATCCGCACTTGGCGTGGTCAATTCGACAGGCTATTCCATGGGTGAGGGCATTACGCGTATCGGTGGAGACACCACAAGATTAAACGAGGCCAAGCGAGACACAGGAAGTTTGGCGGCTTTCTTGGAACTTCATATTGAGCAAGGGGGCAAACTCGAAAAAGAAGGCTTGGACATTGGGGTTGTAGAAGGGATTGTAGGCCTTAATTGGTGGGATGTTGTATTTACTGGCTTTGCCAACCACGCAGGTACCACCCCCATGAATGCGAGACAGGACGCCCTGCTTGCAGCTGCCAAATATATTGTTGCTGTAAACGAAATAACCAACAGCTTCGAGGGCGCCCAAGTTGGCACGGTGGGCAGAATCAAAGCAGAACCTGGAGCCCCGAACGTAATCCCTGGAAAGGTGACTGCAAGTCTTGAAATTCGGGACTTGTCCTTGGAGGTCATTCAAAAGGTATATCGGGCCATCAAGAAAAAAACCGAGGAAATAGCCGAAGCTTCCAATGTTACCGTTGAGTTTTTACCGTTGGACACCACTGCTGAACCAGCCCTTACGGATACCAAAATCCAAAAAGAAATAGCGTCATCCGCCAAGTCTTTAGGATTGACTTATCAATACATGCCCAGTGGGGCCGGCCATGATGCACAGGATATATCGCGATTTGCTCCCGTGGGAATGATTTTTGTCCCGAGCAAAGGAGGCATCAGTCACTCGCCCAAAGAATTTACATCTGCAAAAGATATGGCCAATGGGGCCAATGTGCTCTTGCACACTATTTTGGCTTTGGATAAGAAATTGGATTAATCTTACTTTACAGTTGTTGAGATTATTTTTCTAGTGGCATTCGCGATTAAACCGATGCTCAACCAATACGTGGCCAAAATCAATGGTCCGGAGAGGTATAAAGGGGTCTTGAATTTGGCAATCGCCAACAGTGCATCAGAAAGCATAAAAAATAATACGGCCATAGCCATAAGAGCATGTGCGTTGTTCCTTTCCCTCACGTACAGGCCAACTCCTTGCCATGCCATAAACGTTATTATCAACACATAACTGGAAACAGGTAGCAACAAATCACCTAAATCCGGTCTTAACCAATAGAACAGAACTCCGGCAATACCGAAAAGAACTAGAAAAGCAATCCAGTTTTTGTAAAATCCCATGTATTGGATAAATGATATAGAGAAAAGAATATGCGCCAATAGAAAAGCTCCTAGGCCGAATAAAAAATAAGCATCAAACAGCAACAGAACATCTCCGAACAAACAGAACACCAAGCCAACGATAACCATTCTTCCAAATTTCACATAGCTATTTTTTGGTGCAAAAAATGGTAAAGCAATTACCAAGATCGTTGTCAATGGTTTGAAGAACATAAAAAGTCCCCTCTCATTGTAAAGCCCAAAATAAATGGCAAAACATGCAGAAACCAATATTAAAATATTGATTGCCCAAACTTTTATTTTTGTTTCGGCTACCATTCCTTGTACGGTTTTATACTCAATTGCGAATTGTAATATTGTACCTGGCCCGTGACTTCCTGACCCAGCCAATCCGGTCTTTCAAAACGTTCATCTTCATGCTTGAGCTCCACTTCTGCCAAGATTAGTCCCTTGTTCTCACCCAAAAACTCATCCACCTCAAACATATGCTTGCCCAACGGCACTTCAAAACGAACCTTTTCGAGTATCCCCGCTTCACACAGGTCGATAAGGTTAGCTGCTTCGGCGGCCGAAATTTCCGTCTCCCATTCAAAGCGTGTGGTACCCGATTCGTTACTGGCGCCTTTTACGGTCAAAAATCCCTTTTCTCCCCTGATCCTGACCCTAACGGTCCGTTCTGGGTCCGTATTCAAGAATCCCTGCACAATCCGGGTCTGTGATGTGGCCTGCTGTTTGAAGGCGTCTGAATTGACTAAAAATTTTCGTTCTATTTCCAAATGTTCCATCAAACTAAATATACCCTAAATTTGAAAATGGACTTTGATTTTCCCCTAAGAAAAATAATTCATGTTGATATGGATGCGTTTTACGCGTCCGTGGAACAGCATGATGATCCGGAATTAAAAGGGAAGCCCATTGCCGTTGGTGGTGGCTCCAAGCGAGGGGTGGTGTCCGCAGCAAGCTATGAAGCACGAAAATTTGGTGTGAGAAGTGCCATGGCAGGCAGTATTGCAGCAAGAAATTGTCCCGAGCTCATATTCGTAAAACCCCGTTTTGACCGCTATAAAGAGGTTTCGAACCAGGTCAGAAGCATTTTTTTTGAATATACCGATTTGGTAGAGCCCCTTTCCTTGGACGAGGCCTATCTTGATGTCACCGAGAATAAAAAAGGGAATCCCTCCGCTACCTTGATCGCTAAGGAAATCCGTCAAAAAATCTTTGAAAAAACCGGGCTGACGGCCTCAGCAGGAATTTCCATAAACAAATTTATCGCCAAAGTGGCCAGCGATTACAACAAACCCAACGGACAGAAAACCGTAAACCCCGAAGAGGTAATCGAGTTTTTGGAAAACCTGGACATTCGGAAGTTTTATGGCGTGGGAAAGGTAACAGCAGAAAAAATGTACCGCTTGGGAATATTCACGGGCAAGGACCTTAAAGAAAAGTCATTGGAGTTCCTGGACCAGCATTTTGGGAAAAGTGGAGGTCACTATTTTAATGTAGTAAGGGGAATTCATCTCAGTGCCGTAAAGCCGCACCGTATTCCGAAATCTGTTGGGGCGGAACGTACTTTTTTTGAAAACCTGAGCAGTGAAATCTTCATGCTGGAAAAATTGGAGAACATTGCCGGCGAACTGGAAAGAAGGCTCCAAAAATCCAAAATTGCCGGAAAAACGGTCACCTTGAAAATTAAATACAGTGATTTTACCTTGCAGACCCGGAGCAAGACCCTTCCCTATTTTATTGCCAGTAAGGATTTGATATTGGAAACCGCCAAAGAGCTTTTGTATCAATCCACTTTGGAAAATTCGGTTCGATTGCTGGGTATTTCCTTGGCCAATCTCAACACGGAAAAAGAGAAAAAGACCGAAGAGAAAGAATCGTTGCTCGTTCAGCTCAAGTTTGATTTTTAAAAAAAAAGCCCCCCTTTCGGGAGGCTTTTTTATTTAATTCTTGATATCCGTTTCCATTGGTTTTACCGCTGGTTTTTTGGGGTTTCCGTCGGCATCTATCTCGACAATATTATCAAATCCAAGCTCATCCAATTTATCGATGATCTCTGCACGATCACCTACCATAAACCAGTTCACTTTTCCGGGCTGTACTACATCATTGCTCACTTTTCTAATATCATCCACAGAAAGGTTTCTCACGTTCTGATCGTACTTTTGATAGTAATCGTCCGGCAAACTGTAACGGATCAAACTCCTTACCGAGCTGTTTACCGAACTATTGGTTTCCCATTGCCCGGGAAGCTTCAATACCTGATTGGTCTTCACTTTCTCCAGTTCTTCGCCGGTTGCAGGCCGTGTAGAGGTGAATTCGGATATTTCCTTTCTGATCTCGGTCACGGACTCCGCTGTTTTATCGGTCTGTACCGGTGCATAAACAATGAATGGGCGTTCTTCTTTGGAACCCAGCACAAATCCACCCGCTCCGTAGGACCAGTGTTTGTCTTCCCTCAAATTCATATTGATTCGCGACGTAAAATCTCCTCCAAGGATATTCACCATTTGCTCCAGTGCAATTTCGTTGACCCCTCCGTACTTTTCGGTTAAATGCCCGGCCAAAATCACGGATTGTTGGGATTCTGGTCGGTTCATTAAATAAAGCGTGTTCTTGGAACCGGTCTTGGGCTCGTTGAAAGCAATGGTAGGAACATCACCTTTCTTCCATTTGCCCAATGTCTTTTCCAATTTGGATTTCAATTCGCTCATTTCCACATCACCGGTCACTATTAATGTGGAATTGTTCGGCTTGAACCATGTGTTATAGAAGTCAACTACATCGTCCCTTGTCAAGTTCGAAACGGAGTCTTCATATCCCGTGCCCGTGTATGGGCTACTGTAGGGATGGTCCTCTCCATAAAGATATTTGTTCATGACCCGTAAGGCCATGGTAATGGGCTGTGACTTTTCTTGTTTTATATTGTTGAGTTGTTCCTTCTGTAAGCGTTCGAATTCCTTTTGGGGAAATACAGGGTTTAGCACCACGTCCATGAACAGGTCCAGACTGGCGTCCAAGCTTGGTTTTAATGTGCTCATATATACGTTGGATTCATCTTGACTGGAAAAAGTACTTAAAGAGGCACCCAAGAGCTGCAATTGCTCGTTTATTTCCAGAGAAGTTTTGTCCTTTGTTCCCTCGTCCATTAGGTTCATGGCCAAATTTGCCGTACCTGGGCTGGACAAATAATCGGTTTTATACCCCGCATCTGCCACTAGGTTGATGATTACCGTTGGAACGCCCTTCCGTTGAGCTAACACCACATTGAGCCCATTGGATAGTTCCATACGTTGTAATTCGGGGAATTTTGAACTTTTTGGAGCCCCAAGTTCCGGCAATTTGCTTCTATCCACCGAAGATTCTACGACATCATATTCGGGAAAGGGTCGGCAGATCAAAACATGTTTGCCTTTTGTCAGCCATTTTTCTGCGGTCCTTCTAAGGTCTTCGGCCGTGGCATCTTCAACATACTTTAATTGTGTTTTGTAGTATGATGCATCACCATGATAGGTTTGGTTAGAGGCAAGAATATCGGATACCCCTCCAAATCCACCGATTCGTTCCATACCTTTAATGAAATTAGCAAAGTAATTGGCTTTTACCCTTTTCAGTTCTTCCTCTGTAGGTCCTTCCTTGATAAATCTCTCGATTTCGGCCTCGAGCTCTTTTTCCAATTTTGCAGCATCCTCTGCTTGCTTCACATTTAACCAAGTGATAAACTGACTTGCTATTTCGCTTGATGATTGAAAAGAGACCGCGGCACTGGCCGATTGGTCTTGATAGATGAATTTTTGATACAACCTGGAGTTTTTTCCACTCGTCAAGATGGCGGAGATCAAATCAAAGTGAAGGTCTTCCCTTGATCCAAACGGAGGTGTGTTCCAAGCGAACAATACTCTGGTCTCCGGAACACGGTCTTGGTATTCTTGACGGGAATCATAAATCTTGTTGGGGATGTTTACCTCTTGTCGTTCCACTGTCGGTCCCGCAGGGATATCCCCAAAGTATTTGATCACTTTTTGATACACTTCTTCGGCATCAATGTCCCCTGCCACGGCAACCACCGCATTGGCGGCACCATAATAGGATTTGAACCACTCTTGCACATCTTCCAAAGAGGCAGCGTTCAAATCTTCCATTTCTCCGATCACGGTCCAGGAATATGGATGCCCTTTCGGATACATGGCCTTGGTCAAATAATCCCATTGCATACCATAAGGTTGGTTTTCGCCTTGCCTTTTTTCATTTTGAACAACCCCACGTTGCTCATCCAGTTTTTCTTGGTCGATCGCTCCCAACAAATGCCCCATTCTGTCAGATTCCAAAAACAAAACTTGATCTAAGGCAGAAACAGGTACATTTTGAAAGTAGTTGGTTCGGTCCGTATTGGTTGTTCCGTTCAAATCGGTGCCCCCAATACTCTCCAATGCCTGGAAATAATCGGTGTTGTAATTTTCACTTCCGTTGAACATTAAATGTTCGAACAAATGGGCAAAGCCGCTTTTTCCAGGTTTTTCATTTTTGGACCCTACGTGGTACCAAACGTTCACCGCGGCAATTGGTGCTTTGTGATCCTCATGGACCAAAAGCGTGAGCCCATTTTTTAAGGTGTAGGTTTTGTAATCGATGTCAATGTCATCGGCTTTGAACTGAAATCCTTGTCCAAAACCCATGGAACAGGACAAAAGGCCCACAATAGAGGCCAGAAGTAATTTTTTCATTTCTGTTGTTTTTAGTTATTTGATCGATAAATTTGATACACAAGATAGGAAAATGTTTACAATGAACACTATGCTAGACTGTTAGCATTTATCTTAAAAACTATAGAATGTAATATTTGTTTGTTTAAACCAGAATAATAGTTGATAGTTGGGGCTAGGTTTACATATTTTCTTTATTAATTTGTAGAACCATCGACCACCATTAACTACATTTTACTCAATTTATGCAACGAAATGAATTGCACGAGCACATTATATCTTCAGCGGGAGATCTTTTCTATTCGCAGGGATATAATTCAACGGGGGTCAACGAGATCATTGCCAAATGTGACATAGCAAAAGCTACGCTCTATAGCCATTTTAAGTCCAAAGAAGATATTTGTATTGCCTATCTGAATCAGCGCCACAGTGGCTTTATGAGGAGCCTTAAGGGCTATGTAAAGGACAGGGAGCTTGGAAAAACCCAGCTTTTGGCCATTTTTGACCTGTTGCGGGATATGTACCTTGAGGAAAATTTTCAGGGTTGTTGGGGTCTCAAGACCCTTGGCGAGCTTTCCCCCGATCAAACTGCCATTCTGAAGGTAATTCAACAGCAAAAAAAGGAACTGCTCTTGTATCTGGGAGAGATTGTAGGCGATAATATATCCAATTTATCCAAAGCGGAAACGGAAAAAATTTCGGGCGGGCTCTACCTTTTGTATGAAAGTGCGGTTACCGAGAGTCATCTGTTCAAAAACGACTGGCCTATTTTTATGGCCAAAAGTATTGCCACTTCTATATTAGCTGACATGGAGCTAAAATAAAAAAGGCGTGTAATACACGCCTTTTTGAAGTTGTTTTTATACGCTTTTAAAAATTACAGCTCTCTATCTCTGTTACCCTCAAGGTGTTTACCATACCTTTTTCCTTGATGGGCATAGCGGCCAAGCTCACAAGCATGTCGCCTACTTCCAAGAAACCTTTTTTACATGCTATCTGGTTTACATCCTCAATGGTCTGGTCGGTCGACACAAACTTGTCGTAGTAAAATGCTTTTACTCCCCATAAAAGATTCAATTGGGTCAATATTCTTTTGTTCGATGTAAACACAAGGATATGTGCGGCCGGTCTCCAAGCGGAAATCTGGAAAGCCGTGTATCCACTATTGGTCAACGTGGAAATCGCCTTTGCGGAGATTTCGTTTGCCATCAGCGCAGCATGGTAACAAACCGATTTGGTAATATATCTTTTGGTACGTATGTGCGGTGGGGTTTGCGGTACCTTGATCAAACTGGAACTCTCGACACTTGAAACAATACTTGCCATTTTCTCGATAACCTGCACCGGATAATTACCAACTGATGTTTCTCCCGAAAGCATTACGGCATCGGCCCCGTCCATTACGGAGTTGGCAACGTCGTTCACTTCGGCACGGGTAGGCGTTAAACTGGTAATCATGGTCTCCATCATCTGGGTGGCAATGATTACAGGTATTCTTCCCTTTTTTGCACTCAATACCAATTGTTTCTGAACCAATGGAACCTCTTGTGCCGGGATTTCTACACCTAGATCACCGCGGGCCACCATAAGTCCATCGGAAGCTTTTACAATTTCATCGATATTGTCCAATGCTTCTGGTTTCTCAATCTTTGAGATCACTGGAATTTTGTGCTCTGTATGCTGTTTTATCAAATCATGAAGATCGTACAAGTCTTGTGCATGACGTACAAACGACAATGCTATCCAATCAACATCTTGTCCGATGGCAAAAATGGCATCCTTGATATCTTTTTTTGTAAGCGCCGGTAAGGAAATGCTGGTGTTTGGAAGGTTTACCCCTTTTTTGGATTTAAGAGGTCCTCCTTGGATTACTTTAGCAACTACCTCGTTTTCTCCATTGGTAGATTTTACTTCAAAAATAAGCTTGCCATCGTCCAAAAGAATACGCTCCCCGGCTTTAACATCTTTGGGGAAGTTCTTGTAGTTCATGTAGACCCTTTCGGCCGTGCCCTCAAAAGGCTCTCCCGTAACAAAGGTGACCTCGTCACCAGGGGAAACTACGGCTTCGCCGCCCATTACCCCAACTCGTAGTTTGGGGCCTTGTAGGTCGGCAAGTATGGCTATATTGACTTCCAATTCCTCATTAAGTTCCCTTATCATTTTAATTCGCTCGGCAACATCTTCGTAGGCTGCATGGGAAAAGTTTATTCTAAAAACATCCACTCCTGCTAGGATCATTTCCCTTAGGGTCTCCTTTGTACTGGTGGCAGGCCCAAGGGTTGCTACAATTTTAGTCTTCTTTCTAGTTGGCATTTTTAAAAGATTAAATTTCTTTTTGATTTTAAATTCTGTGCATCCAAAGGATATGCTGTTATCACTTTGGCTATTGTGTTGATTGATTTGATCTTTTTGAGAAACAACGCTTCATCTATCGTATCTACCTTTAAAAAATAATCTACTTCTTTTCGTTCTTTCACCAAATAGTCTGTTCTTCGGGAAACATTGTTATCAAATAACCCCAATGAAGGCATTTCTTCCTCAACTTCGCACTTATTGGAAATCAGCGTCCAATACATCTCGCTCATCTCATCGTCCCAATCAAACACCGAAAAAGACATTTTTCCATCTAACCGAAGGTCTTTTTTCATCCGTTTTAGATACAGTCCACAACTGGAATTTATGGCATAGGTGATGGCATAATCTTCCAAATTACTGTGAATGGCGATGAGCGAAAAACTTTCATCGTACAAGTCCGCCGATATCTTATGCGTCGTTAATATGCCCATAACACGAACCGTAAATATAGGCTTAATCCAATTGAATGCCTAGTCTATACAAAACAATACACTTATAAATCAAGCGAAAACGTTTGAGTTTACCATTATTTAAACTTACTTGTTATCTATCCTGCTTTGTAGTGCAAAATAGGCTCTCTTGGATGCTTTTTCCTCTGCTTTTTTCTTGGATGTGGCCCTTGCTTTGGCGAGCATTCTATCTCCTATGGTCAGCTTTACCGCAAAGTGTTTGAGCTCATCCTTTCCAGTGTCCTCGTAAACATTGTAATTAAAGGGCTTCTTTTCTTTTTGGCACCATTCTATCACCAAGCTTTTATAGCTTATTACCTTGCCCTCTAGCTGTTCTATATCGACATAGGGCTCAATTACCCTTTCGTTGATGAATTTTTCGCAGTAATTGTAACCTCTATCCAAATAAATGGCCCCAACTAGTGCCTCGAAAACATTTCCATGTATATTATCCCCAAAATGTGCCTTGGGAATCCTGCTCTCAACATACTTAAGTAGACCGAGGTCCTTTCCCAATTCGTTCAAGTGCTTTCGGCTGACTACCTTGGAGCGCATCTTGGTAAGATAGCCCTCGTCACCTTCGGGCACTTCGTTGTACAGATGTTTTGAAATAATGGTCCCCAACATCGAGTCTCCCAGAAATTCCAATCGCTCGTAGTTCACCGGATTGCCCTCATTGTCCTTTTTGTTCATAGAACGATGCAGGAACGCTGTTTTATAGATTTCCAGACTCTTGGGTTTAAATCCAAGTATTCTTTTCATTCCCAAAAAAAAATCCCCATCCGAGCTTGGATGGGAATTGAATATTTTGGAAGTAAGTTTCATGTTACAAAACTACCCTATTTTTTTGAATAGTACGCAAGCATTGTGTCCGCCAAAGCCAAATGTATTGCTCATGGCAACTTTCACTTCACGTTCCTGAGCCTTGTTCAAGGTCAGGTTAAGGGACGGGTCTATTTGCTCGTCCACCACACTATGATTAATGGTCGGGGGCACTAAATTGTGCTCCATTGCCAAAATTGACGCAATGGCTTCAATAGCTCCGGCCGCGCCCAACAAGTGTCCTGTCATGGACTTGGTGGAGTTGATGTTGATGTCTTTGGCATGGTCTCCGAACACCTTGGAAATAGCTTTAAGCTCGGCCACATCCCCCAGTGGTGTAGAGGTCCCGTGTGTATTGATTGCATCAACGTCCTCAGGTTTTAGGCCTGCATTCATCAAGCAGTTTTCCATCACTTTTATCACTCCGATGCCTTCTGGATGAGGGGCGGTCATATGATAGGCATCACTTGACAATCCTCCTCCTAAAACCTCGGCATATATTTTAGCTCCACGAGCTTTCGCGTGCTCATATTCTTCAAGAATCAAGGCTCCACCTCCTTCTCCGAGCACAAATCCGTCGCGGGTTGCATCGAATGGTCTGGAAGCGGTTTCTGGACTTTCATTTCTGGTAGATAACGCGTGCATGGCATTGAATCCACCCATACCGGCAATGGTAACGGCGGCTTCACTACCTCCGGTCACGATCACATCGCAGTGGCCAAGTCTAATATAGTTCAGTGCATCGATCATGGCATTTGCCGATGATGCACAAGCAGATACCGTAGTATAGTTGGGTCCCATAAATCCATGTTTAATGGAAATATTGCCCGGTGCTATATCTGCGATCATTTTAGGAATAAAGAAGGGATTGAAGCGAGGGGTACCATCTCCCTCGGCATATCCTATTACTTCATTCTGAAAAGTTTCCAGACCACCTATTCCGGCCCCCCATACAACACCTACCCTAAACTTGTCAACAACGTTCAAGTCTATTCCCGAGTCCGCAATGGCTTCGTCGGAAGAGACCAAGGCATATTGGGCGAACCTATCCAACTTTCTTGCCTCTTTTCTATCAAAGAAGTCGTTTGGATCATATCCTTTAAGCTCACAAGCAAACTTTGTCTTAAATTTTTCGGTATCGAAATACGTAATGGGGGCAGAACCGCTCTTACCAGTCCGTAGTCCTTCCCAATAAGCTTCCAAATTGTTACCTATAGGGGTTAACGCTCCCATTCCGGTAACTACAACTCGCTTTAACTGCATTGAACTATTTTTTTTACCCTTTAGACCTAAATTATAAAAAAAATTATCCATGCGATAACCACCACATGGATAATTTATAATCTTTAGCGATATATCATATAATTACTTAGCTTCTTCGATGTAGCTAATGGCCTGACCAACAGTGGCAATGTTCTCTGCTTGGTCATCTGGTATTTGGATATCAAATTCTTTCTCAAACTCCATGATAAGTTCAACAGTGTCCAAGGAATCCGCTCCTAAGTCGTTGGTAAAGCTAGCTTCAGCTACAACTTCATTCTCATCTACACCTAGTTTATCAACGATGATAGCCTTTACTCTTGATGCAATGTCTGACATAATTATTGTGGTTTTAAAAATTTAAATCGTTGGCAAAAATATAAAACTTTGGATTAAATACACTATTTGTCGATAAAATGTGATGCAAAATAAACATCTTAAAATAGTGTACCTTACTTTAGCCGACGTAATTTAGTCCAAAAACCTATCAATTCCTAACGAATGAAACGAATTGTAATCTTCGCATCGGGCAGTGGGTCCAATGCAGAAAATATTATATCATTTTTTCGTGAAAAACCAGAGGTAAACGTTGCTGCAGTGCTTACCAACAAACAAACGGCAACAGTTCTTGACCGCTGCGAAAGGTTGAATGTACCTGCATTTTATTTTAATAAGACCGCCTTTAGGGATTCGGATGCGGTTGTACATCTTTTGCAGGGACTCAACATAGATTTAATTGTACTTGCCGGCTTTCTTTGGAAGATTCCCTCCAACCTCATCGAGGCATTTCCGGATAAAATCATCAATATTCACCCCGCCCTGTTGCCCAAATACGGAGGAAAGGGAATGTACGGGGACAGGGTCCATCAAGCCGTAAAAGAAAACAAGGAATCCGAAACGGGCATCACCATACATTATGTAAACGAAAATTATGATGAGGGAGCCATCATCTTTCAAGCTAAAACCGGTGTTATTCCTTCGGACGATGCAAGTTCCATTGCCCAAAAAGTGCATCAACTCGAATATGAACATTTCCCGAAAGTGATAGAAAAACTATTGTCCTGATGGCCAAAAAGAAAAAATTTTATGTAGTGTGGCAGGGTAAGCACCCTGGAATTTTTGAGTCTTGGAAAGATTGTAAAGCCCAGATTGAGGGATATAAAGGTGCCCAATACAAATCGTTCGCCACATTTGAGGAAGCCAAAAAGGCCTACAATGGGAATTATCAGGACTATAAGGGAAAATCCAAGGGAAAAAGCGAACTTTCCCCGGAAGAACTCCTTAAAATAGGAGATCCCAATTACAATTCCATTGCCGTAGACGCGGCATCCAGTGGAAACCCTGGCAGAATGGAGTATCGCGGTGTGGACACCAAAACCAAAAAGGTGCTTTTTCATCAAGGTCCCTTCGAGCAGGGAACCAGCAATGTCGGGGAATTCTTGGCATTGGTCCATGGTCTTGCTTTTTTGCAGCAAAAGAAAAGTGACCGTATCCTGTATTCCGATTCGAGGATTGCCATAGGTTGGGTACGGAAGAAAAAATGTGGTACCAAATTGAACAAAACGGCCAAAAACGCACAGCTTTTTGGTTTAATCGCACGGGCCGAAGAATGGCTCAAAAAAAATCGGTTCAACACCCCGATCGTAAAGTGGGAGACCAAGGCATGGGGCGAAATCCCTGCCGATTTTGGCAGAAAATAAACCTTTGCACGAACAAAGAAGCCATTATTTGATAATTGGAACATCCATACCGTATATTTGCACCAAAAATTAGGGAATGGGCAAATTACTGATCGTGGGAACCATGGCTTTTGATGCCATTGAAACACCGTTCGGGAAAACAGGAAAAATATTGGGGGGCGCCGGCACCTTTATCGGTTTGGCAGCTTCGCAATTTAAAATAGATTCCGCGATTGTATCCGTAGTGGGAGATGATTTTCCACAATCTTACATGGATATCTTAAAAAACAAGAACATAGACCTTTCAGGTGTTGAAGTAGTGAAAGGAGGCAAAACCTTCTTTTGGAAAGGAAAGTACCATAACGACCTAAGTTCCAGGGATACTTTAGCCACAGAATTGAATACATTGGCGGACTTTAACCCCATTGTTCCCAAGGATTATACCGATGCCGATATCGTAATGCTCGGTAACCTTCATCCTAATATCCAACTGAGTGTAATTAATCAGATGGAAAAACGACCAAAGCTAATAGTTTTGGATACCATGAACTTTTGGATGGACAATAGTTGGGATGAATTGATGACGGTGATTTCAAGAATCGACGTCATTACCATTAATGATGAAGAGGCGAGACAGATGACCAATGAATATTCCTTGGTCAAGGCCGCCGCAAAGATTCAGGAAATGGGCCCCAAATATGTGGTCATCAAAAAGGGCGAGCACGGTGCGCTTTTGTTCCACAAGGACAATATTTTCTTTGCCCCTGCACTGCCCTTGGAGGAAGTTTTTGACCCTACCGGTGCCGGAGACACCTTTGCAGGTGGCTTTGCCGGGTATTTGACCGAGTCGGAAAACATTTCTTTTGAGAGTATGAAAAATGCCATAATCCATGGTTCCAACTTGGCATCGTTCTGTGTGGAAAAATTTGGCACGGATCGGATGGTCGATTTAAAAAAGAGCGAGGTCGAGGCCCGCTTGTTACAATTTAGAGAGTTGACGCAGTTCAATATAGAATTAACATAATGTTTGCCCTGAAAGTTTCGGGGCTTTTTTATTTGTATTGTTATGAGTGATCCCATTAAGCACGAATGCGGAATATCATTGATCCGTTTGCTTAAACCCCTGGAGTACTACAAAGAAAAGTACGGTACGGCTTTTTACGGCGTAAACAAGATGTACCTAATGATGGAGAAGCAGCACAACCGAGGACAAGATGGTGCCGGTTTTGCAAGTATAAAAATGGACATGCAGCCCGGTGAGCGCTACATGAGCCGTGTAAGGTCGGCAGAACAGCAACCCATTCAGGATATTTTTGCCCAGATCAACAACCGTATCAATACGGCATTGACTGAAAACCCGGAACGCGAGAACGATGTTGACTGGCAAAAAAAGAACATACCTTATATTGGCGAACTTTTAATGGGGCATGTTCGCTATGGCACCTTCGGAAAGAACAGCATCGAGAGCGTTCATCCCTTTTTAAGGCAGAACAACTGGATGCACCGTAACCTTATTGTCGCCGGAAACTTCAACATGACCAATGTGGATGAACTCTTCGGCAATTTGGTGGAACTGGGACAGCATCCCAAGGAAAAGGCCGACACGGTTACCGTAATGGAAAAAATCGGTCACTTTTTGGATGATGCCGTAGCCAAGCTTTACAAGCAGATCAAAAAAGAAGGATATACGAAAAGGGAAGCCTCCGCATTGATAGCCGAGCGCTTGAACGTGGCCAAAATTCTGAGAAAAGCTTCAAAAAACTGGGACGGTGGATACGCTATGAGCGGACTTATCGGACACGGTGATGCCTTTGTAATGCGTGACCCTGCCGGTATTCGACCAGCTTATTACTACCAAGATGATGAAGTGGTGGTCGTGGCATCGGAACGTCCGGTGATACAAACCGTGTTCAATGTTAATTTTGATGATGTACACGAACTGGACCCCGGACATGCCGTAATCGTGAAGAAGAGCGGTTCCATGGCCTTAAAGAAAATCTTGGAGCCGACCGAACGCAAAGCCTGTTCATTTGAGCGCATTTATTTCTCAAGAGGCAGTGACAAGGAAATCTATCAGGAAAGAAAAAAACTGGGGAAACTTGTGTTCCCAGAAATATTGAAGTCCATTGACAACGATTTGGAGAACACCGTTTTCTCCTATATCCCCAACACGGCGGAGACATCGTTCTTTGGAATGGTGAAAGAGGCCCAGAATTACCTCAACAAGAAAAAGGAGGAACAAATTTTGGCTCTGGGCTCCAAGATGACCGCAGAGGAACTTCATAAGATATTGAATATTCGTCCCCGTATTGAAAAAGTGGCCATTAAGGATGCCAAACTGCGAACTTTTATCACCCAAGACAGTAGCAGGGACGATTTGGTGACCCACGTTTATGATATTTCGTACGGTTCCGTAAAACCCACGGACAATCTGGTGATTATTGATGATAGTATTGTTCGGGGAACTACCTTAAAACGAAGCATCCTTAAAATTCTGGACAGGTTATCTCCCAAGAAAATAGTTGTAGTCTCCTCTGCTCCACAAATTCGATATCCGGACTGTTACGGGATCGATATGGCCCGATTGGAGGATTTTGTAGCGTTTAGGGCAGCGCTTGCGCTCCATGAAGAGCACGGCACATCGCATAAAATAAAGGAGATTTATGAAAAGTGTCTCACACAGACCAATCCTTCCAATAAAAATGCGGTGAACTATGTCCAGGAGTTTTATGCCCCGTTCAGTGCTAAACAGATTTCACGTAAAATTGGCGAAATCTTAAGTCCGGAAGGCATCAATGCAGAAGTTGAGATCATATATCAAACTATTGAAGGCCTCCACAGTGCCTGCCCTAAAAATCTAGGGGATTGGTATTTCACTGGAAACTATCCAACCCCGGGCGGCAACAGGGTGGTAAACAAGGCGTTCGTCAACTTTTTTGAGGGCAAAAAAGAGAGGGCATATTAGATTGGAGCACGATAAAATTGCACATTACCGTGCATTTTATCGATGAAACTAGCAGAATAGCGGGTTTTTATACAAACAGAAACCCACAAACCTACTTTAGTACTTGCCATAGCATAAGTAGGTTAAGTTCATGGTAAGATTTGGGGCAAAAAAGGTGGAAGCTATTCCACCTTTTTTATTTTCCGCACTTCCCAAAACGTTCTGGTTTCCCTTTGTTTTCTTGACATTTATCAATAATCGGGCCCTGTTGAACACTTCAACTGATTAAAGGGAGTTTCATCTAAAAGCTTGGGCACAAAAACAACACTTGGCTTACTTTTGGAGAACCATAGCATAAGTAGGTTAAGTTCATGGTAAGATTTGGGGAAAGAAGCCGGAGCATGCTCCGGCTTCTTTATGTTTGACTACCAAGGTTTTATCCATTTTATCGACGAACTGCACGTTTTCTTTTTCTTCCAAAAAGCAAAATATTTTTTAAAACCCTTTGTTATTTTACACAATACCAGTATTTTAGTCTCGCCATAGCATAAGTAGGTTAAGTTTATGGTAAGATTTGGGACGAAAAGGGTGAGGGCTTCCTCACCCTTTTCTATTTTAAAAAATTGAACACAAAAAAAGCCGTGCACTAAGTGCACGGCTTTTTTAATTATTAATCAACTAGTTCTTATTTGCTAGCTGCATAGTTTTCGGAAACTTTGTCCCAATTGATCACATTAAAAAATGCTGAAATGTAATCTGGTCTCAAGTTTTGGTAGTTTAGATAGTAAGCATGTTCCCATACATCCAATCCCAAAATTGGGTAACCACCACAACCTACTCCCGGCATAATGGGGTTGTCTTGGTTTGGAGTAGAGCAAATTTCCAATTTCCCGCCTTTGTGCACGCACAACCAGGCCCAACCTGATCCAAATTGGGTTGCGGCCGCTGAAGAAAATTTCTCTTTAAAAGCGTCAAAAGAACCAAAGGCGGCATCAATTGCAGAAGCCAACTCACCTGATGGTTTTCCACCACCGTTGGGCGACATTACTTCCCAAAAAAGACTGTGGTTGAAAAATCCACCTCCATTGTTTCTAACGGCACTGTTGGACATGTCCAATCCTTTCAAGATCTCAACGATTCCTTTTCCTGCCAAATCGGTTCCTTCAATAGCTCCGTTCAACTTGGTTGTGTAGCCATTGTGGTGCTTGGTATGATGGATTTCCATCGTTCTTGCATCTATATGAGGTTCCAATGCATCGTATGCATACGGTAATTTTGGTAATTCAAAAGCCATAATATTCTGTTTTTTTAGGTTATTAATTCTTTTATGTAAAAATACGATTTTAACATTTATATTCCCCTAAAACCATGTTAACATCAGGCAAGTAATCCTTATTTTGCAGGAAAAAGTCGTTTGGAGGACACCAATTTTAAAATATTCAGTGCTTCGGCCGGTTCGGGCAAAACCTATTCCCTTGCAAAAGCATATCTCAAATTACTGCTTTCCAACAATTCTGCCGTAAAGTTCAGACAGATTTTGGCCATTACCTTTACCAATAAGGCAGTGGACGAAATGAAGACCCGAATTTTGGACAACCTCTACGCCTTTGGTCAGGATCAGGTTCCCGAAAAGCAAGAGAGCCTGTTCCAATCCCTTTGTGTTGAACTTTCCTTGACCGAAGAGCAATTGCGGCAACGGTCCCAACTCATTTTAAAACGGATTCTCCACAACTATTCCTTTTTTGAGATTTCGACCATTGACAAGTTCAACCATAAGATCATTAAAACATTTGCCCGCGATCTACACCTATCACAAAATTTTGAGGTAGAACTCAATCTCGACCTGTTGCTGGAAGAAGCCGTGGGAAGACTTTTGGAACGTGCGGGCAACGACGAAAAGCTTACCGAAGTCCTGATTGCCTTTTCCCTCGAAAAAATAGATGATGACAAAAGTTGGAACATCACCTACGACCTTATCGAAATAGGTAAACTGCTGTTCCAAGAAAACCATTCCGCACACATAGATCCTTTACGTGATAAATCCATCGGGGATTTTCAAAAGATCCAAGAACGGATTGCATCAGAAGGCAAGTCCATTGAGGAAAAGGTAAAACAATTGGCCCAAACTGTGCTTCAAGAAATAGAGAACCATGGGTTTGATTTCACCGATTTCCCCAGACAAACCTTGCCCAATCATTTTAAAAAAATGGTGGATGGAGAACTCGACCCAAAAAAATTGTACACTGCCAAAACTTTGGAGCCCAATCTGGTCGAGGGAAAATTGCTGAAGGCAAACGACAAAAGAGATGTTACCCAATTGGCCGTGGCCCTTTTGGAAAGTTACCTCATCATAAAAAGACTTGTGTATCGGCACAGTTATCTCCTAAACATGTATGGCAACATTGTGCCCATGACGGTCTTGAACGAAATTGCCAAGGAGATCAAGAACATTGAGCTGGATAGGGACATCATTCCCATTTCCTCCCTAAATGCGATTCTGTCCAGGGAAATCAAGAACCAACCCGTACCGTTCATTTATGAACGGATGGGCGAAAAATACCGCCATTATTTTGTAGACGAGTTCCAGGACACTTCCAAAATGCAATGGGAGAACTTGGTCCCCCTTATCGGCAATGCTTTGGAAAGCGAGGACGAAAAGCACGAACGGGGATCTCTTTTTTTGGTAGGCGATGTAAAACAGGCGATTTATCGTTGGCGGGGGGGACGAGCGGAGCAATTCCTCAATTTGATCAATAAAAAATCGCATCCGTTCGTGGTGGAACCTAGCATATATTCCTTGGACACGAACTGGAGAAGCTATGATGAAATCGTGGACTTCAACAACAGCTTTTTCACCAAAATGGCCCCTGTGCTGGGCAACGAGGATTATCGCAATCTCTTTTTGAACGACTCCCATCAAAAAACAAACAACAAACCTGGAGGATATATTCAAATGTCCTTTTTGGATGCGGATATGGAGGACAAGGATGATGTTTATTGCGAAGAAACCTTCAAGTCCATCCAACACATTGTTTCGGAAAATCATGCTTATTCGGACATCTGCGTGTTGGTGCGCGACAATAAAAAAGGGATGTTACTGGCGGACTTTTTGGCACAGCGGAACATTCCCATTATTTCTTCGGATGCACTGTTGTTGGCAAAGAATGAGAAGGTCATTTTTTTGATATCCATCCTCCGAATTTTTGAAAATGCAAAAGATAGAGAGGCTGCATACCATATACTAATGTATCTATCCCCTGATGAAAACGGCAAGCATACCTTCATCAGCAATAATCTTGAGGATATTGAGGCGTTCTTGATGGCCGAGTATAACTTCAACATTACTACATTAAAAGGGGAGCCTGTCCTGAGCATTTTGGAAACCGCCATTGTACAGTTTGAGCTTTATCAAGGTTCTGTGGCACATATTTCGTTTTTGATGGATGAAGTGCTCGATTTGGAAAAAAGAGAGGGACCCAGCGTATACGCTTTCCTTAATTATTGGGAGGTAAAAAAAGAATCCCTGTCCATTGCCGCGCCAGATGGGGTGGATGCCGTAAAGATCATGACGATTCACAAGGCCAAAGGACTTGAATTCCCATTTGTGATCTTCCCTTTTGCCAACGCCATTCTGGACGACAAACGGAAGAAGAAAAAGACCTGGGTGCCCGCTACCACAGATGATAACGCTTTGGGACTGGAAGAGTTCTTGATCAACAACAATAAGGATATGTTGGAATACAACGAGGTGGCCCATCAAAAATATGTGGCCGAAGAACAAAAAACCTTATTGGATTCCATGAACGTGCTCTACGTGGCCCTCACACGTCCCGTAAAAGGGCTCTATGTCGTTACTGAATCCAGCAAAAAAGAGGTCGCCTCCGTTGAAGCTGCTTCATCCTACTCCGACCTTTTTCAATTGTATGTGAAGCAGGCCAATATTCCCGAAAAGGAAAGTGGCGTTTATACGATAGGAACATTTCCGTCCAAAGAAATAGTGGAATCTTCTTCGGAATCGACCGAAAACCACATCCGTTACGTGACCCGACCTAAAGATGATACTGGCTTTACGATTTCCACCAAATCGGGCCGTTTATGGGACGATGAGCGCTTGGAGGCCATCGAAATGGGGAATGTGATTCACTTTGCCTTGAGCCAGATTGAAACAATAAATGATGTTGATGCTGTTTTGGAACGCTTGGAGATAGAGGGACATTTTCCAAAAGAAGCGGCAGGCGACATCAAACAAAAAATAATGGCCGTTGTGAACCATCCGAAGTTGAAAGATTTGTTCTTGGACGACCTTCACGTTTTTAATGAAAGGGAAATCTTGACAACCGATGGGCTTTCCCTTCGTCCGGACAGAATCGTTATCTCTGAAAACGAGGCGACCATCATTGATTACAAAACAGGAAAACCATCGCCCAAGCACAAGGAGCAGATTGCCAACTACGCCGATATTTTAAGAGATATGGACTTTACGATCAAACAATCCATTATTGTTTATATTGACCAAGAAATAGACCCTATTTTTGTATAAAGCTAATTAAAGATATGTACGGAAAAATAAAAGAACATTTGGCCAAAGAATTGAAGGAAATCGAAGAAGCCGGCCTATTTAAAAAAGAACGGATCATTACCTCTCCGCAAGATGCTGTGATAAAAATCTCCACAGGCGAGGAAGTCATCAATTTTTGTGCGAACAATTATTTGGGGCTTTCCTCCCATCCAGATGTTATCCAAGCCGCCAAGGACGCGATGGACACCCACGGTTTTGGAATGTCATCGGTACGCTTTATTTGCGGAACTCAGGACATCCACAAAGAACTGGAACAAAAAATCGCCGATTTCTATGGCACGGAGGATACCATATTATATGCCGCTGCTTTTGATGCCAATGGAGGCGTATTCGAGCCTTTGCTCACCGCTGAGGACGCCATTATCTCCGATTCGTTGAACCATGCGTCGATTATTGATGGGGTACGCCTGTGCAAGGCCATGAGGTACCGCTACACCAATAACGACATGGCCGATTTGGAAGAAAAGCTGAAACAAAGTAATGCCGATGGTGCCCGTTTTAAAATAATCGTGACCGATGGGGTGTTCTCCATGGACGGTTTGTTGGCCCCGTTGGACAAAATATGTGACCTAGCGGAAAAATATGACGCCATGGTGATGATAGATGAATGCCACGCCGCAGGATTTATCGGGGAAACAGGTCGCGGTACCTTGGAAGAAAAAGGTGTTTTGGACCGAATCGACATTATCACTGGAACTCTGGGCAAGGCCTTGGGCGGTGCCATGGGCGGTTATACCACGGGCAAAAAAGAAATCATCGAGATGCTGCGCCAGCGCTCCAGGCCCTATCTGTTCTCCAATTCTTTAGCTCCCGCCATTGTTGGGGCATCCATCAAGGTTTTTGAGATGTTGGATACCGATACCACACTAAGAGATAAGCTCCAAAGCAACACGGAATACTTCAAAAAAGGAATGAAAGAAGCTGGATTCGATATTATTGACGGCGATTCGGCGATTGTTCCGGTAATGTTGTACGATGCCAAACTTTCCCAAGACATGGCCGATATGCTTTTAAAAGAGGGCATCTATGTAATCGGCTTCTTTTATCCTGTTGTCCCCAAAGACAAGGCCAGGATAAGGGTACAGCTCTCCGCAGCCCATGAAAAAGAGCATTTGGACCATGCAATTAATGCTTTTATTAAGGTAGGAAAGTCGTTAAAGGTTATCTAAATTCGACGAAATGCAACAATTCTGACAGCAAATGAGTCAAAAAAAAAGAAATTTAGATTTTGTTAATAAGTCTTAACAACTTACATTTGCTGCTGATAAACACTTAAACTTAAAATTTTGAGCATGAAACATCTTAGCAAATTATTGGTTGTTGCTCTTGTATTTGTAGGGATCAACAGCATACAAGCGCAAGACGAAAATAATCCCTGGCAAGTTAGCATTGGGGTGAATGCGATAGACACTTATCCTACTAACGACGAGAACAATCCTTTTTCCAGTACAACATTGTTCGATGAGTACTTTAATGTATCCGATCACTGGAACATTTTGCCTTCCGTTTCTTATGTAGCCGTTTCCAAGTATGTTGGTGATGGTTTCTCTGTTGGAGCAAGAGGTTCCTTGAACAGAATCGAAAAATTGGGAGATTTTGAAGTTGATGATCTATCTCACTATGCTATAGATGGTACTATTAAGTACAACTTCCTAAAAAACACTACCATCGATCCTTTCGTAGAAGTAGGTGGTGGTTATACTTGGGTTGACGAGATTGGTGCAGGTACCGTAAATGGTGGTGTTGGTGTTAACTTTTGGTTTTCTGATAACCTAGGTTTGACACTTCAAACACAATACAAGCACGCTTTCGAAGATTACTTGGTTAAGCATTTCCAACACTTGGCTGGTATCAGCATCAAATTTGGTGGAACTGATACAGACGGTGATGGTATCTACGACAAAGACGATGCTTGTCCAGAAGTTGCTGGTCTAGCTGCTTTCAACGGATGTCCTGATTCTGACGGTGACGGTATCGAAGATTCTAAAGATGCTTGTCCTAACGAGGCTGGTTCTAAAGAAATGAACGGATGTCCTGATTCTGATGGTGACGGTGTTGCCGATAAAGATGATGCTTGTCCTAACGAAGCTGGTCTTCCTGCTCTAGCTGGTTGTCCTGATGCTGACGGTGACGGTGTTGCCGATAAAGATGACGAGTGTCCTAACGAAGCTGGTCCTGCTGCAAACAACGGATGCCCTTGGCCTGATACTGATGGCGATGGTGTTCTTGACAAAGACGACCAATGTCCAGAAGTTGCTGGTACAGTAGCTAACAAAGGATGTCCAGAAGTAACTGAAGAAGTTCAAAAACAATTGAACGACTACGCTAGAACTATCTTGTTCGATACTGGTAAATCTTCTATCAAAGCAGAATCTACTTCTGTAATGGTTGACATTATCCAAATCTTGAACGAGTACCCAACTGCTAAATTTACAGTTGAAGGTCACACTGATAGTGTAGGTAGCGACAAATTGAACCAGAAACTTTCTGAAGAAAGAGCTAACTCTGTTAGAGATTTCTTGATCGACAAAGGAATCGATTCTTCCAGATTGAGTGCAATTGGTTACGGTGAAGAAAAACCAATCGCTACTAACAATACAAGAGCTGGTAGAGCACAAAACAGACGAGTTGAAATCAACTTGGTAAAATAATTAGAAACAAAGTTTTCTAGAAAAAGGCTCCGCAAATGCGGGGCCTTTTTTATTTTTAATCCATGCATCATACTTTCCTCGAATATGTACTGGATGACCTCCACAATAAACAGTTGGATATAACCAATTGTATTTATGTACTCCCCAGTAAAAGGTCGGGAACCTTCTTAAAAAAACATATCTCCAATAGACTGGAGAAGTATATATTCAGTCCGCAGGTATTATCCATTCAGGAGTTTATAGGAAACCTCTCCGATTTAAACCAGGCATCAAATATTGATTTGTTGCTCCTTCTTTTTAGGGTATACAAACAATCTCAAATTGACGAATCGGATGACTTTGCCTCTTTCATCAATTGGGGACAAACCTTATTACAGGACTTTAACGAAATCGATGGCTATCTTATTCCTGCCTCGGATATTCTGAATTATCTCTCCGCCATCAAAGAAATCAACCATTGGTCTGCCAGTAAAGAGAAAACAGAACTGGTCGAGAATTATTTGCAGCTCTGGAAGAATCTTGAAACCATCTACAACAATTTTTATGAAGCCCTGCTTGAACAAAAAAAAGGCTACCAAGGATTGATCCAACGAGAAGCCGTTAAGACGATTCAACATGCCCATTATAAAGAAACTCGCAAAAATCCCATTGTATTTGTAGGTTTTAATGCCTTGAATGCAGCTGAGTCGACCATTATTCAGTATTATCTGGAACAAGGCAACTCACATATTTATTGGGATATCGATTCCTATTTTTTGAACGACCCCATTCACGATGCCGGCTTGTTTGTCAGGGATTACCAATACAATTGGCCATATTACAAGCACGGCCATAAAATAGAGCCACAGAACAATTTTCTTCAAGATAAAAACATAAGAATCACTGGTGTTCCCAAAAGCATCTCACAAACAAAGTATGTCGGTCAACTGCTACAGGAAATCGGAAACAAAGAATCCATTAATCTCTCCAGAACGGCCTTGGTATTGGCGGATGAAACTTTACTCAACCCAATGCTCAATGCAGTACCTAGCAGCATCCCAGAAGTCAACATAACCATGGGGATGCCATTGAACAAAACTGTGCTCTATTCCTTTTTTGTAAATTTTTTAGAGCTACACCTCAACGTTTCTGAACGGGGATGGTTCTTTAAACGTGTCTTGGAACTCATCTCCAATCCCTACACTTTAACACTGTCCTCGGAAAAGCAAGGGAACTTCGCGCAACGATTGTCCAAGGACATCAAAGAGAACAACCTACTCTACATCAACACGGAAACACTCGAAAAATATCCGAAGGCAAAGGAGTTGTTAGCCATCATTTTTCCGGAGGAAACACTATCGCCAATGCGTTGGATAAACAACTGTCTGATGCTCATAGATCGTTTGAAGAATATCTACCAACAAGAAAAAAATGCACTGGAGCTGGAATATCTGTATCGCTTCTATGCCCTTTTCAACCAATTGGGACAATATTTGGACAAGGTGGATTTTATGGGAGAGCTCAAATCCATCAAAAACCTGTTCAAACAATTGGCCAGCATGGAAACCTTGGATTTTATCGGACAACCGTTGACGGGCTTTCAAATTATGGGGATGTTGGAGAGCCGAAACCTAGATTTTGAAACGGTCATCATTACTTCCGTGAACGAGGGCATCCTTCCTTCGGGAAAATCGAACAATTCCTTTATTCCTTTTGATGTAAAACGGGATTACGGACTTCCCACCTACAAAGAAAAGGATGCCATTTATGTGTACCACTTTTACCGATTGATTCAACGCGCGAAGAACATATACATCACCTACAACACAGAACCTGATGTGCTTGAAGGTGGAGAAAAAAGCCGACTGATAACCCAATTACTGACGGATAAAAATCTAAAAAACCACATTACGCATACCATTGCAACCCCAAAAATTTCCATTGATCCGAAACCACTGATACAAATCGAAAAGGATGACAAGTTTATGGAGGACTTGAAGGCATTTGCCCAAAATGGCTTTTCCCCTACCTCACTCACCAATTACATCAGAAACCCTATTGATTTTTACACGAGAAATATTCTTAAGATCAATGATTTGGAGGAAGTGGAAGAAAATATTGCGGCCAACACCTTTGGGACCATCATTCACGATAGCTTGGAGCAGCTTTACACCCCACTAATTAATCAGGAATTAACGGAGGCAAGCATCAAGAAACTAAAAACTCAAGTGCAAGGGGTAGTACTGCATCATTTTGAAAAGAACCTTTCCGGGGTGGATGTTTCCAAAGGAAAATTTCTTTTGGTGTACAATGTCATCTTAAAATATCTGAACAACTTTCTGGACGATGAGCTAGAACAGCTCAAACACCATAAAATCAAAATATTGGCACTCGAGGAACGCTACGAAGAATTTATTTCGGTTCCTGGGCTTGATTTTCCCATCAAACTTAAAGGAACTTTAGATCGTGTAGATGAATTTGACGGTACCGTTCGCATTATTGACTACAAAACAGGTAAGGTAGAGGCCAAAAACGTAAAAATTACGGATTGGGAAACATTGATTGCCGATTATGATAAAAGCAAGGCGTTCCAATTGCTCTGTTACGCCTACCTATATTCCAAAAAACACAGTGTTGGTGACGTCCAGGCTGGAATTATCTCATTTAAGCATCTGAGTAAAGGATTGTTCCCATTTTCAGAGGACAAGGATACCCGAATACATTCGGATACCCTTGCCACCTTTGAAAATTATCTGTTCCAATTGATACGTGAAATCTGCAATGTTTCAGTTCCACTTACCGAAAAAATTGATTGATTACTTTAAATCGGGACGTGTAGGACGTACTTCTATTTTACTCGGTAAGGTACGTGGGTGCATCGTCAACAAATCCACCACAAGCTTCCCGATGTCCTCCGGTTGAATCTTCCAGGCATCTTTTTCCGATGGTTCGTGGTCGTTAAAATGGCTTGCCACCGAACCGGGCATAATGGTAGTGACTTTAATGTTGTACTGTCTTAAATCCAACATAGCGGCCTGCGTAAATCCGACCACCCCAAATTTTGTGGCATTGTAACCCGCTGCCGTGGCGAAGAAATTGGTCCCTGCCAAACTCGCCAAGGTCATGTAGTAGCCTTCAGATTTTTTCAGGGCATCAACGGATGCTTTTAGTGTATGGTACACCCCATTGAGGTTGGTATTGATCATCTGGTGCCATTTCTCGTCTTCCAGTTCATCGATTGGGGCAAAATGTCCCACGCCTGCATTGGCCATCACCACATCCAACTGTCCCCATTTGGCAAGAATCGCGGCCACAGCCTTTTTCTCATCGTCCAATTTTGATACGTCAGATGCCAACCCCAATACCTTATCTGGTTTGTTTAAGCTCTTTACAGCTTCATCGGCGCTTTCTTGGCTGCGTCCGCTAATGGCGACCTTCATGCCCTGCTCCAATAAGCTTTCGGCGATACCATATCCGATACCTTTGGTTCCTCCTGTGATGTATGCTACTTTTCCTTCTAATTTCATGTTGATTTTGTTTTGTAGTAAAGTTCAAAAAAGCACAGGGCAAATACAAAAAAAGCTATTAAAAGGATGGTAAAGTTTGATGCGATAAAGAGGAAGGGACAAAATCGTGATGTAAAATATGGTACATTTACCGCTGGTGAAACGATTTATAGATAATCCATGATGAAAAACAGGTTGATGATTTTGCTGGTGCTTTGTCTGAACCAAGTAATCGCACAAAATCAAGGCGAGATTACGCAATTCAACAGTGCTCTGAACAAATTCCTGAACGTTCGGGATTTCTGTATCTCAGAAAACGGTAACGAGGCATTTTTCACCATTCAGAGCCCATTACAGGATATTTCCCAAATCGCATATATCAAAAAAGAGGGTGGCGAATGGACAGAGCCCCAGCTCATGCCCTTTTCTGCTTCGTACATGGACCTGGAACCCTTTTTGTCCCATGATGGAAAACGATTGTTCTTTGTTTCCGACAGGACCTTGGATGATTCCTCTAATCAGAAAAAAGATTTTGATATTTGGTATGTGGAACGAAGCGGTCCCGAAAAAGATTGGTCAAGTCCTAAAAACATCGGTGCTCCCGTTAATTCTGACCTTAATGAGTTCTATCCTTCAATAAGCAAAAACAACAATATGTACTTTACCTTGGAGTCGCCCAACGGACTAGGAAAGGACGATATTTACATTTCCCGCTGGGAAAATGGTTCATATTCGACCCCGCAATTATTGGATGCAAACATCAATAGTTCCGGATATGAGTTCAATGCCTTTGTCTCCAAGAATGAGGATTTTATTCTTTTTTCAAGATATAACGAAGCCGATGGTATAGGAAGTGGCGACCTCTATATTTCCCTGAAGAATGACAAGGGCAGCTGGGAAAAGGCAAAAAACATTGGAACTCCCATCAATACAAAATATATGGAGTATTGTCCGTTCTACGACGAGACCAACCAAACACTCTATTTTACCAGCCGACGGAACAATTTATCCCCCAAGAAGTTTGATTCTGTGTCGGATTTCCAAGAATACATCTACGAAAACAATAATGGGCTGAGCAAAATTTATATGACCCAATTGAAAATCAACTGACGTAAATAAAGGATAGAAGTATCAATAGCCATATAGAAAACCATATCGTTCCTGATATTCCCGAACCCCAGCGGCTACAAGAATATGGCGTGGGGATATTTAAAGCCATTCCAACCAAATCAGCCCTTAAAAAAGCCCTCAAGAAAAAGTATGTTTCTGTTAATGGAGCCATTGCCACCTCGGCAACCTTTATTTGTGGTGGAGAAGAAATAACGCTTGCCATTCCAAAGGAAAAATTGCTGAAAAAGCAGTTCAACTTTCCACTAAAAGTATTGTTGGAGGACGAGTATCTGGCTGCGATTCATAAACCTGCGGGCATCGAAGTAAGCGGCAACAAATTCAAGACCATTGCCAATGCATTGCCGCAAAACTTGAAGCCCAGTCCTATGTACGATGCCACGACACCGCAACCCATACACCGATTGGATTTTGCCACTACGGGTATTGTTTTGGTAGGAAAAACAAACAGTAGCATCCGCGTTTTGAACAAAATGTTCGAGGACAATCTAATATCCAAAACCTATTACGCAGTTGCCATTGGTGATATGGAGCCAAGTGGAACCATCTCTTCGGAAATAGACGGGAAAGCGTCCCGATCAGATTTTGAAGTGATACAATCCGTGCCCTCGGAACGTTTTGGCACCCTGAATTTGGTGAAATTACACCCTAAAACAGGCAGAAGACACCAATTGCGGAAACATTTGTACAGTTTGGGGAATCCCATCCTCGGAGATAAAGAATATTGCCTAGAAGGCTTAATTTTAAAAGGGAAGGGGTTGTACCTCCACGCCCACGCCTTGGATTTTGAGCATCCCTTTACCAACGAAATCATCCGTATTACCGATGAGCTTCCGGAGAAGTTTAGAAAGTTATTCGGTTATGATACACGATAAAAAAAGCACCCCATTCGAGGTGCTTTTACTATTTTGGTGGAGAATACCGGATTCGAACCGGTGGCCTCTTGCCTGCCAGGCAAGCGCTCTAGCCAACTGAGCTAATCCCCCAAAGAGAGCGCAAAGGAAATACTTTTTTCCCAAAGTATCAAAAATTGCGCCCTTTCCTTAATCTTTTTTAACACTGAGTACCAATACGGGAATCTTTACAAAGAATTCCGATTTCTGGATTGTGTTCTTTTCCCATAGTTTTTTAAAGAATCCACGCTTTCTGCGGAACACGCACAACATGTCCGGATGCTCCTTTTGGAAATACTCCGTTACTCCCAAATAGGTGGTACCGTTTTCTGTAATGGTCAATTGTGAGCTCAAGTCCATCAAAGCAGTGTTCACTTTAAGGTCATCCTCCGTATAGCCTGGTCTCTTAACCAACAAGAGACTGACTTCCGATCTAAACTTGTTCTTAATCATGACCAATGGAGTCAAAATACTGCTTCGTTTTAAGATGCCCGACCCAAAAGCGGTCAATATCTTTTTTGCAGGTTTAAAAACAGTTCCTTTGGGCACGATCAAGGTTGGAATTTCCGTCTGCTTTATTATTCTACCGGAGGTGTTCCCCAAGTAAAGTTCCTCCTGTATATCGTTACTTTTTGGAGCTATAATGATCAAGTCAATACCAAGTTCTTTATTGATGCTCTTTAATCCATCGATGATGTCACCATTGTAAGTGGCCAATTTTATTTCGACCCCTTTCGTGTCTACCTGATCAATAACTTCCTTTAAATGTTCCTTACTGCTTTTGGCTACCTTTTCTTCCACATTGGCCAGACTTCCTACGGCTGTGGTTACATTAAATACGTCCATTACATAGATTTGAGCTCCAAAATTGGAGGCAAAATCAACGGCGTATTGCAATGTTTGATGAGAATCTGGAGAAGTTCCAATAGGTACAAGTATATTGTTCATGGTTTGGTGATTACGATTAAACCTTAAATTTACAATTAAATTGAAACGAATCAATGATAAGACGCGCAAAGATATCCGAAATCCCCGATATCTTGACCATCACCCAAGCTTGCGGCAAAAAAATGCAGGAGAACGGCATTTATCAGTGGAACGAGCATTATCCTTCCGCAGGAGCCTTCATCAAGGATATTGAACGGGAAGAACTTTTCGTCATAGAGGAAAACAAGACTATCCAAGGAACCATCGTCATATCCACATTGATGGACGAAGAGTACAAACCCATCCAATGGCTGACCCCCAACGGTAACAGCACCTATATCCACCGACTTTCCGTTCATCCAGACCTTCAAGGAAAGGGCTTGGCCCAAGAAATGATGGATTTTGCAGAAAATTATTCCAGGAAAAATAATTTCGCTTCGGTGCGGCTGGATACTTTTTCACAGAATAAAAGAAACCAGCGTTTTTACGAACAAAGAGGGTATCAAAAACTTGGTGATATCTATTTCCCCAAACAAAGCCGGCATCCTTTTCATTGTTATGAATTAGTGCTGTAACTTGCGCCCGATTTGAGCACGCAGGTAAATTTTAAGAGCATCAACCAACTGGCCATTCCCGCCACTATCTCGGGAATTGCGGAACCTATTCTCTCCATAACGGATACCGCCATCGTGGGCAACATTCCCGTGGACGGGTTGGAGTCGTTGGCAGCAGCGGGAATTGTGGGTTCCTTTTTGTCCATGCTCATTTGGGTGCTCGGTCAAACACGAAGCTCCATTTCCGCCATCATTTCCCAGTATTTGGGTGCCGGACGGTTAACGGAGGTAAAAGATTTGCCGGCACAGGCTATTTTCTTCAACATTCTGCTCAGTATCGTGGTCCTTTTATCCACCGTTTTTCTCATAGAAGAAATCTTTGCCCTGTTCAATGCATCCGGTAAAATTCTAGAGTACTGTATTTCCTATTATGCCATAAGGGTCTGGGGCTTTCCGCTTACACTTTTCACCTTTGCCGTTTTCGGGATATTTCGTGGATTGCAGAATACTTTTTACCCCATGCTAATTGCCATGTTGGGTGCAGGCCTCAACATTTTACTGGATTTTGTCCTTGTTTATGGTATCGATGGATGGGTGCCCGCCCTTTATTTGGAAGGAGCCGCTTGGGCAAGCTTGATATCGCAAGCTATCATGGCCATTATCGCCCTTGTCCTATTGTTGAAAAAGACGGAAATCAGCATGAAACTGGTTTTTCCGCTCAACAAAGAAATGAAGCGTGTGGTATTTATGAGCCTAAACCTCTTTGTGCGCACGCTTGCCCTCAACGCTGCACTCATGCTTGCCGTACGAGAGGCCACCACCTTGGGCGACCAGTTCATAGGGGCACATACCATTGCCATCAACCTTTGGTTGTTCTCCGCTTTCTTTATTGATGGATTTGCCGCCGCAGGAAACAGTATGGGCGGAAGACTGCTCGGTGCCCAAGACTATAACGGTCTTTGGGAATTGGCCAAAAAAATAATGAAGTATGGCACTATTGTAAGCCTTGGACTTATGGCGTTCGGATTTATTTTTTACAGGCCCATTGGCCGGATTTTTTCCAACGAAACCGTGGTTCTGGAAACCTTCTACAACATTTTTTACATTGTAATCATCGGTTTGCCGATGAATACGTTGGCCTTTGTTTTTGATGGGCTTTTCAAGGGAATGGGCGAAATGAAGTATTTAAGGAACGTACTGTTGGCAGCCACCTTCTTGGGGTTCATTCCATGCCTCTATCTGGGCATTTATCTGGGTTGGGGGCTATATGCCATTTGGATTGCATTTGTGGTCTGGATGATGATTCGTGGATTTTCCCTGGTCTGGAAATTTAGGAGAAAATTCCAACCCTTGGTACAAAACCCTTAATTTAGTGCTCACGGAATACAGGTTTACAACAACTGATAACTGAAAATAAATGTCCACCCATAGAATCAACGGCAGCCTATACACCAAAATTGAAAACAAGGTAGCGACCATAGAATTTGGTCACCCTGCAAGCAATTCCTTTGTTTCCGAACTTTTGGTGCGGCTTACAAAGGAGTTTGATAAAGTGGGCAAAAACCATGACGTTTCTGTAATCGTGTTAAAGTCCGAGGGAGAAAGGGCATTTTGTGCCGGAGCCTCTTTTGATGAATTAGTGGCGGTTTCCAATCTGGAAGAGGGGAAGGCGTTTTTTAGTGGTTTTGCCAACATCATCAATGCCATGCGCAAGTGTCCCAAGCCGATTATTGGACGGGTACAGGGCAAAACTGTCGGTGGCGGTGTGGGCTTGGCATCGGCCTGCGATTATGTGCATGCTACGGTAGAAGCGGCCATCAAATTATCGGAAATATCCATAGGAATAGGCCCGTTCGTCATTGCCCCGGCCGTAGAGCGCAAAATGGGAAAAGCCGCTTTGGCAGAGCTCACTTTGTATCCCACAGAGTGGAAAAATGCCTATTGGGCCAAAGAAAACGGTTTATACGCAAAAGTGTACGATTCCATTGCCGAAATGGACAGGGAACTGGAAATCCATGTTCAAAAACTGGCCACCTATAACCCCGAAGCTCTGGAAAAAATGAAGAAAGTTCTTTGGGAAGGAACCGAGCATTGGGACGACCTATTGTTGGAACGTGCTGAAGCATCCGGAAAGTTGGCACTATCGCCAAATACCAAAAAAGCATTGGAGAAGTTTAAAAAATAAAAGCAGTTATGAATGATTTGATTTTTCCCATATTGGCCCTTTTTGTAGTCGTGGTGTATGTGGTCAATAGAATACGAAGCAACCGACGTTACAAAAAATAAATGAAGAATATTGCCCTGCCTAAAGGCAAAAAAGTCTATTTCGCGAGCGATAACCACCTAGGGGCCCCCACCCGAAAGGACAGTTTGCCACGTGAGAAAAAATTTGTGGCCTGGCTGGATTCCATTAAGGAAGATGCTGCGGCCATTTTTTTAATGGGCGACCTTTTTGATTTTTGGTTCGAATATAAAACCGTGGTGCCCAAAGGCTTTACACGAACACTTGGCAAACTGGCCGAACTATCGGATATGGGCATTCCCATTACTTATTTTGTGGGCAACCATGATCTTTGGATGAACGGATATTTTGAAGAGGAACTGAATATCCCGGTGTACCACAAACCGCAGCAGTTCCTCATCAACGACACTTCCTTTTTTATTGGGCACGGTGATGGACTGGGCCCACATGACAAGGGTTTTAAACGGATGAAAAAAGTGTTCACCAATCCCGTAGCCCAATGGTTCTTTAAATGGTTGCACCCGGATTTGGGCGTTCGTTTGGGACAACATCTGTCCGTAAACAACAAGATAATTTCTGGTGAAGCGGATGCCAAATTCTTGGGCGAGGACAAGGAATGGCTCATTCTGTATGCCAAGCGCAAGTTGGAAGAGCAACATTTTGACCATTTTATTTTTGGTCATCGTCATTTACCGTTGGAAATCAAACTGAACGATACCTCGACCTATACCAATCTCGGGGATTGGATCTCCTTTTTTACCTACGCTGTTTTTGATGGGGAAAAATTGACCTTGGAAAAACTGGAGGATTAATCTTCCCTCTCGTGTTCGTCAATATCTTTTTGAAGGTCCAATCGCCTAAATGTGGGGGAAGCAATTGCTGTTGCACTTACGGTGAGCAGCGTCATGCATCCACCAAAGACCACCGCTGTCACGGTTCCCATTAGTTTGGCCGTCAACCCACTTTCAAAAGCGCCCAACTCGTTGGAAGAACCCACGAACATAGAATTTACCGAAGCCACCCTACCGCGCATATTGTCCGGTGTCTTTATTTGCAAAATGGTCTGTCGAATGATCATGGAGATACCATCAACTGCCCCACTTACAAACAAAGCGATCACGGATAACCAAAAAAGTTCCGACAACCCGAAGACGATAATACAGATTCCGAAGGCAAAGACCGCCATCAGCAATTTTTTGCCCGCATTTTTGTGCAACGGAAACTTAGTGGAACCCAACATGGTGATGGATGCCCCTACCGCTGGCGCTGCCCTCAATACACCAAAACCCTCGGAGCCCACATGCAAAATATCCTGGGCATAAACGGGCAATAGCGCCACGGCGCCACCAAAAAGTACCGCGATCATATCCAAGGTCAGTGCCCCAAAGATGGCCTTGTTGCCAAAAACAAACTTGAGTCCATCACGTAGGCTCTGGAAAACGGGCTCCCCGATTTTAGGGTTCATAATGGGTTTTTTGGGAATTTGGAAGAGGAAGATCAATGCCATCAAGGAAAATCCAAAAATGACGCACATACTCCAATGCACCCCGATCCAGCTAATGGAGAATCCGGCCAAGGCAGGCCCCAAAACCGATGCCAATTGCCAAGTGGAACTGCTCCAAGTGGCCGCATTCGGATATATTTTCTTGGGAACGATCAAGGCAATCAACGAAAAAATGGTCGGGCCCAAAAACGAACGTACAAATCCGCCCAAAAACACCAGGGCATAAATGGAATACAGTATGGTGGTGGATTCCCATGAATCTTCCAATCCGGGCCAGCTCAATACAAACAATCCGAAGCTTATCACCGAGAACCCGGCGATACAGACCACCAAAAGGTTCCGTTTTTCCTTTTGGTCCACAATATGACCTGCGAAGAGGGCCATGCTCACGGCAGGTACCACCTCCATCAAACCGATTATACCCAAAGAAAGCGGGTCCTTGGTCAAGGAATATACTTGCCATTCGATTACGATAAACTGCATGGACCATGCAAAGACCATGGCAAAACGCACCAATAAAAATATGTTAAATTCCTTATAGCGAAGTGCTGCGTAGGGGTCCATAAATAGCTAGCGAATATCTCTTAGTTTTAGTTGAAGGCTCACCGTTCCGTTCCATTCATTTTCATCCAACGAAAATACGGCATCGAATGGTTTTATTCGCTTAACCACATCCAATTTATCGCCCAAATTAAATCCTATGCCTCCAATAGGCTCCGAACCTAGTTGATAGAGACTGCATTTTAAGTGTTTCTCACCTTCGCCAACTCCACGGGCATACCCCGTATCCTTTAATCCTTCGGCCATAAAAACGGGGGTCATGTTGCCGGGACCAAATGGCGCAAATTGCTTTAGAATGCGCATCAGTTTTGGGGTAATCTGGTCCATTTGAATTTTGGCATCAATGGAAATTTCGGGCCGCAAGAGTTTTGGGTCGATGGTTTCAGAAACCACCCTTTCAAATTGGTTCTTGAACGTTTCATACTGCTCTTCCAACAACGTGAGTCCCGCTGCATACATGTGACCGCCGAACTGCTCCAAACAATCGGAACATCCCTCCAGTGCATTGTAGATATCGAACCCTTTGACAGATCTTGCGGAAGCTGCCAATTTATCCCCGCTTTTGGTGAAGACCAAGGTTGGCCGGTAGTACGTCTCCGTTAGTCGAGATGCCACGATACCGATCACGCCTTTGTGCCAGTTTTCGTTATAGACCACTGAGGTGACCCTGCCTTCTTCCCGGTTTTCTTGAATTTGGACCAAGGCCTCTTGCGTGATTTCTTGGTCCAAGCTCCTTCGTTCGGTATTGAAAAGTTCAATTTCAGATGCGAATTGCTGTGCTTGGGCTAAATTGGTTTCGGTAAGCAGGTCAACGGCGTGTTGGCCATGTTTCATCCTTCCGGCCGCGTTGATTCGCGGGGCAATAATGAACACCACATCGGTTATGGTAAGTTCCCGTTTTTTGGTCTGGTCGATCAAGGCTTTGATCCCAATACGCGGATTTTCGTTGATGACCATCAACCCATAATAGGCAAGCACCCGATTTTCTCCCGTAATCGGAACAATATCAGCAGCTATGGCGGTGGCCACCAAATCCAGATATAGTATCAGGTCATCGATGGTCTTGCCTTGCTTGGAGCCCAAAGCTTGAATCAGTTTAAAACCGACCCCGCAACCGCAAAGTTCTTTGTACGGGTATTCGCAATCTTCCTGTTTTGGGTCCAGTACCGCAATAGCCTCGGGCAGTTCTGAGCCTGGTCGGTGATGATCGCAAACGATAACATCGATGCCTTTTTCCTTGGCATATTTTATCTGGTCAATGGCCTTGATGCCGCAATCCAGCGCTATAATCAAAGACATGTCGTTGTCCGAGGCAAAATCAATGCCTTTTAAGGAAATGCCGTAACCTTCCAAATAACGGTCGGGAATGTAGGTGGCCACATTGGGGTAGGTTTCCATCAAATAGGCGCTCATTAACGCAACGGATGTGGTCCCATCTACATCGTAATCACCATAGACCAAAATGTTCTCTCCTATGTTGATGGCTTCTTCAATCCGTTCCACTGCTTTGCGCATGTCCTTCATCAAAAAAGGATCGTGCAGATGATTCAACTCGGGCCGGAAGAATGCTTTCGCCTCTTCGTAATTGGTTATTCCCCTTTGAATTAGGAGCTGCGCTACCAAATCATCAACGCCCAATGCTTTGGACAATTGGTCAATGGATTCTTGTTCGGGTTTTGGCTTTATGGTCCAGCGCATAGTTTTAAAAGTTCAAGTGCAAAATTCAAGCTCAAGTTCAAATTTCGAGTTACTTCTTCCTTTTGATTACGGTAGCAGTGATTTTAATCAATTGTTCAACTTCATCCAATAAACCAATGCAAACTCCTTCATTGCCATAGTTTATCTTTTTCAGAATCTTTAGGCTTACCCTCGATTCTTTCAATTCCCTTAATGTAATGGTAGCCCTATAAACAAAATCTTTGTTGGTGTTTGTTCCTTGAGCCTCCCCAAAGTTCAAAGCAGCACCTCCAGCGGAACGAAGTAGTTGATTTCCGTAATATTGTCCTGTAAAATCGTTGGATAAATCGTGGCAAAAAGTAGCGATACTGGCTGCCAAATCCACAAATCGTTCCCCTAGATCGAATTTCTTTTCGTTCATATTTTAAAAATTGATCCTGAGGTTGACCTAATTCTTAAATATAATTGATTATTTGGTAATTGAACTTGTGTTTTGTTCTTGAGCCTGTTCTTTTGTTTGCCTCTTATTTATGATGAAAAATGGTCTTGATGTCCAATTCGGCAAATTTTCTGAACATTTCCATTACACCACAATATTTTTCCACGGAAAGGTCTACCGCTTTTTTAAGCTTATCCTCATTTAAGTTGGCTCCCGTAAAATGATACTCGATTACTACGGAATCATAATATTTCGGATGTTCGTCGGTAAGGTTGGCTATGGTCTCTATCTTAAAGTCGTCCACTTCCAATTTCATCTTTTTAATGAGCGAGGCCACATCCAAACCCGAACAACCTGCCAAAGATGACAACATTAGGGCCTTGGGACGCAACCCTGCTCCCGACCCGCCACTATCTTCACCGGCATCGATTCGTACAGTATGTCCAGATGGGTTGTTGCTCTCAAAAGCCATCTCTCCCAACCATTTGGTAGTTATGTGATTTGTCATGACGTTTAATTTTTGTTTCTTGTAGAGTCCAAAAATACAATTTATAATCGCAATCATGCCCTTAGTAAATCCCCTATCGCCCGATCACGACCCCCAGACGAAAGAACTGGCCGAGTTCTTTAATGAAACGCTTGGGTTTTGCCCAAATTCCGTGCTGACCATGCAGCACAGGCCAGCGATTTCCAAGGCTTTTATCAATCTGAATAAAGCTGTAATGGCCAATGAGGGGCGCGTAACTTCTGCCTTAAAACGAATGATTGCGTGGGTAAGCAGCAATGCCACGGGTTGCCGGTATTGCCAGGCACATGCCATCCGGGCTGCGGAGCGTTACGGTGCCAAACAGGAACAATTGGACAACATTTGGGAATACCGGACGCATAACGCTTTCTCAGAAGCAGAAAAGGCTGCTTTGGATTTTGCCTTGGCCGCTTCCCAAGTACCAAATACCGTGAATGCCGACATTAAAAAGGAATTGCACAAACATTGGAACGATGGCGAAATTGTAGAAATGATGGGGGTCATTTCACTTTTTGGGTACCTCAACCGCTGGAACGATTCCATGGGCACGGATATCGAAGATGGAGCCGTGGAAAGTGCGGAAAAATATTTGGGCGAAGTTGGCTGGCAAAAGGGAAAGCATGATGGGTCCAAATATTGAATAGATTCAATAATCCAGACTCTCGGAAACCTTTTCTCGCAAATCTGATAAAACTTCTTCCTCAAACCAAGGATTTTTGCTCAACCAAAACCGATTTCTTGGCGATGGATGCGGCAACACAAAATAATCGGGCAAATATTCTTGGTAGTGTTTCACTGTTTCCGTCAAATTTCGCTTCATCGTATTGCCCAAATAGTAGTTTTGCGCATATTGACCTATCAAGACAGTCAGTGTCAAGTTTGGCATCTGATTTATCAGCGACTCATGCCATAAGGGGGCACACTCGGGACGTGGTGGCAAATCCCCGGATTTTCCTTTGCCCGGATAACAGAATCCCATCGGGATCAGGGCAAAAAGTTGTTCATTATAAAATTGTTCATCCGTTACACCCAGCCATTTTCTTAGCTGCCTTCCGCTAGGGTCATCCCATGGAACCCCTGTTTGGTGGACTTTGGTGCCGGGCGCCTGCCCAATGATCGCAATTCTTGATTCTGGATGGGCAGCAATAATGGGTCTGGGCCCTAAGGGCAAATGCTCCTCACAATGTGTGCAGTTCCGTATTTGGAATAGTAGTTGGTCCATCTAATATGTTGGGTCGTAAAGTTGTGTTGAAGTTAACAACTATTTCTTCCTATCTACGAATGATTTAATTCAACTTACCGCAATAAAATCTATAATATTTGTAAAAATGTAAAGTTTTATTTACTTTTATATATAAATACTAGCGCATGGACTTTCAAATACTACCAAACTGGGGCAAACGACTTGGTCTTTTTATTTTCCTTATTTCATTTCTTTTAGTAGGTGGAGATTCTTTTATGGACGGTTACAAAGGTGCCCCATCAGGCACACATCATTTTGTAAAAGATTTTCTTGGGAATACACTTTATTCTTTTTTTGATGTTCTGCCGTTAACCGGTCTTTTGATTTATATGTTCTCAAAGGAAAAAGTTGAAGACGATTATATAAGATTGATTCGGTTACAATCCTATCAGGCTACCGTAATTACCTTATTGATTATTGCTCTGGTGATTTATCTTTTTGACATTTATTATGAAGTTAGTTTAGACATGGTTCTATCGTTATTCATGATATTGTTTTTGGTCATATTCTACTTCAAAAAAGAGGCTCATTCATGAAAAATCTGGTAAAAGTGGAAAGAGCACGATTGGATATGACTCAAGCCGAACTGGCCAAAGAATTGGGCGTTTCTAGACAGACCATTCATGCCATAGAAAAGGATAAATTCAATCCTTCGGTTACCTTGGCATTAAAAATGGGTAGATTGTTCAATCTTCCCGTGGAAGAATTATTTATTATTGATGAGGATTAATCCCTACTTCCGCCGACCACAATCACAAATTCACCTTTGGGTGCTTTATTGTTGAAATGTTCCAGTACTTCAGCAACGGTTCCACGAAGGGTCTCTTCGTATAATTTGGTCAATTCCCTGGATACGGAAACAGGTCTGTCTTCCCCAAAATACTCGGCGAAATGGGCCAAAGTTTTAAGTAGCTTATGCGGCGATTCGTAAAAAACCATGGTTCTGGTTTCTTCGGCAAGTTCCAAAAGTCGGGTCTGGCGGCCCTTTTTTACAGGCAAAAATCCTTCAAAAACAAATCGGTCGTTGGGCAATCCGCTATTCACTAGAGCGGGAACAAAGGCAGTTGCCCCGGGCAAACACTCTACCTCAATATCGTTCTCAAGGCAGGCACGGGTCAATAGAAATCCAGGATCGGAAATAGCCGGTGTACCTGCGTCCGAAATGAGGGCGTAAGTTGTCCCTTCTTTCATTTTTTGCACCAACCCATCAACCTGTTTGTGCTCGTTGTGCATGTGATGGCTCTGTAGATGCGTGTTGATCTCAAAATGTTTCAGCAATTTACCACTGGTCCGGGTATCTTCCGCCAAAACCACATCCACTTCTTTGAGCACTTTAATGGCCCGGAGGGTAATGTCCTCAAGATTTCCTATTGGCGTCGGAACCAGATATAGCTTTCCCATGGACCAAAGTTACGGTCTTACAATCAAAATAAAATTGAAAAAATGGATTTATGCGAACCTACGTTCAATTAGGGCAATAAAGCGAGCCTCATACTCCTCTTTACCTTCCCAATTATTGTACTCGGGTTTCACCATATTGTTTATAAAAGCAACAGAGCGTTCTTCCGAGTCAATTGTTGTAAGCTGGGAAAGCACACGGGTATAATCCTCCATGTCATTATTGAACAAGTGCTTCACAAAGGCCAGTTTATCGTTAAGGCCAATCTGGAAGTCTTTGGCCAAACGGTCGTTTAACGATTTTGGCTTGATTGATTTTGAAGCTGCGCTCACATTCTCATCGGGCGTTACCTCATCTTTGTCGTTCTTCATCAAATTGGGCTTTGCCACGAACTCGGCAAACACCTTTTCCAAATCCATATTGGAAGGCATTTCGGAAACAATATCCTTGATTGTATCCATGGAAGGTGTCGTAATGATATCTTCCTGGTGCGGATTGCTCTCCGGAACTGATGTGTTTCCGCTTAAAACGGCATTGGCCATTTTCTCGAACCTAGAGGCTATGACGTTTTGGGACACATCCACCTCAACATCGTTCAATTTTTCATCTATGAATTTCAATACGGCCAACTTTTCATAAATCTTTCTTGATTTTTCGTACAATGCCGCAAGATCGGTGTCCTCACGTGCAGTTATTATCTCAGTGGACAACTTGATCAACTCTTCCCTCAATTTCCGTATCATAGCTTTTCTTCTTTACGATAAAAATATAACGATTTTGCAAATACCCTATCAACAAAAGGTTAAAATCTTATTGAAAACAGGGGTGCATTTTTTTAGTAGCTTTGTGGTCGTCCCAATATAACGGGAAAACAAACAATTTCTTTCAAAAATACGGTATGTTTCTCGAAAACACAGTCAACCCTAAGGAACAGTTTGGATGGATCGAGGTGATTTGCGGTTCCATGTTTTCGGGAAAGACCGAAGAACTGATCCGACGGCTTAAGCGCGCACAATTCGCCAAGCAAAAAGTGGAGATTTTTAAACCCATTGTGGATACTAGATATCACGAAGAGATGGTTGTCTCCCACGATTCCAACGAAATTCGTTCAACACCTGTTCCGGCCGCGGCCAATATTCGACTTTTGGCGGACGACTGTGATGTGATCGGTATTGACGAGGCCCAATTTTTTGATGATGAAATCGTAACCGTTTGCAACGATTTGGCCAATAGGGGCATACGTGTGGTAGTTGCAGGACTTGACATGGATTTTAAGGGCAATCCTTTTGGCCCCATGCCGGCCTTGATGGCCACAGCGGAGTATGTGACCAAAGTACACGCCGTGTGCACGCGCACCGGAAACTTGGCCAACTATAGCTTTAGGAAATCCCTCAACGATAATTTGGTGCTCCTTGGTGAAACCGAGGAGTATGAGCCCTTGAGCCGTGCCGCATTTTATAAAGCCATGCTTCGCGAAAAAATTAGAGGTATTGATGTGGACTCCGAAGAGGTGACTGCCAAAAAAGAGAAATCCAATGAGTAAGGTCGGGGAAACTACATTGACCCTGAATCTATTGGCCTTGGAGCACAATTACAATTACTTGCGGGCCAAAATAGAACCTGAAACCAAATTTTTAGGGGTAGTAAAGGCTTTTGCCTATGGCAGCGACACTGTGACCATTGCCCGTAAACTGGAACAATTGGGTGCCGATTATTTGGCCGTTGCCTATGTAAGCGAAGGGGTTTTGTTGCGGGAAGCCGGAATTCAACTTCCCATTTTGGTATTGCACCCCTTGGCTTCCAATTTTGAGGATTTGATCGCGCATCATTTGGAGCCGAGCCTTTATTCGAGAAACATCCTGAACCGGTTCCTTGAAGCTGCGAACGCCAAGAACCAAAAGGATTATCCTATCCACATTAAATTCAATACCGGATTGAACCGATTGGGTTTCTCAGAGGCCGATGTAAATTTTATCGCTGAAGAAACCAAGCGCAGTGAATGCATCAGAATTGTTTGTTGTTTTTCACATCTAGCGGCATCCGAAGATATTAATGAGCGGGATTTTAGCCTGAATCAAATCGCATCTTTCAAAAATTTAAGCGGTGCGCTTATGGATACTCTGGGCTATGCTCCCATGCGACATATGTTGAATACTTCAGGAATCCTAAATTACCCAGAAGCACAGTTTGAGATGGTCCGAAGCGGAATTGGACTTTATGGCTATGGCAATCAGGCCAAGGTGGATGAACAGTTAAGGCCGGTGGCAAGCCTAAAGACCATTATTTCTCAGATACATGAGATCGGGGCCAATCAATCCGTAGGGTACAACCGAGCATTCAAATCGAGCCACAATATAAAAAGTGCTACGTTGCCCATTGGACATGCCGATGGTATAGGGCGCCAATATGGGAAAGGAAAAGGATTTGTGACCATCAATGGAAAAAAAGCCCCTATTCTGGGAAACGTGTGCATGGACATGATTATGGTGGATGTTACCGAAATCGACTGTAAGGAAGGGGACGAAGCGATTGTTTTTGGTCCAAACAAGTCTGCAGAAAATTTTGCAGCGACGGCAAATACCATATCCTACGAAATCCTAACCGCCATTTCGCAACGTGTAAAGCGAGAGGTGATAAACACATGAAAATTTGATTCCAATAAATAAGTGTACCACTTTTTTTCTTAATTTGTTTCTGATTAACCAATACTCTACTATAAATGGGATTTTTAAAAGAATTTAAGGACTTTGCCATGAAAGGAAACCTGGTGGATATCGCCGTAGGTTTCGTTATGGGTGCCGCATTCAACAAAGTGGTGTCTTCGTTCACGGGAGGAATTGTTTCCCCCTTGATCGGATTGTTGTTCAAAGCAGATTTCAACGATTTGAAATATGTCATTACCGAAGGAACGGTGAACGATGCCGGGGAAACGGTCGGGGAAATCGCTGTGCTGTACGGCGCCTTCCTTACCAATGTAATCGACTTCCTGATAGTGGCCTTTGTGATGTTTGTCATCGTAAAAAGTGTGAACAAAATGAAGAAAAAGGAAGAACCAGCTCCTGCAGCTCCAAAAGGTCCGACCCAAGAGGAACTGTTGGCAGAAATACGCGATTTATTGAAAAAACAATAATAGTACTGATGAAGTTTTTCGGTACGACCGCTACATCACAATAACCTTTAAAAACCGTCAATCTGTTTTCGCTAACATGTTGACGGTTGTTTTATTTATAACATTTTGTTATTTTTTATTGATTGGGGATAAAAAAGCTTGTTTAACTCGCTGACTAAAGTACCTTTGCGGCAAGAAATATTTTTATAATGAAAGTAGCAGTTGTTGGTGCCACCGGAATGGTAGGCGAGGTAATGTTGAAAGTATTGGAAGAACGTAACTTCCCTATTTCAGAATTGTTGTTGGTAGCCTCGGAGCGTTCCGTGGGCAAAAAACTCACTTATAAAAACGATGAATACACCGTAATCGGTTTGGCCGATGCTGTGGCTGCCCAGCCTGATATTGCCATTTTTTCCGCAGGAGGGGACACCTCTTTGGAGTGGGCCCCAAAATTTGCCGAAGTGGGTACCACTGTGATCGATAATTCATCAGCATGGCGAATGGACCCGACCAAAAAACTGGTAGTACCTGAAATCAATGCGAATGAATTGACCGTTGAAGATAAAATCATTGCGAATCCCAACTGCTCCACCATCCAAATGGTTTTGGCCTTAAATCCATTGCACAAAAAGTATCAGATGAAACGTGTGGTCGTTTCCACCTACCAGTCCGTTTCGGGTACTGGCGTAAAAGCGGTGCAACAAATGGAGAACGAAGCGGCTGGAATCGAAGGTGAAATGGCCTATCCTTACCCCATCAACCGAAATGCATTGCCGCATTGCGATGTGTTCTTGGAAAACGGGTACACCAAAGAAGAAATGAAATTGGCCCGTGAGCCGCAAAAAATATTGGATGACCGTACATTTTCGGTTACCGCCACTGCTGTACGTATCCCGACTGCTGGAGGACACTCCGAATCCGTAAACGTGGAGTTCCACAAGGATTTCGACCTCGCAGAAGTACGACAGCTCCTTAGCGAAACCCCCGGCATTGTGGTGCAGGACAATCCTGAAACCAACACCTATCCCATGCCAGCCTTTGCCAATGGCAAGGACGATGTTTTTGTGGGCAGAATCCGTCGGGACGAAACCCAGCCCAACACCTTGAACATGTGGATCGTTGCAGACAACCTAAGAAAAGGAGCCGCCACCAATGCTGTTCAGATCGCGGAGTATGTTGTAAAGCACTTTAGTCCGAAAACAGTTTAAAAAGTAGAGTGTCACCATAATGGTAAACTTTTATGGTGTCACTATCTGCTTCTTTCATTAATCTAAATTTCGGAACTACTTGCCTTAATACGTAACTTTCAGGAAGGTCATTTTCGTAATTAGCAAAAGCTTTCATGTTTTGAATTGGGCTGATTAAAGGGGTTTCTCCATGAATTGCGATGCTATCTTCTAAAAAAAGAATTCCTTTTTTTGATTTTACTCTTTCAACCATTAAATCAACTTCCATATCTTTTGTAACCACCTTTGAATCATCAGACATAACTTCATAGAAAATGATTGAAATAAAAAGCAAAAAAAGTACAGAACCTAGCAATATGCCGGCTTTCCCTTCCTTGTAAGTAATGTTCCTAAGTTTATCTTCGAATCTCATCTGAAAGTTAAAAAACGTTAAGTGCTTTCTCTTTGCTGAAAATAGTCAATATTCATCGTATTTTTATCGGAATCAATCCGAGAAAACATGAAAAACATAAGTCTTTTGGCTGCTTTGGTTTTATTTGCGGCCTGCAAAGAAGAATCTAAAACCAGAGAACCTATTACTGTGAACTATCCCACTACCAAAAAAGTTGATACTGTAGATAATTATTTTGGAACAGAGGTCCCCGACCCTTATCGTTGGCTGGAGGACGACCGAAGCGAAGAGACCGAAGCCTGGGTGAAAAAGCAGAATGCGGTCACATTCGGATATTTGGAAAAAATCCCTTTTCGCGAAGACCTAAAAAACCGATTGGAAAAACTCTGGAACTACGAAAAAGTCGGTTCCCCTTTTAAAGAAGGCGATTACACCTATTACTACAAAAACAACGGGCTACAGAACCAGTACGTCGTGTACCGTAAAAAAGATGATGGCGAAGAAGAGGTGTTTTTGGATCCCAATACGTTTTCCGAGGATGGCACCACCTCTTTGATGGGACTTAGCTTCACCAAAGACGGTTCCAAAGCTGCATACCTTATTTCCGAAGGTGGAAGCGATTGGCGCAAAGGCATTGTTATCGATGCGGAATCCATGGAAATTGTGGAGGACACCTTGGTGGATATCAAGTTTAGCGGTATCTCTTGGAAGGGAAACGATGGTTTCTTCTATTCCAGCTACGACAAACCGGAAGGAAGCGAACTATCCGCGAAAACGGACCAGCACAAACTTTACTATCATAAGTTGGGAACTCCCCAGTCCGAAGACAAAATCATTTTTGGGGGAACACCCGAAGAAAAGCACCGGTATGTTGGCGGGTCTGTTTCCGAAGATCAAAAATATCTTTTTATAACAGCTTCTATATCCACTTCCGGCAACAAGCTGTTTATGATGGATCTTTCCAAAGAAAACCCTGAACTGGTCACCATATTGGATGATACGGATTCTGATACCTACCCCATAGAAAATGAAGGCTCCAAACTTTACTTGGTTACAGATAGGGATGCGCCGAATAAAAAGGTAGTGACCGTGGACGCCTCCAACCCAACCCCGGACAATTGGAAAGATCTGATTCCCGAAACAGAAAATGTATTGACGGCCGGAACAGGTGGCGGCTATTTTTTTGCGGAATATATGGTGGATGCGATTTCCAAAGTACTTCAATATGATTATGAAGGAAAACTAGTGCGCGAAGTTACGTTGCCGGGGTTAGGAAGCGCCGGTGGTTTTGGTGGCAAAAAAGAGGATAAGGAATTCTATTTCTCCTTTACCAACTACAATACACCTGGTTCCTTGTATAAATATGATGTAGAGACCGGTGAGTACGAACAATATTGGAAACCTCAAATCGATTTCAATCCAGATGATTACGAGTCGAAACAAGTGTTCTACAACTCCAAGGACGGTACAAAAGTACCCATGATCATCACCTATAAAAAAGGAACTGAACTGAACGGAAAAAACCCGACCATTCTTTATGGTTATGGAGGCTTCAATGTAAGTTTAACGCCCTCTTTCAGTATTGTGAATGCCGTTTGGATGGAACAAGGCGGTGTATATGCCGTTCCCAACCTTCGCGGTGGTGGCGAATACGGTAAAAAATGGCACATTGCCGGAACAAAGCTCAATAAACAGAATGTGTTTGACGACTTTATCGCCGCCGCCGAATACCTGATCGACAACAAATACACCTCAAAAGAATATCTCGCCATTCGTGGGGGTTCCAATGGAGGTTTGTTAGTGGGGGCCACCATGACCCAACGTCCGGACCTGATGCAGGTGGCATTGCCGGCCGTAGGGGTAATGGACATGCTCCGTTACCACACCTTTACTGCTGGTGCTGGATGGGCCTACGATTACGGAACTTCCGAGGACAGTGAGGAAATGTTCAACTACATTAAGGGCTATTCCCCTGTACACAACGTAAAGGAAGGCACGGAATATCCCGCCACCTTGGTGACCACAGGAGATCATGATGATCGTGTGGTCCCAGCGCACAGCTTTAAGTTTGCTGCGGAACTACAGGAAAAACAGGCAGGTAATCAGCCTACCCTCATACGAATCGAGACCAACGCAGGTCATGGAGCGGGCACACCGGTGAGCAAAACCATAGAGCAATATGCCGACATTTTTGGGTTCACTTTTTATAATATGGGATACGAGGAACTTCCCAACCAAGCCGTGCTCAAGGACTTTAAAGATTGATCGAATCCGTCGAAAACCATTTAAAAGGATATGTCAGTTCGAGCGCAGTCGAGAACAAAACACTCGTAAATCTTATAAGATTTCGACTGTGCTCGAACTGACATATTTTAGACTGATGAGCCACTTATATTTATGCTAAAAGTCCAAGTAACTTCTTTCGGTTATCAAGATAAAACCATTTTAAAGAACATTTCTTTTCAAGTGGCCCCTGGGGAACATGTGGCATTGATGGGCGAAAGTGGCTCTGGAAAAAGTACCTTGTTAAAGATTGTTTATGGTCTGCTTCATGTGGAGGACGGCTCCATTTTTTGGGGCAATACAGAAGCGCTCGGACCGAATTTTAATCTGGTTCCCGGAGAGCCTTATATGAAGTATTTGGCCCAGGATTTTGATTTGATGCCCTTTATTTCCGTAGAAGAGAACATAGGTCAGTTTCTTTCGGTTTTTGAACGCGACACCCATCAAGAACGCATTGATGAACTCCTAGACCTCATCGAAATGAAATCGTTCGCGAAAACCAAAGTAAAATACCTCAGCGGTGGTCAACAACAGCGAGTAGCACTTGCACGTGTATTGGCTCAAGAGCCGGAGATTTTGCTTTTGGACGAACCCTTCGGCCATATTGACAACTTTAAGCGAATTTCATTAAGAAGAAATCTGTTCCTATATCTAAAAAAGCAGGGCATTACCGTGCTTACTGCAAGTCACGACCCTAGCGATGTGCTCCCTTTTGCAGAGCGCACCTTGATATTACAGCAAGGGCGTGTCATTGCAGACAAAAATACCCAAGACCTCTACAAAAATCCTCCTGATTACTACACGGCATCATTGTTCGGGCAAGTAAACCAAATCCCGATGAAGCTGTTAAAATCCTATTCTGAAATTGAAAGGTCGATTCTGGTCTACCCCCATGAGTTCAAATTTTCCGATTCGTCCGGGCTAAAGGTAGAGGTTATGAATTCTTTTTTTAAGGGAACCCACTACCTCAATGAAGGTATGGCGGAAGATGGTACTGTGGTTTTTTTCAATTCGGAGAAAGAACAGGAAAAAGGAGCGACCATTTTTCTTAATGTATCTTTGAATACCATTAACAAAAGACTCCAAATTGGACAAAAAGCAGCTACATAGGGAACTTCAGTTCAAGGCCATGCGCAGTAGTGGCGCCGGAGGCCAACATGTGAACAAGGTTTCCTCCAAAGTAGAACTCACTTTTAACATTAGTGAATCAGAAGGACTTTCGGATAGGGAAAAAGGTCGGATTTTCCTTAAACTACAATCCCGATTGACCAATGATGGAACTTTGGTTCTTCAATGTGATGAGGCAAGGAGCCAACACCGAAACAAAGACCTTGTCGTCAAGCGGTTTTTTGATATTCTAAAAAATGCGCTCGTAGTCCCAAAAAAAAGAAAGCCTACCAAACCCACTAAATCCTCAAAAGAAAAAAGATTGAAATCCAAAAAAATTACGGCCGAAAAAAAAGCCGCTCGTAAAAAACCAGATTTGGGCAAATAAGAATTTGATGATTTTCAATCTATCAGATTATAAACCCATCAAAAAAAAACAAATACACGACAATTCCGACCCGTCTAATTTAGTATCCTCGACACAAATGCTTAATTTTCAGTCAAATTATAACTAATTCAAAAAAATGATTTCTAAAAATGCAAACCTCAAAGCATGGTTGCTCTCCGTTGCCATGTTTTTGTCTTGTGCAGCGTTTTCCGTGGCACAAAGTGTTCCCTCCCCCGAGGACGTTTACGGATTTAGGGTAGGAGCCGATTACAAATTGGCCGACTATTCCCAAATTGAAGACTATTTGTCCAAATTGGACGCTGCTTCCAATAGGGTCAAAAAAATTGAGATCGGAGAAACGGTACTTGGCCGTAAAATGTACCTGATGTTCATCTCTACGGAAGAAAACCTTGCCCAGCTGGACAAGTGGAAGGACATCAGTACCAAGCTTGCCCGTGTTCAAGTGAGCGATGACGAAGCCATGAAACTTTCCCAAGAAGGTAAAGCCATCGTCTGGATCGATGGTGGAATGCACTCCACCGAGTTGGCGCATGGTCAAATGACTTCCGAACTGGCCTATACCTTGGCGACTTCAGAAACCCCGGAAATGCAAAAGATCAGGGAAAACGTTATCACCCTTTTAATGCCTGTAATGAATCCAGATGGATTGGACATCGTTGTTGATTGGTATCGCAAGAATATGGGAACCGCCTATGAAACTTCTCGTCCTCCGATTCTATACCATTATTATATGGGCCATGACAATAATAGGGATTGGTTTATGAACAATATGCCCGAAACCTATAATGTTACCAAAATATTGTACAATGAATGGTATCCACAGATCGTTTACAATCATCACCAATCGTCCCCATCTTGGACCAAGATCTCCATTCCACCCTATGCAGATCCTGTAAACCCAAAAATTCACCCGGCAATAACTGCTGCAGTGAGCGAAGTAGGTTCCGCAATGTCCAAGCGTTTTTCTTTGGAAAATATGCCCGGTGCCATTGCCGATAATTTTTACACCATGTTCTGGAACGGTGGTGGACGCACCGTGCCATATTACCATAATATGATCGGTATTCTGACCGAAACGGGACATACCACGCCAACCCCTCGATTCTATGACCCCGAAAAACTGCCAAAAACTGTAGCGGGCGGCACCCCTACGGACGGAACGGACATTATGTACCCCGACCCATGGAAAGGTGGCGAATCCCACTTTAGGGATGCCGTGGATTACATGCTTACCGCCACTTGGGCCACTTTGGACCTTGCTGCCGACCGCAAGAGCAATTACCTGTACAACATCTATAAAATGGGTAAATCGGCTGTTGAAAAAGGAAAGAGCGAAGGGTTGTTCGCCTATATCATAAGCAAGGAACAATGGGATTCTTTTGAAGCCGTAAACCTTGTCAACGTATTGCTCCAAGGAGGAATCGAGGTCGAAAAAGCCACTAAAGATTTTACCGTCAATGGCAAAGAATACGAAGAAGGTTCCTATGTAATCTACACAGCACAAGCCTTTAGACCTTACCTGATGGACCTTATGGAAAAACAAAATTATCCAACACGTTTCCAATACCCCGGCGGTCCTCCCGATACTCCATACGATTTGGCAGGATGGACATTGCCAATGCAAATGGGCATCGATGTGGATAAAATTGAAGAACCATTCAAAGCTCCGACCGAGAAAGTCAATGGTCTCGTATCGTATTACGATGGCGAAGTAAACAGGAACGGTTCCTTTGGTTATGCCCTTAGTGCCAACACCAATGCCTCCGTGGCGGCAACCAACAAGGTTTTGAGGGCAGGAGGCACGGCATACAAGAGCATGGGCGAATTCAAAGCAGGAAAAGAAACGCTGCCCGCTGGATCCTATATTGTTTCCGGGGACAAAGAAATGATAGCATCCCTTGCAGACGAGTACGGTCTTGAATTCACAGGTTTAGCAGCTAAACCAGAGGTACAATTGAAGAAAATCCATCTGCCCAAAGTAGGTCTGTACAAATCCTGGGTGGCCAATATGGACGAAGGATGGACCCGTTTTGTAATGGACGAGTACGAATTTGATATGGATACTTTGCACGATGCGGACATCAAGACCAAAGATCTCTCGCAGTATGATGCCATCATCATTCCATCTCAAAGACCAAGTTCCATTTTACATGGACATAGCAATTTGAGCATGCCCGAAAAATTCACAGGTGGCATTGGCCTAAAAGGGTCCATGGCGCTAAGCGACTATGTGGATGCGGGTGGAACCTTGATCGCTTTTGATGAAGCAAGTGACTTTGTGATCGAACAATTCGGGTTGCCATTGCGCGATGCCGTTGAAGGTGCGGACAGCAAAGATTTCTTTATTCCAGGATCTTTGATCAAGGCTGGTGTGGACACGTCCCATCCGTTGGCCTTTGGTATGAAGGATACGGTTGCCGTTTCATTTAACCGAAGTAGGGCCTTTACCATTGACAAACAACGTAAAACAGGTGAAGGAGGAACAGAGGACATCAAAGATGCTCCCGCACCCGATGTTGAGGTAATAGCCACCTATGCCGCCAAAGACCTATTGATGAGTGGTTGGGCCATGGGCGAAGACCGATACATTGCCAAAAAGCCAGCCATGGTAAAAGCAAAGTATGGAAAAGGTTCCGCCATCTTGTTTGCGTTCCGTCCACAATTTAGGGCGCAGCCTCGCGGCACTTACAAATTGATTTTTAATGCGATTTACGAAGGCGCTTCGGAATAGCAGAAAACATATGAGTATATAAGGAAAGGCCGCATCAAAATTGATGCGGCCTTTTTTTGGATTCGTCTTGTGCGAGCTTTAAATAAAATCATCCCTGTACCAAAGTACCTTTAATATTTTCATCAATGAAACATTCAAAACCCAAGCATCAAATAATATTGGCTAATAGCTCTGACTAAACTATGAATGGCTTTCGCCCTCCAGTTCCCTTGCAATCCAAGCAAAACTGTCCTGAACCTTAGGAAAAACTTGTTCTATCGGAACCAAATCGGGAATAATGTCAATATTTTCAATAAGTTGTTTGGGCTGTTCCCTCAAACCTGTTAAAACGGTTTTCACGTTTTTCTTGGATAATTCGAATATAATATTCTCCAAGGCATAGACCCCGGACTGATCGATATGGGGCACACGATCCATACGTATAACCAGTATTTTTATATTCTCGTCAATATTTTTTATCTGATCCTGAAAAAAGGTGGAAAAACCAAAAAACAACGGCCCGTTTAAATGTTTGATGTATACATGGTCCTTGTATCTCACGTAAAAATTCTCCTCGTCAAGCCAAGGCTTTTCACCCTCAAAACCTGCAATGGTACCAACGTCCATGCCTTTTTCCCCAATATCGCTAGCGCGTTTCATAAACAACAATGCCGCCAAGGTTACCCCGACTCCAACTGCTTGGATCAGACTGCCAAACGTGGTCCATAGTAAGACGATGACCAGCACCACAGAGTCAGCCTTGGGCATAACCTTCATGTGCCTGATACCACGTTTATCTATAATCTTAAATCCAATAGGAATCAATATTCCTGCCAGTACGGCCAAGGGAATATAAGCTGCCAGCGAACTTAGCCCCAATAAAACGGCCAAGAGAAATGTTCCGTGCAAGGCTCCTGAAAGCCTGGTTTTACCACCATTATTGATATTTACCACGGTACCCTTCGTAGCTCCTGCACCAGGTATGCCCCCAATCAATGCTGCTACCATATTGCCAATACCTTGGCCTATTAGCTCGCGATTGCTATTATGTTTGGTCTTGGTCATGTTATCTGCAATTACCGAGGTCAATAGTGAGTCAATTGAACCCAAAACCGCCAAGACGAGTCCATATTCCAAAACCATAAAATAGGCTTCGCTATCAATGCTGAAAAGGCCATCTATTTGCAATGACGGTAATCCCGAAGGTATTTCACCAATGATAGGAACATCCCAATTTATGAAATAGGAAAAGATGGATACGGCAATCAAGGCCACTAGAGCACTGGGCACGGTCTTATTGATTTTTGGAAAGAGGTAATAAATTATCACCGTCATTGCCCCCAAAACCATGGCCTGCCAATTAAACTCTGAAAATAATCTGGGCAGATCCGACATTACCTTTACAGTAGATTTTGCCGAATCCAAACCAACGAACGGGAATATTTGCAGGATGATGATAATGAGTCCCACACCGCTCATAAAGCCTGAAATTACGGGATAGGGAAAATATTTGATATATCCGGCAATGTTTACAAGCCCGAAAATTATCTGCAATACTCCACCGACAAAGAAACTCAGAATAATGATGCCCATTGCACTTTCCAAACTTCCTGTCAAATCAACGGCACTGGCCACCAAAGCTGCTGAAACCACGGTCATTGGTCCGGTAGGGCCGCTAGCTTGTGTTTTTGTTCCCCCAAACAAGGCGGCAAGTATTCCAATTGCGATTGCACCGTACAGCCCTGAGATTGCACCGAGACCGGATTGCACACCAAAAGCCAATGCCAGCGGTAGCGCTACGATGCCCGCCACGAGTCCACCGGTAAAATCGCCTTTCAAATATTTTGTATCGTAAAATTTTGCCATAATTGGTTAGGTTCTATTGTGAGTTTTATTTTACTTGAAATTTACAACTTTCGAAATTAACCCTCGAGCCTTTGGTCCTTTATCTTGGTCCCAGGACATTCATTGTTACATAAATATCTATCCGCATGCGCCTTGTCCACCACTCTACGGATTGGTTCGACCATTTTCTTGAAATTCCCATCCGACCAGACAATCCTTTGCTGTGGATTATGGCCAACTCCTGCGGAATCTTCATGAATGAATCATTTTTGAAGAAATGCCGTTTCAAAAAAAAGCAAAGGAAAAAAGGTTATTTAAACAAAATCGCCACCGCACCGATCGCCGTCACGATCAAAATAAAGCGCTTATAATTCTTTTCGTTGATTTTCTTCACCAAGAAAACACCCAAAACCAACCCAATAAGAATGGCGGGCAGTAGCCTTAAGTTGATCAGAAGGCTTTCGACCGTAACCGTTTTCCAAACAAATACATGAAAAGGAAGTTTGAATAAATTAGTGATGAAGAACAGCCACGCAGCGGTACCCACAAATTCGTTCTTGGGCAATCGCATTGCCAAAAAGAAAATATTGGTGAAGGCCCCGGCCAAGTTGCCGATCATGGTACAGATTCCGGCCAAAATTCCCATGGAGCCCGAAAACAACCAATGGGTGGGCACGGTCTGGGACTTTCTTCTGTCCCACCAAATGAGCATCGCCAAACTTATAAATATCACGATCACCATTCCCCATTTAAATTCCCATTCAGGGAGGTCCTTGCCGACCAAAACCCCGATGAGTATTCCAAGAATCATCCATGGAATAAACTTAAAAATATATTTCCATTGGGCATGCCGGTTGTAATAGACCACCGCAAAAATATCCCCAACAATGAGAAGTGGAATAAAAAGCCCCGTGGAAGCTCTCGAGCCAAAGGCCAAGGCCATAAGGGTCACATTGAAAATGGACATCCCCTTAAGCCCTGCTTTGGAGACCCCCATTAAAAAGGCAGCAGTAGCGGCCATGGTCCATGCAGCAACAGAAATATCCGAAAAAGTTGAAAGAAACATGAGGATTTTTTTGCAGGTTCACAAAAGTAACCCAAAAAAACTATCTTTAACTCCAGCCAAACTAAACAAATGAAATTAGAGCTTTTAGATTACACCATCATTTTTGGATTTTTTGCCCTAGTCCTTTTTATTGGAATATATGTTTCAAAAAAATCCGGACAAAATTCAACAGAGTACTTTTTATCTGGCCGAAGTATGCCCTGGTGGCTTTTGGGATTATCCATGGTCGCAACCACTTTTTCGACGGATACGCCCAACTTGGTCACCGATTTGGTCCGCTCCAATGGAGTTTCGGGAAACTGGGGATGGTGGTGCTTTTTGTTGACAGGGATGTTGACCGTTTTTGTGTACGCCAAGCTTTGGAGAAAATCCAATGTGAAAACGGATCTGGAATTTTACGAATTGCGCTATGGGGGGAAGGCAGCAAGCTTTTTAAGAAAGTTCAGGGCCATTTATCTTGGGGTATTGTTTAATGTGATCACAATGGCTTCCGTCACCTTGGCCGCTATAAAGATAGGTGGCGTTATGTTGGGGCTGGAGCCTTGGGTAACCGTGGTAAGTGCAGGCCTGATCACTGTTGTTTTTAGTGCTCTTGGTGGATTTAAGGGCGTTGTCTATAGTGATTTTTTCCTGTTTTTTATGGCAATGGCCGGGGCAATAGGAGCTGCCTATTATCTGGTTAATTTGCCCGAAGTAGGCGGATTGCAAGCAGTTTTAGAGAATGAAAACGTAAAAGATAAATTGGGCATACTCCCCGATTTTAGCGATAAAAAAGCCTTGATCACCGCACTGATCATACCCTTGGCGGTACAATGGTGGAGTTCTTGGTACCCTGGCGGGGAACCTGGTGGCGGTGGCTATATCGCACAACGAATGTTAGCGGCAAAAAATGAAAACCACGCCATTGGGGCCACCTTCTTCTTTAATATTATGCACTATGCGCTAAGACCTTGGCCATGGATTTTGGTCGCTTTGGCATCTTTGGTGGTCTATCCGGACATAGCAAGCATACACGAAGCATTCCCCAATGTGACGGAAGATAAGTTAGGACATGACTTGGCTTATTCCGCTATGATGACAAAACTGCCGACAGGTCTTTTAGGTGTGGTTCTAGCCTCTCTGGTGGCGGCCTATATGTCCACAATTTCAACCCAATTGAACTGGGGGTCGTCCTACATAGTATATGACTTTTATAAGCAACAGATAAATCCAGAGGCCACAGAAAAACAAATGGTAAATGTGGGACGGATATCCACCGTACTATTAATGGTATTGAGTGCGTTTTTGGCGTTGGCCCTACAGGATGCCATGGGTGTTTTCAATCTATTATTGTCTTTTGGCGCCGGAACCGGACTAATTTTCATATTAAGGTGGTTCTGGTGGCGCATCAACGCTTGGAGTGAAATTACGGCCATGTTTTCTTCAGGTATCCTAGCGGTTTTATTGGAGACAACTCCTTTGAGAGGGTATTTGTTTTCCCCCGAGACCGGAATTTTTCCAGAATGGGCCGATTTACCATTTATAATGTTAGTGACCACAATTATATGGCTAACGGCCACATTTGTTACCCAACCAGAAAGCAAAGAGGTGCTTCGAAACTTCTATCTAAAAATTCAACCAGGAGGTCCGGGCTGGGCCAAAATTGTGGATGAAGCCAAAGAGGACAACGTGGAAATAGTCAAGACCAACGAAAAGTGGAGTGTACCATCCGGAATCAAAGCGATGTTATCTGGCGTTGTATTGATTTACTCCATCATGTTTGCCACGGGCTATTGGATTTATGGGGAATATCAATTGGCCATCGTTCTTACCATTGTGGTAGCCCTGTCCGCTTTTGTACTATTAAAGGTATGGCAAGGAATGAAAAATGTGCTCTAGCAGGTTGTTACCCTCGCAACTCCAATAATCTGGAGACATATTTTCCGACCACATCGAACTCTAAGTTTATGGTGTCACCTACTTTGTAGGTATGGAAACGTGTGTGCTCGTGTGTATAAGGAATAATCGCAACACTAAAACTGTCTTTTTTGGAATCCACAACGGTCAAACTGACCCCATCTACCGTGATGGAACCCTTTTCGATGGTCACATTATTCAGCTTGGGGTCGTATGCAAATGTGTAGACCCAACTCCCATCTTTCTCTTCAACGGATTTGCAGGTAGCCGTTTGGTCCACATGCCCTTGCACGATATGTCCGTCCAAACGGGCACCCATCAACATGGCTCGCTCCAAATTGACCAGTTCACCAACCTCCAGGTCGCCCAAATTGGTTTTGCTCAGGGTTTCTTCGATTGCTGTTACGGTATACTGATCGGCATCAATGGAAACCACGGTAAGGCATACCCCGTTGTGCGAAACACTCTGGTCTATTTTTAATTCAGAAGTAATTGTGGAGGATACAGTAATATGAAGATTCCCACCCTCTTTTTCCAGCTTTTCAACTTTCCCCAAAGTCTCTATGATTCCTGTGAACATGTGTCTTATTAATTGACTAGTTTTGTAGTGCAAAAGTAGCCATAACGGCATTCATTTTATGAAGGAAACAGAAAAAATCAGGTTAGGGATATCCATTGGGGACATTAACGGTATCGGATGCGAAGTTGCGTTAAAAACATTTGAGGATGCAAGAATGTTGGACTTTTGCACACCTGTACTATTTGCCTCCAACAAGATTGTTTCACAACAGATCAAAGATTTTGGGCTGGACATCAAGTTCAATGGCGTACGTGATGCAGACCAAGCCCTGGACGGAAAAGTCAATATTGTAAATATTAGCAAGGAAGTTCCCAATTTGGAATATGGGCAGGCGACAAAGGAAGCGGGTGAATTTGCCATTACATCATTGAAGGCCGCCGTGAATGCCCTAAAAGAAAATAAGATCGATGTTTTGGTCACGGCGCCCATCAACAAAAACAATATTCAGTCCGAAGATTTCAAATTCCCCGGTCATACGGACTTCTTGGCCCAAGAGTTGAAAGGCGAGAGCCTTATGTTTATGGTGACCAACGAACTTCGTGTTGGTTTGCTTACCGACCACATTGCAGTAAAGGATGTGGCTAAGGCCATCACCCCAAACCTTATCCGAAACAAAGTCGCCACCATGGAGGAATCCCTAAAAATGGATTTTGGCATCCGTAAACCCAAAATTGCCCTGTTGGGCATTAATCCGCACAGTGGAGACAACGGAACCATTGGAGAAGAGGACGATAAAATTTTGAAACCGACCATTAAAGAATTGTTCAACAAGGGAACATTGGTGTACGGCCCCTACTCGGCCGATAGTTTTTTTGGCTCGGACAACCATAAGAATTTCGATGCCGTATTGGCCGCATACCATGATCAAGGGTTGATTCCCTTTAAAACGCTCTCTTTTGGAAAGGGGGTCAATTACACCGCAGGCTTGGACAAAGTAAGGACTTCTCCCGATCACGGTACCGCTTACGAAATCGCGGGCAAGGGAAAAGCAGATGACAGTTCGTTTAAAGAAGCAGTTTTTACTGCCATTCAAGTTTTTAAACATCGTACTGAATATCAGGAACTGACCGAAAACCCACTAAAAAAGCAGAAAATCAAGCGTGGAGGGTAAAAAGTTACATTCATTTTGGATATTTGTTGTGGCAAGAATTGCAGTTTTGTAAATTAGTAGTATCTTTGCACCCGCCTTTAAAGGCTGGTACACAAACCTTAAGTGTAGAAATGATGAAGCTGAAAGAGTTTAATATCCCTTTTTCAGGTCTGAAGCTGGGAAAACATAACTTTGTGTACGAAATTGATGATGCGTTCTTTGAATCTTTTGACTACCAAGAATTTAACGGAGCTTCCGTTCATGTAGATGCCATTTTGGAAAAAATGAGCACCATGATGGAACTTCAGATTGAAGCGGAGGGAACCATAAACGTGGATTGTGATCTAACGGGCGAACCATTTGACCAGCCTATTGATTCCAAATTAAAACTAGTCGTCAAGTTTGGCGAAGCGTATAATGATGAAGACGATGAAATCCTCATCATTCCACATGGAGAACACCAATTCAATATTGCACAGTACATATACGAAATGTTGGTGCTGGCCGTTCCACAAAAAAGGGTTCACCCTGGCGTGGAAGATGGCACATTGCAATCGGATATCTTGGACAAGCTCGAAGAGCTTCAGCCAAAAGAGAACACAAAACCATCAGAAGACACAGACCCCAGGTGGGACGATTTAAAAAAGTTACTAACGGATAAATAGGTTTATAATGGCACATCCTAAAAGAAAAATATCAAAAACCAGAAGGGACAAAAGAAGAACCCACTACAAAGCAGTTGCGCCAACAATTGCCAAAGACTCAACAACAGGTGAAATGCACTTGTTCCACAGAGCTCACTGGCACGAAGGCAAATTGTACTACAGAGGTCAGGTTTTGATCGACAAAACAGAAGAGGAAACAGCGGCCTAACCGCAAACACCTTAAAATAAAGCAACTCCCGTTCAATTCGTATCGGGAGTTTTTTTATGGGCCCGCGTTAACACCCAAAAACGATTAATTTTGCCCATAAAGTCATATAAAATGACTAATTTTCACCGCTTTTGGGTCAAATTTGATTCTTTTTGACAATAAAGAGAGGCTAAAATGAAGAAAACAACAGCAGCAATAACAGCTGTAGGAGGATATGTTCCCGATTTTGTGCTTTCCAATAAAGTACTGGAAACCATGGTAGACACCAACGATGAATGGATAACTACCAGGACCGGAATCAAGGAACGAAGAATCCTAAAAGAAGAGAATGCAGGAACATCCTTTATGGCCATAAAAGCCGCAGAGGACCTGCTTCACAAAAGAGGCATTGAAGCTTCCGAAATAGATTTTGTGCTTGTAGCAACCGCAACCCCCGACTTGCCCGTAGCATCAACCGCTGCATATGTGGCTTCAGAAATTGGTGCTGTAAACGCTTTTGCCTACGACTTGCAGGCAGCGTGCTCCAGCTTTTTGTACGGGATGTCTACCGCGGCCAGTTATATAGAATCCGGTAGGTATAAAAAAGTATTGGTCATAGGGGCGGATAAAATGTCTTCCATAATAGATTATACGGATAGGACCACATGTATTATTTTTGGTGATGGTGCCGGTGCGGTTCTTTTTGAGCCCAATGAGGAAGGATTGGGGCTTCAAGACGAATACCTACGTTCCGATGGTATTGGTCGTCAATTTTTAAAGATTGATGCCGGAGGATCTATTCTCCCAGCTTCCGAGGAAACGGTAAAGAACAAACAACACTATGTTTACCAAGACGGTAAGTCCGTTTTTAAATTTGCGGTATCCAATATGGCAGATGTATCGGCGCTGATCATGGAGCGGAACAATTTGACGAAAGACGATGTACAATGGTTGGCCCCACATCAGGCCAATAAACGCATCATCGATGCCACTGCCAATCGAATGGGAGTTGAGGCCGATAAAGTCTTGATCAACATCGACCGTTACGGAAATACGACATCCGCAACATTGCCCTTGTTGTTGTACGACTTCGAGAAGCAGTTAAAAAAAGGAGATAACATAATTTTTGCCGCCTTTGGAGGTGGTTTTACATGGGGTTCCATTTATTTAAAATGGGCCTATAACTCATAATCACGCAACTAACAAATTATATTCCATGGACATTAAGGAAATTCAAAGTTTAATCAAGTTTGTCGCCAAATCCGGTGCCAGCGAGGTGAAGCTGGAAATGGAGGATATCAAGATCACCATTCGAACGGGAAGTGCCGGTTCAGGTTCACCAGAAACCACAATTGTTCAACAGATTCCTGTTCCCCAAACAGCAGCAGCTCCGGCAGCCCAAGCACCAGCGGCCCAGGAAGCACCTGCACAAACACCATCCGAACCTAAAAAAGCGGATGATGACTCCAAATACATTACTATTAAATCTCCTATCATAGGAACCTTTTATAGAAAACCTTCACCTGATAAACCTGCATTTGTCGAAGTTGGAACTTCCATCAAAAAAGGAGATGTTCTTTGTGTGATAGAGGCAATGAAACTTTTCAACGATATCGAATCGGAAGTTTCAGGTAAAATTGTGAAGATTTTGGTTGACGATTCCTCTCCTGTTGAATTTGACCAACCATTGTTCTTGGTAGACCCATCATAGTGAATTTTAAATGATAGATTTGGGACGGCACGACCGTTGTCCTAAACCATTTAAGATTTAGAATTCCTAATTTAAGATTGTGTTCTATGTTTAAAAAAATATTGATTGCAAATAGGGGCGAAATTGCCTTGCGGATCATAAGGACCTGCAAGGAAATGGGCATTAAAACGGTGGCCGTTTACTCTAAAGCAGATGAGGAAAGCCTTCATGTACGTTTTGCCGACGAAGCCGTTTGTATTGGTCCCGCACCCAGCAGTGAGTCTTATCTGAAGATTCCAAATATTATAGCGGCGGCCGAAATCACCAACGCCGACGCCATTCACCCGGGGTATGGATTCCTTTCCGAAAACTCCAAGTTCTCCAAAATATGTGCCGAGCACGATATCAAATTCATTGGTGCATCCGGCGATCAGATTGATAAAATGGGGGACAAGGCTACCGCAAAGGAAACCATGAGAAAGGCCGGAGTACCCACCGTTCCAGGTTCCCAAGGTCTTCTTAAGGATGTTGATCATGCCAAAAAGGAAGCCAAAAAAATGGGTTATCCCGTCATGATCAAAGCTACCGCCGGTGGTGGTGGAAAGGGAATGCGGGCCATCTGGTCCGAAGACCAAATGGAGAAAAACTTCAACAGTGCCGTTACCGAAGCGACCGCAGCTTTTGGAAACGGTGGAATGTACATGGAAAAACTGATCGAGGAACCTCGCCATATCGAAATCCAAATTGTTGGTGATCAATATGGAAAGGCCTGTCACTTATCCGAAAGGGATTGTTCCGTGCAACGTAGGCACCAAAAGCTTACCGAGGAGACCCCATCCCCATTTATGACGGACAAACTCCGTGAAGATATGGGAAAAGCTGCTGTCAAAGCAGCTGAGTACATTAAATACGAAGGAGCGGGAACCATTGAATTTTTGGTGGACAAGCACCGAAATTTCTACTTTATGGAGATGAACACCCGTATTCAGGTGGAGCACCCGATTACTGAGCAAGTTGTGGATTATGACTTGATCCGTGAGCAGATTTTGGTTGCAGGTGGTGTGCCAATTTCAGGTAAAAACTATTATCCTAAACTACATTCCATCGAGTGTAGGATCAATGCGGAAGACCCTTATAACGACTTTAGGCCTTCTCCCGGCAAAATTACAACGCTTCATACTCCAGGGGGGCACGGTGTTCGTTTGGACACCCATGTGTACAGTGGTTATATGATTCCTCCGAACTATGATTCCATGATCGCCAAGTTGATTACCACCGCCCAAACAAGGGAAGAGGCCATCAATAAAATGAGAAGGGCCTTGGACGAGTTCGTGATCGAAGGCATAAAGACAACTATTCCGTTCCATCGCCAGTTGATGGATCATCCAGATTATTTGGCAGGTAACTATACCACCAAATTCATGGAGGATTTTAAAATGGATCCAAAATATAAAGAAGAACATTAATCAAAGCCCCGAATTTATCGGGGCTTTTCTTTTATGCAATTAAGTTACTGGGAATATAAAAGTTGGTTTTACAATGTTGATTTTACCGTAATAGGCAGCGGCATCGTCGGTATTAATTGTGCCATACGCCTTAAGGAAAAACACCCTCAAAGTAAGGTTCTAGTATTGGAAAAAGGCAGTTTGCCACAAGGAGCGAGTACCAAAAACGCAGGTTTTGCTTGTTTTGGGAGCGTTTCCGAAATTTTATCCGACCTAAAGCACCATACAGAAGAAGAAGTGCTGAAGCTCGTCCAAAAACGCTGGAACGGGATTCAGAGACTACGACATCTTTTGGGAGATAAGGCCATAGGATTCGAGCTCAACGGAAGTCACGAACTGTTTCCTTTGGAAAAGCCAGGGCTTTATGAAAAATGCCTGGAATCCATTCCTTATCTCAACCGTTTGATGGAGCCGATTTTTGCCAAAACCCCTTTTGTCACCAATTCCAATTTCTTCGGTTTCTCCAATGTTCAGGAAAAGTACATCACGCACCAACTGGAAGGGCAATTGGATACGGGCAAGATGATGCGTTCCTTGATCCAAAAATGTGTATCAATGGACATACCGATTTTAAACGGGGTAATGGTCAAAGACGTAGTTGAAGCCAATCGAGAGGCTATCATCAGCACAACCGACTTCGAGTTCCAGTCCAAGAAAGTATTCGTGGCCACCAACGGGTTTGCATCAAAACTATTGAAATCAGAAACGGTAAAGCCTGCTCGCGCCCAAGTGCTGATCACGGAGCCCATCAAAAATCTGCATATAAAAGGTACCTTCCATTTTGATGAGGGGTATTACTATTTCCGAAATATTGATGAACGGATTCTGTTCGGCGGCGGAAGAAACCTTGATTTTGATACTGAGGAAACCATGGAATTTGGGGAAACGGAAATTGTCCAAAACAAACTGGAAACCTTGCTTCGCGAAATGATATTGCCCAAGTATCCCGTACAAATCGAGCGCAGATGGAGCGGCATTATGGGTGTTGGCGCCCAAAAATCGCCCCTAGTGAAGCAAGTTTCAGATTCTGTTTACTGTGGGGTCCGTTTGGGCGGAATGGGTGTGGCACTCGGCAGCCTTGTGGGCCAAGAACTTGCGGATTTAGCCGATCAATAAAGATCAAGAGCAAACAACAAGTTCAAGAATCAATACTTTTTCTGGTATTGAGTTTGAACTTGAACTTTTCTTTTGGTGTTATAAATCAAACCATTCTCCCGTCCAACAAATTGATGATTCTGGATCCATATTCCGCATTTTTCTCCGAATGTGTCACCTGGATAATGGTCACCCCTTCTTCATTTAATTGCTTGAATAGCTCCATGATCTCCTCGCCTTGTTTAGAGTTTAAGTTCCCTGTGGGCTCATCCGCCAAAATCAATTTTGGGCTTGCAATCAAAGCCCTCGCCACCCCGACCAGCTGTTGCTGGCCACCACTAAGTTGAGCTGGGAAAAGGTCCTTTTTGCCCACAATATTGAAACGGTCCAGCATATCGGCCACCATGGCCTTACGTTCGGAGCCTTTGATTTTTTTATAGATCAATGGCATTTCCAAGTTTTCTTTTACCGTAAGCTCATCCAACAAATGATAGGATTGGAATACAAATCCGATGTATTGTTTGTACAGGTTGGACCTATGTTTTTCTTTGAGGGAATGAACGGATTCATCCATAAAATTGTATTCCCCTTCATCAAAATTATCAAGCATCCCGATGACGTTGAGCAATGTGGATTTTCCCGATCCAGAAGGTCCCATTATTGAAATAAACTCTCCTTCTTCCACTTCCAGATTGATGTCTTTCAGCAAAAAAATACGTTGGCCTCCCGTAGTGACCCATTTGAATATGTTGTTGAGTTGTAATAGCATAGTATGTTTATTTATTCGTCTTTTAATGATTCCACTGGATTGGCGATAGCAGCTTTAAAACTCTGCCAACTCACCGTTAAAAAAGTAATCAGAAGTGCTGTTGTTCCCGCCAAAGCAAATATCCACCAACTGAAATTTGTTCTATACGTAAATCCTTCCAACCATTGGTTCATTACGTACCAAGAGCTTGGTATCGCAATAATGAAGGCCAATCCCAACAATTTTACAAAGTCCTTGTTCAATAAGGTTAGTACTTGTGTTATAGTGGCGCCGTTTACCTTTCTTATGCCTATTTCCTTTTTCCGCAGCACAACGGTATATGCCGTAAGGCCAAAAAGTCCCAATGATGCAATAAGAATGGAAAGAACCGTAAAAATCTGAAAGGCCTTTCCAAAGGCTTTGTCCTGTTCATATTGGGCTTCAAATTTTTCATCTAAAAAGGTATAATTGAATGTACTTTGAGGGAAAACTTCATGCCATTTGTTTTCAATTTGACTCAATGCTGTTTCCAATCCTGCAATTGATATAGAAGATTTGTCAATTTTAACCAACAGATTGCTTATGTCATCCTGATATCTGACAATCGTTGGTAAAACAGGTGTTTTTAATCCAAAGTGATAGTAATCTTTGATAATACCTACAACTTTCCATTGATTGTTTCCCCAGAAACTTACAGTTTTATTCAGCAGGTCTTCAGGTGAGGAGATTCCCACTGTTTTTAAAAATGTCTCGTTCACCACAATTTGATTCCCTTCAAACTTGGAATTCAGAACAAAGGTCCCCCCGGCCAAAAATTCAATGTCCATTAAATCAAAGTAATCCGGTTGGGCATGATAGGTATAGAAAATATTGGCTTTGTCACTTCTCCCGTCGGGCAACCAAATTCCACGACTTGAGGACAGATTGTCAAAACTATCACCTGGATACGTTTGGGCGATGGCGGTCTTCTCAATAAAAGGGAAGTCCTCCAATTGCTCTTTTAATACCCTAAAATCATTATTTACCAAAGAATCCGATTGGGTCGAGACCACCGTTCCGTGCAGGGCTATAATTTGACCAACATCGGCACCAATAGGTTGATTATCCAAAAAATTGATTTGTTTGGAGATAATGAATGTCCCGGTCAACAAGACAATTGTAGCAAAAAACTGCGTTACAATAAGTCCTTTTCGAAGTCCAATGCCTTCGGTAGAGGCCCTCACCTTTCCTTTGAGTGCTTTGGCCGGCGAATATCTGCTGAGCAGGAACGCGGGATAAAGTCCCGCCAAAATAACGCCCCCTACTATAAAAATAAAATAAGGGATAAAGCTTACTATAAACCCCCAATCAAGATTAAGCTCATTTCCTATGATGTTGGTATAGAGGGGGAGTACTCCAAAAACTATCGAGAGGGCAATGACCATGGCGATAAAGTTAAGCAGTAGGGATTCCATTAAAGATTGGACTATGAGCTGCGATTTTTTTGCGCCGGCAACTTTTCTTATGCCTGCTTCCTTTGCCCTTTCCATCGATTTGGTCGTCGAAAGATTAACATAGTTCAACCAAGAAAGAACAAGGATGATAAAAGCGATGGCCGTTAGGAACTTTATTCTCAGAACACTCCCGTTAGCCGTGACTTCATACGGTTTATCGGAATACAAATGAATATCCTCAATAGGCTCTATGTTATGTCTTTCGGTTTCACTTTTTTCAATATCGCTGTCTATTATTTTTTGACGCAAGACATCAATATTGGTGTTTGGGGCCAACTTCAAATAGGTGTAATAATTGTTCATGTTCCAATTTAGCTCATGGGCTGTGGGTCCAAAATCCGTCAATATTTTTTCGGTCTCGTAGGAAATTAGAAACGAATTTCTATAATGAGCTGTTTCAGGAACATCTTCCATAATACCTGTAACCGTAAGTTGGGTCTCTTTGCCGTCTTCAAATACAGAAATTGTTCTTCTTAAAGGGTTTTGGTTCCCAAAAAGTTTTTTGGCAAAAGATTTTGAAAGAACAATGGCATTAGGCTCTGCCAAAACCGTTTTTTTATCTCCCTCTAACAATGGATAATTGAATATGTCAAAATAAGAAGGGTCCGCCAAAGACCCCAATGGCTGCTCCAAGATCTTTTCACCAACTTTAAAAGCTAATTTTTCAAAATAGTAAAACCTTACATAATCCAGTACTTCAGGGAACATTTCCTTTAAGGCTGGGCCTGACGAATTATACGTCATGGCATCGCCCGGCACATAAGTGTCCCCTTCGAGATAATCCATGTAGATCCTATATACATTTTCGGAACCTTCAAATGTGTCATAGCTCTTTTCATAATTTACATAGAGCATTATAAGAACAAATGAGGCTATCCCCACGGCAAGGCCAAAAATGTTGATGATAGAATACAACTTGTTCTTCAGCAAGTACCTTAGAGCTATTTTTAGATAGTTTTTAAACATGGTTTCCTTTTTTGGTTAAGCTCTCGCCCATCATTTTGTTTGACTTATTCGTCTCGTAAACTCTTTACCGGGTTCGCAGATGCGGCCTTTACCGTTCTGGATCCTACTGTAATAAACGCAATCAATGTAGCTGTAAGCCCTGCCGCAACAAAGAACAAAGGACTCAAGCTTACATGGGAGGCATAGTCCTGCAACCATTCATTTAAAAAATACCAGGATATCGGAGTGGCAATGATGAAGGCCAGACCTACCAATTTTAAAAAATCCTTGGTGAGCAATAGGGCCACAGAGGATATACTGGCGCCGACCACCTTTCGCACTCCGATTTCTTTTGTACGTTGTGCGACCACCAACATGGATATGGCAAATAATCCCAAACAGCTGAGAATAATCCCCAGTATACTGCCACTGGTTATAATGGTGGCCAATGTTTTCTCCCTTTTAAAGGTGCGGTCCACGTTTTCATCCAAAAATGAGCCCAAAAAGTCAGCTTGGGGCTCAATCTTCTCCCACGCGGCTTTTATGGCATCAAAGGATTGCGCGGCATTGTCCGGAGCAATCTTCACATAGGCGTAATACAAATCCCAGTTGCGGTTCAAGAAAAGTGTAAGGGGTTTTACATCCCTTTTTACATCCTGAAAATAATAGTCCTTTATAACCCCAACGACAGAATACGTGACGGAATCATCCATATTGATTCGGATGGACAGCGGGTCATCTTCCCCAAATTGTTTGGCCATACTCTCGTTGATTACCAAACTCAGACTGTCGGTGCTATATTTTTTGTCGAACATGCGTCCTTCCAGAAGCTCGATATCCAAGGTTTTGGCGTAATCGTAATCCACGGTAAGTGCATTTGTAATCAACCCTCTTCCTTTATAATCAAATCCCATGGCACTACTGGTGATGCTGCCATCCTTTCCAAGGCCCAAATTGCTGTCGGAGCCCGAAACGCTGAGAACACCCGGGGTCTGGGAAAGCTCATCGCGCAATAATTCCAGTACGGCATAACTATCCTTTCTTCCGTTCAAGGGAATGGACACCACTTGTTCCTTGTTGTACCCAAGGTCCTTATTCCTCAAAAACTCTATTTGCCCATGGAGGACCAAGGTTCCGCTGATCAATATGATGGCGATCACAAATTGAAGCACGATCAGGCCGTTTCTCAACCGGTTTTTCCCAAAATCCAACTTCCCTTTTAGTGCCCTCAAGGTGCTGAGCTTGCTCAAAATCAATGCAGGATAACCTCCGGCAATAAGGGTGATCACAAAAATCGATATAACAAATAGTGCTATAATTCCTGGTCGGGTCACGTTGGCAAAGGTGGCCTTGGTGACAAAAAGGGTCTTGAACGGACCAATAAGCAAATTACTGACCAAAAGTCCGAGACCAATAGCAATCAAAAACACGATAAGGCTCTCCATCCAAAACTGGAAAAACAATTGTTTTTTAACGGCCCCAAGGGTTTTACGCATGCCGATTTCCTTTAATCGCTTTTCGCTCAGGGCAATGTTCATGTTTATGAAGTTGGCACAAACTATAAAAATGATCACCAAGGCAACGCCCGAGATTAAATAGGGGAAAGTATGGGCGGTATCGACCAGACCTTCTTTAAATGTCGCAAAATGAAGGTCCTTTACCGGCAAAAGGTGGAATTGTTTGTATTGACCGTTTTCATCGGGCGATGCACCATCCCTTTTATCGCTTTCAATACTTCCCTTGTAATGTAGGTTGGCAAAGGCTCTTGAATTGATTTCAAATTGTTGTGGCGTCATCCCATCTTCCAATTGCAGATAAACAGGGTGAAATTGTGAGTTCCAGACGTCCTTGTTCGATTCATATTCCGGATGGTTCTCAAACGGTATCACAATATCAAAATCGATACTACTATTGGGAGGCGTGTTCTCTAAAATTGATGCAATTGTGAAGGGGTGCTCCTCTCCTCCAATTTGCACCTGAACTACCTTTCCGACCACATCGGTGTTTCCAAACATTTTTGTGGCCGTTTCCTCGGTGATGGAAACCGCGTTTTTGGAAGGCAGGGGATTACTGGTGTTCCCTGCTATAACGGGAAATGTGAAAATATTAAAGAACTCCGCATCCACATATTCTGCATCCAAGTCCAAATCTTTATCATTAAAAGAAATCAGGGCATCTTCACTCAATGTTCTGGTGATTCGTTTTATTCCGGGCACTTCTTCCTTGAGGGCACTTGCCAAAGGAACAGGGTTGGATGTGCTGGTCTCGGCTCCCCTAGGGGTCTGGTTGGTCAGGTAGACTTGATAGGCAGAGTCCTTATTTAGATGAAATTGATCAAAGGATAGTTCGAACAATGCGGTCATTGTCAATAAAATGGACACGGCAAACGCACAGGTGAGGCCAACGATATTGGCTACACTGAAAATTTTATTCTTTATCAGATTTCTCCAAGCAATTTTTAGATAGTTCTTGAACATGGTTTTCGTTTTTGGTTTGATGTAATAATTTTATTCTTGACGCAGGGAGTCAACGGGATTTCGATTTGCTGTTCTTGTATAATTTATGGCTGCTATAATTCCGACCAATAGCAATATGAACAAACTGGACATGGCAAAAATTCCCCAATGAAGGTCTATTTTAAAGGCAAAATTCTGCATCCATTTATCAACCATCAGCCAAGCTCCCACTAACCCGAGAAATACTGCAGGAACAGCGACAAACTCAAGGTCCGATATAAAAGATTTTAGAATATCCGCTAAAGTGGCGCCGTTAATACGCCTAATTGCAAGTTCCTTTCTACGACGAGTAGATTCATTAACGGTATAACCCAATAATCCAATAATTGTGACCAATAAAATAATTCCGTTTCCGACCCACATGGCATTTCGGAAGCCTTTCTGACCTTTGTAGGCGTTCAACTGTTCAGTCTTCAGGCTTTTTACATTGGCATCATTACGAGGGAAACCCAAATTTAAAACGTTGGTTATCTTAGGAACCACGCCGTTTTGTGCGCCGGCTTTGGTTTTCATTAAAATGGTAAAAAACGTTGAAGAGTCCTCTGACTTGAGCTCAATAAATTTTTCCTCTGGACGGTACAAAAATACGGAGGGCCGTAGGTCTGGCTCAGAAATTGATCTTATCACAAAATCTGGATAAACTCCACTGATATTTGTCGGACCATGTTGGGTTATCCGGATTTGTTTTCCCACAACTCCATCATTCCAACCATTATTCAGCCTTAAAAGCTCTGCTCCTTTTTTACTTATAACAATATTGTTCTCCGTTGTTTGGCCCTTTATGAAATTCTCTCCTTCGTCCACATGTATGCCAAGTATTGAAAGATAGTTGTGGTCCACTTCATAAAAATCGGCCACATTAAAAAGTTCGCGCTTACCATCCTGAGACATCACATTATTACCGGAAGCTCCGCTGGTGGGAACATCAAAACCTAAACCAACAGTCTCCATTTCTGGAAGCGACCTTAATTCATTTAGAACCATGGCCAGTTTATTACTATCCATGCCCTCAACTGAACTATAAAAAACACCTTCGGTATTATATCCATGGTCGGCATTTTTCATGTTATTGTATTGTAAGTTTACGATAATCAGTACGGTAAGGATAAAAGTGGCTCCTAAAAATTGAAAGGATAGAAGTACCAACTTCCATTTACTTTTTTTCTGTTTATAGCTTCGGAATGCTGTGGCCACAGGAATTCGGGAAAAGAACCGCCCTGGAAAATAACTGGTCAAAAAAACCAAGGAAATTATCAATAAGGCCAGAGGTATAATGACGTAAGGGTTTACCAATGCATTCAAACTATGCCCCCATTGTGCCTCCGCCATTGGTTTTAATGCCCAAATCAAAAAAAGCGCTCCAATTGTTGAAATTGAAAAGATAACCAATGTTTCCGAAAATATCATTTTTTGGAGGTTCTTGGCTTCGGCTCCACATGTTTTATGGATAGCTGAATTTTTTGCACGTGCCATCAAGGTTCCCAAGGTCAGCAAAATGTAATTCATTAATGACACAAACAAAACAGAAAACGCTATGGTAGCCAAGATTATAATCATGTCCTTGACACTATCCACCTTGATCTGTTGAATCGGTTTAAATGAATACTGTAAAACTACTCCCCCGTATTCTTCCTCCAATTTTTCAATATCCTGATGTTTTATCTGCATTGCGCGCACTGCTGGAGCCAAATCAGCTGGTTCAACCCCTTCCGATAATTTTACACAGGCATAATAACGGTCGTTGCCCATCCAGTTATTGGTGCCGTCCCAAGTAAACTGATCTGTGGACACCATCGATATAAGGATATCATAGGTATAATTGGTATTCTCCGGCAAGGTTTCAAAAACACCTCCAATAGTCAGTTGCTTCCCCGGATATGCTTTTACCCCAATTACCTTTCCTACAACTTCACCCCCAATATTGTCCGCAATTTCTTGGGAGACCATACAGGTCATTGGGCTTGTAAGTATTTCTTCTGGGTTTCCACTTACCATGGGAATGGGCAGCACATCGAACAGGTGTTCATCAGCCAAGGAAATTTCCGCATCATAACCATTCATATCGTTGGTATAGATGACATGGTCTCCCAAGGGATTGAACCTCGTTGCCGCTTCTACCCCGGGAACTTCAGCTTGAAGACCGGGAGCAATGGCTCCGCTAACTCTAGGGTAACTATCCCTCTCGTCGGAAGAACTGTCCATTGCGAAGTTTTCTTCGACCAAGTAAATACGGTCCGCGTCTGGATAAAAACTATCGTAGCTGAAATAATACAATACTTCCGATAGCAATAGAATACCAAAAGCCAATCCAGCGGTTAAGGAAATGACCTTGGTTAGTGCGTGTTCTCCTTTTCGGAACAATCTGCGAAGTGCCAGTTTGATAAAGTTCATTTTTCCTTGTTTTGCTATTAATGGTTATTCATTTCTTAAGCTTTCTATCGGATTGATGTTGGCCGTTTTGTATGTTCTTGCCCCGGTTACGGCCATGGCAATAACCGCCATTCCAACGCCGCTGGCCAGGAACACCCACCAGCTTAGTTCGGTCTTGTACGCGAAGCTTTCTATCCATTCCTGCACCAAATACCACGATATGGGCACTGCAACAGCAAAGGCAACCGCTACAAGAATCAAAAATTCCTTGCACAATAAAATATTCAATTGGGCCAGATTGGCACCCAATACTTTTCGCACCCCTATTTCTTTGACCCTTCTTTCAGTGGTATAAACGACTAGGCCCATAAGTCCCAAACAACTGATCAATATGGCCAGACCTGTGGCCCATTTTAAAAGCTGTACGGTACTTCTTTCCCTTCGGTAAAAGCCTTCCACCAATTCGTCCATGAACTCTACCTGTATCTCTTCATCGGGATAAACCGAAGCCCATGCCTGTTCTACGCCTTCAATGGTTTCGTTCCAATTATCGGTATTATTGCCAAGGTCAAAATGAATGGCATTAAAACTGGAATAATTGCTGTTGCCCCAATCCCCGGTCAGGGCCAATGGTTTAATGTCCGACCTTAACGACCTTTGGTTAAAATCTCGCATTAGTCCCACTACCGGAATTTGTGTGCTGTCCATCTTTAGAAAAGTGCCCACGACCTCAGCGGGATCTTGAAAGCCCAAAGCCTTGGCAAACCTTTCGTTTACAATGTACTCCTTTACACTGTCGTTCAATCTTTCCCTGCCCGCCAACAGGGGTATTCCGTAGGTTTTAAGATAGGTTATGTCCCCCCAGAGCATTTCGGTTTCTTGGTGCATCTCGTTTTCTTCCTTGAAATAGGTCAAAATTGTGGAGGATATATTGTTGGAAGTGGGTGGGTTTCCGCCCCAGCTTACTTTGGAAAGTCCCTTTATCTTCTCCATTTGGGAAAACAACCTTTCTTTTTTTACTTCGGACTTATCGTTCCATGGAAGGCGCACATAGGCCACCGCCTCGGTCTTGATGCCCATGTCCTTGTTCATGACAAAATGCAGTTGTTTGGTGACCAACATCGTTGCTATTACAAATACTTGGGCGACCACAAATTGAAAAACCGTAAGGGTCTTGCGCAAACGCGTGCCTTTGTCTCCTTTTGTAAACTGTCCCTTTAGCACGGCAACCGGTCTAAACTTCGAAAGCACAAATGCGGGATAGAAGCCCGATAATATACTTACAATGGTCACCAACAAAATAATTCCAAGTATCCCTTGCATACTATATAAAACGGAAAGGTCGATTCCACTTGGTAAAAACTCGGAAAACTGTTGCAACAGGAAAGGAGTCATCAAAAGAGATAGGAGCGTCGCCAGAACGGTCAATATGAAGGTCTCTCCCAAAAATTGGCGCACCACTTGCTTTTTGGAGCTCCCCAAGGTTTTTCGAATACCGATTTCCTTTGCGCGCGTGAGTGCTTGGGCCGAATTTAGGTTGATGAAGTTGGCGCAGCCCAACAACAATAAAAACAATGCAACAAAGGATAGGCTTGTCAAAACGGTCTTGCTGGCCACATGGTCGGAGTTATTGAATGGGTAATCGCCGCTTTTGCCCCCAAAATGAATTTCAGGCAAGCTTTGCAGCACGAACAACCTTTCATCATCCGCAGCCCAGGCTGCAGTGTTTTTGTGTTCTTTGGCCAAAGCATCCAATCGGGACTGTATGGCGGCCATATCGACCCCTTCTCTGACCTTGAAGAACAATTGATCTCCAGAGCTTGTGTTGTTCCACTGATCACTGGTCGCAATTTCTTTTTCGCCGAACATTTTTGCGGAGCTCATGGACATGAAATCCGTAAACTTGAAATCGGTGTTTTTTTCAAAATCAGCAACAACTCCCGAAACCTTCACATTGATGGAGTCGTTGTAGACCAAGGTGCTTCCAATCACATCTGTAGGACTTTTTTTGGGGAAATATTTTGCTGCGGTATTCTTGGTCAGCACAACTTGTGCGGGTTCTGATAGTGCAGTTTGTGAATTGCCCGCCAGCCATTGGTAATCAAATAATTGAAAATAGCCCTCGTCGGCAAAAATACCATCGTTCACATTTTTGAGAATCACCTCCTGACTTTTGTTTTCAACTTTTGAAAAATTCGCGCTCATAAAAGGTGCCACCTCCTCAACTCCCGAAACCCCGTCCTTGAAGGTCTGCATCAAGGGAACAGGGACACCTCTATTGGTAAACTCATCGTTTCCGGACTTGAAAAGCGATGTGACCCGATATATCCTATCCTTGTCCTTATGGAAGGTGTCGAACGAAAAATCGAAATAAATAATGGCCCCGATGACCAATGCGGAGCAGAGGCCAATGGAAAGACCAACCACATTGATGAAGGAAAACAATTTGTTCTTTAAGATACTTCGCCAGGCTATTTTAAGATGATTGATCAACATGTGCTTTGCTTTTTGTGGTTGGTTATTCTGTTCGTAAGCTTTTGACGGGATTCACTACGGCCGCCTTAATACTTTGGTAACTAACGGTTACTATGGCAACTCCAATGGCCAATAATGCGGACAGGGCAAATATCCACCATGGTATCTCTATTCGGTACGAGAAGTCCTGAAGCCATCGGTCCATGGCATACCACCCCAAGGGCAATGCAATAACTATGGCTAGTCCGACCAATTTTAAAAAGTCCGCGGACAACCGGTAGACAATCTGTCCGACACCCGCGCCCAAAACCTTTCTCACTCCGATTTCCTTCACCCGTTTTTGGGCATTGAAAGCAGCAAGCCCAAGCAGGCCCAAGCAGGCTATTACGATGGACAGCAAGGTGAAAACCATGAAGATCTGCCCCAATCGCTGCTCTGCTTCATAACTATTGTTGAAGGAATCGTCCATAAAATAATGTTCAAAGGGCTGTGTAGGTGCCATCTCCCTCCATATATTCTCCACTGCTGCCACGGTTCTTGTCACATCTCCTCCTTCGAGCTTGATGGCCAAATTATCCGGATTTCCGCCGCCATTGAAAAGAGCCAGGGCCCCTACCTCTTCCTTAAGTGTCTCAAAATGAAAATTCTTGACCACTCCGACTACGGTCGACAAAGACCCGTTCTCAAAGTCATTGACAAATTGGGTTCCAATAACACTTTCAGGAGTTTTTCCCAAAACGGCCACAGCTTTTTCATTTAATATGACCGCAGATGAATCGGTCGGGAATTTTGTCACATCAAAGTCCCTTCCATAAACAAGGGAAAGGTTGATTGTGGAGATATAATCATCGTCAACATTCCATTGCTGCATATTGATGGATCTTTCTTGGCTCCTATCCTCTGCCAGCATATAGGTTCCGCTGCTGCGCGAGGATGGCGTGGGCAGGTAACTGCTCAACGTTGCCGTGTTCACCTGACTTAACCGAAGTACTGCATCTTTGAACGCCTGTCTTTTTCCTTCAAGGCCATTAACACCCCCTATGATCAATACTTGGTTTTTTCCATAACCGAGGTCTTTCCCCTGTATAAAACGCAGTTGCTGAAATACCGTTAGGGTCCCCATAATCAGAAATACGGATATACTAAATTGAAGTATGACCAATGCATTTCTTACCCTACCGCCTCCAATGGAGTTGTCCCCTTGACCTTTCAGTACTTTTGCGGCAACAAAACGCGACATGAAGAATGCGGGGTAACTTCCAGAGAACAGACCAAGGACCAATGCTGCTACGATCAAAATCAACCAAAAAACAGGATTGGCATAGGGTATGGACAATTCTTTCCCGGCAAGGTCATTGTACAGTGGCATGACAAGGGCCGCGATCAACAAGGCAAAAATCAATGAGCCCATGGCGATCAGTCCGGATTCGGTCAAAAACTGGCCGATTAATCCACTACGCTGGGATCCCAATGTTTTTCGGATACCCACTTCTTTTGACCGTTTAAGGGAATGGGCCGTGGACAGGTTCATGAAATTCACGCTAGCCAACACCAAAAGTATCAAAGCGATTGCCCCAAGGATGTACACATTCTTGATATCGCTGACAGTGCTGAACTCCGGGCTTCTTTTGGAGTATAAATGAATATCCTTTAAGGGAATGGTGGAATAGTTAATGTAATTCCCCGACTCCAAAAATTGTTGTTCGGTGATACCGGGAAAGAATTTTTGTGCATAAGGAATAACATACCTCCCGACCATGGCCTGCATTTGGTCCTGAATGTCTTCGCCAGAAACCCCGGGGGTTAACTTTACGAACGTATAGTAGTTGTGACTGCCCCATTCTGCCTGTAGAGCATCTTCATAACCGGACATGGCCAAAAAAATGGGTTTGTCCTTAAATATCGAGTTCTTTGGTAGGTCTTCCAATACCCCTGAGACCGTATAAACATCCTCATCATTGATTATCAGTGTTTTTCCGACTGCTTGACCAATAGGAAAATGTTTTTCTGCAGCAGTACGTGTCATAACCAATGTATTGGGCTCCACTAATGCCGTATGTCTATCCCCGTACAAAAGATCGATTCCGAACATATCAAAAAACGTGGAGTCGGCATACGAAACATGGGACTCCCTAACGTTATCCATTTCATCTTGTGGTCGAATAAATACGCTCCCAATATTTCTGAACCTTGTGGCCATTTCAACTTGTGGGATGTCGTTTACCATTGCCCGGGCCATGGGTGCGGATATCTCCGAAACATTTTCTTCGGCGCCCCCAAATTTCGTGTCGGCATTAATACGATAAATGCGTTCCGCATCCGTGAACATGTTATCGTGGTTAAGATCGTCCCAAATGTAAAGGCCGAGTAAAAGCCCACCAGCCATTCCTATTGCTAATCCAAATATGTTAAGGAAGGTGAAGAATGGCTGCTTTTTTAGGCTTCTCCATGCTATTTTGATGTTGTTTTTGAACATGATTCTCGTTTTTTGATTGATTTATTCAGTTCTAAGGCTCTTTATTGGATTTGCACTGGCCGCTCTAATGGCATGGTAACCAATCGTTAATATGGCGGCCGACAAAGTTCCTAATGTGGCCAAAACGAATATCCACCATGACATGGGGGCCCTATAAGCAAAGTTTTCCAACCATTTGTCCATAAACCAGTATGCAAATGGTGAGGCTAAGCAAATGGCAAAAAGCACCAGTTTTAAGAAATCCTTGGATAATAATGTGGTCACGTTTTCTACCGAAGCGCCCAATACTTTTCTAATCCCGATTTCTTTTCTTCGTTGCAATGCCGTGAAAGTGGCCAAGCCGAAAAGTCCCATTACCGCAATCAACATGGCAAAGCCCGTAAAGACTCCAAAAATCTTTGCCAAACGGTCTTCTGCTTTATACTGTGAGTCAAAAACATCGTCGAGAAAATAATATTCGAATGGCTGCTCGTTGTCATATTTCTGATATTTGGCCTTTAGTCCATCCAACATTGTTGGAATATTGGTTTTCGGTCCAACCTTGGCATAGAGCACCCCTCCTTTTTCAAGCCATTTGTAAGAAGGGTCATTCTTTATGAACAGGCATAACGCGCCTATCTTGTGGTGCAGCGAAGAGTAATTAAAATCTTTCAAAACACCTTTGATTTCATACTGACCATTAATTTTTTGATGAACTGGATCTTCTTCTAGGTTTAATCTGGCAACAGCTGCTTGATTAATTATCACGGCAGATCTATCCCCCATTTTTATAATGGAGTCTTTAGGAGGAATTGCCCAAGAAAGGCCCATCATTGAAACAAAGTCTTTGTTTATGGTAAGCGTTGGCAAAAAAATCATCTCATCGCTATTATCGCTTTGGACGCTCATCATGTTATGGCCTTTGTAAAGTGGTAGAATTCCAGAGCTGGTTTCCACTATTTCCGGAAGTGAACCGACTTCCTCCTGAAATGCACCAAAGTGTTTACCGAGCTTTTCGGAAAATGGAAGCATTACAATATTTTCCCTATTTACGCCTGTATCGGCGTGCCTGAAATAATCCAGCTGTCTATCCATTACAAATGCACAAATAATAAGAGCTACCGATATACCGAACTGGAAAACAGTGAAAAACTTTCTTAGCGCTATTCCTCCTTGCTGCTTGCTCAATTTTCCCTGTAGTACCGCAATGGGCTTAAACGAGGAAAGTAAAATGGCGGGATATGCAGCTGCCAAAAATATGGTCAGTAACAGGAGCAATACAAGTGACATTAGCATTTCGGGGCTAAAAATGAATGCGTTGTCCACTTGGACCCCTAAAAGCTCAAAGAATTTAGGTTGTAGTGTAAGACATAAAAAATAGCCCAAAACGAACGATATGATCGTGTAAAGCGCGGATTCGAAATAGAATTGTTGTGCAATGGCCCTTCTGGGTGCTCCCATTACTTTTCTGACTCCGACCTCCTTTGAACGTGTTGTGGAGCGGGCAGTGGACAAGCTTGCATAGTTTACCAATGCCAATATCAAAATCAAAAGGGCTACCAATGGAAATATGCCAATGTATTTGTTTTTAGCCCAATCCTCACCTAAATGTAGACTCTGTAGTGGCTTCAACAGGTATTTTTTTTGGACATCATCACCTGCGTTCTTTCCAAAGGAATTTAGCAGGCCTGCCTCGACCATTTTAGGGTCGGCCGATTCATCCAACAGGAAAAGTGTGGTGAAGTTCAAGTGCCCTTGTTCAATATCCTCCTTATATTTTTCCATTCCCAACATACTGGAAATGGGCAGGATAAAATCAAAACCTATGCTTGAATTCGAAGGTGGGTCGGCTGAGACCCCTGTAACGGTAAATATCTCATCACCAAAAAGCTGTAGTGGTCTTCCAATAGGATCGCTGTCTGCAAAATACTTTGTGGCCGTCCTTTCGGAAATAACAATACTGTTGGGATTGGCCAACACCTCTCCTTTGTTGCCCTTTATCAGATTAAAACTGAAGAACTCAAAAAAGTTTGGGTCTGCGAACAAAACCTTATCCTCGGAAAACTTTAACGAAGGGTTCTCTGTATTGGTAACCATAACATTTTCGGAAACCTTTTGATATCTTAGGTATTCTTGGATTCCTGCTACACTTCCTTTACCTTCCGGGGCATCGGAATAATCCAAATACGGTATATGGATGGGGTCCTTACCAAAGGTTATCTTAGTTTCCGCTTGATAAATGTTACTGGCATCGTCATGAAACTTGTCATAGCTCAGCTCATGGCCAACATAAAGAACTATCAGCATACAGGCGGCAAGTCCCATGGATAGGCCGACAATGTTTATTGTTGAATAAACCTTGCTCCTAACAAGCCCTCTCCATGCTATTTTTAGATAGTTCTTGATCATGATCCTGTTCTTATTCCGTTCTCAAACTTTTGACCGGGTTGGATTTTGCTGCCCGTATGGCCTGAAAACTTACCGTGAGCACCGTTACCGCGAGGGCTCCGAGCATGGCCAAGCCAAAAATCCACCATTTCAAAATCACCCTGTACGGATATTCTTGCAACCATCCGTTCATTACATAATAGGCAATGGGCACCGCGATAAAACAGGAGATAATCACAAGTTTTAAAAAGTCCTTGGACAACATGTTCCAAACATTAAATACCGATGCGCCCAGCACTTTTCGTACCCCTATCTCCTTGGTGCGCTGTTCCGCAACAAAAGAGGTGAGACCAAATAGTCCCAAACAGCTTATTAAAATGGCAAGTGCGGTGAAAATACCGGATAGGGTGCCAATCCGTTCTTCAGATGCAAATTTTTCAGCATATTCCTCGTCCACAAAATCGTATTGAAAGGGAATGTTCGGGAAATGCTCTTTGAATACCCTCTCGATTACTGCAATGTTCTGGCTTGCACTCTGGGATGGGTTCAATCTCATATTGTAATAGGAAGCATTACCGTATTTATCAAAAACGTACATGCCTTGTTTCACTGGTTCGTACGGCGATTGTGCGATCATATCCTGAACCACGCCTATTATCTTTAAAGGTGGTGATGGGTCTTCCTCATCATCGTCCTTAATAAACTTTCCTATTGGATTCTTGAGCCCCATATACTTCACGGCCGTTTCATTGATCAGCACGGCATTGGAGTCCGAGGGGAACTCCCGTGAAAAATCCCTTCCCTCCACAATCTTTAAGTTGAGACTTTTGGCATATTCAGGGGACACTTCGGTCCATGCCAGATCTTCTTGGAAACCTTCTGGTTTGCCCTCCCAAACAAATCCGCTCCGGTTGGACCAAATGTTAGTGGTCGGGGCGCTGGATGTGGACATTTCCACAACCGCTCCTGAATTGATGAATTCATCCCGCATCAATTCAAACTTGCCCGTAAAATCCTGGCTCATCGTCGGGATCTGGACCAGACCCTCCTTATCGTACCCAATGGGTCTGTTTTTAGCATAATTGATCTGTTGCATTACGATCACGGTTCCGATGATGAACGCTACGGAAACGGTAAACTGGACTACAACCAAAATCTTTCTTGGTAAACCGGAATGCTTGCCTGCCTTGAAAGTTCCCTTTAAGACATCCACTGGTCTGAACGAGGATAAATAAAGAGCAGGATAGCTGCCCGCCAAAAGAGCTGTGACCGTTATAAAGACCAAAGAAACACCCCAAAATGCAAGGGAGCCCCAAGGGAAGGATATTTCTTTTCTTGCCAAATTATTGAACCCGTTCAAGGACGCCACAACGATCAATACAGCAATTGCAAAGGCAAATGATACCACCAAAAAGGACTCGCCCAAAAACTGGTTGATTAATTGGGAGCGCTGAGACCCAATGGATTTTCTGATCCCCACCTCCTTCGCCCTTTTCTCCGAACGGGCGGTACTGAGATTCATAAAATTGATACAGGCCAAAAGCAATACAAACCCTCCGATAATTCCGAACAGCCAAACATATTTGATTCGGCCCCCTGCTTGCTTCCCGTTTTCGAAACTGCTGCGCAGGTGCCAATCCTCCATTGGAAATAGAAACAATTGGGCGTTGAATTCCCTGGAGTTTTCGTTTAGCTTCTGTTTTACCTCCAGAATTTTTGAGGTAACGGATTCCATGGTCGTATTGTCCGCGATCTGGACAAACATTTGAAACGAATTGTTCCCCCATTGATCTTCGGCATTTTTGATCCATTCGTTCACTGAGACATATTTATCCCATGGCATTATGAATTCGGTGTCATTAAAAGAGGCATTGAAAGGGAGGTCCTCGTAAACTGCCGTGACCATCATATCGTATTGGCTATTTACCTCGATTACCTTTCCAATCGGTTCCTCGTCACCAAAAAGTGCTTTGGCGGTGGACTCGTTCAACATTATGGAGTTGATTTCCCGAACACCGTCCCTTTCTCCCTTCAAAATTTTTATATCAAGGATTTCGGGAGCTTCCCGCTGCATAAAATTGCCTTCGCGAGAAATGCTTGTTTCTTTATATTTTAAATATTGGGAGGTGGTCCAAGAAGACATCACCAAATACTCAAAATTATCCATATAACCATCCCTAAAAGCTTTCTCCAATGGTCTCGGGATAGCGGGCCCGGTTCCGGTTTCACCATTGAACGTTTGGGATTGGAATATTTGGGCAATTTTGTCCTTATTGGTGTTGTAATCGTTATAGCTCAGCTCATCTTGCACCCAAAGGCCGATAATGAGCGTTACCGCCATGCCCAACGCAAGACCTCCTACGTTGATTATGGTATAACCCTTGTTTTTTGCAAGGTTTCTCCAGGCGATTTTAATATAGTTTTTTAGCATGATCGATGGTGTTTTTTGATTGATTTATTCATTGCGCAGACCTTTGGTCGGTTGTAAAAAGGCCGCTCCTATGGATTGATAGCTGATGGTCAGTACGGCAATGCACAGGGCGATGACCCCTGCCATTAAAAAAACTTCCCATCCAATACTGATTCTGTAAGCGAAACCTTCCAACCACCTGTTCATCAAATACCAACCGATAGGTGTGGCGATCGCTATTGAAATGATGATAAGTTTCAGAAAGTCGAAAGTGAGCAGTTTATAAATATTTTGGAAGGGCGCGCCGAGCACTCTACGGATGCTTATCTCCTTTCTTCGCTGCTCTACCATAAATGCTGATAGGGCAAACAGGCCCAGACAGGCCACAAGAATGGCAAATAGGGCAAAACTGTTGAATATTTTGCCCATTCGCTGTACATCTTCGTGCATTTGGGCAAATTCCTGCTCCAGAAAAGAGTAGTTGAGTGCTTGATTTGGAACATTTCTGTTCCAAACTTGTTCAATGGCAGCGAGCGCATCGGTCGGGTTTCCTTTTTCAAGTTTTACCGAAACAGCTCCATTGTCCTTTCCGATGACCAATGACAATGCGGAGATATCCTCTTTCAAGGATTTAAAATGAAAATCCTCTATCACCCCTATAATCTCAAAAACTTGGCTGTTGTTGTCCAATTTTTTACCGATTGGATCCTTTAGACCAAGCTCTGCGGCCATTTTTTTATTGATGACTATCGAATTGATGGAATCGTAGGCAAAGTCCTTTGAAAAAGTTCTGCCCTTATCCAATTGGATTCCCAAGGTCTCGGTATAGCCATAGTCAACCTTCCAAATCTGTGCAGCTACACCTCTTCCTCCATCATCCTGGCCATCGACCATAAAGGTGTTACCATTTCGGCTCCCTCCATCAATGGGCAAATAGTTGGTGGATGTCACGCTTTTCACCTGGGATAATGATGATAATTGTTGTTTAAATGATTCTATTTTGTTGTCAAGAATATGGGTGCCCTCCAGCACTACCACACGTTCCTTATCATATCCCAACTCCTTGCTCACGATATAGTCCATCTGCCGGTAGATGATCAATGTGCCAATAATCAGGATCACCGAAGTGGTAAATTGAAAAATGACCAATCCACTGCGCAGTCTGCCACTTTTGCTGCCCACGCTCAAAGAACCTTTAAGAACATTGGCCGGTTTAAAGGCCGATAGGTAAAACGCCGGATAAATTCCTGCCAAAACACCTACAAACAATGCAGCAACAAGCAATGCGGGCACAAACCACCAATCGCTCCATGGGAGTTCAATGTCTTTTGAAGCGATTTCATTAAAGAACGGTAGCAGTCCCCAAGCCAAGAACACACCTAGCACAAAAGAAATAACACTGAACATAACCGATTCGGTCAAAAATTGGTTGACCAAACTGTTCCTAAATGCCCCAATGGTCTTTCTTAAACCCACTTCTTTGGCCCTATTGGCTGATTTGGCCGTGGAAAGATTGATAAAGTTGATAATGGCCAAGAGCAGTACAAAAATGGCTATGGCCGCAAAGAGCCATACAAACTTGACATCGCCATGCTTCAATCCATCCTGCATTTTTAGGTCCGATTTCAGGTAAATGTCCGTTACCGGTTGCAGTTTGTACTCAGCGGTCCGCAGCACATCTATAAAACTGGCCGAGCGGCCCCTTTCCATTTGCGCGGGAATAATATATTTTTCAACAATGGAAGACATTTTTTGTTCCAATTCCTGAATATCGGTGTTCGGATTGACCAACACATAGGTAAAATAGTTCTGATTGGTCCAGCTTCCATTGGTGTCCTCCACAGGAAGCATAAAATCAAAATCAAGATGTGAATTCTCCGGTATGTCTTCCATGATACCTGTGACGGTATAGGGATTTGATGTATCGTTGTCCAAGAACACAAGCTGTTCCAAAGCGTTGCCGCTGGGAAAATATTTATCCGCTTTGGATTTGGAAATCACGATACTTTTGGGGTTGGTCAACGCAGTTGTCGGGTCTCCCTGTTCCAGTTCGATTTCCAAAATCTCAAAAGCCTCCTGATCCGCAATGATGAAGTTCTCTTCAAAAGTGTTCTCCTGTGCCCCGTTTATCCTAAAACCTCGTTTGCCCGCACCAAAGATTTCAATGGTGTTCACTTTTCCCGCCTTGGTTATTTCAGCAAAATCAGATTGGAGTGCATCGGAAAAAGGCAATTGAAAGTGGGTGCTCTTCATCACCTCTCCTTGAATCTCTCCTTGGAACACCACTCGGTATATGTGGTCTTTGTTTTGGTAATGGGTATCATAACTGGATTCATTGCCGATGAAAAGGGTGATTAAAAGACAGGCCGCGATACCAACGGCAAACCCACCTATTTTTATAAATGTGAAGAGCTTATCCTTTTTTATACTTCTCCAAGCAATATTTAAGTGGTTCTTGAACATACAATTGATTTGATCGTTTTTTGATTGATTTTTTTATTCTGCTTTCAGACTTTTGGTCGGATTGGCCAACGCTGCCCTTATAGACTGAAAGCTGACCGTTACAAGCGCTATACCCAAAGCAATACATCCGGACAAAGCAAACACCCACCATTGAATTTTGATTCGATATGCAAAACCTTCCAGCCAATTCTCCATGGAAAAATAGGCCAACGGAAATCCTATGACCAGACCTACCAGCACTAGCTTTGTAAAATCAGCAGATAGCATTTGGCTTATTTTGGCCACAGATGCTCCCAATACCTTTCGTATGCCAATTTCCTTTCTTCGTTGTTCCGCCGTATAAGCTGCCAAGCCAAAAAGACCCAACGCGGCCACAAAAATGGCCAACATACAGAACACAACACTAATCTGTCCTGTTCGTTTTTCCTTGGCGTACAGTCTTGCAATATTTTGATCCAAAAAGGAATAATTGAAATCCAGATTAGTAACGACTTTGGTAAAGGTTCCTTTAAGTTCCTCCACAATGTTGGCCAAATTGCCGGACTTAAACCGCACAAGCATATAAGATTTGCCTTCTCCTGAATTATTGTGAAATGCATAGGCTCCAATAGGTTGGTGCAACGATTCATAATTAAAGTCGTCCACCACTCCCACTATGGTCTGTGGAACCCCGATAAAGACTTCCTTTCCAATGGCCTCTTCTGGGGAATACCCCAAAAAATCAACCGCTTTTTTATTCAGGACCACTTCAACCAAAGTATCCGTTTCACTTTTGAATTCGGGCAAACTCTCTCCTGCCAAAAGCTGTAGTTTGAGTGCGTCAACAATACCTGCATCGGTCACGTTGGTCTGGATATTGAGCCCTTTATTGTCCGTGCCTTTTTTTCGAAGTGTCCGTCCGCTCACATCCATTCCGGGATACCCCTGTACCATGGATACAGCAGTTACTTCTGACAGTTTTTTAAACTCTTGCTCCAGAGCATTACGGTTTTCTTCCCCGCTCAATCCTCCAATAGAAATAGCCATCACATTGTCCGCAACAAAACCCAAGTTCTTGTTCTGGATATATTTTGTTTGTTGATAGATGACCATAACCCCAACTATCAAGGCCGCCGAAGCGGCAAATTGCATTACCACAAGACCTTTTCTGATCACCAAATTCCCTTTTCCACGATTTAAGGAAGGTGATAGGATTTCTTTTGGCAAAAACTTGGATAGGTAAAGCGATGGGTATAGGCCAGATACTAGCGTCGTAATACCCCATACACCTAAAGTTACGGATGCAAAAGCTGGTGTCAACAGCAGATCCATGGTCAAACTTTGGTTTGTTAAGGCATTAAAACTGGGCAATAACAACAGAGTCAGTATAATGCCCAGCACAATGGAAATGGCCGTGATGAGTCCTGCTTCCAGATAAAATCTCCACACTAAGGATTTTGAAGAGGCTCCCAGGGTTTTGCTTATTCCCACTTCCTTGGAACGCTTTTGGGAACGGGCCGTGGTAAGGTTCATGTAGTTGATACAAGCGATCAAAAGAATCAAAATGGCTAAATAGGTAAGGTTGCGGACCTCATTGATATCCCCGATATGAGAAGCATAACCGCTAGCAAAAGATGCTGAATATAAGTGTACCTTTTCCAAAGGTTGTAGACCAAACGTGTACCATTGGCCCTCTTTTTCAATATTTGCCTTCAGCATTTGGTCAATTTGTGCCTGAGTGGCCTCTACAGAAACATTCTTCTTTAATAAACAATAAGTCTCAAAACTGGCATTGCTCCAAGATTTTCTGTCGTAGAACCAATATCCGTTGCTCGACGCCATAATGTCCGCATCAAGGGTACTGTTTTCAGGGAAATCCTTGTATATTCCTGTTACCTCAAGCTCACGATTGTTATCGACCACTATGGTTTGTCCAATCGGATTTTGGTTGCCAAAATAGGTTTGGGCGGTTTTTTCGGAAAGAATTACCGTACCGGGTCTGTCCAAGGCGCCGGTAGAACTTCCTTTAACCATTTCAATATCAAAAATGGTAAGCAGCTCCTTATCTACCCAATAAAAAAGGTTTTCGGTAAAGTTTTGATTATTAATGCGCAATGAGGCGGGGTCGCCAAAATTATGTTTCAACAACCTTGCGGCACTTTCCACATTCGTCACCTCTTCTTTCATGGCCAAGGCCGTTACCGGAGGTACTGTGGCCCAGGTCTCAAAACCAAAATCTCCATTGGTTTTTAATAAAACCCGTTGGATCCTGTCTTTCTTTGGAAACATGGAGTCAAAGCTCCTTTCGTAGGAAATGAACAGAAAAAGCAACATCACAATAGTGAGGCCTATAGAAAGTCCCACTATATTAATTATTGAAAAAAGTCTATTAGACTTGAGATTTCTCCACGCTACCTTTAGATTGTTCCTGAACATGTGATTGATTCGATCGTTTTTTTGATTGATGAGATAAACTCCTATATCATGGCCTTTAATGGTTTGTTCTGACTTTCGGTCACGATTTGACCGTCGAATAAATTGATTACCCTGTGCGCATAATGCGAATCCCTATCGGAGTGTGTTACCATAACAATGGTGGTCCCCTCTTGGTTCAGCTCGGTCAACAGGTTCATTACCTCTATACCGTTTTTGGAATCCAAGTTACCGGTCGGCTCATCCGCCAAGATCAGTTTTGGATTGGTGACCACGGCCCTTGCGATGGCAACCCTTTGCTGTTGCCCCCCGGAAAGTTGTTGGGGAAAGTGTTTTTCTCGGTGTGCGATTTTCATGCGTTCCAGTACCTTCTGCACTTTTTCTTTGCGCTCGGCCTTGTTCATCTTAAGGTAGATCAATGGCAGTTCCACGTTTTCAAAAACGGTGAGCTCATCGATCAGGTTAAAGCTTTGGAACACAAAGCCCAGATTCCCCTTTCGCAATTGGGTCCGTTGACTTTCCTTTAATCCGCCGACTTCGTGCCCAGCGAAGTTGTAGCTTCCCTGCGTAGGGTTGTCCAACATCCCTATAATGTTCAACAAGGTCGACTTTCCACATCCGGAGGGGCCCATGATCGCCACAAATTCCCCTTCTTCAACCTTAAGGTTTACGCCATTTAGGGCCAAGGTTTCCACTTCTTCTGTTCGGAAACTTTTTTTAAGATCTGTAATTTTTATCATTGTAATGGTTGTTTGATTGCTTGTTAAAGACTGTTCATTTTTGCTCATTGTTACATTTCTGCGGATTATTTCAATACAATCCGTTCCGCATCGCCAAAACTATCGTAGTTACTGGTAATGACCTGTTCTCCAGGCTGAAGCCCCTCAAGGACCTCATAATATCTTGAATTTTGTTTGCCCAATCGCACATTGCGCTTAATGGCCTCATTGCCATCGGGACTTACCACGAACACCCATTGTCCTCCCGTGCTTTGGAAAAAACCTCCTTTGGGAAGCAACATGGCATCGTTGGATTCGCCCAGTTGCAATCGTATGTTGTAGCTCTGACCTGCTCTTATGGTTTCGGGTTTTTCGTCCACAAAAACCAAATCGACCCTAAACCTGCCGTTCCGTACTTCGGGGTACACCTTGCGCAAGCGCAGTTTGTACTCGTTTCCATTTCGCTCCAAAGAAGCGGAAAGATCTCTCTTTACACGGTCAATATAATGCTCATCGATATCCGCTTCGATTTTAAAATCGGTCAGTACATTGATCTGGCCGATACGCTGTCCCTGAGAAATGTTCTGGCCTATCTCGGCATCCAAAAAGCCCAATTGGCCATCGGCCGGGGCTCGAACGTTCAAGTGGTCCAACCGCTCGTAGACCATGGACAATGTTTTCTGCATACGATCTAGGTCAGTATCCAGTCCCCTTAATGAGGTTTCTCTCAATTCATCATCCTGCTCGGTCTGTAACTTTACTATTTCGTATTGTTTTTGTGCCAATTCGTAATCTTCCTTGGATTTTAGGTATGTTTCCTTGGAAACCAGTTCCTCTTCATATAGCTCTTTGTTCTGCTCGTAAGCTCGTTTTAAGCGTTGCACATCGTATTGTGCAGTGGCCAAGGATTTTCTGCCCTCCACTTGTCTGGAATCAAAAGTAAGTTTGGTGGAACGTAGATCGTTCTGTTTAAGGGCCAAGTTGCTTTCGCTTGCCAAAATTTGCTCGTACAGGGCCATGTTCTCCAATTTAAGAATAATGTCCCCTTGCTTGACCATGGAACCTTCCTCGATCAATTTTTCGGATACCCGGCCTCCTTCATAGGCATCCATATAAATGGTGGCGATAGGTGCCACGTTCCCATTTATGGTTATGTAGTCATCAAATTTGCCGGCGGTCACCGAGGAGATGGACAAGCGATCCTTCTCTGTCCTAAAGGTGGACATGGAGCTGGCAAAAATCAACTTATAGCCAACGAACAAGAGCAATATGCCCAAAGCGATGTAGCCGTAATGCTTGAGTTTAAGTCCTTTCTTTTTCTCTAATTGTATATCCATGGTTTATTTTAGTTGATGTTAAATATGGGCAGACCGCTGTAAAAATCAATGGTACTTTGATTGACTTTTAACCTTAATCCCACCTGTAAGTTCTCGTTCTGTGCCACTCCGAAAAGGTTCTTGGCCTGAAACAGTTCCAACGCATTGATCAATCCCTTTTCATATCTTTTTTGAGCAATGGTGAAGGCCAATTCCTGTGCATCGACCTTTTGTAAGCTCTGCTCATATTCCGCAATAAGTGCTCGGTTGTCCTGGACCAATTGTTGCAACAGTTTGAACAGTTCCTGCTCTTGTATCTCAAGGTTGTTCTTTGCCTGCATGTAGGCTATCTTTTGCTGTTTTACCCTGGAGTGATTGGCCCAACCATTGGTAATCGGAATGTTCAACTGGGCACCGACAAACTTGGATTGGTTGTCGTTGAACTGGGTCTTAAATGGAATTACATTGCCATCCTCATCCACATTGGTCTCAAAATAACTGGTTCCGTAACCTGCAAAAAGGGATAAAGAGGGGAATAGGTCCCCCCTTGTGGCCTGCATCTGCTTTTTGGCCGCGGAAACACGATACTCCTGTGCTTTTACCAAGGGAACAAATCCGCGGGCCGACCGATACAGCGAATCCAAGGTCACTTCTCGGTTGGGCAAGGTCTCTTCAAGGGTTTCTTGGATCTCAATGTCCGTAGCGCCGATCAGGTTCATTTCTTGTAAAAGCACCAGTTTGGCATTTGTCAATTGGTTGCGGTTCTGGGTCAATAGAAACTTATCCCCCAAAAGGTTGGATTCAGCTTCGTAAAGATCGGCCCCTGCCATCAATCCCAATTCTACTTGTTTTTCGACCAAATCGTAATTGGCCTGCGAAATTTCCAATTGTTCCAAAGTATTGTTCACTAGGCCTTGAAAGAACTTGATATCGTAAAACGCACTCATCACCCTAAAGGCCAACAAGAACTTTTCCTGTAGAATGTCCTCTTGGGTTGCCTTATAAATAAATTTTGACGCTCTTATCGAATTCATCTTTTGAAAACCGCGGAACAGGTCCAAACTGGCATTAAGCGAATAGTTGTTACTGAAGAATTCCGTGTTCACGTAATCGTTGGTCTGGGGGTCGGCGGACCTACCATATCGTATAGTATAGTCGGTGGAGCCGCTTACCGATGGCAACAGGTCACGTATGGACTGCCGATAAGATTCCTTGCTGGATTCATTGTTGTATGAGGTATTCTTTACCTGAAGGTTGTGTTCGATGGCATAATCCACACATTCTTCCAACGTCCATACTTCTTGGGAAAACCCTAGGAACGAAGCCAATAATAAAAAGGTTGTTATGTTTATTTTTAGATTCATAGTGTATTACTGTGCCAAACTGTATTCTATTGTTATGCCAAAATATTTTAAAATTGATTATCAGACAGTTACACTTGATAAAGTGTTCTCAAGATAAAGCAGGTGTAAAAATTTTGTACAAAAAATGTCCAAATATTTTACAGTAAGGCAGACCATATTGAAGCAATTACTAGTTTTAGCTGTCCATTTGAATACTGTTATCCAATGATTGATGCCAAAATCTTAGTGGTCGATGATAATAAGAGTGTGCTGAGTGCTCTGGAAATTCTTTTACAGTTTGAGTATAAAAGTGTTCAAACCATCTTCAACCCCAACCAGATTTCTTCCTTTCCAAATCTTGAGGATATGGACATTGTATTGTTGGACATGAACTTCTCCGCCGGTGTCAACACCGGAAACGAAGGATTGTATTGGCTCAACGAAATTAAAAAAAGGTCCCCTAACACATCGGTAATTATGATGACCGCCTACGGGGCCGTTGATTTGGCGGTAAGGGCATTAAAACAGGGGGCTTCTGACTTTGTACTGAAACCTTGGAACAACGAGCGGTTGATGACCACGGTGAAATCTGCTTACGAACTTCGAAAATCGAAGCAGGAAATACACAACCTCAAGAAAAAGGAGAACAATTTAAAACAGGTCATTAATCAGGATCGTAATTTTATCATCGGCCAGTCCAAAGCACTGACCTCTGTGCTCAACCTCGTGGCCAAGGTTGCGAAAACCGACGTTAATGTGCTGATCACGGGTGAGAACGGCACTGGAAAAGAATTGATAGCCCGTGAGCTGCACCGTCTTTCCAACAGAAAAAATGAAGTTTTTATAGGTGTGGATATGGGCTCCATTGCTGAGAATTTATTCGAAAGCGAGCTTTTTGGCCATACCAAAGGTTCGTTTACCGATGCCAAGGAAGATCGAGCGGGCAAGTTTGAGGCCGCCCATCAAGGTAGTTTGTTCTTGGATGAAATCGGAAACCTTTCATTGCAGATGCAGGCCAAATTATTGTCTTCCATCCAGAACAAATCAGTGGTACGCGTAGGTTCCAATAAGCCTACAGAAGTAGATATCAGATTGATATGTGCGACCAACTGCAATTTGGAACAAATGGTTGCCGATGGACTCTTCCGGGAAGATCTAGTGTACCGTATCAACACCATTCATATTGAGGTGCCACCACTTCGCGAACGCGATGGGGACATTTTGGTGCTTGCCGATTTTTTCCTGAAAAAGTTTGCTCACAAATACGATAAATCGGGCCTACGAATGAACCAGGCGTCCCAGGAGAAACTGATGGAATACCCCTGGCCCGGAAATGTACGGGAGCTGCAACATACCATGGAACGTGCCGTAATATTATCTGACGGTAACGTACTTAAACCATCGGATTTTTTGCTGCATGCCAAGCCCATGCAATCCATGGACAGCGAACCCATGACCCTAAATGAAATGGAGCAACAAATGATCAACAGGGCCTTGGAGCAGAACGAGGGAAACTATAGTGCAGCTGCGGAACAATTGGGTATTTCTCGCCAAACGCTCTACAATAAGTTGAAAAAAAAGTGATCTATGGCCAGTAGAAATTTTTATATACAACTTATTCTCAGGGTTATTTTTATAACCATTACTGCTGTTGTATTGGCATTTTCAGTGGCTTTTAAATGGTATTTTTTCTTCGGGCTCTGTGTACTTTTTTTAGTGGCACAGGTGTTTTCATTGATAACATTTATCAACCGGACCAACCGCAAAATCGCCTATTTTTTCGATGCCATTAAAAACGAGGATTTCACCCTTCGGTTTCCAGAAGGTGTTACCATTGAGTCTTTCAAAGAGCTGAACAAAAGTTTAAACCGTGTAAATGGACTTATCCAAGAGGTACATATGCAACTCCAGATACGGGAACAGTACTATCAAGAAATCCTAAAACAGGCGAGCATCGGTATCATGACCTATAATGAGAAAGGCCACATCCTGTTTGCCAACCCTACCTTGGAAAAGTTGTTGGATTACACTCCTTTGAACCATATTAAACAATTAAGGCAGGTTGATGAAACCCTCTACCAGATATTTAAAAACTTCAATCCTTTTGAACGCAAGTTGTTCCAATTGTCCAACGAACGGGAACAAATTCAATTGGCACTCAAGTCCACACCGTTGATGTTGAACGGACAGTCCTTGCAATTGGTCGTGGTACAAGATATCCATAAAGAGCTGGACGAAAAAGAAACCGAGTCTTGGGTACGCCTCATCCGTGTGCTGACCCATGAGATCATGAACACCATTACCCCTATCGCTTCCATTTCGGATTCCATCATAAAGTATTACCGAAAGGGTGACAAGATCACCCCAATGGAGGAGCTGGAGGAGGTTCAGATCAAAAACACCTTAAAGGGCCTGGAAGTGATCAAAGAGCAAGGAGGCGACCTGATGGACTTTGTACAATCGTACAGAAGCCTACTGCACGTACCGGAACCCAACAAGTCATTGGTCAAGGGAAAGGACCTTCTGGAAAAAATCGACGTACTGATGTCGGCCAGGTTGGTGGATGGGGAAAGTGAGTTCGCCACCGTTTGCCATCCAGAGGATTTGGAATTTTACATTGATGAGAAACAAATTTCCCAAGTACTGATCAATTTGGGAAAAAATGCTTTGCAAGCGGTAGAGTCCACAAACGCAGGAAAAGTACAAATGATTGCCGGAATTGATGAAAACGGCTCCAAATTTATAGACATTCGTGATAACGGACCCGGTATTCCTCCTGAGGTGATGGACGAGATATTTGTCCCGTTTTTTACCACAAAGAGTGAAGGTACGGGAATTGGGCTAAGCCTTTCCAAAAGAGTGATGCAACTTCACGGGGGGAGCATCCAAGTACGTTCGGTTCCCGACTCGGAAACTGTTTTCCGACTTACCTTTGCATAACCAAATTATGAAAAAAGCACTATTGGAATTTTGTTGGGACTATGTGAACGAACGCTCGGAACGCCTTAAAAAACAGAGTGGGGAGCTACAGGAATCCTTGGGCTCCGAAACCAAAAGTTCAGCAGGGGACAAACATGAGACGGGTAGGGCCATGGTACAGTTGGAACAGGAAAAGCTCGGACAACAATTACAGGAAATCGATACTACGCGCGGCATTCTCAGTAAAATCAATATTGACGGCACTTACGGGAAAATACGGTTGGGCTCCTTGGTACAAACCAGTATGGCACATTATTTTTTAGCCATTTCCGCTGGGGCTTTCAACCAAAATAATACGGTTGTGTACTGTATTTCCACAAATGCCCCTATTGCCAAATTGTTGTTGGGAAAAGAAAAAGGGGAGCGATTTACCTTTAATGGTACAGAACAGGAGATATTGGAAGTAGATTAAGCCTCGTCTTCCACCAATTCCATATTGGGTTTATCACGATAAAAAACGATGATGAGAAAAAGGATTCCTATAATTATCAGGAATACAATTTCAATTCGGGACAACAGTTCGTTCATGCCCAAAGATCTCTTGGAGCGTTGTGTCAGTTGTCTCCCTTCGGAAAGTTGGACCTCTGCAAGTTCATCCAGATTTGTACTGATGCTGTTCAAAACAGCAGTGATGTCCTCTTCAGAAGCCTGGTCATTCAAATGCTTCTCTTCCAAGGTTTTGAGTTCTGCGTAATTCCCTTTTAAACTTGTTAATTGTAACGATTCCTCACGGGTCAAATCCGTCTTTTCGAAATCGGCCAAAATAGTCTTTATCTCAGGATATTGTGGAAGCGATTTTTCATCCAATGAATTATATGCCAAGAACATTTCCTTTTCATGAAACAAATTGTTCAGCCTATAAATATATTCCTGAACAACCAAGCGGTCCTCGAACACAGAATCCACTCCATGCTCCACTGTAGAAAAGTTTCGGTTGTTCAACCGATTGGATGCAAGAACCAATAAAAATGCTGCTGCGAGTACAAAACCTGCATGAATTCGTTGTCTTATCGTTCTTTTTGGCATCCTTTCTACTTTTTACATGAATTAAATTAAATATAAGTGAATGATATTAAAATTTTTACGGGGATGCAAATCCGCCCAGCCATTAGCTAACCATTCTAATTGAGCAAACCTAATGCTTGAGCCGGGCGGATATCATCAATCAACTACTACAGTACACTCAACTCGCCAGACTCGAGTGCATTCTTTAAATCAGCTTTAACCACTGGGTGACTGTTAAAAAACCTTTTTCCGTCCGTTTTCTTGATCTTTACAACAACGGTTCCATCTTTTTTCTCTTTGATGTCGGTCACTACCACTTTGTTCCCCACTACTCTTTTATAGTTGGCGATCCCTCCTTTTTTTATGATGAAGTTTGCCCTTGGAAAATCAATATGTTGAAATTGAGGTGCATCTGGACGACCAATTTCCAGGACGTCACCAACCTTGATCTCTTGTGGGTTTGCACTTTGTGCATTGATATTTGTGGTCGCTACCACGAACAAAATTGCTAAAACTATAATTCTCATAACTATTTAATATTTAGGGTTTATAATTGTTTTCATTATTTTCTTAAAAGTCAAAACTGGACAATAATTGGTGTGACTGTTCTACACCGATTATTTTAAAGGATTGTACATCTGTGGGAAAACCAAACTGTATTTGATCCCCCACCGCAAGTCCTACCAAGCTCGCCCCAAAAGTGCTCACCACGGAAACCTTGCCTTTCTTGAGGTCTCCCCGTGTAGAGGGAACCAACTGGAACGTTTGTTGGGCCCCTGGTGCAAATTCCACCGTGACCCTTGAGTTCAAACGAACCACATCGTCCGGCATGTCCGACTCATCCTCTACCAAAGCCCCGTCTATTCTCTCGCCCAACTGTTCCAAGGCATCCTTATGGGCATAATCCTCATAGAACCTATGGAAGTTCAATATTCTTTTAAGCGTTAGATAATCCTTTTTCTCCATGATCAGGCTTCCGTATTTCATTTTCATTTCTTAACGGACGGGATACCAAAAAAAATAGCATCCCAGCATTTTGCACAGTAAAGGGCAAAGCCTGTGCCATTTGGATATGTTACGACTGGTTTTTAATTTTATTAAATTGATTATCAATCAACTATAAATAAAATCATATTAAATAAAAGAAGTCGGTAGCGGGTAATTTTTACCCGGCCGGGGCAGAATGCCCCAGCGGTTATTTGAGTTTTTCTCGAAGTGTTTTTCGGTTGATCCCCAAAATTTCGGCAGCCTTGGTCTTGTTGCCTTGAACGGATAGAAGAACTTCCTGAATATATTCCCTTTCTTTTTCCTGAAGCGTTTTAAAACCTTTATCGGGAAAGTCGATTTTATACTTTAATTCATCGGGAAGGTGTTCCAATGTAATCTTGCCATCGCACATGATCACGGCGCGCTGCACCACATTTTCCAGTTCCCGGATATTCCCTGGCCATGAATATCGTTCCAGAACATCAAGAGCATCTTCGGTGATGCGGACAAAACGATCTTTGTACTCAATGCCGTACTTCTGCATAAATTTATCGACCAACAAAGTAATATCGGAAGTACGTTCCCTGAGCGGTGGCACCTCTACGGTAACCACGGAAAGACGGTAAAAAAGGTCTTCACGAAAGGTTTTCTTTTGGATCAGCTCATTCAAGTCGCTATTGGTTGCAGCAATGACCCGAACATCCAATTTTTCAGGTTTTTGCGAACCGATCTTGGTCACTTCTTTTTCTTGAAGCACCCTCAATAATCGATTTTGAACCGGTAGGCTGGCATTTCCAATTTCATCCAAAAAAATAGTGCCCTTGTGCGCCGCTTGGAAAAATCCATTACGGTTTTCGTTCGCGCCCGTAAAAGCACCCTTGGTGTATCCGAAAAGTTCGGCTTCCAACAAATTCTCGGGTATGGCCCCACAGTTCACGGCTATAAAAGGCGCCCGTGCGAATTTGCCCGAATAATGGATGGCCCGTGCCACTAGTTCTTTTCCCGTGCCGCTTTCTCCACGCACCAAAACCGTGGCGCGGTTGTCCCTTACCCGATCTATGATCTCGGTAACTTTTTGGAACGCTTCGGAAGTCCCGATCATATCGGCATAGCCATTGCTGGGGATGGGTTTTACCGTTGGTGTTTTAAAGGTTTCCTTTGCTTGCTTATGCGCCAAGGCTTTTTTTACGGCCATTTCGAGTTCGGCCTTTGTAAAAGGTTTGGTCAAATAATCGGTCGCCCCATGTTCGATTACGCTGGAGGCATCTTCAACGGAAGGAAAACCGGTCACCACCAACTTCGGCATATTTGGAAAATGTTCGGCCACATATTTCACCAATTGCAGCCCATCAATATCGGGCATATTGATATCGGTCACCAACAGGTCTATTTCAGTATCCTTTAAAATGTATAATGCCTCCTTTACCGAAATGGCCTTGTACGTGTGATAATCCATCGATTTTAAATGCCGTTGTAGCAGCTCCAAAATATCGATGTCGTCATCAACCAGCAATATGTTCTCCTTTTTCAACAAGGCGCTTACTTTTTTGGGAATTTTAATGTAAAGATAGTTCCTGTTGGGGTATTTGGCCTAACCGCAATACTCCCTTGGTGACTCTGTACAATGCCGTGCACTACACTAAGCCCCAATCCCGATCCCTCGCCCACGGGTTTGGTAGTAAAAAAGGGGTCGAAAATATGTGCTTTGGATGCTTCCGGTATACCAGGGCCTTGGTCGGCAATTTTTAAAATGACATTGTCTTTTTCCATCATCAAAGAAACGGAAATAACGCTTTTGGGCGGCGCAAAATAGATGGCGTTAACAATAAGATTGAAGACCACTTGGGTCAACTGGATTTTATCGATACGAAGTTCGATGGTGTCCTGGGAATGTTGAAATTCGCAGGCTACCTCATTTTGGCGCAACGTGGTCCGTAACATGTTGATGGCTTCCTCTATTACCTCTACCACATTGATGACTTCCCGTGTTTCGGGCATTTCGCAGGCAAAGAACATCAATTTTTTTACCACTTCGCGAGAAAATATGGTGTTGGTGATGATCTTGTCCAAATCTTTGGACGCTTGTGGGTCATTCCTGACGCGCTCCTTCAACAACTCGGTGAAACCAAGAATATTGGCCAGTGGCGTATTGAGCTCATGGGCGATTCCGGCTGTAATCTCTCCCAGGATCCGCAGCCGATCGGATTGCTCCACTTGTCGGCGTATATGTTCTTCCTTTTCCTTGATTTCCTTCCGCTCCAACAAATTGCCCACTTTTAGGCACACATTGTCCAACAGTTGCTGTTCTTCCTCCAAAAAATCCTTGAGTTGGTACTTGGGGGAGGGATACCCCACTTTGATTTCACCCCTGGGTTTATTGAACACGGTGATGAACGACTCCAAAAACACGTAGTCTTCTCCTTTCTCCTCGGTCTTTATAAAATAATCAGAGTTGGACAAGAGCACATAAGTGTCCTCATTAAACTGCCAAGCACGCTGCAAACACTGTACAATTCCGAGCAATGCGGTTTCCATATCGTCATAATCGCAGTTGACGATGAGAGATGTTACCTCGTACAAACAGGTAAGTTCCTTGATACGTTCCTTGAGCTTTTGTTCGGCAGTGAGCATGATGTTCTCCTTTGTGGCAAATTAGTGAATTCTTGAAAGCATCTGGTCCAGTTATAAAAAAGTTAGCACAATCCGACTCCTATTACTTCCTAATTTATTCCCAAAACCACTCGCAATCAAATCCTTATTGCTAACTTAAGAACCGTTCAGCTACAAATTCCCCCTACTTGATGATTATAAAAACCATCCTCCTCCAAAAGGATGGAAAATTTGTTCCTATGAAATTAAAGATTGTATTCTTCTGTATCCTGTTCCATCACTTTTCCTTTTCACAAAGCCCTGAACAGGATACCAAAATTTTGGAAAAAAGCCTTGAGCGAATGATGGAGCTCCAGAGCGTTGCCTATGATTCACAAAAGGAAGCGGAAGAGAGCAATGTAACCTACCTCACACATGAGGATTTTATTTATTTTGATTTGAAATCAGGGTCTCTTTTAAAAACACCAAGGTATTATTTGGGAAATGATGAGGATAAATTATTGTACGATGGCAAAAGACAGCTACTAAGCTCTAAAAAGAAAAAGCTTGTTATGGTCAACGAAAAACCCCTTGTCAACAATCCGCTTTTATTAACGTTTGTACCCATAAGGAACTTTTTGGCAGAGGTGTTGACAAACTATTCCACTACCGTGGAGCTCATTGACAACAAGGTTTCAAACGATGATCATGAATTTAAAATAACCATACACAATGGTTGGTTTGATTGGGAAAGGCGAAAAATAACACAGAAGGAGGGTTATGAGGACAGGAAGTATGTTTTACACATATATAAGGACCATCTGTTGCCCAAACGAATGAAAATGGAAAATGGAAGCACAGGCCATATTACCCGGACGTTTTATAATTATAGATTTGATTATGTAAAGTCTAAGGAGTTCTGGGAAGGCAATGAACTACCTGATTACAAACGCGTTTCATTAGCGGAGTTTTTCCAAACTCCCGACAATGACAAAGGTGATAATGAGAATTCTGCCAATACAGCCGCAGTAAAAAACCTTGAACTACCGGATATGGCCAGTGATGATCTGATTAAGCCCTTTGGCTTTAAGGGCCAGGTCGTTATGTTAGAGTTTTGGTTTAGGAATTGCGGGCCATGTATCAAGGCCGTTCCATCCATCAATATGCTCCATATGAAGTATGGGAATAAAGGATTAAAGATATTCGGCGTCGAGTTCAGAGAGCAAGAAGCATCCCTCCACTCACTTAAAACTTATAAAACAAAGATCAATATGCTTTATCCCAGTTTGTACATGGGTGGTCCGTTAGCTAAATCTTTAAATGTTCAGGCTGGACCGACGATTGTAATTATTGACAAAAAGGGGGGAGTAATTTATAACGAGGCAGGTTATAATGAAAAAAAGGTTTCCAGTGTTTTAAGCAACTCATTAAATCTTGAGTAAAATGTGATTTACGCAATTACGGATGCAACCCCCTTTTTGTATTGCCGCATACGAAAAAACCCTTCCAAGTCATAGAATTGGAAGGGTTCTAAATTTTTAAAGATTCTTTTCGGAGTGAATCGATTTATTTAAACAACATCGGTGCGAATTCCGATAGGTAGATTCTCCAGTTGGACCATGTATGTCCGCCGGTACTTTCACGATAGGTGTAGTCAAAATCGTGTTTGTCCAGCTCATTTCGCATATCCACGACACTTTGGTACAAGAAATCATCCGTACCACATGCAATCCAATACAGCTCTGGGTCAGCAGCTTTTAAAGCTTCAATCTGTTCTCCTCTTTTAGAATGATCGACCTCGATTCCAAAACGACTGAGATCAGCAAAGCCCATGCTCATGACACCAATGTAATCGAACAGCTCAGGGTTTTCAAAAGTGGTGTTCATGGTCTGTAATCCGCCCATACTCAATCCCGTCAAAGCACGGTTTTCTTTGTTGGGCTTTACTTTATAGTGTGATTCTATATACGGGATCACATCGTTGACCAAACTTTTTTCGAACATCATATTGGCCATGCCTCCTGCGGGTTGTGTTGAAGGTTCCAACTTAGGACTTACCGTCAAAGCCGCGGCTTGATCCGGGTTGCCATTGGTCATCACTACGATCATAGGTTCGGCTTTTCCTGAGTTGATCAAATTGTCCAAGATATGGTTGGCAACCCCAAGGGTTGGCCATGCCTCTTCGTCTCCGCCTCCACCGTGCAATAGGTACAGAACAGGGTAGTTCTCGTTGCTGTCGGCATACCCCGGTGGTGTGTACACATACATTCTGCGGGTTAGATCCAAGGTCGGGGACTCGTACCAAACTTGGTGAACTGTTCCTTTGGACCCTGTTTTGGCCCAATAAAGTTCGGAGGCTTTCCCAGGAATGTACAACACATTTTCTGTTCGGAATGTGCCGTCACGGGCAACCATCAAATTGGCGGTATCCAACGTATTGACGTCATCTACGACAAAAGTGTAGCCATAAAGTTCTGGCTCCAACGGTCCGACCGTGGTGGACCAGACACCGTTTTCACCTTTGGTCAGCGCTACGGTCTTTCGGGTCATGGCCATTCCCTCGCCTACCATTGGCATCCAATTGCCGGATAAGACCACCTTTTCCGCCTTGGGCGCCTTAATTCTAAACGTTACCGTGTTATCATCGGCAATTTCGGGAGAGACCAGTCGCTCCATGGAACCTACTTCTTGACCAATGGCCGCTAATGGCAGGGTCAAGATTACCAACATCAATTGAATGCGGAACCTACCTAGTTTGTTTACTGTTTTTTTCATCCTGATTTTGTTTAGTTGTTGTTTATGTGTTATTGTTATTGGGTTGATTTTTACTTACATCCGTTACGGTCAGCCTAGTAAAGATCAAATCATCCCTGTGAATGATATCACTAAGATATGGTAATTTTTTTTATTGTAACATTCTGTTACAATAAAGGTTTGGGATAAAAAAATGAAGCTGTTTCTGAAGGGGGCCTGGAATTACTTTAAAAGCCAATGGGTTCAAAAAAAGAAAAACTATCCTATGGAAGTTATCCGGTATGCCGTTACATAAAGCCGAGAAGGCCACAACTCAACGGAAAGGTAGAACAATTGCATCCCAAGTTTTATCAATTACTGGATTACCCTGATGATCTGGACCTGAGTGGACATTTGCTCTCAATATTGAACAACTTGATGTAATATATCAGTTTACTAAAGATCTGGGGCTTGACATGTTTGAAGAAATAGATTTCATCCTCCTTCGAAGGAAATGGCTTCTCCGCCACCTTCTTTTGTAACGCTCGGATACTTTTTTCCACCAGAACAATCCCCTTTTCGGCCCTAAATAAAATATCTCCTCCACCATGATCCAGTTGATCCAATTGGCCTTCAAATTCCGACAGCAGTTTTTGATATTTCATGTCCATAACCTTTAAAAAGTACCCCGTGAGCCATTTGTAACTTTCATAGGTTGGACATAGACCTGGTCATTGGTTTTTATGAACTCTTGTGGTTTCCCCTACAAAGAGTGGAATTAAACTCAAATTGAACTAAGTTTTAATCATAAAGCTATGCCAACATCCATTTTTATCATTCAAACAAAACTGTTTTAAACTAATCAAAATCAATGGGGTGTTGTATTTCACAAGTTTGTTCGGGTCAAAAAAATCCTTTACAGATACACTTTTTTACATTTTAGAGCCAGTTCTGTTAAAAATCAGATTTTTCTTGTTAATTATTCATTTTAAAATTTTTTACTTTAAAAGACCATTTTGAAACTGGAAGGGCATGAAAAGATTTGTGGAAACCGAAATTGCGACCATGTGGATAGAAAAGGATATACTATTCTTCATTTGGAAAGAACAAGCGTATATAGATCTTTCTGGTGCAAAAAAAGTCGTCGCACAAAGAATAAGGTTACAACAAGGAAAGCCCTATCACATTTTGTGCAGTTTGAAAGGTCTTAAAAATGTGGACAAGGATGCTTGGCGATACTTGGCAAATGAGGGGACGGGATTGATCAAATGTCTCGTGCTAGTTGCCACCACCCCTTTGGAGCAGGCCTTCTCAAAATTTATCATTACCAAAATATCGACTGTGTCAACTCAAGTGTTCGAGGATATAAAAGAAGCTGAGCGGTTTATTGTTCACAATCTCTAAAGCGCAAAATCTAAATAGTACAATATAAAATTTTAATCATGGACCGACCGGAAAACAAAAAAAGACTGGAAGACATCTTCTCCCAATTGGTCAAAATCTCCAATGGGAATTTCTCGTATCAGATCAATCGGTCGGACAAAGATGATATCTTGGAAGCTTTGACCTTTTTGACCAACAGTGCCAGCGAAGAAATAAAGGATGCCTTTAGGCACCAAGCATTCGTCAACCTTCACAATTCCTACCACTTAGTCGTTCAAATGTTCTTTGAAATCAACGATAGTGGCCAGATAATAAAAACGAACTATAAAGTGGAAGAATTGCTAGGATATGATAAAACGGCCTTGCTTGATACTCCATTCATTAATCTATTGACCAATGATTCCCGAAAAGGATGGAAAAAATTATTGAAGGAATTGAACCGTTCCTCTATTTCGGAAATGACCGTAAACCTGACCTTTATGGAACAATCGGGGTTGGAGCTACCTGCTCATTGCCATATCATTCGTTTTCTGAATAATACAAATAATAAAGAAAGAACCATCATAACCAGTTTTGATATGGTCCAAAATAAAGGAATTAAGGAAAGAAAGATAAAAAAGAAGGTAGAGCTACAACTGCAGGATCATAAACTTCTATCTAAAAAGATGGACAAAGAAGAGCCTCTCCTCAATATGGTCGACTTTGATAACCTAAGAAGGGTAAAGGATTATATTCTGGACAATTTGGACGAACCCTTGCCATCAATAAAAACCCTTGCCCAATTATGCTGGACCAACGAATACAAATTCAAGAGGGGGTTCAAGGAATTATATGCTATGACTCCCTTTCAATATCAAAAAAATGAGCGACTCAGAAGAGCCCATGTTTTGATAGAACACTCCAATAAGACCATCGGTTCCATTGCAAAAATGGTAGGGTTTAAAAAGGGTAACCATTTAGCCCGAGAGTTCAAAAAAAAGTATGGATATAGTCCCACAGCATTGAGAAAATCGTCAAAATAATCCTTCTCAGAGCCAAAATAATCCCTTAGGGATCCATCACACTCCTTAATTTTACATTGTAAATCAGTCAGTTACAATGTACAATATCAAAAACATAAAAATTAAGGGTGTCATCGTGGAGGTAATATGTTTCTTATATATCCTGCTCTTTGTATATGCGGCCACAAGCAAGCTGATGGACTTTGAACAGTTCAGGGTACAATTAGGGCAATCTCCAATATTGACAGCATATGCCGATTGGGTTGTGTGGCTTGTTCCAATTGCTGAATGTATTCTGGCCATACTATTATCAATGAAATCCACCCGATACAAGGCACTTTATATGACATTGGGCCTGATGACCATGTTCACAACCTATATCATATTGGTGCTGAACTTCAGTGACTACATCCCCTGCTCCTGTGGGGGAGTTCTGGAAGATCTGGGTTGGACGGAGCACATTGTATTTAATCTGTTCTTTTGGGTGCTTTCCATTATTGCCATCCTACAATTGACACACTATTCAACCCGTAAACCAATCTCAATATGATGTTGAACAATGTTTACATAAAACTACTGGGAACCATTGTAATGAGCATCGGCCTTATGGTAATCCTGTTCCTTTCTTCAGAAGAACAGGTGCACCGCAACAATGCTTTCATTCGAAGATTCCCTCCACATCCTGTCATCAAGGAATATGACATAGACCTAGGGTTCAATTCCTATTATGTCGCAGGTCTTGGGAAAGATATGGTATACCTTGGTAATTCCACAGCCCCTCTCCACCTCTTGAAAATCAATCTGGCCACAAGGGATACGGCACATGTTAAATTAAAATTGTCGAATACGGACCTTCCTTTTAAAAACGTCCATGTTCAAGTACAACCGCCTTTTTTCTTTGTGTTGGACGGTTCGATTCCTTATATATTCCGTGGTTCGACCAACAACTGGGTGGCTGGGCCCTGGATGCGTAACGAAGCTTATTTTACGAAATCCTTGGTTCTCGACAGTAACAGGATTTACATAAAAACCATGCAAAACGATACAAGAACGGTCACATTGGGCCTCCTTGAAAAAAGGGATCATTTCTCTGTTGAGCTGCATCCTGAGATTCTACAAAGACAGATTGATGGAGTTTTCGATGTCGATGGCATCATGCTAACGACCCCTGATAAAACTAGATTGGGATATGTTTACTTCTATCGTAACCAGTTCATGACCATTGATTCCCGGTTAAAAACCTTGAAACGACAACAGACGATTGACACCGTCAAAAAAGCCCGAATTGAGATTGCCCAACTCGATCGATCCAAAACATCCAAAATGAAATCGCCACCCCTCGTGGTCAATACCAGGGCGACCATGTACAAAAACTTTATGTTCATAGCATCGGATAGACTCGGTAAAAACGAGAATCGGGAAATTCTCAAGGTCGCTTCGATCATCGATGTTTATGACTGGAGTGATGCTACCTATAGATATAGCTTCTACCTCTATCATATGGGAAAGGAAAAGGTCCATGGGTTCAGTGTAAATGATGGCCGTCTAGTGGCCTTGATTGACAATGCACTCTCTGTCTACAATTTTAGGGAAGGGTTTGTGGACCACACTCCCTATGGGGAACAAGAAAATATTACTGGCCAGTAACGGGAATGCGATCGAAAACCCGTAAAAGAGAGTAGATCATAGTATTAATTTAAATGTTATCATTATGAAGTTTAGTAAAACAAAATTTCTGATTCCAGGGTTGGCTGTAGTACTTGCTGTCGCAGCCAGCGCCTTTACGACAAACGATACAGTAGATGAATCTTTTGTCCAAAATTACATCAATAGCCCGGTCCCGTGCCAGGAAGTTGAAGAAAGCTGTACCCTACAAGGTACACAGGAATGTACCTATGAAACCGGTGAATATATATTCGCCAAAAATGGTACTGTTTGTGACACACCACTGTACAGGCAATAGTTGGTTTTCATAATTAGAATGGGAAAAGGAGCCGATAATGGCTCCTTTTCTTTGACTAATTCAAAAATCTAGGGGAACGCTTGCTCCATTATCAGGAGACAATGTCTTAAATGACCTGCATTGCGGGAAAATGAATCACTTTCCAGGGAAAGTTCCAAATCAGTTTTCAATGTGTTATATGCTTTCATAAAAAGTCCCTTGGCCTGTTCAGAATATCCAAAATTGCCCAGTTTGTCCGAGTGGCCCATCCCTTCCCCAATCACCTTGACCAATAGGGCAATAAATCCTTTTTGTAGCTCTTGACGTCGACGGTCGTTGATACCTTTTGTTTGGAAAAGCGTTGTTTGAAAACCCATTAAAACCTGTTCGGTCAAATCCCTAAAACCCAGGGCTTCCTCCATCCACTCCAATCGTTTCATTCGGTGCGGTCCGAACAGTTTCAGTACAAGCCTTTGTTGGTAATCCATCAATTCATCTGGATGAGTGGAAAACCGATTGCCAATAAGGAAATTGGGATGTGTCAACCAATGTGGTGGGTTAATCACATGTTCTATAAAAAAAGACAATGCTTGCTCTTGGTCCTCCCTATCAATGGGGTTGTACACTCTCCCTTGTTGTCCAAGGGACCTGTACTGAATCGAATAACCGCCAACCAAGCTCAAAACATGTTGCATCTCCCCATACCATAGTTCCAATGTCGCTGTATACCTTCTTTCCAGAAATGACCTATCCATTTTTCCACTGTGGTACATTTCATCCAGTATTTTCATCACTCGTTCCATATTCTTCAGGCCCAAACGCGTACTTTCAATAGGATTGTCATTGTCCATCACATTGTTTACGGTTCCTGGTCCCACCCTTTCATATTGATTGAGATTATATCGGTACCAGGGTACACTGTCCTGTTGCCGTACCAAGTGTTCCAGTATGGGAAGTTCATCGTTCGACCGCCGAACATTTTGAATTTCCCGGTATCCCCATTGAATGTGGTATTGATCCATGGGACCTACTTTTTGGATAAGTAATGAAGGGGGGATTCCATCCTAGGGGTGGACCACATAATTGTGTCGTGCATAACCCATAATACTCGGGGTATGTCCCATGGTCTTGAGCCAATCCCTATCCCTTGTTTTTTCAATGGGATAGGCGTACTCTCCAAAATTGGCATCCTTGATACCAAAGGCATGACCGGCTTCGTGAGCGGTGATATATTGTAATAGTTCCCCCTTAAGACTATCGGAAACCGGGTATTGTCGGGCCCTGGGGTCCAAAGGGGCACAACGGATGAAATACTGATCCACCAAATAGGCAAAAGTGCCTGCCAGAATAATATCGGCTTTGAGAATCTCTCCTGTCCGAAAATCCGTGATTTGGTGAACGGTGGAGCTGGATCGCCGCTCCTTTCGTATGCCTTTGTCCATATTCCATCGTATCATCGATCGAGCCAAAGCATTATCAGGAATGAGGGTGTCCTTTGAACTTAGCTCCTTAATGACCAAAGCATTCTTAAAACCAGCGGCTTCAAAGGCCGGCTCCCATTCCAATATACCAGCTCGTATATAAGGTTTCCATTTTTCGGGAATGGCCTTATCCAAATAGAAGACAATGGGTCTTTCAGGCTCACTCATCTTACGGGTTTTGTCTTTCTTTTCCAAACGCCAGCGCATGATACTCGCAACAGCAGGCTTTGGATTATAGTTTAGGGCATCCATTATATCTTCACCAAAAAAGCCCATACGATGGTCAAACAATCTGGGCTTCATGGGCTCGGGCAACAAATAAAAACTGAAATCCACCACTGTGCTGATGCGCTTACCATTTTTTAGTATTGTCCTTTTTGTACTGATGACCACTTCCTTGTCCAAATTATACACTCCATCAACATAGGATCGTTGTCTATCCACTGATTCTTGACCGTTGCCCTGCCACGAAATCGAGGCCTGAAGGACAAAATCGGTCAAATCCACTTGTAAGGACCCCTTATGGCGTACGTTGGACTCTATCGGAAAACGTCCCAAAATTGGGGTTGTTCCATTTGCTCCTTGTGGAATCAGCACCCCGGCAAGGGAATATACCGGAGGAGCCTCCAATACTAGGTAGTCAGCTTTCTTGGACCATTTGACCTGATACTGGTCCGATGATCCATGCTTGACTAATAGCATCGGTTTTCCCAGTGTGTTTTCGTCCAAGGTCATTATAAGTCGCTCCCCTTCCAAATGTCCCTTTAGTTTGGAATCGGTCTGCCCCATGATGGGACAGACCACTAGCCAAACAATCACAGAAAACAAAACATTCCTGTTATATATTACAAGTACCTGTTTTACCTTGTTAAACAACAATCCGTTTGTATTTCTATCAATATCCTTCATTCTGGGGCTCTAGGTTGGGGTTGAGCAATAATTCTGATTCCGGTATGGGCAATAGTGCATCCGTATGCTGCCAATTGGACTTTATTGGGGCAAGTGTCCCATCTATTCTTCCTGTTCGCTTTAAGTCGAAAAAACGATGTCCCTGTTCCGTAAAGAGCTCCACCTGTCGTTCCCTCTGAACGGCATCCAATAAACTGGCTTGATCCGTCGATGAGATCATGGAGAGACCAGCCCTTTCCCGTAGCATATTGATATGTTCCATGGCCAATTCCAAATCCCCTGATTGTGCAGCGGCCTCTGCTGCAATCAAATGGAGTTCTGCCAACCGAAAAAGAATGGAGCACTCCTCCGTGGTGGCCGTATTGGTATTTACTTTGTATTTAAAGGGATAGTACCACATCTCGGTACCATCCGAAACAGAACCGACCCAATTTGTCGAGCGTGCATCACCCGCCTCAAAACTGTCCACCAATTGATTGCTCAGGGCGGAATAGGGTGGTGGTCCATCATTAAAAATAAAGGTAAAGGCCTCCTCTGTATTGACCCCATCGATCCCTGAATCCAATTGCCACAACGTTTCCCCACTATTGATTGAAAACACTTGTGCCACATCCGAATTCAATTGATACCCTCCATTTTCGAGAACCCGTTGTGCTTCCTCCAATGCACCAGCCCAATTGCCGTGATAAAGGTAGACCCTGGCCAAAAGTGCTGATGCAACCCAATGGTTCGGACGGAATTTGGTCCCGGAATCCATGGGCATGTTCGATTTGGCCTGCATCAAATCATCAATGATCTTTTGATAAACCATAGCAGCTTCCATGCGGCCCATGGCACTGTTCACCCTATAGTCCGTACTTTCCACATAGGGGATGTCCCCGAACAGATTGGTCAAGTAAAAATGGATAAAGGCCCTTAGAAAATGAGCCTCGCCCAAAAAGCGTTTCTTATCCTCCGATGAAAGTGTTGTAGAGGCGCCGACTCCTTCCAAAATACTATTTGATGCATGGATCAGGGTGTATCCTGAATTCCAAAAGCCCTGTACATAGCCATCCGTGGGAAGCACATTATTTTCTTCATAGACTTCGATGGATTGGAAACTGGGGTTGTATAGATTAAGCTCGTCCGTATAGTGCCCCAATAAATAGGTCAACCCTGAGGTCGTTCCACTGGTAAAGGCAGAATTTCGCAATTCACTGTACATATGTGCAAAGGCAGCATCCACAGTGGAAGCATCTTCAAAAACCACTAAGCCCGTCAATTGATTGTTGGGAGGATCGACTTCGGTAAAATCCTCGCAGGAAGTGATTATCATAATCAAAATGCAAAAAGACCACAAAGGTATTTTTCTCATAAATTGAATTGTTCCTATAACTGATTTCATGGTGTTATTTTTAAAATTTTAATTGGGTTCCTAGACTGATCATTCGTAAGACGGGAGGGCTTGACATGGACTGTGTCTCAGGATCCAACCCCTTATACTTGGTCCATGTCCAAAGGTTCTGTCCCCTTAGAAAAAGCTCACAGCCAAACCCATGTTTATCCCTATTGGCCAATTCATAAGAAATGGATAGGGTCTTCAAACGTATATAGGAGGCATCCGATACCGAGGCATCACTATTGGAATACAGCGAATGTGCCGTCCTGGCCTCCGAATCCCGTCCGGAGGAAAATCGTTGTATAAAAGATTGATCTCCGACCGTTTGCCAACGTTCCAATACCTCAGTGGGTTGATTGGTCATTCCTCCGGGTATACCGGTTGAATACCGGTAATTGTATCCCTCCTGTTGGGTAAACTGCAGCAGTATGTCCAAATGGAATTTTTTATAGGAAACTTGATTGGCAAATCCACCAAAGAATTTTGGTCCAAGGTCCTTGACCACTTGCCTGTCATCAGGGGATGAAATTGTACCATCCCCATTGAAGTCCTCAAACTCATAGAGTCCTGTATCGGGGTCGACACCATTGAACTGATACAGCTTTACAATGTTCAACGGTTCACCGATCACCAATTGATTCGCATAGGTCGAACCTTCCAAATCGGGAAAGGACACCAACTTGTTCTTGGGAATTGTAATGTTCAGTGAAGTGGACCAGCGTAGATTTTTGCTATCAAGGTTCACTGTGTTGAGCAGCAATTCCCAGCCCGTATTCTCCACGGTGGCATCCAAGTTCCCCTGTATGGACCCAAAACCAGTGGTTCCGGGCAAGGGGATTCCCACCAATTGATTGGAAGAACGGTTCTTATAATAGTTGCCGCCGAAAACAATGCGGTCATTGTAAAACCCAAGATCCAAACCAATTTCAAACTTCCTGTTGGACTCCCACCCAAAATCGGGATTGAACAGTCGTGTCGGATACAGTCCCACCACATTCTGATACTGTGTACTACCATAGGAGTAGGTGTCCAAATATTGATAGTTCCCGATTTGGTCGTTCCCTGAAGTGCCATAACTTGCCCTTATCTTTCCAAGGCTCAACTGGGGCAATGTTTCGGATATAAACCCTTCCTCGGAGAATACCCATGCCGCTCCCAGTGCACCAAAATTTGCAAATCTTTTGTTCGGCCCAAATCGACTGGAGCCGTCCCTTCTGCCCGTAACGTTCAAGATATACTTTCCCTGATGGTTGATGTTTACCCTGCCGAACAATGCGTTGTATCTGTAGACCTCTTCCACATCCTGTAACGGGATGATAGTTGAGGCGGCGGCCAGGTTTTCTATCAGGCTGTTACTGGTAAACCCTTGTCCATTCTGCGACAAGCGATTATCCGTTTGCTCTTGAAAGGTCAGCCCTGCCAATACTTCCAATCGGGTATTTCCAAAGTCATGGCTAAAATGCAATTGGGGCTCCACGATCCAGGAAGTGCGTTGGGATACATTGTGAATGGCACTGGAATATTCCGGACCTACCCCATATGCCGGATCATATATGGTTGAAGGAATCGTCTTCAACTCCTTGACATGGCTTTCCGTATAGCCCAGATTGGTGGTCAAGCTCAAATCATCAAAAAGGCTATACTTAAGGTTCATATTACTGATAAGGTTGGTCGAATTGGACTCATAGAATCCTTCCAAATGACGTAGGGGATTGCTCCAAGTTGAATCTGCCCAATTGAGCGACCCGTCCTCATTGACCAGTTCAGGGGCATTGGGGGCAAGGCCGGTTGCCGTTAAGACCAGCCCTGTTGCCGGGAGATTGTTCGTGTTGGAGGTATATCCCGTGGAGAGTTGAAGGGAGAGCCTATCATTTTTTGAGGTATGGTTGAGATTGGCCAAAACGGAAACCTTGTCGTTGGTATAGCCCCCATAGTAGACATTGCTTTGTCTATGATAGTTTCCACTGATCAAAAACCGTGTCCGCTCACTTCCCCCCGACACAGAACCTTGTACATTGGTCAGATAAGAGGTTTGACCGAACAATACTTTTTGCCAATCGGTATACCTGTTTTCATCCCAGGTGCCATTGATATCATAGGCGTTGGAGGGCAGCGGCTCGATACCATCATTGGCATAGGCCTCCCTACGCATGGCCAGATAGTCTGGTGTGTGCAACAGGTCCAAGGTATTGGAAACTCTTCCCATTCCTGTCAATATATTGAACTCAAAGACGGTTTTGCCTGCCTTTCCCTTTTTAGTGGTTATCAGCACCACACCATTGGCGCCCCGGGAACCATATATAGCAGTGGCATCGGCATCCTTTAATATCTCGATGCTTTCAATATCGGAAGGGTTCAGGTTGTTCAATGGACTGATGGCCCCTCCGGTAATAACGCTGGAGGAAGACTGTTGTTCCCCTAAGCTTGATGAGGAAAAGGGAACCCCATCAACGATATAAAGAGGGTCGTTGCCGTCAGAACGGATACTGTTCCTTCCTCTTATCCGAATATCGAATTTCGATCCTGTCACCCCAGAGGTCTGGACAATTTCAACTCCTGCAGCCCTTCCTTGAAGTCCTGCGAGCGGGTTGGAAATGGGCTGTTTTTCAAGCTTGACGGATTGCACCTTGATGATGCTCCCGGTTCGTTCCCGTTCGGAGACCGTGTAATAGCCCGCATTGAGGACTACTTCACCCAACTGGGTCACTTCCTCCTCCAAGGCAACAAGAATTTCTTCCCTACCCGATATGGGAACGGTAAGGGTCTTGAAACCGACTATGGAAAAAATCAGCACATCATCAAGGCCTGCATTAATGGTAAAGGACCCGTCCAAATTGGAAATGGCCCCAATATTCTTGGATTCCACCACAAGGTTCACCCCGGCCAGAGGCTCTCCCGAAGCATCTGTCACGGTGCCGGAAACGGTGGCCTGTGGCGGTTCCAAGACTGTGCCCGCCTGCATATATAAGGCACAAAAGGGCATTAAAAAGATATAAAGGAGCATGAGTAGGGAGACCCTTCGCATACATATTGATAATTGTTTCATTTTGTTGAGTTCGTTTGATTAAAATGTCGGTTGTCATTACAATACCAAAGGACAATGGACTATCCATAGGTCATCATGTACACAGCCCCAAAAGTCACGGCAAAGACGTAACTCCCAAAAAGGCATCAAGGTTCGGGCATAGGCCACCCTGTCCAAGCAGTAATCGTACCTGGAACTAGGGTTCCTTAACTAAAAAAGACTATGATCTCGTGATAGGGCCGGTTGCCCAAAAAGTGTATATGTGTTCAATATGGGACAAAAAGATAGTTTGAACCGGAAAAAAGTGTAGCGTGTATCCCATAAATATAACCTTAGAGATTAAATGGGGCTCTTTGGTTTAATTGGGTATAACCGTTCAGCAACCGAAGGCCCATCGGAAAAGAAGCCAATGCCATGGATGATGGTTGTGCAAAATAAAAAACTCGTTTTCATATCGATTAATTGAAAACGAGTCTCTTTTAGTATATAGAGCCCTAAAACTATAGCAGGGCCCTATCAACCGCACCGCAAGGTTCCGACGCCTATCAGAAACGGAATTACGATAGGGCCCTCGGTGCTATAGCGGTACGAATGTACACAAAATATCACCTTGGGCATTAACCTACCGTCTCGCTCTGATTTACAAATTGTCGGAATTCGCAGTCGAGACTCTTTTGTTAATACCTGATTTTCGAATCTATTCAAGATATAGTTTGTTATATATCAATTATAAATAGATTTTCATATACAATATTAGTAATAATATTTTATTTTTTCTTATAAATATTATATATATTCTGATATATATCACATATAATGTGATATTTGATTGATTGTCAACAGCATAGAGTGATCTTAGATTGAATTTTAAGAAATCAATCATGCTATTATGGCTAAAAAAACAGATAAATCAGAAGAAAAAAACTCAGCCAAGTTCGAGAAAAGAGTAAATCCATATACTCTGCTAGAATCTCTTAGAAATCTTAAGTCTCGCTTTGCGACCGGGGATGTGCAATCGATGAAAGAGGTTTCCGGTGCCTATGCTACCGGAATGCCTTTTGCGTTGGGCATAAGCTATGAAACAATGATTAATCGATATCACGATCCTAGGAAGTTAACATTGGAAGATATACTAAATACTGCTGATATTACAAGTACTGAATATGAGACAGTAGTGAAAGTTGCGGTCCGTGAAGCAATAAAAAACCATACCAAAAGGGATATCTCCAAACTTCTACCAAAGGAATAGGGACCTTTGGGATAACAGATAGGGCTTTTGGCCCTGATACTGCTATATTGTTGCCTCTGTCTTCAAAATTGAGAGCAAGAAATTTAGTAAGTTGTTAAGCGGTGAGCATAACATTAGAACGACATTCTAGTCCACCAGCTTGACTTTCTAGAAAATTCTTACATTTAGTTCTCATAATCCCCCAAAACTTTATTGAACGATAGAAAAGTTATGCTTTGCATTATGAGGCATGGTCCACCTATTTGGCACTTGATGCCGAAGAAATTGGGGATATAAAAAAGTTGTTTGTCATTTGAAAAAAACAATGAGTAAAGAAGAACATTTCTTTGATGAAATAAAAAAAGAGTAGATAATCTTCACACAAACTCTGAACGGGATAATGAATCAAGTCGCCACGATTTACTAATATATCCAATTATTACAAGTGAATATGGACTTGGATGGAATGCAATAGATTTAATATCTCAATTAACAATAAATGTTCCCAAGGAAGGCGAAAATTGTTTAATCTTTAGAGAGGCTCTGGTTATGACCACCAATCAAATATGGGATGAGGTCACTATCCAAATATGAAACCCTATTTTAGCATAGTATTTAGCTTCCATTCATGAAAAAACCTTTATTACTGCTTTTGTTTGTTTTCACAAACTTTACATACGCTTATCATAATGATATACCGCACATGGTCCGACAAGCCGACAGTCTTTTAAAAGCGGAAGCCTACCAGCTTTCAAGGGACCATTGGAAGGAAATAGTTAGTTTAACAAACCAAAACAAAGTAGAATACCATACCTATAGGAGCAAATTGCTGTATTGTGAAGCAAGTTTATTTCAAGCTCATGGCAATTATAAAAGTGCAATCGAAAAATATCAAAACGCACTTCAACTGATTGACAGGGACACCGCTTCAAAAGATAACCAGTACCGATTGAATATTTATAACGGTCTGTACCATTCATTAGCGTATTCCGGCGATTGGCAAGCGGCACTGGAAAAAGGCACCGAGGGTCTGACCCTGATGGATTCCACCATAGATAAAAAAAGCAGGGCCGATTATGTCTATGATCTAGGCTATATCAATGACCGACTTGACAATTTTACGGAAGCCATTGATTTGTACCAACAATCCATTGAGCTGTACAAGACCTTCGAAGAAAGCAAGGATTTCGATTTGGGCCTTGCCTATAACAATTTGGCTACCGTTTATATGCGGATCGGCTTTTTCTCCGAACGTTTGAAAAGTTTTGAACAGGCGAAAATATATTGGGAAAAAGACAATGGCATTGACCCTACTTACCTCATTACCCTTTATGGGAATATGATGAAACTATATATCGAATATGGCGACACGGCCAAGGCCGAAAAACTGTTCGACGCCTTGAACAAAGTACCTGATAATGCCCTTCAAACCAGTGATGTCTTCAATAAATCAAGGCTGAATATAATATATTGTACTTTTTCTGCGCAGTCCGCCAAGGCAAAAAAACAATTGGATGGATTCAGTGCTCTTTTTGCCACATCGAACCAAAAAGAAAGAGAACAGAACAGCCACTACTATTTGGCAGCATTGCTTGACTACGCAGATCATGCCATTCAAAACGGATGGGACGATAGGGCCTCGCAAACCCTGACCCGAACCTTGGACATTGCCAAAACTTATCAACAACCGTACTATGAAATGCTGGCCTATACCAAACAAACCAAACTGGCTACCCTTGAAAAGGAATATGCACGGGCAATCGATCTTTTGGACGACGCATTGGCCATAAATGACCAAGAACCGATAGGCCAGGTAAACGTGGTCAATATTTTGATTAAAAAAGGGACATTGCAAAGTAAACTGAACCAGGCTTTGGAAGCCCGAAATACCATCAAAACGGCTTTGTCTGTTTTGACCGAAGGTGAGGCCGACTCTCCGGAAGAGGTCACCATGGAGATTTTTGAGCAAAGGCATAGTTCCTATTTTGTTATGGCACTAAAGGATGTTGCCGGCTTTTACAAGGAAACATTCCTCCGGACCCAAGAAAGAACGGATGCCCAACATGCCAAATATTTGTATGAAATGGCAGCAGAGGTTTTTGGGCTCTACTATCAGAACGGGGAATACAATACCAGTTTGAATGACTTGAACAAAGAGATCAATGAAGGGATTTATGAGGTGCATACCGCATTGTCCATCCCATTGTCCCCTACAATACTGGCAAAAATGGAAGCCAATAATTCGCAGGTACTGCGCAATGAATTTGAACGTAAATACTTTCGGTTTCTTTCAGTGGAAGAAAGTTTGCTGGATAGGCGAAACCTTCTGCAATTCCAGTTAAAAAACACTGGGCAGGATAAGGAAGCCCGAAAGATGTTACGGGATGCCATATCAAAATTGGATGCTGAAATCTACGACAAAGACCCTTTGCTGCAATCCTTTTACAACAAACAGATCAGCCTTCAAGATATCCAGGGTCACTTAACAGGGAATGAACTACTTGTAAAATATTTTTTGGGAAATGAACGCATTTTTGCCATAACCATTTCAAAAACCAGTCTTCAGTTGTACCGCTTGGTGCAAACCGATTCATTAAAAACCAAGTTGACGGCATTTTACCAAAATCTGCAAAATCCACAGAAAAACACCCGGCCATTGGCACAGGAACTGTACCAAGAGTTAGTGGAACCCTTTCAAAATGAATTGGGTAAATATAGGAACCTGACCATTGTCCCCGATGACTTTTTACACTATTTACCTTTTGAAGTACTTGAAAATGGGGAAGGCCCCCTAGTAAATTCGTATGGCATCCAATATGCTAATTCGTTGGCGTTATGGTATTTTTTAAAAGAAAATCCCCATCGACCCAAGGAGCATCAGGATCTGTTGGCAGCTTTTGCTCCTCAATACGAAACTGGCGACGATGACATGACAATGAGGGGCGTTCGCTTTAGAGATATAAAAGGAGCCAAAAAGGAGGCTGAGAAGATTTCTGCGGCTCTTGATGGCGATTTGTTTTTGGAAGATGAAGCTTCCGTTAAAAACTTTATGGATCATGCAAGTAAGTATAAAATTTACCACTTGGCAATGCATGCGGTTTTAGATGAGGAAGAACATACCCGATCGAGCCTGATTTTCCAAAATAATGAATTTTTTGATTTTTCTTCACTATATGGTATGTATTTGCCTGCAGAACTGGTTGTGTTGAGTGCCTGCAATACCGGTGTGGGCAAATTGGCGGCAGGCGAAGGTTTTTTGAGCCTATCAAGGGCATTGACCTATTCCGGTGTGCGGTCCAGTGTGTATAGCTTGTGGCAAGTGCCCGATGAGGAGACCTCCGAAATAATGGTTTCCTTTTACCACTATTTGGACGAGGGCAAAAATAAAGCAACCGCATTGGCCAAGGCAAAACAGGATTTTATTGAAAACTATCCGTTAAAATCGCACCCTTATTATTGGGCCGGATTTATAGTCAATGGCGATACGGCACCAATTGCCACTTCCCCAAAAAATTGGTCATGGTACATTGTTGCGGGAGTCCTTTTGATTGGCGGAATTTTTTACTTTACACATTTCAGAAGAAAGGGATCAGTCCAATTGTTTTAGTAATTCCCGGGCTTGATCGTTCAAATTGCTTTCTGAGGCAGCTACCTTTTTCAAAAACGTTTTGGCTTGGTCCACTCCTTTCTGTTTTAGATGGGCCAGGCCCAAATACCAATTTGCGGCAGCGGTGAAATCACTCCCGTTTAGGTCCCAATCGTAACTTTGTAATGCCCGGATGCCTTCTTCTGTTCGGTTTTGGGCCAAAAGGCTCACACCCTTATAAAAAAGCAAATAGTCTTTGGGCTGTTTTTTGTAAAGACTGTCAAATGCCTTCGTGGCTTTGTCATAATTTCCCTCTTCGTAAAATTCAAAGGCTGTTGTTTCACTGTTTTCAGTTTCGTTCCCTCCCCGTGTCACAAGGTTTATGACATTGGGATAAACTTCAAAATTATCGGCATATAAACCTCCGTAATTGGGACCAGACCCATAAATAATGGAGCCGATACCAATCAAAAGGGCAATGGCCGCAGCATAAGGAATCCAACGGGTCTTCTTTTTGGTGTCATGGTCCAGTTCCTGAAGCCTTTTTTTTAAGCCACTGTGTTTTTCATGGGCGATGGCACGCCCTAGCTCAAGTTCATTGTAAAACTCATCCCTTAATTGGTCATCCTGTTCCAAAAGTTGTTCCAACTGCCCAAATTCTTTATCTGAGAGCCTGTTGCTAAAATACTTTTCTATGAGTTCATGCTTTTTCATACCGTTCTCTCGCTAATTCCTTCAACTGTGCCATGCACCTATGCTTTTGGCTTTTCAATACATCTTTTGAAGCATATTGCAAAACTTCCTGTATTTCGTCCAAGGTCATTCCTTTGTAATAAAACAGTTCCAAAATCTGTTGGCACTTGTTGCCCAGTTGTTTCCATGATTTTCTCAAAACCTGCCGTTGTTCTTCCAAAGCATCGGTTTCAAACAACTGCATTTCTTCGGAGATGTGCATAATCTGCCCTTGGTGATATAGCTTTCTCGTTTTGTCCATGTGCTTGTAGATTTTAAACTTACCAATGGCAAACACATAACTTTTTAGAGTACTGGTCAACTTTTTGAGCTTTCCATTTTGTACGTTTTCGTATAAACTGATTATGGTTTCCTGATAAATATCCGCAATATCCTCTTCTTGGGCATTTAGTGTGCGAGCAAACAAAAAAAAATCCTTTTTGTAAGTGAGATAGACTTTGTCCAAGGTTTTTAAGTCGTTCCGTTTCAGCCTATCGACTAAATATTGGTCTTTTATCATTTATACGCAATTAAGAAAAAAGTCAACATCCGTTACATGTAAACTCTTTTGTAAAGAAAGTGATCTGGACTTTCTTGGATCAAAAATAGTGGGCCATGGAGTTTACGTGCGGCAAAACAAATCTCCGTGGCCCATGTACAGAGTACCCTACAAATATACCATAGAAAAGGAAACAGTTCCCGACAAACCGGCTCCCTGCAATGGCCTTTCTACAAGAGTTCTCCGACATGATGAAGTAAACACTTGATTTTGTGTGATGTATGAGAAGTACAATATTTTTTTTCGTCCCAGGTGTTTACTTTTTGTTTCGCTCGGTATTAATAGGTGAAATCTTAATATAAACTTAATTCAAAATGAAGAAAACAGTATTGTTTATTGCCTTTATGACAGGGGTATTGACCACTGTACAGGCCCAAGAGGAAACCAAAATTGGCGCTTTTGTTGCCTACGGAAGCGAAATCGAAAACATTGGTGTTGGGGCCAATACCGAATTTCCCATTGCGGAGAACCTTACCATTTCCCCATCACTGATCTATTATTTCCCCAAGGAAGAATTTGGAATCAAATGGAGTTGGTTTGAAGTGAACGGAAATGCCAATTACTATTTCGTCAACGAAGATACGCTTGGCGTATATGCCCTCGGCGGTCTCAACTACAGTAGCATAAAAGTGTCCTACGATGAGAGTTTGGGGTTTGGCGGAAGTTCTTCGGCATCTGATGGGGAATTTGGCCTTAACCTGGGTGCTGGGGCCAATTTTAACATTGGGGGCAACATTGTCCCTTTTGCCGAACTAAAATATGTCATCATTGATGGCGGACAGTTGGTGGCCGGAGCCGGGGTCAAATTCAACCTCTAGTGTTTTTGTTCCATATCAAATAAGTACTAATTAAACCCATACGAAATGAAATTATACCACAAATCCATATCATATCCATGTCTGCTTGTTTTCTGCTTGTCGTTAATGGTATCCTGTTCCAAGGACGATGAGGTGGAAAGTGAACCGCCATTGGTGGAATTGTTGCCGCCCATTGCCCTGGATTGCGATTATTTTACCGAAGACCGCATCATGCAGAACGATACTCTGCGCCCAGTGGACTATACAATAAGTTGTTGGGCCGATGTTCAGGGAAATTTGAAAATAGAACCGGGAGTGGTCATTGAGTTTGAAAACCATGCGGGACTTTATGTAAATCTTGGCGACAAGGTTTTTGAGATCAAAGGAACCGAGGAGGAACCCGTTGTTTTGTCGGGCATCTCCAAACAAAAAGGGTATTGGAGGGGGATCTTCCTTGCCGAGGCCCATAACCCAAATAACCTGATCGAGCATACCAAAATAGAATATGCAGGTTCGCAAGACCTTACATCTTCTTCCCCGGTGTATGAAGGTACTTTGGCACTGCGGGGAGTTTCGGGAACTACCCCGCAGGCACTTTCCCTAAACCATGTGGAGATAAGCAATGGAGGTAGTGCGGGACTTGACTTTCACGGTATTGAAAAAAATGCCGCCGTATCCACATCAAACCTCACCATTTTGGGAAATGAAGATGTACCGGTAAAGGTATCTGCGGAGATGGCCCATGTTTTTGACAATACATCTTCCTATTCAGGAAATGCCCTCGATTTTTTCAATATCACCACGTCCCACTATGAAATAGAGGAGCAAACCGTAAGCTGGCAAAAATTGGACGTTCCCTACTTGGTCGACGGCAGGGTGCACATCAAGCACAATGGTCATTTGACCATTGAAGCAGGTGCGGAATTACAGTTTAGGCCCGAAGCCTACCTACAGCCCTATGATGGTTCGACCGATGCTGGAAATGAACTGAGCCTGAAAATTCAGGGAACAGCGGATGAACCTGTCCTATTAAATGCACACGATGGTGTTTCATGGGGAGGTCTGTTGTTCGGCTTTACGCAGGAGGAGAATATCATTTCACATGCCATCATTGAAAACGCCAAAGGTGATTACTCTGTCGGAAACCATGAAAATACCGGGGCGATATACTTGCATGCGCGACCAATGTTGACCGTGGAGAATACGGTTTTTAGAAACCTGCAGAATTGTGCTTTTTACGGTTATGGCACCGATCCCTTTGAAAACCTAACGGTCGGCAACCTGATTTTTGACAATGTAGGTTCAGAATATTGCACCCCATAATCAAGTTCGGTGCATACAAACGGCTTGCATTCCTTTTGGACCGTTCCCCGGCTTGCCTTTCATTTTTTAATAATCTTTTATTGAATTTTCCATGAAATTTTTTAAACAAGTCCGTTTATATGCCAAATTGGTTGCTACTTGTCTTCTTCTATTTTCCTGTAACAAGGACGATGATGGGAAGACAGGTGCTGATTCTTCCGTAACCATAGCTGATGGCCGTATTGCCTTTGAGGTTTCAGGCTACCAAGAGGCAGTCTTGGAGGGTGATGTGGCCTATTACCTGAACAACAGCTACGACATCAAATACTTCCAAGTATCCGATGAGGGAGGGATTCCCCAGGGTGAGGTCATGTGGAATATCCGCTTTGAACAAAATTCGAGCGAACCCATTGCTTTGCCCGAACCAGGGGAATATCCAATCGTTCAAGGTTTGGCAAATACCGATGATCTAACATCTTTTAATGCTACCATCTCGGTATGGACCGATGTAATGACCGAAACGGGGACCACTTTTGGAGGGAACAACGGTGCAGTGAACGGCACGCTAAAAATAGTGAGCAACACCGATGATACCGTAAAGGGAACATACAGTTTTGAAGCCTACTCGTCCGATGGACAAAAGATAACCGTGACCAAAGGTCAATTTGCAGCACCAAAATATGCTTGGTGATCTGCTGGACAAAAAAACTAAAACATACAAAGACATGAAATCGAACATATTACATAGCGCCATACTATTGGCCATGTGCACATGGTTTGGCGGCCATACCGTTTTTGCACAAAACATGGACAAAGAAGCCATTATCGGCACCTGGGAAACTGCGGGGACCATTATGGGGGATAATGGCGAAGGTTGGGTGATGCCACATAAGCATTCCGCACCTGATTGTGGCAAGGACCATACTGCATTTTTTCCGGATGGCACCGGTAAAGAAGTAAAATACAGTGCGGATTGTGAGCCCATCGAGCAAACGTTTCAATGGACATTGGAAGGCTCAGCATTGATGCTCTCAAGAGAGGAGAGGAACATCACTTGGCACGTATTGAGCTTGGAAGACGACCAATTGAAAGTCGGAATTCAAATCCGTCCAAACTCAGAACACAAAATGTATGTTGCCTATAACAAGCGACAGTAATAATCCTTAAAAAATTAAACAATGAAACATATACAATTGTACTTTTTTGCATTGTGCATACTTGGATCAACCCTGTTTTTTGGTTGCTCTGGCAATAACGGGGACGAGGACAAGGCCGGCAACAACGGCAATGAGCACACCTATCATATCGAAATAGCAGGTGGAAAAACCTATCAGGGCAGTGTTCCAAAAACCGCTCCGGGCGTCTCCGAGGTCTATAATCCCATCTCCTTTGTCGAATATAGCGAAGAAATAGAAAGTAAAATATTGACGGGACTCTTAATGGACACCGGTGAATTCCAATTTGGGATAGGAGTGGCATTGGACGATAGCAACAACCCCAGTATTCAAGGAAGTGGTCCAGGGTTGTCATTCGGTGATTGGGGGTCTGAAGATAGATATAGTCCAGTTGGTAGCGTCAGCATGACATTGCAAAACTATAAGGAGCATACCATATCCTTATATGGAGAGGAAGGAACAGTGGCATCATACACCTTCACCTTTAGCGGCACATTCAAATTAGGTGACCACGGGGAAGAAGTAAATGTAGCCGGTAAGGTAGTGGCTGCCGCTCCTTAAATACGGAACCATACAAAGTTTTGAAATGCAAATACTGCTTAAAATGATATTACAATGAAAAATAGGATAAAAGATTTATTGAAAACCACTCTACATACCACACTTTGTGTAGTGGTTGCCCTGACCGTGAGTTGTTCCGGGGAAGATGGTATGGATGGAATGGACGGAGCCATGGGGCCACAAGGTCCTGCCGGACCGGCCGGTGAGGATGGTCAGGATGGTCAAAACGGCCAAGATGGAAATGCCAATGTAATAGCCTCTGATTGGTTTCAGTTGCAGTATGATGATATGAGTGGGGCCAATCCACCGACATGGGGTGCAATGATCCTAGAGAATGAAGACATTCCCGAACTGGATCTGGAAAATTTTGTAGAAGAGGGGGGCGCACTCTTGGTCTATGCTAAATTATATGAAGGCCCATCTGACCAAACCGATTATATCATTTTGTCGACTCCCACTACTTATGGAAGCCTAACCTTTATAAGTGGTTTTCGATATTTTGAATCTGTATTGAGTTTGGTAATCCAAGTCGAGGGTCCCGATGTATCGACCCTCGAGAATATCCCCAACCTGACCTTTAGATATGTATTGGTACCGGCAAATACAGTGGAGGCCCTCAATCTGGATAAAAAAAATGTCCCGGAAACTTTTGATGGGGCCGCCGCACTTTTTGAGTTGGAGGAATAGCACTTTCTTTTATTTAGGATATAAAGGAGCAACCCGTATGGGGAAGCTTTTGCAACCAAACCCATTAGCATTGTGCAAATGGGTTTGGTATCTAGAAACCTCAAAAATTAGGTTGATAAATCATTAAATTCACTGAATATGGCACGAAGAAAGTTTACCCCGAACCAATGGCCTTTCAAAAGAAGTAACGGACAAGGGACTTCTTGTAAAGGTTAACGTCCAGTTTTCACTTATACGGTGAACCATATCGGGCGGGCCGAATAAAAGAAAGCATCCCATTGAAAATAGGTGCAGCCAGTAGTGAAATAACCAAGGTTATTATATTGGAAACGCCGGCCGTAGTATTCCTTCCTTGCCGAATTATAGTGAGCATGCAAAACCATTAATACGTGATTGAATACATGTCAATTACCTTAAAATAAGGGGTCCAGATTACCCGTTTTTAGTGGTTCTCGGTATCCGGCCCAACTATTGTATCGAATTATATTTCTTCTTACAGTTCTATTTTTACCACATGTACACATTTTTACGACAAACCATTTCGATTTTAATGTAATCCTAATATATCTTATGCTGTAAGGGATTATATTTATTGGTTCGATTAAATTACCATGAGCACCATATTACTGATAGAGGATGAACAAAGTGTGGCGGAGATCATTAAAAAAGGCCTTGAAGAAGATGGGTATAGCCTTATCCATTGCAAGGATGGCGATAGTGGGATTGAAACTTTGGGGAAGTCATCAATAAATTTGGTGATCTTGGACATTCTACTCCCCGGAACAAACGGCTTGGTCGTGTGTAAAAAGATAAGGGAACTGGGTTATGATGAATTGCCCATTTTAATGTTAACGGCCTTGGGAAGCGTTGAAAACGTTGTCTTGGGGCTTGACAATGGGGCGGACGACTATTTAAGCAAGCCCTTTAAGCTTATCGAACTAAAGGCAAGATTGCGCACCTTGCTAAGATGGGCCGATGTTTTGGACAGCCACAGGTTCAAGAACGGCAATCATTACTCTTTCGCAGATATTCACTTGGATGATTATGCAAAAACCGTGAAGCGCAACGACCAAGTAATCAATTTTACCTCCACGGAATACCGTCTCTTGCTAATGTTTATGAAAAACCCCTATAAGGTACTTTCCAGGACCGATCTATTGGACGAGGTATGGGGGATCAACTTTGACATCGGCACCAATGTCGTGGACGTATATGTAAACTATATCCGAAAAAAACTGGAAAGAAACGGCCAAGAACGTGTCATACAGACCATAGTAGGTATGGGATACGCCCTAAAAGAGAAACAGTGAAGATACACTACCGCATAATCTATCTTCTGATATCGGTGTTTTTTGTATACACCGTGCTTTTTTGCGGTTTTATCTATTACTCGATTTCCAATTTTTCGTTCGAGGATTTCTATAAACGATTGGAAATAAGGGCCGCCACCACCGCTAAAATACAATTGGACAATCCAAATAGCGCCATGGTAATCAAGGAAATGAGACAGGAGTACTTGGAGAAACTCCCCAACCAAAAAGAATTCATTGTTCCGATCCAAAACAAGGAAATTGACCTTCAACAAGGGGACACGGACCTACCGGATTCTTTTTTAACCACCATTTTTAGGGAGGATGCCGGAAGTTTCAGGGATGGCAACATTTTCTATTCGGGGATTCGCTATAAATCCCTGAAAGGTGACGAATATATCGTAATCGTATCGGCCGAGAATTATTTCTATACACACCATATTGCCTACCTTAGAAACCTGCTGGTCACTTCACTCCTCTACGGGATGTTGCTCATTGTACTTGTATCGATGTTGATTACCCGGACCTTGATAAAACCTGTCCAGCACATCATAAAAGAGGTGGAAAACCTAGGTGCGGAAAACCTTCATTTACGTTTGGCCATTCCCAAATCAAAGGATTCGATAAGAAAACTGGCCCAAACTTTCAACGACATGCTCAATCGCTTAGAAACCACTTTTGAGACACAGAAAAATTTTGTGAGCAATGCTTCCCACGAACTCAATACGCCCTTGACCAACATTATCGGCGAGGCGGATTACGCGCTTTCCAAGGAAAGGGACGCCGAGCAGTACAAGAAGTCCCTCTCGGACATCATTTGCGAAGCTGAAAAACTGGAGCTCAAGACCAAAGCATTACTGCTTTTGGCCCAGACCGGTTTTGATGGCAAATCACAAAAATTGGTCAGGTTACGAACGGACCAACTTATCCTGGATGTAAAGGAAACGGTTCAAAAACTAAATGCAAACTTTAAGATCAGTTTGGATTTCAGTATGTTGCCGGAAAACCATGAAAAATTAAAAGTGAAGGGAAACTTTTACTTGCTTCATTTGGCGTTGACCAATATTGTGGTAAATGGCTGTAAATATTCCGATGGAAAACCAGTTTACATTACTCTGGGAGCTTCAGAAAACCATGTGGTCATTACCATAACGGACTCGGGCATAGGTATTCCCCAGAAAGATATGCCGTATATCTATGACCCTTACTTTAGAGCTTCCAACACTTCCAATTATGTCGGTTATGGCATTGGTCTGCCGCTAAGCAAAAACATTATAGCGATGCACAACGGCCAGTTGAAGGTTTCTTCCCAAGAGGACAAAGGGACCAAGGTAAAGATCAATCTTCCTATCTGGAGCGGCCCGCTTTAATGATATTTTAATGTACGCTCTAATTTCTTAGCATTTTCTAATCTGAATCTAAAATTGGTCTAATCCCCATGTATTTACATTTGGAAAAAGATAAATAATGAGGGCAAAAAAAATTCTTATTCCCACCGATTTTACCGTCAAGTCATTGGAAACTGTAAAAAGGGCTATCGCCCAAACAGGGCTGCAGCCTTTGGACATTGTACTTTTGCACGGCGCCAATCTTCCCAATTCGACCATGGACCTGTTGTTCTTCTCGAAGGCCCGGATAATCAAAAAGTTGAAAACCGAGGAGTTCACAGAGGCATGCGACATTTTAAGGAACAAATATTCGAGCAAGATACGCTCATTCCATATCGAGGTGATCACCTCGAATCGTAGCGCCTATTTTAAGAATTTTATAGACGCTTCGAAAATTCAGGAAATCTATGTTCCGACAAAAGGGACATTGAATTTTAGATCCACCAAAGGATTCAATACCTTATCCCTTATGAAAAAGTGCGACCTTCCCCATACCACAATAGATTTGGGTAGTGAGAATGAACACAGCCAAGATAATGGACAAGTGTTGAAGGTATTTTTCTCTGGCGTAAAATAGCTGTTTGAAACCAAGTATACCAAGCATTCAAAAGCTTGAAAACGATACTGGTAAAGGAGGTTGAAAAAATCGTTCAGTGTGATTCTAAGGTAAGGGACGGTCACAGACCCATTGCCCGTATCAAATGTAAGGCTACAGTTGAAACACTCCCAATCGTTCGATAAGCTGTTCAAATCAAAAACCAAACGGTCCTATAGTGTTGCGGCACTCTTTGGGGCAAAAAAAGGAACAACCTCAAATCAAAATAATACTTTCTTTTTTCATCGGAAGTTTATTGCGCTCTATTGTGGGAGGCTGCGTTAAGGGCAATATATAATTGATCAGCGATATTTTGCATTCCGTAATCTCCGGGATAGACCCCAATACCATCATTTTTCCAAATTGACCTGTTGCCTTTATGATCATTCCCATTTTTCGCATAGTTCTTTTCATCCAATGGGGTTAAATTCGATAAATCAACCAGATACCTATCGGTGGCCTCTGTACAACCTTCTTTATAGTTTTATTTTTAGGGGCAGAAGGGAAAAATGGTGTGCTAATCAAGGTTAATTTGTATACATCCTTAAATATTCCCGTCCCCACAATCGGCAGCAACGGTATGTGTCCCAGAACCAAATTAATGCCACGAATGCTAAAGCCACCACCGCATATCCTAATGCCATGATTTTAAGCGGTTCCCTTTCCAAGTACAATCGACATGGCTGATGGCCACACCAGTGAAAAACACTTATGCCGATCAACCAGTGCTCTTGATGGACAATTGATCTCCACTTATGTGGACATACTCCAAAGTATAAGGATGGAAATCTATAGGTTGAACTTAGAGGTTTCCTGAACGGCACATGAGTTGGACGTTGAGGATACGGTTACGCATGCAAAGTTGCTCGGCAGACCGGTCACGTTCAAGTCGGTCATCAGTGCAAAATAGACCAAACACCATCGAATTTTAATTTTTCAAAAAAGAATAATGAATTACATTTTGATTCGCCGCAATTTCAAATCTGGGAGAACTTTTCGGAAAGTAGAAAGCCATCAAAGAGACTCTGTCCTTGATATTTTATTTGCGATGGTAGCTTGGGAGCGATGGATTGGGTTTTTTAAAATGTTGTACCTATGCTGTACCCGCATTAAAAAGATAAACCTCCCAATTGCTTGAAAGGCTTATCTTTGTTGTGGTGGTCCCACCTGGGATTGAACTATTTATGTATATTGCTCTTTTTTAGAGTTTTGTAAATATATTTTGGTTTTTACTCACCGAATAACTCACCAATGCAATGTCGGATTTCTAATGAACGTATTTGCTTTTAAATATAACCATAATATATTTTAAGAGACATATTTAGGTAAATGTCGGTTTGATTTTATAATGGTATAATTGAACTTAATTAAGGCCATCAGCTATTATGTTTTCAAACATAAATGATTAATCAGGACGGTAGGGCGAGACGGGAGCTGATACCTTCTATGGATTGTGATAGGGGAATTTGTGTTCTTCTTTGATGGGAAGGATAAAAAAAGTTCATATTTCCTAAAACAACTACGGATTTACCTGTACCTATTATCAAAACACATAAACAAATTCATTGAAAAAGAATCTTTTCTGCAATAACCACCGACCATTTTAAAAATGGGTATTGGATGAGCATCAGAGATTTAAATGGTAAAATTGTGTATGTCCACAATGTGGGAGCACCCGGCATTTCTGGTGAATTGGATATGGTAATGGGAGAACCATTGATTATTGTCACATTGTCCAGTAGAAGCCTCATGGATGGGTGGGCACAAGTGAGAACAAATATTAGAAAGGCGTTTTTTGGTAGCACATCTCCAATCGAACAGTTCTTGAAAACTGAAAAGGTAATCAAAACTTATAGAGAGCATGGTTTGGAAAATTCGCACAAACTACTGGTCGAACTCGACAATGATATCTCGGACAAAATTACTTACAGTTTTGCTGAAAAATATGCGAATAACAGTCAGCCTGAAAAGGCATCCAGATTCAATCTTTAAAAATCTATGAACAGTATTATATGATTAATTTTTAGAAGACTGATCATAAAATGAGCATCCATATTTAAGCTTCCCCATGGTTTACAATATCTGTCACTTCCTATTGGTACCACGATAATCACTTACTTGGAAATTCCCCATCAAACTAGGTAAATTCCAGAAGCATACCTTGGTACAACTGATGATATCCCTTTTGCTTGTAATTTTAATTCTCGTGGATAGTGGCCTTCTTGATTGACCGCCCAAAAATGTCGTCAAAAAATAGTACTGAAAGAGTTCAAGTAAGAATGAATTTCAAAAAGCAAAAAGTAAAGATGATAATTTTAAATTATTGTCTCCAAGCTCTTATATTTCCCGAGTCTTTCCTTGATTACGCATAAAAAAGACCTAATCTGTGCCATTTCAATGGGACTATAACACTTGCAGTTTTTAAAATAATAAAACTAAAATCTCTGTCCTTAATTAGCATGTTTGTGTCACATTGATATGTCCTCCCTCAGGATAACAGCAATTTTCTGCTAAAACCAAATAATCCAGCATCAAATTCAAGTACAGCTTGAAATAAACGTTTTTTTAAATCACCTAGATTGATTTAAAAATCATATGGGTATTTAAGATAGTCCACCAACAAACATTAAAACTTGTTTTACAATGGCCTTGATAAATTCCAAAAAACTTTCAACAAAGATTTGTTCAAACCTACGCCCTATCACAAAGCTGTCTCATAGACAAAGTGTTATCGTACACAAAAAATTAATGTGTACGTACACATTTTTTATTAAAATCCTTTGAAAATCCATATTCAACAATTACATTAGCAACTATAAGTATGTTAAAAACCCAATAAACAATATTTAAAAAACTGTTATTCAGACACTTGGTAACTCTTAAAGCAATTTTAAAATGGAATACCTACCATCTTTCGATTGATATCCCTGACCAAGAAGTGACCGAGGCGCTTTATAAAGACTTGAACGTAGGCGTTCAAGCTACATGATCCAAACCAAATGAAACTTTAAAATAAAACGTGCCGCTGTCGATTCAGCAAGCGTTGAACCAGATAAAACTTTTACTAACTAGCTAATTGAATTACAAAATGGAAAAACCGATAACTAGATTGTGCCATACCTCCCATAGGGGCACAAGAATTTTACGCCTTGGGGTTTATCTGTCCCTAATACTGGGTGTTTTGGTCCATACCAATGCCAATGCCAAAATACCAGACCAAATCCAACAGGATAGGTCGGTTACGGGTACGATAGTGGATGAGAACGATCAACCGCTACCTGGTGCTACCGTTATGGTCTTAGGTACCAATCAAGGTACAACGGCTTCCTTTGATGGAGAATTTGAAATAACCGTTCCAAGCGGGTCCGATACCTTGGTCTTTTCCTACATAGGTTACATTACCCAGGAAATCGTATTGAATGGACAAACTACACTGTCCATTAAGCTCTTACCGGACACGACCAACCTTAACGAGGTCGTGGTCGTTGGTTATGGAACCCAAAAGAAGAAAGATGTGGTAGGGGCCATTTCTTCTGTAAAAAGTGAGGAACTTGTCCTTTCTTCCACACCTTCGGTGGGCCAGGCCCTTCAAGGTCGTGTTTCTGGATTACAGATTGTACAGAACAGCGCACAACCCGGAGGTGGACAGGATTTTAGGATACGTGGTGCCGCATCTATCAATGCCAGCAACCAACCACTCATTGTAGTAGACGGTTTTCCTATCACCGATTTTCAGCAACCTGACTCGGGAAACCGATATGATGGGGGTACACAGGGTATTCTCAACTCTTTCAACCCCAATGATATCGAGTCCATTGAAGTCTTAAAAGATGCAAGTTCCACAGCGATTTATGGCGCACGGGCATCGAATGGTGTGATTTTGATTACGACCAAAAAGGGAAAAATGGGCAAAATCAGTGTCGATTACTCAACGTCCTATTCCTTCCAGGACTACATCAACAACTATGAGATACTTGGCCTGCAGGAATGGATGCAATTACGCAACGATGCCGCATACGAAAACTGGGCCTTTCTCAATCGGGTCTACCCGTATAGCGACCGTACGTTGGAGGATGCCATAGCCAATCCGGTCAACGGAGTCGCGTTTACCCGGTTTTATTCCGATGAGCAGATAAGAAACGCTGGCCAAGGCACCGATTGGTTGGGTCTTGTCACCCGCGATGGGTCCATCCAACAGCACAACCTCTCCGTAAGAGGGGGAAGTGAATCGACCCGGTACTTCCTTTCCGGTAACTTCTATGAACAGAATGGTATTGTAAAAAATTCCGGTTTCGAACGTTCTTCCCTTCGGATCAATATTGACCAGACCTTAAACAAATATGTCAATTTTGGATTGAACCTGACCACCAGCCGTATCAACAATCAAAACTCTCAATTGGGAGGTGATCAATATGAGAACTCGGGAATCATACGGGGAGCCATACAACAAGGGCCACATATCCAACCCATTGATGAATTCGGGAATTACCCTATCAACCCGGACAGTGCCTTGGAGCCCAACCCCCTTTCCTTGCTCACCATTTCAGATGAGGGGGTCATAGATAGGACCTTGGGGAACTTCTATTTGGAAGTAAAACCAATTCCTGGATTGACCGCGCGTATGCAAGCAGGTTTCGACAAGGGCAACACCAGTAGGAACACCTATCTACCAAGGACCACTTTATGGGGAGAACTGGAGAATGGAAGGGCATCGGTCGCCGAACAGGAAAAAAACGATCGATTGTTGGACCTGACCTTGAACTATACCACGACCATCGAGGAAGACCATAGCTTGAACTTCCTAATCGGTTATTCCTCTCAAAAATACCGCTCTGAAAGTACCTCCGCCGGAAACACGGATTTCATTTCGGATGCCTTTCTATGGAACAACCTGAATGCAGGGGCAGGGACAAAAATCGTAGGGTCTTCAAAAACCGAAAACAATTTCGTATCCTATTTTGCACGGGTCAACTACGTATACAAGGACAGATATATTCTTACCTCTACGGTACGTAAGGATGGCGCAAGTGTATTTGCCGCCAATAACAAGTACGGTATATTTCCTTCCATTGCCGTGGGCTGGAACCTCAGTGAAGAGCCCTTTATGGAAAACCTTAAAGATGAAATATCCCAATTCAAGCTCCGAATCGGATATGGGGAAACAGGTAATGCCGATATCGGGGGTAATGCTTTTGCTGCCTATTACGCCCAACCCGCATATTTAGGTCCCGATGAATCCATTAATGTTGGGGTCTTTGCTTCAAGATTGGCCAATCCGGACCTTAAATGGGAAACCACCAAGGAAACCAACATCGGACTTGATTTTGGTTTCTTGAACCAACGTATTTACGGATCGGTCGAAGTGTTCAACAAAGAAATATCTGATTTACTGATGGAAAAACCCATCAATTCATATAACGAGATCAATTCCGTTTGGGCCAATGTGGGAAGGACGCAGAGTAAGGGATTTGAATTGACCTTGAGTTCAGACATCATCCGTTCAGAAGATGTCCTCTGGAGAAGCACCCTGACCTACTCCCAATACCGGGACAGATGGAAAGAACGTGCCGAGGATTTCAGACCGGCCGTTTATGAGAACGATACGGATCCCATCAGGGCCCGTTACACCTATATCTCAGATGGTATCATGCAAGCAGATGAAATCGTTGAGGCACAGCCGGACCTATTTCCCGGGCAGATCAAGATAAAGGATGTCAATGGTTTTTCAAGGGATGCCGATGGCAACCCGGAAGTCGATGAGAACGGTCGTTTTATAAGAACAGGAGCTCCAGACGGTAGGATCGATGAAGCGGACATTGTACTGATGGGGTCTACCGACCCGGATTTCATTGCCGGGTTTGCCAGTACCCTTCGCTATAAGAACTTTCAATTGAACTTTAACTTCAACGGCATGTTCGGAAGACAGATTATCGACCAGACGGATTTCACCTACGGGATCACGGCGGTGGGTGTCGCGACCAATGGGCGAAATGCCCTAAGAAACGTGCTCAATCGATGGACCCCTGAAAATCCATCCACTACAAGGCCAGCCTCCCATTTTGGGTACACCCAATACGGTTCAGGCGATTTTTTCCTGCAAGATGCCTGGTTCATCCGATTGCAGAATGTATCCCTGTCCTACAACCTGCCCAAAAAATGGTTCGGATCGGTAATCAACAGTGCAGCCATTAGACTGGATGGACAAAACCTCTTTGTAATCACTCCCTATGATGGTATTGACCCGGAAACAGATGCGTACACCGCGGCCTACCCCAATGTAAGGTCATACACGCTTGGACTTGATTTAAAATTTTAAAAAACATTGTCATGAATCGATTGAAAACATATATTTTCCTCACAGTCGCAATTGTATTGACCGGCTGTGACCCAGAATTGGAGTCCATCAATTATGATGAGATCAACCCCAGTATATTTCCATCCTCCGAGGCAGATGTGGAGTCCTTGGTCATTGCGGCCTACCACCCCTTGAGAGGAGCTTGGTCCGATGGTATCCATACCACTTCGGAAAACGGACTGATGTTCGTATTGGACGCCACCACTGAAATCCTCCAAGGAAACTATGCCGTACAGCAAGAGGCCACTTTGCACCGGTATAATCCCACGACCACTGGGGTCACCCGTTTCTATGATACGTTTTACAACAAGATCAGTGCGATGACCTTGAGTATCGATAGAATCGCCAACTCCGATGTCAATGAGAACATCAAGGAACAGGGCATTGCTGAAATTCGCTGTGCACGGGGTCTTTTGGCCTATGAGCTCTTCGATATGTATGGTCCTTTGGTCATCGCTCCCTTGGAAATCCTTCAAAACCCACTGGAAGAGGCTCCACTGGCCAGACTTTCCCATGAAGAAATGGTCTCTTTTATAGAAACGGACCTATTGGCTGCCATAGAAGGGCTACCAACACCGGAAGAGGCCACCTATGGGCGGTTCAGCCAAGGTTTGGCGCGTATGATCTTGATTCGCCTGTACCTGCATGAAAAGCGTTGGGGCGATGTACTGGCTCAGGCCAATGCAATTTTGGATATGGGATATTACGAATTGGAAGATGATTACGTAGGGCTTTGGGACGTTGAGGCCCCGGTGGACAGTAGGGAGGTCATTTGGGCCATCCCTGCCGATTATGCAGGTACCAGCGAAAACCAATGGCAATTAATGGTGCTTCCCAGTAACTTTCCAGAACGTGGAGGGTGGGGAACCATCCAAAGTTCTTGGAAATTTTATGACTCTTTTGAAGAAGGGGACATCCGAAAAACCAATCTCATCGCAGAGTATACAGGTACCGATGGAGTTACCTACAACCGTGAAAACCCGGCCAATTATATGCAATTGGGTCCATTGCCCCTTAAAATAGCGGCGGATGCCGATCGGAGCACTGGACTGACCACAGTGGATATAATTCAATATCGCTTTGCCGATGTACTATTGTCCAAAGCGGAAGCCTTGGCCAATATGAACGGAGGGGGAACCCAAGAGGCCATTGACCTAGTGAACATCGTACGTGAAAGGGCCCAAATACCACCATTGGAATTGACAGGGCATACGGATATCGATAGTTTCAACACCATGATATTAGTGGAACGATCCCATGAGTATTGGTGCGAGAACGGGCAATACCGTTCCGACCTTATACGACATGGAAAATATGTGGAATATGCCAATGACCTGAATGGCGTATCTAGTGAAAGCGCTCCCTACAAAGTATTGTTTCCCTTTTCGCTCGAACGTATCTCAGAGGGCAAAGGTGCTTTTCTCCAGAACCCAGGGTACAATTAAATATGGAACAAACAATAAAATCAATGGGGCTTAGGACTATGGATTCGAGAAGAACATTTTTAAAAAAATCAACATTGGCGGGCATTGGACTCTCTATCGCCCCTTCCTTTACCTATGGACAGTGGGACCCCAGTGAAAAATTAAAGATAGGAATGATCGGCGTGGGACTTCGGGGCACCAATCACTTGAACAACTTGTTGATCAGGAAGGACATTGAAATCGTTGCCATCTGTGATATCGATACTGCCCGTACCGCATTGGCCAATGAATTGATTGCTAAGGCCGGTTTCGCGCGACCTAAAGTGTTTGGAAAGGATGTGTATGATTACAGGAACCTGTTGGAAATGGAACAAGTGGATGCCGTTATCATCTCCACTCCATGGCTTTGGCATACCGTAATGGCCAAGGACGCCATGAAAGCGGGAAAATATACCGGTCTCGAGGTATCTGCCGCCAATACCCTGGAGGAATGCTGGGATTTGGTCGAAGTCCATGAACAGACGGGTACACAACTCATGCTTTTGGAAAATGTAAATTACCGAAGGGATGTACTGGCCGTTCTCAACATGGTCAAACAACAAGTTTTTGGCGAATTGGTGCACTTTAGATGCGGCTATCAACATGACCTACGGGAGGTAAAGTTCAACAACGGCAAGCAACCCTATGGAGGCGGTGTGGAATTTGGTGAAAAGGCCATCTCGGAAGCCAGTTGGCGTACCAACCATTCCCTAAAAAGAAATGCCGATGTCTATCCAACTCATGGTGCCGGTCCCATCGCAGCCATGTGCGATATCAACCGCGGCAACCGCTTTTTGTCGATATCCTCCAATGCGACCAAAGGGATCGGACTCCATAATTATATTGTGCAACACGGCGGTAAGGACCATCCCAATGCCAAATTGAAGTTTAAGCAAGGGGATGTCATTACTTCCACCATTGAGACCGCAAATGGGGAGACGATAATCGTGACCCATGATTGCAACTTGCCCCGCCCCTACTCCCTTGGGTTTAGGGTACAGGGTGCCAAGGGCCTCTGGGAGGTCGATGGCAATCGCATCTATATAGAGGGACAATCCGAACCGCACACTTGGGACGATGCCTCGGGTTGGCTGGAAAAATATAATCACCCGCTCTGGAAAAAGTATGGAAAATTTGCCGAGGGATCGGGGCATGGCGGTATGGACTTCTTTGTCATCAATGCCTTTGTGGAATCTGCAAAAAAGAACATCGCACCCCCTATCGACGCATATGATGCAGCTGCTTGGAGTGCAATTACCCCACTCTCCGAGGTCTCTATTGAAAACAATGGGGAACCGCAGGATTTTCCTGACTTTACCAGAGGAAATTGGATTAAAAGAACTCCCTATAATTGGATGAAAAACGACTTCTAATGAAAAAGATAAAAATGACAAATCATTATATATTGGGCCTGATCTTCCTGGCCTTCAACTGGAACTGTCAAAGCGATGGCGGAGGCACGGAACCCACAGAAGAACCGGCGATCGAAGCGGGCGTCTCCCAAATCGATTATCAGGTCTCCCAGCAAGTATTTACCAATCCAGAACGTGGATTTATGCATACCTGGACGGTGTTTTCCGAAGGGAATGCGGTGGACCCTACGGCATTGGACAACCTGAAGAACCAAAATGTAAGCCTTATACTGCGATTGTATTATTTGGAGCAATTCAAGGACGGGCCGCTTAGTACGGCACAATTGGAACTGTTCCAGACCGATATGGAACGGTTTAGGGAGGCCGGGGTCAAATGCGTGCTCCGTTTTGCCTATACCAACGACCAGAATGGAACCGATGCGCCTATTGATGTCATGGAGACCCATTTGGACCAATTGGCCCCACTTTTTGAAGAAAATGCCGATGTTATCGCGTTTGTACAGGCCGGTTTTATAGGTGCCTGGGGAGAGTGGTACTATTCATCTAATGGATTGGCCAATACGGAAGGTAGGGAAGCATTGCTTACCAAAATGCTGGAAGTCTTTCCGGAGAACATCAAAATACAGGTGAGGACACCATTGTACAAACAGGCGATTTTTGGGTATTCCACGGCCATGGGTTCGGATATCGGCTATGGAACAAGTGACCTGGCAAGGGTCGGCTTCCACAATGATTGCTTTATGGCCAGTACCACGGATTATGGGACCTATCAGGATATAGCGGCAGAAAAGGATTATATAAGCAAAGAAGCCCTTTATGTACCGACTGGTGGGGAAACCTGTCCGCCCGTAGACATCCCATTGGCCGACTGTACGACCGCGGAAACGGAAATGGAACTCCTGAAATGGACGTACCTGAACCTGGATTATTATGGCCCTGTACTGGACGGATGGCGAAATGCCAATTGTTTTGAGGATTTCCAGCGCAGACTGGGCTATCGCCTGGCCCTCAGACGTGCCACCTTAGCGGATGAAGTTTCCAGCAGCCTTGAGCTTCGGTTGGACATGGAGAATCTGGGCTTTGCGCCCGTTTACAGTACCAAGAACTCCTATCTGGTACTACGGTCGACTGCGGACGGGACCCTATTCAAAAAACCATTGGAACTTGATATCAGAAGGCTTTTGCCGGATTCAACGTTCGAATGGGAAGAGACTCTGGATATCTCGGACGTACCCCAAGGCAGCTATGAACTGCTCTTGGAAATTGCAGATGCCTTCGAATCATTACAGGGCAGACCCGAGTACAGTATACGACTGGCCAATGCCAATGTTTGGGAAGCTTCCACCGGATTCAACGACCTGAACCATACAATTACAATCAATTAACCAACTTCTTAAAACGAATATTATGAAAAATCTACAGCTAATTTTAGGGATGCTAACCCTTCTGTTCTGTATCGGGTGTTCTGATGACGACGGCAGTGCAGGGAATGGTACGGGCCCCGTGGCGGACTTTTCCTTTAGCAATGACGAAAGTACGTTCACCTTCACCAATCTCTCGGAGAATGCAACGGATTACCAATGGGACTTTGGGGACTTAAAGTTCTATTCCTATGAGGAAAGTCCGACTTATACTTATGACATAGGCGGTGAAATTACAGTATCACTGACCGCCACCAATGAAGCCGGGGAAAGCGATTTTATTTCGAAGACCATCACGGCGCCCGAGATCATCATCATCAATATTGACATTGATGGAGAATTCGAGGATTGGACGGATGTAGCGATTGCTGCTGAAAATACCTCGGGTACAGGATCTATTCAACGTATGAAGGTATGGGCAGGAGGAGAAAACGTCAACATCTATTTTGAGGGAAATACCAGCATGCAAATGGAACTGGTGGATATGTTCATCAATAGTGATGGTGATCCCGCAACGGGATTCCTCCATGGTACTTGGCCAGAGAACTCAGGGGCAGAATTCCTGTTTGAAGGCCCTTTGGTCAGTAATGGTTGGGGCAGTTTTTATGCACATGCAGACCCTGCTGGAGGATGGGCCTGGAACGCCATTGCAGGTTCGGCGGCCAATTTGACCTCCTCTGGGATCGTGGCCCTCGATGAAGAGACCAATGCCATTGAGTTCCAAATTCCCAAGACCCAGTTTGGGACATTGGGCGAGTCCTTCGGAATTGCTATAACCGAAATGACAGCGGGTTGGGCCCTAGTGGCCAATTTCCCCGAAGGAGGTTCCTTTGTCATCATTGAACCTTAAACATTCTTGGAAATAATTGAGTTAGTTTTATATTGATGCAAATGCCTTGGCCCGGTGGACTCCATTGGTCAGGGCATTTTTGTTATAACCAAATATAACCGGCCATGAAAAATACTGCCATTACAGACACCCCCAAGCGATTGCTGTCCATTGACGTGCTCAGGGGGTTCGATATGTTGATGATCATTTTTGCCGATCATTTTTTCTACAATCTCCACCAGGGGGCACAAACTGGGACCACTGCATTTTTTGCCGAACAGTTTTCCCATCCTGATTGGTTTGGTTTTCATTTTTATGACATTATCATGCCTCTCTTTCTTTTTGTGGTTGGTGCGGTGATTCCCTTTTCCATGGAGCGCAGGGTCCGTTCCACGCCGAATAAATTCAGTCTCTACCCCCACTTGATCAGAAGGTTTGTCATCCTGTTCATCCTGGGTTGGGTCGTTCAGGGCAATCTCCTGCACTTCGACCTACAAAAATTCCAGGTGTTCAGTAACACACTTCAGGCCATTGCGGTCGGTTATCTGTTCACCTGTATCGCTTATATACATCTGGGGAAGAAGGGAAGATACCTCCTTTTTCTGGGTTGCTTACTGGTCTACACCCTGTTACTGGAATTCGCATATATCCCCGGTATAGGTTCCAGTGAGTTACTGCCCGACAGGAACATCGCCTTATATATCGACCGCTTGATCTTTGGCCCCTTCGATGATGGGTATCAATATACATGGCTACTGACAGGACTGGGCTTTACAGCCACTACCCTATCCGGTCTTTTTGCCGGGGAGCTCCTAAAATCAAGGCCATTTGAGACCAGGACACTTTGGTTATTGACCATCGTGGGCCTGGCCGGCATTTCCATGGCACTGGTGCTGCATTTATGGCACCCGATCGTTAAAAAGATATGGACCAGTTCCTTCGTACTACTTTCCTCCGGGATCTGTTTTTTGTTACTGGCCCTTTTCTACTGGATCGTGGACATTAAAAAATATAGGCAATGGGCCTACCCCTTGAAGGTCATTGGCATGAATGCCATTACGGCCTATGTACTGTCCCATGTGATCCACTTTCCTTCCATTGCCAAACAATTGTTATTTGGCCTTGAACAATTTGTAGGTCCGTACTATGATGCGCTGGCATCGATTGGAGGATTTCTGCTCTTGTACCTCTTGTTTTGGTATATGTACAAAAATCAAACCTTTATCAAAATATAAAGGGAACCGCCAGGCCTATCCGGTTCATGACAGTGATCATGAACCGGATACGAGGTTCCGGATCTCGGTTATCATGGCCGCGAGACCGCTTGGCTCCCTATGCTCGGCATACAAGCGTACAATGGGTTCCGTATTTGATTTTCTCAATTGGATCCACCCATTTGGGTAATAGATCTTGAGCCCATCTTCCTCGTTTACCTGTATACCGGTATGGGAAGCCTTGATCTTCGCGAACCATTGCTCCACCTGTACGTCCTCGGACAATTCCATTTTGGTCTTTTCCATAACGTACTTTGGCAATCGGTCCACTAAGGCCGATAGCGTTTGTCCTTCTTTGGCCAACAGGGTCAGTACGATCGCTATCCCTACCAACGCATCCCTTCCATAATGTAATTCGGGGCAAATGACCCCTCCATTGCCCTCTCCTCCGATAACCGCATGGTGGTTCTTCATCGCCTTCACTACGTGGACTTCCCCTACCGGGGACTCAAAAAAGGGCACGCCGTGCTTTTGGGCAATATCCTGTAAGGCCATGGTCGACGACATATTGGCCACCAGTGGCCCTGATTTTTGGGAAAGGATATGATCGGCAACAAGTACCAAGGTATTTTCCTCCCCAATGGGAACACCATTTTCTGCGACCAACGCCAATCGATCGACATCGGGATCGACGGCAATGCCCAGATCCAAACGATGTTCCCGAACAAGTTCCCCCAACCCTGTCAAATGCTCCGCCAAAGGTTCGGCCACACGCTGAAAATGGCCATGGGGCTCGTCATAGATCTGTTCGATACGGTCTACTCCCAATCTTTCCAAAAGCAGTGGTACGGCCAGGCTGCCAACGGAATTGACACTATCCACCCCAATGGAAAAATGGGCCTTCTTGATGGCTTCCACATCTACGATGGGCAACTTTAAAATAGCTGCAATATGCTGTTCCAAGGCATTTTGGTCCGTGCCATAGGTTCCCAATTCCGTGGACTCAGGAAAGCTAAGTGCGGTATGCTCCGCAAGTTCCATAATGGTCGCCCCTGCTTCCTTGGAAAGGAACTCCCCTTTGTCGTTCAACAATTTAAGGGCGTTCCAGTGCATCGGATTATGACTGGCCGTTAAAATGATTCCGCCCTGTGCCCTATGATGGACCACAGCCATTTCCACCGTGGGTGTTGTTGCAAGACCAAGATCCACAATATGGATGCCCATGCCCATCAGTGAACCGATGACCAAATGGGAAACCATTTCACCGGATATACGCGCATCCCTGCCCACGATCACCGTAGGGCCGGTATCCGAGTTGTTCTTGACCCATGTGGCATATGCAGTGGCATATTTGACAATATCCATTGGGGTAAGCGAATTCCCTGGGGTCCCTCCTATGGTACCCCTGATTCCAGAAACTGAACTAATCAAAGCCATATCAAAAGTCGTATTTTACAAAAGCTTCCATGGCCGCATAGCTGGCCAATCCCAATTTTTGATATTTCAGGGCGGTATCCTTATTACGATCTTCCGCCCGTACCCAGAACTCACGTAGGTCCTCCCCTTGGAACATCACACCATCTTTCTGGGTCTGATGATAAAAGATGGCCTTCCTTTTGCGCAGGACCTGTTCAGGGCTCATGGGGACCGCCATCTCGATTTCATGGATATCCCATTCATGCCATGCGCCCCGATAGAGCCATACCCAGCATGCTTTCATAAAAGGCTTTTTCTTGAGCTCTTCCAATGAAGCAAAAAGTGCTTCCAGACATACCCTGTGGGTACCGTGCGGATCCGCCAGGTCACCCGCCGCATAGATCTGATGGGGCTTAATGGTTTCAATGATCTGGTTCATGATCGCAATATCCTCGGGGCCCAATGGATTTTTTTTAATGGTCCCTGTCTCATAGAACGGAAGGTCCAAAAAATGTACCTGGTCATCAGGGATACCCATATAACGTGTTGCCCCGATACTTTCCGCCCGTCGGATAGTACCTTTTAGTTTTCTTACCAGTGAGGAGTCATAGTCCTCGGTTGTCTTTTGGCCGATGTCCTGAATGATCTGTTTAAACATGTTGCTCTCCCCCATGCTCTGCGCCACTTCGGCAACTTTGAGGGCCTCGTGATCGGCCACTGCGATATTTCCAGAGGTCTGGTAGACCACGTGGACCTCGTGCCCCTGGGCCACCAATCGGTCAAAGGTACCCCCCATAGAAATGACGTCGTCATCGGGATGTGGGCTAAAGATGATGACCCGTTTACATGCCGGTACTGCCCGTTCCGGTCTATGGGTATCATCGGCACTCGGCTTGCCCCCGGGCCAGCCCGTGATCGTATGTTGTAAGCGGTTAAAAGCCTTGATGTTGATCTCATAGGAAGATTGTTCCATACTGAGCAGGTCCGACATGCCCGAATCATTATAATCCTTGTCGGTCAACTGCAGAATGGGTTTTTCCTTTTGCAAGCTCAGCCAGACCAGCGCCTTATGGGTCAGCTCACCCGTCCATTTACAATCGCCCACCAGCCATGGGGTATCGATACGTGTCAAATGGGCGGCAGATTCCCTATCGAGCACAAAAGTGGTATTTTCATGTTCTTGGAGATAGGTCGCGGGAACCTCCGGGCTCATGGCTCCCTCAATAGTTCCCTTGATGACCTCCGCCTTGTTCTGTCCCCAGGCCATAAGTACGATTCGCTTGGCTTTCCGGATCGTTCCAATCCCCATCGTAATCGCTTTTCTGGGCACATTTTCCAGGCCTTTGAATGCCGGGGCTGCATCGACACGGGTAATATGGTCCAAGGTAATGTCCCTCGTGGCCGAATTAAAATGGGAACCCGGTTCATTAAATCCTATATGCCCGGTCCGTCCAATACCTAGAAGCTGAAAATCCAGTCCGCCGGCCGCTTCTATCGACTGTTCATAGGACCGACAATAGGCCTTAACGTTTTCGGAAGCGATCGTACCGTCCGGAATATGCACATTGGACGGGTCAATGTCCACATGATCGAACAAATGCTGGTGCATAAAGTAATGGTAACTCTGTATATTACTTTTTTCCATATGGTGGTACTCATCCAGATTAAAGGTCACCACGTGCTTAAAGCTGAGGCCTTCCTCTCGATGAAGGCGTACCAATTCCTCATAGACCCTGATCGGTGAGGAGCCCGTTGCCAAGCCCAACACACAGGTTTTGCTCTGATTCGATTTCTTGCGGATCAAATCGGCCATCTCATGGGCCACTTGGATAGCACCCTGTTTGGCGTCCTCAAAAATGACATTGTGTATTTTTTCGAATCGGGTCTCTTCAAACTGACCCGCAGGTTGATAGTCGATCGTATGGACCGGTATAAATGTTTTCATTGTAATCGAATGTTGTTGTTGATTTTAAATAGGTTATTCAATGATATTTTTAATTCGTTTCCACAAGAGGAGTAGTGCACCTCCTGCCAGTAGACTGATTCCCGTCCACGCCAAGGCATAGGTCCACCTACCGTATATCCAGTATCCCACGGCAAATAGGGCCGCATAGATAAAAACACTCCCCACGAGCATCGCGAGTATACCACTGGGGACGCTCCAAGAGGTTTCGGCATCGGCCAGATCAGAACTGGGATGACGGTCTATAATTCGCTTCCATCCCGGTCCTCCAGGCCTGGTCTTTTGATAAAAACGGTACAATACCCCATCGTCCTCTGGCGGGGTCAAATAGGTTACGGCAAGCCAGGCAACAGTGGTCAAGGCGACCACTACAATATATTCGGACCAATCGGGCAGGATTCCAACGTCCGTTGCGAACAGGTATGCGCCCATTGGTGTTAATTTGAACAACAGGGAAAGGGCGCCGGAAACGAACATGGCCGTGATCTCGCTCCAAGCATTGATACGCCACCAAAACCAACGGAGGATAAAAATAAGTCCCGTGCCTGCGCCAAAGACCAATAAAACCTCGAACAATTGCAAAGCATTCTGTAGCACCAGGGCCAATAGGGCACTGACCAACATTAAGCCCACGGTGGCCATCCGGCCCACCCGGACCAATTGCTTTTCTGAGGCATCCGGATTGACCCTACGCTTGTAAAAGTCATATACGATATAGGAAGACCCCCAATTGAGCTGTGTGGAGATCGTGGACATATAGGCCGCCACCAAGGAGGCCAGTACGAGTCCCAACAAACCGGCGGGCAACAAGGTGAGCATGGCCGAATAGGCCAGGTCATGCCCCAGTTTGTCCTCGGATACGATAGGAAAGGCCCGTTGAAGGCTATCCAGGTCCGGAAACACGACCAATGAAGCCAGTGCGACCAATATCCAAGGCCATGGGCGTATGGCATAATGCATGACGTTAAAGAAGAAAGTGGCCCCAATAGCGTGTTTTTCATTTTTGGCCGATAGCATCCGTTGTGCAATATATCCGCCTCCCCCGGGTTCCGCACCTGGATACCATGAACTCCACCACTGGACCGCCAAGGGAATGACCAACAGGGGGATCCAGGAACGGGAATCGTCCATATCTGGTAGGATATCCAGTTTCCCTTTGACATTTTCATGGGCAAGGAGTACTTCAAGCCCTCCGACCTCCGGTAAGTTGACCAGGTAATACGCCGCACCTACCGCTCCGATCATGGCCACAAAAAAGAGTACGAAATCCGTATAGACCACCCCCTTAAAGCCACCTATGGCACTAAATATCACTGTGATCAGTCCTGCGGAGACCACGGTCTGCCACGGTTCCAGCCCCAACATGATACCCCCTATCTTAATGGCTGCCAAGGTTACCGCGGACATGGTGATCACGTTAAAGACCACACCGAGGTACAAGGCCCGGAACCCCCGTAAAAAGCGCGCCGGTGCACCGCCATAGCGCAATTCATAAAACTCTAGGTCCGTATTGACATTGGACTTTCGCCATAGGCGTGCATAGATAAAAACGGTCAACAGTCCTGTCAGCAGAAAGGCCCACCATACCCAGTTCCCGGACACCCCATTGGTCCGTACGATATCGGTCACCAGATTGGGCGTATCCGTGGAAAAGGTAGTCGCGACCATGGACATGCCCAGCAGCCACCAGGGCATGGAACGCCCCGAAAGAAAATAGTCGGCACTACTACGGCCCGCACTTTTGGACACATAGATGCCAATGCCAAGCGTTACGGCAAAAAAAGAAAAAATGATGATATAGTCCCAGAATTCCAAAGCAATCATACGCGCTGTTTTCCTAATAGTTGTTGTTCATAATACGTGATGGTCTCCATGAGCGCCCTATCCAATTCATAGATGGCGTTATAGCCCAAATTGGCAAAACGGGTCACATTGGCCCTGGAATGTTTGACGTCCCCTGCCCGTTCGTTCTCGAAAACTATCCGGGAACGCGAACCGGTAATGGAGATGATCTGTTGTGCCAGTTCCAATATAGAGGTACTTTGCCCCAGGGCCACATTGTACATTTCCGTTCCCTGTTCCATGGCGAAAAGATTGGCCCCCACGATATCCTTGACATAGATAAAATCCCGTGTCTGATGACCATCCCCATAGATGACCAAGGGTTGGTCCGTCAATGCTTGTCGTATAAATATGGGAACTGCCGCCGCATAACTCGAGGAGGGGTTTTGACGTGGTCCAAACACATTGAAATAGCGCAAGGAAGTGGTCGGAACCCCCCACTGCTCCCGATACATCCGAAGGTAATATTCGCCATCCAATTTGGTCACGGCATAAGGGGTCATCGGTTCAGGGGCCATCCCTTCCTGTTTGAGCAGGGTCGGGTTGTTGCCATAAATGGCGGCCGAACTGGAAAGAACGACCTTACAGCCCTTGTTTTTTTTGGCAGCCTCCAGAATGTTCAGGGTCCCCTGAACATTTATAGCAAGACATTCTTCGATGCGTTCGAGGGATTCTGGGACACTCACCAAGGCCGCCAAATGAAAGATTCCCTTGGCACCATCAGCCAATGCGACCATGGTATCCCTGTCCCTGATATCGGCCTCTACGAATTCCACCGCCAAGTGTTCGATATTGGCCGGGAAACCTGTTCTCAAATTATCCACCACGATGACCTTGTGCCCTTGCGAAGCCAAGCATTCAGCTATATGGCCACCAATAAAACCGGCGCCGCCCGTTACTACATATTTATCCATTCCATCACACATTTAGGCCCAATCCAGCACACTGTAATGCGCTTCCAGGTACTTTTTCACATCAACAATATCATCTTTGGCCGTTAGATCGGGAACGTGCTCCGAGAATGGCACCCCTATGGCGGATCGGGGGAACTCCCCCAACATGTTCAAAAAAGCGGTAGGGAGCTCCTTCTCATCACGCTCGGGATGGACGGGGCAATTCTTAAGATAGGGATACATTTTTTCGCCATCAAAGGTGAACGCATTCATGCTCACTCGAAGTTTCCCCCATTGGTCCCTGTAGGCGTCCACTTGATCTGCCTTGGGCTTTTCTATAATATCCAGTAGATAACCCTCGTCATCCAATTTGGCCAGGGCAAAGCGTGAAATACGTTCTTCCGGGAAATCCATCGCACTACGATCATACGCGATGAACGCGTTAGGGACCTCCGTGACCCGCAGCGCACGAAAAGCTTCCACTGAATATAGATTATCACTGTTACAGACGGAAAAACGCTGCTCTTGCAACTCGGGGTACTGGGTTACGGCCTGATACAGAGCATCTGCGGTACCGTAGGGTTTGATCCTGCCATCAGGTACAAATTGCACGGCAAAGTTGATTTCCAAACCATGGAAATGATTGCCCGCACTTTGGGATCCATAAAAGTCTTGGAACAATTGGCCGTTTTCGCCCACAACGATATAAATATTGGTAAAACCGGCCGCTTTGGCATTATACAATACATAATCCAACATGGGCCGGCCTTGCTTGTCCACCCCAATAAGTCCTTTGCTACGTTCATTGGCCTGCTTGATATCCTCTTCGCTCAAACCATCTGAACGTGTGGCCTCTTTTTTCATTCTGGAGGAGGCTCCCCCAGCCAAGATCACTAAACTTGAAATTGCCTTCATTTTGATTTATTTTGATTAGCTGTTACGACATGGGTTCCCGGGTCGACATGGACCGCATACGCATCCCTGGCCCCGGCTTGCATCAATGCGTCGATGATCTTTTGCTGTTCGCCCGCTTTGGAAAGGACAACGATGCTCCCCCCCCTTCCCGAACCAACAATTTTGGCACCTAGGGCACCTGCAGCGTTGGCACTATCCACCATACGATCGATCAAGGGCAGGGTTATTTCCAAATAGTCCTTGAGAATATGGTGGTGCTCGTTCATTAGTTTTCCAATATGTTCCAGGTCGATTTTCGGTTTCCTGAATGCTTGCAAGGCCCTTTGGGTGATATCATGATTGCGCACGGCTGCCTCAAAATATACCCGTAGCCCGTCGTTCACATAAGGAACATATTGGGGAAAGTCTTGGATACTAAGTCCCTTGATATCAAACCCGGGAACTTTTTCCTTGACCCTATGGATGGCCAATAAAGCCTTTTCCTTCAATTCGCCCAGCACCCCTGTGGTCTCCTTGGGAATACCGGATTCCGCAACGATCAGACCGGGTATGTCCAGATCAAAGACCTCATAGCTCAAATCGTCGCCCGTCTCCAAATAGATGACATTGCCGAGCCCTATACTATACTGGTCCATTTTGCCTCCTGGAAAACCATGAAAGGCCACCTCTGCCTCATAGGCGATCCTGGAAATAAATTCCTTATCGATAGTGGCACTGCATCCATATGCCGTCACCAAAAATTGGATCCATGAAACGATTACGGCACTGGAACTGGAGGTACCTGCATTGATGGCAATATTACCGGTAATGGTGATATCATAACCCTGATTGGGAACACATCCATAGTGCTCCAAGATATCCATGGCGGCCAAAAAATAATCCCCTCTTGGCACCGGGCCCTTTCTATCGATGTCGATATATCGATGTCCTCCGATATCCGGAGTATCCACGAACAATCTTTTTTCACCATTCGGCTTGGCCCTTAAGGTAATGTGCCGATCAATGGCACAGGCAATTACAGGCAATTCCAAATAATCTTGGTGGTCGCCGAACAAACAGGTTCTCCCAGGGGATTTCACAACGATTTCCCCGGTATCCAAAAACGGAACTATTGAATTATCTATCACTTACTTACCATATTAAATACATAGGAACCACGATAGATTCCTTTCAATTCTGGTGCAATATATAAAAAAATGTGTACGTACACACTAAATTAGTGTTATCGTTAACACGAATAGATTTCCATTTTTGGATATATTTGTCCGTCATGAAGAAAAAAATCACCATTAAGGACATTGCCAAAGTGGCCAATGTATCCATAGGCACTGTGGACAGGGTCATACACAAAAGGGGGAAAGTTTCAGAAAAAGCACTTCTTAAAGTCAATGCGGCCCTTGAGGAGCTGAACTATAAGGCCAACCCCTTGGCACGTTCCTTAAAAAACAATGTGATTTATACCATTGCCATCTTGATTCCCGATCCCGAAAAAGATCTGTACTGGCTTCCTTGTCGAAAAGGTATTGAAGAGGTCATTTCGGAATATGAAGCCTTTGATGTGGATATCTCGGTACATTTTTTTGACCCTTCAAAACCCACGTCCTTTGTCCAAAAGGGCATGGAACTTATCGCTATGTGCCCCAATGCCTTTTTGTTCGTACCGTTGTTCGAACGGGAGAGCGACCGGCTCCTGGAAGCGCTGAACCAACGGGATATCATCAAGGCCACCTTTAACAGTCTACCCCGAAACCATGTGGACCAACATGTTGGGCAGGACCTTTATCTAAGTGGCCGGGTCGGCGCCAAGCTTATTTATGACTTTGTACGGCCCGCTTCAAAAATCGCCATTATCCATATTGACGAGGCGTTCAACAATGCCATCCATATGCAACAAAAAGAAGAAGGCTTCAAGTCATTTTTTAAGGAAATGTCCCCTGGACATGAGATCCACACCAAAATTGTGGATACCGAACAAATACGGCAGACCTTATCCGACTTCATTCAGGAAAACCAGATCACGATGTTCTTTGTGACCACCTCAAAGACCTACGAGGTAGCACGTACCTTGGAATCCTTGGACATGGCAGGTACCATTGTCGGTTATGACCTACTCCCGGAAAACCTCAGCTATTTAAAAAAGGGAAGGATACAGTTCCTGATCCATCAAGCACCGGGGCTTCAAGCTTCTTTATCTTTAAAAAGTTTGGTAGAAAAGCTCCTATTCGATAAAGAATCACCCAAAAAGCAATTATTGCCCATTGAGATCATCAATTCGGAAAATGTCGAGAGCTATCCGTAGGTCCCTGTCAGCCTAGTATCAATTTCCCAAAAGCGGACTTTACATGAAAATCCGGGGTATCGGTCCCAGGGTCCACCCAAGTAATCCAATTAAAGCTGGGCGCTTCTCCGTTTCCGGTTCCAAGCCGCTGGCAATCTCCCCTGAAAATCCCTGCATTCAAATTCCCGTCTTTTAAAATACCCAGATCGGCCAAAGATTTTAAACTGATCTTTGCCTCTACCAGATAGCCATCCTCATGGACCTCGGCCCGAACGGACAATTCTTCCTGAGGCCAACACCAGGTATAGTCAAAATCCCTATAAAACGAGGCCCTGTAATCCAAGATCCTACCAAGAGGGTCCAACTCCAGACAATAATAACGTTCCAAGTCCTCATCGGTCCTAAAAAAGATCTCTATCCTGTCCGAATCGGCAACATCGAGTTTATGGTCCCTATCAGTGGAAACCAAAATTTCCCTATCCTTGACATCATACCTCAGGTATAGCCAATCCTCATCGTACAATGCCCTAAATAATGTACGCTGTACAGCAGTGTCCGTCCAAGGTTGGATAAAATCTTTAAGGGTATCCGCCCTACTCCAGGCATCATTATCAAAGTCCTGCCCTGATAAGGACCTCACCTGATACGTTTTCATGTTTTTTTGCTTTTATTGGGAGAAAAATGACCAGAGATATGTCGGTCAACCCCACTTTTTAATGAGATTACTAAATTAATAAAGGACATGGATTTCCTATTATAGATTGTCCATTTTATTTCACTGTTCTTTCTTTCAAATAAAAAAGCACAAGAAAACCATTAATAAGAAAATTGAAAATTAAGCTTTTCAATGGTCTATAACATTAGACAGGAATACTTTAAATATGCCAATGAGGGACAGCATGAAAAAAGCAATTGATATCTTAAAGTTTATTGTCCAGGCTTGTTCCAATCAATGGTATCCCTACAGTATTCTTGCAGAATTTCAATTACAGGCCGGGCAGAAGGATGAAGCCATCAAGAACTACAAAAAAAGTTTGGAACTGAATCCAAATAATGAGCAAACCATTCAACAACTGCAAAAATTGGAACATTAGCAATAAAGGAAAACCTTTCTCTAAACCAATTTAATAAATCGCGACGCCTAAAAGATTATTTGATAACTTGTAAGAGAATTATCTAACACTGATCTAATGGCCATTAACTATAACAAATGGAACGTTCTTATGGGTTGGGGAGTGTTCCTTCTCAGTCTATTGGTATATTCCTTAACGGTTGAGCCCACAGTAAGCTTTTGGGATTCCGGTGAATATATCGCTTCATCGGCCAAATTGCAGATTGCCCATCCTCCGGGAGCACCTTTGTTCCAGATGATAGGGGCGTTTTTTGCCCAATTTGCCCTAGAAGCTGACCAAGTGGCCAAAATGGTAAACTACATGTCCGTTCTCTCATCGGCTTTTACCATTCTTTTTCTTTTTTGGACCATTACCAACCTTACCAAAAAATTGGTTGCAAAAGATGGGGCCTTTACCGACAACAAAGCTTTTATGGTAATGACAAGCGGCCTAGTGGGAAGCCTGACTTATACGTTTTCGGATAGTTTTTGGTTCAATGCAGTTGAAACCGAGGTCTATGCAATGGCCAGTTTGATCATGGCTTCACTCATTTATTTGGGAATACGTTGGACAGATGACCTTGATAAACCAAGGGGAAATCGATGGCTGTTACTGATTACTTTTATAATAGGCCTGACCTTTGGCGTACAGTTTATGGGGTTCTTGGCGATACCAGCAATTGTTTTGATGTACTTTTTCAAAAAACACAGGAGTATCTCACCAAAGAAGTTCATTGTGGCCAACATCGTCGCTATCGGTATCCTGTTGTTGATTTTTAAGTTTTCATTGACCTATGTGCTTAAACTTTTTGGTTGGAGCGAGGTTTTTTTTGTAAACAACTTTGGACTTCCTTTCAATTCGGGGACTATTATAATGGGTCTGTTCCTTGTAACATTATTTTGGGTAGGGCTGAGATATACCAAAAACAAGGGATTCGTAAACGCCAACACTTCCATATTGGCCTTGGCATTCCTTTTTATGGGGTTTTCCACTTGGTTGATGATGCCCATACGAGCCAATGCACATGTGGTCATCAATGAAAATGACCCCTCTGATGCACGCGCACTTTTGGCCTATTACAACAGGGAACAATACCCGAGTGCGGAAAGTCCCTTTTACGGGGCCTATTACAGCAATAGGTTTGGAGATTTTGGTGAACCAATGGATGACAAACCCAAGTATGAAAAGGATGAGGCATTGGGGAGGTACGTGGTCGTAAACAAATACAAGGATGCAAACCAGAAGCCTGATAAAGGACATGTGGGATTGCTTCCAAGGCTCTGGAGCGATCAACATGCAGAAAACTATATCGCTTATTTCGGCCCCTTGGATTTTGAGGTAAAACCAAAGTTTAAAGGAAACAAGGAAATTGCCCGGACCATTGCACAAATTAAAACAGGTTTCCAGAACGGAGATTTGGACGCTTCTGATTATGTCCGTGCTTTGGAGACACTTGATGAATATATTACCGTTCATCCACCCACTCTTTGGCAAAATTTGGAGTATATGTTGTCCTATCAGTTTGGATATATGTATTTCAGATACCTGATGTGGAATTTTACAGGTAGACAAAATGACTTACAGGGGCGTTATGATGGCAATGGCGAATGGCTCAGCGGCATACAGTTTCTGGACGAAGCCCGATTGGGAAATCAAAAATATCTGCCACAGGATGACCTGAAGAACAAGGCGCGAAACACCTATTACTTCCTTCCTTTGATTTTAGGGTTATTGGGCTTGGTGTTTCAGCTTTCCAAGAACCCGAAACAGTTTTGGGTCTTTTTTGTGTTCTTCTTGTTTACGGGATTAGCGATTCAGTTTTATACCAACCCGACCATTTTTCAGCCTAGGGAGCGTGATTATTCTTTGGTGGGATCTTTTTATGTGTTCTCCTTGTGGATTGGAATGGGAGTATATGGGTTATATGAAATGGTAAAAGGTCTGGGGCGTTACCGAATCGTCTCCCGTGGGTTGGCGGTCATTTGTTTGGCCTGTGCGCCTGTATTGATGGCCTTTCAAAATTGGGACGACCATGACCGCTCCAATAAATTTACTGCAAGGGCAGCTGCTAAGGCATATTTGGATTCGGTGCAGGAAAATGCAGGTGGTATACTTTTCACCATAGGGGATATCGATACTTTCCCATTGTGGTATGCACAGGATATCGAGAATTATAGGACAGATGTTAGGGTTGTGGTCTCAGGATACCTATCAACCGACTGGTATATCGATCAGATGAAGCGTAAAGCTTATGAAAGTGATGCCATTCCATCCCAAATGACACATGACAAGTACCATTACGGTGCCAGAGATGTGGTTTACTACAGACCCATTCAAGGTCTAAAGGATAAAAGATGGGAAATAAAGGACTTTATGAACTGGATTGCCAGTGACCACCCAAGGACCAAACTTGGATATTTGTTTGAGAGCAATGGGGCCGATTTAAGTCAATATTCCGGTTACGCCAAAGAACTTGTTTATTATCCCACAAATAAAATTCGGATTCCTGTTAATAAGGAGAATGTTCTAAGTTCGGGATTGGTCAAAGCAGAGGATGCAGACCTTATCGTGGATTATATTGACATTGATTTACCAGAAACGGGACTTACTAAAAACCGGATAATGATGCTGGACATTTTGGCTAACAATGATTGGCAACGTCCCATTTATTTTTCTGGGGGCAGCTATGATGACGCTGAATATATTTGGATGAAGGACTACCTTCAGTTGGAGGGACTGGCCTATAAATTGATTCCCATCAAAACTCCCGATAACAATTCAATTGAATTGGGACGCATAGATACGGAATTGATGTACCAGAAGGTCATGGATTGGGAATGGGGCAATTCAGGAAGCCCTGAAATTTATCATGATCCCGAAACAAGAAAACACTTTGGGGTCATAGTGAGAAGCACAGTTGGCCGCTTGACCGAACAACTCATCCAAGAAGGTAAAATTGACAAGGCGCGGAACATTGTTGAATTGATCATGGAAAAAGTACCTGTGGAATTTTATGGCCACTATGTTTTTGTTGAGCCTTATTTGGATGGATATTATAAAATCGGTGAAACGACCAAGGCCAGGGAATTGTTTTATTTCCTAAAATCCAAATACCAAGACAAATTGAAGTATATCGGTAGCCTGACGCTTGATAGGCAATATGATAATGTGGAAGGATTATTAAGGGCCATTGAAGGGTACAAAAGAATATTGGGAATTGTCGAATCCAATCAGGATAATGAAATTCTACAAAAAGAGGTTGAAGAGTTCAATGCCGTTCTTTCGAAATTCGAACTGCTAGAGTATTGAACATGATTTATTTATAATTCAATAAAAGGATTTTCAGTGTACAATAGAATTGCACATATTGCCTTGGTTGTAAAAGACTATGATGAAGCTATCCTCTTTTATACAAATAAACTGGATTTCATACTTCTTGAAGACACTAAAATTGACGAAACCAAGAGGTGGGTGATTATTGCGCCAAATGGGGCAAAAGAATCCTGCCTGCTGTTGGCCAAAGCTGCCAACGAAAAACAATTGGCCTGTATTGGAAACCAAACAGGAGGTCGGGTTGGATTTTTTCTTTTCACAGATGATTTCAATAGAGATTACGATAAACTGGTCAATCGGGAAGTAACATTTGTAAGACCTCCTAAAAAGGAGCCTTATGGAATTGTGGCCGTGTTTGAAGATCTTTATGGTAATTTATGGGACCTGTTGGAGCCTAATGAGAAGAACAAGGGTGTAATCAGATAAAGAAAGAAATGATGACGACACCAACACCAAAGTAAATGGTATGAAAAATAATAGTTACGTCACTCTTGAGCTTCCCGTACAATGGGGAGATATGGATGCGGCCCAACATGTGAACAATACGGTACACCTACGTTGGATAGAGTCGGCACGAATCAAGATGTTTCAAAAAATGCAGGAAGGCAAGTTTGAGTTTGGGAAGATTATCCCTATCCTGGCCTGGCAAGACTGCAAATATATTTACCCGGTCACCTTTCCCGATCAGATTGTCATTACTTTGGATGTCATTGAATTGATGAAGGATAGAATTCTTTGCGAAGGGAAAATCCATAGCAAAAAGCACGAAAGAACCGTGGCGATATCCAAAACGTCGATAGTGGCCTTTAATAGGGAAGAATCCAGAAAAGAGCCATTGCCCGAAGCATGGCAAAAATCGTTTACTGACTTTTATGGGAGCTCTCTTTTTTAACAATCTTAAAGTTTAAACCGACTACTTTATGAATGGTATTACTGTTTTTTGTGGGTCAAGTTCAGGGGATAAAGAGGTATACCGCAATACGGCCAGATTATTGGGCAATGCGCTGGCTGAAAATAATATAAAGCTTATTTATGGTGGGGCATCGGTGGGCCTGATGGGAGCCGTGGCCGATGGAGCTTTAGAGGCAGGAGGAACCGTAATTGGCGTGCTTCCACGTTTTCTAGAAGCCAAGGAAATCGCACATGAAGGACTTAGCGAGCTTGTTTTGGTAGACTCCATGCATGAAAGAAAGACAAGGATGAACGAACTTAGTGAGGGAGTTATTGCCTTACCGGGTGGATTCGGAACTCTGGAGGAGTTTTTTGAAATGCTTACTTGGGCCCAATTAGGGCTTCATAAAAAACCTATGGCCCTTCTCAATGTGAACCATTTTTACGATACACTTTTGACATTCATGGGAAATATGGTAAATCAAGGTTTTTTGAAACATGAAAACCTAAAAATGATCTTGGCCGAGGAGAACATCCAAACATTGTTGGAGGCAATGAAGACTTACTCGGCCCCGGAGATTGTAAAATGGATTGACAAAGAATCGACCTAGATATGGACAAATATTGAATTTTTTTGAATGCCAGTTAAAGTTCAGTCAAAATATGAGGTTGTAGTATGACACAAAGAAAAGCCGATGAATTTTTATTTAGGATAGACCAACTTACGGTCGATCACAAACCGTCATTTGGAAAAATGAATGTCCATCAAATGGTATGTCACTGTACAGACTTTTTTCGAATGGCGAAGGGCACCAAAAAAGCCAAGGAATATGGTGTCGTAAATCCGGACACTATTAAGTCCCTTGCAAAAGCAGGTAAACCTACACCTACACCCAAAGGATTTGGTCAGGTGGAGGGAGATGGGACTAAGCCGACTGATTTTGAAAAGGACAGAAGGATTTTAAAGGATTGTTTGCTGGAGTTCTCGAAGCTTCCAATTGACTTTGACTTTGCACCGCACCCTTATTTTGGTGAAATGAAATATAGCGCCTGGACAAGTTTAGCAGCATACCATATGAACCATCATTTGGAGCAATTCAATGTATGAATGAAAAACTTGGCTATTTTTAAAACAGACAAAGAAAGGACGTTTCATATTCAAAATATTTTCAAACCGTCATTCCCATTCCCTAATCACCTGTCTTTTTCTTAAATTATATTTGTCTCCGTTTTTTAAAAAATAGAACATTTGTTTTTTGTCAGGTAACTGTTTCATGTCAAAGCCCTCTCTAGACCAAAATGCTGTATCGTACACAAGTACATAACTTTTCCCTATAACCTCAAAAACATCTCCTTTGACAATAATTGCCGTGCTTTCGTCAATTCCAATTCCCAGCAGTTCAGGTTTCCTTTCAAGTATGGTGAACATATCAAATTGTCGATTTCGGGCCAATACATGTTGGTCAATTGCGATATTGGAAACAAAACCTAATCCAACTTCATGATCACCCATCATTATCTGATTGTTTTTGGTGTCACCTCTTGCGAGATATGAGCCCTGAATTGTTGCGCCGGCAGAAGATCCTGCAATTACACCCCCTCGGTCTAGCAGTTTCAACATCTCTTTATGTGCCTTTGTGTTTAAATAACTATCTGCTATTCTCCAATGCCTTCCACCGGTAAAGTAGATTCCAGTGGCTTCTTTTATCGGTTTAACAAATTCATCAGTATTGGCTACTGAAGGATCGCTAGTATGTAGGATGGTGAAATTGGGAATACCATATTCATTAAAATTTCTTTTAAGCAACGCTGTATCTATTTGATTGTTTATAACAAATGCTGTGGGTATCACCACTATTTTGGCAGAATCCCCACCTGCTAGATTTCGAAATTTAGCCATAATTTCAGTATCCCCGATTTCTCCTCCTCCAATTGCTATAAGTGTTCCATTTTTATGCCCTGTTGTTATTTTGCCCTCCTGAGCCTCACAGTCCTTTGAAAAAAGAAATGCGATAGTAAGTAGTATGTTAATTGCTATTCTAAACATTTTTTTTTGAATTTATTCAATAGGCTTTACTACGTAATTTTTCATACCCCCATTAAGTCCAATCGTTTATTTAAACTTTATGTTACGATGAGCCTTTTTGTATTAAGTTCTTTATCTTTTCTGAATCAAAATAGTCTAGTTCTTTCAAGAGATTTGGCAAAAACTGCTCAAAACTTTTAAAACTATCGTTCTGTTCGTATTCTTTAATTTTGGCCTCAAATTGCGGTAAAAAAATAAAATTCAATTCTTTAGTGTGGTATTTGCGTAATTCTTCTGCCCATTTTTCATTACCACTCCTTTCAGCTAATCTGATTTCTCCTAATCGAACTAGATGTTCTGCGATGCAGTCAAACCAATTATCATAGTTTTGTGCTTCCATAACATTTTGAAGTTCAGGAGTGAATAAATTCTCATACCTATTTAGAAGTATTTTATTTTCATTTCTATCCAGTATTGTATTCACAAATGCGTGACCGAACTCATGATATGAATTACGCAGGATGAATTTTTCGTTGTCAAAACCAAAATACTCGTATTTATTGGAAATACTATCTTTTTCTACTGGTAAGGAGGCACTGATTACTTGGTAAATCAACATTCCATCAGGAGTGTGCACATACGGCCCAATTCCTCTATACCCATATGCGCCACCAGTAGGCATTTCAGGAGCAGGTATAATTGTATACCTTATTTTTTTCTCTCGGTAGTATTCTTCCATTTGTTTGACAAAATCTTCTGGAGGCAGGTTGTTCAACACTTCTTGTCTCGCACCATCATAAAATGCCTTGTTTTCATTCAAGAAAGATTCCACATTTGCATCGATATAGAATTCGGATAACTTTTTTATCCATTCATTAATAATTCCTGTTCTATTTGAATATGGTGAATTATCAAGGGAATACTTGAAGTCCGTACTTGGAAAATCATCTAGATACAATAGGACTTCAGTTAGTTCGTCAAAGTAGAATATTTCGTTTTGCAATAAACTATCGGAAAGTTTGATTGCAGGATGGTCCTTAAAAGGTTCAAAATACATTTGGGCGGCAACACACATAGGACGTGTTGGATATTCGCCGGGCCAAACGAACATTTCTACAATATGGGAAGTATGAATATTGGGATTTAAAGCTACTTGGACTTGCTTTTCGACAATTTCTTCTTTTTCATGATTGCGCTTCTCTGATTTACAACCGAAAAGAAGTACTATAATTCCAAAAAGATAAATATTAAATCTCATGTTTTATTGAACTTTGGTTAGCATTTTTTGGATTGCCCCTATTACAAGCTCAGGTTCATCCTTCTGAATAAAATGTCCGCTAATATCTGTTGAAATCAGTTTAGTCTGGGGAACCGATGCTTGGAATTCTCTGTACAGTCGTTTCTGAATTTCAATGAGAATTTTGCCGTCATTGTCTCCATCTTCCACCCTATTTGATTCCAATAAGGTCACTGGCACACTTATCTTTGGTTCAAATGTTTTTAATATCGAATCATGGGCGGGATAAGCTATCACTTCCATTTGAAATCCTTTGGGAACCAATTTTATTTGTTCGGCCAGTAGGCTGTCCTCCTTCATTAATTCATCTCTGGTTCTTACCTTTTTCCATTCATCCTCCAGATATTCGCTGCCAGGATCGATCAAGACCAAACCAACTACATTTTCAGGATGCTGTTGTATATAGTAGCGGGCAACGAAACCACCCATTGAATGCCCCACCAGAATGAGTGGGACTTGAGAGACTTCTTCTTTTTCAAGTAAGTTCCGTAATTCCCTGGTAACATTTTCAAGTGTTCTGGGTACATTCGATACTTCTGATTTTCCCAGACCAGGCTTATCATAGGAAATTGTCATTGTCATTTTAGATATCTCCTTTTGAACAACTTCAAAATCCTTCAGAGGACTCCCCCCTCCATTGAGAAAAACAACTACCGGTTCACCTTTGCCCCAAGTCAGAACATGCTGCTTCTTTCCTTGGACTTCAACAAAATGGTAATTCGGTTCATTTCTGCATGAAGAACAAATTATCACTATAATTATAAATATCAATTGGTTCTTCACCAGAGTTTGTTTTTTCGCTTTTCTTTTATCGTTTATTTGAGCTTTGGCTGGATACATATCTGCCCAAATTAAATGAGAAATCGTCGGGGAATTTTTCTCCTAAGAATTTATCATACTTTTTATACTCATTTGAAACATATAAGAATACCAGGACAAACATCAATAAGACTCCAATAATTTGAGCTTTTCTAAGATTTTTCATTGTTAGCACAACTTAGGTATAGATTCAGGTTCATCGTTTATTTGAACTTTAATTACACTATCTCTTGTTATATTCATCCTTTAATTCCCTGAACTTATCTGAATATAGTTCTTCAAATTCATCCTTTATTTTGTGTCTATTGTAAGTAAGAACCCTGCCTATAAATCCACCAATTTCATCACTGTTGACCGAATAAGGTATTTTATTATTAGGCTTTAGTTTTTTTACAAAGTAGTCGATTCCAACAATCAGCATTATTAAAGTTATAAAGCCTAGAACCAGAATCTCTGGATGAAGCAAAGTAAAAAATGACAAGTCTTTATTTGAAAATAATGAATAAATACCGAACACAGCTCCAAGTCCAAGGATGGTTAAATAAATACATCCCTTGCGGTCCTGCCATTCCAAATCTGGAATGTTCAAGTTAGTTAGATTTCTAAATTCAGTCCATTTTTCAGGCCTTCCGGAATCTGGAAATATATTTTTCAGAGGAGTGTTTAAATTCAATGCATTGTTAAGTTTTTGTATGTCTAAGAATAAACTCAAAAAAGCGAAGTCATCGCGAAATATGATATTTTCCTTACCCATCTTGACAAATTCTTCAATGGAAATTTCCTCCACGTTTAAGTCTTGGTTGTTTACAAATTTTGCAAACGAAGTTGGTTGCTCACGCATCGTTTATTTGAACTTAGTTAAGGTTCTCAATTCTTGGGGGTAAGACATTGTCCAATACTTTCTTAAACTCGATATTGTTGTCTACGTGCAATACTAAATTCCTGTATTTTCGTTTTGATCCATAGAGTCCGGTCAGTATATTTTCTGCTTTCAAACGAATAATCACATTATGGCTTTCCAAGTCTCCCAAAAATGAAAGTTTATGGGTCTCCTTGTTTAATTCTATATCCTTGCACGAAAGTTCAATGGAATCAATGTCATCCATGTTTATTATAGTTTCGTTCATAATACCATATCGAAGGAACAGTTTTCCGTTATTAATTGCTATCGGTCTTTTGTACATTGACCTTAAGAAACCAAAAAGCTGAACTCCAGAATAGATACTAACCCAGGTCAAAATCCAAGCCGCAACAACACTCCATTTAGCAAGAAGGATATGCAACACAAAAGTCTCAATTGCGATAATAAAAATGATGGCAACGAGCAAGGTTATTGTTCCACTTTCTTTGTGGTAGGAAAATTCATTTTCAGCCAATTCCCTGTTCTTCCAATGGACAAAGCCATAATAAAAAACTGAAATTTCAGTCACAATTGGGATGACCGTCATTTTTGGCAGCATCCCATAGCAAGTAGTTTTCAAGGTCGTAAAAAAATCATCCGTTTCATTTTTATTGGACTTATACCGCTTAACTGCTTTGTTTACATTGTAGATGATATAGGATACTAGAGAAAGTTCAACAATTGGAAGCATCCAGGTCCTAAAAATTCCTAGATAAAATTGATTTTCTTCCGGAAGTATAATTGAACCAATCAACATGCCAATAATCATGATTGGTACAGCCGTTGCTTTGGGGATACTCGTTTTTCTAATCAAAACTAAATAAGTGACTGGAACAGTTAGTACTAAGTCGATTGTGATTCCAATTGAAAGGCGATTCGGGTATATCTCGAAAAATGATGATTTTGCAAGGAGTGCCAAGACTCCAATAAACAATATTGGTATACCAAAAATGATAAGGTTTTTATTACTGTTCAATAATATGTTCATAATCTGTTTTTAATGCTCAACGCAGTTAGGTTCATCGTTTATTTGAACTTTTATAAATGTAGGAATTTTCTAGTTGTTAAAAATTGGGGTTTCGGCGAACGGAGGGAATAGTGGTCAATCGGTATTGAGTAATTGAACTTTATCATAGGGGTAATAAAGGGTCTAAAGGGTAAACCAATTAAGTGTACCGAAAAAGTAAACTCTTTAGAATCAGTAAGTTGAAAGTTCAATTAAACGGTGGTTAAAATGTGTTTTTCACATGGAATCTTCATTCAATAGCAAATGGTAAAATCAAGAACACCGTTTTACGCTTTACATGTCCTTAATTGACTGTACCTCTTTATGAATCTTATTAAAATTCGACTTTAATTCTTGTGATGTTTTAGAGATGGTTGTGGGCAGACTCCGTTGAATTTTTGGCAACTTGAATCGTACCTTCCTGTCCTTTCCATCAAAAAAGACCACGAACTCCCCCTGTCGCAATCCATAGAAGGCATCGGCCCGGGTCTTGGCCACCTCCCGTTCACTTTGGGTCACCCGGGTATCAAAATTGAGGTTATACCCTTTGTTCACGCTCTTGGATTGTTTCTTCACGATTTCAAAGAACCGCTCATAATATTTTGCCGTATCTGGGTCATTGGCCTTGCCAAAGAACTGATAGGAAAGATTGCCCAATATGGCCTTGCTGGCCTTGTCCCCATAGAGCATATCGTTTTGGATTTTATCCTGAAGTACATAAACCGTAGCAATGTCATAACTCCGCAATGTGGCAGGAACCCTGTGCATGTTCAACAATCGAATCGTAGAAGCCTCCTCGATGAGAAAGAACGAGGTCAAGCGCCCCCTTTCGCTCATCTGTTTGGAAATGGTATGGATGATAGTGGCTATCACCGGGGAGAGGGAGGTTTCCTTTTTTGGATCGTTCACAATGGAAATGACTGAGGGGTTTTGGGGATTATTGATGTCCAAGGGCACCTCATCGGCAGAGAGGGCCATGAATATTTTCTGGGTACTGATCTTTTTAAAGGCATTGGCCAGGGTACTTTTTACCCCTGCGGTCTGTCTATCCGACCCCACTCCACTGATAAAGGCATCCGCCATGGCCTTTGAGGTCAGGTCGGCACTTAAGAAACTTACCAACTGTTCCGTATTGAGGTATTGGTAGAGCGCAATCATATGGGGAATGGTACAGTAATCCTTAAAATCCTCTTTCAACCGCCAAATAAGGCCCCCTATTAATCCTTCCACGGCATCCTGAAAGAATCTAGACGTGCCACTACTACCACTTTCCTTGAGTTCGAGGAGGTTTTCCAAAAGAACACGGGAAATCTCATGGACACTTTCCTCATCGGGCAAATACCTTGGGGCAATGGGATTGACCCGATGATGGATGGGATCAAAGGAAACGATGTGGAATTTCCGGTCGGTACCCTTGAAGAGCGGATAGGCCATTTCTGTAATCTCAAAGTTTTTATAATCGTGCATGACCCCACAAAAATGATTAGCTGCAAAATGTCGAAAGAGGTTATGGACCACACTTTCGGTCTTTCCGCTGCCAGCTGCCCCAATAATGGAAATACCGCGGCGTATATTCCCCAACACTACTTTGCCTCCCATTGTTTTTAACGCCACCCGATATTTTTTGTCCACGGTATGAATCTCTTTTGTTGGGACAAAAACATAACACAAAAGGTTGATAAAGCCCCAAGGCAACCCCACATAAAGTATGGTCTTTAAGAAGGTAGTGACATCAACATGGAAGAAAAGAGCAGTTCCCATCCCCAAGAGCAGGATCCATGATCCGATAAAACCATAACGGAAATACTTTATCAGCAGAAATGAGATCAAACATCCCAATGGGAGTATCAACAAAGCCATATGTACAACTGAAATTCCCAGCATCATATTAGATTTCAATGCCCCCCGATTTAACGGCCCGTTCGACACCCTGTTTGAGTTTCATAAGGGCCTTATAGGCCAGCTGCACCGTATTGGTGGGCATGTTGGGGATTGAAATCCCTCCTTTTCGCAATAGTTGTAGGGCCAGCTGTTTTTCGTTGTTGGGCAATCCCATCAAAATGGCCACAAACTTTTTGGGGTCCTGTCGGTACAATTTTTTCGTGTAGTACTTTTCCATAAAGTTTCGGTCATAGGCAAACATCCGATCAAAGGTCTTTTCTGCAGATTGGTAAAACTGGTCTCGATGGAAGCCCTGTTTGACCTTTTTGCCATGGAGTATGGTTTCGGATGCCTTGAACTTGGCCCCAGGGGAAAGACTAAAGGTATTGGTCATATCCTTTCGACTGACGATGATATGGATATGGGACTGCACCCCTTCCTTTTTCATTCCCTCGACCACCATTTTGCCATTGATCTTGTGCGGTGCCTCCCTGTACAAGTAATCAATCTCCTTTTGGATGGCCTGGGCATTTCCTGGTAGCTCCCCCCGTTCCACCTTGGCCATATCGTTCCAAAGCTTTGCTATCTGTTTGCGGTACGGGGCGTTTTCCTGTACTTTTTTTTCAAACCCCCTAAAGGTACGTTCGTGTTCGATTTTTGCATAATACTTGATGTCATCTACGGTGACCTTTCGGTCCCGGTAAAAGGAAGCAGCATAGTCTTTCATAATCTCCCGGGTATAACGTCTCAGTGCTTCTGAATTATTTCCGAGATGTTTGAGCTCCCGTTGGCTTGGGCTAACCACGATGGAATAGAACTTGGGCTCCTTTTTTTTGAGCTTGGCGGTATTGCCGTCGATTTCCGATATGACCTTTTCAGGGGCAATGACATTCTCGTTCTGATCAAAAAAGGTTTCCTGCTCTTCGGGTTCCCGTTCCTGGTTTTCCTTTTCCAAATAGGCCACATAGTCTTGGACACTGCTGTTGTATGTCTCGAAACCCTTGCCAATTTTCTGTGCTGTGATGGTGATGTACATAATCATAGATTTTGAAGTGTGCGTTTATAGTTTTCCAGTTCCCCTTCGGTGATGTCCAATCGTAGATAGGGTTTTCCGAAAGAGGGTTTTATCAAAGTTGTGTTCTCCACCAGATATTGGCTTTCCCTTTTAAGCATTTCCAATTTGTCCTGAAGGCGTTCGTAACGGATTTTGGGAATAGTGACCTCAATTAGTGGTTCCTGTTTTTGAGGCAAGGGTTCCGCTTTGGGTTTATCGTGTTTGACCTTTTGTTCCAACAAGGCTTCCAGAATGGCATTGGTGGGTTTGGTCTGTGTGATCTCGATATCCCGGATAATGGCGATGGAGGCCTCGGTGCGTTTGATGGCCGTTTCGGTAAGTTTCCGGTTCTTGATAATTTCTTGGAGGACACTTTGACCCAGTCTATCGGAAGGCGTAAAGCCGTGCCACTCAAAATAGTCCATGACAGCTATAAGCGTTTCCGTGTGGGATCTGGCAGTTTTTTTTGAGAAACTGCGAAACCTATGGGCTACCGTACTTTTAATATTGATGGCCGAAAATTGATATGTTTTTCTCTTCTGTTTCATGTTTTACAGCAACTTTTTCAATCTTTTCAAGGGTTTCAAGAGGATTTACAGCAAATCAAGGGCTTCGATTTTATAATTCCATCCTTGAAAACTCCAGTATTTATGGGCCTTTGCAGAGCAAATCAGACTCGTAGCACCGCCTTGGCGTGCTACCCTCTCGCTATTCCGTTTTCCCGCGCGAGCGGGAAGAACTCCATACCCATACCAAGGTATTGGCCTAGCCGCGTCCTGTTGGATAAATGAAAGTTTTTAAGAGTCTTGGAATGCTAATTTTGGGAAAAACGCAACGTTATTGTGGGAAAGGGTTGGAAATCCGTATTCCTTGAGTTTCGGACATTGGGGCATCATCTATTGCTCATATCAAGAATCAAAAAAGTGCGTATCTTACTTCAAAACAAAGATTTATGTCACAGATTAGAATAAACGAGTACGAAGTAAAGTACGAAAACGGCGTTGTTTTTTTTCTTGACCCAGAAACAAAAGTTTGGGTAAGCTGTCAGGAAGAGAGCATCGAAGGTCTAAACACGGAGCAGATAATCGGTATCGCAAATGAATGCCTTAGAGCTCATGGGCTAATTTAGATTGAAGAGGATTTGGGGAGCGCCGCTATATAAGGACTCTCTCACAAACATTTGAAAATCCACCCTTAAACAAAAAAGCCCATCGAATTACAATGGGCTTTTTGTTCCTTTAGGTGCTAATTAAATTTTCGAAGTACACTATCTTCTACTATTTATAACAACCCTTGATCGGCAAAACTGAAGTATTCTCCATTGGGCGCCATAATAATGTGGTCGAGGACTTTGACATCAAACAATTGGGCGGCCAATTTGATTTTTTTTGTAATGTCCTTATCCGGTTGGCTGGCCTCCAATTTTCCGCTCGGATGATTGTGGGCAAGCAAAATTCCCACGGAAAGGGTCTTTAATACCACAGCAAAAAGAATACGCAGATCCACCAAGGTTCCCGTAATCCCGCCCTGTGATATTTGATAGACGCCCTTGACCTTATTACTGTTGTTGAGCAGCACGATTTTAAAGGATTCATGGACAGCGATGGTCTCCTTGTTCCATGTTTGGAACAGGAGTTCCGCTGCATCCTTGGAAGATTTGATCTGTTTCCAAAAGGGGGCGGGTATACGTTCTTTGTAGCGTATGCTGATTTCATTAACTTGTGTTCCCATTGTAATTTCTTTTAAGGGGTTATGATGAAAAAAGAGGGCGGAACTTTCCAAGGTGTACGCCCTCTTCCGTTTTACGATTTGACGCCATTAGGCTTTCTTTGCATTACCCTTTGGCGCTTGTTGGTCTCCATCGCTTTCCTTGCCGCCCAACAATAGAATTTCGGTGGCCACAATTTCGGTCACATAGACCTTGACATCCATCTCATTGGTGTAGCTACGGGATACCAATTTGCCTTCGATGGCGATTTCCTTGCCTTTGTGGGCATACTGTTCGATAACATCGGCCCTTTTGTCCCAGGCGACCACGTTGTGCCACTGGGTGGACTGCACCTTTTCCCCTTTGGCATTTTTGTAATACTCATTGGTGGCCATGGCAAAACGCACCGTTTTGGTACCGCTCTCCAGAACGGAGATTTTGGGATCGTTACCGATGTTCCCGATCAATTGGACTTTGTTTCTCAATGTACTCATGATTAAAAAATTTAAAGATTACTATGTAATGAAGCCCTATCCGTCAGGGCGTTGAAAACTGATTTACTTATTATATCCAGAGCGTTTTCCTTTTTGTTTGTTTTTAACTTTTGAAGTGCTCCCATTTTATTGTTTTCGTATGATTTCATCGTTCTTGGTTTAAATGATTTACTTCCCATAGTGCCGTCACGTATCCTTTTTGTTGCTGATCGAAGTACAACCTCCAGGCTTGTACAAGGGCGTATAAAAAGCGAAGCGGCTTTATGCCGCCCGCAGGGCTGGAGGTTGTTGTTTTGCCGTCAAAAAGGAAGAGCAAACGGTTTGGGCAAGGGAATCAAGAACGGAAAATCCGAAAGGAATGGGAGCCACGGAAAAAACAATGGCAATACATGGAATCCAAAGCTTTTTCAAACCTCTATCTTATATTGGGCCTGTAACAAATACAGCCCTTCAGGAAAATATGTACCATAAATACCCAGTAGTCCTAAAGTGAGTTACTAAGGGCTATGGGACTATAAGATGAAGGATTGTGCCACATCTTTAGGAGAGATAGATGGGTACGAATCAAAACAGTAAGTATATGGGTACCCACGAGGGTTTTAAAAATCGTCCTGAAAAAAGAGTATATGTCAATTCTCAATACCTTCGTTAAGGAAGATAAACCGGTCTGCATCTTTTGATTCAGCACATCCAACGAAAATTGAGGACCTGCGACCCAAGAACCAGTACCTTTTTCAATCGACCAAAATGAGGAAGCAAGCAATAATCAAATCCCGACCATGTTAACCTGTCGGTAAAGACCGTCTAGAGCCAAATGACCGGGGGACTACAGGGAGTCTTGTTCTTTATCTTCGGTTTGCCAACCGGGTACACCTGATGTTCAGGGAGCTTCTTTTAATATTCCACGAAACCTGCCCTCAGTGATCCGCAGCAAATATTCAATACTCTTACCGCCCTGAGCCTTTGGAAACAGTTCAAAATCAAAGGTGCCCGTCACCCTTCCACTGGACTGGTCATGGGACTCCACCACAAAGGTGGCCTTTTCCGGTTCCTGCAGGGTGTATTGTGCCACGATGGCATCCCCACCGAGAGTGTCATAGTAGAGCGCTTTTTCCTTGGCCACCGCATAACCACCGGTACCTTCAAATTTCACTTTGACCATCAACACCCCATTGTCGAGTCCTTCCCCTACCGCAAAGAAGACCAAGGTATCGTTTGCCGTCAACTGTAGTTCAGTGATGCCTTCCCATAGATCTTCGTCCTTTTGGGCCACAAAAGAGTTTGCCGTCAATGGCATTTCGGAACCATCATCGGAATCACACCCAATAATGAACAACAAGATGAAAAGGAACAGGTATGGCAATCGTGTGTGTGTCATACATCTTTTTCTTTTAGATGTGAGGATGGTGGTAGGGTTGCTTCTTTTTCGGTATGGCATAGTCTTTTCAGGGGCAAAGTTGCCATTAAAACCTTTAGATTGGAACATGACGGGCATCCGAGACCTAGTATCAGGCATTCCCTGGATTGATTCTAATGTTTCTTTTATCAAAGCGAAGGCCATTTATTGGCAAGAGTATCAATATCCCTTTAGTTTCGGTGTTCGACATCCATACCCATGAACGGTTTCTCCACTTTATAGATTCCCAGGTTTTCCCTAAATATGGCAGCCTACCGTCCAGTAACCAAAAAAACGGATTCATTTATTAGGGGTACAAAAAACATATCCAATTGATATTATACTGATATCATTTCATAAAAAGGCAAATCATTTGAAAAATTCGGGAACACCTTACACGTCCATAAACCCTTATATTCAAAAGAATTTGATAAATTCCCTTGTTATTTGAGTTAATTAAGAGCGTATTACTCTATAACCACGGTATGGGTCTCGTTCAATTTCTTTCCAACAATTCTTAAGAAATATATTCCCTTTGATAAGGAAGACACGTCCATTTTGACATCTTGTTCTCCCGGCTCATCTAAAATCATTTCCTTTACAGGGTTTCCTGAAAAATCCAATAACGTCAGTAATACATCTCGAAAATCTTCTGTAGATTGCACACCCAAAACATTTATACTGGAACCGATATTATTTTTGGCCAATGTAATGTTTATCTCCGAATCGGCAGGATTTGGATATACTGCCATCCTGTGTGATCCCCCACTACACTCTTCGTAGTAATATGCGGTTTTTGATGCAGTGCCACAAGGTGTTGGGGCAACTACCCCTAGGGTTGAACTCCCACCCTCACAGGGATACCGATAGGAAAATGAATTGGAGCTTGTAGTGGCCACCAAAACCCCGTTTATATACCATTTAAAAGGTGCGGTACCCCCTGTGGCATGTGCCGCAACATAAAAGGCACTACCCTCCCATTCTGCCGTATCAATAGTCAGGTCTATCGAGGCAGGGTTGAAGTGTTGTCCATACATATAACTGTAGTTGAAGCTTGGGGATAACCAATCTCTCAGCCTTCGAGAGGACGATCCCCCATCCCATGAAGAACTTATTTTTCCATATTCATCCCAATTCAGGGTGTTTAAATTACATGATGGGTCTGGACCTCCGTGTAACTGACCTATAATTCTCCCATTGTTCATGAACAATGCGGAGCCTGATGATCCCCCTGAGGTGCCCGACTTACCATTTGCGGTATTTGCCCAATCTATTCTCCAGTGATTGCTGTTGTAGTATGAACCATTGTAAGGATCCATCGTGTAAGTTGCAATTTTTTTTATGTCGCCTGCGGGATGGTGTATTCCAACACCTCCCGGGCTTGGGTTGGTGGTGCGATCCCACCCATTAAAATAAACATCATAACATGCACTCAAAGGGGATTCCTGAAGCAAAAAAAGAGCGAAGTCCGAGTCTGACCTATTTGCTTTCAAAGTTGCTCCAGTAGTAGAATGTATAGTAGGTTCAGAAACAGGATCGGCACAAGTAGGTGATTCATAATTCCAATAGAAAATCCAGTTTGATGCATTTGTGTTCCCATTTGAATCCAAGGAGCCAATACAATGATTGGCGGTCAAGAAATAAGGTTTTCTATCCGAACTACGGTTATTTATCAAGGATCCGGAACATATCCTGTTCCCTCCAACAACAATCATCGCAATACCTTTTTTTTCATCTTGCCAATTGTTTCCTTCCGGGCTACAGTTGACGTTGACGAAACAAGCAGGTGCACTCCCAAAAATCTTGTCATCTTTTTCAAGTTGTGCATCATCAAATGGTTGAAGGACCTTGATCAGTTTATATCCATGAACCACACTGTTTATCGAAATAATGGCATTCAAATCAGCACCTTTGGGATGATAATATTCTAAGGTTATTTCATCCCCGTAAACAAGACCCGTTGCGAACAATCCAGGACGATCGATTGTACCTTTGTTATTTAGTTCAGTGAAAGCCCCTATCACTTGTGTTCTTTCTGAATTATAGACATGGAACCGACCACCGGGTGGCAAATGGAACGCATCATACAGCAAGTTAATGGACTTGGCTGATGGACTTTTTATCTGGAGCCTCCATAACCTTGATCCGTCAGGAAGCTCCTCCCATGTTCCTGAATTCTCCAAGTTCATGCTCGTTTCAATCGTAAGTCCAAACCTTGGAGGAAGACCGTTGGCACTATCTGTTTCGTCCTCACTCAATGCCGCAACAATACTTTTACCAGGTGAAAGCACCACCCTTTTTTCCACATCCAAATTTTTCAGGCTATTGTTTTCAAAGGAGTATGGGTTTTCCTTGATTTCTATTTGTCCAAAGACTGCGGATACCAGTCCAAATATCAGTAAGGGTGATAAAATTCTCTTCATGGTTGTATTGGTTTAAGGTTATGTGTTTTCAATACTTTATAAAGTGCATTGTATTGTTACCTCCATAGTCCATGACAAGGTTGTTTCCGTTTAGACTGTATGGTAAAATGTATTCCCTTTCATCCCTCACAGTTTCCAAGGCCTCCTTGAACATTTTTTCCCATTCGGTATTTGCCATCTTAGAAGTATATAAGGTCATTGTAATCTTCCCTTCCGAAATACTGTATTCGCCCAGTATTTCATTGTTTCCTGCCACACCGTCATAGGTACCATCATCCTTTAAATTCAGTACCACGGGTTTCCCGTCCTTCGGATACTCCACCCTTCCACTTTCCGTAGTTTCGTAATATGACAGTTCCCAATTGCCAGAAATACCGTTTTGCGAATTTGAATCATCGTCACCAGAACAAGAAACAACTAGAATTGTAATAAATAAGAGTGTTTTGTAAATCATTGTTTTCATGATAAGTAAATTTAAATTTCATTTTAATACGTGGTATTATCCCTACATGAATTAAAGGTTAAGACTACTCATCAATCCATGGTTTTTTGCATAAGAGATGCCTAAAAATGCCAATGGTTGTATCATTGATCATCAACAAAATGTTACGTTTGTTTATGAAACAAGAATTGAAACTCTCCTTCCCGAAAAATAGATAGTAGTCAAATCCTTTACAGAACAGAAACAAGATAGGATAGGAGTTTGAAGTGAAGTACTTGACCCTTCTGCGCGCTTTACCCAAATCCTAATTATAGTTCAAAAAACGGGCATTGTACAGAGCTGACCCTGAAAAGAATGAGCATAGCAAAACAACTAACAAAGTACTGACGATAATCTGCTACAACAAAATGTCCGGTGGTTCAAATTTGCTGTTTACAGAGGCTCCCGTAATCCTCCACATCCACCAAACCAGGGCAATCATTATTTGGACTGTACGTATTAGAAAGAGTAAAATATTTCATTTAGTAGTTGGATTGGCCCCCTCCTTCAAAAATGTTTATTTTGCCATTTTATCATATCGCGCAAGAAAGATATCAATAAGGTTGAGTTCGTCCTCTGGTTGAGCCTCAATCTCTTCCAATGAGTTGATACGGTCTATCGTCTGGTTCAATAGGTTCATCCAGGTTCTCCACATGGGTTTTTTGGTCTGAAGGCAGCGACAGAGCAGGTACAGCAACATGCCATATTTCGCGTCAATTCGAGCGTGCTCGATAATGGCCCTGTACTCTTCCTTGGTAGGTTTTCTGTTACGTGGTATGTTTTCCAACCTTTTCAAATCCCACCTCTTTTTAAATAAACAAACTGCATCATACATAGGGCAATAGGTGCAGTGTAAATCCAAATCAGTGTCGGAAGCATTCCACAATTACCGCTTTTGCTGATTCGGCAGTCTATATAACTTGAAAGGTACAGAGTGCCGATTAAAACGGCTATGGTAGTTAAAGTCCATACCAGCCAATCTTTGTCCAGTCCCGCCTTCATATTGCGATAGACAAGAACCAGAAAGATAATGCCCATTACTATTAAAAACATACCCATATCAAATTTGGTTATAGTTTGTAGGGGGAAGTGATTGTAAGTTAAGCAACAAGGACAAGAAATGATTGCACAAAAACCTTAAAAAAACTGGGGATTTACCGTATTTGCCTGAGTTGTTTGGCCAGCCAAGCCCTGCCATAACAAAAAAGTACCTTAGGATAGAGTCTGATGAAATAAGGGGTATTTACCTGAATCTTTACGCTGCTCAAAAGAGTTCTGAAACACCGTAAATAGCCACAAAGATTACGAATACAGCCAACTCGATCAGGTAGAGGTATTTTGGTTTGAACAAGTCCTGTATGTTCTTCGGTTTTGTCATACCTTAAAGATAAGCATTATTTGAAACTTTAATTTTTGACTTCACGTTCTTTTTCAAGACATTCTATTTAAAGGTGGCAGTTCGCCAAATTCCCTGACATAGGACTTCAGTTTCTCCCTTTCCAGTTCCATGCCCTTGTCCGTGCCGTGGAGTTCGATATAAAGATACTCATAGGGAAACTTCTCTTGTAAGGTTTTGGAATCCTTGTACCTGACACCACATTCATGGTTTGAAGAGATGTGATCTGGAGATATGGACTTCTTAAGCGCTATTACCCTATCAAGAAAAGAGGTTGCCCTACCTATGTACAACGTACCGCTCTCATCGGTTTTGAGCATTCGCTGTACAGGAACGATCTCAGTCTTGGGAAGCATACAATAGAGTTCGTATGTGCCCCCACCTTCACCGAAATCCTTTTTAATCTTTTCCCAGAATCTTTTGTCGGACAGTTTGTAACTACCGTTCCTTATTTTCATATTCGGTCTGTTTTATTGGGGTCGTAAATATATGGTTATCAGCAAAAAACACCTACAGGAATCGACAAACCTACAAATTTGCCCTATGTGTCGTAGGATTTTACTACGTACTGGTCAAATTGGGCTATATTGATGGCAAAAACAGCATTGTGAGAATACTAAACAGGAACCATTATTATTTGGGCATACTTTCCTACTGTTTATTTGCCGCATGGTTTATTTTGACACTCCTAAGTTTACTGCCATTTGTCCATCTTCCCTGGGGGTATGCCTTGGCAGCCTTTATCCTGAACTCCTTTTCGTTTCTGTTTGATAAACTCAAGAAGAAGGTCACCAAAATTGAATATGATCCTGAAGATTGGAAAACTGAGGGTGCAGATGGTTTTATGATAATCATTCCCGAAGTGGTCCATAAATTGGGCAAAAGTCCCAGTGTGGAATGTAAGACGGTAAAGAATGGTGTTGAGCATAGTCTTGGGGCCAGTACAACAATCGATTCCCAAGGAAGTACCATTTATATCAACAGTTGTACCAACGAAATCAGTATAAGGGTCATTTTAAGGAACTAGCTTTAAATATGGAAACCATTATTTAAAAGTCAATACAACTATCCTCGATGTATCTTCTTCAGAAAGGTTGAACTTAAGTCTTTCCCCTTTGTCCAGATGGAATTTAGGAAACACATATACAAATCGGATGGTTTGTCCATGAATGACCTTTTTGGGGACTTTGTGCCTGTACAGCGGCAGGAGTTCCTGTCCCTGATGGGAGGCGTTCCTCCCTTTTGTTCCGCTGACCTTGAACAGTTCCAATTTTCCAAAATCAAACTGGACACCGGAATAGTTCTCTATTTCAAATTGGACATACACTTCTTTTTCCACATGATACAAGTTCTTGACCGCCAGTGAAAGGCCTTGAACTTTTTTCTTGCTATTTTTTCGCTCGGGAAGTTGTAACAATCTTTCGCAGGGTTCCTGAAACTTTTCCCTGACCTTTTTAAAAGAGACAGAGGAATCTTGAACTGTTTCCCTTGGAAGCACGTTTTTGGGAACTTTCTCCATACCCCGCCTTTCTGTTCCGATGCGTTCCTGCTCGGTAATGAACCGATTGGGGTATTCAAGTTCCTTGGCATAACGGATAATGTAGGAATAGACACTTCCATCCCACGTGATCACCAAGAGGTTGCTGTCCTTTCCTGGTACAGCTTTCAACAACCCCAAGGCCTGCTTTTTCTCCCGGTTATAGGTAAAAATATAATTATCGTTCCCTACAATCCCTTGTTTAATTTCCGAGGGAAAGAAAAGGGCCATGTTCATGTGCTCATTGGCATAAATGGTATCCAATGGTTTGGTGTTACCGGCTTGGGCCGCCATGGTCAACAACAAGCCCAAAATAATATATACGTTTTTCATGATTTCCTTTTTATTAATGTCCACTACGGAACGACCTTTAATAGGATTTTATAGTTTTTGTTCACTGTTACTTTGACCTTTCGGTTGGACCGTTTAAAGATGTTTTTCAGGCCCTTGACCTGGGGCACTCCCGGCACATTGATATCGTCCACGACATCATCCACCAGCTCTTTGGACAGTTCGGCCCTAAACGAGTTCTTGATATACAAGCCTTCCAACCCATCCCGATAGTCATACGCTTTTAGTTTAATGGGAATATGGTCGATATTATTTATGTTCAGAGCTACCCTGTTGGGCTGGAAGGCCACGATGCCAAATACCACAGTGTTCTTTGGAATTGTCTTACCATCTATGACAACATCTTTCAATGTGCGAAATTCCAATCTATCATTAGCTCTAATGGTCTGGGTGATTTCCACTATGGCCGGAATGATGATATTGTCCCCATTTAAATTGTTCGGCAGGGAATTGGAGGCAAAGAACAGTTGTTGTTCCAGGGCCATTTCCTCTAGCGTAGGTTTTGTGACCTCCTTTGGTTTTGATACTGTCTTCTGTTCGGGCTCTTTTTCTGTAGCACTGATCTTCACTTCATTTTCCTCAACAGGTTTTCGGTATGTCCCCTGGGTATAATCGATTCTTCCCAGTTTGTATATACTGTCCACAATCTGTGCCTTTTCCCTATCGATAAGGTCCGGGTCAAACAGTCCCGTTGAATCCATAAACGTCTCATCATAGATACTGGGAGCATTGGTGGTCTTTACTTCCTTGAGGTCATTGATGGCTTCCAACTTGGAAGAATATTCCTTTTGTGTCTTTTCCAATTGCGGTACCAGGGGTTGGTCCAGTTGTGCACCATTATTATCCCCATCGGTCAGGAAAATCATGGAATAGACCACCATAAAAACGATGACCAAACCGATGACGATCCCAAAAACGATTTTCTTTTTATCCAGTTTCATAACAGTAGTCCTTATAGGTCATTGACCTTTTTCAATTGATTTTCAAAATAGGCCGTAATCAGTAGCCCATGGGCGTTGTTGGGAAAATTCCGGTCCACCCTAATGAGGTTGCCGGAAGTCTTAAGTTCATATATATCGGTCACAGACCCACGGTCAATTCCAAAGACCACAACGGTCCTGAACGAACAGATTCCTTCTTGGATGGTAAGCTCGGTGTCCACGGAAATGATCTTCTGTACCAATGAATATTGCAGCAGCCTGTTGTATACCCCATCTGCCTTTTTCTGTCGGTATACATTGTCCACCGAACTGTCCCCGAGCCAAAGGGCCTTTTCAATGTTCCTTTCATAATTACTGGCATCAATGCCATAGAAATAGTTATAGAACAGTTCCAAATGGGCCAATGCCTCCACTTCAAGATTTTCTTTCTGTTCGGCCCATTTTAAGGGAATGACCGACCCGTCCGTTCCTATTGCAAACGTCCCTCCCTTGGTCTCTTGGTACATTCTGTACGATACCAGACCGGAAATGATTGTGGCAATGGACGATGCAGTGACCACGGCCAGGACCACAAAGCGATTGGCCCTCAGTATCCCATCTATGTTCTTATACATTGTTTTCATATCATATGAGTTTTATAGCGTGCCTTAGGCACCAAATAGTTTAAGTGAAAAGCTGGTCGCCCTTCGGTAGAGTTTGAATTTCAAAAAAACGATAAAACCAATGGTGCCCAGTTCCACCAAAGGTGCAAACACGGAGCTCCCATAGTCCGTTCCGAAGAGATTCACCCAAAAATTGTTGGTCAGTTCCCCATAGAGCGCATTGATAAAGATGTTGACCAAGAAAAAGGCGGGCACCATCATATAGACTGCCACATAAAGTTTGAAAAAACTATAGGCAAGGCTACTGAACTTCTCAAAAACGGCCAAGCTGATGACCAAGGGGAAAAAGGCGCGCATGATGCCCAAGAGAAAAAAGCGTTCCGCCAAAAAGAGCGGATAGATGAACAGGTCCAACAACCAGAGGAACACACTGATGATAAACGCCAAAAGGCGCATGCCGAACAAGGGGCTGACCAATGCCTCATAGAGCAATGCCATCCCCTTTCGTGCAGCGTCCATCATCCCGGCATCTTCTTCAATGGAAATATCCTGCAATTGCAAGGGCAACAGATCTGGGGCCGTGTTGCGGTATTGGGTCTCAATACCTACCAAGATGGAATCAAAGGCATCCAAAACCTGATTGGAAAACAGGACCAAAATGACCACTGCAAAATTCTTAGCCAGTTCTATAGGAGTCAATCCCCAGGTATGTCCATCACGTGCCGCGACCCCCTCATTGTACTTCTTGATGATATTGATTAAAAAGAACAGCAGGGCCAGGGCTTTCATGCCCGTGATGGTATACTGTGAAAAATCACTTCCGGTAATGGTGTCGTACACCGCATCCACATACTCCAATCCGATACTTAACGCTACGTTGGCCATGATCAATAGTTTGTTTTACGGTTATTGATGGTAGCCTGCATTGCCCGAAAGGAAATGATGTCCCGGTATCGTTTGGCCTTGCGCTGTATCTCGCCAACCATTTCCTTGGACCGTATTTCCTTTTCTTTGAGCACCGCGATCCGCTCAGCATCGGTCATCTTCAAAAAATCACTGGAAAGTATTTGCTCTACAAATTCCAGGTCTTCCAAGGAATGTTCAATTAAGGTGTTGAACGAATCGGAGATATGTTCCACCTCCTCTGGACGAATATGAGGGGAGTCCAGGATTTCCCTGAGGTCGTTCCGGACCATATCGAAAAGGCGTTCATTGTTCCGTGTCAGTTCACGGACAGCCTTCAATTGTTTAATGACATCGTTGACCTTTTCGATACGTTCTTTTTGTTCCCGCAAAAACTCCACGGTCTTCAAGAGTTCAGAGGTCTGTTTGGCCGATTCAATGATCTGTTTGCCCAAGGTGATAAAATTGGTATTGTCATATACCGGCATTCCCTGGCAGGCAGCGCCTGCAGGCATTAATAGTGCAAAGATCAAGGCGATGCCCATTGTTTTGATGGTTGTTTTCATTCTTCCTTGTTTTTTAGGTTTATAAATGTTTTGATAGCTTGCTCCATATCACCTTTTTTTTCATAAAGGGCCATAATGGTTTGATTGTCCCGTCCCTCGGTGAGATAGGCCGCATATACTTCCGGGGGAACCTCCAACCGGAATATGTTGCTTTCCTTTCCGATCTTGATAAATATTTCGGTGTATTTACGTTGTCCCGAAAGATGGTTCCTGATGGATTTCAATTGGACCAGATCATGTGAGGATAGTTGAAGTCTTTCCTTTAGGGCACCATAGCCCTTTTCATTACGGAGACTGTAGATAATCTGGGTATTCTCCAAGATACTGGCCGAGGTCGAGTTCTGGGGCAGTTGGTTAATGGACTGTAAAATGATGCCAATGGCCCCTTCCTGTTTCCGGATGGCCTGGTAATAAAATTCTACGCTTTCCAGCACATTATCGAACTTGAGCTGTTTGGCAAACTCATCAAAGAGGATGATGCCCCGCTCCTCCCTGTTCCTCCATACGGTCCGTTGAATGGCCGTTTTGATGAGCTTGAGCATCACGGAGAGGATTTCCTTATTGTCCTTCACTTCATCAAGCTCAAAAACGATCAGGCGCTTATCTTCCAATCGATAGGACCGATCTTCGCTGGCCCCAAAAAGAAAGCTGTAGAGTCCGTCACCGACATATTCCGAGAGGATATGCAGGAATCCCTTGATATTGAAGTATTCAGGGTGGATCTGCAATCGGGACAGCAGTTCCCTTTGCTGTCTGCTGACAAATTGGTAAAAGCTGTCCAACGTATGTAGAGCGATTTGGCTTTCCTTATAATAGGCCAGCAATATTTTCTTCAAGGCCACCGAACTTTCTTTTTGGGGCTTGGTTCCCTTTCCCATTAACTCGAACAGGAAAATGGAAAGGTCCTCCAAACGTTCGGGATTCACATCATTGCTATCTGTTATGTAAAAGGGGTTGATCCCAAGGCTCTTCCCGTTTTCATAGCGAAGCACGGTGCACTGCTCGGGATAGAGGCTCGCGAACTTGGTATAGGAACCGCCCAGATCGATAATGACCAGCCGGACGCCCTGCTCAAAATACTGCCTCAATATGTTATTGGCCAAAAAGGATTTTCCTTCCCCGGTCGGGGCAAAAATGGCAAAGTTGCGTGCCTTGATGCGCTTTTTCCCTTCGTCCCAGACATCCTTCAGCACCGGAATGTTGGACTCCCTATCATTGAACACGATTCCCGTGCCGTCCGTTCTATAATTGGTGGTGTTGATCCAAAGACATAGGGCATGCTTCAAATCCGTCACATAAAGATCGGCATTGGAGAAATTGGGGGCAAAATAGGGGAAACTGTTCAGGATATAGTTTTTGCGTTCCTTGCCACAAGGGTAATAGGGCACCATATCCAGTTCCTTGAGCTCGGCCCTGATCTGGGCGTTGGTGCGTTCCAGTTCCTCCTCATCCCGGTTCCAATGGATGATATTGAGGTGTGCACGAACAATCCTTGCATGATCATCATTATTGATCTGGCCCAGGATATGTTCGATTTTTTTGAGGACCACCTTGTTCTGTGTGCCAAAATTGGAACTCTTTTTGAGTTCCTCTACCTTTTTCTCCAGCCGCTTTCTCCATTGGTGCCTATCATCCAGATAGATGATCTGATTAATGATATGGTTTTCCTTGAGGGAAAGGCCAAGACCGTCGATGAACCCCTGGTGGAAGGTAAAATCATCCGAGGTAAACCGTGCATTGAACTTACTGGTCTGTACGCTGTCCCCAAAACAGGACTCGCTATTGATGGCCAGCACATCAAAGTGATGGTTCCCGATGGCCACTTTAGGACCGTCCATGACGATATCTGTATCACAATCTGGGTTATGTCCGTTGAACTGCTTTTGGGTCAAGTCCAAAATTTCATGTTCCACCATGGGCTCCAATCGGATTTTCTGTCCATTGTTGAGATAATTCACCGCATCGCTGACCGCATCCAAAAACTGCTTCACCCCATCATCCAGTTTGCGGGTCAATTCCTTGGGCACGTTTTTAAAGGGATTGACATATTTGGGATTGTTGAAACCCGTCCTCCTGGGACAAGTAAAGAACAAATAGCTCTGGTGTTCCATATATTCCCTTCCCTTGAAATAATCATGGGTCGCTTTGGACAGAAAAGTATCCTTGCGCAGATATTCCGAATTGAAGGAGGATTTCAGGTAGCTATCCTGTTTATGGATCACGGTTCCGACAGGAAGGGATTTAAAGGCCTGGAACCAATTGCTGTGCAACCCCTCAAAATCGGTTTCGGAAAGCGAATGGATCTCGGGCAGTTGCACTTTGTAACAAGCCAATACGTTCCCATTGTTGGCAAATACGACATGATCCTGAATGTCCACAATGGGATGATGGAAGGCGATATTAATTTTCGACATGGTTCAATAGATTATCGGGTTTATTGCTGATACAACTGGGAAACACCTTTTTGAAGTCCAAAATGGTCTTATTGGAGGCTATTTTGGTCAGCCCTACATACCAACAAACATTCCAGACCATGGCCATGATGATGATGATAAGACTGAAGGAAAAGATGATGATGAGCAGAGAGGCCAGGATGGAGAGCATCATTAGGGCAAACTGGGATATGGGAAGCCCCCATATCCTTGCCCCTTTACGGATGTCCTTATAAATTTTATACGTTCTCATAAGAGATGGTTTTGTGAGATCTGTGGAAAGATCAGACCACGATTCCAATGAGATAGGTAAAGATGCCGACCACGGCCCCCGCGATGAGCACGAACACCAATACGCGGGTAATTCCTTTTTTAAGATCTGCGTTCTCCCCAAAAAAGTGGCCCGCATTGAAAAGGAAGCCTACCAAAAAGATGACTCCCAAAAGCAGGGGGAAAATGGTTCGGATGGTATCCGAGATGTCGTTGACCGAATCCTCGATACCCCCGATCTGTGCAAAAGTGGGCATGCCCATAAGGAGCATGGCCCAGGTACTTAACCTTGTTTTTTTCATGATATCAGTTTTTGTGGCTGATGAGGCCGATTGATGAATAAACTCTTTCGAAAAGTATCGTGAAGCCACGGAAAGGATAGCTATACGCTAAAAATTAACGGGTAGCAGCGTTAAATTTTAAAGAATCCCAAGGGATTTCAGGGAACCATTACAGATTGCACAATGAAACTTAAATTCTAAACGGATATGGAACAGAAAAAAATATTCCTCCTATGTACACTGTTTACCATCTTACTGAGTGTATCGGCACAAAGGGACACCGAACACAAAATGGTCATTATTGTAGATCCCGGCCATGGCGGGATTGATTCAGGGGCTACTGGTATAAATGGCCTCAGCGAAAAAGAGCTGACCCTGAAATTGGCCGAGGCCATTTTACGGTACAATAAGATGTTATTTGACAATCGCTATGATATATATCTCACGCGATATTCAGACACCCTGATATCATTGGGCCATCGTACCCGACTAGCCAAAACCTTGAAACCGGCCCTCTTTATCTCCTTGCACTTCAACCATGCCGATAATCCCAATGCGGCGGGATTGGAAATATATCTGTTCAATGGTTTCGTTCCAAAGCTACACATAGGCATGGCAAAGGAAATGGATAACTACCTGCAAACGCATCTAGGTTATCGAAGTCGTGGTGTGAAACGGGCCAACTTTCAGGTATTGCGTGACAATAAGAAAGTATGCCTAGCCCTACTATTCGAACTGGGCTTCTTATCCCATTCGGACGAGGCAGGACACTTGGAACGCAACGAAAACATCAGCGCCTTGGGATTGGCGATTTTAATGGGAATAAAAAGGATCATGGAATGAAAAAGTTATTTGAACATCTGTTTTTTGTGCTCAAAAAAGTAGGGGTTGAAGTAATTAGGGAACTCCGGGCACCTTTATACAATATGGAACAAACACCGCCAGAGCCATAAGAAAAATCAGGGTGGATTAGCTATTAAAATATCATGGATAACATAAATTTATGACACTTATGTAGGCTAAAATTTGGATCAGAACGTTATATTATATAGATTTGGTTAATGAAAAAAGGGAGCAGCCCGTCAAGACATACTCCCTTCTCACTTGGTGATTTTTGGAATGTTCAAGTCATTTTTTAATGAGACAAAGCTTGATTTGACTTTCAGCCCCGTATTTGTTTGCAGGGCCTTTCATCACCTCATATTATAAAGTGGCACTTCAAGCAATGTACAGTTCTGGCCTGTGAACCTCGAATCTGGACTTCTCTTGATAGGTGCCACCTTAGTTTTATACCATTATTATTTCTTCAATATGTTCCATTTCAAATGGACGATGTTCCTTTTTTATCTTATTGTCTTCAGTTAGCCATTTATTGAAACCCCATAAAGAATCCTTAGCGGATTTTGTTACCCCAACTTTTATAAGCCCTTTAATTCTTTTTGCTTTGTAAGCTGCCGAAATTACAACGGAAACTTTTCTTTTCATTTTATCCACATTATAATCGTAGTGGTAATCAGTCAGGGCATTTGCAATCTCTTGATTGTTCATGAATCTACCTCTATCATTGAGCAGATACACTATTTGATTCAACCATGTGTCCTTAACAGGAAATCCGTCTAACGGCTTTCTTGTGTCTAAAGTTGATTCGAACACCATTTTATACCCATCAGAACCATCCAAAACATAGAAAAAATCCTTATCCTTATCTTTCTGATATTCATATATCATTCTTTCGATAGCCTCTATTTTTCTTATAAGGCTATCCCTTTCTTTTTCAAGCGATTCAAGCGAAATATCGGCCATGGCTATAAAATTATTTTGATATATATTGCAAATATGTTACATTTGTACCACAAAAAAGTGGAGAGTCTGGGACTCGAACCCAGCGGTTGCGACCTTTCAAAATGATGCTCCGACACCATGTACTCCCCAAATTTTGTAACACAATTTAAAAAGCCCTGCCCGCCAAAGCTTGGGCTTTTTGATTTACTTCAACAAGTTATTCAAAGGTAATACTTTTTATCGTCTATCGTTGATCTGGGATAGATGAACAACTAGGCTTTATTAACATTTTGTTTTGCTTATTCAAGAAAAGCGTGGCCAATATTGGATTCTCAGGATGCTTTATTGTTAATAAGTTTTTTATCAATAATGTTTAACCTTATAAATTGAGTAATCTCTCACAATTATTGGGTTTTCCTTTTTTCTTACAAGTGTCCAATAGCTAGGGAATTCTTTACCATCCATAAACTCTACAACTTTTTTTAGGTTGCCGAACGTACCTAAAGGAATTCCACCCTTTACCAATACGTAGTTTTCAAGTTTTGCTTTGCGCTCTTGGTATGTCGTCATAAAACAAAAATACAAAATAATTCGAATATATTTGTATTTATAATTAAAGCAGATGGAGTTCAAGTCGCTCATTCAGCTTTTAGATTATTTCAAGAACGAAGAAGCGTGCATAGAATACTATGAGCGCATTCGTTGGGGCAATGAGCCCGCTTGTCCACATTGTGGTTGTGTTAATCCATATAAGACCAATAGAGGTTGGAAGTGTAGAGACAAAGAATGCCATAAGAAGTTTACCGTTAAGGTCGGAACCATATTTGAAAATTCTAAAATCTCTTTTTGTATTTGGTTTGCTGCAATTTATTTGGCTACAACCAGTAAAAAAGGTATCAGCAGCGTACAACTTGCAACACAGTTGAACATAACCCAAAAGACTGTTTGGTTGGTGTTGCACCGCATCCGTGAAATGCTAAAGGAGAAAAGCCCGAAAATGTTAGGCGAAAACAATATGGTAGAAGTTGACGAGGCATATATCGGTGGGAAAGAGAAAAACAAGCACTGTAATAAAAGACGTTCCGAAGAAAACCTTGACCTTACCAATGAGGGTAAACCTTATAAGCCTAAAAAGGTTATAGCAGGTCTTATAGAGCGAAACGGAAAGGTGTTGTTAAAGTATGTGCCCAGAGCAGGTGCCAACAACATGGTATCGTTCATTAAAAAGCATGTGCCTGAAAACTCTACGGTCTATTCCGATCAAGCCACGGTTTACAAGCAGTTGCACAAAACATATACGCACGATAGCGTGAACCATGCCTTGAGTATCTATGTTGACGGTGACGTTCACACAAATACGATTGAGAACTTTTGGAGCATCTTAAAGCGAGGTATCTATGGCATATGCCATCAGGTAAGTGATAAGCACATTAGCCGTTACCTTGATGAGTTTGCAGCTAGGTTCAATACTAGAGATTTAACGCCACAAGAGAGGTTTGATGGATTTTTGGAAGACGCGGAGAGTGTTTTGAGTTATGAGATTTTAACGAAATGAAAAAGAGCGATAAAATATCGCTCTTTTCGTATCTATATAATTAAACTTCTTTTAAAAACCGATGGCTATTAGCCTTGTACGTCTTGTTTCATAAGTTTGTCTTTTTAGTTTTTACTTCTAACGTAATATTACAAAAAATATTTAATTCTCACTTAATTAGTCGATAAAGTACACCTTAAGTTACAATTTTTGTGCTAAATCCGGATTGAAACATTCCATCTTTAACATATTGTTGGTGTTTAAAGGTTCTTTTTTTAGCTTTTTGAAGCCCAGATATACCATGCTTTGCGGACACAATTAGTTCCAGATATACATTTGGCTCTTGAACAATACTCCTAATATCCTCATTTAACACCAAAGATTGAATACAATTTGGTCTGTCTTTATTAAATATACCAGTAACTGATCCTGAAATATATACGAAACTTTCCGTCTTAAGGTTTATTTTACTGTAAACGACATCTTTTCCTTTTGGGAAAGCATCCTCTTCCTCTACCTTCCTCAGGTGAACCTTAACATCCCAACATTTTACCAGCGTAAAATTTATTATTTTAAATTTGTATCCCTCCCCGTGCTTACTTACTTTTTTAGATATGTAAAACCATGGTCTAAACAAAAAGAATACTAAAAAAAGAAAAGTAAATGCAGAAGCAAGACCCGTCCAAATACCTTTGGAATCATTAATCCATTCCCAAATTTGAGTTATCATTTAATATGGTTTGTGTTATTTGTAAAAATGAGGGGGATGCTGCAATATAATATTTTTCATAAATATTTAACACATAAACTCTTATTATCGATAATTGGCTAACTTTCCTCTATGAAAGAGAAGAAAGACAAGAAAAAGAACGAACGTACCAAAGAGTACGAGAAAAAGCTAAAGATTGAAGGTACTTTGGACGATGTCCTAAAAGTGTCCGTTGATAAGAAGGAGGGCGATAACTAATCAATGTTAGCTTTGAATTGGCAAAGTGTCGCAAGCTCATTTAAATGTGTTAACCCCTTCCTAGGGCGCATAGGTCGCCCCGTTGCTCTGGATGTCTGAATTAGCGGACATTTAACCACAAAGGGAGGTTCCGCCAAAAAAATTACTTCACGGTATATACCGGAAATATTATTTAATCCTGTCCCATATTGTATATAGGTGCCGAACTCCGGGACGTATTTAGAAATCTTCCCAGATGTTGAAGTGGTGTTATTTCTATATAGCCTTCTGCCTAATTCAAAAATAATTGAGTATCGGTGAGCATCCTTTACATAATTTGTTTTTTATGTAACTTCCCCAAACCAGCACAAACTTGGCATCATATCAATAAAACAATAGAATTTCCATGTTGTACATTACACCTACAAAAAGAGGAATAGGAGCCGAAATTTGGGGCTCCTATGAAGATTTGGATTGTTTATATGAAGTAATCAGCAAGTTCTGGAACCAAGAGCAATACCATAATGCTAAGGGATTTGAGAACAGGGACAAGCTCATCAGTGGATTCTCCTATGAGATAAGGAAGGCTAAGGAGGGCAGTAGGGACAAAAGGGAATCCAGCCATTTTTCCATGGAACGGGCCACCTATTACGGAACCAAGATTTCATGGGTCCATTTCCTGTTTTCCTTATCGGCCCTTAAATACAACATGCGATTTTATCCAACTAACAAGTTTGATGTTTCAATGGTTTTACAGGTTGAATTTTGGTTGGAACGGGCCATGAACGAATTTGATGGAATAGGCGCCAATAACCTTATAGGGTTCATTGAGGATGGATTGGATGGGGCCAATGATACCATTTATCAGTACATGAGGGGCATACATATAGATTATGTACAGCTTGGTGGAGGGAAAATGGCCTTTAGAAAACTTCCAGAGCTTCTCAAGCGGGGTGTTTTCTTTACGGAGGAACACAAAGAGTACCGGGAATTTCTGGAAAAGGAGGCCAAGCGGTTACAATGCAATGTATCCGATTTGGAACTCGATGACGACCATATCGACTATGAACATTTAAAATGGTAAAAAGACGCATTTTAAAATATACACTACCAAAATATATTTATCATATCGGGAATTGACACCATAGCAACGGATGTTCACTAGCTGCATCCCTTTCACTTGTGATACTCTGATAAATATCCCATTGCGGTTGTTTTTTGAACCACATGCCCTTTCTGACCAACCCACAGCTTTCCACAGTTCCAAAGAGTTCTTTGGACAACATCAAATAATCCCGCTGTTGGATATTGACCCCCATTTTATAAGCCCCCAACCGAAAGTACCCAGCATCTTTTCCCTTATCTAGGTCACCCATAAAATTGGGGTGTTTTGTAATATCCCTTAATAAGGTCTCCTTAAAGATGGGAGCAATGGAACTGCTATACATAGGAGCATTAAGGGTACCCATAAATATTTGATGAATTGATAAATCCCTTTGTCTTCGGGACAGTAATCCTGCAATATATTCAGATTGTCGGTTCTGGCTTTCTTTGAATGTATCTAGATGGCCACTGGTATTAATGAAGTGGGTGCACAGCAGATCGAGGCAATTACCAGAACTGCTCCTGAATCTGTATTCCTGTAAATCCACATCCAATACAGGCTTGTCTTCCCCATCAAGATCATTTACATGGGTCCTTATAGATTCGAGGTCAAACCCATCTTTGGCCATCACTCCAATGCCGCGACCGAAAGGATCATTGGTTCCCAAAAAAACAATTTCCCTATAGGAAGAATTTTTCATGGAAGACAGGAAGTGTCGGTTAAAGTTGACCAGTGAGGCCCTGTCCTCGACCTCCAGTACTACGAGAATATCCGGGTCGACCTCTTTGATCACCTTGGCCTTGTTCCTGATAGCTATTTCATTGATGGGCAAGGAGTCAACTTTGGCCCACCCTTCCCAATGGGTCAGATGGGATGCTTTGAACATCTCCCCATCCAAACCCTTTCTGATCCGTAACTGGCCCATGGTGTTCCTTATCGTAAAATAGGGTATCTGTCCATCGCTATCAAATTCCAAAAAATGGGAAAGTATCCTCATCCTGTCATATTGTTTTTGGGTACGTTCAGACTGGGTCAACAGGGTCTCAAACTCCGCTATCCATCGGGATCTATTTTCGTCACGATACCTAGCTACTAAATCTATATGACGGTGGAAGATATTCTGTATGTTGTAAAAGGCTATTTTCATGACCGATTCTTTAACATAAAATTCTTGTTATCCATAAGGATGTTATGGATTTCCTCCTCATCATAGTAAATGATGCCCCCTAATTTGGAAAAAGGGATGGTCCCATTGATTCTGAAATTCTGAAGAGTCCCTGGACTTATCCCTAATTTGCCCATGACACGATTTGACTTGATCCATCGGTCTAATGTAATACGGTCGTGTTTCAACAATATTTCTTGGATCTCTTCCAAAAGTGATTCCTTAAATCGCTCCAAATCCTCTTGGGTAACAATATTTGCTGGCATAATTCTTCATTTAGTTTACCCTCAAATTTGGGAATCGGGGTAAAAACAAATTCACAAGTTGTTCCCAAGTTGGGTCAAATTTTAACATTTGAACTGCATTTATCAGGGATTATCGTAGGATTAATACTTGTTATACAACTGTAAATTCTTAATCCATTATATTTATGCACTATAAACACTAACCATGTTTCGCACCACTTTTCCCAACTACCGGCAATTGGACAAGATGGACTGTGGCCCCACATGCCTCAGGATCATTGCCAAATATTATGGCAGGGAGGTGCCCTTAGAGCGACTTAGGCACGCATCATATATTGATAGGGAAGGTGTTTCATTGGCAGGTATAAAGGAAGCTGCAAAGCAAATCGGTTTGGAAACTTTCTCGGTCTTGATCACATGGGAAGACCTTATTGAAAAAGCCCCATTGCCATGCATTGTTCATTGGGAAGGCAATCATTTTATGGTGGTCTATCGCATAACCCCTACTAAAGTATATATCTCGGATCCGGCCAAGGGAAAATATAGTCTAAGTGCCGATGCGTTTAAAAGAGGTTGGCTTTCTGCCGAAAAGAAAGGAATTGCCATGTTTTTGGAACCCATGGATATTTTCATCAAGGGTAAATTGGGCAGTTTAGAACACAAAAATCATCTCCTACATGCGCTAAAATATCTTTTTGATTATAAAAAGTTGGTCGGGCAATTGGCCATAGGGCTTTTGCTCTCGTCCATTATCCAATTGGCCCTGCCCTTCTTTACCCAGAGTATTGTTGATTATGGTATCGAGAACCAGGACCTGAATTTTATTCAGGTCATTCTGATAGGACAGGTATTCTTTGTATTATCAAGAGGAGCCATAGCCATCTTACGGGATTGGATCTTGTTGCATATGTCCATGCGTATCAACATTCGGATGATGAATGATTATCTTACGCGCTTGATACAATTGCCCGTTTCGTTCTTTACGAGTAGGGGCATCGGTGATTTGGTAAGGCGTATCAACGACAATGAACGGATCGAGGAATTTTTCACCAATGGTTCTTTGACTTTTTTATTCGATATATTCAACATCCTGCTTTTCAGTTTTGTACTGGCCTATTACAATCTCAGGATATTTTTGGTCTTCCTCATCGGATCTGGGATGTATTTACTCTGGTCATTGGCATTCATGAAGAAAAAAGCTTTGTTGGACACTGCCTACTTTAAATCCAGTGCAAAGAGTCAATCCAAGGTCTTACAGATCATTTACAATATTGAAGACATCAAGGTCAATGGTTCCGAAGATCGGCGGAAGAAAGAATGGTATGCCACACAATTGGAACTGTTTGGGGTCACATCAAAAAACTTAAGAATCCATCAATTACAGACCAATGGAGGTCAGCTTATCAATGAACTAAAGAATATAGCCATTATTTTTCTTTCGGCCTATGCCGTTATCGAAGGAGTCTTCAGTCTTGGTGTGATGTTGGCCATCCAGTTCATCATTGGCCAGCTTAATGTACCACTGAGCAAGATGATGGATTTTTTATTGGACTACCAAAAAGCGGAATTGGCGCTAAGACGGCTTTTTGAAGTTTGGAACGAGGAACCCGAGGGCCATGATTTGAACCCAGTTGAAAAAAAGGCGCACGAAAGCATTGATCTCCATGATGTATCTTTCAGATATGGACCTCCAGGGACCAAGGAAGCCCTGTCCCATGTTTCCATAACCATACCTAAAGGAAAGGTAACTGCTATAGTGGGGCACAGTGGTTCCGGAAAATCGACCTTGCTCAAGCTTCTACTACAGTTCCATAGCCCCACCGAGGGAAAGATCACCGTTGGAAACATACCGTTATCAAGTATTGTACCTAGAATTTGGAGAGAAAACTGTGGCGTGGTATTGCAGGAGGGAAGCCTTTTTGAGGATACGATAGAACGAAATATAACGGAATCCAAATCCAAGGCCCCCTTGGATAAGGATCAATTTGAGACGGCCTTGTCCTATGCCATGTTAAAGGGCTTTGTCGATGATTTGCCACACGGCACCCAAACGAAGATAGGGGAAAATGGGATTAGATTGAGCGGCGGGGAGAAGCAGCGTATATTAATGGCAAGAGCCATATACAAAGACCCGGACTACTTCTTCTTGGACGAGGCCACCAGTTCGTTGGATTCCATCAATGAAAAGGGAATACTAAACAACCTGGATTCCTTTAACAAAAACAGAACCGTTGTTATTGTGGCGCACCGATTATCCACTATCCGCAATGCGGACAACATCATCGTTCTGGATAACGGAATAGTAAAAGAGCAAGGAACACATCAAGACCTCCTGGGCCAAAAAGGGGTGTATTGGAAATTGGTACAATATCAAATGGATGCGGTGGACTATGGAAGATAAAGTGGTTTTTTCGGAAGACTTTTTGAACCGTCCCCCAAGCTGGATGGTACGGAGAGGAAACCTGATTTTTTTCTTTTTCTTTATTTTGTTGTTGCTACTTGCCTACTTTATACGATACAACGAAGTAGTTGAAGCAGACATATTGGTGACCAGTGAAAATCCTCCGGTCGCTCTTTATAGTAAGCGTCAGGGTCAATTGGTCTATATGAATTTTGGGGCAGGTCAACAAGTGGACAAAGGAGGGATTCTGGCTGTCGTGGAAAACCCTTCAAAATGGGAGGATGTATTTTATCTCAGGGAGCAATTGGACGACACCACGTTGACCCATACGCTGGATGGACTCTATCAAAAGTTCCCCAGTGATCTAGAATTGGAAGTAGGAATGCATATGTCCTATCAGAAATATTTAAAAGCATATCAAAACTATCTGCTTTATTTGAACCTTGATCAGGAAGCACTTGAAAGCAAGAACCTCGACCTAAGATTGGCAAGGTACAAAAGTCAGATAGCCATCAAACGGTCGCAATTAAAGACCGCAAGAAGAAACTATTCCCTGGCCAAACAAAGTTATGACAGGCAGCAAGCCCTTCTTGGAAAAGGTGTGATCTCCCAGCAGCAATTGGATGGCAACGAACAAGAACTGTTGTTCGCTCAAAACAAGGTCAATGCCATCAAGGAAGAGCTGGAGGCTTTACAGGTGGATACGTTGAGCCTGAAAGATCTTAGTTTAAAATCTTTGAACAGGGATATTATCAATGCATCATCCTATTTCTCGGAACTTCAATTGGCCAAACAGGAATTGAAGGGTAAAATGGATGAATGGGAAAGCAACTATGCACTAATAAGTCCGGTCTCTGGAACGGTAACGGTTTTTGACATCTGGAACAACCATCAACAAGTATCCCAAGGGGAGCATATCTTGACCGTGGTACCGAACAAAAAAGCCGGGTTAATCGGCAAATGTAAAGTTCCCATCAGAAACTCGGCCAAAATCAAAAAAGGCCAAGATGTTATCATCAAATTGGACAACTACCCCTATCGGGAATGGGGCCTATTGGAGGGGGTTGTGGCACAGATGTCCTTAACACCAAAAAAAGGGGATGATGTCTATTATTCCGTATATGTTGAGATGCCCCATTTAAATACCTCCTATGGAAAGGAGATCGAGTTCAAACAGGAAATGATGGGAACAGCCAGAATAGTGCTTCAGGAAGCCTCCCTGTTGGAAAGGGTTTTCTACCAGTTCAGAGGACTATGGTCAGATATATCATATTAAAAAACACAGCAGTCTTATGCGGCCTTATCTAGTATTTCTTTTATTGTCAATGATGACCATTACGGTTTTTTCACAGGAGTTGAGCAAAGATCAATTACTCCAACTGTCCTTCGATTCGCTTGATCGGATTGAAAACGAACTGGAATATGGCACCATGTATTCAAAAAAGGTTTTTGATGCACATATCCTCAAAGCCAAGTATGCAAAAGACACGGGGCAACTTGCCGAGGCATATAGAAAACGGGTGTGGGGCGAGGATTTTGCCTTGGCCATCAAATATGTGGATTCCGCCATTGGGATATCCACGGGTGTCCATGAAAAAAGATTCCCATCCAAATTGCATTACACCAAAGGAGGTCTGTTGTATGAAGCCGACAGACCTGATGAAGCGGTCAGGGAATTTGTAACCGCCTATGAATTTGCCAAAAAAGCCAATGATTATGAACGAATCGTCGACTGTTTCAACGCCATAGCTATCATAAAAGGAGAATATGGCCACCAAGAAAGAGCGATATCACTACTTCGGCTTTCTTTGGATTATTTAAATACGTACGAGGGGAAAATCGATAACTATGATTTGACCAAACTCATAACATTGGATAACATTGCCCGTTGTTACCTGCAAATCAAAAAAATCGATTCATCACGGCACTATGCCCAACAGGGGCTGGCCCTTTCTTCGCAGATGAAGGATCTGGACACCTATCAATCCTTAAGTGCACTCTATGCACAAATAAACTATTATGATGGCAACTATATCAAGTCCAGGGATACGCTATTAAAATATGTAAAGGGCACCGGAGATCTTTCGCATGCGGACCGCCTTTTTTATTTGGGCATGATCGAGGGGAAAATCGGAAATTCAGCAAAAAAAAGGACGTATTTCAAGCGAATCGATTCCTTACTTGACCAGAACGGTTATCCTTTGATGGACAATGTGAAGGAAATCTTTCAATTCCTTTTAAAAGATGCCATCTCAAAAGACGAGGAACCCATGGTAAAGAATTATGCCGATCGATTGGTCTATTATGACAGTATATTGACTACTGCTGAAAAAGAGATCCGCAGTATCCTGTGGACTGAATTTGACCTTCCAGAACAAGAGGCCTCCAAAAAAGTGTTGTCCGATGAAATCCAAAAAAAAGAAGGAACGATTAGGAACTACATCCTCTTATCCGTCCTGCTCATTTCCCTTTTGGCACTATACTTTATCAAATACAGTAGGACACAAAAGAAATTGAGAGAGGTCATGGACCAAGATGTCGAGCCTTTAAAACGTCATCCCCAAAAAGATGACATTGCTCAAATGGATATTGACCCCGAGGTTGTTCAAAGCACACTCGAAGCTTTGGATAAATGGGAAACAAACCTCGGTTACCTTGACCAAAAAACCAGTCAAAATTCATTGGCCTCTGACCTTAATACAAACACAACCTATCTTTCAAAGATCATCAATACCTATCAGGGGCAAACGTTTTCCAATTATATAAAAGATCTTCGGGTAACCTATGCTATCAACCATTTAAAGGAAAACCCTCACATCATCGATACCCATTCCACAATTCAGATTGCAGAAATGTTCGGGTTCAGCTCTTTGGATGTCTTTGCCCGGGCCATAAAATCCAAGATCGGGGTGACCCCAGCGGTCTACTTTAGAAAACTAAAGAAAAGCAATTTATAAAATGCGCATAAATTAAAATGCCTTGAATTTTATTAACCATTAGTTTCGGCTTGAACAATAACACTACCATAACTATTTAAAAGCTGAACAACATGATTAAAAAAGCATTTTTAACACTATCACTGGCCAGTACAGTCCTATTTTTCCTCAGTTGTGAAAAAGAGGACCAACTCAATTTGAACGAGCAAACGGCCGCAACCCCTTCTGACACAACTGAAGTAGCTGTCCATTTATCAGAAGAAGGATCCCTTGAATTTACGGATAAAGCGTCCTTGGCCAAGCTCTTGGAAGAGACGGACAAAACAACATTCGACGCTAAGGTCCAAGAACTCACCGATAATGGATTTCAATCCCTGAGACCTGTTTTTGATGATTTGGATTCTCCTGAGGTACAGAGTTTTCTTTCCGAAAAATCGGGAAGGCTACAGAAATCAGGCATCCTGTATTCCTTAAAGAGAGGTCAGGACGAGGACGATATCGACTTGGACGACGAGGTCATCTCCGACCCAAGATTTGCAGCCCTTTTGGATAGGGACAGAGGTATTATCGTCGGTGACTCCTACTACCGGTATACTACGGACGGGCTCTATTTTTGTAAAAAGGAGGACAAGAAAAAACTGGAGGAGTTTTTGAGGGAATTGGGCAATAAGAAAGGGTTCAAACCTCGAGGTTTGACCAATAGGTGCGCGATAAAAAAGGCCGAAATCGAAAGTGGCTTATCCATTAGTCCAAAACAGGGAACTGTAGTCCAGGTCACCGATGCAATTTCACGCTATGAAATAGATGACTGCGGTGGCGGTGGCGGCGGATACTCCGGGGGCGGATCCACTGGTGGGTCCTCAGGCGGTACCCCAACGGCCACAAGTTATCCTATATTAAAACCACAAGGGTTTAGGACCTGCGTCTACGATGAGGACAGTATCTGGGAAAGTATATTCGGTGATCGTGAAAAGTGCAATGAATATCATGATTCGACCCACAGGGTACAGACCCAGTTTTGGAACGAGAACTATTTCCTATGGGCATCCATTGGGACAAAAGTAAAATATCAAAAAAAGAGAACGATCGGTTGGAGCGAATCCAGTACCGCGGAACACGTGCAATTGGGAATCAACGCCGTTAAATTTACGTATAACTATGTACTGAAACCCGATGCCCCGATGGTAACCAAGCACGTCACTTATAAATACAAGGGCGTTGTGTATGACGGGGAGACAGGAAATGTCCTTGTAGGCCAACAGCCGCCCAGACCCAAAGACTGGCCAGTTTGGGGCGAAGACGAAAAATTGATCGATCTGGAGATATATATCGATGACATTTTTGGAAAAACCATCAATAAACAAATAGAATTTACCGTGGGAAACCTAAATTCTTCAGTATATAATTTATTGGCCAAGATCACCAAGACCTCACTGACTTCCCTTAAAAATGAAATCAATCAGGACAAAGTGACCGTTAAAATTGTCCGGTTTAGTGATAATAAAATGGAAATGATCGATATGAACCGAATAAAACGGGGAAAATCCAATGAAACCCATCGCTTCGACTTCAATTTTCTTTTGACCCTGGGCTATGGGATCGACAGCGGCAATGTAAACTTTGATTTCTTCAAACAGTTCAAGGCCAAAAAATATGATGTGGCCAAAGTGGACATTTATGGTTTGGCCTTAAGGAACGGGACCATAAAGGGCAGCAAGATCATTGCTGCAAATTAACTTGATCATAGAAGATTTGACTGAAATCAGGCCATCTGAGATGGCCTGATTTCATATCTTAGTTGCAAACACACCATTGACATGAAAAAATATAACCTTTTTATTATCGCGCTCTTGTTCTATACCTACTCGTTCGGACAGAGTGCTGATGGCCTTCAGAAAAGGCTCATCGTTAACATTATCAATCCAGGATTGGATTATGAGCTTCCTTTGGGCAACAAATCCCTTATTAGCTTTGGGCTCGGCATCGGGTACAGTGGAGCTTATGATGAAATAACGGCCATAGAAAAAAATGGGTTCAACTATGTGATAGCCCCATTCTTGGATACACAGTACAAATTTTTGTACAATAGAAAATCAAGGGAGGCCAAGGGAAAGTCAATTATGCACAATGCCGGGAATTTTATTTCTTTCAGGGCCATGGGTCGAGGACCTTCCATAGCGGAAAACATAACACGAACGGACGATCTGGATTTTGCTGTAGGGCCTACTTGGGGTATTCAACGCACCTTTAACAAAGTTAGACTTCTAGTTGATGTAGGGCCTCAATTATATTTTGATACCAAGGGAAACGCCGGGGTTTTCCCAATCATGATACAGGTCAACCTTGGCTTTATCTTGAACAGGGATTAGCGAAACCCATAATGTTCCAATATCTTTTGTAGTGTTTTATGGGCAATCACATCCGGAGTGTCCATAAGGCGCCAGGAATCACCGGGACTGGAGACATCATGACTTGTTCCGGTTCCAGTGATTTTTGAAATAATCTGTTGTTCCTTCAGATCGTATATGGCTATACCGACCTTCACTTCATTATGGAATACGGACGCTCCTTGGCCTACTTCATGTGATGAAATGGAAGAAGCTTCTTCTGCCACTGTCAGCGCCCTGCACATGATCAGATAATCAAACTCTTTCAAGACCGTCCCAAGCTCCTCCAAACTCCTTTCTGATTGATCAAAAGTTAGTTCTTCCGGCAATAGATGGGTTTGTCTGACCTGGTTCATGGTATGCAATGAATCACCAATAAGGGATGTAAATCCTTCCAAATACAAATCCTCAAAATGGTCCCAATTCTTATCATAAATCGGATCGACCAATATCCATTGCCCCTTACCAAAAGTCACTTCTTGATTCACCTCTGCATCGAGCAACACCTTAGGTGATCTACAAGAGTTTAAAAATAACAGAAAGACCAGGCCCATCAGCTGAATGGTCGATACCAATTGAAGAGCAATTGATTTTCTCATCATAATTTTTGGTTTTACAGGATAAGGGAACTTCTAGGGCCTGTGCCATACTTTAACAGTTCCGCCCAAATTGACATTATTATTTTCTTTCTATCCCTTTCATTTCCGAACATGAATGACAAGAGAACTATCCAAAGTTCAATGATGATACAGAACTATGTATCACAATGATTTCAATGTGTCCGTTAAGGACTGTTCGAAAGTACGGATAGCATGTCAATCCTGACTTTTCTCCCTCTCAATTTGTAAACCAAAAAAACAGCAATTTATAAAATGAGGATAATTTTTTATACTAAAAACAGGGATATCCATTAGATTGGACCTGTCTAAGATATTAACGTATAAAAACCATTACACCATGGAAAAAATCAAAAACATCAAAACAATGTTCGAGGAAAACGAATTGAAGCACATCGAAAAAATCAAAGGAGGCGGAGATGATGGTGACATCGAGAAAGGGAAAATAAAAAAGATCGACTAACACTACCATTAATTTTTTTCACTAAAATCCCTATGTACAAATAGGGATTTTTAGTATGTTGCCGGATATGAGACAATCCTTAGTACTTGCCATTCTAACTATTTTCATTGTATCGGGATGCAAAAAAAACGAACCACATACGTTTGATTATCCCGAAATCCCCAATACCAGTGTGGTTGAGGAGCATTATGGAATTCCATACACCAATGCGTTCTCCAACCTAGAACAAATCAATGATTCTTCCATTGTACAATGGTTCAAAGCGCAAGATTCCATCACGGAATCCTATTTTGATGCGATACCGCAGTACCGTGAAGTTTACACATACTACGATTCTTTGGAAAACAAGGAAAAAGATCCGGCACGAAGGATTTTTTACAATGAATCCGGTGCTACCTTTTATTTATCAAGGGCCAAGGACAAAAGAAACCTTTTATATCGCCAGGAGAAAGGGACCGGCTCCCAATTGCTGTACGACCCCAAGGTCTATAAGGATGGCACCTATGATATCGCTTATTACAAACCCTCCTATGATGGGAAATATGTGGCCATGGCCATGGAAAAGGAAGGCCATTTTTTTGACGAGCTCCTCATTCTGGATTGCGAGGCCAAAAAAACCATAGGAGAGCCCATAGTAAATACAAAGCCTAGAAAAGCAGGCGGGTACGTATGGGCCCCGGACGGCAAATGCATTTCCTTTATTGCCTATCCAAATTATGGGGAAGACCACAATGATCGAAATAGCTATACGGCATTGTATTGTCTGGACAACTTGGATGGGACTGCGAAACCCATATTCAAAGATGGTAAAAATGGCGTGCGCCTAAATCAAGAGTACTATCCGGTTCCCATGTTCCGTTCCACACAGAGCAACTTTATGTTCATTTATGCCGGGAATGCATCGGATTTTTGGGATAGTTACTTCATTCCCATTGAAGATTACAAAGCGGGGAGGTATTCCTGGAAGAAGCTATACTCCAGTGAGGACATGATATTCCATGATTGGGGAACGGAACGTGATGGCAAGTATTATTTTAAGAGACTCCATGAGGATAATATAGAATTATGCATGGTCGATTTGGAAGATGCCGATTTTCAACATCCAAAGGTATTGTTTTCAGGCAAGGGAGAAGACCAATTAAGTGGCTTTAAGGTTACCCGGGACAACATATATTATACTGTGAGCACCAACGGTATTGCTTCGCTTCTGTATAAATACATGGAAAATACGGAAGATGTGCAAATAGAACTGCCTGCTTCCGCTGGGGAGATAACATTCGACTACCGTTCTCCCTACAACAATGATCTATGGGTGACCCTATCAGGGTGGACCGCCAACCCGAGGGATTATTACTTAGATCCGGAGACCGGAAAATTTGAGTTTGTGACCTTGGGCATGTGGCCGGATTTCCCCGAGTTTTCGAATATCATCAGTGAAGTCGTGGAAGTGACATCACACGATGGCACAAAAATCCCTCTGAGCATCGTAAGGAGAAAAGACCATACGTTTGATAAGGAATCCATGGGCATTATCACGGCCTATGGTGCTTATGGCATATCAGAAACCCCTTGGTTCCACTCCCCTATAGCAGATTTTGTCAATCAGGGGAACATCTATGCCTCCGCCCATGTCAGGGGTGGTGGAGAAAAGGGGCCTAAATGGCATGAAGCGGGCATGAAGTCCTCCAAAGCAAATTCTTGGAAAGATTTGAATGCCTGTAGCCAATATTTAATCGACAATGGTTACATACACCCCAAGAGATTAGGTCTCACTGTTAGCAGTGCCGGGGGAATAACCGGCGGCATGGCCGTTAACGAACGGCCGGATTTATATGGGGTCTTTACGGGCTTCGTCCCCAATTTGAATGTCATCAGGACAGAATACATGGAAGGCTTTGACGATTCCGATACGGCTTTTGAATTTGGGACCATCAAAGAAAAAGAAAGTTATCAGGATTTACTTCGAATGGATCCAGTGGTGAATCTATCCAAGGACAAGGAATACCCGAGTACACTTATGATCATAGGGTTTAACGATTACTTAATCCCCCCATCGGGTCCTGGAAAATACACAGCCCTTTTACAATCGTATAGCAAGGCCAACGACAAGCCTTATTTATTGGACGTGAAATTTGATGGTGAGCATGAGATAGATTGGGTCGAAGACTATGCAAAAATGTTGTTTTTCACCAAAACTGAACTTGAAAAAAGACATTAGGCATCGCTTTTTTCGATATGTCGGGACAGCCGATATGACAGTTCATCCAAGAATTTGGCCCTATCCTTTTTTCTTGCGCATATTTCAATATAGGTGCGATAACAATCCCCTAAACTGAAATTGAACATGTGCTCAAACGCCCTGGCAATTTGCTTAATATCCGCCTCCCCATGATTAATGGCCCGGGATACATAAAGGGCATATACCAATTCGGTCAAGGACACTTTAGAGGAAGTCCAATACAGATCACTTGTTTCATTGGAGTTTATAGTACTTGCCAACCGATCCCGCATGTATATCATGGCCAGTTGGCCCGCCTGTATCCTTGCCCACAAGCGGTCGTGCGAAGTATTGAATTGGGGATCGAGCATATAGGAAGGCTTATACTTACCAAAATAATCTACTATGTACTTTCGGGTAAAGAACTGTGCATCAAAATGGTTCAATTTCAATTTCATATACTTTATAAAATCCGAGTGCATTCTGAAAAAGGCATTCCATTTCTTGGATTTGGCTTTGACAAGTTTTCGTAGGGCCGCGTCCGTAGCAGGACAATTAAGTTCAAAGTCCAATACTTCGGTATAATAGATAAGGTTGACCATAGGGATCTGTTTGGTGTATTTGAAAAATTCAATTTCCTCCCGGTCGTCCAAAAATGCTTGAACGGTTACTTTGTCCCTAAGCTCCCATAAACGCGTACGGCAAAGGGCAATAATCTCCATGGCGGCATCAATGGCACTGGACGTTGATGATTCGATTTCCGCTATTCTTATTTCAAGTTCGGATTTGTGCAATGTTCTTTTCATATTTAAAAAGTTAAGGCACATAAACAGGTCGCTACAGATTTGGGTCTTACCATTACGGTCAATGAACACCTCAAATATGACCAACCCAATCAAGAAATAAAAAATTGAATACCAGTAGTTTACAAAACCAGCGGTTTTAATGCGAACCACATGTACCCGAAAATCGGCCAAAAGCCATATAGTCACTACATTGATCTAGGAACAGTACTGTAAATGGACATGTATCACAGAAGCAGGGGCATTTTATAAATAACACTGCAAAACCAAGCATATAGATGCCCTGAAATACGCTTGAAAGTATATTACACGCGACTTTAAGGTTACTCATCCGACAGCACCCTAAAGAAAAAAACTGCAAATAACCGGATTTTGCCAACCGATTCCCGTGTTTTACCATTTTATACAACATTGTTGTTCAATAGTTTAGCATTGCATTATCGTTTAAGTATGATATTTTTCACGTTTCCACGAAACTGGTATCCAGCTCATTTAATCCATGAAAACACATCCTATACATAAGAAGCATCTAGTCACTGCCATTACAGTATTGCTTATCTTTCTATTTGTCTATGCAGCTACCAGTAAGCTATGGGATTTTGGGCAGTTCAAAGTACAATTGGGACAATCCCCTATCCTAACGGCCTATGCGGAATGGGTCGCTTGGGGCGTTCCCGCTATAGAGTACCTCCTGACCCTTCTATTGGTAATGAGCACCACTCGCTATTTTGCATTTTTTGGGTCCTTGGCGCTGATGACCATGTTCACCACCTATATCATATTGGTGCTGAATTTCAGTGATTATATTCCCTGCTCTTGTGGTGGCGTTCTCGAAGACTTGGGGTGGACCGAACATATCCTGTTCAATCTGTTTTTTATTGTTCTTTCGATAATCGCCATTCTGCTTTCAAGAAACCATCAAAACCATCCAACACAAGTATCATGATCACAAATAACATCTATATCAAATTGTTGGGAACCATCAGTCTGAGTATTGGGTTGGTGATCATACTTTTCCTCTCCTCGGAACAACAGGTACACCGCAACAATGCCTTTACGCGTAGGTACCCACCCCATCCCGTCATCAAACAGTATGACCTGGACATTGGGTTCAACTCCTATTATATTGCTGGCTTTGACAGGGATATTCTTTATTTAGGGAACAGGACATCTCCTTGGCACCTGCTCCAGGTAAACCTGGAGACCAAGGATACCTCCCATATACAATTGGCACCCCGTTCGCATAAATTGAAGTTCCGAGCCATCAAAGTCGAGGTTGTTCCTCCTTACTTTTTCGTCATGGATGGCACCATGCCCTTTATCCTTCGGGGGGAAATCGGGGAATGGCAGGCCGACCCATGGATGACGGAACAGGCCTATTTTAACAAAGCAATCCCGATTGACAGCAATACGATCTATGTCAGGACTACCCATGCCACAACCCATCGATCCACTTTGGGATTGATCCATAAAAAGGTGGGACATATCAAAGTGCAATTGGATACTACATTATTGCAAGCACAGATTGATGGTGTATTTGATGTGGACGGCCTATTGGTAAAAGACCCCTTGGCCAAAAAGTTAGGGTATGTATATTATTACCGAAACCAATTTTTCACTATCGACAGCAGCCTTACCTCCCTTTTTCGCCAACGTACCATTGACACCGTACAAAGAGTACGATTAAAAATTGTATCCAAGGGCAATAGTGGTCGCACCACCCTGGCCGCACCACCCCTATACATCAATCGAACGGCTGCCATGTCAAAGCATTTTATGCTGGTACTCTCCCAGCGTCTGGGCAGGAACGAGAGCAGGGAAATGCTGAAACATGCCTCCATTGTAGATGTATATGACCACAGCGAAAACACCTATGAGTTCAGTTTTTACCTGTACCATATCAATAAGCACAGGGTTCGGGAATTTACGGTCAGTCATAAGCGATTGATTGCCCTGATTGACAACCAAGTTTCGGTGTACCAGATGACCGATCGTTATTTCAACCCTCTGGAATCAAGAAAAAAGGAGTGTCAAGCTCCCTAAACATACTACTGGCCAGTAGCGGGAGAAGATCGAAAACCCGTACAACAGAGTAGATCACCATTTTAAATCTTTTTAAAAATGAAAACTAAAGCAATTAAATTCGTAATTCCGGCCTTGGCCATTGTATTTGCCATTGCCACCAGTGCCTTTACCTCCTTGAACACCACCGAAGACAAGGATGCAACTACCATCATTGGTTATGTCCATACGCCAAACCCATGTACCCAGGTCCGTGTTGACTGCAGCCCTACGGGCGATGAGCAATGTGAATCTGACGGCAATTATGTCTATGACATGAACAACAACGGTACGGCTTGTGATGTACCATTATTTAAAAACCAGTCCTAAAGACTGATATTCAAGGAAAGGGGGGATTCTCCCTTTCCTTTTACAAAAGCCATTTCATATATCCTTTTCCAGCCATTGGATACAACGAAGTAGATGGCCCTTCGATTGATCATCGCTCTTTCGTAATTTCTTTTGTAGCAACAGCAATAGTTCTTCACGCTTGGCAGCAAAAATGTCCTTAGCCGATTCACTGTAAGTATATGTTGCATACCTATCATCCAATTTCGTTACATCCAAGGCCTTCATCATCATTTGGATATAGATTTTTTGAAGTTGTTGTCCATAACGACCTTTCATCAACGCATCGGAAAACAATTCATGCTGGACCTCATGAACTACCCATTCCATCAAAGTATCATCGCCCAAAATATCCTCTAGCTTTTCCAAACGTTTCAATCTAAAGGCGTCCAATAGTTCCTCGAGAAGTTTCTGCTGATAACCTCCAATCAAATCCTGATTTGTGGAATAACGTGTCCCCTCCAAACATTTGGGATGTACCAACCACGTGGGCGGTGATAGAACATTGTCCAACAAAAAGTCTAAGGCTTCTTTCTGCTTTTCCAAGGGAATACTTTGATAGATCGCTCCCCCATTACCATCTAAATGATTCAATTTCACGTATCCGCCCACCAACGACATGACATGCTGCATTTGTCTGTACCATAAATCCAAGACATCGTCATAACGCCGCTGGACAGTTTCCTGGTCCAAAACAATTCCCTTGTCTTCATGAAGAATATTCAATACCCTTCGAATATTTTGTAGACCTAAGCGCGTACTGGCCACTGGATTGTCATTTTCGACCACTTCATTGGTCTCCCCTGGCCCAAAAACCTCATATCCTCCCAACGTATAACGATACCAGGGTATGGTATCCTTTCGGCGTATCAATCGTTCTAAATAGGGAAGCTCCCCTTCCGGGGTTCTCGCTTCAGGAAATTCTCGGTACCCCCACTCAATGTGATATCTATCCGTTGGCCCTACTTTTTGGTGGAGCCATTTCGGGGGAATACTATCGGTCGGCTGTACCAAGTAATTTTGTCTGGCATAGGTCATAACACTAGGCGTATGTCCCATCTGCTTTAACCATGCAAGATCTCTCATTTTTTCAAAGGGATAAGTATATTCCCCATAATTCGCATCCCGAAGACCAAAGGCATGTCCAGCTTCATGGGCGGTCAGACTCTGGAGCAATTCCCCCATTAAATCGTCAGGCACATTTTTTTGTCGTGTTCGCGCATCCAATGGCGCACATCGGACATAATAGGCTTCAAAGAGGGACAGAAAACTGTTGATCATAATATCACACTTGAGTATTTCTCCTGTACGTTGATCGACCACCAATTTAATAGTAGAACCGGATTGGAACTTTTTTCCACGCACCCCGATATGGTTGTTCCATTGAATCATGGAATATTTCATTCCGACAGGATCCTGATATTCCATCCCCGCATCAAACTCCCTCACTTCAACGGCATTGGTAAAGCCAGCAGTCTCAAAAGCGGGCAGCCATTCCATAATGCCGGCTGTCACATAAGGTTTCCATATATCGGGCATCTTGGGGTCCAGATAGAACACAATGGGATCCACGGGGTCGCTCAACGCACGGTCTGGATATTTTTTCCTGAGTCGCCAGCGCACAATGCTTGCCTTTCCCGATATTGTTTGGCCCCAATGATCATCATAATGAAACCCCATACGTTTATCATATAATCTGGGACGCATTGGTTCTGGAAGAATAAGGAAACTAAACCCCACTTTTTTGGTCATTTCCTTACCGCCTTCGCTTACCATTAGTTGGGCATGGATCAAAACTTCGTCCTTGGAGGCGCTGAACCGATCAATATAGGATCTGCCCCGTATGACGTCTTCATGTCCAAACTTCTTTAAATAGGATCGACCACTCAACAAAAATCCGGATATATCAATGGCTACCCGCTCTCCCTGACCAGATGCATCCAGTATGGGAAAAATTCCCAATACCTGTGGTTCGACCCCACTTTTACTTTGGGCAGGAATCACCACCCCGGTAAGTGACCTGATCGGTATGGCCTGCATAATAAGGGTATTGCCCCTGCGTTTCCATCCGATATGGACACCTTCTCTGCCATGGCGCACATGGAGCATGGGCTTTTTCAATAGTCTCTCATCCATTTGGAGCACTAATCGATTTCCTTCCTTTAGAATATCCCATGGTTTAGCCTGCCCCAGTATGGGGCAGGCAGTAACTAAAACAAAAAAAACAATAAAGAACGACGCCCTTAAGGTCGCACGTCTTTTCTTCATCCTATGGAATATCTTAAGGTTAATAGCCATCATTTTGCGGGGCTAGATTGGGGTTCAACAAAAGTTCGGATTCAGGGATTGGCAATAATTCATCGGTTGGCTCCCAATTGTTCTTCAACAATCCAAGAACCTCATTGGCCCTTCCTGTTCGTTTCAAATCAAAAAAACGATGGCCCTGTTCGGAAAATAACTCTATCCGACGCTCCTGTTCCACTGCGGACAATAAACTGTTCTTGTCTCCTCCGGCCAAAGGAGCCAAACCAGCACGAGATCTGATTGCATTGAGGTAAAACAAACCATCTGATGGCCTCTCCAATTGAATGGCTGCTTCTGCGGCTATTAGATAGACCTCCCCCAATCGAACCAGTACGGAGTACTCCTCTGTCTGCTCCGTAGGTACCGTTTCCTTGTATTTATAGGGGTAGTACCACGTATCCTCCCCGTCGCTGACCGATCCTACCCAAGCATTGAACCGGGCATCGTTCTCCTCAAAATCAGCAATCAAAAGGGGCGATAGCGCAGAATTGGGCGGGGGCGTCGTCTCAAACACGAAAGTAAAAGCCTCTTGGGTATTGACCCCGTTCAAGTTCGGCCCCAACTGCCATAAGGTTTCTGGGCTATCTCCAAGAAACACTTCCCCCAAGTTCATGGACAATGCATATCCGCCATGGTCGATCAATTCGACCGCCTCGGTCTCGGCAAGTTCCCATTCGCCTTGGTAGAGATGGGCCCGGGCCAATAATGCGGTAGCTACCCAATAATTGGGACGTAGTTTGTTCCCCGTTTCCTTGGTCAATACATTCTTGGCCCGCCCGAGGTCATCCACCACCTTTTGGTGAACCTCATCGATTTCATTCCGGGATATATCGGTATTTACCATATAATCGGAACTTTCCACGTAGGGTATGGTCCCATAGAGTTGATACAGGTAGAAATGTAGCAATGCCCTTAAGAAATAGGCCTCTCCCAAAAACCGGTTCTTGTCCTCATCGAGCAAGGTATCCGATGCCCCGACCCCTTCAATAATCCGATTAACGGCATATATTAAAGTATAGGAAGCCGTCCACCATTGGCCCACATTGGTATCCGTGGCCAATACATTGTTCTCATAGAAATATCCCAAATTGGTCAAATTGGGGTTATAGAGGTCAAATTCATCGGCATAATGCCCCAACAAGTTGGACATACCCGTGGTATTCCCCTTTAGGGGGGATTCATCCCTAAGTTCCGCATAGATATTGGCCAAAGCGGCATCTACTGTGGATGGTTCTTGAAAAACAACCTCCCCGGTCAATTGGTTATTGGGCAGATCGACATCCACAAAATCCTCACAGCCCCATGAGAGCCCCAATAGGAGCAAGCATCCAATTGCTATAACGGGCAGTGATTGAACTATTCTATATTTTATATGTGTCATGATCATCATTTTTTAAAAGGTTATTTGTGTGCCTAGGGTAATGAACCGTAAGGCCGGAACCGTTCCGTTCGACCGTATTTCGGGATCCAACCCATTGTAGCCGGTAATGGTCAATAAGTTTTGTCCCCTGAGAAACAAGAGGCAGCCCACGCCATGGTCTTTTTTCATGGAAAGTTGATAGGAAAGGGATAGGTTCTTCAAACGAATAAAGGAAGCATCGGATATGGCCGCATCACTTTGTCTATGGTTGTCATAGGCCGTTCGGGCCTCTTGTGAACTGGATGTGGCATACCGCTGCACCTCCACTTGATCTCCAATGGCCTGCCAACGTTGCAGGGCTTCTCTTGGTTGGTTGAACATCCGGCCCGGCATGGAACTCCTTTCCCAAAGGTTATATCCCAACTGTTTGGTAAACTGGAACAGTACATCCACAGAAAACTTGCGGAATACCAAACTATTGGTCAACCCCCCAAAGTATTTGGGGGATAGGTCACGGAGTACCTGTCTGTCCTCCACGCTAGAGATATTCCCATCCCCGTTAAAATCAGTGAATTCATACAGCCCCGTTTCTGGGTCGACCTGTTCCAACTGATAGACCTTGGTAATGCCCAAGGGTTCCCCGATAACGTATCGATTGGCATAGGTGGAACCTTCCAAGTCCGGGAAGGCCACCAATTTGTTTTTGGGAAAGGTCAAGTTCAGGGATGTGGACCATTGGAATGCGTCCGATCGAACATTGATAGTATGCAGGCCCAGCTCCCAACCGGTGTTCTCCACTGTAGCGTCCAAATTGGCATTGATACTGGAAAAGCCTGTTGTGGCCGGCAAGGGTATCCCTACCAATTGATTGGAAGAACGATTGCGGTAATGGGCTGCATTGAGCATCACACGATCATTGAACAGACCAAGGTCCAGTGCAAACTCCAGTTTTTTATTGGCTTCCCAACTAAAATCAGGATTGAACAAACGGGTCGGATAAAGGCCGACCACATTGTCATATTGGTTGCCTCCGAAGGAATAGGTATCCAAATATTGGTAATTTCCAATTTGATCGTTCCCCGATGTCCCATAACTGGCCCGAAGTTTCCCAAAACTGATCCATGGCAGGCCATTGGCCATAAAACCTTCTTTGGAAAATACCCAAGCAGCGCCGATGGCCCCAAAATTGGAAAAACGCTTATCAGGACCAAATCGTGAGGAACCATCCCGCCTACCGGTCAAGTTAAGGATATACTTGCCCTTATGATTAAGATTGACCCTTCCGTATACCGCCTGATATCGGTACTCTTCATATATATCGGCAATGATGGAGAGGTTGGATGCCGCGGCCCTGTTCTCTATCAGACTATTATTGGCAAATCCATTGGCACTCTCCGATACCCTGGCATCTTCCTGTCCCTGAAAGGTCATCCCTACCAACATATTGAATCGGGTATCCCCCAGTTTCGGGGACCATGACAATTGTGGTTCTACAATCCAAGAAGTGCGCTGTCCCACATTGTGTCTGGCCGATGAATAACTGGTAATGACATCAAAAGGCGGGGCATAAATGGTGGATGGACTGGTATTGATCTCCTTAAGGTGAGTCTCAGTATACCCCATATTGGCCGATACTTCCAAATGGTCCAAGACTTTGTATCCGATACGGGCATTGCCCACCAAATTGGAAGCCTTCGAACGGTATACCCCCTGTACCAGCCTCAGGGGATTGCTCCAAGTCCTATCTTCCCAATTCAGATTCCCTTGGTCATCATAGAGTTCGGGGGCATTGGGCGGCAATGTAGTGGCTGTAAGCACCAATCCCGAAGCTGGCAGATCGTTCCTAGCGGAAGAAAAGTTGGCCGATAACTGAAGCCGCAACCGATCATCGACCGACCGATGGTTCAGATTGGCCATGGCGGATACCTTGTCATTGTGGTAATCCCCCAAGAGCACATTGGTCTGGCGATGGTAATTGCCACTCACCAAAAATTGGGTCTGTGCACTTCCGCCCGACAAGGAACCTTGGATATTGGTCAGATAGGCTGTTTTCCCGAACAACACCTTCTGCCAATCGGTCTCCCTGTCCAGGTCCCATGTTCCATTGATGTCATAGGCAGTATCCGGAACAGGGTCGATGCCCTCATTGGCAAAGGCCTCCCTGCGCATGGCCACATACTCTTGCGTCCCCATCAAGTCCAAGGTATTGCTGACCTGTCCCAGCCCTGAAAGAATATTGAACTGCACTTGGGTTCGGCCCGCCATTCCTTTTTTGGTGGTGATCAACACCACCCCATTGGCCCCACGGGAACCATAAATGGCCGTGGCATCCGCATCCTTTAAAATCTCGATACTTTCGATATCCGTAGGGTTCAGGTTGTTCAAGGGACTGACCGCACCCCCCGGCAAGATGGAGGCCGAGGTCTGCTGCTCCCCAAGGCTACCAGAAGAGAATGGTACCCCATCCACAATGTACAGCGGTTCGTTCCCATCACTCCGAATACTGTTCCTTCCCCTTATTTGAATGGAAAAGTTGGCACCTGCGATACCCGAATTCTGTTGGATATCCACACCTGCCACCCTCCCTTGCAATGCGGCCAAGGGGTTGGAAATGGGCTGTTTTTCAATATCCACGGAAGTCACCTTTTCGATACTGCCCGTGCGTTCCCGTTCTGATACGGTATAATAACCCGCATTGAGCACCACTTCCCCCAGTACCGTCACATCCTCCTCCATGGTAACAAGGAACTCATCCCTACCCGCAATGGGCACAGAAAGGGTCTTGAAGCCCACCATGGAAAAAATGAGCACATCAGAAGGGCCTGCATTAATAGTAAAGGAGCCGTCCAAATCGGACATGGTACCGATATTCTTGGATTCCACCACAAGGTTCACCCCGGCCAAGGGCTCTCCCGAGCTATCGGTCACGGTACCGGAAACGGTCGCCTGTGGTGGTTCCAAGAACGTACCCGCCTGCACATAAAAGGTACATAAGGGCATTAAAAAGACATATAGGAGCATAAGCAGGGGTGCCCTGCGCATGCGTATTGTTATGAGTTGCATAAATTGAGTTCTTTTAATTAAAGCGTTAGTTATTCTCCACACTGCCCCATAAGTCACGGAAAAGCCGTAACTTCCTAAAGGACATCAAGGTTCGGACATAGGCCATCCTGTCCAGGTAAATGCATACCCAGAAATAGGATTCCTAAACCAAAAAAGACCATGGTTTCGTGATTGGGCCGGTTGCCCTCAAAGTGTACGTGAATTGTGGGACTAAATGATATCGTGAACCGGAATAGTTTAACGTGTTCCCACAATCAAAAACCAAAAAAGGTTATACAGGATTCTTTGGCTTCTTTTTAAACAGGATATCGAATACCGAGTGCGCTCCCCCAAAAACAGGACAACAACACGGTGTGAACCCTACATGAAAAAATTGCCAAATGTTTCCCATAACCCAATTGGTTGGGCGATGCCCCGAAAGGACCAAAGAAACCAAACGCTAAGAAGAAAGTTGCAATGAACCAAATACCAAAAAAAAGGCGCGGAACTCAACTCATCAATCTGAGGTACTGGTATACCGTGCAACGATAAGCGAGCCCACGCCCGGGTCGTGAGCCATCTGCTTATTGTCTCGTTGCAAAAATTACCAGTTTTCAGATTGAGACTCCAAGCGAAAGCTTCAAATATGTTCTAAACGAAGAATCGCAAATGTAAAAAACGGTCTCCTATAATTAAGAGATCGACTCAAATATAATACAATTAATCGGTACGTTCAAGCGTACCGATTAATAATTTGTCTTGAAGTTAATTGCATGTGTGAAAACCCTCCAAGAAGAAAATATCAAAATCAAAATAGCTATTAGCTTAAGAATCCTTTTGGATAAGAGCAAATGGAATACTCAAACCAAGGGAAAAGATGATTCCATAGGTGATAGCCATAATACAATTGCCCTAAATGCATATATCAGGAAGGCCACTGTCACTAAAATTTTAAATGCCAAGTCAAATCCTAAGTCAACAACTCTGATTCTTATTATTGAAGCAATGGGATTTAAATGGAGTGATTTTTCAAAAATTTATGACTCACTAGAAAAAAGTGATGTAGAAGATTTCAAAAATAGAAAATCTTCTGAAGTATAAAATGCATCGCCAAATTTCTTATTACCGTAAATGCTCTTATTTAAAGAATTCTTTTACATAATACTGACATTTAAGTTATTTACTCCCCCAAAAGATTCTAATCTGACTTAATATTACTTGGAAAACAATAAAACTGAGCCTCAGCGAGAGAAATTATAAGTATACAGTATAGGTTCAGTATTTAATTAAATGATTAGTAACTAATAAAATGAAGGAAAAAGGAAAAACCACAAACTGGTTACCTACCGATAAAAGATTTGTTGCCTTTATTGACGTATTGGGATTTAGGGATTTAGTTATGAGAAATAGCCATTCTCATATATATGACTTGCTATCGGAAATATCAAAATTAAGAAGTTTAATAGATAACTGGAAGGATAGAAGTGATGGTAGATACGCGAATGCTGAACTATATACCGTAAGTTTTTCGGACTCAATAGTTGTGTTTTCTAAAAGTAATACAGTTGAAGATTTTGATTTATTCACATTTGGTGTAAAAAGGTTGTTTTCTGGAGCTATTGACAAATCTATTCCACTAAAAGGAGCCTTGGCCTATGGAGAAGTTAGTTTAAACAAGTCAAGTCAAATTTATTTTGGTCAGCCCATAATTGATGCATATTTGCTAGAAGAAGAGGTGAATTATTTTGGCATTGTTGCTCATAATTCAATTGAAAAATTTTATAAAGACCATTTAGAGCAGAGTTTAAGTGGTTTAATTTTAGATGAATACAAAACACCTTTGAAATGTGGAACAATATCACATTTTAACCTTCTTTGGTTTATAGAAACTGACCAGCCCTTGACGGATTTTGACAAATTAAGGAGTAAAATCAAAAATTTTCAAAACAACGTTTCGGGTAGTCCCCGAAGATATATTGACCATACAATTGAAGTGATTAACAATGTAGAACACAGGTTGACAGTACCTCCACCACCAAGGGGGCACACAAATTTCTAATGTCAGACATAAACTGGCCTGTTGAAAGTTGAAACTTTGCAGAAATATTGAAAAATCATAGGATTTCTAGAAAATTCTTACATTTAGGGTTATCTCCCCCAAAACTTTGTTGAACGATAAGAAAGCTGTGCTTTGTATGTGGCGAAACCTGGGTATAGCCAACAATTTTGGAAATGTATGTTCATAAAGGTTTTGCCTATAAACAAGTTATGTTCAATTAAATAAAAACAATGCAAATACAAGAACTATTAAGACTTACTCATTGGTTTCAGGAAAATATTGTAGACGAAAAGATTCCAAACTATTACAAGAATTTGCATAATAAGATGAATCAAAATGCAAAATCCAACAACAATCAACCGAAACAACCTTTTGAGCAAGACAAAGAAAACTTGCTGAATGCATTAGGTACCATAAACCTCAATTCACTGACCCTTGAACAAATTAGCTTTTTAGAACAACTTGAAATCATAGTAATATTAGGACAAGCAGGTATATCGAATATTGAAAATGTTCTTTATGAGAATAATTTAGACATAGCAACTGCTGCGCAAAAAATAGGTGAGTTTTCAAGTAAAATTGCGAATGCCCAAACCACACTTAGCGAAATAGAAACCACGCTCAGTAAGTCATTCTCATTGAAAGACGATGAAGAATTACCAGAAGATTCCGTTTTAATGCGAGTGTACTTTCAAGATGGTTCAGCAATGAACAATATAAATGACTTTAAGAAATTGGGGGCAGCTTGGTATGACATTGGCCGTGGAATCGCAATGGCTCAAAACAGAAGCCCTGAAGACTTTAACATTATTGGTGCGCAAAAAGGTTCTGTGATAATAGAAATGGCTGTATTTGCAGGTGTGGCAACTTCTGTATCAACTATTCTGCTTGCGGGATTGAAAGTAGCTGAAAGAGTGCTCGAAATTCTTAAAAAGGCTGAAGAGTTAAAAACTATGAAACTAAGTAATAAAAAAATTGAACAAGAAATTAAAAAAGAAGCTGACAAAGAAAAAGAGAGTGGTATCCAAAACATTCTTGAGACGGCTATAGAAAAAATTGGACTTAACGCAGAACAAGAAGGAGATAAAGTTGCAGCACTAAAAAAATCAATTACTAAGCTGATTGATTTTACTCAAAAAGGTGGTGCTGTGGACTTTGTCCAACCAGAAGATGACGCTGAAGTAAATGAAGATGGAGAAAATGGAATACGAGAAGATATGAAGAAACTTAAATTGGATGTGCAGGAAATAAGAAATCTTGAAAACAAGATAAAATTACTAGAATCAAAAATAACCAATGCCAGATAGGGACTTAGATATTACTAAATTTTCATATTATTCTTACCGAAAGTTAAAAAAGATACTCGGTGAGTTTGATGCAGTCGTGGAGTGTAATGAAATCGCTATTAAAGAATTTATCGAACATGCAAATAAACAAGATTCAAGAAAATATATTCAACAGCTATCAACAAAACATAAGGTAAAAGTAGACGAAGTTGATTTCTTCAAATTCAGCTCAAGAATAAGACAATACTACGTTGCATCTGTTTTCCAGCAATCGGAGCAGTTTCTAAAAGATTTCAAAAATGAATGGAAAGAGTACTTTCCCGAAAAAGAATGGATAGAGCCAATAAATGGACAAACAAAATTGCATAGTACCTTATTGAATACTGGCATAACCCTTCCAAGCGATTTGATTCATGCTTACGAATATTATAGAATTGTAAGAAATTATATGGCGCATACGGACCGAGATAAAAAGGAATTGAAAGTTCGATATGAAAAGGTCCTCTCTAACCAAAATATCTTTTTATCAGAATTACACTTATCTATTTTGCCTAATAAAATTGACAATATTAATTTCTCGGACTTCTTGATATTAACAAACATTGTCAAACATATAGCTTTTCTTTTGTCTACGAACTCATTTAAACTTTTTTGGTTTGATTTTTTTCAGGGCGATTACTATGAATGATAAGTAGTTGAACCCTTTCCAGCTCTCAATGGTGGTATCGAACCTGTTGAGCAGTGACCTGAAACTGT